>ERZ773008.25-NODE-25-length-132890-cov-67.913441_pt1 | contig 132890 bp, 114 predicted proteins | sample MGYA00580664_ERZ773008 | MGnify/ENA primary metagenome ERZ773008 (study PRJEB29015, sample SAMEA2738016) | human oral metagenome | biome: human oral; feature: human-associated habitat; material: dental | place: China | collected 2048 ...
GAATGAGGCCGCCGACGGAGTAGCCCTGGTTCGCGTTCGCGTTGACGCGCCAATCAGAGCGGTCGAGGTATTCGTCGACGGTTGAGATCGGGTCGATCAGGACGGTGCCGTCCGTGGACCGGGCTGACTCGCTGGCGTGCTGGGGCATGATCCCTCGCTCCTTGGCGTTTCTCGGATTGTTCGGGTGTGATCCGCGGCCGGCGGACCGCGCGTTTCCCGGCGGAGTCGCGACGACGCGATCTCGCCGGCCTTCCCTGGTTCTCGGGATTCGAGAACCCCAAAGCCGCCAAGGCGTTCACGACGCGCTCCCTGCCGGGTCGGAACTCGAGCCTACACCCATGACACCACACTTTGAAGAGGCGCGCCACTACATCTTGTATGGCGAATGTGACGCTCATACCATATATAGGTCTGCTCACCGTAGAGACGCGCGGTCAGGGCCTGGCCGCCGCCCGGCCTCGCCTAACTCTGCCCGGCCTCGCCCAACTCTGCCCGGCCTTGCCCGGTTTCCCCGCCCCGCCTGGGCCGATGTCATCTCAGACCGCCTCCACCTTGGAGTCGACACCGATGTTCCCGCCTGGGCCGGCGGGCCGGCGAGTCAGCGACGACGTCAGATTCCCACGAAGCCCGAACCACCCGCACGCTCCTGAGCCGCAGCACATCGTCCACGGCACCCATGAACCGCCGTAGCGGGCCGCAGCGCACTTCCCGCGGCCCCATCCTGGAGCGCAGGTCGGTTGCGAACCGCGCCAGTCGAGCCCTAGGTCGCCTCGCCGGCTACGCGATGTCGGCGGCGCGATGCACACTTGTGGGGTGCACGAGTTCCTTTCCGCACTCCGTCGCCATGCGGCCCCAGGGCAGATAACGGAGGTCATCGAGGTCCCGGCCCGGCCTGAGCGTACGGCCGAGTGGCCCGGCTGGATGGCGCCCGCACTGCTCGGCGCGCTGCATTCGCGAGGCGTCGACCGCCTCTGGACCCATCAGGTCGAGGCGGCCGACCTCGTCCATGCGGGGATTCATACGGTCGTGTCGACGGGAACCGGCTCGGGGAAGTCGCTGGCCGCGTGGATTCCGGCGCTGTCGATCATCGCCCAAGGCGGAGCGTCGCGGCCCTACCGGCCGACGGCACTGTATCTGGCTCCCACGAAGGCGCTCGCGGCCGACCAGTTCGCCTCCATATCCGGGTTGGCTCGCGACGTCGACCCCCGGATCGGAGTCGCCGTGGCGGATGGCGACTCCGATCGCGAAGCGCGGGCTTGGGCGCGCGAACACGCCTCGATCGTCCTGTCCAACCCCGACTTCGCCCATCACGTCATGCTCGCGAACCACCGGCGTTGGACGCATGTGTGGCGGGGTTTGAGCATAGTCATCGTCGACGAGTTCCACGCGTACCGGGGCATGTTCGGCGCACACGTCGCCTCGACCGTCAGGCGCCTGCTGCGAGTGACAGCACACTATGGTGCGCGCCCGACCGTCGTCTTCCTGTCGGCGACGAGCGGCGACCCGGAGGGTGCGGCGCGTCGCTTCCTAGGCACGGCCTTCGGAGGGATCCGGGCCGTCGAGGAGGACGGTTCCCCGAGCGGCCGTATGGCCATCGTCATGTGGCGATGCCGCGAGAAGGGACGGCCGGCTTCTCGCGAACCGCGGCTGGATGCCGGCGCGACCGCAGACGCCGATGCGACCGCACCCACCCCCGGTTCTGCACGCAGGGCTGCCGTAGCCGAGGCCGGGCAGCTCATGGGCGTGCTCGCATCCGAGGGCGCCCAAACCGTCGCTTTCGTTCGGTCCCGCGCAGGGTCCGAACGGGTCGCCGAAATCGCGAGGAACTGGCTGGCAGGCCACCGCCCAGGGCTCGAAGACGCGGTGGCATCCTACCGGGGCGGCTACCTGCCCGAAGAACGCCGCGCACTCGAGGACGCACTGAGAACGGGAGCCGTTCGCGCCTTGGCGAGCACGAACGCCTTGGAACTCGGCATCGACATCGCCGGCTTGGACGCGATCGTCGTGACCGGCTGGCCTGGGACGCACGCCTCCTTCGCCCAGCAGATCGGCCGCACGGGCAGGGTGGGACGCGACGGGCTGGCGGTTTTCGTCGGGCGGGACGACCCGCTGGACCAGTACCTGCTGTCGCATCCCGAGACCGTCGTCTCCTCGCCGATCGAGGTCAATGCCTTCGACCCCGGCAATCCGCACGTCCTCCTTCCGCATCTGTGCGCCGCCGCCTGCGAGCTCCCCCTCACCGAGGCTGACGTCAGCGTCTTCGGGTTGGCCGACACCTCGCTTTTCGACGATCTCGCTGCGGCGGGCATGCTCCGGCGGCGCCCGGGCGGCTGGTTCTGGAACACCTCGTTGGGCGCAGGAGCCCACGAGGCGGTCGACCTTCGAGGGGAGGGATCCACGGTGACCATCATCGACGGCGAATCGGGGGTCGTCCTCGGCACGGTCGACGCCGCCCGGGCGGACGCGACCGTCTTCCCCGGGGCGGTCTACCTTCACCAGGGGTTCCCCTACCGCGTCGAGAGCCTCGCCGACGACGTCGCCGTCGTCCGCCCCGACCGGGACGGCCTTCGCACCTTCGCCCGCCAGGAGACGTCCGTGGAGATCCTCTCGACCGAGGACGAGGCCGACCTCGGCATCGGAACCTGGGCGCAGGGCGGCGTCCTGGTCTCATCGCGAGTCGTCGGCTATGACATCCGGCGCGCCGACGACGGGGTCTACCTCGGATACAAGCCGTTGGCGATGCCGGTGCGCCGGCTGCACACGCACGGAACGTGGTGGACGATGACGGGTGAGGCCATCGCCGCGTCCGGCGTGGATCCCGCTGCCGTTCCGGGGGCTCTCCACGCCGCCGAGCACACCGCCATCGGCATGCTCCCGCTTCTGGCGACCTGCGACCGGTGGGATATAGGCGGCCTGTCGTCGGCGGCGCATCCGGAAACCGGTCAGGCGACCGTGATCGTACATGACGCCGTTCCCGGAGGATCGGGGTGCGCCCGCCGGGGCTTCGAACGCGGAAGCGAATGGGTGCTGTCCACCCTCGACGCGCTGCTCTATTGCCCTTGCGACTCCGGCTGCCCCCGCTGCATCCAATCGCCCAAATGCGGAAACAACAACGAGCCGCTGTCGAAGGACGGGGCGACCCGCCTGATTTCGACGCTTTCGCGCGCGATGGCGCCCTCTCGGTCATCTCGCTGACCCCTCCTCCAGAGGGACGGCGTCCGCCGGCCCGGCGACCGCGGAGGCCCTGACCCGCAGGCCGAACTCCGGCACGAGCACGGAAACTTGGATCCTGGCCTCGTCCCCGTCGATCCGGCACGATTCGAGCTCGGCCCCGTAACGATCGGCCTCTGCCTGGCCGGGGCACGCGTCCTGGCCGGATCCATCGGCCAGGCGCTGGGCCGTCCTCAATGCGATCATGTCCGCCGCAGTCTGCCCCCGCTGCATAGCCGAGGCCCCTTTGATCAGGACGAACACTCCGACGAGCAGCGCGGCCAGAAGACATACGGCCATCGCCGCCATAACCGTTCCTGCTCCCCTCTCCGGGGCTCCCCTCTCCGAAAACGGCCTCCTGCCAGGCGGCCACGTCGACTGGACGCCCCGAACGCCGAAGGCGGGCCCCGCTGTCGTCTGCGAGGACGACGCGACGGACCGAAAGCCCGTCACTGGCCCGCTCCCGGCTCAACGAACGCGACCGTCGTGGCCGTCACCGATATGCCGAGAGCACCCGAGAATCCGTTGGGCGGCACTCGGACCGTCACTTCGACGGTCTCGCCGCGTCTGGCCACTGACACCTGCGCTCCCGGGGACTTTTCCTCCACAACGGCCTGAATGCTGGAGACGGATTTGTCGAGCGACGCCATGCGAGCCGCGGACCGCGCGGCCTCCTGCGCACCGACGTACATGATCGCCACGTTGGTGAGCATCGCCAGAAGCGTGAGGACGAAGCCGATGACGAGCAGCCCTATGGCCGCTTCGACCGTCACCATGCCGTTCTCGCGACCGCCTCCGCAGTCCGTCAGACCATGCCTGGGCGTACGCGGACCGAGACCTCCTTCAGATGGATTGGCCGGCGCATCGAAGGCTCCACTGTTCGGGCGGCTCTCCAGCCGGGCGCCGGAGCCTTCCGCCTGGGCGAACCGCAGCCGCCGATCGCCGCTCGGTTCCGGCTCGTTCGACTGTCCCACAGATTTTCCGTTCATCTCCGTATTCCGATTCCGTGGCATGTCCGGGCTCGCTTCGTCTTCGCGGAGCCTCGGAGCCTGCGTCCGATCGCGCCAACCCCGAGGCCTTCCACGGTCAGAAACTGAAGATTCCTTTGAAGATTTTGACGAAACCTTGACGGAACCAGTCCTGTTTGATGATCCACCACAGAATGCCCGCTATGCCCGTGGCGGTCAGAGTGCCCATGGCGTATTCGGCGGTGGCCATTCCGGCCTCTCCGGTAGTGTCGTCGAGTTCCACGAACTCGAAGGGCCCTTCCATGTGTTCTTCTCCTTTCTACGGCGAGCCTCTGCGCTCACACCCGCCGTAGAACCACTTTCCCCGAATGGGGGAGTGTCAGGCGGCCCTCGCCGTTCCTCTGTGGACGCTTCGCGCCTGACGCGCGGGTGTGGAACACGCCAACGAGACGCTCCGGGAGAGCTGACAGGTGGATGATCTTTCCCAAGCGGGTGGCGTTCATTCGCATTCGAAGGGCCAAACACCCAGGGGACGCCGCGGGAATCGTCAGGAGCCCAACGGGTCTGCCCGCCCATGCCGGACCACCGGGGAACCGGCCCGACGCGCACTCACAACCCCTGGATCGGCGGCCCGCGTCCGACACCCCAGAGAACTCGGCCTCATTCGAAGAACTTCATTCCTGTGGCGATCACGGTGGGGACGATGCCGAGGACGACGAATGCGGGAAGGAAGCACAGGCCGAGCGGCAGGACGAGCTTGGAGCCCAGTGCGGCCGCCGCCTCCCTCGCCGTGCGGATCCGTCCTTCGCGCAGCGAAGCCGAGGTGCGTTCCAGAAGGGGCACGGCGGCGGCGCCGTCGACCCAGGCGGGTTCGAGCGCCTCACGGAGCGGAGCGAAACGCTCTGGAACGTCGGCCCATGCCTCTTCCCACCCTCCGCCCAGCAGCAGAGTGCGGGCGGCGACGTCCAGCCCGGAGGCCTCTTCTTCCTCGCCGAGTGCGCAGTGAAGCGCCTTGAGGGCGGCGGGAATGGACGCTCCCGAGGCAAGCGCGGCTTGGGCGAGATCGGCCACCATCGCCTGATCCACGCAGGGCAGCCTCCCACTCGGCCCGGTATACCGCCGAGAAGCCCGAAGCGCGCTGTTCTCGTAGGGTCTCGTGGACACCGCGGCCAAGGAGAGGCTCGCGACGATCACGACGACGAACGCGCCGTTCATCATCAGCCTCGCTCCGCTCGCCTGACGAGAGCCCGCGCCCACGCGAGACCTGCCAGTTCGAAGAGGAATCCGAGCGCCAGCAGAACACGCCCGGGGCCGGGGGACAGGAGGAAGGCGAGCGGTTCGGCGCCGATCATCGTGCCCACGCAGAGGCCGAGGACGGGCAGCAGGGCCAGGATCCGCGCGCTCGCCTTCGGCCCGGCCATGGCCACTCGGCGTGCGGCTGCCGCTTCGCCGGCCTCGGTGATCCCCGCGGCGCAGGATTCGAGGACGTCGGCCGTGGGAGCCCCGGTCAGCTTGCTCATGCGGCACACCGCGATCGCAGGGGGAACTCCCAGGCGCACCTCCTCCCCCACAGTCCGCCGCCACCGCGGAGCGAGCCACAGTTTCCTGAGCGCCGCCGGGACCCCGTCGGCGTCGAGGTCCGCATGCGCCCCCAGCCCAGCCCGCTCAAGCGTCTGCCTCCACGCACCCTCCGGCGTGGCGCCCGAGCGGAGGCGGGTGGCCGTCTCCGCGACGAGCATTCCCATGTCCGCCCGCTTCCCCCTTCCCTTCGCCCGTCTCATACCCCGATCCTCTCCGCCAGACGGAGCCATCCCGGCCCCTTGACCGCCGTCTGCCGCGCGCACTCGAGCGCGACCTGTGCATGCAGTTCGCCGGCCTCCCGCTCCAGGACGGCGATCTGGCTCAGGCGTCGCCGGCTTCCGCTCCGTTCTATGTGCAAGACGGCGTCCAGCGCGCTGGACGCCTGGGCCGCGACGACCGACTCCCCCATGCCCGCCAGTGCCCCCAGGGCGACGAGACGGGCCGGGACGTCGGCGGCCGAGTTGGCGTGAACGGTAGCCCAGCCTCCCTCATGCCCGGTGTTGAGGGCCGACAGCACGTCCCGCACTTCGGCGCCGCGGCACTCTCCGAGCACGATCCTGTCGGGGCGCATGCGCATCGCGGCTCGGACGAGCTCGCTCATGGTGACTTCGCCCTTCCCCTGGACGTTGGCGCGGCGGATTTGGAGGTGGACGACGTGCGGGTGGGCGGGGCGGAGCTCCGAGGACTCCTCGATCACGAGGATGCGTTCGCTTGCGGAGACTTCCCCGAGGATCGCCGACAGAAGCGTCGTCTTCCCCGACCCCGTGGCCCCCGAGACGATGACGTTCGCCTTGCTTTCGACCATTGCGTCCACGATCGGGCGGACTGCGCCGGCGAGCGTCCCCATCTCCTGCAGTTCGTCGAGGGAGTAGGACACCTGTCGGTGCGCGCGGAGGGAGATGAGCGGCCCCTCGGCGGCGAGGGGAGGCAACACCGCGTGAAGCCTCAGGCCGCCGCCGAACGTTCCGTCGACTATGGGGCATGAGTCGTCGAGCCTCTGCCCGCAGGCGGCCGCGAGCCTGACGGCCAAAGCCCGGACGTCGTCCTCGCACGCCAGGGAGTCCCGGGCCTGCGGAATCGCCTCGAGGCCGAGCCCGCGGTCCACCCACACTCCTCGTGTGCCGTTGACGAGGATGTCGGTGACGGAGCGGTCCTCCAGTAGGGGTTGCAGCACGGGCCCCGCCCCGCCTACAGCGTGCCGCAGCCGCCGCCCGGCGCCGAGGATGTCGCGGGCGCCGATCGCCCCCGGGGCGAGCACTGAGACGGCCTCGTCGAGACTGGTTCCCCGTGCCAGACTCGCCCGTGCGCGCCTGAGGAAGTCGCCGGAGGCGACGTCGCCAAGCGGCTTTCGAACCTTCGCGGCGGATCCGAATCCACCGGATTCGGCCGAACCCCGCCCGTTCCCCGCCGCCTCGCTGGCATCTCGATTCCGACGGGATCCCATCAGGCCGCGTCCCCGCATATTCGGGCGAGATTCGCGATGTCACGGGCTGTCGCCGACCGTTTGCGATCGCCGACCCGCATCCCGTGGTCGAGGTCGGACTGAAGATTGCGCAGGGTGCGCAGTGGAATCACCCGGTCTACGTCCAGCTCCGCCGCCATCGACGCCGCCTCCGCCCCTCCGCTCGCCCCGGTGGCGACGACGACCGTGTCCATCCCGCCGGGGATCGCCCCCAGCGCTGTAGCCGCCTGGCTCACTCCCCTAGTCCGGCAGCCCGTCACCAGCACGGCGACGTCCGCCCAGGCGAGCATGGACGACCCGAGGTTTCCGGGGAGGAGGGCTTCCCCCGAGAAATCGACGACGCACACGTCGACCGCCTGGGACAGCGCCACCACCGCGCCCTGCCCGAGTTCCGCCGCCCGCAAGCCTCCACGGCCGTCCGCGGACAGAACGGCCAGCCGCCCCAGCGCCGGAAGGGAGTCTCTAAGCCTCCCCGGAACCAGAATCCCGGATTCCTCGTGGAGGTCCGCCCACCGCAGCCCCGGAGCCTTGGACAGGCCTAGAAGCCGGTCGTTCCCAGCCGAACACGGGTCGGCGTCGATGAGCCCGACCGCCATGGTCGCGGACAGGTGACGCGCAAGCCATGCGGCGACCGTGGACGTTCCCGCGCCGCCGTGTGCGCCCACGACCGCCACGATGGTGCCGCGCCTAGTCGAACCGGCGGCGAGCATGAGTTCGAGAAGATCCTCCGCCTCGTCCGGAAGGGTGAGCTCGACCCTGCCCTCGGCGAAATACGGGGCGTAGGAGGGGTGGAACGCAGCCGAGATCCGCACGACGGATGCCCTGATCTCCGACATGTTGAGCACCGCGGCCCTCAGGTCGGCTTTCGAGTCGCGGCCTGCGGCGACCATGTGGACGCCGATTCCCGCCAAACCCGCTATTCGGGCTACTTCCGCCCGGACCGCCTCCGAATCGGCCGCCAACCCCAGAACCGGAAGCCGCATGTCGCCGGCGCCCCGTCCACCAGTGAGGTGAACCCCCAGATCTCCAGAGGACCTCTGCTCCCTTCCGATCTTCATGGGCCAACGATCGCCCATAGAGAATCCGATCGCCAGCCCCGTGTGTCCATGTGTGGATCAAACGGTCGCGAAAGCCCTATGTGGACCGCTAATCGATGCGCCAACGCACGCCCCGTGAAATCACCGAAGACGCCCGGACGGCCGGGAAGGGAAACCCACCGAGCCCACAGGCGAAAAAAGGGGAGACGGCCCCATGGCCCAAGCCCTTCCACGCCGCTAAGCTCGCGGGTGGGACGCTCCGTCCCGAACGCCAAATCTTTCAGCTGCCCGCTCCCACGCACAAGGCGGGCACTCGACAAAGGATCACGAATGCTCCTCAAGAAATTCGCAGTCTGCCTGGCCGTCCCCGCCCTGGCACTCTCCCTCTCCGCATGCAGCGACGACAAGGACTCCAAAGGCGACAGTCCGTTCGGCGGGGATAGCGGCGGCACATCGCAGTCGAAGGAGAGCCCCTCCGGCAAAACCGGGGCATCCCCCATCGTCCGCAATCCGACGTCCGGGCCGTCCCTGCCGACGTATCGCCCCTCCTTCTCGACATCCCGGCCGTCCTTCCCGACGTACCGCCCTTCCCTTCCTTCCCTTCCCTCCGTTCCCTCCCTTCCGAGCAATGGGCCGTCTCTTTCGAACAACGGCGCGCCCGTCGCCAAGGAGACATTCGTCCAAGGGGCTTCGAAGATCTTCAAACGCTCGTATCCCTCGGCTCCGGACAGCATGATCACGAGGCTGAGCGAATGCATCTACGACGAAGTCAACGGAAAAGTCAGGAATTCCGTCCTCGAGACGATGTCCAGAGGAATGGACACTCCAGGAACCGCGCAGGAACGCCAGATCTTCATGCAGGCGGGCACCACGTGCGGACAGAAGCTCAAGCAAGGCCTCAGGTGAGTCCCACAGCCCCTGCGCGGCGCCATGTCCGCGCAGGGGCGTTCATCTACGTCGATTTGCGCACTTGAACGCACTTCGATTGAACTGTTAAAGTCGGAAGAAGCGCTCGAGAACCAAGGGAGTCATTATGAAGTTAAGGAAAATCGCGGCTTGCGTGGCAGTTCCGTCACTGGCCTTCTCCCTCGTGTCCTGCGGAGAAGATGCTGTGAGCAAAGAACAATTTTCACAGGGTTATCTTAAGTTAGTGAAGCAAAGCCAGAAAATTCATGGTAAACAACAGGAAGAGTATGTAATTAGATTTGGAGAATGCATTTACGACAAAATCAAAGATAAAGTGAAAAATTCAACTTTAGAAAAAGTGAAAAATGTTAAAAGAAGTAGAATTAATTCCAATGATTTTTCACGCATTGAAAAAGCGCAAAAAGATTGTAAAAATTCCGTAAGCAAACCTAAAGCTACGAAAACCAATTAGTTAACTTTCTCACACCGTTGGCGAAAAAGGAGGGGAATCACACCTCAGCGGCGACGCCGCACTCCTCCTCGCCCATATACTCCACACGTACCCGTCATCGCCTCCTCCGGCTCACGCAATCCCCGCCCGAGGACGCGACGGCGGAGCACGCGGACCGATTGGCTCCCCATCGCGGATTCACGATATGATCCCCGGCAGACTGGGCGGGCGAAGCGGGCCGATCCAGATCGATACAAGAGCAATCAGCACACTCGCCCGGCGATGCGGAGCGGGTTCTACGCAAAGGAGTTTCCATGCGGATCAAGAAAACAGCCTCCCTTTTGGCGGCTTTCGGTCTCGCTTTCTCCCTGGCCGCCTGTGGTGGCGACGGCAAAGACGACGCTAAAGTCACGAAGGAAGAATTCACAAAGGGTTACGTCACCGGAATGAAGTCGGTCTTTAAAAGAGCCCCTGAAGCGCAACTGAAGCAGTTGGCGGAATGCACTTATCAGAAAATCAATGGTAAAGTCGATGATTCCACCATGAAGATAATTGCAAAAGGCAATAAGTCTTCTAGCGGCAGTAAAAAGAAAGAAACCCTCTCCGCTAAAGATCAAACGACTCTTCAAACCGCCTCAAAAGAGTGCGCTAGTGAACTCATAAAATCTGGCGGTCAGAATTCTCCATCGGCCACCAAGTAATACGCTTCCATACACGCACACTCATAGACTCGACGTCTCAATGCAGCGGAGGGCGGTTCTTCTCACCGCCCTCCGGTTCGATTTCACACGGCCCTGCGGCGTTGCCTTCTTAGATTCGCCGATATTCGCGTAGTCTCGGGAATGCAACGACCAAGGAGGCCCTGTGTCCACTCCGACCGATCCCTACAACTCCCGCGATCGCGCCCCTTCGCAGGCAGAGGATATCCTCGCCCCTCTGCCCGACGGCGCGGTTCCGGGCGACGGTCCCGCCGACACGGCCGACGGCGACCCATTCGATCTCGCCACACCTCTCAAGCAGGCTGAACCCGAATCACCCACCGCTTCCAACGCCCCCTCTGCGACGACGGCCACCCCCCTCTCGGAATCGGCCCACAGCGCCTCATCCTCGGTCTCGGCAGACTCGGCGTCCACGGGATACCTCGGGAAAGTGGATTCGGTCCCCACGCCTGCGTCCGCGGATTCCCTGCCGACACAGCGTTTGACCACTCCCACGGTCGGCCTGCCCCTTCCGGAGTCCGCCTCTCAGGCCGTTCCCGCCGCGGATCGCCCGATCGCCTCCGTCGGCGCAGCCTCCCCTCCACCGCCCGGCCCGCCGCCTCACCCCTCGGAGTCGACGCCGACGGCGGCCCTCGCTCGAGGACCCGAGGAGACCCGGACTCCGCCCGAACCCTATGCCTACCCGCCTCAGGTGCCGCCCGCACCGGCGGACGACGTCCAAGACGACTGGGTGTTCGCACCCCAGCCGGAACCGGCCGCCGAACCTCCCGACGCCTCCCGCCCTCTCGGGGCCCTTCCGCCTCGCCCGATCGTCGCCGGATGGATGCGTGCCGGCGTATTCGCGGCGAGTCTCGCCCTCGTGCCGGTCGCCTGGTATCTCCTGACGGACGCGAACGCCAGGCTCTCCCTCACCGTGGAGAGGGCGGCGGAGGGCCACGCGAACTTCGCAGCCGCCGGGGAGCTGGCGGGGGGAATCGCCGTCGCGGCCGCTGTGTGGTTCCTAGCCCGGTTCTCCTCGTTGGGCGCCGTTCTCACCGGCATGGCCGTCTCAGCCCTGGGGGCCGTGGGAATCCTCCTTCCCAAGTGGACCGACTCGACGCTCCTGCACATCGTCGACTCAGCGGCGGACGGAGCGGGGGGCGTGGCCGCGAACATCGCCGAGTACCTGCGCGCAGACCTGGGGACGGGCCGCATGCTAGTCTTCGGGGCGGCCCTGCTCCTGACGGGACTGGTCTGCCATTCCGCGCGACGGCGAGGCTATGACATCGCCGACCGTCTGCTCCTGGAAGGCTGAATCCGGCACAGACGCGTCGAACGGGCGTAGAACCACATACAGAAAGAATGCATGTCCGCACCAGCCGATAATTCCGTTCTGTTCCTTCCCGGCCCCTGGCAGCACCGCCTCATCCAGGCCGGCGGATGCCAATTCCACCTCGCTCACATGGGCGAGCACCGCGACGACCTCCCGCTCGTGCTGCTCGTCCACGGCTTCCCGGAATTCTGGTGGGCATGGCGCAATCAGATCGAGGCCATAGCCGAAGCGGGCTACGAGGTCGCGGCGATCGACCAACGAGGGATCGGCGGTTCGGACAAGACTCCCAACAGCGAGGACGGCCTCACTCTCACCGAAGACCTCGGCGCCGTCGCGCGGAGCCTGGGCGCATCCCGCCTCGTCGTCATCGGGCACGGTCGAGGCGGTCAGCTCGCCTGGTCCGCGGCGGCTCTGGAGCCCGACCTCGTCGAGGGGATCGTGACGGTGTCGGCGCCGCATCCCCGCACCCTTCAGCGAGCGGGACTCCACGTCACCTTCAAAACATGGCGAAACGTGGTGCGCACGCTCATTCCCCCGCTGGCGCGCAGGAACATCTCCTCGCCCGCGACCTTGGGCAGGCTCATCCAGAACTGGTCGGCGCCCGGGAACACCGGCGCGTCTAGCCAGGCCGACAAGTACGCCGCGGCACTCCGCCTGCCGGAGGCCGCCTCCACTGCGCTGGAACAGCTCCGCTGGTCCTACACCTCGCTCTCGCGAGTCAACGGCCGCAGGCACATGGAGATCACGAGGCGGCCGGTGCACGTTCCGGTCTGGGCGATCCGCGGCAAGCTCAACCCCCTTCTGCCGGGCCGGGCCTGGCACAAGGACATCGAATTCGCCCGTGGAATCTACCGCTACATCGAAGTGCCCGACGCCGGGCACTTCGTCCACGAAGAATCCCCAGAAGCCGTGACATCGGCCATCCTCGAGTACCTCGTAAGCCTGAGATAGGCGATCCGCCCGGCTCCGCAGCGGCCTCTGCCGTCCGCCCTCGACGGCCCCGGAGGAGGCGATCCGCTAGCCCGCCGCGCGCCCGCCCGCGTATTCAGCCCCTGCGAAGAGGGGGTAGGAGGGGCACAAGTCGGCGATCGGACACGAGGGGCACTCCGGTTTGCGCGAACGGCAGACCTGGCGGCCGTGATAGATGATCCTGTGGCAGGCGATCGTCCAATCCTCTTCGGGCACGAGGGAGGCGATGTCCGCCTCCGCTCCGACGGGGTCCTCGTGCCGCGTCCAGGCCCATCGACGGGCCAGACGCCCAACATGGGTGTCGACGGTTATCCCCGGGATCCCGAAGGCGTCGCCGAGCACGACGTTCGCCGTCTTCCGCCCGACGCCCGGCAGAGTGACGAGGTCGCGAAGGGTCTCCGGGACGTCTCCGCCGTAGTTCTCGCACAGGGACGCCGCCAACCCCAGGCAGGACTTCGTCTTGGCGCGGTAGAACCCGAGGGGCCGGAGGATCGCCTCCAGCTCGCGTGGATCCGCCGTCGCCATCGCCGCGGGAGTCGGGAAACGCGAGAAGAGCTCGGGGGTGACGGCGTTGACCCTCGCGTCGGTGGTCTGGGCGGAGAGGACCGTCGCCACGAGCAGTTCGAAGGGGTTCGCGAAATTCAGCGAGCATGCGGCGTCCGGGTAGAGGGCCGCCAGCCGTTCCAGGATGCGCGCCGCAGCTTCACGCCTGGCCGAAAGTGCGCGCGGGCGCTTGGGAAGACGAGTTTTCACGGGCATGCCACAAGACTAGTTCCGCCCGGCCAACTCGAATAATCCGCGCATGTGAGGTAAGTTGCAGTGTGAGAGTTCATTGTGATCCTCACCAAAGGGTCACTGGAGGAAAGGGAGCAGATGGACACTAGCGTTCTCAAGGCGGTTCCGCTCTTCAAGGACATCGACGCGGAGGATCTTGAGGCACTCGGTCAGCTCATGAGCGAGACGACGCTCAAGCGGGGCGATTCGCTGTTCCGGGAGGGCGACGACGGCGACCGGCTCTACATCGTCACCGACGGGAAGGTCAAGCTCAGCCATTCGTCCGACGACGGCAGGGAAAACCTCATCGCGGTCCTCGGCCCCGGCGAGATCATCGGGGAGCTTTCGCTGTTCGACCTGGGGGCGCGGTCTTCGACCGTGGCGGCCATCGCGCCGACCCGCCTGGTCTCGCTATCCCACAAGGACATGATGAGCTTCATCAACCAGCATCCGGACATGGCCATCACCATGCTCCGCGAGCTGGCCCGTCGCCTGCGGAATACGAACGAGCAGATGGCCGACCTCGTCTTCTCGGACGTGCCCGGACGCGTCGCCAAGGCCCTCATCGACCTGGCCAACCGCTTCGGCGAGCGCACCCCCGAGGGCATCTACGTCGCACACGACCTCACGCAAGAAGAGCTCGCCCACCTGGTGGGCGCCTCCCGGGAAACCGTCAACAAGTCTCTGGCCGACTTCGTCTCCCGCGGGTGGATCCGCCTCGAAGGCCGCGCAGTGCTCCTCATCGAACTGGCGCGCCTCCAGCGCCGGGCCCACTGAGCCTGCCCACAGGCCCCCCGCGACGTCCGGATCCCGGAGGCCCGGGCCCTCAGCGGACGACTCGCCGGAATGAGAGGGAGGCGGACGCCGTCGGAGGCGTGCCGCAGAGCGGCGGGGCGGACGGAATCCGTGACACCGCGCAGTCGGAAGGCCGCGCGACGAGGCGACGGCCGCCGCACCCTCGCCCGAGCCTGCGTCACACGGCGTTCGACGCGACGACTACGTCACCGGTCTCGACCGGCTTCAACTGGAAGACGGCTTCCACCTCGACCGGGCTGTCCAGCGGCAGGACGGCGACGCCCACGGCGGACCGCGAGTGGGCTCCGGCGAGTCCGAAGACCTCGCCGAAGAGCTCCGAAGCCCCGTCGGCCACCTCTGGCTGGTCGGTGAAGGAAGGATCGGAGGCGACGAACACGGTCACGTGCACGACCTTGCTGATCTTATCGACGCCGCCGGCCGCCGAAGCGGCCGCAGCCAGCGCATTGAGGGCCGCGGTTCGGGCCGAGGCCTTGGCGGTATCCGGAATCACCCCGGCCCCGACTTTCCCCGTGGTCGTGAGTTCGCCGTCGACGAGGGGAAGCTGGCCGGAGGAGCGGACCTGGCCGCCCGAGACGGTGGCCGGGACGTAGTCGGCCAAAGGCTTGGCGACCGGGGGGAGGTCGATGCCGAGTTCGGCGAGGTGCTCGGAGACGCTCATGGTCAGTCCTTCGCCCGCTTGAGATAGGCAACGAGATTCTGCTCGTTGGGACCCGGAACGACCTGCACGAGCTCCCAGCCTTCGTCGCCCCAGGTGTCGAGGATCGCCTTCGTGTTGTGAATGATCAACGGAATCGTTGCATACTCCCATTTCTGCATGAGGCAAGCTTAACCCGTCATCCCGTGAGAGGACAGACGTCCAACCGGCCGCGCCGTGCGGCCGACCGACGCCCGCGACCTGCCTCAGGCTCCCTCCTGTCCCCCCTTCTCGGCGACCTTGCGGCTCTTCCTCGAAAAGTGGAGGGGGCGGCCCTCTCGGAGGGCTACGAAGAGCGGATCCGAGGAGGTCATGATCGATTCGTACCAGTCAGGGTAGTTGGGCTTCGCCCTCAGCAATTGACGGCGTTCACGCTCGGTCAATCCACCCCACAGGCCGTAACGCATGTTGGATTGCAATGCGTCAGCCAGGCAGTAGATGCGGACTGGACAGTCCTGACATATATCGCGCATTTCACGCTGAGCTGAAGAGGTGGCGAAAAGCGCATCCGCATCCTCGGATGCGCATTTGGCGTGATCGGCCCAACGATGGTCGAAAAACAAATGCGCCATCGTAGAACTCCTCCCATCACAACCCCGTTGTTCACCTGATGTAATCTTCGACATATCCTGGATATCATATTTGGTTAGGCCAGGCAAGGGTAGGAGTGGCTCGTATCACTGGATTGGAGAACAAAAGACATCCCCAGGTTGACCACGTATCCTGTGGGCATGCCTAGTTCAAGCCGAAAGGACGCAACTCCCACGAAGGAAGCCTCTTCCGGGGAGCAGGACGCCGCGCCCGAAGAGACCGCGACTTTGCGTCAGATCGCCATCCTCGTGAGTGCGCTCCTCGGCGTGTGCTGCCTGGGCGGGGTTCTGCTGGCCGGAATCGCCATGCCCTTCGCCGCCACGGCGGGAACCAGCGTCAACGCCGTGACGTCGATATTCGAGGAGACGCCCAGCAACCTCGGGTTCACCGAGCCCTCCGAGCAGTCGGTGCTCCTGGCCGCGGACGGCACCCAGATCGCCCGTTTCTACGCGGAGAACCGAGTCGTGGTTTCGTCGAACCAGATCTCGCAGCATATGAAGAACGCCGCCGTGGCCATCGAGGACCGCCGGTTCTACAAGCACCACGGCATCGACGTCCAGGGGCTGGCCGGGGCCTTCGTGAACAATCTGGCCGGCGGCGCCACCGCGGGCGGATCCTCGATCACGCAGCAGTACGTGAAGAACGCGATCATCGAGCGCGGGCGGGCCTCGGGCAACCAGGAGCTCATCGCCCAAGCCACGGAGCGGACGATCGGCCGCAAGCTCAACGAAGCCCGCCTCGCCGTGGCGATCGAGAAGAAGATGTCGAAAGAGCAGATCCTCACGGGCTACCTCAACCTCGCCCAGTTCGGCACTGCGCACTACGGCGTCGAGTCCGCGGCGAAGCACTACTTCTCCAAGTCCGCCAAGGATCTGACGATCCCCGAAGCGGCGATGCTGGCCGGGATCACGCAGTCCCCGGCGCGGTGGGATCCGATCAAGCACCCCGACGCCGCCAAGACCCGCCGCGACACCGTCCTCGGCGAGATGTACCGCAACGGGTACATCTCCAAGGACGAGCTCAACGCCGCGGTGGCGGTGCCCATCCAGCAGATGCTCAAGGTCTCCGAGGACCTCAACGGATGCGCCGAGGCCGGGACGGCGGCGTATTTCTGCGAGTACGTGGTCAACGATCTCCTCAAGGACAGCAGCTGGGGCAAGACCCGCGACGACCGGGTCAACAAGCTCTATCGCGGCGGGCTGACGATCCAGACCACCCTCGACCTCAACAAGCAGAAGGCGGCCTACAACACGCTCGTCTCCAACATCCCCGTCAACGACCGCTCCGGCATCCAGACGTCGCTGTCGAGCGTCGAGCCCGGCACCGGCCACATCGTGGCCATGGCGCAGAACACGAACTACGGCAATCAGTCCGCCAACGACCGCTCGGCCACGAAGATCAACTTGAACTCCAGCCAGGACATGCGAGGCGGCGTCGGCTTCCAGTCGGGTTCGACCTTCAAAGTGTTCACCCTCATCCAGTGGTTGAAATCCGGGTACTCCCCCGGCGATGTCGTCGACTCCAACCAGGGGACCCTCCCACGTTCCTCCTGGAAGATCAGCTGCAGCCCGAAGTCCCGGGACAACTACAGATTCGGCAACCTGGAAGGCGTGGGCGGCGGCCCCATGACGGTCCTCGACTCCACGAAGATGTCCGTCAACGGCTCCTTCGTCCGCATGGCCAACAGGCTGGATCTGTGCGACATCGCCCAGACGGCCAAGGACATGGGCGTCAGGCGCGGCGACTCGAAGGAGTGGTCGTACGCCCCGTCGATGATCTTGGGGGCCAACAACGTGACCCCCCTGTCGATGGCGGTGGCGACCTCGACCCTGGCGGCCGGCGGCCAGTACTGCGCCCCCACGTCCTACACCGAGGTCAAGGACGCCGACGGCAAGACCATCATCACCAAGAAACCGGACTGCCGGCAGGTGTTGGACAAGAGCGTCGCCCACCAGACGACCGAGGTCCTCAAGAACGTCATATCCCAGGGCGCCACCGGTGAGAAGGCGCAGCTGAGCGGGCGCGAGGCCGCGGGCAAGACGGGAACGGCCAACGACGACACGAACGCATGGTTCATCGGGTACACGCCGCAGCTGGCGACCTCCATCTGGCAGGGCCACCAGAAGGGGCATCGGTCGATGATGAACTCGGTGATCAACGGCAGGTTCTACCACGAGGTCTACGGCGGTCTCTTCCCGGCGACGATCTTCTCGCAGTACATGACCACCGCCCTGTCCGGGCAGCCTGCGGTCGCCTTCACATCGGCGACGCCCGGTTCCGACACGTCGACGGGGAAGGCGTCGTCTGACACGGCCTCGTCCGACACCGCGTCGAAGACGTCGACGGCGGAGCCTACGCAGCAGCCCTCCACGGCGGAGCCGAGCCCGAGCCAGGGCGGGGGTGACAACTCCGGCTCCACGGGCGACGACGGAAGCGGATCCACGGGCGACAGCTCCGGCTCCACGGGCGACCGGGACGGCGACCGTTCGGACACGTCCGACGATTCCGGCGACCGCGACGGGAACGACCAGTCCCGCGACCCTCGCGAGCACGACTCCGACGGGCAGGGCTAGCCCGTGGCCGGCATCCTTGCCAGAGCCGGACGCGCCGGCCTGGCGACCGGCATCGGGGCCGGCGTCGCCGCTGCCGCCTGGGGCGTGACCGAGACCAAGCTCTTCGCCCTGCGCCGCCGGGCCATCCTCATCGGGGGAACGGACCAGGAGGGAGGCCAGCCGGAGAGGAGGTGCGACGATCCTCGCGGATACCGACCCGGGCGGCAGATCGGCCCCTCGATGAGGGTCCTGCATCTCTCCGACCTCCATCTGACGGCTCGCCAGCACCGCAAAATCGACTGGATCGCGAACCTGGCGGACCACGATCCCGACCTGGTGGTCTGCACGGGCGACATGATCGCCCAGCCGGAGGCGCTCGCCCCCCTGCTCTCCGCGCTCTCCCCGCTGGCGCGCACGCCGGGCGTCTTCGTGTTCGGCTCGAATGACTACTACTACCCGAAGCTCAAGAACCCCTTCCGCTACTTCGCCCGCGACACGGCTCCGCGAGCCGGCGAGCTCGAGGAGCGCCCCCAGCTCCCCTGGCGCGAAATGGCGGCCGCCTTCGAGCAGGCCGGCTGGCTGAATCTGTCGAACGCCCGAGGCAGCCTGCGCATCGACGGATGGAACCTCGATTTCGTGGGCGTGGACGACCCCCATCTCGGATACGACAGGTTTCCCGAGGGACGGGGCGACTGCGCAGACGAGACGGGCGCCGCGCGCAAGGCCACCGACGTTCGGATCGGCGTGGCCCACGCGCCCTACGCGCGGGTCCTCGACGCCATGGTGGACGACGGCTGCTCGATCGTCTTCGCCGGCCACACCCACGGCGGGCAGGTGTGCCTGCCGGGCAAGGGGGCGCTCGTCACGAACTGCGACATGCCCGTCGAGCTCGCCGCAGGCCTCTTCGAGTGGCCGGGGCCCAGCGAGGTGATCCGCTACGACGGCTTCGCTCCGACCCTTCCCGACCGCGGCAGGCGAGCCTGGGTGAACATCTCGGCAGGTCTGGGGACCTCCCCCCTCGCCCCCGTCCGGGTGGCCTGCCGCCCTGAGGCGGTCCTGCTGGATCTCGTGGTCATCTGACCAGCCGCGGCACCGAAGTCCGGCCTGGTGCGGCGTCCGGCTGCGCATACGACGCCACGCCCTCGGCGGCATGAACGTCTTATCAGGTCCAGCCGCACGCACGACGTCACGCCGGCCGAGTTGTGCACAAAGGCCGGACCTCGGCTATCATGGTCGAGTTGCTCAGCCGCAACGGGGTGTGGCGCAGCTTGGTAGCGCGCTTCGTTCGGGACGAAGAGGCCGTGGGTTCAAATCCCGCCACCCCGACCATTGGGCCAACCCTCAAACCCGCGCCACGGTGCCTCCGTGGCGCGGGTTTTGCCTGCCTCCGAGGGTTGCGCGGATCCGGCAAGCTGGCGGGGCACATGGAAGTCAGGAAGTCGACGACGAACAGCCCTGATTCCGTGGGTGCGCCCGAGACGTTCACGTTGAAGAGGGAGGGATTCGCCGCTCACCCGTGGGCATCTACGACGTTACGAGTGGCGAATAGATGATTAATACTGTCTATTGTCGTTAAACTGGTAAAATTAATTTCAATAGCATTAAATTTTATTTATGCAATTTCATTATTGTTAGGTGCATTCCGTTTGCTTGCTGGCGTCGTAGAGTTTGTGTGCGAGCGACATCACGGCCGTCTTGTACAACTCCGGTTTAACGTTGTCCGGGTCGAACAGCGCCAGCGCGGACAGTCCCAGGTCGAGTGCCATCAGGATACGGAATTGATCCTCCGCTGGAATGCGCGCGAATTCGCTGCCTATTGGAATCGGGGATGCACTCGCCGAGATGCCGTCCGGAGGTGAGATGAACTCGAGGAACCGCGCCGTCAGTTGCTCGTCCCGCAGGGCATAGGGGATGAAGTCGAGCACCAACCGGGCATAGTCGGCGCGGTCGCCGCTCTTGGACGTGGAGATCCACATGTCGCACCAGGCCTCGAGGCGCTCGTCGTCGGTGGCGCGATCGAGGATCGCATGGAAATCCCGAGCTTCCTGCGAGAGCGACTGGCGGTAGCGGATAACCTCCAGGATCGACTCGCCCTTGTTGCGAAAGTTCGAGTAAACTGCGCCTTTGGTCAGGCCGGCCTCCAGTGCCACATCGTCGAGGGAAGCGCCCGCAACACCACGGGCGGCGAAAATGCGTTCAGCTGCCGCCAGCAACCGCAGTCTGTTGTGCTGCTGTTGCTGATTGCGGATCATCCGTATCATGGACTTCATGTGTAAAGCAGAGTCCCCCTCGGGCGCGATCCGAGTCATTGACCCATTTTTTAGATACTGCTAGTATTCGGATATGGTGAGTGCGATACCGTCTACTGAGCCGCTCTCGCTGGAAGATGTCACGAAGACCTATAGACGAGGAGCCGCCGCGGCGAATCGAGCCATCAGCCTCACCTTCCGAGCAGGCGAGTTGATCGCGCTCATCGGGCACAACGGAGCGGGTAAGACCACGCTGCTCAATCAGATCATCGGCACGACGAAGCCTTCCTCGGGCGATATCCGCTACGGTACGGCGTCGCTTGTGGCGAAACCGGATCTGGCTCGACGGGTGGCCTCGATGATGCCGCAGATGCATGCTCCGCTCACAGGCGTCACTCCGCTGCAAGCGATCGCGGCGATCGGCAGACTGCGCGGGCTCTCCGGTGCGAACGCGCGCCGTGAGGCGAACGCCCTGATCGATCAGCTCGACATCGCCCAGTGGCAGGGCACCGGCGGCGAGGAGCTCTCCGGCGGGCTGCGCCGCCTGACCTCCTACGCGATGGCCGTGATCGCACCCCCGCCAGTGCTGCTCATTGACGAGCCGACCAACGACGTCGACCCGGTGCGACGTCCGTTGATCTGGCGGCACCTCCGCCGGCTCGCGGATGAGGGGCACATCGTTGTCGTCGTCACGCATAACCTGCTTGAAATCCAACGCACCGCCGACCGCTATGTGCTGCTGCAGAACGGCAACGTGCTGATCGACAGCACCCCGCGCCAGTTGTCCCAGCAGGCGCGGACGACGACCCTCAGCGTCTCCGTCCGCTCCGGTGCCGAGATCACGACGACTCCGCCCGCCGCTCGCGTCCATCCGATCGATCAGGACGGGCGCTTGCTACTCGACCTCGAACCGACCCACATCCTTGACGCTGTGGCATGGGTGCTCGAACGGGTCGATGCCGGGGAAGTCGACGGCTACACGCTCGCGCCGGCCTCCTTGGAGTCGTTGTACGAAGGGATCACCGATGACGAACGTTGACGCTCCGCATCCTCGCCCTGTCAGCTTACCTCGCAGATTCGCGTGGCTGCGCAGCTGGGCCGGTCTCGTGCGTTGGAGCGTACTGCGCCACAAGTATCTCCTCCCGGCTTTCACCGCGATCCAGGCGCTGTTCGCGGTGGCGATCGTGTACGGTCTCGCCCTCCTCATCCCCGACGTCGACGCCGAGACAGCACGATATCTATCCTCCGGTGCTTGGACGCTAGGGATCATCGCGGTCGGCTGCGTCCTCGCCCCGCAGATCACGGGCACCTCGAAGCAGGAAGGCCTGCTCGACTACCAGCGAACGCTCCCGGTTGCCCGCTCGGCGATTCTCCTCGCAGACGTGATCGTCTGGAACCTCGCCGCTCTGCCGGGCATCGCCGTCGGCATGCTCGCCGCGGCCTTCCGATTCGGGCTCGACATCCATGTCGACGCGGTCACCGTCGCCGTAGTGCTCGGCGTCCAGTTCGCGACCGTCAGCATCGGCTACGCCGTCGCTTTCTGGCTGCCTCTCACCGCCACATCCCTGGTGACGCAGGTCATCATGATCGGCGGCTTGCTGTTCTCCCCGATTACGTTCCCAGCCGAGCGCCTTCCGGAGTGGGCGAGCACACTGCACCAATTCCTTCCGTTCGCGCCGATCGGAGACCTCGTCCGGGAAGCCGCCTTCCGCGCCGGAGACGCGCAACTGACGAATCTCCTCGTCATCGCCGCCTGGACCGTTCTCGCCTACACCACCGCCTATCTCGCGCTCCGGAAGAGGAACTGACCACGCCTTCCACCGCTCCGACGCCTAAACTCACTGACATACTGATCTCCGGCTTTATTGGGTCGCCTCAAATCCATCATTTCAACAATCATCACCGCCCCGGTCTCGATAGCCCTATTCGGCAACGCGGTTGCCGTGTCGCTGAACGGAATGCCGTGGCTCACGTGGGCGATCACAGCAGCGGGCGTCGCCGTCTCATTCAACTCGATTGCGATCCAAAGCCGCGCAATCCGAGACGACGAAGTCCTCTGAGCCGCCGTTGCGCGCTTGGCTGTTTCCGACCCCACCGGGGTCGATTGGGCGAATCGGGAAGACGACGCCCCGCGAGGATTGCGGAAGCGTATCCCCCGAATGAAGTGAGAACGGACCGCGCCCCCCGCGAGGATTGCAGGCAGCGTTGTGCCCGGCCGATTCCGCGAACCGAGGAAACGACGTCGGCGTCGCCCGAGAGAGGATCGAAACGGTCCCCCGTTCCATCGAACCGGGGAGATGACACCAGGCCGACGCGCCGATCGCGGCCGGCCCATGCGGTAAGTTAGCCCTATTCGATGAGCCGATCGCGTGGCCCCAGCCCGCCGCCCTGTCGTCTCTTCCCATTCCACACAAACAATACACGCCATCTCACACAACCTTACCCAACCGTAAGTATTTAGCCTCCCGGGCGTCGGCGCCGCGGCAATATTCTGCGGACAATCGACTCCTTGAGGTTTATACTTGTAGCATCACCGGCGTTCATGGTATGTTACGCATATACATCACCACTCAAGAAGGAGGACGTTCATGCAGCATCCTGAGCATCTCCACGCGGGTGGTGAGTTGCTGATCATGCCGTCATACCAGGTCGAGATCCCCCGGACCACGCCCCAGCTCTACATCACCGGCATCTACGCCCTGAATGTGCAGTGTCCGGAAGGCACCACGGGCGATCAGCACGATGTGTTCCATTGGTTCTACCGCCCCGGGATCCGCGAGGAAGCTCCCACGGTCACGCTCGGCGGCAGCGACGAGCTCGACACCAACGCGATTTACGGCGACCTGGGGGTTTACGAGGGACGGGAGCGCCTGCTCGCCAAAGGCTTGAACATAGCACCGGAAATCCGGGAAGTATACGTGGCCAACCATTACCGGGCCATCCTGGACCTGCTCTACGAATCCTTAACCCACTACGGCCGCGTCTACAACCTGACCGGCGCCACCGGCGACTGGCTCGACACCCCCGAGCAGCGCCGCTTCGTTCTGGAGCAGGCCACGCGCATGGCGCCGTACGTGGACGAGGAGTCCCGGATCCAGCTGGAACAGTGGGTGAGGAAGGAAGCAGCCGGCACCCCGTACCCGACGCCGTGACGCCGGACGCTCAGCGGTCGGCGCACAGCGGCTCCGGACCCGAGGCCAGGCGGCCTCCCCTTTTCGGGTAGTGGGCACCGACGCCTGTGAAGCGATCGCCTCCGACGCCCCGTTAGAGTTCTTCCCATGAGTGCAACGGTCGAGCGGTGGAGCGAGGATCACGTGGTCTCCGCCGCCCCCGACGCCCAAGTGGTCAGGGCGGCGCGCAGACTCGCCGATCCCCGGCCGTGGAGCGACACGGGGACGGCGGGGACGCTGCTGTGGGGAAGCTGCACGGGCTCGGGCAAGAACCCCTACAGGGTCTCCATCGACGTCGCCGCACCCGCGTACAAGTGCACATGCCCCAGTCGCAAATTCCCATGCAAGCACTCCGTGGCCCTTCTGTTCCTGTGGAGCAGAGGCGACGTCGCAGAGGGGACTCCCGCCGACTTCGCCGCTGAGTGGGCGGCCGCCCGGGCCGGACGCGCCCGGCGAGCCGCCGCCAAAGCGACGACCGCCGCGCACTCCCGCACGCCGGAGCAGAAGGCCAGAACGGCGGCCGGCGCCGCGGCGAGGGCGAAGCGCCGCGACAAGCTCATGTCCGAAGGACTGGAGGAATTGGACCTGTGGCTCGCCGACCAGTTGCGCCAGGGCCTGGCCAACGGCGTCGATCGGCGTCCGCGCCAGCTGACGGACTTCGCCGGCCGGATGGTCGACGCCCAAGTCCCGGGCGTGGCCGGCCGTCTGCGGAGAATCGCCGGCGAGATCGGTTCCCTGAGCGGGGCCGAGAGCATCGAGAGGACTGTGGAGGAATTCGGCGGGCTCCATCTGCTCGTCCGCGCCTGGCAGCGCCGCGACAGCCTCCCCGAGGATCTGGCGGCCACCGTCCGCAGCCATCTGGGCTTGACCGTGCGCGCCGACGACGTGCTCGCAACCCTGGGGGTCGCCGACACCTGGGCGGTGGTCGCCAGCCGCGTCGTCGTCGAGGGCAGGCTCACTTCGCAGCGCACGTGGCTCCACGGCCGGTCCAGCGGCCGCTGGGCCCTCCTCCTCGCCTTCGCCACGGGTTCGGCGCGCGCGTCCAGCCCCGCCCATCCGGGAACCGAGGTCGAGGCCACCGTCCACTTCTATCCCGGACGCGGCCAGCTCCGCGTCGCCCTCCCCGACGGCGACTTGCGCGCCGCGCCGCTGACTGACTGGGACCCGCCGGTCCTCACCGCCCGGCGAGCCCGTGAGGCGTGGCGCGACGCGGTGGCCCGCGACCCGTGGATCGAAGCCTTCCCGGCCGTCGTCCGGGGCCGCTTGAGCAGAACCGACGCTCGCGGCTGCGCCCTGGCCGACGAGACCGGCATGATCCCCCTGGCGGATGCGCCCGGCCCGGGCGACGGCCCGCCGGACATCGGCGGCGGCGACCTGCTCATGATGAGCGCCGACACCGACGAGCCCACGGTCGCCGGGGAGATGACGGCTCGGGGCCTGGTGCCCCTGGGGCTCGTCGAGGCGGGAGGGGTGAGGCGGCTGTGAGCTCCTTCGAATCCCTCGTCCGCTCGGCGACCGTGGGCCTGGGCGCCCGTCCCCTCGACAGGGAGGCGCTGCCGCCTCGGATCGCCCGGACGCTGAGCCATCCAGCGGACGGCGACGCGCTCCCCCGGGGCGGGGCCGGCCGCGACGCCGCCCTCGCCCTCGACGCGGCCGCCGCCTACGCGCTCGTCCACCGTGTCGGGATCGAATCGGCCGCAACCACGGCCGTGACCCTTCCCTCTTCCTCACGCCAGCCGGTTCCCGACAGGCTGTCCAGCCTCCTGTCGACGCTCATGGCCGACGCCGGGCAGCACAGCCTCCTGTGCGCCGTCCTGCGGTTCGTCCGCGACCGAGGCATGGCCGTGGCCCCGCGCCAGGCGGCCGCCCTGCTGGGCGGGCACATCAGGCGGGGGTACGACGAGCTCGTCCTCGGCGTCATGGACGAACGCGCGGCGGCCGCGCTCGCCGACCACCCGAAGTGGGGCGTGTACGCACGCCGCGCCGCGCTCTGCGGCGGGCCGTTCGACCGGGACGCCTGGGACGACGGCGACTGCCTGGGGCGGCTCTTCTGCTACCGGCGCCTGCGCGCCCAGGATCCCCGGCTCAGCCGCGAATTCCTCACACCGGAGACGCTGAGGAAGCAGGCGGCCGACCGGCGCGCGGAATTCGTCTGGGCCATCGGCACCGGGCTGAGCCCAGCCGACGAGCCCCTGCTGGAGAAGGCGCTCGAGGACAGCAAGGAGAACGTCCGCAAAGCCGCGACGGTCATGCTCTGCAGGCTGGACGGCTCGGCGCTGGTCCGGCAGGCGGAGGATGCGGTGCGCAGGCACGTCACGGTCGAGAGGGGCCCCATGCGCCAGACCCGGATCGCCTGCACGCCCCTGGAGCCCGGCGAGATCGACGCCCGGTATTGGCTCGACGCCTCCCTGGGCGTTCCCAGGCAGTTCGAGCCGACCGCAGGCAGGCTGATGAAGGCCATGATCTGCGTGCCGACCGGAAGGTGGAAGGGGCTCATCGGGATCACGGCCTCCGAGATGCTCCAGGCGCAGGCCGCCTACGACGGCGAGCCGATGGATCTGGAGTGGACGCTCGGCCGCGCCGCCTGGAACTGGCACGACGCGGCCCTGGCCGCCGAGCTGTTCGCCAGGGATCCCACGAACGTCGAGATGGTCGCCCTGATGGAGGAGAGGCGACGGGAGGAGATCATCCTCGACGCCCTCGAATCCGGCGACACCCCGCGCATCTCGGACATGGCCCGGCACATGCCCGAAGCCTGGACGCCCCGGCTGTCCCTCGCCGTCGCCCGCACGATCGCCCGGCATGCGCCGACCGGCCGCTCGCAGACGGCGTCCGCGCATCAGGCCCGTGCCTTTCACAACCTGTCAGGCCTGCTCGCCGCCCTGCCCACGGCGTGCGCCCCGAAAGCCGTCCCGGAGGCGCTCGCCGCCCTGGACTCCATCGCCGTCGAGGGGCAGTCGGCGCACAGACTCGACGCCGCCGTCAAAGGCTTGGCCCTTCGCGCTTCCTTCTTAACCATCGTCGATCAGGAGACCACATGACCGCCACTTTGCTTCGCCCCCACGCCGAACAGCGCTACGCCGACGAACTGTCCGCCCTGGAGGCGTGCGACGAAAGGGCCAGGCCGGCCAACTGGCGGCTGTCGCCCTGGGCCGTGGTCACCTATCTCATGGGCGGGACGCTGGCGGACGGCACCGTCATCACACCCAAGTACGTGGGCAATCGGCGGCTCATGGAGATCGCCGTGGCCACGCTGGCCACCGATCGGGCCCTGCTGCTCATCGGCCTGCCGGGCACCGCGAAGTCCTGGGTCAGCGAGCACCTGGCGGCCGCCGTCTGCGGAACGTCCACCCTGCTGGTGCAGGGCACGGCGGGCACGGCCGAGGAAGCCGTGCGCTATGGATGGAACTACGCCCGTCTCCTGGCCGAGGGGCCCTCCGAACGGGCCCTGGTCCCCTCCCCCGTCATGGAGGCCATGGGATCGGGGCGCATCGCCCGCGTCGAGGAGCTCACCCGCATGCCCTCCGACGTCCAGGACGCCCTGATCACGGTGCTCAGCGAGAAGACCCTGCCCGTGCCCGAGCTGGGCACCGAGGTCCAGGCCGTCGGCGGATTCAACATCATCGCCACCGCCAACGACCGCGACCGCGGCGTCAACGACCTCTCCTCCGCCCTGCGGCGCCGGTTCAACACCGTCGTCCTGCCCCTGCCGGCCAGCGCCGAAGAGGAGGTCTCCATCGTGGCCAGGCGGGTGGAGGACATGGGCGCCGCCCTCCGCCTGCCCGAAACCGACCGCGCGCTGGGGGAGATCCAGCGCGTGGTCACCGTCTTCCGCGAGCTGCGCGAGGGGGTGACCGGCGACGGGCGCACCAGCCTGAAGTCGCCCTCCTCCACCCTGTCGACCGCCGAGGCCATCTCCGTGGTCACCAACGGACTGGCCATGAGCGCCCACTTCGGCGACGGCGTTCTGCGCCCCTCCGACGTCGCCGCCGGGATCCTGGGGGCGGTGGTGTCCGACCCCGTCTCGGACAGGGTCGTGTGGTCGGAGTACCTGGAGACGGTGGTGCGCGAACGCCCCGACTGGGCGGACTTCTACCGCGCTTGCCGCGAGGTGGGCCAGTGACCTCAGGTGGGCCAGTGACCTCGCCCGCGCTGGCCGACGGCGCTCCGGCCGACGCAGGGCGGCGGAGGGAACGGGAGGGCTCGGCCGCGACCGTCGCGTGCGCGGACGCGGCCGGCGGCGGAGGGCGGAAGGGCCGGCCGGGCCCGGGCGCCGGGGAGCGAGCGGACCGAGCCGCCGGAACCGCCCGGACGCGCCCGCCGGTGAGGGTCTTCGGCGTACGCCATCACGGGCCCGGGTCGAGCCGCGCCCTGGCCGCCGCCCTGGAGGAGTATCGGCCCGACTGCGTCCTCGTCGAGGGCCCGGCGGACGCCGACGGCCTCATCGGCTGGACGGGCTCGGCGGAGATGGTCCCGCCCGTGGCGCTGATGGCCTGGCAGGTCGGCGAGCCGTCTCGGTCGGTCTCCTGGCCCTTCGCCGTCTTCTCCCCGGAATGGCAGGCTCTGCGCTGGGCCGCCGACCACGGGGCGCAGGCCCGCTTCATGGACATGCCCTCCGGCGTCGTCCTCGCCCACGGAGCCCGGGAGACGGAACGGGGCGGCGCGGAACCCGCCGTCGAGCCCGAGGCGGGCGCGAAACCGGGAGGGGCTCAGACGGGAGGGAACCGGCCGAACGCAGCCGAAACGGGTTCGGCCGAGCCGGAAGGGGCCGGAAGCGTGGGAGAGGCCGAGGCCGGCTCCACGCAGGCCCGGCGCATCGACCCGATCGCCGAACTCGCCCGCGTCGCCGGATACGACGATCCCGAGGCCTGGTGGGAGGACGCCGTCGAACTGCGCCTGGACGGCGACCCGTTCGACGCCCTGAACGAAGGCATCGGGCTACTGCGCGAAGCCGAACCGGAGACCGACGCCCATACCCTGCGCCGCGAGGCCTACATGCGCCGCATCCTGCGATCGGCCGTGAGGGAGGGCCACGAGCGCATCGCCGTGGTCTGCGGGGCCTGGCACGCACCGGCGCTGAGCGGCAAGCCGCCCGCGATCAGCGCCGACTCGGCCCTGCTGACCAATCTGCCCAAGGCCAAGACCAGCCTGACGTGGGTGCCCTGGACCCACCAGCGCCTGTCCCAGGCGACCGGCTACGGGGCTGGGGTGGCCTCCCCGGGCTGGTACCACCACCTGTTCACCGCCCCGGACCGTCCCGCCATCCGCTGGCTGACCCGCGTGGCTCAGAGCCTGCGCGACCACGACCTGCCGGTGTCCTCGGCCCATATCATCGGGGCCGCACGGTTGGCCGAGGCTCTGGCCGTCATGCGCGGACGCCCGATGCCCGGCCTCGACGAGCTCGACGAAGCCACCCTGTCCGTCCTGTGCGAGGGCAGCGATCTGCGGGCCGACCTGGTCACACGCGAAGTCGTGGTGGGCCGGGCGCTGGGCGAGGTCCCCGAGGGCGTGCCCATGGTGCCCCTGGACGCCGACCTGCGCCGGACCGCCAGAAGACTGCGCCTCGCCTTCAGCGCGGCGCCCAAAGACGTCACCGTGGACCTGCGCACGCCCACGGGCCTGGCCAAGGCGCAGCTGCTGGAGCGCCTGACCATCCTCGGCGTGCCCTGGGGCGTCAAGCGCCGCGCCCGCTCCACCGGCACCTTCAAAGAAGTCTGGACCCTGGAATGGCGGCCCGAGTACTCGGTGAGCGTCGTCGAGGCCGCCGGACACGGCAACACCGTGGTCGACGCCGCGGGCGCCGCTCTGCTGACCCGAACGGACACGCTGGCCGACGTCACGCGGGCCGTGGAGTCCGCCCTGATGGCCGGCCTGGAAGGCGTCCTGCCCGAACTCCTGCGCATTCTCGACGATCGGGCCGCGCGGGAGTCCGACGTCCTGCATCTGCTGGCCTCCATTCCCGCCCTGGCCCGCGCCCACCGTTACGGCGACGTGCGGCGCACCGACGCCGACAGCCTGGCCGGAGTGGCTCGGGCCGTCCTGGCCCGAGCGTGCGCGGGGCTCCCCGCGGCGGCCGCCGGCGTGGCCGAGGACGTCGCCGTCAAGCTCAAGGACGCCATCGACGAGGTCCAGAGCGTCGTCTCGCTGCTGGACGAGGACGCCGTGCGGCTGTGGCGGAACGCCCTCCGCGCGGCACTCGCCAGGCGCGGCCTGCCCGGCCTCCTGGCGGGGCGGATCACGCGCCTGCTCCTGGACGGCGGGATCCTCACGGCCGAGCAGGCGAGCCGGCGGCTGAGCCGCGAACTGTCCTCGGCGACCGATCCCGGCGAGCAGGCCGGGTGGATCGAGGGCTTCCTGGCGGGCAACGCCCTGCTGCTCATCCACGACCCGCGGCTGTTGGGCGTCATCGACCGCTGGGCGGGCGGCATCCCGTCTCGGGCCTTCGTCGACGCGCTCCCCGCCCTGCGCCGCGCCTTCGGCTCGTGGTCGCGGGCGGAACGCCGGGAACTCGCCGCCCGAGTCGCCGATCTTCCGGAGGGCCCAGAGCGGCCGGGCGACGGGACCGCCGGGCAGAGCGGGCGGAGCGAAGCGGAAGGGGGACCCGAGGGGAGAACGGAAGCGGACGGGCCCGAGGCAGCGGCACCTGAAGACGAGGACTTCGACTTCGCCGGGCCCGTCCTCGAGACCGTCAGCGCGATCCTGGGAGGAGGACGATGAACCCGGCGCACACGACGGACGCCGCGGGCGAACTCCCCCGCGGCGGGGAGCTCGGCGCGGGAGCGGACGGAACGGCAGGCGAAGCCGCGGACACGGCCGCGAGCGCCGATGCAGCCGACGCGGCCGCCGGAGCCGGAAAGCCGGCCGCCGGGACGCCGGACGGCGGAGCCGAGCGGATCGACCGCGACCAGCGCTGGCGGCTCATGCTCGGGGCCGACGCCCCTCGACGGCGCGTCCCGCTGTCCGGGCGCCTGGAGGCCATGGACCGGGCGCTGGCCGCCCTCTACGACGACGGGACCGGCCGGAGCCGCCGCGGCGGCCTGGGCGGCTCCTCCCCCGACGTGGCCAGGTGGCTGGGCGACATCCGCGCCTACTTCCCCAACCGGGTGGTCAAGGTCATGCAGGCCGACGCCATCGAACGCCTCGGGCTGCGCTCCTTACTGATGGAGCCCGAGATCCTGGAGAGCGTCGAGCCCGACATCCACCTCGTGGCCACCCTGGCGTCCCTGTCCAAGGTCATCCCGGAGAGCTCCAAGGAGTCGGCCCGCAAGGTGGTGGCGCGGACGGCCAAGGACGTGGAGGAGCGCCTGACCGGCCGGCTCGACCAGGCCGTGCGCGGGGCTCTGAACAGGGCTTCGCGCACCGACCGCCCCAGGCCTGCCGACATCGACTGGAACCGGACCATCGCCGCCAACCTCAAGAACTACCTGCCCGAACACCGCACCGTGGTGCCAGAACGGCTCGTCGGCTACGGGCGGCGCCGGCTCGGCGTCCAGCGCGATCTGGTCATCTGCCTCGACCAGTCGGGCTCCATGGCCACTTCGGTGGTCTACGCCTCCATCCTGGCCTGCGTGCTGGCCACCATCGGCTCCCTGAGCACCACCCTGGTGGCCTACAGCACGGACGTCGCCGATCTGACCGAGAGGCTCGCCGACCCCGTCGACGTCGTCTTCGGCGCCCAGCTGGGCGGAGGCACCGACACCTCGCCGGCCATCGACTACTGCGCCCAACGCATCGGCCGGCCGAACTCCTCCATCCTCATCCTCGTCAGCGACCTCTACGACGCCAAGCCGGAGGCGATGCTCTCGCGCATCGCCCGGATGGTCGCCAGCGGAGTGCAGGTGATCGCCCTGCTGGCCCTCAGCGACGACGGCGTGCCGTCCTACAACCGCAAGGCCGCCGCGGACCTGGCGGCGATGGGAGTGCCGGCCTTCGGCTGCACGCCCGACGCCTTCCCCGACCTGCTGGCCGCCGCCATCGAGAGGCAGGACCTGAGCCGCTGGGCCGAAGAAAGGGCCGCAGCCGAGGCCTGAAGGCCCACGGCGGCACGACTCGCCGGCTCATAGGCAGAGCCGGAACCGGCGGGAGTCCGGAGCCAGAATACGGTCCGTCCTTCGGTCAGGCGGGGCCGTCCTCTCCCCTGGGAGACCTTCATCCTTCACAAAAGCATCCTTTCGTCCTAGCATCATTGCATAGGCTGCCACAACGACGATGCGAACGAGGAGATCACGTGAACGCGTCCCCCGGACCTTCTTGGAACGGCTCGCCGTCCTACCGCGAGGTCATGGCCCGTCTGAACCTGCTCGTCGACAAGGTGGATTGGATCGCCGCGCGGGTGTCCACGATCGAGCAGACGTCGTCCTCGCTCATGGGGCGCCTGCCCGGCAGCGAAGAGACCGCGGATCGGCCGTCGCGCACACCGCAGGGGCAGCAGGGACCGCCGACTGCGCGTCCGACGCCTTCGGCTGCCGGCTCACGGGCGTGCGCGTCGCCTCCGGCGGCTACGCGCACGCCGACGGGAGAGAAAGACGCGGCCGGGGCGGGATGCTCGGCCGGACGAGCGTCCGCGAGAGGGCCGGTGACCGACGAGGAGGGGCGCCGGGAACGCGCCGAGGAGGAAGGCCTGGCCATCGCGGAGGATGTGGCCGAGGCGGTCTTCGACGAGGCCCCTGCGCGGGGCGCCGCCTCCCGGCCATCCCCGCCCTCCGCGGCGCCGCCCGCTTCAGGCCGGGCCCGCCCGCCGCAGGCCGAGGCCGGCGACCGAGGCGAGCCGCGGATCGGCGGCCATGCGGCAGCCCTTGCGCGCACGCCCCAGGCCACCGACCGGACGCCGCCTACCGCCGACGCAACGCCCGCCGTCGCCTCGGAGCCCACCGTGCCCGCCACGGCGCCGACTCCCGAGGACGACGCTCCGCTCACGGAGCAGTCTGCCCAGGCCTCCTCCGCCGGGCCGGCGAACCGCCCGGAACAAGGGCGCGCACAAGCCGGAGCGCGGGGATTCGCCGAGCCCGGAGCGCAAGGGAGCGCACAGCCCCCGAGGGCCGGCGGGCAACGGACCGGCGGGCAACGGACCGGCGGGCCGTCCTCGTTCTGGCGCAGGATCAGCACCGAGGGCCAGGCCGGCCGGTACCTGCTGTCCCTCGCTGCCGCGCTCCTCATACTCATGGCGGGCGCGAGCCTCATCGCGCTGCTGTGGAACTCGATCCCCGACTACGTGAAAGTGCTCGTCGTGGCGCTGACCGGCATGGCCCTCACCGGGACCGGGGCGTGGACGGCGCGACGGCCGCGCTCCAATCGGGTGGCGGCGGCCACGGTCATGGGCACGGGAGGCGGTCTGGTGTACGTGGCGATCATCGGCTCGGTCCTGCTCGGGGAGGTCGACGCCGACATCGCCTTCTTCCTCCTGACCGCCTGGTCCCTGCTCCTGGTGATACTCGCGGTCAGGACCCGAATCCTGTTCACGATGCTCATCGTCGGGGCGGGGGGCGCGGTCACCGTCGTCTTGGCCGGCACTTACGCCGGCGACCATCCCGACCAGGCCCTGGCCGCGATCTGGGCGATATGCCTGCACTCGATCTGCCTGGGGGCTGTCTGCGCGATCGTGGCGCGGGCGAGCGCGCCCGCCAAGCTGAGGGCCGCCTACGCGGGGCCGTCCTTCGTCGTCACCGTCGTGGCGGGGGCCGTCGCGCCCCTCGACGCGGCCTCGCGGATCTCCTTCGCCTCGGCCGCCTCCGCCCTCGCCCTGACCCTCCTCCTTTCCTTCTTCCAGTACGGGCTTCTGGCCCACTGGGAGGCCGAACGGGCCCCCGAGAACGCGCACTTCATCGGGGGCGGCTGGTTCGCCGTCGACCTGGCGGCCATGTTCGTCCTCCTCCGGCTGTACACGGCGCCGGAGGGAACATGGGATCCCATGTGGAAGTTCGCCCTCATCGCGGCCGTCATGACCGGCACGGCCCTCCTCGCGGCGGCAACCCCGATGGAGTGGCACGTCGCGGTGTACGCGGGCATCAGCTCGAGCGTGGCCACGACGCTGTTCGCCATGGCCTGCCGGTCCGAGTGGTCGGACCGGCCCGAGATGCTGGTGGTCGTCATCGCCGCCGTCGGGCTGAGCGCCGCCCCGTCCATCAGGCATCGAGACGGCACGCCCACGCTGACCGTCCCCTGCGCGCTGATCGCCATGGGCGCCCGCTCGCACAGCGACGCCGACAGGGCGGTCCTGGCCCTGTCCGGCGTCCTCGTCGCGGCCGCGGTCATGGCGGCCGCGAGCCTGCGGGCCAGGGACAGGCGCGTGCCGGTGGCCTCGACCTGGCTCCTGGCGGCGATCCTCGTGGTCTTCGTCCCCCTGAACGCGGCCGACCTCCTCGACGCGTCGGGCGTGCGCCCCGAGTGGACCGTCACGGCCCTGCTGGTCATGGTCAACCTCATCGCCACCCTGCTCGTCTTCGCCGGGCTGGCGACCAACAGGCTGACGCCGGCGGAGCTGCTGGCCGGCCGCGGGCTGGGCAAAAGGCCCGGAGCCACCCTCGAGCGGTTCCGCGTCGACACGCTCCGGGGCGAGGACGGCTTCGCCAGGAGAATCGCGATCCCTCCGGAGACCGGCGGCGTCAGCGGCTTGGCCCTGGCCATCCAGGGGTTCTCGCTGATCCCCATGAGCCAGGTCGACGAGGCGCTCCCGCGGCTCTGCTTCACGGTGTCCTTCATCATCCTGGGAGGGGCGATCATGTGGCTCGTGTGGCCGATCGTCCGCAGCTCCTTCGGCAGCGTCGTCGTCGGCGCGACGACGACCGTCATGCTCCTGGGCGGAACGTGCCTGCTCTCGCAGAGCGACCCGGCCTCCGTGCCGGGCACCATCGCGTTCCTCTTCGCGGGCGCCATCTGCATCTGCGTCGGCTTCACGGCCCGGTCGAAGGTGCTGCGCCTGTACGGCCTGGTCGTCATCATGGCGATGGTCGTGAAATTCGCGGCCGTGGACATGGCGGGGCAGAACTCGGTGGTGAGGGTCGTCTCTCTGGCCGTCGCCGGAGTGGTGTGCTTCGCCCTGTCCCTGGTGTACGCGCGGTTCAGCTCGACTCTCGAGAAGTCCTCCCGCGAGGCCTCGCCCCTTGCGTCCTCGCCCCCGGAGAGGCCGAAGGAGGCGGAGACCCCGAAAGCGAAGGCGTAGGGGAAGGGCGGCGTCGCGCGGCACATCTTCGTAAGGGCCCGCCGGGCTCGGGCGGCGTCGTTCACTCCGGCGGGTGGCGGCCGGCAGCGGGCTGAACGCGCACGCTCGCCGCGAAGCGGCGCTAGGAAGCCTGCGAGGCGAGGAAGTCGCGCATCTCGGCCGCGTCGACCGGGCGCGCGTAGGCTCCGCCGTCGAAGGTGACCAGGCCGCCGATCCCCTTCTGGAAGACGAAGCGGATGGCGCCGGCCCTGCCCTTCTTGTCGTGGACCATGGCGTCCATGACGGCTTGGACGCTCACGCCGGCCGGCAGACGGTACGGCAGGCCGATCGAGCGCAGCAGGGCTTCAACGCGCGCGACGTCGGCCGCGCTGACGTATCCGTGCCGCTCGCCGAGCCTGGCCTGGAGCGCGAGGCCGACCGCCACGCATTCGCCGTGGTTCATCTCGTAGCCCATGGCGGTCTCCAGGGCGCGCCCGATCGTGTGCCCGAGGTTCAGGCCCATGCGGCGGTTGCCCTCGTGGACGTCGGAGACGACGAAGTCCCGTTTGATCTCGCAGTTGCGCCTGGCGGTGAGCTCGGCGAGTGCGTCGTCGCGCACGAACTGGGCGGGGGTCAGGCCCCGCCGCACGAAGGCGTCCTCCAAAGCGTCGAAGAAGGCGGCGTCGGCCAGGCATGCGTGTTTGACGGTCTCCCCCAGGCCTTCGCGGATGTGCCGGTCGGAGAGGGTCAGCCAGCGGTCGAGGTCGACGAACACCGCACTGGGCTGGTGGAAGGCCCCGATGAGGTTCGTCGCCGCGGGCGTGTCGACGGCGGTCTTCCCGCCGACGGCGGCGTCGGCCGCCGCGAGCAGCGTGGTCGGCGCGGAGACGTAGGGCACCCCGCGGGTGAAGGTCGCGGCGAGGAAGCCCGCGAGATCCGTGACCACTCCCCCGCCCAGGGCGACGACGACGCTGTCGCGCCCGAAGCCGCGCGCGATCATCGCATCCTCCAGGCGCTCCTTGACGGCCCGGGTCTTGTTGGCCTCGCCGGCGGGAAAGGCGAAGACGTCGAACGCCCGGTCTCCGAGGGCCGCCGCGAGCGCGGGGACGGCGAGGGATTCGACGGTCGAGTCGGTGACGACGGCTATCCTCCGGTCGCGGTGCCGCTCCAGGAACTGGGCGATGCGCTCGTCGAGGCGGCGCCCGACGACGACCGGATACGACTCGTCCACGGTTCGAACGAGGTCCACCCTGAAGGTGGTGACGTCCATCGGAGTCCTTTCAGAACGGGCCGCGGGGCAGGCCGCCGGCGCGGGCGGCGCGATGCGGCCATGGGCGGGAGAGAGTCTCACAGGGAGAAGTCGCTTCGGCTATGGGCCGTCTGCTGTCGCTGCGGGCAGGCTCACAGGGAGAATTCCCCCAGGGGGACGACGTTGTGGGCGCGAGCCCAGACGGTGGGGACGGCCGCCTTCCCGAAGGGGAAGCAGGTGACCGGGATGAGCTTGAGGTTCGCGACGGCCAGGGGTATCCCGATGATCGTGACGGCCTGGAAGAAGGCGGTGACCATGTGTATGAGGGAGATCCAGAGCCCGGCGACGAAGAACCACACCACGTTCATCAGCGCCGAGCCGACTCCGGCGTCCGGGTGGCGGACGACCACCCGGCCGAAGGGCCACAGGACGTAGCCCGCTATCCTCCAGCATGCGAAGCCGGCCGGGGCGGTGACGACCAGGAGCAGGGCGAGGAACCCGAAGAACGCGTACCCGAGGAACAGCCAGAAACCGGCGAAGACCAGCCATATGAGGTTGAGGATGAGGCTCAACGTTCCTCCCGTGTCTCTCCCGGCCAGCCGATCGGCCCTCCGCCGGGCGGCCGCCTAAACGCGTACACGTCCAGCATAGATCACGCGGTGGGCGCATGCGCGACCGATTCGGGCCTCAGCGTCCGCCTGGCAACCGTCCGCCGCCCGGTCCGGGGGCGGTTGATAGGCTTGCCCCCATGGCTTCCAGCATCGATACCATCCCCGGCCCGCCCCACGACGGCCAGGCCGCGGACGCCGCCGTCGACCCGGCCCGCGGCCTGACGGCCGCCGAGGTCGCCGAGCGGGTGGCCGCCGGCGAGGTGAACGCCCTTCCCCCGCGGTCGGGGCGGACCACCGGGCAGATCGTCCACGACAACGTCTTCACGCGGATCAACGCGATGCTCGGCGTCCTGCTGGTTTTCGTCCTGGCGACCGGCTCGTGGATCAACGCGGCCTTCGGCCTGCTGATCATCGCGAACTCGGCGATCGGGATCGTCCAGGAGCTTCGGGCCAAGCGCACGCTCGACTCGCTGGCCGTCGTCGGCGAAGCCCACCCGCGGGTCCGGCGCGACGGGGCGGAGGCGCAGATCGAACGCGACGACGTCGTCCTGGACGACATAGTGCTGATCGGCCCCGGAGAGCAGATCGTGGTCGACGGCGTGGTAACCGAATCGGCCTACCTGGAAGTCGACGAGTCCCTCCTGACCGGCGAATCCGACCCGATCCCGAAGAGGCCCGGGGACGAGATCATGTCCGGCAGCTTCGTCGCGTCGGGCACGGGGGGCTACCGGGCCACGAAGGTCGGCGGGGACGCCTACGCCGCCCAGCTGACGGCCGAGGCCGCGAAGTTCTCGCTCGTGCACTCCGAGCTGCAGGCCGGCATCGACTGGATCCTCAAAGCCATCACGTGGGTGCTCGTCCCCGTCGGCGTCCTGACGATCATCGGGCAGATCCGGGTGGGGGCCGACGGATGGCGCGAGATCATCCTCGCCGTCTCGGGCGCGCTCGTGCCCATGATCCCCGAGGGGCTGGTGCTCATCACCTCGACCGCCTTCGCGCTGGGCGTCATCCGGCTGGGCCGGCGCAAGTGCCTCGTCAACGAGCTGCCGGCCATCGAGGGCCTGGCGCGGGTGGACGTCGTGTGCGCGGACAAGACGGGCACCCTCACGGAGAACGCCATGGCCTTCGGGGGTCTGGAGGCGCTCGGCGGGCACAGCGAGGAGGAGGCCCGCGAGGCCCTCCGTCAGCTCGGCGCCGCCGACGACGCCCCGAACTCCTCCATGTCCGCGATCGTCGACGGGGTCGGCCGCGCCGAGCGGCCGTGGACGGTGACAGCGCGCCAGCCCTTCACGTCGGCGAAGAAGTGGTCGGGCATGAGCTTCGCCGAAGGCGGCGACTGGGTGCTCGGCGCCCCGGACGTCCTGGCCTCGTCCGGCTCCTCCCAGGCCGCGGCCGCGGCGGGCAGGCGAGCCCAGGAGATCGCCTCGACCGGCCTGCGCGTGCTGCTGCTGGGCCGGGCGGGCGTGGAGGTGACTGCCGAGGGCGCCCCCGGCGCGGTGGACCCCGTCGCCCTGGTGGTCCTGGAACAGAAAATCCGACCCGACGCGGCGGGCACGCTGGAGTACTTCCGCAACCAGGGCGTGGAGGTGAAGGTCATCTCCGGCGACAACGCCGACTCGGTGGGCGCGGTGACGCGCTCGCTCGGCATGGACTCGGGCGCCCCGGTGGACGCCCGCAGGATCCCCGACGCGGACTTCGACCGCGTCGTCAACGAGTCGCACGTCTTCGGGCGAGTGACCCCGCAGCAGAAGCGGGCCATGGTCTCGGCCCTCCAGGGCGCGGGCCACACGGTCGCCATGACGGGCGACGGCGTCAACGACGTGCTCGCCCTCAAGGACGCCGACCTGGGGGTCGCCATGGGCTCGGGCACGGCCGCAACCCGGTCCGTGGCGAAGATCGTGCTGCTCGACGACAAGTTCGCGACCCTCCCCCACGTGGTCGGCGAGGGGCGCCGCGTGCTCGGCAACATCGAGCGGGTGGCCAACCTCTTCCTGACGAAGACGATCTACTCGTCGATCCTGGCGATCCTCGTCCTGCTGTTCGCCGTGCCCTTCCCCTTCCAGCCCATCCACGTGACGATCACCGGGTGGTTCACGATCGGCATCCCTGCCTTCATCCTCTCGCTGCCGCCCAACAACGAGCGCGCCAGGGACGGCTTCGTCGGCAGGGTGATGCGGTTCGGCTTCCCGGCCGGGGCCGTGGTGGCCGTGGCCTCGTTCGCGACGTTCATGGCCGTGCGCGATCCCCACCCGACCGCCCAGCAGGCGGCCCAGGCGTCCACGGCGGCGCTGGTCGCGCTCATCATCTCCGCGACGTGGGTGCTGGCCACGGTCGCCAGGCCGTACGAGTGGTGGAAGATCGCCCTCATCGGCCTGCCGCTGGTCGGCTACGGGGTGATCTTCACGACGGGGGTCACGCAGCGGGTGTTCAAGCTCGACTCGGGGAACGTGGAGGCGATGGCCGTCGGGACGGCCGCGGGCCTGATCGGGGCGGCCGCGATCGAGGCCCTGTGGTGGGTCCTGCAGAGGGCGACCGGCGAGCGGCGCCCCTATTGGCTTCCCAAGGCCGAGCGGGAGGCTGCCGCAGCGCAGAGGCGGCTGGAACGCGAGGCCTTGCGCGCCGAGAGGGCCGCGCAGCGGTCCGCCGGCCGGTAAGGGGCCGGCAGAGGAGGCCTTGTCTCGCGGCCGACGCCGTGCCACTCGCGGGGCCTCCGCCTCAGGTGGGGCCTCCGCAGGCTCGAGGGGCTGCCTGCTGTGCGCAGGGGAGCCGCCGGGGGCGCAGCCGCCGCGCACGGTGGGATACTGGAACGCAGTCGATGTCCGTCCATTCGTCGAAGGTCCGCAACGCCATGAACCACAAGCCGGCCGGCTCCCGCCCCGTTTCGGCGTCTCCGTCCGCTCCGACGCCTCGGCCCGCCCTGGCGTCCCGCCTCGCCACGCTCGTCCGGGGGCACCGCGCCGGGCTCTTCGCCCTCGCCTTCGCCGTGGGGATCGGCTCGGGTCTGGGCGCGGTCGCCTTCCGCTACCTCGTCTACGGCATCACCTGGCTCATGACCGGCCAGACGCAGTTCGGCCAGGCCGGGCACGCGCCCAGCTCGCACGCCGCCTTCTTGGGAGTCGGGTTCTTCGTCGTCGCCCCGGTGTTCGGAGGCCTCCTCTACGGACCGCTCATCCAGCGCTTCGCTCCCGAGGCTCGCGGGCACGGCGTGCCGGAGGTGATGGCGGCCGTGGCGCAGAACGGCGGGCGTATCCGAGCGCGCGTCTCGATCGTCAAAGCCTTCGCCTCCGCCCTGACGATCGGAACCGGCGGCTCGGTGGGCCGCGAGGGCCCGATCGCCCAGATCGGCGCGTCGATGGCCTCCGCGCTCGGCCAGGGTATCCGCATCCCGGAGAACCGGCTGCGGGTGATCTGCGCCTGCGGGGCCGGCGGGGCGATCGCCGCCACGTTCAACACCCCGCTGGCCGGCCTGTTCTTCGGCATCGAGATCATCCTGCGCACCTACTCGGTGGACGCCCTCTTCGCCGTCATGGTCTCCACCATGGTGGCCGACGCCACGGCCATCGCCTTCGTGGGCAATGAGACCTTCCTCGTCAAGTTCCCGCACGACGTGTCTCTCGACGCCACCGCCGCCTACGCCGCGGTGGCGGGACTCGCGGGGCTCGCGGCGCTGGCGGGCCTGCTCTTCTCCAAGTCGCTCTACGCGCTCGAAGACGCGGCGGACCGCGTGTGGGGGGACAGGCCGCAGTGGCTGAAGCCGGTGGCCGGCGGCGTGCTCGTGGGGGCGCTGCTGCTCGCGCTGCCGCAGCTGTACGGCGTGGGCTACCCGGTCATGTACCGGGCGCTCGGCGGCAGCTACGCCGTTTGGTTCCTGTTCGTGCTGGCCGCGGGCAAGATTCTCGCCACGGGCCTGACGCTGGCCGTCGGCGGCTCGGGCGGGGTGTACGCGCCCAGTCTCTTCATCGGCCTCATGCTGGGGACGGCCTACGGCCTGGTGGCGGTGGACGCCTTCGGGCCCGGGGTCGGGGATCCGGCGGTGTACGCCGCCGTGGGTATGGCGGCCGTGTTCGCGGCCGCCACCCGCTCTCCGCTGACCGCCGTGGCTTCGGTGGTGGAGATGACCGGGGACTTCAAGCTGGTGCTCCCCGTCATGCTGGCCGTCTCCATCGCCACCGTGGTCTCGCGGCGCTTCTCCTACGGGACGATCTATACGACGAAGCTGCTGCGCCGCGGCCAGGACATCGACCGCGCGGTCCCATGGAGGGCCTTCACCGACATGACGGCCGAGGAGTCCATGCGCGGCTTCGCCTCCCCGATGCTCCTGCCCGGAACGCGCGGCGGGGCCGGGGCGGGCACGGCGGGCCCGGGAACCGACGGGGAAGAGCACGACGTCTCACGACTCCAGGCTCGAGGGTCCGGCGTCCGGGAACCTGCCGGCGTTCAAGGATCCGGCGGGGTTCAAGGATCCGCAGCCCGGGGATCCGAGGACGCTCCGCCGACGGCGCGCGGGGCCGTCCAGGCGCTCGACGGGGAACTGGTGATCGTGCGCGCCCCGCAGATCGTGTTCGCGAACGAGCCGGTCACGGACGTGTTCCGCCAGCTCGACGCCTACAGCCGCGACGGCATGCCCGTGGTCTCCACCGACACCCGGCGGATTCTCGGATGGATCACTCCGCAGTCGATAGCGCACCGAGTCCACGAGGAGATGTCCGCGCCCGGCGCGGAGCGGGGGCCGGCGCATCCGCGGACCGACACGCGGCTGGCCGGGCTCCAGGTGGCCGAAGTGCTCGTGCCGGAGGGCTCCGCGGCCGTCGGGCGGCCGCTGGGCTCCCTCGACTGGCCGGAGGGGTGCATCCCGGTGGCCCTCCAACGCGACGGGAGCGTCCACGAAGCCGAACCGGCAGACGAGCTGCACGCCGGCGACACCGTCAACGTGCTCATCCCGGCGTCGAACGCCTGATCCGCTCCGCATCTGGGGAGGCAGGCGGTCCGCGGACCGCACCCAGCCCTCTCCAGGCCCGACGGCGGCCGCCGTCGCCCGGTCTCCCATGCGGGTCGCCCGCTCATGCGGGCAGTGCTGCGCCCGCCGGCCGAAAACGCAAAGGGACGGGGCCCGCTCAGAAACCGGACCCCGTCCCAACGCCCGTATCCGCCCCGCCGACGGGACGTCGCCTTGAGGCGCCTGCGGTAGCGGCGGGATTTGAACCCGCGGTGGCTATGAACCACACAGCATTTCGAGTGCTGCACCTTCGGCCGCTCGGACACGCTACCGCGGACGATAGTACTGGAAAGACGGCCGCCGCGCCACCCGGGCGGGACGGCGGACCAGCGGCGGACCGCCCGCCGACCGTCGCAGGCACCCCGGCATGCGGGCCCGCCGCGAAACCGGGCGACGCCGCCCGGCCGGCACGCCGAGCCCTCCGAACGCGCCCGACCTCGCCGCGCTCGGCGCTGGCACGCCGTCGGCGAAATCTCCGACACCCCTTTGATCCCGGGCCGGTTCGCCCCCTACTGTCGAACCGTCCGCTTCCCTCTCTCAGAAAGGCATCCGATGACCACCACGGTTTTCCTCTTCCATCCGAACTTCGCCGCTTCCACCGTCAACGCCCGGCTCGCCGCCGAGGCCGAGAAGCAGGACGGCGTCGTCGTCCGCCGCCTCTACGATCTCTACCCGGACTTCCGCATCGACGTCGCCGCCGAGCAGGCCGCCTTGACGGCCAGCGATCGCATCGTCCTCCAATTCCCGATGTACTGGTACTCTTGCCCGCCGCTGCTGAAGAAGTGGGAGGACGACGTCCTGACCTACGGATGGGCCTACGGCCCGACGGGCGACGCCCTGCACGGCAAGGAGATGGTCGTCGCCGTCTCCCCCGGCGCCCCCGGCGCGGCCTACCGCCGCGACGGCGCAGCCAAATACGAGGTCACCGAGCTCCTGCGCCCATTCCAGGCGACGAGCAACCTCATCGGCACCACGTTCGCCAAACCCTTCGTCACGGCGGGCGCCGTCTCGATGTCCGCCGCCGAACTCGACGCCAGAGCCGCGGCCTACGCCGCGTACATCACCTCGGACTCCTTGGAGCCCCTCGGCGACTACGAGTGAGGCATGCCGCTTCCGGCCCCGACGGGCCGGAAGCGCGGGCGTCCGCGCTCACCCGACGGCCCGCGCCGGCCGTTCAGCCCAAAGCACGGCCGTTCACCCGACTCGGCCGACGGCCTTCTTCCCCTGACGCCTGAAGAAGGCCGTGAGCTGGGCCGCGCATTCGTCCTCGCGCACCCCCCCGATCACCTCGACCCGATGGTTGGAGCGAGCGTCGCGCAGCACGTCGCGCACCGACCCCGCCGCACCCGCCTTCGGGTCCCACGCGCCGAAGACCACGCGCCGTATGCGTGCGGCCACGATCGCCCCCGCGCACATCGTGCACGGCTCGAGCGTGACGTACAGGTCGCAGTTCGGCAGCCGCCAGTCGCACATGGCGGAGGCGGCGCGCCGCAACGCCGTGATCTCGGCGTGCCCGGCGGGGTCGTCTTCTGCCTCCCTCGTGTTGTATCCGCAACCGATCGACTGCCCCTCCCACACGACGAGCGCGCCGACCGGCACATCCCCCGTGGCCTCGGCTAATTCGGCCAATTCCATCGCATGGCCGATCCACTCGTACTCCACCTCGAACATGGTCCAAGTCTTGCACGGAAGGCGCGAAGTTTCCCGCCAAAACGCGAGTATCTTCGTGCGGACGCCGTTGCACGGAGCGCGCCGCCGCCCGCCCGCGCGGGCGAGTGGAGCGAGCTAGGAATCCCTACGTCCATGCGCGCCGGGTGCGCGAGCCGGTCACCGCCGCCCCGCTGATACGATCGGCACATGCGCACCCGAGTCATCGACCATCCACTCGTCGCCCACAAACTCACGCTTCTGCGGGAGCGCTCGACTCCCTCCCCCGTTTTCCGACAGCTCGTCGACGAGCTGGTCACCCTCCTCGCCTACGAGGCCACCCGCGACGTGGCGGTCCGGGACGTCGCGATCGACACCCCCGTCGCTTCGGCCACAGGCGTCAAACTCGCCACCCCGCGCCCGATCGTCGTCCCGATCCTGCGCGCGGGCCTGGGAATGCTGGAAGGCATGGTCAAGCTCCTGCCCACCGCGGAGGTCGGCTTCCTAGGGATGAAGCGCGACGAGGAGACCCTCGAGGCCGTCACCTACGCCAACCGCCTGCCCGACGACCTGTCGGGCCGCCAGTGCTACATCCTCGATCCGATGCTCGCGACCGGCCACACCCTCATCGACTCGATCAACTACCTGCTCGAACGCGGCGCCCGGGACGTCACGTGCGTCTGCCTGCTCGCCGCGCCCGAGGGGCTGGCCAACGTCACGGAGGCCGTCGGCGGGCGGGCGGAGGTGACGATCGTCGTCGCCGCGATCGACGAGCGCCTCAACGACCGCGGCTACATCGTCCCGGGGCTGGGCGACGCAGGAGACCGCCTCTACGGCGTCGTGGACTAGCGGTCCGAACCCCGCGACGGGCAGAACCGGGCCGACGGTCCAAACCCCCATGAAAGCCGGCGGGTAGGGCCGGCGGCCCCTTCCCATGGGAATCCCAAGTTCCAGGCAGTGTATCGCAAGGTTGCGCCTTCATACTCGACGTGCGGGCAGGGCCGGCCGGAGAGCCGGCCGCCGGCCCGTCCACGCCTCCCCGGCCCGTCCACACCACCCCTGCGAGCCGTCCAACCCTGTGAGCCGGCACCTAACCGCCGGGCGAAACCCCGTGCCATCGCCATCGAACCGTGACATGCTAGATATGCGCCAACCTCACGGACTAAGGAAAATTCGATGGCACCACGTCACACCCCCGATGCGGATTCGGGCGACACCGCCCCGGCATCCGACCAGCCCGCCCACGTCCAGGAATCGGCCCATGCGCAGGAGGCGGACCGGCCGCGCACGGCCTACGAGCGGCGCGGCGGCCCCGTGCAGCAGCGGGCCATACGGATCATCGGCCCCATCGCCTCGGTCATGGCGATCGCGATGTTCGTCTCCTACATCCCGCAGATCATGAACAACCTCGACGGCCACAAGACCAACCCGCTCCAGCCCTTCGTCACGATGATCAACTGCACCCTGTGGACGATCTACGGGCTGTGGCGCCCCAAGCGGGACTGGCCCATCGCCGTGGCCAACATGCCGGGCATCCTGTTCGGAGCGCTCGCGGCCGTGACCGGCCTGTAGCCCCGCAGCCGCCGGCCATGTTCGAAAGCCGCACGTCCGCACCGGCCGGGCCCTCGCCGCGCGCGTCGCGCGGGAGGCCGCGCCGAGGCGAGGCATTCGCCCGAACCCGCACGTCCGCACCGGCTCAGCCCGCACCGGCCGGGAGGCCGTCGGGGCCCGGACAGGCGCCCGCGCCCGGAAGCCGTCTGTCCGGCCCGGACTACCTCGGCCCCGAATGGGTCGCCACGTCCTTCGCCCTGTCCGAGGACGACGGCGGCTGCCCGCCCGGCAGGCCCGACGTCGCCGTGCTCGTGCACGAACGCGACGCCGGGCGCCTGGCGGCCGAGTCGAAGGCGGCGGCCCTCTACCTGCCGGGCTTCCTCGACACCTTCTGCCACATCGACCAGGCGGCCGCCTTCCGCGCCCTGGGCGTCCCGCTGGCCGGCCTGGACATGCGCCGGTGCGGGCGCGCGACCAGGTCGGCGGCCTCCCGCGACGACCTCCGCGACATCTACGTCCGCGAAGAGGAGATCGGCTTGGCGCTGGACCGCCTGCGCGAGCTCGGCGCCGAACGCATCGTGCTCGTCGGGCATTCGACCGGCGGTCTGCAGGCCGCGCTGTGGGCGGCGGACCACCCCGGCACGGTGGACGCGGTCGTCTTGAACTCGCCGTGGCTGGACCATTGCGGATCGCGCCTGGAACGCGGGCCGCTCACCCGCGCGGTCGACCGCCTCGGCGCGCGCTGCCCGTCCACTCCGATCAGCTGGCTGCTGCCGCGCTACGCGCGCTCCCTCCACAGGGACTACGGCGGCGAGTTCGACTTCGACCCCGCGCACAAACCGCTGGTCGTCACCCCCGTCCGGGCGGGTTTCTTCCGCACGGTCCGCCGCGCCCAGGCGCGCGTGGCCGCCGGAGGGGTGCGCATCGACGCGCCGCTGCTCGTCGCCCACTCAGACGCCTCCGGCCACCCGAAGCTCCCGAGGAGGAGGGAACTGGCGAACAGGGACTGCGTGCTCGGCGTCGAGGATATGAAGCGCCTGGCGCCGCTGCTCTCCCCCGACGTCGAGACGCTCGAGGTCCCAGGCGGGCGCCACGACCTCGCCCTGTCCGAAAGGCCCGCCCGCGAACTGTACACGCGGGAAGTCACCGCCTGGGTGGCGCGGACGCTGGGGCTGTGACGCCACCGGGGCTGTAGCTCACGGCCGGGCGCCGGATTCCCGCGCGCATGCCGGGTCGCGTATCCTGAGCCTGGAATCCCGAGGAGGAACAGCATGTCCAAGAAGAATCGCCGCAAGGCCGCCGCGTCCGGGCGCGCCGCGGACCGAGCCGTTCGGCGGCCGGCGGGCGCCCGGACCGCGACGCCGGCCAGGCCTCGGACCGTCATAGACTTCGTGGAGCGCCCCTTCGAGGGCATGGCCGTGGAAAGAGAGCTCGTGGCCATGCGGGAGATCCTTCCGCTGGCGACGCTGGCCGCGCGCACCACCGCGGAGCACGGGGGCTGCGACGTCGTCCTGACCACGATCCTGCCCTCGATGGCGGGCGCGCTCTGCCGGGCGGACGGCGTGCTGCTGGTCGCCGCGCAGACGGTGACGAACTCCGGCGACGCCTCCCTCGACATCGCGGCGCGGATCCAGGCAGGGCTTGGCCTCCGGCCGGGCGAGGCCTTCCAGGTTCCCGGCCAGCCCGATCCCGGTCCGCGCCTTCAGGACGTCCTCGACCCGGAGGGCTTCGGCAGGCTCGAGCTGCACGAACAGCCCACCTTCTGGATGACCGAAGAGGAAGCCTCCGAGCCCGACAACAGGCAGTCCCTGGAGAGCGCCCGCGAACGACTCGTCCCCATGAAGGAAGTCCCGGGAGTCGAAGGCGCGTTCTGGTGCCGCATGAACCGCGAATTCGTGCGCTGGGTGCGCCCCGAGCCGCGCGACGCCGTGCTCGACGGCCTGGCGAGGCTCCGCGCGTCGGGCGATTTCTCCTTCGACGGGTCGCGGTTCGTCGGGGCGTTCCGCGCCCTCGGGCTGACCATCCCCGTCTGGGAGCTGCAGCGGGGCGCCGAAGCCGAGGAACTGGCCGGCCCCATGGCCGACTTCGCCCCGAAGCTGGAGGCCGCCATCGCCTCGGACGGACCGCTCACCGCCGAGGAGAAGCGCGCCCGCGCGGGAATCGTCTCCCGCCAGGTGACCTTGCGATAGGCTCCGGGCCGCCCGGTGGCCGCAGCGTCCGCCGCACCGCATGCGGTGCCCGGCCAGGCGGAGGGGCGAACGAGCCGGGCCGACCGCACCCGCCGCTCTCCCCGGCTGCGGGAGGACGCGGCCGAACCGGCGATGATGCGGCGTTTGCCCTCGTCCGCCCCGCGTTGCACGAAATTCGGTGCGCAGGGGGATAGGCTTATGGCGTGACTACATCCGACCAACGCGTTGCAGTGATCATTCCCGCGAAGGACGAAGAGGATCGCATCGGCGCGACGGTCCGTGCTGCCCGTGCCATTCCGCACGTCGACCTCGTCGTGGTCGTCGACGACGGCTCCTCGGACGGGACCCAGAAAGCGGCCCGAACGGCGGGCGCGACGGTGATCAGGCATTCGGTCAACCGCGGCAAGGCGTCGGCGATGGAGACGGGGGCGAGCGTGGTCGCCATGCGCGACGAAGAGGGCAGGCCCGCGCGCCTGCTCCTGTTCCTCGACGCGGATCTCGGCGAGTCGGCCGTGGAGGCGGCACCCCTCGTCGAACCCGTCCTGGCCGGCGCCGCGGACTGCACGATCGCCGCGCTTCCCCCGCAGGAGGGCGCCGCCGGCCTCGGGTTCGTCACGGGACTGGCTTTCAAGGCGATCCGGCGGGCCACCGGATGGAGGCCGCGCCAGCCCATCTCCGGCCAGCGCTGCCTGACCCGCAAGGCCTTCGACGCAGCTCGGCCGCTCGCCGCGGGCTGGGGCGTGGAGACGGGCATGACGATCGACCTCCTGGTCGCGGGATTCACCCTGCAGGAGGTCGTCTGCGAGATCAAGCACCGCGCATCGGGCGGCGACTGGGCCGGGCAGCGCCATCGGGCCGACCAGTACAAGGGCGTGTTCATGGCGGTCAACGGGCGGCGCTTCCGCCGCGTCCGCGTGCCCAAGGCCAAACGCCGCGGAGTCAGCGTCGACTTCGAGCCCTACAACGCCTTCGGAGGGTGAGTCCGCGGCGATCCGCCCGCCCCCGCGACGGGAGGCTCTTCAGCGGTCTCCCCGGCTGATGACTCCCGGGCCGGTCGCGAGGCTCCAGTCTCCTCGGTCGAGCCGCCCCCGCCGACCGTAGCCTTCTCCCGCATCTCCTCGACGTCTCCGTCCGGAGCCTGCGAGCCGGCGCCCACCGACCCGAGCGGGTCGGCCTCCTCGAAGCGGACGACGGCCACGCACCACAGTGGGATCGAGAATGCCAGGCCCATGGCCGGCACCAGGATCCCCGAATCGTTGACGAACATCCCCACCACCAGAGCCCAGCACAGCACGATCACGCTCATTCGCAGCACCGGAAGCTCGTTCCACGCCCGGGAGCGTGCGAGGACGCCGATCCGGAAGCCTCCCCGGCGGTGCAGGCGCCATGTCCAATAGGCGGCGGCGCCCAGCGCGGCGACCAGGAGCGCGATCGCCGGCCACGGGAGGTTCCCGAAGACCTGGGCGAGTTTGCGCGCGACGATCTCCAGCCCGTTGCCGTGGAGCACCGTTTCGACGAAGCGGCCCAGATGCGACCTCTCGGAGACGGGGCTGAGGTAGTCGGCCACGGCGAAGGCCGTGGAGACCACCAAGGCCAGGAACAGCACCGCTGCGATGCGCAGGCATGTGAGCCTCCTCCGGAAGATCATCATCGCCAGCGTCCCCAAGGCGACGATGAGCACGGGGGGCCCGCCGAAGTCGGCCCCGTAGCCGGCCGAGCCGTCGAGGAACACCGCGACGGCTCCGACCGCGACGATGAGCCAGGCGGCCTTCCTCCTCTCCCCCCGCGAGTACAGGCGTTCGCCCGCCCACGCCAGGGAGAGGATCAGGCCGGCGGTGAACAGGGCGAAGGCCGAGTTGGAGAAGCCGTAGAACCGCCAGCCGACCAGGGGCTGCGTGCCGAACAGGGCCGCCAGTTGGAGGGGGTAGGCCAGGACGTCGTCGAAGGCGACGTCGAGCATGAGCGTGACGACGACCAGCCCGCCGATCACGCCGAAGGGGGCGAACGATCGGTCCTTCCATCGCGGGTTGAGGGCCAGGGCGGCGATGAGCGTGGAGAAGGTGACGAGCAGCCCGACGAACACGCCGGCCGCGCGGGGGGAATACCACCACGGGACGAGGTTGACCAGCAGCGAGGCCACGGGGACGGCCGCCAGCAGCGTCGACAGCTGGACGAAGAGCCTGCGGGTCGTCCCCTTCCAGCGGGAGCGGGTGAGGAAGAGGGCCAGGACGGCCGCGAACATGGCGCCCAAGAGGATGAAGAACGGCCCGGAGAGCGAGCGCACCGTCTGGGAGCGGACCTCGTTGCCGACGAGTTCGCGGACGTTCTCCTCGCCGGAACCGTTCGGCGTGGAGACGATCGTCGACCCGATGGCGTCCGCCGCCTCGGAGGAGCCCGGCGCTGCCCAGTCGAGGAGTGTGGGCATGAGGTCGGTGATCTGGACGTATCCGCGCTGGCGGGTCGCGTCGGAGCTGGCCGTCAGGGGCGGGCCGCCGGCCAGGGTCATGCCGCGGGCGACGCGGGGCCCGGCCGCCGCGAAATAGCCGAGCGAGGGACGGGAGCTCTGGCTGTCGGCGAGCGAGGCGGCCAGGACGGTCGCCTTCGGGTCCTTCTCCCGTATGGCGCGCAGGAGGCTGGCGAACCGGGCGTCGAGGGCGGAGATCTGCGCGGTGACGTCGCGGGACGCGGACGGCTCGGAGGCGAAGAATCCGCCGAGCCTGCGCCAGAACCCCGGCCGGCCGCCTCCCGACGCGGACAGCTGCGACTCCGGTCTGCGGACGGCGCCGAGGTCCACGACCGTCACCTTCGAGCCGGCGGCCTTCTCGAGGTAGGCCTTGGCCGCGGCCCCGGAGTCGTCGGCGGCACCGGCGCTGGTTCCCCGAACGGACCCCGGAATCGGCGCCAGATCGGCGTAGTCGGCCCGGAGGCGTCCCTTCGGGTCGGTGAGCGCCATCGCGGCGCCCGGGCCGATGGCCGTCGTCTTCGCGTTCCTCAACGCCTTGCCGAGCCGCCCGAGTCTGGCGTGGTACTTGCTGGCGGAGTTGACCTCGACCAGCTCGGTCCACCTGGACCGGGCCTTGGGCGGGCGGCAGGCGGGTGCGTCGTCGATCGTGCGCTGTCCCGCGCCGAGGGTGAGCCAGCCCTCTGTGGGGCACGTCGTCTCGTTGATCGTGCGGACCACGAGGTCGGCGGTGGAGGCCTGCTTGCCGAAACGGTAGAGGTTCGGCGCGGTGTCGGCCGTGACGTCCTTCCAGCTCACGCCGGAGAATCCGACGACGACGACCGATCCCTCCGTTCCCCGGCTCGGGGCCGCTCCCTCCGCGCCGGCTCCGATCCCGGGCGCCGCGCCGCCCTGCGCGGGCGCGGCGAACGCCGGGCCCACGACGCCCGCGAGGCAGGCGAGAGCGCCCACGAGACCGAGGATGAAGCGGCATGCCGGACGCAGGAGCATGCGACCAGACTACAACGCGAGACTAAACTGAGTCAGTGCTGCAGGAAGGCGACGCTGCGAGAGAGGAGAGCGCCATGTCCGGCCGTCCCGGGGACCCCCCTCGTTTCTCCTACCTGGGGCCCGCAGGCACCTTCACCCATGCGGCGCTCAGGCAGGTGGCGGGCGACGCCTGCGAGGTGCCCGCGCACGACGTGCCCTCGGCGCTGGAGATGGTGCGCAGGGGCGAGGCCGACTACGCGGTCGTCCCCATCGAGAACTCGGTCGAAGGCGGCGTCAACGCGACACTGGACAGCCTGACGGCCGGAAGCCCCCTGGAGATCAAGGCGGAGATGCTCGTGCCCATCGTCTTCTGCCTGGCCGTGCGGCCGGGAACGGGGCTCGGGGACATCCGCCGCATCGCCACGCATCCCCACGCCTGGGCCCAGTGCCGCCGGTGGATCCGGGCGCACATCCCCGAGGCCGTCCACGTGCCCGCGACCTCCACGGCGGCCGGCGCCCGGCTCCTGGCCGACGGCCGGGCGGACTTCGAGGCGGCCCTGTGCCCGCCGGGCACCGAGGCCATGTTCGGCTTGGAGTCGCTGAGCCGGGACGTCGCCGACAACCGCGGCGCGATCACGCGCTTCATCATGGTCGGGCCGCCGGGGCGGCAGCCGGACCGCACGGGCGCGGACAAGACGACTCTCATGGTGCAGCTGCCCCACGACGAGGCGGGGGCGCTGCTGAGCATGCTCGAGCAGTTCGCGGCCCGAGGCGTCAATCTCTCCCGCATCGAGTCGCGGCCGGTCGGCGACGCCCTGGGGCGCTACGCCTTCTCCATCGACGCCGAGGGCCACCTGCACGACGAGCGCATCCAGGCCGCCCTCATAGGCCTGCACCGGGTATGCCCGCGGGTCGTTTTCCTGGGGTCCTATCCCTCCGCCGGCGGGACGAGGGTCGAACCCCGCCCCGGCACCTCCGATGCGGACTTCGTGGCCGGCAGGGCCTTCGTCGAGAGTCTGCTGCGCCGGGGACGGCAGCCGGAGTGAGCGGCCCTCGGGCGGCCCGCCGAGAGGTCCGAGCCCGTCAGAGCACGTGCACGAGCAGAGTGCCGCGTTCGATGCGGGCTCTGACGTTCCAGGCGTAGCCGAGGGCGTCGCCGTCGGCCTCGACCAGCTCGGGGTCGCCGGCCTGCACGTGCACCGAGCGCATCCGGCGCAACTCGATGGAACCGACCTCGGGCAGCATCTGGGGCCGCCGCCGCAGCCCGAGGCTCTGGAGGCCGACCCTGCGGACGAGGTCGCCCCAGCCGAGCAGTCCGATCTTCGTGTCGACGACGACGAGGTCCAGCCAGCCGTCGTCGATCCTCGCGTCGGGGGCGAGGACGAAGCCCCCCGGCAGACGCCCGCAGTTGGCGAAGAGGATCGCCCTGGCCTCCAGGTCGAACTCGTTGTGGCCCTCGCCGGCCACGATGTGGGCCTTGACCCGCCTGCGTCTGAGGTACCTGAGCCCCGAGACCACGTAGGCGCCCCATCCCATGGTGCGCTTGAGGCCGCGGCCGGCGCTGTGCATGACCGCGGCGTCGAATCCCATGCCGGCGATCACGAGGAAGGGGGTGCTTCCTGCGAAGGCGTGCGAGTCCGGGGCGATGCGCGCGATCGCGGCCGTCTGCTCCAGGCTCGGCCCGTCCGCCTCGACCCAGCCGACGTCGATGCGCCGAGAACGCCCCGTGATGGCGATCGAGGCGAGGTCCCGCACGCCGGATCCGATGGGCAGGCCCAGGTTCCTGGCCAGGAGGTTGCCGGTTCCCGTCGGCAGGATTCCGAGGGGGACGCCGCTGCCGGCGAGCTCCCCGGCCACGTGGCGGATCGTGCCGTCGCCGCCGACGGCCACGACGACGGCCGGATCGAGGGCGAGGGCCGCGCGGGTCTGGCCCACGCCCGGGTCGTCCTTCGCGGTGGGCAGCCAGACGGGCGGGGCGTATCCGGCGTCGATGGCCGCCTGTTCGACCACGGCCTGGATGTCGTCGAGGGCGCCGACGTGGACGGGGTTGTAGACGACGGCGACGGCCCGGGGCCCGGCTGGTGCCGCCGGAGCGGCCGGCCCGGGCCCCGCCGACCCCGGGCCGGCCGTCCCGGCGGCCAGCTGCTCGACGCGGCGTCTTAGGGCGCGGATCTTCACGCGCGCGCCGAGTGCGACCGCCAGCGCCACCGTCAACGAGGCAAAGGCCACCGCGTTCGCGAGCCATCCGTCCCATGTCATGCGTCAAGCCTATAGCGCAGGATCCGTCGCATAACGCAGCCTCCGCGTCGCACACCGTAGACTTGTCCGCATGATCGACATCCGCTTTGTCCGTGAGAATCCCGATGTCGCGCGCGAGTCGCAGCGCCGTCGCGGCGAAGACCCCGCCGCGGTCGACGCCCTGCTGGCCGCCGACGAGGCCCGCCGCGCCGCCCTGCAGGCCTTCGAGGCCGCCCGCGCCGAGCAGAAGGAGGTCTCGCGGTCCGTCGGAAAAGCCGACCCCGGCGAGCGTCCGGCCGTCCTCGCCCGGGCCAGGGATCTGGCCGAGCGGGTCAAGGAGCTGGAGGCGGCCGCCGACGAGGCCGAGCGAGCCTGCCTGGAGGCCAACGCGGCCATTCAGAACATCGTGCTCGAGGGCGTCCCTGCGGGCGGAGAGGAGGACTACGAGGTCCTCCGCCGCGTCGGCGAGCCGCGCGACTTCGCCGCCGAGGGCCTGGAGCCCAGAGACCACCTCGACGTCGCGGAGTCGATCGGCGCCCTGGACATGGCCCGCGGCACGAAGGTCTCCGGCTCGCGCTTCTACTATCTCAAAGGCGCGGGGGCGCGCCTGGAGCTCGCCCTGCTGACCATGGCGGCCGACCAGGCCGAGGCGGCGGGCTTCACCCTGATGACGACCCCCACCCTCGTCAACCCCGACATCATGGCGGGCACCGGCTTCCTGGGCGCCCACTCGGACGAGATCTACTATCTGCCCGCAGACGACCAGTACCTCGTCGGCACCTCCGAGGTCGCCCTGGCCGGCTACCACAAGGGCGAGATCCTCGACCTGTCGGCCGGGCCGCTGCGCTACGCGGGCTGGTCCTCCTGCTACCGCCGCGAGGCGGGCTCCTACGGCAAGGACACGCGCGGGATCATCCGCGTCCACCAGTTCAACAAGGTGGAGATGTTCTCCTTCTGCCGCGTCGAGGACGCCGAGGATGAGCATCGCCGCTTCCTGGGCTGGGAGGAGGAGATGCTCGCCAAGGTCGAGCTGCCCTACCGGGTCATCGACACCGCGGCCGGCGACCTAGGCTCCTCGGCCGCCCGGAAGTTCGACTGCGAGGCCTGGCTGCCCACGCAGAACCGCTTCATGGAGGTCACCTCGACGTCGAACTGCACCACCTACCAGGCCCGCCGCCTGAACGTCCGCGAGCGCGTCGACGGCGGGAACCGGGCGGTGGCCACCCTCAACGGCACCCTGGCCACGACCCGGTGGCTCGTCGCGATCTTCGAGAACCACCAGAGGCCCGACGGCTCGCTGTACGTCCCGGAGGCGCTGCGGCCCTACCTGGGCGGCAGGGCGGTCGTCGAGCCGGTCCGATGACGCCCTCCCGCCAGGCGGCCGCGGGGCTGCGCGATCGCGTCGAGGCCGCGCGCCTGCCTCCGGCCGGCCCGGAGCTCTTCATCGCCCTCGACATCGACGGCACGCTCGTGCGCCGCGACGGCGCCCTCTCCTCCCGGGTCTGCGATGCCGTCAGGAAGCACATGGAGGCCGGGACGCACCTGAGCCTGGCCACCGGGCGCGGCATACCCGGCGCACGCGAGGTCCTCGACGCAGCGGGCATGCGCGAGGGCGCAGCGGTCTGCTCCAACGGGGCGATAACCCTGGACGTCGAGCGCGACGCCGTCCTGGACTCGCACACCTTCGATCCGTCCGCCGGGCTGGCGGCGCTCCACTCGCTGATGCCCGAGGCCCTCTACGCGGTCGAGTCGATCGGCCGGCCGCGGCGGGTGACGGCGGACTTCCCTCCCGGTGAGCTGAGCGGGCCGAGCGTGGTCCTGCCCGTCGAGGCGCTGCCGGTGCCCGACGCGACCCGGATGATCGTCCGCGGCCTGGACGAGGACCCGGACGAGTTCCTCCGGGTCGTGCGCGGAGCCGGGCTGGACGGCGTGGAGTACTACATCGGGTGGACGGCCTGGGTCGACGTCGCGCCGGAGGGGACCTCCAAGGCCGCGGCTCTGGAGGGCGTCCGGCGGCGCCTGGACGTCGATCCGCGGGCCACGGTCGCCGTGGGCGACGGCGGAAACGACGTCGAGATGCTCGGCTGGGCCGGGCTGGGGGTGGCCATGGGCGGCGCGCCCGAACCGGTCGCCGCGGCGGCCGACGCTCAGACCGGCTCCGTGGAGGAGGACGGCCTGGCCTCCCTCCTCGATCTCCTGCTGGGCTGACTGGACTGAGCTCGAGCTGAGCCGCCCGCGCCGGTTCCTTTCGGCCTGCCCGCGCCCGCTCCCCCGCGCCGGTTCCCCTGCCTGGACGCGCGCGAACCGGCCGTCCCGGAGCGATCGGGATCGAGCCTCCCCCTGGCGCGACGCGCGCGAACCGGACCCGAACAGCCCGGGTTCCGAGCGTGCGCGCCGCGGCTGCCCCTCCAGGATCGCCCGCCTCCCGCCCGACCGCGATCCGTCGCCGACATCACATCATGTCCATTTGGCGGAACGCCGAACGCCTTCGTCGGACCGGTGCGTAAAGATGTCCGGGTGATAGCAACACCGCCCGTCGGCAACGCGAAGAACAGCGGCGCGAAGCCTTTCCTGCTCGTCGTGTGCCGTCCCGGCGGCGCGATAGCCGTCGACGAGCGCAAGACGATCGTCGAGCGCGGCGGCCTGGACCCCCGCCGCGACGTCGTCGACGTCTCCCTCCTGGACCCTGGCGCCCCGCACCCCGCGGAGATGGACTTCGCGGACTACTCGGGCGTCTTCATCACGGGGTCTCCCTTCGGCTTCGGAGAATCGGACAAAAGCCCCGAGCACCGGCGCATGGAGGAGCGCGTCCTCAGCCTGGCGGGCCGCCTGGTCGACGAGGACGTCCCCACCCTCGCGCTCTGCTTCGGCATGCAGGCCGTGGCCATAGCCCTCGGCGGCTCGCTGATCGACGGCTTCGGCGAGGACCTCCAGGCCCCCGTCATCACGCTGACCGACGAAGCGGCCCACGATGCCGTCGCGTCGCGTCTGCCGCCGACCTTCCGGGCCTACGTCGGGCATTCCGAATCCGTCGGGACGCCTCCGGGGGACGCCGTGCTGCTGGCCACGGGCGACTTCTGCCGCACCCAGATGGTCCGGTGGGGGCGCAACGTCTACGGGACGCAGTTCCACCCCGAGATCACGACGCCGGGGATGCGCATACGGATCGACGCCTACGGCGACGCCTACTACCCGGCTCACGAGAAGGCCGCGGTCATCGCCCGCTGCGACGCCGCCGACGTCGAGGGAGGGAACCGGATCATCACGGAATTCGTCCGTCGCTACAGGAGTTGACCCCCTCGGGGGTGACCGCCGACCAGCGGTGAACCGCGAATATCGAAACGAGGCGTGCCGCATGGCCATCGACTTCAAAGAATCCGAGCGTTCCACCGTAGGGCTGGAGTGGGAGCTCCAGCTCGTCGACCCGGCCACCGGGCGGCTGAGCCCCTGTGCGCCCGGCGTGTTCGCCGAGCTCGCCCGCCGTCACCCCGGCTTCCCCCTGGTCCACAGCGAGATGCTGCAGATCATGGTCGAATTCGTCTCGCGCAAGCGCACGGCCGTGGCCGAGTGCGCCCGGGACATGCAGGAGGCCTTGGCCGTCGTCGAGCCGATCGCCGCCGAGCTGGGGGCCCGTCTCGTCTCCGCAGGATCCCACCCCTTCGCCGAGCCGAGCCTGCAGCCCGTCTCCGAGACGGAGCGCTACGAAGAGCTGGTCGAGCGCACGCAGTACTGGGGCCATCAGATGCTGATCTTCGGCACCCACGTGCACGTGGGGATCGAGGACCGGCGGAAGGTGATCCCCATTCTCAACCATCTGACGGCCCGACTGGGCCACATCCAGGCGTTCGCCGCTTCGTCGCCGTTCTGGGCGGGGATCGACACCGGGTACGCCGACAATCGCGCGATGATGTTCCAGCAGCTGCCGACCGCGGGGCTTCCCCACCAGTTGGGAACATGGGAGGAGCTCGACGACCTTGTCGCCGGCCTCCTGAAGGTCGGGGCGATCCGCCAGTACGACGAAATCCGCTGGGACGTCCGGCCCTCCCCCAAGTTCGGGACGATCGAGGTGCGGGCGTGCGACGCGAATTCGAATCTCGCCGAGGTGCGCGCCGTGGCCGCGCTGGTCCACTGCCTGGTGGAGACCGCCTCGCGAGAGCTCGACGCCGGGCGCGAGCCTCTCGCCCTCCCACGGGAGTTCGCCGAAACCAATAAATGGCGGGCCGCCCGCTACGGCATGGACGCCGTCCTCGTCGAGAACGCCGACGGGGACCAGGCGCCCCTGCGCGAGAGCTTCCCGGACTTCGTCGCCGGCCTGGAACCCGCGGCCGAGGACCTCGGCTGCGCGGAGGACCTCGCAGCCTGCCTCGCGATAGCCCGCGGCGGCGTCGGATACGAGCGGCAGCGCGAGGTGGCGCGCCTGACGGGCGGCCTTCAGGCGGTCGTCGCGCACCTGCAGGCCGAGCGCCGCGCCGGCCGCCCCCTGGATCCCTCCGTCACCGCCGGGGAGGATGCGCAGTGATCCCTGGACGGCGAGCGCAATATACTTGATACTTGACCCGTCGGGAAGGAGGCTGAGTGTGTCACCGCTTGCATCGTCCCGCCGCGTGAGGCGGCCGGTCGGCCGCCTCGCCGCTCTCCTGTTCCTCCTCCTGGGCTGCCTGGTCTTCTCCGGATTCGCCTCCCTCTCGCCGGCACGGGGCGACGGCGGCGCCTCGTCGTCCCCGTCCCGCAAGGGCAAAGCGGCAGCGAAGCCCCGAGTGGTCCTCATCCTGACCGGCGGGCTGCGCTGGGATCAGCTGGATCAGACGATCGCACCCAACCTCGCCCGGCTCGGCGCGTCGGGGACGATGGCGAACCTCGTGCCGGTCTCCACCACCAGACCCGCCTGCCCGGTGGACACGTGGCTCGCGATGTCCGCGGGCCGGCAGATCTCCAGCGGGGGCGTCGCGTCCACCCCGACGTGCACGCAGCCGCTCGTCGCGGCCGGGGCTCCTCTGCCCGAATGGGGCCGCTACCGCGCCGCCCTCGCGCAGACCAGCAAGCGCTCCCATCTCGGGCAGTTCGCCGAGCTCGCGTCCAAGGCGGGCATCTCCACCCATGGGATCGGCAACGGCGCGGCCTACACCCTGGCCGGCCCGTCGGGCGTCGCGCCGGCCAACTACACGGCGGCGCCGGGCGCAGACGAAGAGCTGTCGAACCTCGTCTCGGCGAGCGCCTCGTCCCACGACCTCACCGTCGTGGACGCCGACACCGAGAGCTACGCCTCCGACGAGGAGCGCAAGCTCGCCCGTTCCCTCTACCAGCAGGAGCGTCTCAAGGAGGAGCGGAAGGCGAAGTCGCCGGGGGCCTGGCGCTCCGACGGCGCGTCCGATCCCGCGCCCACGTCCGGCGCGAGTGCGAGCCCGACGGTCCCCAACGGCACGATTCCCCCCGACACCGTCGACGGGTCGGATTCCCAGCCCGGCCGGCGGATCTTCTCGATCATCAACATGAGGCGAGTCGAGAGGATCCTGCAGAAGATCCCCTCGGGAACGCGGGTGATGCTCGTCTCCGCGGCCGACATCGACACGTACACGTACATGCAGATGTACGTGGCGGCCGACGTCGGGAAGGCACCCGGCGCTCCGATCCCCATGGGCCTGGCCTCCAGCGACTCCGTCCGCCAGAAGGGCATCGTGCAGGCGACGGACGTCGTCCCGACGATCCTCAGCTGGTTCGGCGCCGACCGGGGCGCCGTGACGGGGTCGGTCATCGGCTCGCGTCCGAACACGTCCGCGTGCTCGTCCTCGCAGGCCTGCTATACCGAGCGGGTCGACGCCCTAGCCGACCAGGCGCGCCACTCGGGCAAGATGCGCACCCTGCGCGGTCCCTTCATCCGCCAGCTCACGACGGCGTCGATCGTCTTCTTCCTCGCCTCGCTGGCCCTGACGGCCATGCCGCTGCATCGCAGAGTGCTGCGGCGCCGGTCGCTCAGCCTCCTCTGGTCGTGGCTGGGGTTGACGATCGCCGCCGTCCCGCTCGCCAGCCTCGTGGTCAACGTCTTCCCCTGGTGGATGGCGTCGAACGCCCGGTTGGCGCTCTTCGCAGGGTGCTGGGCGACGGCCGGAGCCCTGGCGGCCCTGGCTCTGGCGACCGGCAGGTTCTGGGCGGCGGGGCCGCTTCTGTCGCTCGCCGTGCCGACGGCCGCGTTCATCGCCCTGGACGCGGCCACCGGGTCGCACATCATGGCCGACTCCGTGGTGGGCTTCAACCTCCTCACCGCCGCTCGATTCTACGGCGTGGGCAACGAGGCCTACGCCCTCCTGGCCGCCGGGACCCTGCTGGGCCTGGCCTTCCTGGGCGAACGCATCCGTCTCGGCCGTCCGGCCGAGCCGGCGCGCGAGTCCGTCTCAACGCGCGAACCGGCCCTCGCCCACAGCGGCGTCGCGGTCCGCCGCAACCTCTCGGCCGGCAGCGGCGGGCCGACTGACCGGATGGTGCCCCACGGCAGTGCACCGTCCGGCGCGGAAGAGGCGACCACTACCGACGGCACGGCTGGAGGCGGACCGCCGGCCGGGGGAGCCCCTGGTGCCGGCAGGCCTTCCCGCACCGGCGCCGCGCTCGCGGCGATCGCCCTGATCGGGCTGGCCGTGGCCGGCGTCGACGCCCTCCCCTCCATGGGAGCCGACTTCGGCGGGGTCCTCTCCTTCCTCCCCGCCCTCTTCCTCCTCATGATCCTCGTGGCCCGCATACGCCTGTCGGTGAGCAGGATTCTCACGATCGGCGGGATCACGGTGGCGGCGGCTGCTGCCATCGCCGTCTTGGACTGGATGCGTCCGGCCGAGAGCCGCACCCATCTGGGCAAGTTCGTCCAGTCGATATCCGACGGCGAGCTCGCCGAGGTTCTGGGCAGGAAACTCGGAACGAACGTCCGGCTCCTCTTCAACTCGACGCACCGGTGGGTGGTGCTCGCCGGGCTCGTTCTCTTCGTCTGCGCTCTGGTCGATCTCATCCGCGCGAGGCCCGAGGAGCGCGTGGGGCCTGGGGAGACGGCGATGCCTGGGGGCGGCGCGAAACCCGCAGCCGGTGCGAGCCGTGAAGCCGGCCTCTTGGAAGGCGACCGCTCTCGGAAAGACGGTCGGTCCGAGGGCGGCGGGAGCGCGCCCGGGGGCGTGCGCGGCCTGGCGGCGTTGGCGAGATGCCGCGCCTTCATGCGCCGCACGTGGGGTTTCACCGCCCCCGTCGACGAGGGGGTGCGCGTCCCTCTGCGCATGGGGCTCCTCTCGGCCGGCCTCTGCCTCCTCCTCGCCTTCGCGCTCAACGACTCGGGCATCGTCCTGCCCGGCATGGCCGTGATCCTCGTGATGCCCGGCCTGGTCGCCCTCTGGCTGCGCCAGGCCCTGAAAGCACGGGAAGAGGCCGATTCCCGCCCTCTGCGATCCGACTCCGATCGCCAAGCCCTCGACGTGAGGAAAGAGGCGGAAGAGTAGCGAAAGCGCGGGAGAACGCGATCCCCTGGCGATGCCCTTTCCGATTCTTCCCGGCCTCGTCTCCCCCGTCATCTCTTCCCCGGCTTTTCCTTCTCGCAAGGTCTCGCTTTCGCCTCGCCACCGTCGGTCTGCGTGCACTAGGATGGAGCGCGCAGCTTCAAGCGGCGATGGAAGGTTGACAGAGCGGCCGAATGTGACGGTCTTGAAAACCGTTGTGCGGCGATCCCGCACCAAGGGTTCGAATCCCTTACCTTCCGCACAGTTATCGGTAAATATTCGATATTCGATGATTTCAGATAGCGGTATGTAGTTCACTAGCATGGCTAACATGGCACGCATTTCACACGCATGTGAGGTTGGGGAATGCTGCGGCTCGCAGGTTCGGCCCGCTTTTCGCGCTGTAACCCTAAGCGCTCGTTTCTTCGCCAGGATCGGGCTGACGGACGGATCGTGCGGATCATGGCGAAGTTTCCCAGTGCGTCGGCGGGTGAAACCTTCGATCGCCGCGATCGCGCGGGCGCCCCAGCCTCAGGCGCCGGATCCTGGCCGGTAGATGGAGGCGATGGGAGGCCCATGGCCAGCGAGGATGAGGTGAGTCATGGTCGGCACAGCACGGCACGTCGCCGCGATGGTGCGCAGCCACGCATCCGGTGACGACGCGGGCTTCTACTCGGTCGCGCTCCAAGTCGCCGCCCGCGAGGCCAAGGCCGGGCACCACGCTCTCGCGAACGACATCAAGAAGGCCGTCGACGCGTCGCGCGAGCGCGCGCCGCTCGGCAGTGTCACGGTGCTGGCGCAACCGTGCGGTGAACTGGCCGAACTCGTGGAAGCCACGCATCCCGATGTACGTCTGCGTCAGCTGGTTGGGTCCGCCGATCTGATGGCCCAGATAACGCAGGTGTTGGCGGAGCAGCGGCAACGCAAGAACCTGCTGGACCACGGGTTCGCCCCTGCGCACCGGCTTCTGTTGGAGGGGCCTCCGGGAACCGGAAAGACGATGACGGCGGCGGTACTCGCCACGGAACTCGAAGTGCCCATGTTCACCGTTCGACTGGATAGCCTGCTGAGCAAGTTCATGGGCGAGACGGCCGGCAAACTTCGGCTTGTTTTCGACTCCGTGGCACAGCGGCGGGCGGTGTACCTCTTCGACGAGTTCGATGCGCTCGGAGGCGATCGCAGCGGCAACGATGTCGGCGAGGCCCGCCGGATCCTGAACTCCTTCCTCGTCTTCCTCGAAGAGGCCGGCACCGAATCGCTCGTGCTCGCAGGGACGAATCACCGCGCTATCTTGGACAAGGCACTGTTCCGTCGCTTCGACATGGTTCTCACCTACGCGCTCCCCGATGCGCGTCAAGCAGCGGCTGTGATGAAGGCGCGCCTTGGGACCCTCGCCGCCGGAGTCAGCATGGCGAAGCTGGGAGAGCACACGGCGGATTTGAGCCATGCAGAGCTTGTCAAAGCGGCCGAGACCGCAGCCAAGACGGTTCTGATGAGGGGCGAGGCGCAGGTCCGTCGAGAAGACCTCGTCGCCGCGTTGATTGCGCGAAGGGCGGCGAGCCTTAGCTGAGATCCCACACGGCTTCGACCATCTCTTTACGCCGATCAGAGTCCCCGAGAGGTGTTTTTCGCAAGTATTTCGTATCCACATCATCGGCTTCGCGACGCAGCTCCTCGTTTCCATCTGCAGGACAACGTCACATCGGATTTCGGAGGATGCTCACGATCGTTTGATCTGTAAAATCATACATGAAACCTTGAAGCACGAAAGAAAAGAACGCGAAGAATGATTATGAAAAGCATACATACAAAAATTCATTCAATGAAACATACAAATGAAAGTTCAAAATAAATAAAATGAATATGTAATAAACGTATACGCAAAAGTATTCAAAACTCAAATTGCAGAAGGAACTCGGAAAAATGAAGAAAATGAAAATTGGCAGAGAGGTAGTTGCCGCCTGCGCTGCGGCCGTCGCGGCAAGCGCGCTCGTCAGCGCCCGTCAGTTGAAACGGGCCCTGTGTGAGGCTGGCGTGCGTTTGGCGGCATACGGCGCCGAAACGGCGATGTTGAGCTACGGCAGAATGACGTATGTGGATCGCCGGCCGAGCGACGAGGCGTCGGATGGCAAAGGGCTGAGTGACGAGAGACCGAGGAACAAGAGGCCGGGTGACGGAGGATCAGAGGAAGTCGTCCTCTCCGCCCACGGCCTCTACGGAGGCTACGACCAGGCATACGAAAACGTCGGGACCCTGTCGTCGAGATACCGGATTCTTGCGCCCTCCCGCTTCGGCTACCTCGGCAGCTCCGTCAAGGGCGAAGGCACGCCGAGGCAGCAGGCGGAAGCTTACGTCGAACTGCTCGACCGCCTGAAAATCGATCGAGTCTTCGTTCTGGGGACTTCGGCGGGCGGGACTCCCGCGATCCGCTTCGCCCTGGATTTCCCAGAGCGAACCAAGGGCCTGATCCTATACTGCTCTGCGGCGCCGTGGAACGAGAAGCCGGCCAAGATTCCCCGCCTCATGGGGCCTCCGCCGATCGTGAACCGCGATCTGCCGATGTGGCTGGCCTTCCCCCTCTACAGAAGGGTTTACGGAATGGGGGCCGACGTCGTCCACAGCATGCTGCCGCTGTCGAAGCGGAAGGAAGGCGCCGATCTCGACGCTCGAATCACCAATCGCGACATGGCGGTGAGTTTCGAAGAGTACCCGATCGAGGAGATGCAAGTCCCGGTGCTGCTTCTCCATGCGAGGGACGATCGAGTCGCCCCCTTCGAAGCTCCCGCAGGCCAAGTCGAGGGGTCGCTTCACCGCTACCCGAATCTGGAGAAGAAGATCTTCGAGAAGGGAGGCCATTTCATGATCGGCCATGAGCGGGAAATCGATGCTAAAGTCGTAAATTTCATCGAAAAGCACAGATAATCATAAAAAGTTGAATAAAAAAAGAAAAACAAGAATTAACGTTCTATGGTGTGATTAAATGCAATAAAACCAGGGATTTCTCCACCCCGAGAATAGTGCCACAATGAAGCCGACGCCAGGCGATGGGACAGGCAGCGGCCGATTGGGGAAGCGATAATGAAGTTCGGCGTCAATCTGGATGAATGAGCGTCCTGTTGAAGAACAGCCGGATGCATTGACGCAATGATTCAACCTTCAACAGCCTCTATCGCACTCTAAAGAACACAGCGTGCTCGAAGTCATCATCGCGGTCGCAGCAGCCATTCTGCTAGGCAACATCCTGGCCCATAGGATGCGCGTCCCTCCCGCCGTTTTGCTCATATTCCTGGGCTTGATGCTGGCGCTCATCCCCGCGCACCAGCTGAACGAGGTGCGCGAGGTCGGCCTGCCGCCGCATGTGATTCTGGAGATCTTCCTTCCCGTCATGCTCTTCTGGGAAACCCGGAACACCTCGTGGCGCGAGGCACGCGCGCGCCTGCGGGGGATTCTCCTCACGGGAACGCTGCTCGTCGTCTTCACGGCATTCGCCATCGCCTGGGTGCTGCATGCCTTCTGCATGCCTTCGTCGGCGTCTCCAACTGGTCGGCTGCACTCATCATCGGCGCCGCGCTCGCGCCGACCGATGCGGTGGCCGTGGCGACGTTGAACGGCAAGCTCCCCAAATCCTCGATCACCACGCTCAAGGCCGAGGCGCTCATCAACGACGGCACGACCCTCGTTCTCTTCGCCTTGGCCTTGCACATGGCGGAAGGGGAATCGACGTCCATCGGGCGCGCTTCCGGCATGTTCTTCTTCTCTTTCTTGATCGGCACGCTGGTCGGCCTAGCGGTCGGATGGGCGGCCAACGGCTTGCGAGCCCACATCGGGAATCCGATGAACTTCAGCGTTTTCATGTTCACGGTTCCCTTCGTGGCCTTCTTGATTTCCGAGAGCATCGAGCCGTTCCAGGACATGAAAGGCTCGGGCGTGGTCGCCGTCGTCGTCGCTGCCTTCTATCTGACCTATCGAGGCCCGGACACCATCAAGCCCGTCAACCGTTTCTACGGCCTGCCGATATGGTCTTTCGTCTCCTACATCATGAACGGGGCTCTCTTCGTGCTCGTGGGCGTTCAGCTGCCCAGCGCCGTGGAGCGGATGGGCGAAACCATCGAGCGCTTCGATTCCTCGTGGGGGTACGGACTCGCGGTGGTCGCGGTCGCCTGGCTCGTCTCAGTGCTCGCCCGGTTCGTCTTCCTCCACGTGACGATCGGGATCATCCGCGCGTTGGACCGATCCGAAAAGCAGCGGAGGCTTCGCACGACGTTCCGGGGACGCGTGGTCAGCACCTTCGCGGGCCTGAGAGGCGGCGTCTCGCTGGCCGTTGCGCTTTCCGTCCCGGCAGGCGCAGTCGCGCGGAATTTCGTCATCTTCGTCGTCGGCGGGGTTGTGATCCTGTCGATGGTCGTGCAGGGCCTTCTCCTTCCCGCGGTGATCCGTTGGGCGAAGATTCCCTCCGACGCTTCGGAAGAAGAAGAGATTCACTTCGCGATGAACACCATCTCCAGCGAAGGGTATGACGCCCTCGACGACATCGCCGCCCAGGTCGGAGCGAGCCAGGTAAAACCCAATAGGAGCAATAGTGAAAGAAGCTATTCGCAATGTATTCTTGATAAATCCGGTTTTGGCTTTGTTGGCGGTGCCGCACGTGGCGCTCTCAATAGACTGATCCAAAAGAAAATGTGGAAACAGGCGGCCATAAAAATAATTTCAATTGTGGGACGAAGCGCTCTCAAAGACGGAGTAGTCGGACTTGTTGCTGCACTTATTGCAGCAGCTGGATGGTGTGCTTTGCCCTGGGTATATTAATAAAATATAAACACATGAAAGGATATTATGAAAAGAATTAATAAAAAACAAGCATTACAATCATTTATAATAGAAATTATTGTAGTGTTAATAATATTAATTATTCGTTCCATATGGTTCGACAAAAATTTCCTCAATGACTCCATAGATCTTGGAGTTCCGCTCCTGGTTGCGGCACTCGTCGGCGCATATGTCTCAGGGCGCGAAAATTGGACGATCAATGATTGACGTCAAGAAATCGTCTATGAAGTCGTGCGGGCGAAATCTTTCGCCCGCACGACTTCAACCACGCGATCGGCACCCCCGCCGAAAACGGTCGACCCCACTCGCGCGCATGCCCCGTCCTTGGGCGGTTTCACGCCGAAAATCGCCCAAGGGCCCCGAACAGACTTCTTCCATACGGAGAAAAGCACTGGTGCGGAAGCGTGAGTGTGCATCTGGACCTCGGGTCGGTCCGAAGCCTGGAGCACGAGGCGCATCCGCGCCGTCGGCGCGCGCAGGCCCGCCGGTCCACGTGGCGGATCCAGGCGCATAGCGGGAAAACGTGGGGACACAACGTGGAAGCGGTGGTTGGCGCCGATCAAGCGAACACGCTATCCTGGTGCCCACTGGAGACGTCGCATAGTCTGGTCGAGTGCGCCTTCCTGCTAAGAAGGTAGGGGCCGAAAGGTCCCTCGCGGGTTCAAATCCCGCCGTCTCCGCCGAATGCCCCACCAGCCCGGCGCTGGTGGGATTCCCGTATCCGGCCGGGGCCGCCACGGGCTCCTCCAGCCATTTCCGCTTCCGCACGCGCTCCGTCGCTCACCCCGTTTCCCCGCCCGGCGGAAGGCGCTTACCCGCAGACGTTGCGAAGCGAATATCGCCGCCCCGCTCCCCCACCGGCCGGCGAAGCGCGCCCGCGCCTTGAACCGGTGTCGGCGAACGAGCCGGGCGGCCGCGGGAACAGGCAGCGCTGCCGGCGAACGGGCCGTTGCAAGCCGCTAGGATGTCCACATGAGCGTACGGATAGGCATTGACGTAGGCGGAACCAAGATTGCGGCGGGGGCCGTCGGCGACGACGGCGAGGTCCTCGCCTTCCTCCGCAAGCCCACTCCGGCGTCGGACCCGTCCGCCGTGGCGGGCGTCATCGCCGAATGCGTCCGGGAACTGGCTCGGTCCTACGACGTCCGAGGGGTCGGCATAGGGGCGGCGGGCTTCGTGGACGGCACCCGCACCACGATCGTCTTCGCCCCGAACCTCGCCTGGCGCAACGAGCCCCTCGCCTTGCGGGTGGCCGACGCCACCGGCCTGCCCGTCGTCGTCGAGAACGACGCCAATGCGGCCGCCTGGGGCGAGTTCCGCTTCGGGGTCGCGGCGGGCTATTCGTCGGTCGTCGTCGTCACGGTGGGGACCGGGATCGGAGGCGGAATCATCGTGGACGGGCGTCTTCTGCGCGGCTCAGGCGGTTTCGCGGGAGAGATCGGCCACATCAACGTCGTCCCCGGCGGCCTGCGCTGCGGATGCGGGCTGGCGGGCTGCTGGGAAGCGTATTCCTCGGGCACCGCGCTGGTGCGCTTCGCCCGTGCACTGGCGGGCGAAAGGCCTCGGGCGGCCGCCCGGATGCTGGAGCTCGCCGGGGGCGGCGACATCGCGGGGCTCCACGTCACTCAGGCCGCTCGCGAAGGAGACCCGGCGGCCCTAGAGTGCTTCGCTCACATCAGCCACTGGCTGGGGGTCGGGCTGGCCGACCTGTCGGCCGTCCTCGACCCGGAGGCCTACGTTCTGGCCGGCGGGGTCAGCGAGGCCGGGGAACTCCTGGCCGCTCCGACTCGTACGTCACTCGAAGAGTCCCTGACGGCTAGGACCTTCCGCCCGATGCCGCCTGTGATGGTTGCCACTCTAGGAAGCAACGCAGGAATCGCCGGCGCGGCGGACTTGGCCGGAACGGATTAATTTACTAAGGAGATTCCGCCGTTTTCTCCGGTTCGCGAACCGCATCCATACCGTGGTCCACCGGGTCCAGGGTCTTTGCTCCCCTGTGGATAACTTCTTTGTTGTAGCAAAAATGGACCTATACTCGAGCCCGGCGCCTGCGCAACCGCAATTGAATACTCGGTATTCCGTGGTTTGGTGCCACCTGCGATTACACGCAATCGCAGGCCTGCTCAGGAAAGGACAACAAGATTGTTTAAGCGATTGAAAAGGCTCACCGCAATCGCGGGAGTTGGTGCGCTGGCCTTTGCCGTCGCACCAACTGCAGCACAGGCGGCCGCCCCGGGCTGGACTCACACAGTCGGAGTCAAAACCGGTGATACGGCCCACCACGGGGTGATCCACGGACCGGACGGCGCGAACTACCTGTGCGCCGCCGACGGCGCCGCCTACTCCGCCTCGGCGGAGGGTGTCACCCAAGCCTCCATGCAGCCCGCGAAGGCCGTGGACACCGTGGACGCCACGCCGTTCATCGGTCCCGGCCAGCAGAAGCGCACGGTCAAGGTGACCGAGGCCTCCAAGGTGGCCCAGTTCGCCTGGATCGCCTCCACCGCCAACACCACGGACAACGTGAAGGCTGCCGCGTACCAGATCGCTCTCATCCGCACCGCGGGAGTGTTCGAGGGGAGCGTCTACCAGTCTCAGGAACAGGGCAAGTTCCCCTGGGCCAACGGCCAGAACCTCAACGCGCCGCTCGCCGAGTCGAAGGCCATCGTCGAGCAGGCCCAGAAGTACGCCGGCCCCTACTCGGTCAAGCCCACGCTGAAGCTGAACGCCGAGGCCAACGCGGGAACCGTCGAGAACATCGGCGTGACCTCCGCCGCGGGCAACTGGATGAAGGGTTACTCCTACACCCTCGAGATCTCCGGCCCCGCCACCTTCGACAACGGCAAGACCACCATGACCGGCACGACCGGGGAGTCCGCCACCACCGCCAAGATCAAGGCCAACGGGGTCGGCAAGGTCTCGGTGAAGATGGTCGTCAAGGATCTTCCGACGTCCAAGCCGTACGTCTCCAGCGGCACCGTCACCGGGAGCATGGGCACCCAGCGCGCTCAGAATCTCGTCGTCCTAGGCAAGAAGGAGCAGGCCGAAGGCGTCACCGAGGCCCAGCAGGTAGCCGCCACCTTCGCCCCGGAGATCGCCACCCAGACCAAGACGGTGGAAGTCGCCAAGGGCGCAAGCCTCGTCGACACCGTGACCGCCTCGGCTCCCAAGGGCGGCACGTGGCTGAACATCCCCGGGACGTCGACTCCGGTTCCCGTCAAGGTGACGGTCGACGTCTACGGTCCTTTCCCCACTCCCTCCGCTCCGACGAACAACGGCGCCGCTTTCGCCGCGAAGAAGGTCGGCACCTACGATCTGACCTTCAACGGTCCGGGCACCCAGGAGACCCCTGGCACAGTCAAGGCCGCCGGTGAGGGCTACTACTTCTTCCACGCCCATGTGGACAAGGCCGCTCAAGGCCAGTACCAGAACCTCGTCAAGGACTACTCGTCCCCGTTCTTCGAGACCTCTGAGACCAGCGTGACGAAGTGGACCCCCTCGATCAAGACGAAGGCCACCCAGGTCGACCTCGGCAACGGCAAGGCCGGCGTCCAGGATCTCGTCACCGTCTCCGGCTTCCCGCAGGACCACGGCACCTTCAAGGGCTCGGGCAAGTGGAAGGCCGACACGGCCACGATCACCCACAAGCTCTACTTCCTCCCCGCGGGGACCCCTTTGAAGCCGGGCGTGACGAAGAACCTCAAGCCCATCGCCACCACTGAGACCCCGGCCAAGAACGGCACTTACACCGTTCAGGGCAAGGACTTCCCGATCAACTGGAACCTCGGGGTCGGCACGTACGTGATCGTCTCGACCTACCAGGGCGATTCGCGCACGTCGGCGATCACCACCTCGGAGCTGGATAAGAACGAGCATGTCACTCCGGTCTTCGGCAAGGTGACCACGAAGGCGTTCGCCGAGAGCGCGGCTGCCAAGCTCAAGCCCGGCGACAAGATCGGCGACACCGTGGTGGTCCAGGGCAGTCTGCCGGAAGGCTCCTACTCCCAAGTCAACCTTTACAAGTGGGACAAGGGCACCGCGCCTAAGTGCGAGTCGCCCGTGTGGACCTCCCAGCGCGTCGCCCACTCCAACCAGCCGGGCGAGTACAAGACCGACCTGTACACGACCGGATCCGAGGAGAAGGTCTCCTACGGCTTCGTCGAGTCGACCTTCGACAAGAACGGCAACCTGATCTCCCGCGGCAAGTGCGGGGCCTCCTCGGAGACTCTGACCACCGGCACGGTGCCGAAGCCGGGCCCGTCGGCCTCGCCCAGCGGCCCCGGGAAGGCAGCCCCCAAGAAGCCGCCGCTTGCTAACACCGGTGCCAACGTGACCATGCTCGCGGGCATCGCCGTCGGCTTCGTGGTTCTCGGAGCTGCGGGCATCGCGGCCTACAACTACCGTCGCAAGAAGTCCTGAACTTCCCGATAGGTGAATGAGAGTGGGGCGGCAGATCGACTGCCGCCCCACTCCTCTCTTCGGCGAAGACCACGTTTCCCGATCGACGGCCCGATGTCCCGGGCGCGATCCGGTGCCCGGCAGGCTTTTTCGGCAAGGCGCTCCCAACCGGCCCCGCCCTCGCGGACGGCCCGCGCCGGGGAAACCGCCCCATCCGGCCGTCCACGATGGGGAGATTACAGCCCACATCCGGACGGAAAACTGACTATTGTGAGAGTATGCATCTGAGTGACATGCAGATTCCGGAGCCACTAACGCGGATGGCCGATGGAACGATCAAGCAACGCAATCCCTTCACCGGAACGGAAGCCTGGACGGTTCCGGGCCGTGCGGACCGTCCGCTTCCCACGGCCATTCCCGAGCCTCGGCCGGTCACCGACGCCGGCCGAGTATGCCCGTTCTGCCCCGAACGCGTTCTGGAAACCCCTCCTGAGAAGGCCCGCATACTCGACGGCGGAGAGATCCGGCAGCGCCTGCCGCTTGACGATCTCGCCGACTCCTGGGCTTTCCGCCGCGTCGCCAACCTCTTCGAAATCGTCTCCTACGACTTCTGGGAGAAGAACTACGGCTATCAAATACCGCGTTCCGTCCACGAATGGATGGAACGCTATATGGCCGATCCCGCCGGGCGCGCACACGTCCAGTCGGTTCTTCGCATGAAGAAACTCGATGATTCCGATATCGCCGCCCATGCTCCGGCGCTGTTCGGCGGCGGTCACGATCTCATCCTCTCCCACCGCCACTACCTCGACGGCGCAACGGACACCTCCGAGCTCGCCGGCGCAGGCACGCTCACGCCCGACGAACACGCCGACTACTGGCGGCTGACGATCGACGCGATGCACGATCTGTACAGGCAGAACCGGTATGTCGCCTACGTGCAGGTCTTCCAGAACTGGCTCAAACCCTCAGGCGCCTCCTTCGATCATCTTCACAAGCAGCTCGTCTCGATCGACCAGCGTTCGGTCAACGCCCGCACCGAGATACCGAAGGCTCGCGCCAACCCGAATCTCTACAACGAATACGGGGTGGACTACGCCTCCAAGCGCAACCTCGTCATCGCCGAGAATCGCAACGCCGTCGCCATCGCGGGATTCGGCCACCGGTACCCGACGCTGGAGGTGTGGAGCCGCAGCGCCGCCCTTCAGCCGTTCGAACACACGCCCGACGAAGCCCGGGACGTCTCGGACCTCGTACACGCCATGCACGCGGCCACGGGCACCGGTATACCGTCGAACGAGGAGTGGTACTGCGCGCCGCGGGACACGGACGTCCCCATGCCGTGGCGGGTGCTCGTCAAATGGAGGGTCTCCACTCTGGCCGGATTCGAGGGGGGCACGAAGATCTACGTCAACACGATCGACCCGTGGACGCTCCGCGACCGCGTGGTCCCTCAACTGCTCGACCTTCGCGCCCAGGGGGCGATCGCGCAGGACATCAACATCGCAACCGAATGCTCCTGCCGCGTCAACTCGCTCAAATACAACCCGGCGCTCCACTGAGTTCCGAGTCCGCAGCCGCCGGGCCGGGTCCGCTCACGCCCCGTGGGCCCCCCAGAGGAAGGGCACGACCCGGCGGTCCCACTCGACCATGAGATTGCGAAGCTTGATCGATTCCTCGTGACGGTATCGGCCGCCGGGTTCCACGTAGACGTCTCCGCCGAGGATCGTCAGCTCCATCCCTCGCATGTTGTCGTGGATGAACGCCTGCATGACGGGGCTCAACAGGGCGTGGGCGAAGGCCTCGTCGTCGGCGCGGATATCCCACTCCTTGTTGAACTCCTCCCACTCCGTGTTGATGTCATCGTGCGCTAAAGCCAACCGCCCTTCCGGCTCGATGGAGAAATACGGCAGGGGAGTCCGCAAGGGGTATCGCACGAAGGTCCGCTTCCTCACCCTCTCGGGCGCGTCGTCTCTCCTGGAACCCTCGTTTCTCTCGATCCATCTGATCCAGCCGTACAGGCAGCTGCCGTAAGGAGCCGGAACGGCGATGACGTCGCGCGCAACGTGATCTTGGCCGGGGAGGGAGAGGAGTCTGCTCAGCTCTCTGCCGAATTCCCTATCGTATTCGACGAAACCCAGCCCCCGCGACGACGCCCACTCCTCGATGTCCACGCTTTTCGAAAAATAGTTCCAAAGCCAGTGGACGACGGGCACGACGGCAACGAGCAAGAAAAACAAACCGATGGGGTCGAATTCCGCCGTTTCCACTTTCGGCATCTGTTCCATAAGTTCCACATTTCCTCCTCGCATGACGCATGGACTCATATATGTCGTCATCGACAAGCCTGCCACGGTCAGGCGGGGCCGCTACAGATCCCGGCATGGGGCGGATTGACTATGCAGAGGTCTCCGCGGCGTCAGCCGCGGAGCCGTGTCAGGCCCGCATGCGGCCGGTCCGATCGAGCGCAGGCCGGTCTATGCCGCCGACGGCGGGCGGCTGGAGGACCACGTGCCGCTCGGTCACGGCGAATCCCACCGATTCGTAGATCGCGATCGCAGCCTTGTTCGGCGCGATCACCGTGACGTTCATGTACTTCACGCCTTCCCTCTTCAACCCTTCCGCCGTCGCTAGAAGCGCCGCACGGGAGTGGCCGTGTCCCCTGTATCCCGAATACACGTAGAGGTTCCAGATCCGGGCATGCTTGCCGTCGATCTCGGCCCAGATGCCGCCGATGGTCGTCGAATCGACGCATATCGACAGAAGGGCGTGTCCGGGCGTGGCCACGCCGTCGGTCAGGCGTGATTTGGCGCGCGCCATGACATTCCACGAGTCCCGGCAGCAGCAGGGCCCGGAGGCCGCGGCTAGGTGCCTGTCGGAGGATTCCGCGGTCGCGGCGAGGAACACGTCGAGTTCGACGGCGCTCATGGGTCGGACATGAATGTCGTCGTAATTGCGGGGAAGCCGGAGATCGGAGATGGCGATCTTCATCGACTGCGAGATGTCCCGGTGGGGAAGCCCGGCCAGGCTCCCTTCGCCGGGATAGGCCGTCATCGCCACAGGCTGGCCCTGTGAGACGGCGAAGACGAGGTCGGCCCAGGCGGAGCGGTCCCTCGTCACGCGGACGTCTTCGATCTCGGGTTCCCTCCCGGTGCGGATCCACAGCCAGTCGCCGGAGTCCGGGCACGTGAACACCCTCGAGTCGGCGGGAACGCCGACCCGGAACCTCGCCGTCGTGGAAGCAACGAAAGCGCGAGCCCTTGTGGGCGACAGCGCGCCCGAGCGCAGTCTCACGGAGACCATGTGCTCCACTGCGCATGGCACCCAGGCGTTCACGTCTGAGGCCGAGATCTCGACAATCGGCATGCTCACACTCTATGGGACGTTGGGCGTTTCCACTAGGCGGCATCCTCGCGTCCGCCGGGCGGCGTAGCCGCACAGCGCGACGGCGGATCCGGCGACGTCACGGCGTCCCGTCCGCGGCTGGCATCCTCAGGGCGCCGTCGGGCCGTCCGCGGCTGGCATCCTCAGGGCGCCGTCGGGCCGTCCGCGGCATCGTCAAGGCGTCCGGGGCGCCGTCAAGCGCCCGTCCTCCACGACGGCGACCCCGTCGGCAACGACGTCCGCCTCGGCCCGATCGTGGGTGACGTAGACGGCGCCGGTCCCCGTCTCGGTGAGGATGCGGCGGAGTTCGCGGGAGAGGCCGGCACGCAAGTCCGGGTCCAGGGCGGACAGCGGTTCGTCGAGGAGCATGAGGGACGGTCTGCGGGCGAGGGCGCGGGCGAGGGCGACACGCTGGGCCTGCCCTCCCGAAAGCGTGGCCACGTCCCTGCGTTCGAAGCCTTCGAGCCCGACGAGGGCGAGGAGCTCGGCCACCCGTCTCCTCCTGTCGCGGCGCCTGGCCGAAAGCCGCAGCCGGATGCCGCGCCCCCGCTCCCCGAAGCGGTCGGATCCGCCGGGTTCCCCCGCTTCGCCGAAACCGCCGGATTCAGCGGCGGGCTCGGGATCGCCGGCCGTTCCGAGGGCCGTGCTGGGAGAGCCGGGTCCGGTGGCGCTCCCGGCTCTTCCGGAGCGGCCCTCCAAGCCGTACGCGACATTGCGCGCGACGTCGCGATGCGGGAAGAGCAGGCCGCTTTGGAAGACCATGCCGCAGTCGCGCTTGTGGGCCGGCAGGCCGGTGACGTCCGCCCCTCGGATCCTGACCGCGCCCGTCGTCGCCTCCAGGCCCGCGATGCCGCGCAGGAGGCTGGACTTCCCGGAGCCGGATGCGCCCACGAGTGCGACGATGCGGCCCTCGTCGAGCGTGAGGCTGGCGGCGTGGATGGCGACGAATCCGTCCGGGTAGGTCACGCTCAGGTTCTCGACGTCAAGCAGGGACATGGTTCCTCTCTCTCGTGTGTTCGCTCAGGGTCATGACGAGGGCCGTGGCGAGGCCGAGGATGACGCTTGCGGCCATCGCCATCCCGTAGTTGCCGCCTCCCGGGCGTGCCAGGAGGCGCGAGACGAGCACGGGGAGGGTGCCGTTGTCGTCCGAGGCGAGGAAGCTCGAGGCCCCGAATTCGCCGAGGGACATGGCGAAGGCGAAGCCGACGGCCAAGCCCAGGCCGCGGAACATGATGGGCGCGTCGACCGTCGCCAGAGTCCGCGCCGGGGAGGCTCCGAGCATGGCGGCGGCGTCGCGCAGACGCGGATCGATGGCCCGCATGATCGGCAGGAGCGCGCGCAGAACCATCGGCATGGCGATGATCGCCTGCGCGATGGGGATGAGCTCGTCCCCCATGTACAGCGGCGGCCCCTGGAGGCTGATGATGAAGCCGAAGCCGACGGTCACGGCCGAGACCCCCAGCGGCGCCATGGCGAAGCTTTCGATCGCGCGCAGGGCGGCCGACTCCGGACTGCGGCCTCTCGGGACGCGGCGGCGCTTCGCCCCCGTCCCTTCCGGGGGCCGCCGGGCGCGGGCGGGGCCGGTCGGCCGCGACAGCGCGAAGGCGAGGGGGACGCCGATCGCGAGCGCGATGGCGGTGGCGATGGCCGCGGCCCTCAGAGAGTGCTCCAGGGCTTCGACGACGGTGATCCCTCCGGCGGCCCCCTTGCCCGGCGTGGCCAGAAGGCGGTAGTTCGCCAGCGTCCATTGGCCGTCCTGCCGGAAGGAGCGCACGGCCAGGGAGGCCATGGGGGCGACGATCAACCCGAATACGACCGCGAAGGTGAGGGCGGCGGACGGCAGGTCGGAGATCCTCAGGCGGTGCTCGGCGCTCGGCCGCATGGCCACGGCGGTGGCCCGGGAAGCGCGGGAGGAGATCGTCAGGGTCAGGGCGACGAGGGCGAATTGGACGAGCGAGAATGCGGCGGCGGCGTTGAGGTTGAGCTGGAACGTCTGGACGGCTATCTCGCTTTCGAGCGTCGACGTGCCGCCGAGGGTCACCACGATGCCGTAGGCCGTCGAGCAGAAGAGGAAGACGACGCAGGCGCTGGAGGCCACCGCCCCCCGCAGCGCGGGAAGCGTCACCGTGCGGAAGACCCGGACGGGCCCTGCGCCGAGCATGCGGGCGGCGTCGGCCGTCCGGGGGTCCAGGCCGGCCCACATGGTCCCGACCGTCCGGACGACCACGGAGAAGTTGAAGAAGACCATGGCCGCGACGATCGCCGTCGTGGTCTGGTCGAGGCCGAGGAAGGAGTAGGCGCCGTCGCGTCCCAGAAGCGACCGGAAGGCCACGCCGACCACGACGGTCGGAAGCACGAAGGGGATCGTGGCGATGGCCCGCAGGGCTCGGCGCCCCGGGAAGCGGCACGCGTACAGGACGTATGCCCCCGGGACGCCGAGGAGAACCGAGCCGATCGTTCCGGCCGCCGCCAGCTGCACGGTCGTGCCCAGGAGCCGCCGCGTCCGCTCGGCCCCGAGCAGGCCGAGCGCCTCGGGGCCGAGCCCTCGCGCGAGCATGGCCGCCACGGGCCAGGCGAAGAAGACGACCAGCGCGGCCAAGGGCAACCCGATCGCCAGGGCGAAGGCCAGGCGTCGGGTGCGGGTGTGCGACCGGCTCAAGACGCGGCTACTTGGCGGACTCGTAGATCGACGTCCAAGATTTGAGCCATTCCTCCCGGTTCTTCGTCACGTCGGCCGCGTCGGGCAGGATGGGCTCGTCGGCGAGTCTCGCGTAGGCCTTCCACTTCTCGGGGAGGGCGACGGCCGTGTTGATGGGGAACATGTACATCGATCCGGGGATGGCGGCCTGGACGGAGTCGGACAGCATGTAGTCGACGAACGCCCTGGCGCCCTTCTGATTTCCGCCGCCCTTGACGACGCCTGCGTACTCGACCTGGCGGACGCAGGTCGAGTCGACGGAGCCGGTCGCCCCCTTCGTCTCGGCGGGCGAACTCCCGTAAGAGAGCACGAGGGGGTACTGCCCCTTGCCCTCTCCGGCGGAGAAATCCGAGTTGTAGGCCTCCGACCAGCTCTTGGCCACTTTGGTGCCGCCCGCCAGGAGGGCTTTCCAGTAGGCGTCGGCGCCCTTCCGGCCTTTCGCCTTCTCGACGCCCGCTAAGAAGGCGAGGCCAGGCGAGGAGGTCGTCGGGTTGGAGACTACCAGGAGCTTTGCGTATTCGGGCTTAGCGAGGTCGTCGAGGCTGGTGGGCTCGGGGACCGACTTCTTCTTGAACCAGGCGTGGTCGGTGTTGACGCAGACGTCGCCCTGGTCGATCGGGTTGAGGCCGCCGATGACGTACCGCTTGCCCGACTCGGGGAGTTTGGACGACGTGTACGAATCGATGACGCCTTCTTTGTCGGCCAGGCCGGCGGAGTAGGTGTCGATCCCGTAGACGGCGTCGTATTTCGGGTGTTTCTTCGTCAGCACAAGTTGGTTCGCCACGCCCGCTTCGCCCGACGAGATCGTCTTGAGCTTGTATCCGGTGGTCGTCTCGAATCTCCGTATGGCGTCCTTGGGCAGGTTGAACGCGTCGTGGGTGAGGACGGTGACCGTCTTCTTCGCCGACGAGTCCTGCGCGTGATTCCCCGAGCAGCCGATGAGGCCGAGGGATGCGACGCCCACGGCCGCGACGATGCGGCGGATGCCCCTGCCCGGAGCGGACGTCTGTGCGCCGGCGGCCGGACCGCCGGACCTTGGCGCGGACGAGGCCGCCCGCGGCTTCTTCGCGCCGTTGCGCGCTTCCGTGTCGTTCCACGCCGTTGTTCTGCGTGACATAGCGTGATTCCTCCTTTTCAGGAGGGCCCGCCCCGACGGGCGGGGAGAGTCCCGACTTCCTTCGCCGGTGCTAACCGGAGCAGGTTCGAGGGTCTGCTTTCGCACTCTCAGCGCCCGGATGGCGCTCCCCTGTCGCCGACCCATCCTAACGCAGCGGGCCGCTGTCCGCCGGCCGCACTCCGGCAGGCGAGGGCTCCGCATGCGGGTTTCTGTGAGGACGGCCACCGCCTAGATTCCGGTAGATTCCGGGGCGCGGAACTATCCGGCTGCGGGGGCTGGGCGGCGGGCCACCGATTCGAACCCGTACCATTTCGCCGCCCTGCGCACGACCAGTTCGCTGACCACCGCTCCGACCGCCGACGAGACGATTCCGAACACGAGCGCGTCGCGAAGCGGCTCTGAGAGGTCGTCGGCCTCAGGACGGGTTCTGCCGGCGATGCCCTTCCACACGACGTCGACAACCTTGTTGGCGATGATGCCCGAGACGATGCCAGCACCGGCGCTGACGATCTTCCAGCCAATGTCCACTGGGGCTCCCTTCTAACGGCTGCTTCCATTATGGCGTGCCCGTTCGATCCGCACCACACCGTGCGTCTGGGGCGCCGTCTCACTCGGCCCGCCCGTCGTGCGCGACGTCGATCCGATGGAAGTTCAGGTGGGAACGCGAAGCGGTGGGCCCGCGCTGGCCCTGGTAGCGCGAGCCCGTGGCCCCCGCCCCGTAAGGGCGCTCGGCCGGAGAGGACAGTTGGAAGAAGCACAGCTGCCCCACTTTCATGCCCGGATAGAGTTTGATCGGCAACGTCGCCGTGTTGGACAGTTCGAGCGTCACATGCCCGGAGAATCCGGGGTCGATGAAGCCCGCCGTCGAATGCGTCAACAGGCCCAGGCGGCCCAGGCTGGACTTCCCCTCGAGCCGGGCCGCCACGTCGTCTGCCAGCGTCACCCGCTCATAGGTGGCCCCTAACACGAACTCTCCGGGATGGAGGACGAACTCGCCGTCGGCGGACACCTCGATGAGCCGGGTCAACTCGGGCTGGTCGGCGGCCGGGTCGACCACGGGGTACTTGTGGTTGTCGAAGAGCCGGAAGAAGCGGTCGAGGTGGATGTCCACGGAGGAGGGCTGGACCATCTCCGGGTCCCACGGCTTCAGGCGGACGCGGCCGGAGGCGACGTACGAGCGGATGTCTGAGTCGGACAGAAGCACGCCTCCAGCCTACCGAATGTCGGCTCTCCGATCGGCTTTTCGACGGTCGTCGCGGGGAAGCGGGCCGCACCGCGGCGCACCGCCCCCCGCTTCGCTCCGGGAACCGGTCGGACCCCGCGGCGGCTCCGTCGGATGGCTTCGCCTGCGAACGGGCCCGGCGTGGAAGCGCTGCGGGGGGTCTGATATGATCGGGGCTGCGTCACGCGGGCGTAGTTCATCGGTAGAATGGAAGCTTCCCAAGCTTCAGAGGCGGGTTCGACTCCCGTCGCCCGCTCCGAGTCGGCCCAGGCGTTCAGTCGGCTCCAAGCTCGCCGCCGATGGGGCAACTCGGCGAGTCGGGAGCGAATCGGGTGAAAGGCGGCTGGATGTCAGCGAAGGACAATGACCCGGCGTCGGAGTTTCAACGTTCCGGAGAGAGCCCCCGACGCGGCGGATCGGCTCCTCGCCGTAAGGGCACGGACAGGCGCCCTCCGGGGAGCAAGGCGTCGCGCTCGGCGGCGGCCGGAGGAACGGCCGCCGGCGGGCAGTCGGCCGATCGCTTCTCTCCTCGCCTTCCCCTCCGCTCCTACACTCCGCTCTTCCTGTCAGTCGCGGCGCTCATCGCCTATGCCGCGATCGCACGGACTTACGGCAGCGGCGGCATCGCCCTGTACGCCTGCCTGGGCTGCATCGCCGTCTGCCAGGTGGTCTTCGTCATCGGCGCCCGCCGCGAAATCGAACGGCAGAAGGCCGCGTGGCGCCGGCGGGGGTCGGAACGGGGACGGCCCGGGAAGGGGTCCGCCTCCGACTCCCAGCGGGGGCGCTCGCAAACCGAATCGGACGGGCGGAGCGAACCAGGCGGGCAAGGCAGCCCGGATGGGCGATGATCGTCGCCGCGGCGATCGTCCGGGGCGTTCCGGCCGCGCACCGTGAACCCGCCGGGCGGACGCCCTTCGCTGCGAGGGCCCCAATGGTTCTGGCCGCGCAGCGTTCGTATCCGGCTTCCCTCGCCGGCAGATGGGAGTTCCCCGGCGGAAAGGTCGAGGACGGCGAGGAGCCCGAAGACGCACTGCGGAGGGAGATCCGCGAGGAGCTGGGCATCGGCATCGCGATCGGCCGGCGGCTGCGTTCGGCTCGAGGCGACTGGAGGCTGCCCAACGGCATGGACATGCGCCTGTGGCTGGCCCGGCCGATGGGAGAGCCGCAATGCGGTCCGAGCCACCGGCGCCTGCGCTGGCTCGGGCTCGACGAACTCGGCGACGTCGACTGGCTGGACGGCGACGTCCCGATCCTGAGGCACCTGGCCGAAGCGGTCTCGCCCACAGGAGCCATCGACATCGAATAGGCGACGCCCAGCGCGGTATCAGCCCCGGATCGTATCCTTGGGGCATGCCGAAGAATCCCGGAAGCCATCGCGCCGAGCACCGCCGCAAGATGCACGCCACGCTCTTCGAGGCTTTCTCCCGGCTTATGGAGACCAAGGGCTTCGACGCGATCAACATGGCGACTTTGGCGGCTGAAGCGGGCATCAGCAGGGCCTCGGTCTACTACTACTTCCCCGATAAGGAGAAGCTCCTTCTGGGATACGTGGAGTACGAGATGGGCAATTACCTCGACCGGCTCACCCGGAAGCTCGACGAAGCGCAGACGCCGGTGGAGAAGCTGCGCATCTACGTCCGCGAACAACTGGGGGCCAAACGCGGTTACCTCATGTCGCCGGGCGCCCCGCTACGCGAGCTGATCTCCCGGGAGACGGTGCTGGCCCTCCGCCAGCACGTCGAAGCCACGGGAAACGTCCTGCGCCGGATACTCGCCGAATGCGTGGAAGCGGGGGCGATACCGGGTCAGGATCTAGACGTGACCGTCCAACTCATCCACGGTGCGCTGAGCGGCCGGCGCATACCCCGAGAGGAGCCGGAGCGTACCGCCTTCTTCACGGCGACCGAACGGTTCATCCTGCGCTCGGTCGGCGCGTAGTCGGTTCGACCGTCGCACGGCGAAACGCGATCGCGCCGACTCGTCGTCTCACCAGTTGGGTTCGCCGTTCCTCTGGTCGCCGTATCGTGGGTTCTTTTCGTTCTTCTCGCTGTCTTTCGAGCGGAGTTCCCTCTCCCTGCCATCGGGGCTCTCACCCGGAAACGACGAGGGCGTGGGGGAGGGATCCCCGTTCGGCGATACCGGGCCGGGTGAAGGACTCTGGTTCGGGTCCGGCGAAGACGTAGGATTCTGATTGGGGCTCGGAGAGGGATTCTGATTGGGCGACGGGTTCGGGTTGGGCGACGGACTGGGGTTCGGCGAGGGGCTGGGGTTCGGATTCGGGGTCTCCGCTTCTTTCTTCTCCTTCTTCTGGCGCTCCTGCTCGTCTTTGTTCTTCTTAGAGGATGTGCACGGCTGGATAGTGTCGATCGCCTTCTGCAACCGCTTGGCGCCGGATTTGCCGGCGGCTTTGCCCTGCGCCTCGTATCCGAGGGAGAGGTTGGCGCGCACCTTGCACTCGGGGCCTTCGGTGTTCGCGATCTGGCCCTGGGTGCGCTCGGCTCTGCGGACCCGCCGGAGGGCGAGTTCCAGGTTGGCCACCCCCGCGTCCTGCCTGTCGTGCGCCAGCTGCGCCGTCCCGAGGTTGTAGGGAGCCTGCCAGCCTTCCAGGAAGCCGGGGGTGATGTCGACGGCCCACTGGTAGCGAGTCACCGAGCTAGAGCTTCCGCTGTCGAAGGCGGCCTTGCCCAGCATCGGCAGGGCGACCATCGCCCCCGTCCACACGATGAGGGGCGTCAATACGGCCACCCCGCCGATCGCCCACTTCTTCCGGGAAACCATCAGCGTCCCCTCACTCTCAAACGGATTCTGGGAGTCAGGGCCGCGATCTCCCATGCGAGCAGCACGACGAGCGCTGTCCCCGCCGGCCAGATCATCGGATTGCGCCGCGTACGGCCTTTGGCGCTGCGCTGCTTGAGCGTGTCCACGTCCGGAGTCGTGATGCCCTGGTCGGGCGACGTCCGATGCACGTAGTCGACTCCCGCCTCCTTGGCGGCCTTCTTCAGCTGTCCCTCATCGATGCGGGAGATCGCTTCGGACTTCGTCTTGGGATCGACGATGTACCCGGATTTGGCCGGATCGCCTCCCAGGTTCTCCTTCATGCGGCCGCCCTGCGAGGTCCCGTATCCGAGGACCGCTCCGCCGTCGATCAGGTCGTGGACTTCGGAGTAGCCCTTCTCGCCGGAGTCCCTGCCCCGCGGCTCGCCGTCGGACAGCACGTAGACGAGCTGCAGGGCCTCCGGATGGCTCCTGCGCGAACGTTCGAGCTCTCTCCTGAGCGCCTCGACGGGGCGTCGCACCGAGGACCCCTCGGACTGATAGGTGTTCTCGCTGGAGAGAGTCTGGACGAAGGATTCGAGGGCCGTGCCGTCCGTCGTGAGGGGAAGCGCCCGGGTGGCCTCCGAGCCGAAGACGAAGGCCGAGTACCGGGCTCCGGGAATCTGGCGTTGGATGCGCCGGATGTCGGCGCGCACGCCGTCCATCCGCGGATGGCTGCCGTTGTAATCCTCGGCCACCATGGATCCGGTCACGTCGACGACGAAGTAGACGTTCGCCCCTCGCACAACGCTCGTCTGCTTGACTTCGACGCTGGGCGTCATCCCCATCGACGCCACGACGACGATCATCAACGCCCGACGCGTCCAATCGACCCACGCCTTGGAGTTGTCCCCCCTGGTGGTGCGCCAGAGGGCGAAACACGCCCCCAGCCCGCCCACGAGCAGGGCGGCGACCGCCCATCTGGGCCACAGCCACATCATCATGACAACCGGAACTTCCACGCCAGGCCGATGATCCCCAGGACGCCGACGAGCGCGAACGCGGGCCAGCGCCTCGGCTCGTCGACGATGCTCACATCGACGTCTCCGGCGAGCTCGGCCTCGTCCTGAGCCTGCACCTTCTTGACGATCCGCTCGCCGGCCTCGGAGTCCTTGGCCTCGTAGACGGTCCCCCCGATCTTGCCGATCTCACTGGAGAACTCGCCGGGGGCGTCCTTGCCGGACGACCCGCGGTAGCCGCCGTATCCGCGATCGTCGATGAGCAGCCCGTAGACGCGTATGCGGCGCTTCTTCGCCAGGGCGCACGCCTCGTCGAGCTGGAAGAGCGGGGTGCCGAGGAGCTCGTTGTCGGTGGCGAAGAGAATCGTGCGGGACCGGTCTTTCTCCTTGTAGTCGAAGCTGTGGGTGCACGAGACCAAGCCGTCCCCGATCAGCGAGGAGCCCTTGCCGTTGACCGTGCCGGCGATCAGATCGCTGAACTCCCGGCTGGACGAGCCCCTGCCGCTGTCCAATGCGCTGACGGCCGATTCGAGCTCCTTCTGGATCATGTCGTAGTCGTCGGTCAGCGGGAAGACCACGCGCGCCGAGCTGTTGAAGATGACCAACCCCACCCGTTCGCCCTCGAACTTCCGAACCATCTTCGAGAAGGTGGCCAACACCTTGGAGTCGAAGCCGATGACGGAGCCCGAGACGTCGAGGCACAGGACGATGTCCCGGGAGGCCAGTCTCTGCGAGCTAACCTTTTCGTGGGACGGCCGGGCCACGATCACCGCCGCGGAGAAGACCGCCAGCGCGGCGCATGCGGCGATGCCGGCGACCGCGAGGCGCAACTGGGCCACGCGCGTGCGATACCGCCGGCTGGAGCGGAGCACTCCGGTGTGGGCGACGTAGACGATCCCGGGCATGCGCCGGACGCCACCCCACCTCCACACGACGAAGGCCAGGATCGCGGCCGCGCTCACGGTCGCCGGGACGACCCAGGAATTCACCATCGTTCTACCTCCTTGACGGCGCTTTCGATCGACGCGCGGGCGTCGGCGTCGGATTCGGGAGCGAAGCTCGGCTCCTCCCATTCTCCGAGGAGCCGGGCCACGCTCGTCAGTGCGGGGTGCGCGGATATGTCGCCGACCGTCCAGGAGGACATGTCCCGCCCGGAGCGTTCGCTGAGAATCGATCGCATGATGCGGGCCAGGTCGAGGTGGAGCTCGCGCAGGTCGTCCCCCGAGACTCCGCGGAGGAGCCCGATCCACCGCTCCCTGTCGGATTGGACGACGGGCGTGAGCGAGAAGGCGTTCCGGTGCCGGAGGAAAGTCCACAGGATCACCCAGCCGATCGCGAGGACCACCAGGCCGACGAGGACGATCAGGATGAAGACGGATCCCGCGACGGGCGGCGCCAATTCCCTACTGTTCACGGTGCTGCCCCCTGAGAAGGCGGACGATGACTGGCAGGACGTCCGCACTGGACGCCACCGGGGCGTTGAGCACCTTGTACCGGGCCAGCAGGGCGGAGGCGGCCTCCTCGCGCTCCCGACGCCGGTGCTCGATCTCCTTGCGCAGGACCTCGTCGTCGCGGACGTACTCGGGAAGGAACACGTTCCCGGAGATCTCCGCCATCGCCTCGACCCCCTTCTCCGTCGGAGGCATGTCGGCGATCCTGACGACCAGGAGCTCGTGCCGCTCCCGGATCCGCCGCAGCAGCCTCTCGTCTGCCGGGCCCGGCCACAGCTGGTCGGTCACGAGCAGGACGAGCGACCTCTCCCGGCGGGTGTGCAGGAAGAACTCGATGACGGCGGACACGTCGGCCGGCGCCTCGGCGCCGGCGAGGGCGTGCTCGGCGCGGTCGAGGATGAAGTCGAGATGGCTCAGCCCGTGCCGTGCGGGGAAGCGCTCGACTCCGGCCGAGTTGCCGAACACGATCCCCAGGCGATCGCCGCGCTGGGCGCCCAGGTAGGCGAGGGTCTCGGCGCATACGAGCGCGAGATCGCTCTTGATCTCGCCGGAGGGGGCGGCGGCCTGCATTTCGATGCCGGTGTCGACCACGAGCTGCGTGAACACGTCCGTGTCGCGCTCGAATCGGCGGATGATCGGCCGCCCCGCGCGAGCGGACACCTTCCAGTCGATGTCGCGGACCTCGTCGCCGGGCGAATACTCTGCGAGGTCCTCGAAGTCGTGGCCTTTCCCGGTGAGGATCGACGTGTGCGCGCCCTCGAAGAGCCCCGCGGCCTTCCTGACCGTCGGCAGTGACAGGCGCGCGCGGACGAGGGCCAGGCGCTGGCCGGCGGCGCTGCGGCTCATGGGGCGGGCACCGCCTCGAAAACGGCGTCGATGAGCGACTCGGGCGTCACATTGTTCGCCAGAGCGTCGAAGGTCCGCCCCAGCCTGTGCCGGAGCACGGGGTAGCTGAGCCTCTTGACGTCGTCGGGAATCACGTAGTTGCGCCCGGCCTGCAAGGCGAGGGCCTGCCCGACCTGCATGAGCGCGAGGCCCCCGCGCGGAGACGACCCCACGCGCACGTTGGAGAGGAAGCCCGGGATGGGGCGCGGCCCGCCTCCGCGAGTCGTGTTGATGATCGCGACGATATAGTTCTTTATCGCGTCGTCGACGTACACCCGTCGGACCGTCTCCTGGAGGAAGAGGATGTCGTCGGTGGAGACGGGGTCCGCGTCGTCGCGCTCGTCGAACGTCCCCTCAGCCGTCTTCTTGAGGATGGTCACCTCGTCGGCCGGCCGGGGGTAGGTCAGGATCTCCTTCATGAGGAAGCGGTCCATCTGAGCCTCGGGGAGGACGTAGGTTCCCTCCTCCTCGATCGGATTCTGAGTCGCCATCACCGTGAAGGGATTGGGGAGTTTGTAGATCGTCCCGCCGATCGACGTCTGCCGCTCCTGCATCGCCTCGAGCATCGCCGACTGGGTCTTGGCGGACGACCTGTTGATTTCGTCGAGCAGAACGACGTTGGCGTGCACCGGTCCCAGCTGCGTAGTGAACTTTCCGGTCTCGTAGGAGTAGATCTGCGTGCCCACGATGTCGTTGGGCATGAGGTCCGGCGTGCACTGGATGCGGGAGAACGAACCCGACGTGGCCGAGGCGATCGTCGTCGCAGCCGTGGTCTTCGCCAGTCCGGGAACGGATTCGAGGAGCACGTGCCCGCGCGCCAGCAGCGAGGCCACCAGCGCCGTGTACAAGGCCTCCTGGCCCACGACCCGGCTCTCGAAAATCGTGTGGATGCGTTCCAGAAGTTGGTTGGAGCGCTCCATGTCTTCGGCGGCGATGTTGCCCGATGCCATTCCGGTTGTCATACTGTCCCTTCGCCTTCCGGCATCTGCGTCCGATGCACATTGACACTGTAGTCGCCCTCAGACTATCCGTGCCGCTTCGAAAATGGAGAATTGGCCCCAGACCATGAGACGGCCCGGCCGCCCGAGGCCCGCGTACCGCCCACGCACACCGAGGTTCGAGCGTCCCGGAAGCCTGAGCGAATGAACCGCGCGGGATGCGGCCTCCGCTCATATGCCACAGCGGCTAGCCCGCACCGGAAGCGGTAGACTAGTTTGAACCTGGATGCGCCCTCGACGGTCGCATTCACTCGGAAAGGAATGGTGATCGCTTGTGAGCTCCACACCTAATGGGACGTGGATCGACCAGGGCTTTCGGCAGGATCAGTCGAACCAGCCTCCCGCGGCTTCTCGCAAGCCATTGTATTTCCTTGTATTCGCCTCGGCTGTCCTGGCCATCACCGTCATGGCGATCTTCTTCATCAAGGTCATGAATGTGGGCCAGAGCGCCGCCGGCAACGAAACGCGCACATCCTCCAAGGAGACCACGAAGAGCGAGGAGACCACGAAGGGCGGGGATCTCCAGGAGGCTCGGGATGCCGTCAAGAAGCTGGCCGAGAAGCCTTCGTGCTCGAAGGTCGAGGACGACGCTTCGACGATCATCACCTTCGCCAAGGCTGCCATCAACGAGAACTCCTACAATTCGGAGAAGAAGACGATCTCGGACTCCATGTCCAAGCTGTCGAAGGAATGCGGTGCCGAATACACCCTCTCGCTGGCCAAGGCCACGGCCAAAGGACCGTCGAACCTGGCGGACCTGGCGAATTCCCACTCGTGGTGGTATTTGAAGAGCCGTGCCCCCGAAGACGCCCGCGACATCACAGAGTTCAAAACCCCGACCGACAACATCCGCTGCAAGTTCGGACAGGACAGAGTCGCCTGCTCCATCTACGCCTACGACTATCCCTCTCCCCAAGGCTGTGAGGGGAAGACGGCCACGTACACGCTGGGGCTGTCCGGCGACATCACCGCAGACTGCAACTCGTCGTACAACAGCTCCGTGACGGCCAACTACGGAACCACGGTTTCGCACAACGGAGTGTGGTGCTCCATCGAACAGACCGAGGGCGTGACGTGCACGAGCGAGCTGACCGGCAAGGGCTTCCAGATCAAGCGCGCCGCCGAACGCCGGTTCTAGGGCGGCCGTAGAACAGGGATGCAACAGGGTGTGCGCACCATATGGCGGTGCGCACACCCTGACTTTTCCCTTGAGGCTTGGTTAAGATCGCGGACATGAGCACTGACGGCACCCGGCCTCGGCCCGGCGAACGGAGGGAGCACAGCGGAGAGCGGAGCCCCACCCGGCGGGCGGTCTTCAGACGCCCGCCCACAACTGGAGGCACCGAAGGCGGCTCGTCCGCAGCGGCCAAAAAGGACACATCCGTGGCCAAAGGGAGCCCGTCCGCGGCCAACGCGGGCCCTTCTGCTGAGGCCAGGGCTCGAGCGAAGGCGAAGGCCCGGCGTCGGCGGACGATCCGCATGTGGATCCCCCAGTACCACGGCGGGTGGGCGATGGTCGTTGTGCCGCCGATCGTCGGAGTCGTCGAAGGCGGCCTTCGTTGGGCCCACATTCCGCTGTACGCGCTCTGGTTCATCGGTTACTTCTTCTTCTACTGCGCAACGGTATGGTTGCGTTCCCACTGCAAAGCCCGCTACGCGGCACCGGTCAAAGCCTACGGCGCGGTGGTCCTGGGGCTAGGGCTCATCTCGCTCGTCTGCACGCCCTTCCTGTGGCGCTGGGCGCTGCTCTTCGCCCCGCTCGTGGCGGTGGCAGCACTGGCGGCATGGAAGCGCGAAGAACGCTCGCTCGCCTCGGGCCTGGACACGGTGGCCGCAGCCAGCCTCATGGTTCCCGTCATGTACGACGTCTCCACCGACGGCGCGGCCGGACTGAGCGCCACGGGGCACGTCTGGGCTCTGGCCGCGCTTTTCTTCGGATACTTCGCGGGCACAGTCTTCTACGTCAAAACCAACATCCGCGAACGCGGTTCCAATCCCTACCTCTTCGCTTCCATCGCCTGGCATACCGTATGGACTGCCGCAGTCATCGCGCTCGCCATGCATGACGCGATCGGGTGGTGGCACACCGTCGTCTGGACGCTCATGGCCGCTCGAGCGGTCGCGGTGCCGCTGTACGGCAGGATCCGCACGCCCCTGCCCGTCCGTGCGATCGGCGTAGGCGAAATCCTCACGTCCATCGCCTTCATCGTCACCCTGTTCTGATTCGTCGCGCCTCTCAGCAGCCCTCCGGCCGCATCTCTCGCGCAATCACTCCTCCGGTCACACCTCTCACCGCACATCTCGCGCCACTACTCCTCCGGCACAGAGGCCGCACACCTGATACATCTCCCCGTCCCTGCCTGCCCCGGTGAAACTCACATGAAACCACATGTCACCGGGTGATTCGCCGGTGAAACACGCTTCAAACCGAGGTTTCACCGGGTTAGCGGCAGTCCCCCAACGCCGGGATCTTTGAAAAACACATCGCCCAACGGCCAAGGCTTCACCCAACGACCCAAGGCCTCGCCCGGCAGCCAAACGGCCAAGCGTTCAGCGAACAGGCGGCTATCGGTGAAGGACCGACGCGACGGCGCGCAGTACTCGCAGAGCCCCCTCGGGTTCGGCGACCGAAATGCGCACGCCCTCCTCGCCGAAGCGCCGCACGGTCACGCCCTCGGCGAGGCAGGCCGTTTCGAGCCTCTCCCCGAATCCCGGCAGCCACACGAAGTTCGACTGGGAATCCGGGATCTGGAGACCGTGGGCGGAGAGGGCCGCCTTGAACTTCTCGCGTTCCGAGACGACGACGGCGCACCGCGAACGGACCTCGGACTGCGACGACAGCGCGGCGCGGGCGGCGGCCTGTGCGAGGGCGTTGACGCCGAAGGGCGTGGCGACTGCCCGAAGCCCCGCGGCCATTGTCGGTGACGTCAGGGCGTAGCCGCAACGTAGCCCGGCCAGCCCATAAGCTTTGGAGAAGGTCCGCAGAACGATGAGATTCGGATGTTCGAGCAGAAGATCGCGGGACCGGACGGCGTCGTCCATGGTCACGAAGTCGATGTACGCCTCGTCGAGGAGGACGGGAACCCGTTCGGGCACCTGCGCGAGGAATTCGGACAGCTCGGTGTGGGCGAGGGCCACGCCGGTCGGGTTGTTCGGGCTGCACAGGAGCACGGCGCGGGTGTCGGATGTGATGGCCCCGAGCATGCCCTCCAGGTCGTGCGCGCCCGAGCGCAGAGGAGCCGGGACCTGCCGCCCTCCGGCGGCTTGAATCGCGATCGGATAGGCCTCGAAGGAACGCCACGGCAGAACCACCTCTCCGCCCGGCGTGACGACGGCTCTGAGGAACTGCTCGATGAGCGAGGTCGAACCGTTGCCGACCACGATGCCGTCGTCGGCCCACTCGTGGAATCGCGCGATGTCGGAGATGAGACCCGTGGCGAACATGTCGGGATACCTGTTGAGCGAACCGGCCTCGGCCGCGACGACGGCCTGCACCGCGGGAAGGGCCGAAAATGGGGTCTCGTTCGACGCGAGTTTGACGACGTCGGGCCCCATCCCCTCCTTTCCGGGAACGTAGGCCGGCAGGGAGAGGACTTCGCGGCGGAACCAGTGCTGCTCACTCATGTTCCCAGTATGCCCCGCCGGTCGGGGTCGGCAAAGGCTCGGTCTAAGCGGGCGGTCACGCAGATGGGCGGTCACGTAGGCGGGCGGTCGTGGGAACGGATCGCTGCGATCGGCCGGCGGCTTCGAATCGGGTTCGCCGATCTGGCATGTCCAAGCGATCCCATGGCTGCGCCGATAGGCTGGGCGCATGAAGTTTCTCGTTCGCTCAGCAGTCAACGCCCTCGGCCTGTGGCTCTGCGTCCTCTACATTCCGGGGATCACCCTGACCGGAACGGCCCCCGCCGAGAGAGTGGTCCTCTACTATCTCATCGCCGGCGGCATCCTCGGCCTCGTCAATTTCCTGGTCCGTCCGATCTTCGTCCTGTTTTCGATTCCCCTCTACATCCTCACGCTCGGTTTGTTCTTCATCGTCGTCAACGCGGCGATGCTCCTGCTGACGTCTCGGATAACCGAGCACCTGTCGATCGGCATCTCGATCGACTCGTTCCTGACCGCCGTGGTGGGCGGACTGCTCGTCGGGCTGGTGAACGCCCTGGCCGACGCCTTCCTCCCCAGCCAATACCAACGGTATTGACCCTCGAGCCCTGACCCCCCTCACGCTATTGACCCTCATGCGACGCCAGGGCGGAGTCTGGACGCATGAGGGACGACAGGCCCATGGAGAGAACCGCCGGGATGGTCACCGGGCTCGTCGCGGTGAAGCGTGCGCGCGCTTCACTCCCGGGACAAGATCTGCCTCGTGCCGCCGAAAGCGCCTTCCGGGGGCGGGTACCGCCTCTACTGCAAGGCGGACATCGGCCGATCTACCGGAAGGTGCCTCCCGAATGCGCGCCTTCCGGGAGGCGGGATCGCCTCGCAACCCGTAGCCGAAATCCTCGACGCCCGAGGCCGACTGAGGCGGGCTTGTGCCATTGCCATTCTTACCGTCCCGGTGAAACCTCGGTTCATCGAGGTTTCACCGGGAGGTTCACCGTGAAATACAAGCTCCATCCTAGGTTTCACCGGTAAAAGCTGACCGCCTGCCCTACGATCCCGCCAAATGGCTCACCGAGGCAAAGGCATACAGAGACAAGAGCATGCGGAGACAATCGCATCCGGCTCACATGGCGTGCCTTCCGCGCTGGACGGCCCCAGCCGACGTCTCTGGGCGGCAGCCCGTCGCATACCTCATACTGAATGCAAGCGTGTCGCGGGTATGGACGACGCCGACATAGCCGCCGTCTTCCACATTGAAGATGTTCACCCAGCGGTCCTCGTCTGACACATCGACTATGCGTGTGAATCCGTGAGGAGCCACTTCTTCGGCGGCGATCTCCAGCAGACGGGGGAAGAAGGCGATGGACATTCCCGTGGTCATCCCTTGGCGGCTGCTGTCCTCCCAGCCCTGGTCGTGCCCGTCCTGGCATCGGGCGAAACTCGTCGCGGGCTCATCCAGCCACTTCCACGTTCGAGGGCCGAACTCTTCATCGATTCGGTCACGGGCACGGGCGAGGGCATCGACGAGCTGGCGTTGGGCAGCCGCAATACTCACACGCCGGGCGAACGGCATACGCCCACCCCAAAATCTTAACTTATTATTATATTCATACATTCAAACAACCTTATATATTACAAATAAGTGTCTAATATTTTTATTAATTAAAAATATATCAATAATATGATTAAATATTGTAATAAACATGAGACAATATCATTATTCGCCGCCCTTTCCAACGATTACTTTCGCGATTTCGTGTTGGGCATGACTCCCATTGACCAAGTACCCAGAATGCCCAGTTTTCATCGTATCGGCGTCTTTTGGGTTAAGTCCCTTGAAATCAGGGTCCATAACTGGATCTCGACCAAGGTAAGAGCCACTAACACCATCGTTAGAAAATCCCAACGCATAATTATGACCCTCCGGAACGTTCATGTCCCATCCTCCTTCTTTCACTCCCGGAGAACCGAATACGTAGAAATCGTCGACAACTCCCGGTCGAACCTGTTCAACTCCATACGAAGCGGTAGTAGAACCATAGGAATGGGCTATCACCGATTGATGAACTGATGAAACTCCTACATCACCATCATTTCGCGAGTCTTGAATGCCTTCCGTGAATCTCGCCAGAGACTGTCCACCCATTTCCGCTTCACCCGTACCCACAACAGACCAATCATTATTAGTAAGCGGATGAGGAGGGCAATCGTATCCGATCCACCCTATGGTCGCCACTGAACCGGCATTTACAGCTTCAACGTCATCTTTCATATTTAACATATCATTTGTTATGTTTTCCATACTATCTGTAACATTAGTAGTCATTTCTGGTACATACGTTGCAACATGATTGGCAGTATCCACGTTACCAATAGATATAGCTGCATGCGTGAGTTCATGTCCATTTTCACCACTTGCAGGGTCATATAGCAGTAATTGAGTATCACTTGATTTATTTAATGAAGTACTTATAGCTTCCAGCTCCGTCAATTTTGAATTTATTGATTCTAATGATTGTTTAGCAAATTGCAGTTCTTCTTGTTCTGAATCAGTTAATAGTCTATCTTTTTGAATATTTTCCAATTCTGAAATGGTACGTTCATATTCCATTTTTTTATCATTATATGACTGAGTATCGTTACTTAAACGCTTTCGATTAGCTTCATTTCGAGTTTCCGCATCTATACCATCCAAATTTCCGCAGCTTCCCGTGGAAACTCCGTCCCTTCCGAACCGAGTTCATCCACCCTAAGGTTTCGGAAGGAAGCACCTCAAGAGAGAGTCTGCGGGTAATCTCCTCCGGGAAACAATCCCCCGGCAGGAATCCTGTAGTTCTCGAGTCTGCCGCGGATGGGCCATGATGGAGTCATGGCAGCCTTCACCAAGCGCGGCACGCCAGCCGCCATCGCAGCCGAAGCGGCGGGTCTGAACGACCTCGCCCGAGCGGCCTGGGCCGGAGGCGCACCGGTCGTCCGGCTGCTGTCCCATTCCTCTCCGAGGGGGAGCCGGCTCGATACGGCGCTTCTCTCCCCCGCGTCGCCATCGGCAAGCGCAGCAGAGGAATTCGCCCGCCGCCTCGCCGTCACTCACGCACACTGCCCCGAAGGATCGCGTGTTTTCGGGCAGGCGCCGGCAGGGCTCGTCCACGGCGGGCGAACCGGCGACGGCGTCATGGGCGCCGCGCCTCTTCCCCTGGTCGCTCCGGATTCACGTCCGCGCAGCTTCGGCGAGTTCTACGCTGAAGACCGTCTGCTCGCCTACCTCTCCGCGGCGAGGGCCAACGGCTCAATCGACGAGGACGGCGCCCGCGTCCTCCATCGGCTGGCCGATCGCCTGCGCGAAGGCGCGTTCGACGCTCCCCAGCCCGCGCTCGTCCACACGGACGCCGCTCTCCTCCACGGAGACCTGTGGTCGGGCAACCTCTACTGGGCGACGCGCGAGTCGGCCGCACGCGGCGCGGTGGGCGCCGCAGAACGGGAAGCCGAAGGGCGCCGCACCGGAGAGGGCGGTTGCGTGGCCGTCCTCATCGACCCTGCGTCGCAGGGAGGGCACGCCGAATCCGACCTCGCCCAGCTCACCGTGTTCGGCGCTCCTTTCACCGACCGGATATACGCCGCCTACGACGAAGCCTCTCCGCTCGCCGACGGCTGGCGCGAGCGCGTCGGGCTCCACCGCCTGCACATCCTCATCGTCCATGCGGCCCTCTTCGGAGGGGCTTACGGCCGGCAGACGGTCCGAGAGGCATCAGCCTACGCGTAGGCAGTCGCAGCCCGCCTCCCGATCCGTCCGGGCGCGGGCTGCGAGGGTAGGCCTGCGGCGAACCGAAGCCTGCAAGCCTGCGTATAAGCCGAGGACGGGCTACATCTCGACGTCTTCGGCCTTCTCCTCCGCCGCCACCTCCCGGCGTATCCTGGCCACCGCTTCCCGCGTCTGCCGGACGTGTGCCATCAGCGTCTCGGCGAATTCCCGGTTCCTCGCGTCCAATGCCACCCCGAGCTCATAGGACTGCTTTCCCAGCGAGGTTCCCGGCATTCCCTTCGCCGCGTTGCTCATCGCCTCCGTCATGTTCATCTCCAGGAGCCCCTTCACTGACTCCTCCATCCTGTCGGCGCTCTCCTCCAGCTCTCTCGCTTCGTTCAGACGTTGGGCCCGTTCGGCGACTTCGGACATGAAACTCCTCGTTTCCTCTCGTTATCCACGGCAAGATCGGACTTAGCCGGATTTGAGGCTATCGGTCTCACAGGGCAGGAACAATGGGTATCCCTCGCCATGACCGTGGAACAATATCCGCATGACTTTCGCTCTCGGCCCCCTCGACGGACGTTACCGCGCCACCACCACCCCGCTGACCGCCTATCTTTCCGAAGCCGCCCTCAATCGCGAACGCATCCGAGTCGAGATCGAGTGGCTCATCTTCCTGTCCCGCGAAGGCGTCGTCCCCGGCGCTCCGGTCGTCGACAAAGACGACACGCGCTTCCTGCGGTCCATCCCCACCTCGTTCGGACAGGCCGAGGTGGCAGAACTCGCCGCGATCGAGTCGGAGACCCGCCACGACGTCAAGGCGGTCGAATACTTCATCAGATGGCGTCTCGACGCAGCGCCGGCCACCCTCGGCCCTGCAACGGTCCTGCCGGCTCTGAGCGACATGGTCCACGCCTTCTGCACGAGCGAAGACGTCAACAATCTCGCCTATGCGCTGTGCATCAAGGGAGCGATCGAGCAGGTGTGGCTTCCCGCAGCCCGAGCCCTGGCCGACGCCCTGGCGGCTCTAGCGCGTCAGCACGCCGGCCTGCCCATGCTCTCCCACACGCACGGGCAGACGGCCACTCCGACCACGGTCGGCAAGGAGATGGCCGTCTTCGCCGCACGGCTGTCGCGGCAGATCCGCCGCGTCCAGGGCGCCGAGTACCTGGGCAAGCTCAACGGTGCGACGGGGACCTTCGGCGCCCACGTCGTCGCGGTCCCGGAAGCCGACTGGCCGGCGCTCTCCCGGGCCTTCGTCGAGAGCCTGGGATTGGTGTGGAATCCGCTCACCACGCAGATCGAGCCGCACGACTGGCAGGCCGACCTGTATGCCGACGTCGCCCACGCCAACCGGATCGCGCACAATCTGGCGACCGACATGTGGACCTACATCTCGCTGGACTACTTCCACCAGAGGCTGGCGGCTCAAGGGTCGACCGGCTCCTCGACGATGCCTCACAAGGTCAACCCGATCCGCTTCGAGAACGCGGAGGCGAACCTGGAGATATCCTCGGCTCTGCTGGAGACGCTGGCCGCCACGCTCGTGACGTCCCGGATGCAGCGCGACCTCACGGATTCGACGACCCAGCGCAATGTCGGCGCGGCGCTGGGGCATTCGCTTCTGGCCTTCGACAACCTCGTCCGCGGCCTGGCCGGCGTCGAGCCGAACCCTGCGAAGCTCGCCGCGGATCTGGACGCCTCGTGGGAGGTCCTGGCCGAGCCGATCCAGCAGGCGATGCGCGCCGCGGGCCTGGCGGGGGCGACCGGCATGGGCAACGCCTACGAGCGCCTCAAGGAACTGACGCGCGGGCGAACGGTCACAGCCCAGGACATGCGCGAAGCGATCGCGTCCCTCGGCATGCCCGACGACGTCGCCGCCCGGCTCTCTTCGCTGACGCCCGGCGCCTACACGGGCCTGGCCGCCCAACTCGTAGCATACCTGGACAAAGCCGGCCAACCGGAGTAGCCGGCCCCGGAGCTGACCGGAGACGCCTGGCCAGCGAGCGTCAGTCGAACCGCCTCCCTTCGTCGGAGTCCTCGGCGGCGGGCGCCCGGCCGAGGGGACAAGCATCACACGCGAATGCGAAGCATTCCCCAAGCGCGGATGCGAAACTGTTCAAGGCATTCAGTCAGCGTTGAGCTAAACGAGCATAAGGAGACACCTTGATTCGATTCATAGCCGCGGCAGCCTCGACGGATCCGCAGGGCCTCTCCGGCTTCGCCGGCTGGGCGGTTGACGTCATCGACAAGCTCGGCGGCCTGGGAGCCGCCTCGCTCATCGCACTGGAGAACCTCTTCCCACCACTGCCCTCAGAGGTGATCCTGCCTCTGACCGGATTCTCAGCCGGCTCGAATTCCGGCAACTTCACTTTGATCGGCGCGATCCTGTGGTGTACGGCCGGCTCGGTCATCGGGGCCTGGGCCCTCTACGGGGTCGGGGTGCTCCTGGGCCGCGAGCGCACCCGCTGGCTCATGGGCAAACTCCCCCTGGTCAGGACGGAGGACATCGAGCGCACGGAGGCGTTCTTCGACCGCCGGGGCATGTGGACGGTGTTCTTCGGCCGCATGATCCCCATCTTCCGATCGCTGATATCGATACCGGCGGGCGTGACGCGCATGGCCTTCTGGAAGTTCACTGCTTTGACGACCGCAGGATCGGCCATCTGGAACACCGTCCTCATCTACGCCGGCTATGCACTCGGCAGCAACTGGACCAAAGTGGAGGGCTACATCAGCGTCTTCACGAAAATCGTCATCGTTCTCGTGGTCCTCGCCCTCATCGTGTGGGTTGCACTTCGTCTGCGGGCGAATCGCAACGCCAAGAGTGCAGACGTCTCCGAGTGAACGTCCAGGATGTTGGAATAGACTCCACGGGGTATTGCAATAGTCCCCATTCGTCCATTATCCGGCGACAACGGCGATTTTCAGCTGTAGAGTGAGGGCCAAGGCACCACGGGATGCCGGGCCGATCTATACATCCAGGGAATCGCCATGAGCGTCGTCTACCAACAATTGATAACCGAACTCCAAGCAGAAACGTATTTGGACGGCGGATTCGACCATTTCTTCGGACTGGCCGTGAACGCCGGAGATGCCCAGAACGTCACGGAGGTCGCCGACCTCATCGACCTCTTCCAGTGTTCGGGTGAGTATTCGCTCTTCTCGCCCGACGAGCCCATCGACGTCCTCCACGCTCCCGCGCACCCCTTCGTCCACGTACGCCGTGCAGTCGGCGCGTTGCATCCCGACAGCTTCCTGGGCGGCATCACCGAATATCCGCCGTACGACGGCACGGGGATCGCGGAGGCGGCCGGCGTGGAGACGCCGCTCATGTGGATCGAGCCGGCCCGTCTGGCGGCGGGAGCCAAACTGTGGCGCTTCCACCCCGGGAACCGGACACCGGAGCTGCGCGGCGTCTACCACGGCATCGCCTGGGGGTGGGAGACCTTGGCGAAGGGCACCTTCCAGGCCGAGGCCCCCTCCCAACTCATCGGCCCGGTCGTCGACCGGGACTGGGGCATCGTCCCGGTCGAGGTCGAGGCGCAGGGTCCCATTCCCGACGCGGTCACGCTCGTCTTCCCCAGCGAGCCCCCGGAGGAGGGCTTCGAGAGGCTTCCCTCGGGCCTGTGGGCGAAGCGAATCGAGTACCACGATGGCCTCGACATCTACGAGAACGAGCTGCTCGGCAGGGTCAGCGAGATCCCCTGCAGGCTCGTCCGCCTCATGCGCGACGAAGATAGCACTCTCTACGCTCAGGCCGTGGCAGTGTTCGTGGACGGCCTGTACGCCCAAGGCAAGGGCTTCCACCGCTACGGGCCGGGCGTCTACCTGGTCAACGCCCCCTCCGAGGACATCACAGACGAGCAGACCCGCGAAGTGCGGACGATGTCCTGGGACATGGCGGACCGCGAGGCGATAACCCTGGTCCCCACCCAGGAGCGCAGCAACGACAATCCGGGCATGCTCACGCGCGAGATCCATTCGATCGTGGGCATGACGGCCCCGCACGGATGGTCCGAGGCCAGGATCGTTATGCAGATCGTCGGCACACGGGTGAATTTCACCGCCAGTGCGATGGTCGAGGGGGAATCCGTTCCTTCGCCCGATCTTCCGACCGCCCTCGTGCAGTACATGGGGCGGCTCAAAGCCACCCACGCCAACCTCCACCGGGGTGCGCCGCTGACTTTGATCCTGGAGTGCAGGCCCGACGGCGAGTCGATCGTCAACCTCGAATTCGAGGACGAACCGCCGTTCGCGGACGCCATCACCTCTCACGACTGGGAGGAGGAACTGACGTTCTTCCCGCGCGAATCGATCCCCGACTGGGCGGCGCAGCGTTTCGGCTGAGCCGGTCCGGGGCCGTTGGATCCTCCTACGCGCGCACAGCAGGCCGGATCCTGAAGGCGGAGCCATCCACCCGGCTCACGCGCAGTAGGCCCGTTCCAGTCGGAACAACGGGTGGCTGCTTCGCCACTTTTTCACCAGAAATATTCCGCTCCGTCGTACGTTTACCCCAACGTCACTAGTAAAGGAGAGTATCCATGGCATTCGACCGCACCATCGAGCTCGGCGTCACAGGCCTTACCTGCGGGCACTGCGTGACTCACGTGACCGAGGAGCTGGAGGCCCTCGACGGCGTCGTCAACGTCTCCGTCACCCTCGCCAAAGGCGGCGTCTCGAAAGTCCTCGTATACACGAACAACGACATCCCCGACGAGACCCTGCGCGAGGCGATCTCCGAGGCGGGCGACTACACCCTGGAATCCGTCGTGCGCTGATGCCCTCCCCGGGGCTGGCCGGCTTCCACCCGGTCAGCCCCGGAAGCGGCACAAGACGATCCGGTGCCATGCGCCGAACTCAAAAGAGAAGGAAACGAGAATGGTCGATGATCCTCTCGGAACTGCGGGCCGAGCCCCTGGTTCCGGGGGCGCTGCGCCCGCCCTGCCCCTCACGTCCCGCCAGGACGCCTCCCTTCAGACTGACGACTCCGCGGCCCCGGCCGTCGAGGTCGAACTGGCGATCTCGGGGATGACCTGCGCCTCGTGCGTCGCCCGGGTCGAGAAGAAGCTGGGCAAGCTTCCGGGAGTCACGGCGGTCGTCAACTTAGCGACGGAGAAGGCTCGCGTCGAGCTGTCACCGCAGGCCGAAGACGTCGAGGATTCGATCCTCGTCGGAACGGTGGTGAAGGCCGGGTACGGTGCCACGGTGCTGCGCCGCATCCGAGTGGGAGCCGACGGGCAGCGTGAGGCGTCCGCCGGTGTGGACGCCGCCGAAGCGGAAGCCGCCGCCGCTCGGGCCTCGTCCGCCCGCGTGGCCGACCTCCGGCGTCGTTTCTTCGTCTCTCTGGCTCTGTCGGCGCCGATCGTCGCGGTTTCCATGACGCCGGCCTGGCAGTTCTCCGGTTGGCAGTGGGTCCTCGGGGCGCTGTCGGTCCCGGTCGCTCTGTGGTGCGCCTGGCCGTTCCACCGGGCGGCGTGGCGGGCAGGCCGGCACGGCTCGACGACGATGGACACTCTGGTCTCGCTGGGCATCGTCGCCTCCATGGGGTGGAGCCTGTGGGCCCTGCTGGTCGGCGGGGCCGGAGAGTTCGGCTACACGATGCGCATGACGGGCATCCACGGCCTCGGGCACGCGGATCGGCCGCATCTGTACTTCGAGACCGCCGCGATGATCGTGACCTTCCTGCTGCTGGGGAGGTGGTTGGAAGCGCGGTCGCGGCGTTCGGCGGGCGACGCACTGAGGTCGCTTCTCGCGCTCGGAGCGCAAGAGGCGACGCGCGTGCGCCGGGCCGACGGCACCGCCGTCGAGGAGGTCGTGGAAGCCGGGAGCATCGAGGTCGGAGACGAGTTCCTCGTCCGCCCGGGAGAGAAGGTGGCAACCGACGGCGTGGTCCTCGACGGCGCCTCGGCCGTCGACGCCTCGCTCCTGACCGGCGAGTCGGTTCCGGTCGACGTCAGCGCGGGGACGAGCGTGACGGGAGCGACCGTCAACACCTACGGTGTGCTGACGGTCCGGGCCACGCGCGTGGGCGAGGAGACGACCCTCGCCCAGATGGGGCGGCTCCTGACGGAGGCGCAGACGGGCAAGGCCCCCGTCCAGCGGATCGCCGACCGCATTTCGGCCGTCTTCGTGCCTGCGGTCATCGCGATCGCGGCGGCGACCTTCGCAGTCCGCCTGGCCCTCGGCAACCCGCTGGAGATGGCTCTGGCCAGCGCGATCACCGTGTTGGTGGTCGCCTGCCCGTGTGCCCTCGGTTTGGCGACGCCGACCGCCCTGCTGGTGGGGTCGGGGCGCGCCTCGAAGCTGGGGGCCCTCATCAAGGGCCCCGAGATCCTGGAGAGCGCCCACGCCGCGGACACGATCATCTTCGACAAGACCGGGACGATCACGACTGGGGCCATGGGCGTCGCCGACGTCCGGCTTCTGGACGGGGACATGGACGAGCTCGTGGCTCTGGCAGCCGGGGTCGAACGCGGTTCCGAGCATCCCGTCGCCAAGGCGATCGTCGGCTACGCCCGGGAACGCAGCATAGCCCCCACGCCGGTGGTCGATGCCGCGGCGGCGGCCGGTCACGGGATCTCCGGCCGCATGGACGGCCGGGTTGTTCACGCCGGAAGCCTGACATGGCTCGAGTCGCTCGGGGTCAGGTGCCGAGACGAAAGCGCGGATGCAGCGGAAATGGCCGCACCGGAGGGCGCCGACGGTTCGCACGGCCTGGCCGCTACCGCCGCGGCGGCGCCTTCCGAGGCCGGAGCGAGCCTTGTGGGCGTCAGCCTCGACGGGAGGCTTCTGGGGATCTTCGCCGTGCGCGACACCCTCCGCACCGAGGCCCCCGAAGCCGTCGCGGAGCTCAAGGACCTAGGCCTGAGGCCGATTCTCGTGACCGGCGACAATGAGGCGACGGCACGTGCCATCGCCGCACAAGCAGGCGTCGACGACGTTCGGGCGGGCGTCCTGCCCGAGGGCAAGCTCGCCGTCGTCGAAGGCCTCCACGCCGAAGGCAGGACGGTCGCGATGGTGGGAGACGGTGTGAACGACGCCGCCGCCCTGGCCGGAGCCGATCTGTCGATCGCCATGGGATCGGGGACCGACGTGGCCAAAGCCGCCTCGGATGTGACGATCGTGAATTCCGACGTGCGCACGATCGGCGCGGCGTTGAGGATCTCGGCCCGAACCCTCCGGATCATCAAGGAGAATCTGGTGTGGGCGTTCGGTTACAACGTGATCGCCATTCCGCTGGCCGTCTTCGGTGTGATCGTCCCGGGCCTGGCAGCGGCGGCCATGGCCAGCTCCTCGGTGATCGTGGTCGGCAACTCGCTCAGACTGCGTAAAGCGTAAGGCATATATAGGCGCCCTCCCGAGACCCCGGATCGACGGAGGACGACAACCCAGGCTGGTTCTCGTCGAGTTCACCCCGCCGAGAACCAGCCTATTGGCGAGCGGTTTCATCGATTCGAGCTCTTCGGGGCAGGGCGGCAGCCCGTAACGTAACTCATTCCGAAATGCCCCGGCCTCTCGGCCGCGGACGACGCCCCGTCGGTATCGGAGTCCGGTGCTATTATCTTTGCTCACAGGCCACCGACGCTCACGGGAGGAACAGACAATGGAATACTCAGACGGGCCGGCAGGACCTTCACGCACCACAGGGAATTCGGCGGCCAGTGCTGAGGCGCATTCGATGAGGAAGAGCCGAAGAGGCAGAAATCTAATCGATCGAGACGCCTTCACTTTTGATGGTCCTTCACGGCCGCTCAGAAATCCTCAACAAACAATCGACAATCTCACACACATGGCAACAAAATCCTATTCAACTGACATAAAACAAATAAAAACTGAAAATATCAATTTAGATAATGAATCAAAACAATCAAACCTATCAGATAACTATAAAACTAATAGTAAAAATCGAAACATTAATACATCCATCCATATTGATTCATTGAAAGTTGTCAGCTATGCTCTCGCGTACAATGCAGTTTCGGTTGTTTCAGACGTAGTAATCTCAGGCGCTTCCCGCGAATACCAGGGCGCTGAGATACGAATCTGGATTTCCACTCCCGTCGGCACGATCACTGAGGATTTCCGGCGAAAAATCGATCTGATCCCCGACAGCCCGACGCATTTGCGTGACATCGCGGTCAAGCTGGACGGTGTGGTCATGCACTCGTTGGATGAAGAGACCATGGGAACGCTTCATGTCGAGCTCACCGACGATGAAGGTGTGACCATCGGAGAGGAGGCCAAAAGCGTCCGCGTTCTCGCCAGCAATCAGTGGGTGGCTAGTCCGCTTCAGCTCGGCCTGGAGATGCTCGCAGCCTTCGTCCAGCCGAACGCATCGGACCTGCAAGGGCTTCAGCTTCAAGTGTCGGATCTTCTCAGGGAACGCACTGGGCGTTCAGCACTCGACGGCTATCAGTCGATGGACCGCGATCGTGTAGACGAAACCGTTCATGCAGCTTACGACGCACTCGTCGCCCGCGATATCCGGTATACCGAGCCTCCTGCGAGCTGGAGTGGGCCCGGCCAGAAGATCCGTCCTGTAGCCCAAGTACTCTCCAACCGCATGGGTACGTGTCTCGATCTATCGCTGGCGATGGCCGGTCTGCTCGAACAATTAGGGATTCATCCCCTTGTCTGGGTGATCAACGGCCATGCGCTGTTCGGCTACTGGCGAGTCGAGCGGATGATGGACGTCGCCGTCGACACTCAACTCGAAGAACTCATCAATCGGGTCGATTTGGGAGAGATCGTCATGGTTGAAGCGACGTCGTTCGCCGGGGGTCCCGAGGCTGCAACTTTCGAGCAGGCATCCGCCGAAGGCCAACGACGCCTCCACGAGATCGATGGGATCGATCATCTCGGCATTCTAGACGTCATCCGCGCCAGGCACACGAGAATCCTTCCCTTGCCCTCCAGAACAGTGAACGGTGACGGTCAAGTCATCATCCAAGAATACAGTTTGGACTCTCGACGCAACTTTAATGACTTACACACACAATATGACGGAGTAAAACGAAATGGAGAATGCAAAACTCTCCCGCCAAGAGTTAGACAGTGGAAAAATACTCTTTTAGATTTAAGTTTACGCAATAAACTTATTAACTATCGGGAAAGTGACGCTTTACACCTAGCTATCCCCGACGGAGATCTCGCACGTTTCGAAGATCTCATAAGCTCGGGACGTGTAGTGAGCTTACGAGCAGCCGACGACATTTCCGCTTTGCAGAAAAAACGCGGAATCCGATCAGCCTTCGATCTACCGCAGGAGATACTGCGCGAGGGCCTTTTCGAGGAAAACGATGTTTATGTGTCTGTTACAGAAGCGACTTACGGTCGACGTTTGACAGTACTTCGTCAGAATATGCGAACGATCATGGAAGAAACAGGCAGTAATAATCTTTACCTCACATTTGGAATCTTAAGATGGCAGATAGACGGCAGAGAACTCGTCTCTCCATTGGTCTTGGTACCCATCACGCTGACAACGCGAAATAGGGGACGATCTTTCAGCATCTCGATAGATGAGTCAGGTGTTTCAACACCGAATTTTTGCCTCTTGGAAAAACTATTCGTGCAGTTCGGATTGAAGATTCCCGAATTTGAGGATCCAGTTGAAGACCAATCGGGGATAGACCTCCATGCCGTTTTCAACACCTTGCGCAAGACTCTGGTCACAGCACAAATCGACGCCGTCGTCGAAGAGCGCGCCTCGTTGTCCATCCTGCAGTTCGCCAAATTCGGCATGTGGCGGGACCTGGACCAGCACTGGGAGGACCTCGCCAGGAATCCGCTGGTCAATCACCTGGCATTTAACCCAACAGGTGACTTCGAAGACCCCGTCGACCAGCCCGCGGGAGCCGATTTGGACGGGCTTGGAATGATTTCACCGATCTCGGCCGATGCGACACAACTCCACGCGATCAACGAGGCGATCGCCGGCAGGACATTCGTGCTCGAGGGCCCTCCCGGCACCGGCAAATCTCAGACGATCACGAATCTCCTCGCCCACGCTATGCGTGAAGGCAAGAAAGTCCTGTTCGTCGCGGAGAAGAAGGCCGCTCTCGAAGTCGTGCAAAGGCGTATGGCGTCGATCGGTTTGGCGGATCTCGTACTCGAACTTCACGACAGAACAGCACGTCCCGCCCAACTTCGGAGCAAACTCGGACATGCATTAGAGCTGTCAGCTCCCGAGATCGACTACATATTCGAGATGAGGAAAGCCCAGGCCCGTAGATACATCGCAGATCTCAATGCCTATGCTGAGAAAATACACGCACCAAACAGAGCTGGCCTCTCTCTTTACTCCGCCAATGACAGAGCAGCTCGATTCCGGGGCGAATTCACCTCGAGCTTCGGTCTTCCCATTGAGTTCGTTGCGCGCAGCACCGCCGATGACATCAAGAATACGAAGTCTGTGATCTCTCGCATCGCCCGGTCGGCTTCGGACGTCCACTCGGTTTTCGGCCATCCGTGGGGATTCGTGCGAGGTTCTCTCTCGGAGAGTATCGACGCCGAAGCCGTGGTTCGCTTCGGACAGCGCCTGGATACCGCTTTGAAAACGCTCAACGCCGTAGGACTGACCCCCGAGCTGCTCCAAGCGGGACTTGAAACGCATGAAATCGACGATTGGGCGAATATTCTCCAGCAGCCTGGTCTTGATCCGAAGCTCATGATACGTCTACGCGATGCAGAAGCCCATCGCACGGCGAAGGAAGTCGTTGCAGAACTCAAAGGCCCACAATTCTCGACGTTGCCGCAATGGTGCAACCATTTTCGCATGGGAATCCTGGACTGCGATCTCGATGGCCTCATCGACAGATCCGCCGCCGCGGATTCGGCAGGGCTCTTCGGCCGCAAGAAAGCACGGCGTGCCGTAGCAGAGGAGATCCGCCCCTTCCTCGCGCAAGGCATTGACGACGTCGCTTTCAATGAGCTGACGGACAATTTGCGTGAGGTGGCTAAGACACACCGGGCGATCGAAGGCATCCGGCATGCCATTGAGTCTTTGACGGGGGTTCCCCTTCCGCCTGGGTGGATTCCGTTCGATCCGCAAGTGCGCGAACACACGTCCTGGATCCTGGCCTCGGGTCTCGATCAAGCTGTCAAAAGCCAACGTCCCGGAGCTGTCCGCAACATCATGGATTCGATCGCAGGCACCTCTCAACGCGCACAAGTCGGGCAGACCCTTGTGGAACTCATCTCATCGCTGACTGGACTGGTTAAAGCCTCCCACATGGATTCTCAGAATCCCCACACTTACGTGTGGCTGAGGGGCCAATCGTTCCTCGTTCGCTGGTCTCAGCGTGAGGCGGGCTTCTTAACGGAGGAACTCGCATATTCCTCTTTGCAGGCTTGGTTGAAGTTCAGTGCCGCCGTCGAGGCTTTAGAACCGCTCGGCCTGGGCGATCTCGCACATTCGATCCTCGAAGGAGGACGACGCTGCGACATCCTCGACAACGAGTTCGAAGTCGCACTCGTCGACGCTATTGTGAAAGAACGCACAAAACTCCAGCATATGGAAACCTTCGACCTAACGGCACAACGCAAGAACATCGACAATCTCATGAACATCATCCCTGAGATCCGCGCTGACATGGCTCAAGTCTTACCCGCACGTGTCATAGAGAAACGCAAGATTGATTCAGGTTCGAAAGCCGGACGAATCGGCCGTTTAAAACGCGAAATATCGCGTCAGCGCGGTGGGATGAAAATTCGGCAGTTATTCGAACAATTCGAAGACATCATCCTTCAACTTACACCATGGGTCCTAGTGAGCCCTGCATCCGTCGCCCAGTTTTTCCCAGCAAACACCGCTCCGTTCGACATCGTCGTATTCGATGAAGCTTCCCAAGTGCGGGTCGCAGACGCGATCGGCGCAATGGGCCGAGGAAAATCCGTCGTAGTCGTCGGAGACAGCAAGCAGATGCCGCCCACGTCCGTCGCTGAGACTTCCATCGATGAGGAGGCGATCGTCAGCGACACCGTGGCCGACGAAGAGTCGATTCTGAGCGAGTGCGTCAATGCGCAGGTGCCGCGCCAATGGCTGTCATGGCATTACCGCAGTCAGAGCGAGGGGCTCATCGCCTTCTCGAATCACCGCTATTACGCAGGTCGTCTCTCGACATTCCCGGGACCCGCGCGGCCCGAAGACAAACGTTCCGGCCTCCATTTCGAGCGGATTCACGGCGAATTCCTGCGGGATTCCGTAGGTCGGGCAAAACGAACCAATCCTGAGGAGGCGAAGGCGATCGTCAGGGCGATTCGAGCACGTTTCGCCGAAACCGATAGAAGACCATCTTTGGGAGTCATCACATTCAACGTCCAGCAGAGAGATCTCATCGACAGAATGCTTCGAGACCTAGACGATGAACGGATAACCCAAGCCCTCGAAGCACCCGATGGATTGTTTGTGAAAAACCTTGAAAACGTCCAGGGGGACGAGCGTGACGTCATTTTCTTCTCTGTTGCATTCAGCAAGAACAAGAGAGGTGCGCTTCCACTCAATTTCGGTCCGCTCTCGCAGGCTGGTGGCGAGCGTCGGCTCAATGTCGCCATCACACGGGCACGACACGAGATCCACCTATTTTGCAGTTTCGAACCGGAGGAGTTGCGTGTAGGAGATACGAGTTCCGTAGGGATAAAGCACCTGCGCGACTATCTTCTTACGGCTCGTGACGGCGCGGAGTCCACCGATGGCGACCTGAGGAAACGGAGCCACCGCGACAACCACCGGGATGAGATCGCCAAAGAGCTGCGAAAGCGGGGGCTTATCGTATCGACAGACGTCGGTATCTCCGATTTCCGGATCGATCTTGCAGTGGCCTCTGCGGAAGACCCTGATCACCCATGTATGGCTATATTGCTTGACGGAGAATCTTGGTATAAGCGTAAGACCGTTGTGGATAGAGACGGCCTCCCATTGACAGTTCTGGACCAAATCATGGGTTGGCCTGTTGTTGAACGCGTATGGCTTCCAGAATGGTTGGAAGACAGAGAAAGTGTCGTCAACCGACTCTACAATGCGGTTATGGAAGCTTCACAAAATCGCATTCGACAGCAAAAAGAGCTTCAAACATCCTCTTCCATCCTTCAAAATAATTCTACTCATACTTTATTGTCTAATAATAAAAATAAATTAATTAATCTTGAAAATAGTATAGAAAATTCGGACCTCAAAATTAATGATTATAAAAACACAAACTGGAATGCTTTACATGAATTTCAATCTATAATTGGAGTGAAATCTAAGAATGACACCAACGAAATCGAAATTTCTAATAATAAATCGCAAGAAAAATAAATAAAACAAATATTAATATTTCATTTGATGAAAGAAACTCTAATTCTAATCAAACTGATGATACGACTATTATCATCGAGAATTTTACAAAATTCGATGGATCGAATTACGGGCTCACTGTTGAGGATCTGGACAACGGTTTCAACTTCGCGGTGTCATCCTCGCATGGCACATTCAGCGATCTCATTCGAGACATCCTCGAAGCAGAGGGCCCCATGCCCGCAAGGTGGTTGGCCAAACGCGCGGGTCAAGAACTCGGTTTGGAACGAGTGTCAGAGCCTAGGCTTCGCCAACTCATCAGGAAAATCCCACTTAGTCTGTCAATTGATCCACGTGATGGTTCCGTGTTCCCTCCAGGCAAGAAATACGACAAATTCAGAAAAGCTTACAGAGTGCGCAGAGGCACTCAGCGTTGGTATAACTCTGTGAGTTTAGCTGAGACTATTAATGCTATCATAAGTGTTACACGATCATTGCGAAGAGCGACTCGGGATGAGATTCAGCGAGCAGTCGCTTCGAAATTCTTCGGATACTCGCGCCGTGGTTCGAAAATCCAGAAGCTCTTGGACGAAGCGATGGATTGCGGAATCGAAGACGGACGCTTAAATGCGATTGGTGATTACATAAGGCCAGCGCGTTTCTAGCCTGTTGAAAGCCTGCCTCCACTACAGCCATTCTCGCCATCGACGCGATAGACTCGAAGCGTGTCTAAGAAGAAGATGCATCGCCCTTCGGGGACGCCCGCGCTCCATGCGGCTCAGGCAGCGGGTCTGGAGTATGCCCTGGTGGAGGTCCAGCACAGCGAGCATCAGGAGGGAGGCTATGCCCTCGACACCGCGCGGGTGCTCGAGCGCGATCCGTCGACGATATTCAAGACCCTCATGGCGAAGGTGGACGGCGATCCGGTGTGCGCCGTCGTCCCGGCCAGCGGGATGCTCAATCTCAAAGCCCTCGCCAGAGCGGTGGGAGGCAAGAAGGCCTGCATGATGCAGGCGCAGGACGCCGAGCGACTCACCGGCTATGTCACCGGCGGCATCTCGCCGCTCGGCCAGCGCACGTCCAGCCCGATCGTCATCGACGAATCGGCGCGGGAGCTCCCCACCGTGCTCGTCTCAGGCGGCAGGCGGGACCTGTCCATCGACGTTTCGCCGATGGACCTGGCCGCAGCCGTCAGGGCGCACTTCGCACCGATCGCCGACGCCGGTCGCCACACCTGACGAACGCCGTGTGGGGTGGGCTCAGAAGCCCACCCCACATCCAACTCGACGGATCGTGCCGCCCCGCGCGGCGCCCCAGCCAGCGCGTCACCGAGCACACCCGCCCGTGTGCCTCCCGGCATCGAGGTGCGGTGAGCGCCGCATCGCGTACGCTACAATCTCGGCCTCAGGCACGCGTTGTGGCTTCTAAGCACCTACCGGCTGCCGGCTGGGGCCTCACAGGCCTCATGCGAGTGAGCCCATGGGGTCCCAGGCGGGCAGGACGATCGGCTCGGTGTCCAGAACGGCCAGGACGTCGGCGGGCAAGCGGTCTTTGCGGATCGCGACCTCGAAGACGTGTTGGTCGAACCAGGAGTCGTTCATCGTGTTGAAGCCCTTGTCGGCGATTTCGTCGCCCCACGAGTTCTCGACGCGCCACCGGCGGGGCTCGCCGTCCACCAGGTCGACGCCGGTGAAGACCATCGCGTGGGTCATCATGGCCTCGCCGTATTCGAGCTCCTCAGCCTTCGTCATCGCCAGATCGATGCCGTAGGTGACTTCGTACTCGTAGAGGTTGCCGTCCCAGTATCCGCGATTGCGATCCGCCTGCTTGCCGGTGTCGCACCCCATCCACACGGGATCGCCCGCTTCGAGGGTGGCGACGGCGGCCGTGCGGATCACCTCGATCGGCACGTTGACATAGGTGACCGGCTTGGCCCCCACCACATTGCCGAGCCGGTCGACGGTGAAGGAACGGTAGAACGGCGAGGTCTCACGGGGATCGTTGACCAGGCACACGTACTGGTCGAGATCGGGCAGATAGCGTTCGGCGAACTCGCGCGGCGTGAACTCGCCCTCACGGTGGAAGTCACCGTCCTTCTCGTGCCACTGCCAGATGAACCGTTCGGGCGGCGTGCCCAAGTGGATCGCCAAGACCCGGTAGACCTGCCGCAGCACCGACACGCGGACGGCCTGCGCGTCCCCGCCTGCCGCCACCGCCGCGCGGACGTCGCGTGCTCCCCGGCGCAGCAGCATCTCAAGCGTGTGGTTCATCTCCGCGGTGTTCGAGGACGATTCGGTCTCCGGCATCGCATACTTCGGAACGACCCCGTACTTCTCGACGAGCGCGGCGAACATGTTCCACTGACCGCCGTCGTCGATGGGATAGTGGAGGAGGTAGTGGACGGTCCGGTCGTCGAGTGGGCGGTCCGCCAAGTCGATCATCGACGTGAGGAAGTAGTTGGCTTTCTCGAGCTTGTCCCAGAAATGCTGGTAGTTCTGCGAGAATTCGAAGCTCTCGAGTTTGGTCTGCTTGTAGACGGCCGGCTTGAGCGAGTTCAGTCCCGCGAACAGCCAGCAGCGGCCGGAGCGCTTCTGGTTGGTGATCGGCCATTTGTCGACTCGCACGGACATCGACGGGTCGATCGAGTTGACGACGTCGCGGTTGATCGCCACCTTAGAGATCGCGGTCTCGGCGACGGCGTTCTGGACGATGCGTGCAGTGCGATCGTCCCGGAAATCCGAGGCGAACGAGGCGAGAAGCTCCGAGTTCAGCGGATGGTTCGGCAATGGTCCTCCTTTGGGCCCCGAGGGGCGGGTGTTCCCCCGGCACCGAAGGGTGCGCCCAGTCCGGCCCCGGGGGCGGTACGTTCCATGACCCGAGAATGCGATACGGCGCGCAGCGCCTCGCACAATCGGCAAGGTCAATGGTACGACCGCCCCCTGGTCTTCACTGCCTGACCAGCCCGATGGTGTCGGTTTTGTCCTTCTCCCAGTCGCCCACGATCAGTTTGTCGGTAGCGCGCCCGTAGGCGAGCGTCAGGTCGGCGTCGCCGCCTTGGAGCACGTCGCGCACGTATAGGACGTTGCCGCGGCGGACCCACACGGAGTCTTTGCCGTCGGCGTCCCAGTCGCCGGCGACGGCGGTATCGGTGGCGCGCCCGTAGGCGTAAGCAACGTCGGCCTTGCCTCCGGAGAGGCTGTTGCGCAGGTAGTTCATGTTCCCGCGGCGTACGCCCAGCGTGTCCTTGCCGTCGCCGTCCCAGTCGCCAGCGAGGCCGACGTCGTCGGGCCGCCCGTAGGTGACCGTCGCGTCGGCGGGACCGGAGGTCGTCAGATCGTACTTGATGGAGAAGACGTTCCCGTTCTTGACGGCGAGGTCGTCCTTGCCGTCGCCGTTGAAGTCTCCGGCGAGCACTTGGCCGGTGCCGCCGCCCGTGAAGGTGAAGGTCTTCGTCTTCGAATCCGACCTCCTCGACTCGTAAAGGGTGAACTTCTCACCCTGGCGCACGGCCACGGTGTCATAGCCGGTGCCGAAGAAGTTGCCTGCGACGACGTCGCCCTTGACCGTGATCATCCCGTATTCTCTGTAGTACTTGGTAAGGCTGTTGATGAAGAAGACGTTGCACGTGCCCGCTTTCTGGCAGGGATCGGTATACGGCCTGCCCTCCGGATCCTGTTGCACGCCTCCGGCTCCGGGCGTGCCCGTCGGATCGGCGCTCGGTTGGGCCGGCTCGGAGGTCGCGCCGCCGGGGGACGTCGAAGCCCCGGACGTCGCGGAAGGCGAGGCGGTGGAGCCCGGGGTGGTCGGGCTCGTCGACGGCGAAGGTTGTGCTGACGGCTGAGGGCTCGTCGACGGCGAAGGTTCGGGCTGCGCAGCGCCTTCGCCGGAGGAGTTGACCGGCGTCGGCGCGGCGACCGTGAAGTCGGCCTTGTTGTTGTCCGTGTCACGGCCGTCGACGCGGCTGTACGCCAAGCTCTCGGTGACGCACCGCTTCTCCACGCACTTGTCGATGGCCTCGGTCTCCTTCCTGTCGCCGTGACTCCATCCCACGGCGTCGATCACACCCGGGGTTCCGGCCAAGTCGGACTTCCCGTTGGCCGCGGCGACGCCCTCCTCGCCCCGAGCCAGAACCACTGCGCCGTTTGCGGGAATGCCCAGAGGGGCCTGGGCGTCGACGGCGGGCAGCGGTTTGCCGTCCTCTCCGTTGCTCACGCCCTTGATGAGGTAATGGCCCTTCGGCGCGATCGTCCCCGTGAGCTTCGTCAGGCCCTTGAGCTCCTTGTGATCGGGGATGTTGACGCCGAGGACCATCCCATTGAGCGAAATCGGATGTGCCGTCGGGTTGTACAGTTCGACGAACTGAGAGGAGTAGGCGGCGCCCCGTTCGCCGCCATGTGCGTAGACCTCGTTGATGACGATGTCGTCTCCCGACGTGGTGGCCGAGGCCGAGACGGCGATGGCCGGTGAGGCGAGCATGGCGACGCCGGCGACCAGCGACAGCCCACGCCCCCTTTTCCTTGCGATATTCATGTTCATTCCTCTTCCTGCTGCCCTTTCGGCGGCATTTCAGGCCTGCGCCGGGCAATCGTCGTTCCGAGCGCCGGAAACGCTCTCGTTTCGGCAGCGAAGGGAACATCGTTCCGGCAGCTGGGTGAGCGTTGCGGCGATGACCGGCGCATCAAAATGGCACTACCCATGTTAGGCGCTGGCGGGCCGTTGCGGAAGCACGACCTTGGTTCTTTTGGAACGCGCCCAGTCCGGTAGCGCGGGGAAGAAGCCGATAGCCGCCCTCGCTCACGCAGCCCCGAACCGAATACCGATTCACGGCCTGCCTGAGATCAGCGTAGCCGCCCGCGCCCAACTGAGCGCGGTACGCGGGGCGGCTCTGACTGCGGGCCAAGGCGGGTCTATCTCCAGGCCAAGTCAAGGGTAGCCCACAGAATCCTGCACAAGCTCGGGAAATCATCCCGCAGGGGGAGTGCGCTCGAAACCTTCCAGCCCTAAGGTTATTCCTAGAGCAGCGAAAGGTTCTGAATCCGGAACCCACACGCTCACCTCAACCCAACCTCAACACATGCGCAATCGAGAAGACAGAGATTGGGATCGCGCGTTTACCGCGCGAAGGGAATCGGTGCGAACGGGGGGTTCGCACCGATTCCTTATTCTTCGAAGCCGGTGCCTCGGGGGGTGTGCCATTCACGCATTGGCGACAGGCACCGGCAAGCGGAAACACGCCCAACGGTTCACGCTCCCGCGGGTAGCCGTGCAGACAGATGCTCCCCGAAGTCGACGGCAATCCTTGCCGCAACCGCGCTTGACGTCAGAGGAACACCTTTCCGCCATGAGACGAGGTTACATCCCCTAAAGGAAGGAATTCATCGTCCGCATATGGGTAGTATCCCCCATACTCGCCGCCTATCGGTGCCGACGGCATCTCCGGTAATTCATCACTGTGGTGAACGCCGTCTCCGTTCATCCCGTTTCCCCCATGAAATAGCGATGGTGAAGCCTTTGCATTAATTCACCATTCCTTGTCCGCATCCGCGAACGCACCTAGTCTGAAGCCATGAACACAGCACCAGTCCAGGTCCGCGACTTGCGGGTGAGCCGGGGAGGGCGTCTCGTGCTTCCGGGCCTGTCCACGCAGTTGGACTCCGGAACCGTCACGGGCCTTCTCGGCCCGTCGGGTTCGGGGAAGTCCACACTCATCCGCTCGATCGCCGGAGTTCAGCGCATCGACTCGGGAACTGTGAAGATACTCGGGCATCCCGCCGGGACCCGAGCCGCAGCACGATGTCTGGGATACATGACGCAGGCATCCTCGGTATACACCGACCTGTCAGTGCGCGAGAACGTCGCATACTGGGCGCGCATCTCGGGGGCCGAGCGCGGCGAGGCCGAGTCCGTCATCGAGCACCTTCATCTCGCCTCACTGGCCGGCCAGCCGGCGGGACGGCTCTCCGGCGGGCAGACCTCTCGCGTCGCCCTCGCCTGCGCACTCGTCGGCAATCCTCCCGTGCTTCTCCTGGACGAGCCCACCGTCGGGCTCGACCCGGTGCTGCGGGAGGAGATCTGGGACTTTCTGCGAGAGCGAGCGGCAGCGGGCACAACGATCCTCGTCTCCTCCCACGTCATGGACGAGGCCGCCCGCTGCGACAAACTGCTGCTCATCCGCCACGGTGAGATACTCGCCACAGGCAGCCCCGACGATATCCGCAAGCGCACGGGAGTCGAGGACCTCGACGCCGCCTTCCTCAATCTCATCAAGGAGCATGCAGCATGAGCCGGCTGACATTCGCCATCGCGGGTCGAGTTCTACGCCAACTCCGGCACGATCCGCGCTCCGTCGCCCTCGTCACCTTGGTCCCCATCGTGCTCGTCACGCTCCTCCACGAGATCTTCGCCGGAGCCGAGCCGCTGGTCTCCCATATCGAACTGTCCATCCTTGCCGTCTTCCCGCTGTTTATCATGTTCCTCCTGACTGCGGTGGCAACTGTGCGCGAACGCACTTCGGGAACGCTGGAAAGCCTCATGGCCTCCCCGATACACAGGGCCGACATCATCCTGGGCTACACCCTGGCCTACGGCGTCTTCGCCCTCGTGCAGTCGGCGTTCACCACGCTCTTCTGCTACTGGGCGCTGGACATGCGCCTGACGGGAAGCGTCTTCGCCGTCCTGCTGGTCTCCTTCATCACCGCCGTCCTGGGGATCGCGCTGGGGCTCCTGGCCTCGGCCGTCTCCCGCAACGAGTTCCAGGCGGTGCAGCTGACCCCCGCGATCATCGTGCCGCAGGTTCTGCTGTGCGGGCTCCTGGGCGAGCGGGACGAGATGGCCGAGTGGCTTCACCAGCTGTCGAATGCGATGCCTCTGTCGTGGTCTGTGGACGCCTTGGAAGAAGTCGCTCAGCACTCGAATCTGACCTCGCACTATTGGTCGAGCTTGGGGATCGTCGTGGGATGCACCGCACTGGCTCTGGCATTGGCGTCACGCACTCTCCGCAGGAGGACGCCGTGACCGCCCTCCCGGCGGACGACCCCGCCTCCGATGGCGGAATGCCGCGCAACGTCGAATCTCCCACGCGCAATCGCCCTCACAGGGGGCGCCGCCCGGGGAACCCCGATACGCGAAGCCACATCGCGCATGTGGCTTCGCGCCTCTTTCTGCGCGACGGCTTCCACAGAACCTCCCTACGTGCGGTGGCCCGGGAGGCTGAAGTCGATCCGGCCCTCGTCCACCACTACTTCTCATCGAAGGAAAACCTCTTTTTCGCGTCCATGGAGATCGGCATCGACCCGGACAAGGTCTTCAAGCACGCCACGGAGCTGGGTACTTCGGCCCTCGGACGGCGGCTCGCCTCCCTCATCGTCAGAATCTGGGAATCCTCCACCGGCGAGGGCATCCTCAACTCGTTCCTCGACGCCCCTGGTACCATCCAGCTCTACGGAAGCGTCGTCGAACGGCAGATGGGGCGCGCTTTCGACCTCTTCTTCCCCGGACGTACGGCTGCCAAACTAGAGGCTCTGGCCCAAGTCCAGGCCATTGTCTCCGGGATGGTCCTGACTCGGTATGCACTCCGGCTGAAGGCCGCCACCTCCCTGAGCTCGGCTCAGGCGATTCGAATGTACGGGGATCTCATCCAGAGCGTCATCGATCGGACCGTCGAGGATCTGGAAGCCTAGAATCGCCTGGGGCACGGGAGCCGTCAACCGCCCCAATCGCCCAAAGCCCCCTCCAGAGCGCCGAGAGCGGCGTCAATGAGGATATGCCGGTCGTCGGCGGGACAACCGGCCTCCACCCACGCCAAACAGGCCGCGTCGAGGAACCCGAAATAGCCCCGCACAGCGTATCCGTGCCGCTTCCATTCGCCGATTCCCAGGAGCTCCGAGAGTTCGCGAACGTAGGCTTTCCTGGCCCGTTCCCGGACGTCCAGTGCCTCGGGAGGCTCGTCTCCCCCGCGCAGAGGCACCGCCCACGCATCGGGGTGCCCCGCAATGTGATCGAGGTAGACGAGAAGCGACACCCTCACTCGCTCTCGTGCGCCAACCTGGCCGAGATCGGCGATCGCCCGGCGCTGGGCCCGGGCCAGGACGCCGATGGTCTCCCGTACCACGGCGGCGTACAGTTCGGCCTTCGAACCGAAGTAGTGGAAGACCAGCGCCTGGGAGGTCTGAGCCCTTTCGGCTATGCCGGCCATCGTGGCACTCGCGTAGTTCGTTTGCGCGAACTCCTCGCCCGCGGCCCCGAGAATCACCTGGCGCCGATCCTCGGCGCTCATCCGGCGCCGCTGCGGAATCCGCTTGCGCTTGCGGCGACTCTCAGGGTTCATGCTTCCCATCCTAGCCCCTATTGAGTTAAACTCAATAGCACTGTTGATACTGACTCAATAGGAGGATCCGTGTCTCTTCTCGACGACGCCATCTGGTGGCACGTCTACCCTCTCGGCGCCCTCGGCGCCCCGATCCACGAGCGGAAGGGGAGCGAAAGCGGCCACCGTCTCAGAAGATTGGACGCCTGGCTCGACTACGCGATCGAACTGGGGTGCTCAGGGCTTCTACTCGGCCCGATCTTCGACTCCGTCTCCCACGGGTACGACACGCTCGATCACTTCGCCATCGATCCCCGCCTGGGCGACGCGGACGATTTCGACCATCTCGTGGCCGAATGCCGCGCGCGCGGCCTGAACATCCTGCTCGACGGAGTCTTCAACCACGTGGCGGCGAGTCACCCCGACGCCGCCAGGCTCTCCCGCCGCGGCGAGGACGGCGCCATCCGCTCATGGGAAGGGCACGGCGGCCTCACGGCCCTCGACCACTCCAACTCCGAGGTGGCCGACCTGGTAGCCGAAGTCATGCTCCACTGGTTGCGCAGAGGCATCGCAGGGTGGCGGCTCGACGTCGCCTACGAGGTGCCTCCGGAATTCTGGCGGGAGGTCACCGGGCGGGTGCGCCGTGAATTCCCCGGAGTCCTCTTCCTAGGCGAGATGATCCACGGGGACTACTCCGGCTTCGTCGAGGCCAGCGGCCTGGACACCGTCACTCAATACGAGCTGTGGAAGGGCACGTGGAGTTCGATCAAGGACCGCAATTTCTGGGAGCTCGCTTGGGCGCTCGACCGGCACGCCGGGATGTGCCGAGGTTTCGTGCCGCAGACGTTCATCGGGAATCACGACGTCACCCGGATCGCGAGCGAAGTGGGCGACGACGGCGCCGTCCTGGCCGCCACGGCCCTCTTCACGCTGCCCGGCATGCCCTCCGTCTACTACGGCGACGAACAGGCTTTCCAGGGCCGGAAACTCGAAGGCCTGCACGCCGACGACGAGCTGCGCCCGCCGTTGCCCGCTTCCCCGGCGGAGCTGTCTCCCGCGGGCGAATGGATGTATCGGATCTATCAGCGGCTCATCGGCCTGCGACGCCGCAATCCGTGGTTGTCGAGGGGCCGCCTGAAAGTGATCGCCAAGGAAAACGCGTGGATCGAGTACAGGGTGAGCGGCGACGCTCCGGATCAGGACCTGCGCGTCAGGCTCGCACTCGAACCACAGTGCTCGGCCACGGTCATGTGCGGCGGTGAGACGGCCTTCCACTGGGAGAGATGACGGGACGGCCGGGGGCGGAGGCGCTTTCGGCCGGTCGTCGAACGGCGACTTCCGCTCAGCGCGGCCGCCACACGACGATCGCCGATTTCGCCTCGCTCTGCCGCTCGAACCACTCGGCTTCCTCGTCCGCCAGCTCCGTCTCTTCAGACGTCGGACGAGACCGCAGTTCGTCTCTCGTCATAACCAGGACAGTTCCGTCAGCCCTGGCGGCGAAGACCCGCTCGTCCAACAGGCGCTGACGCTCAACTGCCTCCCTGGCGGCGGCGAGCTGCCTCGACAGGCTGTCCACTTGTTCGCGCAACCTCGCGTTCTCGTCTTGGAGCTCGATGATCTGGGCGATGCCCGCGAGATTGATCCCCTCCCGCTGCGACAGCCGCTGGATCTCCAGAAGCCTGTCGACGTCGTCCAGGGAATACCTGCGGCCTCCCCCACGGGTCCGGCGAGCGCGAACGAGCCCCAGACGGTCATACTGCCTGACCGTCTGGGGGTGCATCCCGGATAGCTGTGCGGCCACCGAAACGGTGAGAACCGCCGCGTCTCGCCCCGGCATGTCAGTTTCTCGCCATCTTCGCGAACTCGCCGCGCGGGTCGGCGTCGCTGGTCGCCGAAGCGAAGAGTTCGACGGCGCGCTTGGCTTCGTCCGACAGCCTCTTCGGCACGGCCACTTTGAGGCGTACGTACATATCGCCCGTGCCGACGCCCTTGCCGCGTATCCGCAGAAGCTTCCCCGTCGAGGATCCCTCGGGGACCTTCACCTTCACGGTCTTGCCGTCGAGCGTGGGAACCTCGATCGTGGCGCCCAGGGAGGCTTCGGGGAAGGAGACCGGGACATCGGCGTACACGTCCTTGCCGCGAAGTTCGTAGACGGGATGCTTCTCGACGTTGACCGTGACGATGATATCGCCGTCGGGACCGCCGTTGAGGCCTTCGCCGCCCTTGCCGGGGATGCGGATTTTCTGCCCGTCCGTCACTCCGGCCGGGATCTTCGCCGTGACCGACTTCCCGCGCGCCGTCGTCACTTTGACGGTCGTGCCCGACGCCGCCTTACGCAGCGGAATCGAGATGCCGGCCGTCAGGTCCTCGCCACGGACGGCTCTGCGGGAGGAGCCGAAGCCGCCGAACCGACCGCTTCGCCCGCCTCCGGAACCGAACATTCCCAGAATGTCCTCGAAACCGCCGGACGAGCCTGCGCGGAATCCCGAGCCTTCCGAACCGGAGAACTGAGTTCCGCCGAACATCGAGGCGAACATGTCCTCGAACTCCGCGGAGGATCCGCTGCCTGCGGTGAACCGCGGCCCGCCCGCTCCGAAGGCGCGAATCGCGTCGTATTCCTTGCGGTCGGCCTCGTTGGACAGCACCTGGTAGGCCTCGCCGACCTCCTTGAAACGATCCTCCGCCGCTTTGTCGCCCGGATTGCGATCGGGGTGGTATTGGCGCGCAAGCTTGCGATAGGCCTTCTTGATCTCCTCGTCCGTAGCCTCCTTGGAGACTCCGAGCGCCTTGTAGAAATCCTTCTCCATCCAGTCCTGGCTAGCCATCGCGCCTCACCTCCCCGTTCCTGTGCATCTGCATCTCATCCCTGTCCGTTCGTCTACGCATGCGCTACTCGGGGGAGACGACTCCGACGCGCGCCGCTCGGACGATCTTCTCGCCGATCCGGTACCCCGGCTGGATGAGAGTGCCGATCTGCTCCGTCTGAACGTCCGCGGATGAAGAGTGCATGAGCGCTTCGTGGACCTGGGGGTCGAAGTCGTCCCCTTCGGCGCCGTAACGCTCGACGCCGAAGGCCGACCGCAGGGTCTGCTCCACCTTGTCGAGGATCGCTCCGACGGGTCCCGTCAGGTCGCCGTGCTGACGCGCCAGCTCGGCGTCGTCGAGCACGGGGAGGAGGGCGGTGATCACGGAGACGACTCCCTCTTCCCGGCGCGCCGCGCCCTCCGCTTTCGAGCGGCGCACGAAGTTTCCGTATTCCTGCTCGACGTTGTAAAGGTCGGCGGTGCGCCGGGCAAGCTGATCCTCCAGTGAGGCGATGGACGCCATCGCCTCACTGAGCGGATCAGACGAATCGCCCGCATCCGCCTTCCGGACGCCGGCGGCGGATCGCTCCGGATCCCCGCCTTCTCCGGTTTCGTTCTTCACTGTTCGGTCCTTCGAAGCGGCGGCGTCTTCCGCCTGCCCAGCGGCAGCCTCGGTCGCGTCGACGTCCGGGGCATCCGCCTCACCGGCTGCGTGGGCATCGCCGACCGAGGCGGTCGACGTCGCGTCGACCCCGACCGCCTCTTCCTCGGGGACCTCGGGATGCGCCTGAGGATCCGTCACTTGTTCTCCTTGTTCTCCTCGTCGTCGACGATCTCGGCGTCCACGACATCTTCTGAAGCGCCGCTCGCGGATGACGTCTGAGCGGTTCCGGTCTGACCGGAGGCGTAGAGGGCCTTGCCGATCTCCTGTGACTTCTCGCTGAGTTCGTCAAGGGCCTTTTTGACGGCTTCGACGTCTTCGCCCTTGAGGGCTTCGGTCACCTTGTCCGCGGCTTCCTTGACGGTGGTCGAAACGGAGTCGGGGAGTTTGTCCTTGTTCTCCTTGAGGAGCTGCTCGACGGAGTAGACGGTCTGCTCGGCCTGGTTGCGGACTTCGGCCTCCTCACGGCGCTTGGTGTCCTCGGCGGCGTGCTCCTCGGCCTCCTTGACCATGCGGTCGATCTCCTCCTTGGGAAGGGCCGAACCGCCGGTGATGGTCATGGACTGCTCCTTGCCCGTCGCCTTGTCGCGCGCGGAGACGTGGACGATGCCGTTGGCGTCGATGTCGAACGTGACCTCGATCTGCGGCACGCCGCGAGGGGCCGGGGCGATACCGGTCAGGTCGAAGGTTCCCAGCGGCTTATTGTCGCGGGTGAACTCGCGCTCGCCCTGGAACACCTGGATCGTCACAGACGGCTGGTTGTCCGTCGCGGTCGAGAAGGTCTCGCTCCGCTTGGTCGGGATGGCCGTGTTGCGCTCGATGAGCTTGGTCATGATCCCGCCGGTCCCGCCCAGGCTCGTCTCGATGCCGAGGGAGAGCGGCGTGACGTCGATGAGCAGCACGTCAGATCGATCGCCGGAGATGACGCCCGCCTGCAGAGCCGCGCCGATGGCCACGACTTCGTCGGGATTGACGCCCTTGTTGGGCTCGCGGCCGCCCGTCAGGTCCTTGACGACGTTCGTCACCGCGGGCATGCGGGTCGAACCGCCGACGAGCACAACGTGGTCGATGTCTGAGACCTTGATGCCCGAATCGCGGACGACGTTGTGGAAGGGGGCCTTCGTGCGCTCGAGGAGGTCCTTGGCCATCTCCTCGAATTTCGCTCGGGTCAGCGTCTCGTCGACGTGGATCGGGCCCGAGTCCGACATGGAGATGTACGGGAGGGAGATGTTCGTCGACGTGGTCGAGGACAGCTCCTTCTTAGCTTTCTCAGCGGCTTCCTTCAGGCGCTGGAGGGCGATCTTGTCCTTCGAGAGGTCGACGCCGGACGAGGCCTTGACCTGCTCGACGAGCCAGTTGACGATGCGCTCGTCCCAGTCGTCGCCTCCGAGTTTGTTGTCGCCGGAGGTGGCGCGCACCTGGATGGTCGAGAAGCCGTCGTCGTCCTTGCCCACCTCCAAGAGGGAGACGTCGAAAGTGCCGCCGCCCAGGTCGAAGACGAGGATGAGCTCGTCCTCCTTGCCCTTCTCCAGGCCGTAGGCGAGAGCCGCGGCTGTCGGCTCGTTGACGATGCGCTGCACGTTGAGGCCCGCGATGGTGCCCGCGTCTTTAGTCGCCTGACGCTGAGCGTCATTGAAGTAAGCGGGGACGGTGATAACCGCCTCCGTGACGGGTTCGCCGAGATAGGCTTCCGCGTCCTTCTTCAGTTTCTGAAGGATGAAGGCCGAGATCTGCTGCGCGGTGTACTTCGTTCCGTCGATGTCGACGGTCCAGTCGGTCCCCATGTGCCGCTTGACGGAGGAGACAGTCCGGTCGACGTTCGTGACGGCCTGCCGTTTGGCGACTTCGCCGACCAGGACTTCTCCGTTCTTGGAGAAGCCGACCACGGAGGGCGTCGTCCGTGCCCCTTCCGCGTTGGCGATGACGGTCGGCTCCCCGCCCTCCAGGACGGAAACGCAAGAGTTCGTGGTGCCGAGGTCGATGCCTACTGCACGTGCCATAGAGTGTTTCTCCTTTTCACTTCTTCAGGTAGCCCTGCTGGGCGCTACCTCAAGTTCGCTCGCCGTCGGATCTTACATCCGCTCGGCTCCGCTTTTCTTGAGTCCAACAAGCTCAACTCTCGACGGGGTGGCTCTATTCCCACGACTTTCCCCCAGCCGCGTGACCTCATTCACTTCACGAGGGCGCCTACCATACGCGAGACACCCTGTCGACCCAGGAGCCTTTGAAGAACTCCCCCGCCGGAATGCGGGGTCCACACGGGCGAAAGGTTGGGCAGGTGGGAGGCGAGCACGTACAATGCCAAAGAGGGTGTCCGCCTGTCGACATCGCTTTACGCAACATTCCAAGGAGAAATCATGTCTCGCAAAATAGCAGCCGCCTTGGCGGTTGTAACCGCTCTCTCCCTCTCCGGATGCAAGAGTGATGATTCCAAGAGCGATTCACCATTTAAGGGAAGCGACTCCGATCGATCCCAGATCATCGACAAGGCCGTCAAGGCGAACAAGGACAAGCCGATTCCATCCTCCGACGCGAAGATCGATGGTGAGGTCAAGCTTAAGATCAAAGAGCCGAGCAATTCGTACAACATCGACGTCGACGGCAAGGTCAAGGCCGAATACGATGCCGATTCAGGTGACGCCTCCGCCTCTTTCAAGGGCAAGATCAAAGTACCCGGCAAAGGTTTCACCAATGACAAAATGGACCTCCAGGGGTATGCCCACAAGGCCGGAAGCGTCTATGATCTCTACGGGTCGATGAATGGAATGTGGGTCAAGACCACCACACCGTCGAAGAACATCGATTCGGCTCTGAACAAAGTGAGGAATTCGAATCCTTCGGCGATCCCAAGCATCAATCCTTCAAATTACGCCAATAATGACTACGCGGACGTAAAAGTCAGTGAAAAAGGCGACAACTATGTCATCAAAGTCACACCAAAAGACAAAGTTATTGATCAACTGATCACCAGTGCGCAACGTTCCAAAGTCAATATTGATAAAAAGAGCATCAAAGCAAGCCTCGAACTCGAAGTGGATAAGAAATCTTATGCACTCAACTCATTGGACTTGCAGGTCGAGGGGAAGACTAACGACGGTAGTGCTTCCGTAGACGGCAGTTTGAAACTCAAGATTGATCGTAAAGCAAACGTCACAATCAAGTTGCCAGACGCCGCGAAGAACGCACAGCCGCTCTCGGGCTCCCGCTCAACGTTCAGTCCGTCACCCGTCGGTTGATGCCAACCGCCTGACAGTGGGGCCGGCCCGGGGCCGGCCCCACTTCGTAGCTTGACTTCTTCCTGAGCTCAGTCCGCCGCTCGATGGCTGCCGCTGAACGGGGCACTTTTGCGATCAGACCTGGGTCACAGGCGAATACCCCACAGAAAGGCTCCTTCGTGGTGTAGATTTAATCATCCAATCTTGAGGTCTCGAGGAGGATCCATGAACCGGATGAAAATCGCGGCAGCCGTCGCCTCAGTCGCGCTACTCGTCTCTGGGTGTACGTATGGACGCGACGACGCCTCCAAAGAAACCGCTTTGGAAATCGTCGACGGAGTGGACAATCCTCTGTCGACCGGCGGCAACGCGCTTCCGAGCAAAGATTTCACCATGAAGGCCGAGATGGTCATTCGCTCTCAGAAAACTTCCGAGCCCACTCGAGGCCGTATGGAGATCTCCTACGACGCCGAAACATCGACGCTGAAGGCGACTTCCAGTTCTCCAGACGAGAATTCCACTATTTACTTGGTCAAGAATGACAACAATTACAACGCTTATGAGAATATAGACGGCCTGTGGTCGAAGGAGACTCTGAACAAGACGACTTTTGACAACGCTCTCACCGGTGCGACTGCGGGACTTTCCGATCTGCACCAGCTCATTGAGGATTCGGACGATGTCGACGTCGAAGTCACCGACGACTACTACATTCTGTCCGCGGAGCCTCCGGCTGGCACGTTGACGTCTATGACAAAGCAATTCGATGACAATGGCGCCGAGGAGGAAGCTGAAGACGCCGAAAAAGGGCAAATAGAGTTCGCTATTGCTAAAAACAGTAAAAAACTTACAGCCATGAAGGTGAAGATCAAGGGCTCGAAAGATAAAACTTACGGCAATTATTCCCTAACTTATGATATTAAAATCAGTGACGACGCTAATGTGAGTTTGAAAGTTCCAGACGAAGCTAAAAACGCCCCCACACAGGGAGTTCTCGAATAGCTGAAGAGCCGAAAAGAGCAATAGACGCCGTCCAGGAGGTTCATCATGGAATCCGTTGCCACCGTGACCACATCTCGGGCCGCCAGATACGGCAAGCAGCTCGCCGCCCACATGGGGCGCAAGATATCCGCTTCCTGGGACGGCGAGTCGGGAAGCCTAGAGTTCTCCGACTCCTGCGCCGTCGGCCTTCACGCCTCCGATGAAGCGCTGACGATGTCGCTCGAGTGCCCTTCTGATGAGATCGGACACTTCGAATCCGTGATCGGCAGGCATCTGGCGCGTTTCGGAGCCAGGGAAGCGTTGACTGTGTGCTGGATCCGCGACGACGGTTCGGAGGGGACGACTCAGGGCCCGTTCACCCCGGAGAGCAAACCCGCCGGCTAGGCATCGAAGGTCTTCGCGGGCTGGCCGGCAACTCCTCTCAATCGTCTGCGGGCATGTCGCGCTACGGCCTGCGTTCCCCCGCTCGCACCGGCGCCTCTATCACGTTGCCAGCCGGCGGTTGAGGGCAGGTCCCGAAAGGCGTGAAAGCCGCAGGGAAATTGAGCGCCCGGTTGAAGTCGATGGTCACGGCAGCTTCGCCGGCGGCGGGAGCGGGAAAGCTGACAGACCGCCAATCCGCCGTCTCTACTCCATTGGTTCCGTCGTGGAACACGGCTGTGAGCTCGCCATCACCGCCTTGGACCGCCAAGCGGGACGAGACGCCCGCGTAAGTGAAGGACACGTCGCCTATGAGATGCGCCGTTCCAGACACCGCCGGATTGGCCGTCGATATGGCGACGTCCCGGGGGCGACTGTAGGGCGTGAACTCACCGGCGACGACGGCCTGGGGATCGTAGTCATAGGTCGGCACGCCGGTGAAGGCCGTCAAGGTCGGCGCCTGTGAGTCACGCACCCTGACCAGGTAGCCGGCGCCACGGCGAGCGACTTCCGCGACCTTCGTTCCAGACGACAACGACATGTCCGAACCGTTCGGAAAGGTGAAGGTCACCTCCCCCGCGAGGGCCTCGCCGTGCCGGAACACTGAATCTCCGGAGGAGAACGCCGCGCGGACGGTGCCGTCGACAACATGCCAAAGGCCTGGAAAATCCGGCAGATTCGCCGGTTCAGGGGTGATCCACGTAAGGGAGACGAGGCTCAGCCACCCGTGTTCGTCAGCTAGGGTCGAGTTGCGGCGATTGCGCCATTCATTCCAGGATTCTTCCGCGGTCATACGGGTATTGTAGGCACCCTCATCGCGAACGCGCCCGCGTGCCGCGAACACCGCCGCCGCATGTGCGTCCAATGAGATCGATTGAGCGAATGCGCCGCCTTCTACTCCGCCATCGCCCGGAGCGGATGGGTGCCGTCGGCCGGAGGGGACGAAGTGAAGAGACGAGGCTCCCGGTGCGGAAAGACGAGACACGGTCGTGACGCGGCGACACCAGTGTTCAAGCCGAGACCCCTGGCGCGAAAAGACGAAACTCCGCCGAAGCGGACTGACGGATCAGCTCATAAGATCAATGCCCCGCTGTGATTGGCGCCACTCTCGTCGGTTTGGTCCTATCACCGAGGCGGATGTAAAATTTTCGACGTCCCGAATTCGAGGCACGCGCTCGTAGCTCAATGGATAGAGCATCTGACTACGGATCAGAAGGTTGGGGGTTCGAATCCCTTCGAGCGCGCCGAGGCTCCGCACTGGTCGAGACGACTCCCGGTGCGGAGTTTTCGCCGCCCCGCCTACGCCTCTCCCACTCGACAAGAACCTCCGGCAGTAGGTCAGTGAGGTTGACATCCAAAAACGCCGCCACACGGACTAAATCCGTCGAGGTCCAGCCCGTCTGACCGCTGAGGCGGCGCGACACGCCGGCCGGATTTGTTCCTAAGACTTCGGCCAGTTGTTTTTGAGTGACATGCCGACGAAACTGCCATAGACGAACCCGCTCCCCGATGACGGCATCGGGGGAATCGACTTCTCTCGGCTCAATTTCTGGAATCGCCATGACTTCACTCTCTCAGATATTTGCGTTATTCGCAACTGTGACACTTGCGTAGCATAATTTCGTGTGCCACAATCAAGCCATGGAATTGCGAAATAAACATGACAACGCTTTGGAGGAAGTCTCAGGCCTCCTGTCTGCGGATGAGGCGGTGGCTCTTCTGCCCCGGAAGATGGGGGTCAGCCGCACGACTCTCATGCGATGGGCAAAGGCAGGCAAGATCCCCTCCGTTCAGCCTGTTCCCCACAGTCGCCGGTTTTTCCGGCGTGACGACATTCTGCGACTGCTTGAGCCTCGGGGTAAGGCCGGTGGTAGTTCTGCGGATAGGCCGTTGCCGGGGTTGGAGGAGTCGTGATGGATGGCCATGGGGTGTGGGTTGATATTCGCGCGTCGATGCATATGGCGCGTGATGAATTGAACGGTCTGCGGTCCGAGCAGGGGCCGGAAGATGTCGGGGATGATATGGATGAGTTGGTGGACCTGCTTGATCAGGCTATCCGTCTGGCTTACCAGATTTCGCCTCCGGCAGGGCGGGTGTGAGATGTCGGCTGTGGTTCTCGATCCGACGTGTGGGACTCGGTCGATGTGGTTCGATAAAATGGATTCCCGCGCCGTGTTCACCGACCGGCGCCGGGAGGTTATCACTTTATGCGATGGCAGGGTTGTCCAGGTCGCTCCCGAAATCACTGCTGACTTCACCGACCTTCCTTTCCCCGACGAGTCTTTCCGTCTCGTGGTTTTCGATCCGCCTCATCTGATCAATTGCGGGAGGCGGGGATGGCTGGCGCAGAAGTACGGGCGGCTAGTTGCTTCGTGGGAAGACGAGATCCAGGCGGGATTCGAGGAGTGTTTCCGGGTCTTACGGCCCGAGGGCGTGCTGATCTTCAAATGGTCCGAGGTCCAGTGTTTCGCATTCTGGCCTTAACCGATCAGCGCCCGCTGTTCGGTCACACGGGCACTGCCCCCACTACTTATTGGATGACTTTCATGAAAGAGAGGAAACATGACTGATACAGGATTATTGGCCCTTGATCTTGTGTCGTTGGGTACGGGCGATCGTCTGGAGGCGGCTGCGAGGGCGGGGTTTGAGGCGGTGGCGCCGTGGTATGGCTTTCCCACTGGTTTTGATCGGGCGCCTGAGCCGGTCAAGGATGCCTACCGGGCGATCGCCCGAGCAGCCTTGAGGGTCGGCCTGCCAGCAGAACTAGCCGGAGAGTCAGGCGTCTCGTATGCGGCGGTCGGCGTCTATCTGGCGCTGCTGGCCTGCCCGGACGGCGTGGCCGACCCCGCACAGCTGGCCGGCCGGGGTCTGACCGCCGTCCAGACTGCCGATGCCGTCGAGGAGCTGATAGCCCACGGCCTGGTTGAGCGGAGACAAGCATGACGGGTGTCGTGGCGGATGGTGATCCGACAGCCACTGGGTGTGATGAATGGGTATGGGGCTGTGTCCGGTCAGGGAATCGGTGGTGCCTGACTGATGGTCAAGGAAGGCTTGCTTGCTTGTCGGAGTTGATAAATCGACCAGGTGGCGTTTCCTATGATTGGCAGAGCGATTCGGGTATTACAGTTCTCGAATTGCATGATGAGCGTGATATTCGGTTTAAAGACGAAGTAACCCGCGCGTGTGTTGAGGCGGCGCGACGGATCGGTGACTGGGACGGAGATGACGGCTTGCGCGCCGTGTGTTTCTGCCCAGTGGGTCAGGGTGAGTTTAAGGTCCAATCCCAGGCCTTGTCTGCGGGATTCCGGGTGGATAGCGATGCCATGGATCATTGCCACGTCCGTGAGGATCTGCTTGGACTCTTGGTAGGCCGCGGGATTGGATCGCAGGACATTCCGGGCGTCTTCAATGTCTGGTCCGATGAAACCGGCGCCTATAAGGCGGCAATTCTGCCATACGCCAAAGATCTCGGGGTGGAGACCGTTTTTGTGAGGGGTTGGCCAGGGCGGGAAGGGCACAGTCAATGGCTCGGGGAGTTCTTCGGACAGCAGGCCGACGGCTGTGTCACGTTCTTGCTGCGTCGCTACTGGCCGGATTCTGGTTCGTCTCGGTGTCCAAGGCCACATGTCTCATTGTCTCAGAATCATCCGGCACCGGCCCGCACCAGCGAATGGGGAAACATCCCATGATTTCCCGAGCAATTCGATCATTGATTGGCGTCCCAGTGCCAGGGACGGTCTGGCTGACTGGTGGGGTGTCACGTGCCGGCTGGCTGTGTCTGCTCCTTGGCACATTCCGGGCATGGATACGAGACGAGCAGGTATGCAGGCGGCGCCCCGGTGGGCCGTGCGGGCGGTGGGTGTCAGGCCATTGGTGGTGGTCTGGCTGGGGTGGGCTCGAGGCGGAATACTTGCGTCCACCCACACTCTACGCGTCGCATACGGGATATAAGACCTGTTCCACATTCGTAGGGGGACGGAAAGGAGGATGCAGGTGAAGCGTATGGGTCAGGGGCCGGTCGAAAGGGCGGCGGGGTGTGATGAGTGGGCGGGGTGGTCGGTCCAGGATCGGGCTCGGCTTGATGTGTTCGGGGCGGTCTGGCGGCGGCGGGAGGTCCTCGAGGAGGAGTTCGGGGAGTTTCCGGCCAGTTCCCACATCCTATTTGACGAGGATTGTCCTGTTGTTGATCCGGTTATGGGCTGGCGCATTGTTTGGTGCGGGTTTTTCCTGGTCTGGCAGGCGCCACGGCGCAAGACCCGGCCTGGGGACTGGATCGGCGATGACGCCTTGGATCTAGACGGGCATGTTGGCTTCTGCCTGGAGGGCGACCGGATCCGCCTCCACGTCGAGGCGGCCGGGGAGGTGCCGGCGTGGGGTATCGCCGGATTCCACCTCCGCCTCGGTGGATCGAGTGAGCAGATTGAGCTCTCCCATGGGCAGGTGGGGCGCGTCCTGGGCTTGCTTTGGCCGGCCGTCACCGCCCACGCCGCGGATCTCGACTGGCTGGGTGTGGAGGCGACGGCCTCCTACCCTGCCGACCCGGCCAGCCGCGCCAGGATCGACTTCACTTGCCCTCGGATCATCAGTCCGGTGGCGGCCAGCACCGGTCGATGGGGCAGACCATGACACCAAGACGCCGCCGGCGGCACGAGCCGGATTGCTACTGCCATACCTGTGCTCGGTGGTTCCATCATTTGGGTATTGCTTCGCATCGTGCTCTGGCTCATCGTGAGCTTGGCAGGGATTGCACGATCACTTATTCCACGGGTGAGACTCGCACGCATCGTTATAGCGGTGGGGGTCGGTCATGAGCGCCGCCTCTCCGTCGCCGCCTCCCGTTTCGGCTCGGTATTCGCCGGCCAGGCAGGTCGCCACGGCCAGGGCGGAGACCAGCGGCGTCACACTAGCGGTGTCGGGGTGCCGTTCGTATGGAAGTTTGTTTTTCGCTTCAGATTCGTTCTGAGATTAAGGAGTAGTTAATGTTCACTGGGAAATATTCTCTCGGTCCAGATTCATCGGCGTCGTCGTCTGCCCCTGGTAGGGTGCGGCGGCGTGTGCCTGTAAGTCGCTTGGCGACCGGGGTCGTGCTTGCCATGGTTACAGTGATGTGTGCCGTGGTTCTCATGGTAAGTTTACTTGCTTTATGGTATGTCATGCCTGTGTATGCACGTTCTTTTTTTGTCACTGTGCTTGCCTTGTGGTGGGTTTTCCCTAGGTTGGTCAGGTGGACTCGTGTTGAGTGGGCGGTCATCCGCGGACGCGGACCAAGCCGGGCCGGGTCCGTCCGGTCCTGGCCGTCTGGTAGGACGGGTAGCGGCGGCGGCCATGGTGAGGTGGTGGGGTCGTGACTGCGCGCGTCGTCGATCTGGTCCGGGGCGGCGGGTCCGGGCCGCGGCCGTGCCGTGCCTGCCGCTGGCGGGTCGGATGGTGGCCGGAATTGGTCCGTACGGCATATCCTCGGCCGCGGCGTGCGGGGGTCTCGTGCTGTGGGGGTGTCGGGCGATGAGTGTGAAGGCGATGACGTGGGTGTGGGGCTTGGAGGAGCTTCCGCAGAAGGAGACGCTGGTGTTGCTGGCGTTGGCGGATCAGGCGAATGACGAGGGGTTGTGCTGGCCGAGGTTGGATACTTTGGCGCCTAAGTCGCGGATGTCGGTTCGCTCGGTCAAGCGGGCGGTGGCTTTCCTGCGTCGGGCGGGTCTGGTGGAGACGACGATCCGGTCCAGTCAGGAGGGGCGGCGGGGCAACGTCTACCGGTTGATGGTCGGGGCGGAGTATTGCGCGTCAGATCTGCAAAGGGCCAATCTGGCCCCTTGCGAGGAGCCTGTGGATAACTCTCCTGTGGAAAACCCGGATATGCCGCGCCAGGACTGCAAAGGGCCAATCTGGCCCTTAGCGGATGAGAGTTCGCAAGGGGCCAGGGGTGGCCCCCTGCTAGGGGCCAGGGGTGGCCCCTTGCTTCCTTATAGGGATTTTGAACCATCAATAGAACCACCAACCAACCAGGCCGGGTCGGACCCGCCGCCCGGTCCGGGTGGTGTGGATGGTGATCCTGCCCCAGCCGCCCAGCCCGGCCCAGGCCGGGAGGCGGCCCGGGCCGGCTCGGGCTCGTCGCCGGGGTCCTTGTCGGGGTCCGCGGATTGGGGGTTGCTGGGGGCGTGCCTGCCGAGGCCGATGAGGTCGCTGTTGACCGAGCGGGCCGCGGCGCGGGTGACGGGCTTGTTGGGCCGGGCCCGGGCGGCGGGATGGACGCGGGCTGAGATCCATCGCGTTTTGAACGGCAATCCCCTGCCGGCTCGACTCGTCAACGGGGCTGGGCTAGTCATTCATCGGGTCGAGGAGATCGCCGTGACGCCGGCGCCGGCGTCACGGCGGTCATGGCCGGCCCCGCCTCCGAGCGGGCCGCCTGTCAGCGGTGACGGTGGTCCGTCGTTGAGCCAGGAGGATCTGGCCGTGGTGAGGGAGCGGATTCAACGGAATCCGTGCCTGCCGGAGAGGCTGCGCGCCTCGATGCTGGCCCGCCTGGAGCAGCCGGATTCTGCCGCGGCGCCAGGCGAGGACGGAGCCCCTTCGCGACCCCCGTCCTCGCCTGGTGTGGGTCGGGCTGGTGGGGAGCGTGCGTCGTGACGGCGAGGATGGGCGCCTATGTGCTGGGCCGGGCCCGGGATGTGCGGGCCGCGGCTGATTTGCTGGTGTTGGCGTTGTTGGCCACGCATGCCGATCCGGCGGGCGAGGTGGTCATGACGTGGGAGGAGCTGGCGGGCCGGGCTCACGTGTCGCATACGACGTTGTCGCGGGTGTTGACTCGCCTGGAGGAGGCCGGGTTCTTGCGCCGGTCGCGGTGGTCGTTCGGCCGTCAGCGGGGAGCGACCCGGTATCGGCTGGATCCTGGCCTCCTTCCCCCACCCGAGGGTGATCGGGATCACTCACGTTTCGATTTGGAAGTTTCAAATCGGTACTCCCCTGCCACGTGTGTGAATCGCGTCACTGACCTTGGTGGGGTGGTGTCGCTGGAGGATTGCCTGTCGGCGGAGGGCGGGCGCCGGTTGATCCGGGCGGCGGCGGCGGAGGGGTGGTCGGGGCCGTCGAGTGAGTTATTGGGGCGTGTGGCGGAGTTCGAGGCGCGGGCCCGGTTGGGCTGGATCGCGCGGCGGCGCCGGGCGATGGGGTTTGAGGAAGCGATCGCTGATATTGCGGGGCATGTGTGGCAGGTAGTGTGTGAATGTGCCGATAAGGTCGTGGTTGCGGACAGTCCGTGGGGTTTGGTGACGTCGATCGTTATGAAACGGGTTGCTCGCGCTGATCAGGGTGTGGGTATTGAGGTGGCGGTCGAGGATGTCGGAGATGAGGTGGTTTCGTTGGATTATGAGCGTGGGGTGGGGATTGTGTTGCTTGAGGAGTTGTTGTCGACGTCGTGGGGCGGGCCGCATCAGGTGTTCGTCCATCGTCTTGTGGATTATGGGATTCCTCAGGGTTTGGCGTGGAGGGGGACGCGGCGCATGGTGGAGATCGCCGCGACGTGCGGGGATCGGGAGCGGATCACGCGGGCGCGGGCTGACGAGGAGGTGGCGTGCATGGGGATCTCGCCGGCGGCGGCGGGGGCGTGGATGTCGTTGATCGTGGGGAGTCGGAGGGGTGGTCCGGGCTCGTCGTTCGTCTTGCGTGTGGCGGGCGGCGGGAGCGGGGTCACCGAGGATGAGGATCGTCGGTTCGCGCTGTTGGCCAGGGAGGTGGTCGCGTCGCTGGCGCGGGCGGGGTCAGTCTCCTTTGGCGGCGTGGGCCTAGAGACAGCGACAAGCCGCGACCGGGCTGAGCGGGGTTAGGCTAGGCTTCTTGCCATTTGGATAGGGCGGCGGTGGCGGTCAGCTCGGCTTTCCATAGGCGGGCGCCGGCGGGAGCGTTTTGTCTGGCGGTGTGGGCGGCGTCGTAGTCGAAGAAGAGGGTCTGGGCGGCGGCTGGGGTGGCGAAGGGTGGCAGGCCGTCGGGTGTGAGAATCCAGACGGGGGTGGTGGTGACGTCGACGTCGCGGGGCAGGGACATGGTGTTACCGGCGCTTTCTGCGCGTGCGGGGGTGGGTGGCGCCGTCGGGGTCGATGGCGATGGTCCAGGAGCCGTCCTGGTCGGTGACGGTGACGGTGATCTCCCGGGCGAGGTGGCGCGACCAGGCGGCGATGTGGTGCTGGACCGCGGAGCGGTCGGCGTCGAGGTCGGTGGCGGGGAGCGTGCGGGTTAGTCCGGCCAGGGTGATCGTGACGATGTCGTCGGCGATGACGGCGTGGCCGGTCGGCCATGCGTCCATGACTATCTCCTTGTGGTGGGATGCACGTTCGTCTGGCATGTGCGTGGGGTCGGGCACATGTCCGGGTGAGGAAAGGAGGGCTGCGGCATGGATGTCGAGACGGCGAATCCGTGGCTGTCTGCGTGCCAGACGCCCGCCGAGGCGGCCGAGGCAGACGGGTCGGATGTGGCAGTTCCGGTGTGGGGTTTTGATCCGGGGATTCCGGTGGCCGGGACGGGCTATCTCCCCGTGGTCGCGTCGCCGTCGCGGGCGGGGGTGTCTCTGGTGGGCGCGCATGGCGGTGCGGGGTGTAGCACGTTGGCGCGGCTGTCCGGGCTCGAAGACGGGGGGCGGGCGTGGCCGGCCTCGTCGGGGAGGGCGAATGCGGTGGTGATCGTGGCGCGCACGCACGCGCATGGTTTGGAGGCGGCGCGGGACGCGGCGATGCGCTATTACGCCGGGCAGATCGGGGGTGTGGCGTTGCTGGGTCTGGTGTTGGTGGCTGATGCTCCTGGTCGTCGTCTGCCTGGGGGGCTGGCGTCAGCGGCCGATCTGGTGGCGGGTGCCTATCCGGCGTGCTGGCGTGTGGGGTGGGTGGAGCGTCTCAGGGATGGGACGCATCGGTGTGGTGAGAAGCTTCCCGCGCGGTTCGCGCGGGTGATCGAGGAGCTGTCCGGGCTCTCTACGGAAAGGAAATAGAGCGATGTTCAACTTGGTGACTTCTGTGATCGCGGCGCCGCCGCCGGTCAAGCCGGTGCCGCCTCCAGGGGCTGACAAGATCAGCCAGTTGATTAACTGGGCGGCGTGGATCGTCACCGCGTTGGGCGTGGTGGGGATCATCCTGGTGGGCGCCTATCTGATGTTCCGCAATGACCGGGGCGAGGGATCGAACGCGACGACGAAGCTCGGATCGGTTTTGGGCGGGCTCATCCTGGTCTCGGCGGCGTCGGCGATCGTGGGGTTGCTGGTATGAGGCGGCCCGGGAGCGGGAATGAGACCCGTGTACGCGGCGGGGATGATGAGTCCGTCTGGACGGGGCGCCTGGCGATCGGCGCGGGGCTCTTGTTCGTCTTGATCGCGGCGGGCGTGGCGATCTCGGTGATGACCTGGCGGGATGGTCGGACCACCAAACCGGGGAGGGAAGCGGCGGTGACGGCCTCGGCCAGGAGTGCCTATACGTCGCTGTGCGGGGTGTCGGCTCGTGACTTCGACAAGCCCACCGCGGATTTTCCCGCGCATGCCAGGGTGTTGGGGTCGGGGGCGCGGATCGCCGAGTTGGGCGGGGTCGGTCCGTGTCGCTTGTCGGGCGATATCCCGAGGGGTTACGTGTTCTCGCCGAAGGGGGCGACGTTGGCCGCTCTCAATTACGTCTCGTTGCTGTCCAGGGGCGGGGGTCGCCTGGCCGAGGTGATGGCGGCTTTGCAGGTGCCGGGGCCGGGGACGGATGTCATGGTGGCCGATGCCCGACGTCGTCCGCCGGCTGTAGAGCGGCAGGCGACGGTGAAGGGGTTCAAAGTCGTCACGACGGCCAGCGCGGGTGAGGTCCGCGTTGTCGTGGCGGTGGAGTTCCCGTCGAATCCCGGCTCGCTGGTGGCGTGGTCGGTGACGGTGAGGTGGCGCGACCACGATTGGAAGGTTGAGCCGATGGACACCGAGACTGGGTGGGAGATGAGCCCGGTGAAGAATCTGACTCGTGAGGGTTTTACCTCGTGGGGTTTTTAGAAGAGCGAAAGAAGTAGGAGTAGGGGTATGCCGTCGTTTTCGGAGTGTGGGATCAGTCCTGTCTGCTGGGCGAAGGGCTGGTTGGCCGGCGGGGTGAAAGCCGTCGCGGAGTCGGTTGTGGACATGGTCGCTTCCGCGATCGCCACGGCGACGGAGAGCGTGTTGAGTTTCATGGCCAAGGCGTTGGTGTCGATGGGCGGCGCAAACGTCGGCGCCTCCCCGTCTGTGTCGTGGCTGCAGAGCAATCTGCACTGGTTGACCTCGATCCTGGCGCTGGTCTCGGTCCTGGCCGCCGGGGGGATGATGATCTGGCATCAGAGGGGCTCGCCGGTCAGGGACCTCGCCCGGTCGTTGGCCACGCTGGTCGTCGTCTCGGCAGCCGGGGTCACAGCCATCGATCTGGCTACCACGGCTGCCGACCAGTTCTCGTCCTGGCTGCTGAGCCGGTCGGATGGGATGGAGACGTTGGCGGGCAACATGACCCTCTTCTTGGCCGCGGCCGGCGGGCTGGGCGCCTTCCTGATCATCATTCTGGGGCTTTTGTCCATCGTCGGCGGCCTCATCCAGGTGGGTCTTCTCATAGTCAGAACGATCTTTCTGCAGTTGATGGCGGGGGTCTTCCCTTTGTCGGCGTCGGCGACGAACACCGACTGGGGACGGCAATGGTTCCAGAAATCGGTCTCTTGGATCGTCGCTTTCGTCGCCTACAAGCCGACGGTGGCGATCATATTCTCGTTCGGTCTGCGGATGCTTAAGACGTCCGGCGTCGATGTGAAGACACTCAATGAGAAGATCAAGGATATTTGTAATGTGGATAACCCGACATCGGATGACTATGCGAAGTGTATTGAAAAGCATCCGAAAGAATTCAGTCATTTGAAGTCTGATCTGATGGAGAATCTCACTGGATTTCTTCAGGGTCTCATTTTCCTTTTGCTGTCGGTTCTCGCCTTGTCGGCCATCATGAAGTTCATCGTCCCCGCGGTGGGCGCCCTGTCGTCGGGCAGCGGTGGGGCGTTGATGGGCGCGGCGGGCGCTGCCGGGGGGATGGCGATCGCCGGCGGGTCGCAGCGGGCCTCTCGTGGCGGGTCCGGCGCGCCGGGCGCCGAGGCGCCCGGCGGCGGCGGGGGCGCGGCG
>ERZ773008.26-NODE-26-length-131991-cov-4.056444_pt1 | contig 131991 bp, 102 predicted proteins | sample MGYA00580664_ERZ773008 | MGnify/ENA primary metagenome ERZ773008 (study PRJEB29015, sample SAMEA2738016) | human oral metagenome | biome: human oral; feature: human-associated habitat; material: dental | place: China | collected 2048 ...
CACCGAGGATGGCTCCGACCTGCTGGCGAATGCCGGTTCCGGGGGCCTGGGTGCTCTGCTGGTTTCTGGCGGCCATACCGAAATCCTGCAGGTGCGCGACATTACCTCCGACGTGCGTCTACTCGGCGCGACCCTCGATGATGCCGCAGGCGAGGCCTACGATAAGGTCGCCCGACTGCTCGGCCTGGACTACCCGGGCGGCCCCGCGATTGACCGCGCCGCCGCTAATGGCAACCGCAACGCCTTCGTCTTCCCGCGCGGCCTGTCGAACCGCAAGTTCATGGGCACCGCAGAGGAACCCGGCGCGCACCGATACGATTTCTCCTTCTCGGGCCTGAAGACCGCCGTGGCGCGCGTGATTGAAAGCTTTGAAGCGGCCGGTGAAGAGGTCCCGGTTGCCGATATTGCCGCGTCCTTCCAGGAGGCGGTCGTGGACGTCATCACCAAGAAGGCGATGCTTGCCTGCCGCGAGCAGGGCATGAAGACCCTGCTGCTCGGCGGTGGCGTGGCGGCTAACTCGCGTCTGCGTGAGCTGCTTGCCGCCCGATGCGCCTCCGAGGGGGTGCGCCTGATTATCCCGAAGTTCACCCTGTGCACCGATAACGGCGCGATGGTTGCGGCACTGGGTGCTCGCCTGGTTGCCGCCGGCCGTGAGCCCTCGGGCGTGGACTTCACGACGGACTCCTCGCTGCCGGTGACCACTGTCTGCTTCTAAAGGGCAATGCGAGCGCGTTGATGCGGCTCGCCTCGATAATACCTACAGAAAATGCCTCGGCACAGTCTCCCAAAGGACTGCGCCGAGGCATTTTCTGTCTTCAAACTTGAGTTGCGGGGGAGCGGCTCTAGCGCAGTGCTCGCGCACGGGACTGCGCGGCAACATCCAGCGCCACCTCACGCAGAGAGCCGGTCTTCTCAAAGACCGCACGCTGACGATCCGCACCCGTGCCCTCGATGAGGATGCGGCGTACCTGCGCCAGCTCTACCTCGCAGTCAAGGTCGCGTGCCACCGGCTCCAGCTTGGGCAGAAGCAGCTCAAAATCTTCACGCAGGGTGCGCTGCACCGGCTCGTTAGAGACCACAATCTTAGCTTCCAGGCCGTAGCGGGCAACGCGCCACTTATTCTCCTGCGCGTGCCAGGGGGCGAGTACCTCGATGCTTTCACCCGCCTCAATACGGCGAGAGAAGTACTCCACCAGGCACTGCGTGAACGCCACGATCGCCGCAACATCCGGCAGGGAGGCGAGGCCATCGCAATAGCGCATCTCAACAGTGCCGTAACGCGGAACCGGGCGAACATCCCAACGGTCCTCGCTCGGGTCATTAATCACGTCGGTCGCCACGAGCGACTCCAGGTAGTCGCTGTACTGCTCCCAGGTATCAAAGTGGAAGGGCAGACCGTTCGTGGGCAGCTGCTGATAGAGCTGGGTGCGGTGCGAAGCGTAACCGGTGTCGATTCCATCCCAGTAGGGGGAGGAGCAGGAAAGCGCCAGCAGGTGCGGACCGTAGTTGGTCAGCGCGTCAATGAGCGGCAGAACCTTATCGCGGGAGTTAACGCCCACGTGCACGTGCACACCGTAAATGACCATGTGGCGACCCCAATACTGGGCGCGCTCGACCACACGCTGGTAGCGTTCCTTCGCCACGACCGGCTGGTCAGCCCAATGGGAGAAGGGATGAGTGCCGGCGGGGTAGAACTCAATGCCGAGCTCATCGGTAATGTCACGCAGGGTATCCGCCAAATCCTGCAGCTGGCGGCACGCCTCAGCGACGGTGTGGCAGATACCGGTCACCACTTCGAGGGTGTTCTCCAGGAATTCGCCGGTTACATGCGCGCGGTCGGAGGCGGGCTCAAGCAGTTCGGGGCGGCGCTCGCGCAGGATGGATAGCACCTCGCTGGCACGCTGGGTCAGTGCGCCGCTTTCACGGTCGATGAGCGCAATCTCCCATTCCACGCCGAGAGTGGACTGCGGGGAGGTAGCAAAGTCGATCATATTGCCTTTCCTGCGTCTGGAAATAGGGTCGTGCATGGTGCCGACTATGGAAGTTATTATCGGTGGGCTCTACCCCGAGCAGGCGCCAGCTCAGCTGATGGCCTGCCCGGACGGTACAGAAGCACCTCTAGTAGGCACCTCTAGTAGGCACTGTATCTAGTGTACGGTCTGAGGAAGACACGCGCCCTGTTGAGTGCAGAATCCGGAACCGGAAACGTCACGAATCGTCATGAATCTGAAGGCCCCTCAGCGAGTTGGCCTTGAGAGTGGGGGACTAAAGCGGGCGCACGTGCCAGCCGACGCGTCGTGAATCCCTACCCGAACCGATGCGGGTAAAGACCAGCGTTGCCGGACGGTACGAGGAGTTCTGTGTGCCCTCCTGCGCATCCGAAGAAGAATTAGCGTTCTTTTTCTGTTTCTTCTTGGATTGCTTAGAACCCCCAGAACCCAGCAGACGCGCACGCAATTGCTCCGGAACAATATCCACGCCACGCTTCTTAATCGTCAGCGCCGTAAAGCCCTGCTCACGCACCCAACGCTTCAGCTGCTTTTCCTGCAGGGGAATCTCCTCTAGCACCTCGTAGCAAGCAACCAGCGGATGCTCCACCGGCTCGGCAGAACACAGGTATGCCAGGTGCTCATCCAATAGAAACGCGCCAATACTCTGCGCAAACTCAGCAACCAGATGCGAACGCACAATCGCCGGGGCAGGCTCCAACAGGTAATCACCGGGCTGTGGCAGGGACACCGGAACGTCAACGCTCTGCTCCGCCTCTTCCGCCGTCAAGGGGCTACGGAAGCTGACCGCTTCATACGGCGGCAGCTGGGCACTGGTTTCGGTGGAGCCTCCGGCCGAGCCTTCGTCGGAACCTTCGTTAGGGGTAGCCTCTTCCGTAGGTAGCTCGCGCACAGAGGTTGCCGTGCGAGCCACCCCCTCCTGAGCCAGTGTGTTAAACCAGAGCACCAACTCGGCGAGGGAACCCTCCGACTGAATCCACTCCGCCTCAACGCGCGGGTTAGGATTCGCCTCCGACGCAATATCTTCGGGTGAGGGGATGCCCTCATGCGGAAAACCGGGACCCAACTTCACGCCCATCGGCACGCCCGTACGAGCCAGATTCAGTACGAACGAGAACGGGGGAGAGAATGCCTCCGGATCGAAAAGGCGCTCCGTCTGAGCCTTCTTTGCACCCCGCAACTCGCGGCGTGCCGGGTCCATCCACACAATGCCCACCGGTTCACCGGCAGCATCCAGAAGCTCACCGTGCACGTAATCGGTCACATCCCCCGAATACACGCGCGCCTGCGGGCAAAACTCAAGGTTCTTCGCCGCAAAAGAAGCCGTCAGCGGATCCAACTCCACCGCAACCACGGCACTGCGCTCCGCCGCATACACGGCAGAATCCGAGGCGATACCGCACCCCAAATCAGCCACCGTGCCGGCAACCGGGCGCAGACGCTGAGCACGATAATGCGCAATCACCGGGCGGGTCGCCTGCTCCGCCGCCTCCTGAGTGAGCATGAGGATGCGGGCGCGCTCGCCGAACTTGGCGCGCGCACGGGTACGAGCCTGCGCCAGCGAAATAATCTGCGCAGACTCCTCGGGGCTGAAACCTCGCGAACGCAAAGAAGTAACGGCGCTGAGCGTATCCGAGCCCAGCGGGTAGAGCTCATCGGCTGCCGCGAGCGCTTCGGCGCTGAACGGAAGCTTAGCGGCGGGAGTAAAAGGGGATGCGGGAATAGGCATGCTCCTCATTTTACGGGGTGCCGATTTTGGGAGGTGGGGAGCCCGATCTGCTCAGCTTTTTGCTCAGCGTTCGCCTTGCGGTGAAACACCCCGGCGCAGGGGCGCTTTTCTTGACCGAAAGCACAGGTGAAACTAGAGTTGAGGTAGCACTCGAGACAGTCATCGGGCGCGCCACTGCGCCGCTGTCTCGCATCAAACGTAAATCCACAACCCGGAGGAACCGATTATGGCTATCAAGCCCCTGGAAGACCGCGTCGTTATCAAGATCGAGCAGGCTGAGCAGACCACCGCATCCGGTCTGGTCATCCCCGAAACTGCGAAGGAAAAGCCGCAGGAAGCACGCGTTGTCGCCGTTGGCCCGGGCCGCGTGGATGAGAAGGGCAACCGCATTCCCGTAGACATCAAGGAAGGCGACGTTGTCGTGTTCTCCCGCTACGGTGGCACCGAGGTTAAGTACCAGGGCGAAGAGTACCTGATTCTCTCCGCACGCGACGTTCTGGCAATCGTCGACTAATACTTTCAGATGCTCATGCGCCGTACCGCTCATCCGGTACGGCGCATGAGCTATCATCTGCCCCTTAAAAATTTCCTTTCTGTGACGCACTAGGAGTAGCGAACACATGGCTAAGCAGCTTGAATTCAACGATGCCGCCCGCAAGTCCCTGCAGGCTGGCGTCGATAAGCTGGCAAACGCGGTCAAGGTAACCCTCGGCCCGCGCGGGCGCAACGTTGTGCTCGACAAGCAGTGGGGTGCACCCGTCATCACCAACGACGGCGTGTCCATTGCCCGCGAAATTGAACTGGACGACCCGTACGAGAACCTGGGCGCCCAGCTGGCGAAGGAAGTCGCCACCAAGACCAACGACGTAGCCGGTGACGGTACCACCACCGCAACCGTGCTCGCACAGGCACTGGTCAACGAGGGCCTGCGCAACGTCACCAGCGGCGCGGCACCCGCCGACGTCAAGCGCGGCATTGAGGCTGCTGTGGAGGCTGTCTCCGCACGCCTGCTCGAGAACGCACGCCCCGTGCAGGGCCCCGAGGTGGCGCACGTTGCCGCTATCTCCGCCCAGTCCGAGCAGATTGGTGAGCTGCTGGCTCGCGCCTTCGAGAAGGTCGGCCAGGACGGCGTCATCACCATCGAAGACGGCTCCTCCACCGAAATCGAACTGGACATCACCGAAGGTATGCAGTTCGACAAGGGCTACCTCTCGCCCTCCTTCGTCACCGACGCTGAGCGCGGCGAAGCAGTGCTGGAGAACAGCCTCGTGCTGCTCTACCAGGGCAAGATTTCCGCCATCGCAGAAATCATGCCCGTGCTCGAGAAGATCGTTCAGGCGAAGAAGCCGCTGACCATCATCGCTGAAGACGTTGACGGTGAGGCGCTCTCCGCACTGGTCGTGAACAAGCTGCGCGGCACCATCAATGTGGTCGCTCTGAAGGCTCCCGGTTTCGGTGACCGCCGCAAGGCAATCATGCAGGATTTGGCAATTCTGACCGGCGGCACCGTCGTGACCGGTGAGCTCGGCATTGACCTGCCGCAGGTCACCCTGGAGCACCTGGGCTCGGCACGCCGCGTGACCGTCACCAAGTCCCACACCACCATCGTGGACGGTGGCGGCGACCCCGAGGCAATCGAGGACCGCGTGCAGCAGCTGCGCCGTGAAATTGAGCGCGTGGATTCCGAATGGGACCGCGAGAAGCTCAAGGAGCGCCTGGCTAAGCTCGCCGGCGGCGTGGGCGTCATCAAGGTCGGTGCCGCAACCGAGGTTGAGGCGAAGGAACGCAAGCACCGCATCGAGGATGCTGTGTCCTCCACCCGTGCAGCACTGGAAGAAGGCATCGTCTCCGGTGGCGGTTCCGCACTGGTTCACGCGCTGAAGGCACTGGACGGCATGGATCTGGGTAACCACGACGCAAACGTGGGTGTACAGATTGTTCGCCGTGCCCTGGTTCAGCCGCTGCGCTGGATTGCTGAGAACGCTGGCGAAGACGGCTACGTCGTCGTCTCCAAGGTCTCCGAGCTGCCCGTGGGCCACGGCTTCAACGCCAAGACCGGCGAGTACGTGGATCTCATCGAAGCCGGCGTGATTGACCCGGTGAAGGTGACCCGTTCGGCTCTGCAGAACGCATCCTCCATCGCGGCTCTGGTGCTGACTACCGAGACCCTGGTGGTTGAGAAGCCCGAAGAAACTGAAGAAGCCTAAATAGCGTGTGTGCCCGGTGCCGCCCCCTCCATCGTGGAGGCGGTACCGGGCACTCGCTGTCGGTAGGCTCGGGTGCGCCCGCGCTCGCGGGGGCGCTAGAACCTGCCGACAGCCTCCCGCTGAGGAATGCTTACTCTGAGTGCTTCTCAGCAAAGAAACCTCTAGCGGTTTACTATAGAAGGTAAGCTGCTCCCGTTTGCGCTCAAACCACCTTGTGGGGTGCGGGCAGACGGTTCGTACCGCATCTTGACATATGCAACGTATAGGCTGAGCTTCTCACCGATGAAGCCAGCATCCGAAAGGTAGACAATGACCATTCCCACCGCTCTGTCCGAGGATCCGTTCGGCTTCACCGGCCTGACCTACGATGACGTGCTGCTGCTGCCCGGCAACACCGACGTCATCCCCTCCGATGCGGACACCTCCACCCGCCTGTCTAAGCGCATCACCCTGAACACCCCCATCATCTCCGCCGCAATGGACACCGTGACCGACTCCGCTATGGCAATCGCTATGGCACGTCTGGGCGGTATGGGCGTTATCCACCGCAACCTCTCGATTGAGGACCAGGCTGCACACGTGGACCGCGTGAAGCGTTCCGAGTCCGGCATGATCATTAACCCCGTCACCATCGGTGCTGACGCAACCATCGCCGAATACGACGAGGTCTGCGGCTACTACAAGGTCTCCGGTCTGCCCGTCGTCAGCGAAGAGGGCGTGCTGGAAGGTATCATCACCAACCGCGATATCCGCTACATCTCCCGCTCCGACTACGAGGGCATTCGCGTCCGCGACATCATGACCCCCATGCCGCTGGTCACCGCGCACCCCAGCGTCACCAAGGACGAAGCATTCGCGCTGCTGTCCCACAACAAGATTGAGCGTCTGCCCCTGGTCGACGACGCAGGCAAGCTCGCCGGTCTGATTACCCTCAAGGACTTCGTCAAGACTGAGCAGTACCCCAACGCCACCAAGGACGAGGATGGCCGCCTGCGTGCTGGCGCCGCTATCGGCTTCTTCGGTGACGGCTACGAGCGCGCAATGACCCTGGTCGAGGCAGGCGTCGACGCACTGTTCGTGGACACCGCAAACGGCCACTCCCAGGGCGTGCTCGACATGATTGCCCGCCTGAAGAAGGACCCCGCCGCAGCACACGTGGACGTCATCGGTGGCCAGGCCGCAACCCGCCTGGGCGCACAGGCAATCATCGACGCCGGCGCTGACGGCGTGAAGGTCGGCGTTGGCCCCGGCTCCATCTGCACCACCCGCATTATCGCCGGCGTTGGCGTTCCCCAGGTAACCGCTATCAACGAGTCCGCTAAGGCAGCAATCCCGGCGGGCGTGCCGCTGATCGCTGACGGCGGTATGCAGCACTCCGGCGAGATCGGCAAGGCACTGGTTGCCGGCGCTGACTCCGTGATGCTCGGCTCCCTGCTGGCTGGTACCACCGAGTCCCCCGGTGAGCTGATCTTCATGAACGGTAAGCAGTACAAGGCATACCGCGGCATGGGTTCGCTCGGCGCGATGCAGACCCGCGGCCGCCACAAGTCCTTCTCCAAGGACCGCTACTTCCAGGCTGACGTCTCCAGCGAAGAGAAGCTGATTCCCGAGGGTATTGAGGGTCAGGTTCCCTTCCGCGGCCCGCTCTCCGCAGTGATTCACCAGCTCGAAGGTGGCCTGCGCCAGACCATGTTCTACGTCGGTTCCCGCACCATCGAGGAGCTCAAGTACAAGGGTCAGTTCGTGCGCATCACCCCCGCAGGTCTGAAGGAATCGCACCCGCACGACATCATGATGACCGTTGAGGCACCGAACTACCGCGGCTAAAACGCCTCACCAACGATGATTCGCCGCATGGTGTGCACGCCATGCGCCGTTGAGCCCGCCCCATACCCGTTCAGGTATTGGGCGGGCATCGGCGCGAATAACGCCCAGCGGCACCCCTCAAACCGAATTCGAAAGGATTCACCCCATGTCTGAAATTCAGATTGGCCTCTCCAAGAACGCCCGCCCCACCTACTCCCTGGACGATGTGGCGCTGATTCCCACCCGCCGTACCCGCGACCGCCGCGACGTTGACACCTCCTGGCAGATTGACGCGTTCAAGTTCGACACCCCCATCATTGGTGCACCCATGGACTCGGTCATGTCCCCGGCGACCGCCATTGCACTGGGTAAGCTGGGTGGCCTGGGTGTGCTGAACCTCGAGGGCCTGTGGACCCGCTACGAGGACCCGCAGCCGCTGCTCGACGAGATTGTTGAGCTGCCCGAGGCGGACCCCGCCTCCGCAACCACCCGCATGCAGCAGATTTACTCCGAGCCGATTAAGCCGGAACTAATCACTGCACGCCTGGAAGAGATTCGTGACTCCGGCGTGGTTGTTGCAGGCTCCCTGAGCCCGCAGAACACCCAGGAGCACTACGAGACCGTGGTGAAGGCAGGCGTTGAGCTGTTCGTAATCCGCGGTGCGTCCGTCTCTGCTGAGCACATTTCCACCTCGCACGAGCCGCTGAACCTGAAGAAGTTCATCTACGAGCTCGATGTTCCGGTCATCGTTGGTGGCGTTGCTGGCTACTCGCAGGCTAAGCACCTGATGCGTACCGGTGCGGCCGGCGTGCTGGTGGGCTTCGGCGGCGGTTCTGCACAGACTACCCGCCAGGGCCTGGGCATCTCCGCACCGATGGCAACCGCTATCGCCGACGTGGCTGCGGCACGTTCGGACTACCTGGATGAGTCCGGCGGCCGCTACGTGCACGTGATTGCTGACGGCTCCCTGGGCCGCTCCGGCGACATGGTGAAGGCTCTCGCACTGGGCGCTGACGCTGTCATGCTGGGTGCTCCGCTGGCTCGCGCATCCGAGGCTCCCGGCCAGGGCTGGTACTGGGGCAACGAGGCGCACTCGCTGGACTTCCCGCGCGGCGTGCGCACCCCGCTGGGTGTTGTCGGCTCCCTGGAGGAGGTCCTGTACGGCCCTTCGCACCACGTGAACGGCACCAGCAACATTGTCGGTGCGCTCAAGCGCGCAATGGCTAACTGCGGCTACCTGGACCTGAAGAAGTTCCAGAAGGCGGACCTGACCGGGGTCCCCGCGTACCGCGGCTAATGTAGCTTCATGAATCACCGCCTGGCGGTTGGCAGGTTTTGATCTGCCGGTCGCCGGGCGGTGCTTTCTATACGCACGCGCTACCCCCGTTAGGGCATGTAGCGGCACCTCCGGATGGGGGAGCGGCTACGTGCCGTCGGCGGCGTATAGCGATAGCGTAAAATAGATATATCCCCGCGCAAGTGCGCGGATTAGTACCAACACGTTGAGGTAATTTTCGTGACCAACTCTGTGAACCTGGACCAGCTCGAAGAGCGTCCCGTCCTGGTGGTAGATTACGGTGCACAGTACGCGCAGCTCATTGCTCGTCGCGTGCGTGAAGCCGGCATCTACTCCGAAATCGTCCCCCACTCCATGAGCACCGAGAAGATGCTCGCCAAGAACCCGGCAGCTATTGTGCTCTCCGGTGGCCCCTCCTCGGTCTATGCCGATGGCGCACCCAAGGGTGACAAGGCCCTGTTCGAAGCTGGCGTGCCGATTTTCGGTATCTGCTACGGCTTCCAGGTGATGGCTCAGACCCTCGGCGGCACTGTCGCCCAGACCGGTCTGCGCGAATACGGCGCAACCGACGCAGTGGTCTGCGCTGAGAACTCCTCCTTCCTCACCGGCACCCCCACCACCCAGAACGTGTGGATGTCTCACGGTGACTCCGTGACCGAAGCCCCCGAAGGCTTCGAGGTGCTGGCAAAGACCCCCGGCGCATCCGTGGCAGCATTCGTGGACGAGTCCCGCAAGCTCGGCGGCGTGCAGTGGCACCCCGAGGTGAAGCACTCCGACTACGGCCAGGTCGCACTGGAGAACTTTCTCTACAATGTGGCAGGCCTGAAGCCCACCTGGTCCACCAACAACATCATCGAAGAGCAGGTCGCCAAGATCCGCGAGCAGGTCGGTAACGACCGCGTTATCTGCGCGCTCTCCGGCGGCGTTGACTCCTCCGTGGCAGCAGCGCTCGTGCACAAGGCTGTTGGCGACCAGCTCACCTGCTTCTTCATCGACCACGGTCTGCTCCGTGAAGGCGAGCGTGAACAGGTCGAGCAGGACTACGCAGCATCCATGGGCATCAAGGTCATCACCATCGACGAGTCGGAGCGTTTCCTCTCCGCACTCGAGGGTATCACCGAGCCCGAGGCGAAGCGTAAGGCTATCGGCCGCGAGTTCATCCGCTCCTTCGAAGAGGCACAGCGCAAGCTGATTGCCGAAGCAGGCGAAGAGGGCGCAGACATCAAGTTCCTGGTCCAGGGCACCCTGTACCCGGACGTTGTCGAGTCCGGCGGCGGCGACGGCACCGCAAACATTAAGAGCCACCACAACGTGGGCGGCCTCCCCGACGACCTGACCTTTGAACTGGTGGAGCCGCTACGCACCCTGTTCAAGGACGAGGTCCGCGCTATCGGTCGTGAGCTCGGCGTTCCCGAGAAGATCGTGGCACGTCAGCCGTTCCCCGGCCCCGGCCTGGGCATCCGCATTGTCGGCGAGGTTACCCGCGAGAACCTGGAGACCCTGCGTGCCGCTGACGCTATCGTGCGTGAAGAGCTGACCGCAGCAGGTCAGGACGAGCACATTTGGCAGTGCCCCGTGGTTTTGCTGGCTGGCGTTCGTTCCGTGGGCGTTCAGGGTGACGGCCGTACTTACGGTCACCCGATTGTTCTGCGCCCGGTCTCTTCGGAAGACGCAATGACCGCTGACTGGTCGCGCCTGCCGTACGACCTGCTGGCTAAGATCTCGAACCGTATTACCAACGAGGTCAAGGACGTTAACCGAGTGGTGCTGGACGTTACCTCCAAGCCCCCGGGAACCATTGAGTGGGAGTAATCCCGCTGTGGGCTACCTAGCTTTGTAGCGGGGAGCCTATAAAGAAAGCCGCCCGATGCATCCGAATGTGGATGCGCCGGGCGGCTTCTTCGTATCTTCCTAACGATATATAGCGGGTCTGAAGATGGAGGGGTTGTCGTAGTACTGAAAGGAAAATATAATGTAGCTACGTAGTAACATTCTTTATGTTTTTGTGTTGTGAGCAGCAAGGGGGAAATTATGACCGTTATGACCAGCCGCGAGTTCAACCAAAATCTCGCCAAAGCCCAGAAGCAGGCTCAGCAATCACCCGTTATTATCACTAAGCGTGGTGAACCCACCTATGTCCTTATGACCTATGAAGAGTATTCGCGTAGCCAGAATGAGAGCTCTTCCCTGTATGATTTCTTCGCAAACTACCCTCAACCTGCTGAAGGTATGGACCTGCCCGAAGAATTCCCCACGGCAGAACGTTCCGCACATCAGCGCCCCATTGTAGAGTTCTAGGGGACAACGATGTACCTGCTTGATACCAATATTATTTCTGAGTTGTGGAAGCTCTCACGCGGTAAGGCTGACCCTGTTTTTGAGTCGTGGTTTCGCCGTTATTCAGAAAAGCCACTCTATATTAGCGTCGTGACCCTTATGGAACTAGAGCGCGGTGTGCTTGCTATGGAGCGTAAAGATCCGATACAAGGTGCTTATCTGCGTGAGTGGTTTTTGGCAGTTCGAGAGAAATTTCAGAAACGAACTCTTGTCATTGACGGAACTGTAGCTGATTGTTGTGCAGGGCTTCACGTGCCGGATAAAGCGCCGGAGAACGACGCATGGATTGCTGCAACTGCTTTGACCCATGGTCTTACTCTCGTAACGCGCAATGTCAAAGATTTTGAGCGTCTGCATGTTCGGCTCCTGAACCCCTTTGAGTGTGCAACCTAAGATGGCTGAAGCCCCGTAAGGAGCCGCCTGGTGCATCCTGCTTGTGGATGCGCCGGGCGGCTTCTTTCATATGAGCGTTTCTGAAAATACTCCGTAGCCTAGATTTTTCGCATGAATTTTAAAGAAAAACACCAAAATATTTAAAACGAGAGTTCAAATAAAAGAACTAAAAACTCTCCACAAAACCACACGGGGAAAAGGAAACCCTTTAATGCGGGTGATGCGGGTGACGAATCGAATCACGCCAATGAGCGCTCGACCCCAACCCAAAATGCAGCGCAAAAAACGTACCAAAACAGCAGAACCCAAACGCGCACGCCATATACACGCCGTAGGTCAGCATCATAAACTCAGAATCGTGACTCACTCCCGACGCGATATTCAACACCAATGAGACGCCCAGAATGACAAGCCACACAGCGCTCGCAGCCGCAATCAGCCACGAGATAACACTCAACACCGGGTGAGGCACCCTAAAGGTCTGCTCAGGGTTCTCAGAGGCGGGTACAGTGGCTACAGAAGCTGTAGCAGGGGCAGTAAACAGAGCAGAAGAGCGCCGCGGAATATGCGCATCAGCATGCTGGCTAGAAGCCTGCGCAGGACGCTTCACAGATTGCTGGGGGACGCCTCCAGCATCGGGAGGGGAAGAATGATACGGTTGCTGCATTGCGGGCTCCTGCATATTTAGTCTTACGGAGAAGAAACAGCCTAGTTCCTCATCTCGTAAGAAATGAGTGACGGTGATAGAACGAAAGAATGTGGCGGAAAATATATTCTCTCTATATTTCAAGATTAGAAGCGAACCGTATAAAAAACGAGAGCATCAGCGAATAAGATGCAATATGACGCGAAAATTTCGAAAAATACAACAAAAAATCAATAAACCTCAACCTGAAGGTTCAGGGTAGGGTTATTAGACAGGGACCTTAGCCGTAAAACAACGGCGCAGACACAGCAACAGCGAAAGGAACGAGCATGGGAATGATCCTCCCACTCCTCTACTTAGGGGTAGGCTTCGGACTCGCAACGTTGCTACCCGAGCGCTGGAGCAACCGCCTGAAAGAAAGCGCCTCCGCCCTGCTGACCCGCTGGATTATCCCCACCGTCATCGTCTACATCGTCGCCACCAGTCGTCCCGAACTCTTCTTCATGGCAGCCTCCACCATGGTGCTCATGGCGCTTCTCGTACGCTGCGCCGCCTTCTTCACGAACGACCCGGTACAACGGCTCGCCCTCGTCTACCTCAACGCCGGAATCTTCGGAATCCCCGTAGTCGCCAGCTTCTGGGGCGAGGAAGCCGTACGCCTCTACGTCGGCGCGTACATCGGCAACTCCGTCATGGGTAATATCCTCGGCACCTCACTCATGCGCAGAGAAACCAATACAGACGGACTCACGACTAGCCGAGCCAAGCCCACCCGAAAAGCTGTCACACGCAAAGCTGCCGTCGGTGCAGTACTGCGGTCCCTGCTCACGAACCGCCCCATTATCGCCGTAGCAACCGGGCTGATATGCCTGCCAGTCGGACCATTCCTCAACACCCACGCCGCCGATATCTACCGGCTCATCACCTGGGTCTTCAGCTTCGTAGGGCTCATGGTGCTCGGCATGTGGCTGAGCACCGCTCGCCTGCACCGAACCGACCTAACACAAGCCCTCCGGTGGGCCGTACTCCGTGTCGTGCTCGTGAGCGTCTACAGCGTCGGCGTACTAACCGCCGCACACTGGATGCACACGCACACCGGGGTGCACCTTGAGCAGCTACTGGCACACCCGCAGGTACTTTTTATCCTCGGAGTGCTACCGCCAGCCGCTAATATCGTCATTCTGGAAACCCACTACCGGCACGAAGGAACAGCCGCACCCATTATCGCCTCCGGAGCAGTCGTCAGCCTGGGAATGATAGCGCTCGCCGTGCCAATCCTGCAGCTCGTGTTCTCCAACTGAGCAGAGCCTCCAGCTAAGCAGAGCCAAGAAAGCACGCCGGGACAACAACCCGGGACAACACAGGGGAGAACAAAGAGGGCAACACAAAAGGAGGGCGGGGCTAAGCCTCACCCTCCTTCTGCTGTCTATCACCTTATCGGCACGCCGTAGCACTCAACGAGCTACAACGCTTAGCGAACGATGTGGTACACCTTCGCCTCGTAGGGGCGCAGGGTCGAACCCGCATCGTCCTTGTAGTTCGAGCTCACCAGCTCAATACGAGCACCAGCCTCACGAGCCTCATTCAGCACAGCGAAGTCGCGCTCCTGCTCCTCAGCGGTGAAGTTCGAAACAACCAGCAAAGACTCGTTCGCGGGGCTGCCGTCCGCACCACCGGTACGGGTGTATGCGTACACAGCCTCGTCCTCGTTGTGCGGAACCTGAACCGAATCCACCGGAGCGAAGGATGCGTAAACCATCAGGTCCTTCAGCTTGCCGCGGCGCAGAGCCACCAGCTGCTGGTAGTGGTAGAAGATCGAATCCTCATCAGCCAGAACAGCCTCAGCGTTAATCGCCGGGTAGTTCGGGTTCACAGCAATCCACGGGGTCACACCCTCGGGGCTGAAACCAGCGTTAGCGGAGGCATCCCACTGAACCGGGGTACGAGCATTGTCGCGGCCCTTAATGTAGATCGCCTGCATCGCCTCTTCGTGGCTCAGACGCTTGTGGTCAACGTGCATGTCCTCGTAGAAGCGGATCGAGTCACCATCGCGGTAGTCCTCAATCGAATCGAACTTCACGTTGGTCATGCCCAGCTCTTCACCCTGATAAATGTACGGGGTGCCCTGCATGAAGTGCAGGGTGGTCGCCAGCTGCTTAGCGGACAGGGTGCGGAACTCATCCGAATCGTTACCGAAGCGGGAGACAACGCGCGGCTGGTCGTGGTTGTTCCAGTACAGCGAACCCCAGGCGTTACCCTCCAGGGTGGTCTGCCACTCGTTCAGGATGCGCTTGAGCTCGGTCAGCTTGTACGGCGCGTAGGACCACTTGCCGCCCAGCTTGCCGTTCGGGTCGTTATCCACGCCCATGTGATCGAAGTGGAAGATCATGTTCAGCTCACCGGTGTGGTAGCCGGCCCACAGCTTAGCGTCCTGGGGGCTGGTTGCGCTGGTCTCGCCCACGGTCATCACGTCGTAGCGGCTGAAGGTCTCGCGGGTGAGCTCCTTCATCCACGGGTGCACCATGGTGCCGTTCGAGATGACGAACGGAATCGAGGAAGTGTGCTTCTCAAAGTCGGTGGAGGGGTCATCCGGGAAGCCCTCGGGCTTGGAGATGATGTTGATAGCGTCCAGGCGGAAGCCGTCAACGCCCTTGTCCAGCCACCAGCGGACCATGGAGTACAGGTCCTCGCGAACCTTCTCGTTCTCCCAGTTCAGGTCGGGCTGTTCCTTGAAGAAGATGTGCAGGTAGAACTGGCCGGTCGCCTCGTCCCACTCCCACGCCGGGCCGCCGAACTCGGACGCCCAGTTGTTCGGCGGAATCGGGTTGCCGTCCTCGTCGAAGCCCTTCGGGTCCTTCCAAATGTAGTAGTCGCGGTAGGGGTTGTCCTTGGAGGAGCGGGATTCCTTGAACCAGGGGTGCTCATCGGAGGTGTGGTTTGCGACCAGGTCCATCAGGATCTTGATGCCGTGCTTGTGGGCGGTTTCAAGCATCTCGTCGAAGTCTTCCATGGTGCCGAAGTCACTCATGATGGCGAAGTAGTCAGAGATGTCGTAGCCGTTGTCCACGTTCGGCGAGTCGAACACGGGGGAGAGCCAGATGACGTTAATGCCCAGCTTAGCCAGGTAGGGCAGCTTCTCGGTGATGCCCTTCAGGTCACCGATACCGTCGCCGTTCGCGTCGTTGAAGGAGCGGGGGTACACCTGGTACACCACGGCTTCCTTCCACCACTGGCGGCCCTCGTAGGAGGGAACCTCGTATGCCTCGGAGTTGCTCATAATTGCCTTTCTGTACTGGCTATCCAGCCGAAAAGAGGAACAAATTGTGTCTGTGATTGAAGTATAGGGCGAGGGGGCCCGGAATGTCTGTACCGGATCCCCCTCGCACATTACATTTTGGGGTGTGCTTACTTACGCGTTACCGAAGAGGTAGACCTTCGCCTCGTAGGGGCGCAGCAAGGTGCCCTCGTCGGTGAATTCACGGTTCTCATCGCGGTAGTTCGAGCTGATCAGCTTCGGGCTGTTCTCGATGGCCTTCAGCTCAGTCGGGGAGAGAGCCTGCGAGTTGGTCAGCACCACCGAGTCCAGGTTGCCGCCCGCGTAGTTCAGCTGAACGGTGTCATCGCTGAAGTTAGCGACGACCAGCAGAGCGCGCTCGCCGGTTGCTGCGGCGTCCTCGTCGGAGTTCACGCGCAGGTAGGCGTAGACCTGTTCGTCTTCTTCATCCAGTAGGCGGTACTCGCCGGTCAGGACGATCGGGTGCTCGCGGCGCAGGCTAATCAGGTCGCGGTAGTGGTAGAACACGGAATCCTGGTCAGCGAGCTCAGCCTCCGCGTTGATTTCGGTGTAGCGCGGGTTCAGCTTCAGCCACGGGGTGCCGGAGGTGAAGCCTGCGTTCTCGCCGGCGGTCCACTGCATGGGGGTGCGTGCGTTGTCGCGACCGGAGGCGCTGATGTAGCGCAGCATGTCCTCAGCGGAGACGCGACCCGACTCTTCAACGTACTTGCGCCAGGAGTCGTGAATCTCCAGGTCGTTGTAGTCCTTCACATCGTCGAAGAAGACGTTGGTCATGCCCAGCTCTTCACCCTGGTAGATGTAGGGGGTGCCCTGCATCAGGTGCAGTACGGTGCCCAGCATCTTGGCGCTGACGGTGCGGTACTCGGGGGAGTCGTTACCGAAGCGGGAGACGGTGCGCGGCTGGTCGTGGTTGTTCCAGTACAGGGAGTTCCAGCCGCGGCCGTGCAGGCCCTCCTGCCAGTGGGTGAGGATCTTCTTGAGGTCAACCAGGTTGAAGTGGCGGTCGGACCACTTGCCGGTCACGCCACCTTCGGAGGCGTCCACATCCATGTGCTCGAACTGGAACACCATCTGCAGTTCGTTGCGGTCGAAACCGGTGTAGAGCGCGGCGTCGTCCACAGTCACGCAGGGGGTTTCACCCACGGTCATGACCGGGTACTTACTCAAGACCTCGCGGTTCATTTCCTGCAGGAATTCGTGCACGCGCGGGCCGTTAGCAGCGACAGCCAGGCAGTTGTCGAGGCCGCCAGCGAGGACTGCCGGGTCATCGGGGAAGGAGAGGTCCTTGGAGATCAGGTTGATGACGTCCATACGGAATCCGTCCACGCCTTTGTCCAGCCAGAAGCGCATGATGTCGTAGACCTCTTCGCGGACCTTCGGGTTCTCCCAGTTCAGGTCGGGCTGCTTGATGGAGAAGTAGTGCAGGTAGAACTGGCCGGTCGCCTCGTCCCATTCCCACACGGAGGGGCTGAAGCAGGAAATCCAGTTGTTCGGCGGAATCGGCTTGCCGTCCTCGTCGAAGCCCTTGGGGTCGCGCCAGATGTAGTAGTCGCGGTAGGGGTTGTCCTTGGAGGAGCGTGCCTGCTTGAACCATTCGTGCTCGTCAGAGGTGTGGTTGACGACCAGGTCCATCATGAGCTTGATGCCGTGCTTGTGCGCGGTTTCGAGCAGCTCATCGAAGTCTTCCATGGTGCCGAACTCGGTCATGATGGCGCGGTAATCGGAAATGTCGTAGCCGTTGTCATCGTTCGGGGAAGCGTAGATGGGCGAGAGCCACAGCACCTGAATACCCAGCTTGGCGAGGTACGGAATCTTCTCGGTAATGCCGGGCAGATCGCCGATGCCGTCGCCATTGGAGTCGTTGAAGGAGCGGGGGTAGATCTGGTAGACCACCGGTTCCTGCCACCACTGGGTTTGGGTCGTCATGATTGTTCCTTCTCTTGGGGTCGTAATGGGTGTTGGTGCGATAGGTGCCGTCGTATTCGGCGGCTATAAGTCTGGTGCCCTTAGCGCTGGTTGGTGAGGGGCGTAAGGAGGCTCTGCGGCGCCCAGCTGGAGGGGTCGAGCTCGAGGAGCAGGCCGCTGTGATCGGAAATCGCCTCGGGGGAGTTATCTCGGAAGACCACCTCGTGGGAGGCCACGTCGACGAGGCGGTCGGTGAACACGAAGTCGATGCGCTTGGCGTCCGTGTTACCTTCCCAGCCGGCGATTTCACGGTGTACGGTGTTCTCGCCGTCGGTGTGCTCCGCCAGCGAGCGGGTATCCACCATACCGCTGGAGGTGACCAATGCGTAGCCCTCATCGCTCAGATGTGCGGCGGAGTTGAAATCGCCGCCGAGCAGCACGGGTGCGGTGAGGGCGCATTCTGCGAGTGCCTGCGAGAGGTGGGTGTATTCCTGCGCGAAGAGGGGCTCGCCGTCGAAGTCCCACCAGGACATGTGGGTGGTGGCGCACCAGAAGGTACCCGTTTCAGTTTCGATGAGGGCTGCCTGCGCGGCGCGGCGCTGCACCTGGTGGTAGTCGTAGTCGGGGGACATCTCGATGGGCTTGATGCCGCGAATCGGCAGGCGCGAGAGGATTGCTACGCATTCGTCGTAGAGGTCCCAGCCGATGTGGGTTTCGGTGAGGGTCCACTCGTAGGTTGCACCCATTTCGTTGAGTGCCTGTACGAGGAGCAGGGCGTAATTATCTTCGCGGACCGGCACACCTGCGCCGCCGCGGTAGTTCAGGGGTTCCTTCACCACGGGGGTGGAGGTGAGCTGGTTGACTTCCTGCAGTGCAATGACATCCACCTGCTGTTCAATGATGAACTTTGCGAGGGTACGGATTTTCAAAATCTGGTGGATTTCGCACCAGCTGTGGGTGTTGAGGGTGAGGAAGCGCATAAAACTAAGTCCGGGGGTAGTGCGTGAGAAAGAAGTTTGAGGGAAGCACCCCGTTGGTGAAGGTTGGGAGCGTTGTATGGGCTCTCAACCTACGGGTGCACTGTTTATGCTATCGATTCTGTGGGCTGGGTAATAGAGGAAAAGTCTCATCTGCGGTCAGTATTTTTAACCAGTGCCGGGAGATGTTTCAGGTTCTGAAAAACTCTTTCAAAACTTCTATTTTTGGTATGTGTGGGCAGGTATGACCTGGCATTATTGTTTTTGTCTAAAACACATTCGGCATTTAGCGCACGCAGGTTATGTGGCGCCGCTCTCATACACTTCCATTTGGGGGTATAAAGATACGGCGTTCGAATGCATGAACAGCAGGCTGGCAATGAGCGCCAACCCCTGCGTCCGCTCACTCGACAACCCGAAAGGGCGTATAGCCTCATGATGGAAAAAGTACAGAGGTTCGGCTCTGCCATGCTGGCACCCGTTCTTCTCTTCGCATTCGCTGGCCTCGCGGTCGGTATTGCGATCATTGCACAGAACGGCGAACTGATTCCCCTCGCTGCTGACAAGGAAAGCGCGTGGAACCACTTCTGGTCTGTTTGGGAGTCCGGCGCATGGACCGTCTTCAACCAGATGGAACTGCTCTTCGTGATCGGTCTGCCCATTGCACTGGCAAAGACCGCTAACGCACGTGCAGTGATGGAAGCTGCAATGGTCTACCTGACCTTCAACTACTTCGTCGGCACCATGCTCAAGGTATGGGGCAAGGGCGGCACCGGTTTCTTCGACCTGGACTACACCACCGACATCTCTGAGAGCGCGGCAGGTACCGGTCTGAAGATGATTGCCGGTATCAAGACCATGGACACCGGTATCTTCGGTGCCATTATCATCTCCGCAATCGTGGTGTGGGCACACAACCGCTGGTTCGACAAGAAGCTGCCCGACTTCCTCGGTATCTTCCAGGGTTCCCAGTACGTCTACGGCGTCTGCTTCTTCCTGATGATGCCCGTGGCATTCCTGTTCTCCTGGCTGTGGCCCTACGCTCAGCACGGCATCTCCTCCCTGCAGGGCTTCTTCATCGCATCCGGCGCACTCGGCGTGTGGGTTTACACCTTCCTCGAGCGCTTCCTGATTCCGACCGGTCTGCACCACTTCATCTACTCCCCGTTCGTCTTCGGTAACGTTGTTACCCCGAACGGTATCGCTAAGGACTGGCCGAGCCACCTGACCGAGTTCGCTAAGAGCGACAAGCCCCTGAAGGAACTGTTCCCCGGCGGCGGCTTCGCACTGCACGGTAACTCCAAGGTCTTCGCACCCATCGGTATCGCAGCGGCGTTCTACACCACTGCTCGCCCCGAGAAGCGCAAGGAAGTTCTCGCTCTGCTGATCCCCGTCAGCCTCACCGCGATCCTGATCGGTATCACCGAGCCCCTCGAGTTCACCTTCCTGTTCCTGGCACCCCCGCTGTTCCTGGTCCACGCAATCCTGGCAGCATCCATGGCAGCAATCATGTACCAGCTGGGTCTGGTTGGTTACATGGGTGGCGGTCTGCTGGACTTCCTGTTCCAGAACTGGATCCCGCTGTGGGCAAACCACTCCGGCACCTACCTCATGCAGATTGGTGTGGGCCTGTGCTTCACCGTCCTGTACTTCGTGATCTTCCGCTTCATGATTCTGAAGTTCGACTTCAAGACCCCCGGTCGTGAAGAAGACGGCGGCGAGACCAAGCTCTACAGCAAGGCAGAGTACAAGGCTGCTAAGGCTGCTGAGAAGGACGGCGGCGCAGCTGCTGAGTCCGCTGATGGCGACCTCTACGCACCCCGCGCAGCAGGCTTCCTCGAGCTGCTCGGCGGCGCAGAGAACATCACCACCGTGAACAACTGCGCAACCCGCCTGCGTGTCTCCGTTGCTGATGAGTCCCTCGTCAGCCCCTCGGATGCAGACTTCAAGAGCGCAGGTGCTCTGGGTCTGGTTCGCAAGGGCAAGGCATTCCAGGTCATCGTCGGCATGGACGTTCCCCAGGTTCGCGAGCGTTTCGAGACCATGGTGAACGAAGCTAAGACCCTCTCCTAAGAGGATTCAGCTTTCAACCGTCTGACGGTATGACGCCTCATAAGGTATAGACTTCGCCGGCGGTATCGGATAACACCGATGCCGCCGGCGAAGCTGTACCCGGGCTCGTGTCCAGACGTATTCCCGGCTCAAATCTGCATAACGCGCCCCTCAACGTGAGGGAAGACCACCCTCACCCACCCTGGCTGATGACCTTAGAGCGTGTACTATTTATATATTGCTCACCATCGGATTCAGGAGCTTTGAGTGGATTTACAAGATGTCGTGAATGCGAACCAGCACCGATTCAGTGAAACTGAACGGGAAATTTTGGCATTCATGCTAGAAAACGAAGAGTTCGTTGCAGAGTCAACGATCAACTCTCTGGCACATAAAACTTATACTTCGACCAGCTCAATTATCCGCCTGACGAAGAAGCTGAACTTCTCCGGATTTGCTGAGTTGAAGTACTTCATTAAGTCCTCTCTGAACCGCAGCGAACCCTTCAACCCGCGGTTCATCGAGAGCGGCCGCGAAGACATTCAGCGCACCTACGACTACCTCGAGCACATGGAGCTGAGCGGACTGCTCAAGCGCATCCATGAGGCTCGCACTGTGTACTGCTTCGGTACCGGCTACGCTCAGCGTAACGCAGTGCAGGAATTTGCCAAGTCCATGCAGGTTTGCGGTAAGTTCTGCCACGTCATTCCGGCACGTAATGAGTTCGAAAGCGCCATGAACAATATGACCCAGGATGATGTGGTCATCATTGTGTCCTTCTCCGGTCAGACCGAGAATATGCGCGAACACATTAAGATGCTGGCGCTACGCCGCATCCCCATGATTGCGGTGACCGCCATTGGTGTGAACTACATGTCCTCGCACGCCGAGTACTCCCTGCACTACCAGACCACCCCCACCCACATCAGCACCCAGCGCAAGCCCTACTACTCCTTCGTGGCGCTGTCGGTGCTGCTGGACTACATCGTGCGCCGCTACATTGAGCACGTTGAACACGAGCGCCGTGAAACCCTGCAGGACCAGGTGGACGACGCCCTCAATAGCGGAGGCGAAATCGACGCCTGACAAGGCGAAACTATGCCCACCTGCTCCTTCACTCACTCCTCCTGAACCCGACCGAATCCGCCTGAGACCATCTGAAAGAGACACCCCGTGACCGCAATTTTCGCGCTCATCGAAAACACCGACAAGATGCGTAAGTACCTGTTCTGGTACCTCATGATCATCCCCGCACTGCTGCTGCTGTGGATTGCCCTGGGCGCAGCGAACTCCCAGATGGACTTCCAAGCAGCCCTGAAGATCCCCTTCTTCACCGTGGCATTCCTGAACGCCTGCCTCAGCCTGCTGCTGGGCGGTACCCTCAAGCTCGCAGGTGCAGAGAACGAACGCACCGAACGAGCCTACGCCCTGTACCTGACCATACTGCTGGTCATTATCGGTAACCTGCCCGGCGCAATCCTGAGCTTCTTCCTCTTCCGCTCCCTGCGCTTCGGCAACCTGGAAGGCGAACTGGCACCCAAGTACCGTTGGGCGCTTCTGCCTGCCCTGGTCTTCTACGTATTGGTGACCGTAGTGCTGACCGCCGTCAATATCGCAATGTGGTCGAAGTAAGCACACCGGCACGGTAAGCACACAGGAGCAGTAAACACGCAGGCGTACGCTGATACCCGCCCCGCTTGAGGCACACCGGGCAGAGGACCCCGGAAGAACCACCATCTTCGGTGTGTACGCGCAAACGTACACCGCACTGACCCACAAGGACACTCACGACGTGAACCAGATTCCCGAGCCTACCGACGCGCAGCACGCACCCGGCACCCCGGCTGATATTGCTCAGCCCGCCGCCGCCGCGACCTCAGCAGAGGAAACCCACGAAGTAGCTGACGAAATCAACATCGCCGAGCTGCCCGCACACCTGAACCCCGCCCACGAGGACTTCGACCCCTCGGCGGGGCTTGAGCGCTGGGCAGAACAGATGGACGTCTACACCGGCCCCGACGCGATGCTCGACTTCAACCAGGTCGACTACGTGCACATCGACCTGTCCGAGGCGAACCCCTCCGGCCTGGCTCAGCTACTCGCCGGACGCAAGACCCGCCTCTCCACGATTCTGCGCGACAAGTCGCAGCTGGAGGCAGGCATGCGCTCCGCACGCACCCTGCGCACCAAGATTTACGAGCTTGCCACCGACCACGGCCTGGACTCCGGCTACTTCGTGGCGGGTACCGCCTCCTGGCTTTCGCACGACACCCGCGAGGATGCCGCCGCCTACGAGAAGCGCTTCATCGCGCCGATTCTCATGGCGCCGCTGAGCATTACCCCGCACCCTAAGGACGACGACTTCGAGCTGCGCCTCGCCGGTTCTGCACGCCTGAACCCGGCGATGGTTCGACAGATCAAGCAGGAATACGGCATCGACCTGGGCACCATGGATGTGGCGCAGCTGGCGAACTCCATGTCCCGCCTGGATCCCGAGCCGGTCATCGAACGTATGCGCGCCTCCGCGGGCCGTATTCCGGGCATGACCATTGAATCGAAGTACTTCATCTCAACCTTTGCTGACCTGAAGGAAAGCCTGGGCGAACTGCCGCACACCGCCATCACCCCGCTGGTTCGTGACCTGGCGGCGCTGAAGGTGCCCGGAGTGAAGCCGCGTGAGCTTAACGCCCACAACCTGCAGCCGCCCCTGGACCAGCGTGACCCGGCAGAAGAAATGCTCCTGCTGGATGCGGACGCGAACGCCCAGGAAATTATCGACACCGCGGTCAGCGGATTCTCCTTCACCATCACTGCGGCGCCCGGCACCGAGCCGCTGCGTACCGCCGTGAACATTGCATCCGCCCTGATGGGTCGCGGTAAGTCCGTGCTCGTGGTGGGCGAGAAGCGCTCCACCCTCGCTGAGTTCTCGGCGCTGCTCAAGCGCACCGGCATTGAGAGCCTGCGCTACGACCTGCTTGCCGAGCACGATGCTGAGGCTCAGCGTGCCGAGTTCATTCGCGCGATCGTGCGTAATGAGAGCGCCGAAGAGCCGAACTCTGAGGACCTGAACGAAGAGCTCGTGGCGACCCGTGCCGCGCTGCTCGACCACACTCGTGCCCTGCTGAACAAGGACTCGAACTGGCAGATTTCTGTCTACTCTGCACTGCAGCGTCTGGCTGAGCTGACCGCCTCCGAGGACGGCCCGGCAACCCGCGTGCGTTTTGACCGCCCCATGCTCGATTCGCTCATGGAGCGTGAGCAGGTGCGTGCCGAGTTGGTGCGTCTGGGCGAGATTGATGGTTTTGCGGCGGCTTCGCGTACCTCCCCGTGGTACCGCGCCCGCCTGGTCAATGACGAGGAAGCCGCCGAGGCGTACGCCCTGGTCATTACCCTCAAGTCCTCCCTGCTGAACCTGCGTGAGGCGATGAACCACACCAGCGCCATGCTGGGACTGCGCCCGGGTCGTACCATCGCCGAGTGGGAGTCGCAGCTGGCGATTCTGATGCGCATCCGCGAGACGCTCAAGCGTTTCCGCGCTGATGTCTACGACCGCCCGGTGACCGACCTGATTGCGGCGACCGCCTCGGGTGCGTGGCGCCGTGAGAACGGCATCGAGATGAGCAGTATGCAGCGTTCCCGTCTGCGCCGCGCGGCGAAGGAGTACATCCTGCCCGGCGTGAATATTGGTGACCTGCACGAGCAGCTGAAGGTGGTCCAGGCGGAGCGCGCCGAGTGGATTCGCCACATTGAGGCGCCCCGCACCCCGCAGATTCCGGAGAACCTGGATCAGCTGGCTGCCGCCCTGAACTCCCTGGTTTCTGAGCTGGCGGGCCTGGGCATTGTCCTGGCGGACACTGTCGAAGGCATCGATTTTGTGCGCACCGACCTGGATGTGCTGGACGCCCGCCTGGACGCCCTCATGGCGGACCGCGTGCTGCTGATGACCCTGCCGGAGCGTGACGCCCTGACCCAGAAGCTGCGTGAGCGTGGCCTGTCGGAGCTGCTCGATGACCTGTACGCACGTCAGGTTCCGACCGAGGTTGTTTCCGCTGAGCTGGAGCTCGCCTGGTGGCAGTCTGCCCTGGAGTTCTTGCTGCAGCATCACGAAGGTAAGCTGCTGGACGGTGACCGTCTGCGCGATACGGAGTCCCGTTTCCGCCGTGCCGACTACGCCCACATGACCAGCGCTCCGGCGCGTCTGCTGGCGAAGATGGCCCGCGTGTGGACTGACCGCATTGAGTCTGAGCACGACCAGGCGGCGTACCTGAAGAGTCAGCTGCGCGGCTACGAGTTCGTGCTCGAAGAGCTGCTGACTCACGCCCCGGTCATGGCGCGTACCCTGTTGCCGCTGTGGACTGCGAGCCCCTTCGCCCTGGCGCGTAAGGTTCCCGCCTCCATGCGTTTTGATACGGTGCTTCTGCTGGATTCCGAGTCGACCCCGCTGGCGGCAAACCTGCCGGCGATTACCCGCGCCGACCAGGTGATTGCCCTGGGCGACCCGCATTCGGGTTACCCCTCGCCGTTCATCGTGTCTGCGCCGACTTTCGGTGCACCCGAGCCGACCGACGAGCAGCTGGACAGCACCTTCGACGTGCTCGCAACCATACTGCCCAACCGTACCCTGGCGATGCTGCATCGCAGCATGGACCCGGTGATTCTCGACTACCTGAACCGTGAGTTCTACGGTTCGCAGCTACATGCGGCTCCGGTGAGCCGCGCCTCCGCTCAGCCTGCCGGTTCGCTGACCGTTGAGTACATTGATACTCGCGGTAAGGTCAGCGATAACGCGAACTTGGATTCGCCCGGTGTTGAGGTGGAGCGCGTCACGAACCTGGTGCTCGAGCACGCGTACCGCACCCCGGACCGTTCGCTGGCGGTTGTGACGGCTAGCCCGAAGCACGCTCAGCGTGTGGCTGAGTCGGTGCGTCACGCCCTGAGCCTGTACCCGCAGCTGGCGCCGTTCTTCGCTGCCGGTGAGGAGTCTTTCCGCGTGGTCGATCTGACCCGCGCCGAGAGCCTCGAGCGCGATACCGTGATTTTCTCCCTGGGTGTGGGCCGTGCCCGCCTGGGTCAGGCGTCGTATGATTTGGGTCAGCTGTCTGCCGAGCACGGTCGCCAGGGCTTTGTGGTTGCGTTGACTCGTGCCCGCCGCGCCCTGCGCATCGTCTCGTGCATTGACCCGTCGGAGCTGGACCCGCAGAAGCTGCACCACGGCGCGGTGGACTTCTACCACCTGCTGCGTGAGCACGCGGAACGTCAGGCACGTGAAGAGGTGGAGGCGAAGGCACAGCGCGTACCGGAGACTCTGCCGCGTAACGCATTCTTGGCAGCCGACGAGGCTGACACCCCGGATTTGGGCGACTGGCTGCTGAACGATTTGGTGGCGCGCCTGCAGGCTTGCGGTGTGCGTGTGACTCGCGGCGAGGGTGATATCGCTCTGATTGCGCACGCCCCGGAGAAGGTGGCGGCTGAGCCGGTGCCTGCGCTGGGCGTGGCTCCCGTGGTCTCGTCGAGCCCGAGCGTGCCGGCGGCTATGCCGCTGGTGGCGTGCTCTGACGGCGAGCAGAATTACGCGCGTGCTTCGGTGCGTGAGCGTACCCGCCTGCTGCCGGAGCGTCTGAGCCGCACGGGCTGGAACTACATTACGCTGGGCACCCTGGAGGTGTTCGCTGATCCGGACGCTGTGGTGGCGCGCGTGCTGCACTACCTGGATATGGATGAGGGCGCTGAGGTTCGTGGCTAGTTATTCGTCGACGCCGAAGCCTCGCCGCGGTCACCGTCGCGTGAGCGGCGGCGGCTCGGTGAGCGGGGCTGAGCCTCTGCTGGTGGGTGTCACGACGCCTCCGGCTTCGGGTACCTCGTCTGTTGTGGGGTTTTCCGCGAAGAAAGCTGATGCTCAAAACCCGAACTCTCAGAAGGCGGGTTCCCAGAAGGCGGCTACTTCCGCGCAGCCGCTGACCCCGGAGGAGCGTGAGCGTCTGGAATGGATGCGTCAGCAGCGTCCTCCGCACTGGGGCAACAATATCGTGTAGCGCATCCGAGCCGGAAGTGCTTCTTAAACGCCGAGGGGCGGGGCAACCTGTGTTGCCCCGCCCCTCTTTGGCCGGTGTGGAACTTCAGCTTAGGATTTGCCCTTGTCGGTGCTGTAGAAGCCGGAACCCTTGAATGTCACGCCGACGGTGTTGTAGCGCTTGCGCAGGGTTTCTTCGCCGCACTGCGGGCAGACGCGCAGCGCATCGTCGCTAAAGGACTGGCGCTGTTCAAAGACGTGGTTGCAATTCTTGCACTGGTAAACGTAGACCGGCATTTTGTCCTTCTGTATCCGTTTTCGCTGGGATGGTTTATTAACGTGGTTTGAGTGTACCGCTTTTGAAACGCTGGGAGCTATTTGCGTTTTCTTCTCAAATAGCTTTTTCTGGTTTCTTTTTGCCTTTTTCCTGAGCGCTTTTATTAATGTGTCTCGCATATCTTTACGCTTTTGCCTAAAGATTTGGGGTGTCAATCAAGAGCAAACCGGGGATGGGTGAGCCGGGTTCTTTTAGCTCTGCGGGTGAGTGCGGAAAATACCTTCCTCGGTGAGAATGACCGGCAGAATGGCGTCCCACCGGTCGTAGGGGATAGTTTCGTACATTTCATCGGCAAAGACCACGCCGATGCTCTGCTCCTTCAGCTGCTGTGCGCTGAGCAGCGGGATAATGCGGTCGTAGTAGCCGCCTCCTTGGCCGAGGCGGTGCCCGCCAGCGTCAAAGGCGAGAGCGGGGATGAGGCGCACATTGGCGTTTACGAAGGCTTGATCGTCCTGTTCTTCGCCCTCGGGTTCGGGGATTCCCATGGGGCTGAGCGGGTGCTCAACGGCGGGGTCCCAGTGCACCCAGGTGAGTTTGCGTCCGGGGCGCACGACGGGCACGAGGATACGGTGTCCGTCCTTGTGTAGGCGGGTTAGTGCTTCAACGATGGGCGGCTCGGATTTGGTGGGCAGGTATGCCGCAATGGTGCCGGGGGAGTGGAGGCGCTGCGCGATGGCCTCGAGAATGTGGCGGGTGAAAAGGTTAGTCATCCGCTGCTGACCCTGTTCGCCGCGGTGGCTGCGTGCGGTGAGGCGGCGCGGGCGGATTTGGGAGCGGAGAATATCTTTGTCCAGGGCGATATCGTCTGCGCTGGCTCCGGCGTCGGAGTTGCTGGTGGCGGCTGTGGTATTGAGAGGCATGGTGTGTCCCATCGGTATTGCGGGTGAGGTCTTATATGGGGGGCGGAGATGAGCTGGTTTGGGTCATGGTTCCTCCGCGCTGAGGGGGGTGCCTCCGCGCTGAGGAGTGTTTCGAGGCAGCGCGAAAACATCCTTGTGGGTGTCCAAAAGCAATCCGCTCTGCTGGGCTGTAGATTCTACTTTTCAGTATAGGGATTGTAGAAAGTAGCATTGGGCTCGGAAGAACGTATTCTCTCTGCACCCCTAAGAATGTACCTTCACTGATATGTAGTTAGTCACGTTGAAGATTTTTTCATGTCATAGTCTCGATAAATCGCCTTAAGTACTTTACAACTTAGGGTATTCTTGTGGCATGGCTACTGAAATTAAGTCTGTTACTAAGGCAGTTATTCCTGCTGCTGGTCTGGGCACCCGATTCCTGCCCGCAACGAAGGCAACCCCTAAGGAAATGCTCCCCGTCGTCGATCGCCCCGCGATTCAGTACGTGGTGGAGGAAGCAATTCGTGCCGGTCTGAACGACGTTCTGATGATTACCGGTCGTAACAAGCGTGCTCTCGAGGATCACTTTGACCGCGTTCCCGTTCTGGAGCAGCAGCTCGCCGAGCAGGGTAAGGACGCTCTGCTCGCATCCGTGGTAGCTACCAATGAGATGGGCGGCGACCTGCACTACGTGCGTCAGGGCGACCCCAAGGGTCTGGGCCACGCTGTTCTGCGCGCAAAGCGCCACGTCGGCGATGAGGCATTCGCTGTTCTGCTCGGCGATGACCTGATTGACGAGAAGGAAGACCTGCTCACTCGCATGGTGGAGGTCCAGGAGCGTACCGGCGGTTCCGTCGTTGCTCTGATGGAGGTTCCCCGCGAGGCTATTTCTGCTTACGGTGCAGCTGCTATTGAGGCTGTTGAGGGCGAGGACGGTTTCGTTAAGATCACTGGTCTGGTTGAGAAGCCTGCTGCTGATGAGGCTCCCTCGAACTACGCTGTGATTGGCCGTTACGTTCTGAGCTCGAAGGTCTTCGAGGTTCTGGAGAACACCGCTCCGGGCCGCGGCGGCGAAATTCAGCTGACCGACGCTCTGCAGACCCTGGCTCAGGGCGAGGGTGAAGGCGAAGGTGTCTACGGCGTGGTCTTCTCTGGCCGCCGTTTCGACACCGGTGACAAGCTGTCCTACCTGAAGGCAAACGTTATTCTTGCTGCTGAGCGTCCTGAGTTCGGTGACGACCTGCGCGCATGGCTGAAGGACTTTGTCGCAGAGAACTGCTAAGCACTCTGCATCCGCTCTCTAGCGAGGGCAACCGATAAATACCAACCACGCTGAGGAAGGCGTTCTTTCCGGTGGGGCGTTAGCTCCGAGGGAGGGCGCCTTCCTTGTTTCGTAGACAGATAGTGCCGAGTGAGAGCTTGGCGATATTTCTGTGGTGAGTATGCTCCGGCATGCTCGGGTGCATATTCCTTCTGGGGTATATGCGCATATCCAGCCCGATTCTTTCCTCTTATGGAAAGCATCGGGAATATAAGGGTATGATTAAAGTCTAGGGATAAAGGGACGATAGAGGGCGACCTGATATGACGCTGTTGAACACCTCCGGTGTGTTGGTAATTCTGACCGTGATTTTGCTGCTGTGGTTTGTGCCCAGGAGCCTCCGTCGCGCGCCCGCAGGTCACGTCATGGAGCCTGAGCGTCCCCTGATTAGTGCCGAGCGTACCGCTGAGGACATTCTCGCCTCCGCCGGTGTGCTACTGAATGAGTCGGAGGCGTACCAGTCTTCCGATCATGCGGTGGCGCCGGGTACCTCCCTGCCCTCTTCTGCTCTTCCGCAGGCTTCTTCCTCTCACGCTGTCGATGACTTCGCTCAGCCTGCCCCGGACACGGCTTCTATTTCGCAGATTCGCGAATCTTCCCCCACTGCGCCCTATACCGATGCAATCCCTGTAGTGGAGGAGGCAAAGCCTTCCGTCCTGTCGTACTTTGATACCTCAAACCCGAGCGGTATTGTCCTGCTGGTTGCCGCCGGTCTGGGTGTGCTTGCCCTGGTCACCGGCCTTCTGGCACTCTTTGCTGATTTGGCGTGGGGTTGGGCTGTCCTCTTCCTGATTCTTGCCGGTGGCGCGTGGGCGGTGAGCCGTTTTGGTCTGCTGGAGTCTCTTGCCCATCAGGTGAAGGCGAACCGCGATGAGCGCCGCGCCAAGGCTGAAGCAGAAGATGCCGAAGGCGATGACGTTGAGGACAACGACGCTGAGGATGAAGGGTACGAAGGCTCCGACGACGAACCCTACGACGATGCACCCGAATTGGTAGATGGCCCGGGTGCTAAAGGCCCGGATTCTGAAGCTACTGAAGAATCTGAGCCTCAGTCGCGCCCCGCTACCCGCAAGCCCGCTACCCGCAAGTCTGCCGGCAACCTGAACCGTGAGGCGGCACGCCCGAGCCGTGCGCACATCGCGGTGGAGGCATCTGAGGATGCACCCGAGACGGCTGCTCGCGAGGCTGTTGCTCGTGAGGAAGTGCCCGCGCCTTCTCAGACTGCGCGTCCCGTTCGCCCGGCACCTGCTCGTTCTGCTGCTACCCGTTCTGCCGCTACTAGTTCTACTGAGCCGCCTGCGGCTCATCGCCCTGAGCGTCGCCAGCAGCGTCCGAGCCGCTTCCAGCCGATTCGCCGCGGTAGCGTGCTCTTCGACCAGGAGAGCGGTTCCGCCACTCGTGCTTCCTCCGCTGCTACGCCTCGTACCGCGGGGCAGCCTCGGGTAGCGCAGGCGCCGGGTGCACAGCCTCAGCCTGCTCAGCCCGCTCAGGTTCAGCAGGCACTCGCACAGCAGCCGGCAATTCAGCCGGATCAGCCGGTGGCTCGTCAGGCTCTGCGCGACGGTTCGCCCGTTCGCCCGGCACCTGCGGCTCCTGCCGCTCAGCCGATTCCCGAAGAGATTCCTCTGCCGGATGTCCTGGATGATTCCGAGTTCGATGCGCTGGACATCGCCTCGCTGAACGACCCGGCTCACTCGACCGGCGCTACTGCAACCGGTGGTGTTCGTGCGACGAATCGTCACCCCGGTGCTGGCTCCTCCTTTGAGGCTGTGAGCAACACCTGGAACCCGGTTCAGCTGCCCAAGCCGCTGAGCGCCCTGCACCGCCAGGATCAGGGCAAGAATCAGGGTAAGAAGTAGACTTCGCTCTAAAACGCGTAAAACCCCGATAGCTTGTGCTGTCGGGGTTTTGTGCTGTCAGGGGTTTTTCGCGCTGTCAGGGATTTGTGTCTATGGGAAATGCGTTGGCGGGTAAGGGCGGGTGGGAGTGTACGGCGCGGGAATGGGAAGCACGGGTAAAGCGGGTAGTTAAAAAGAAAAGGAACCCCGTCCATGGGGTTCCTTTTCCAGCATCACACACAGGAAGAAAGTCTTCTAGACCGACTAGGAAGACCTTCCCACAAGGCCTGCCCTATTCGGTAATAAAAATATATCCTAATTCCTGCACCCGATACAAGCCGAAAATAGCGACACCCTGTCAATAAACTAAGGTTCACCTAAGTAAAACCCGCGCCATTGCAGGCGACAAGGGGCAATAACCCTCGGCTGAAAAAAATTTAAAAAACTTTTTAGCCTCCTCCAAGCGTCCAATATGAAGCTTCAAAGAACCTTCAATCAGGCCAATATTGCCCACTCGTGAGAGAATAGCCGGGTGAAAGAATGGTTTGACGCACTCCCGATTGAGGTTGCCCTAGCTTTCATGTGGGGTGTCGGTATTGTTCGCACCAGCATTGTCTACGGCCTCGGAGCGCTGACCGCAGAAGGCGGAGCCCGCTTTGACCGCATCCGCAAAGCCATGGACAGCCCGCTCTACCGTAAAGCGCGCCGCTTGATTAACCGGTGGGGCGTAATTGCCGTGCCCCTCTGCTTTCTCACCGTGGGTCTGCAAACCGCGGTCATCATCACGACCGGTTTCACGAAAATGCCGCTGCGGCGCTGGGTTCCGGCGATGCTGCTTGGAACCCTCATGTGGGCGTGCATCTACACCACCATCGGCTTCGCAATTCTTGCCGCGCTCGGCCTGGAGCCGTGGATGTTCCCGCTCGCCCTCGCCATTGTTATTACGGTGCTGGTCATTGTGTCTCAGCTGCGCGAACGCCGCATTAACCGCGAAACCGTTGAGAACACTACCGTGGACATTACCGAGAACTAGTCCTGTCTCCAGCAGGGGATAGGTGCACTATCTTGCCGGGTTGAGACCGCTCACCTGCCCCCAATACCGCCGCCCAAGATGTGCTAGCGTGGAGGGATGAGTTCATCCGCATCCTCCACCGCAGGTACCCCCGAAGAGCAGCCCGTCAACGACCCTGCTCTCACCGCAATCGACCCCGAGTTGAGCGCGCCCGAAAACGCTACCGACGAGGTAGAAACCGAAGCGCCCATCGAGGCTCCCACCCGCGTGTACCTGCACCCCGAGCAGCTGGCAATGATCCAGACTCCGGAGGCTCTGCCCATCCCCGTGCTGCAACGCTCCGTGCTGCGTGTGAGCTACGTGCCGGCGATTATGCCCGGCAAATGGTTCAACCGCTGGCATGAGCGTTACGGCGACCGCGTGCAGCTGGCGGAGGTGCCCGTGCGTGAGGCGCGCGGCCTGGACTCCCTGCATCAGGACCTGTACCTGATTGATCCCGCCGGTAACCCCGCCGTTATCTCCGCTGCTGAATCTGCAGAAGAGGGAACCGCCGTCTCCGAAGCATCCGCCCTCTCTGAGGCGCCCGCCGAAGCTACCGAGCACGCCCCCATTGAGCCTAAGCACGTACCCGAGAACCCCTTCGCGCACATGAGCATTGTGCGCCCCGACCGCGAACCGGCAAGCAACGACGGCGAGAAGTACCACAGCATCCGCCTCTACGAGGAGCTGCCCGTGGTCATTCTGCCGGTGGACCACGTGCTCACCGTGCTTGATGAGGTGCCCGTGGAGGAGCTCGCCGAAGAGTTCCTGCTACAGCCCGCCTCCGATATTCCCGCCTACGAGGAAGTATCCCGCCCCTGGCGCGAGAGCGCCGGCCGCATCGTGCCCGAAGGCCTGACCGATAAGGAAACCATCGAGCTGGTTGCCGCCGGTGTGGGCCTGTACATTGTGCCCATGTCCATCGCGCGTTTCTACCACCGCAAGGACCTCACCTACCGCCCCGTTGCTGGACTGGACACCTACCCGGTGCACCTGGTCTGGCCGCGTGCCCCCAAGGGCGAGCCGCGCAGCGAAGAGCTCGAAGCCCTCCTGCAGGACTTCATCGGCATTGTGCGCGGCCGCACCGCAACCAGCGACCGCGGTAGCGAAACCCGACAGGCACGCGCCGAACGCATCGCCGCCGAAAAAGCAAAGGAAAAAGCGAAGGCACGAGCCGCCAACGCCCGCCGCGAAGCCCGCGATAAAAAGCGCGCCAACGCCAAGAAAAACGGCAACGCACGCCAGCACGCTCGACAGTCCGCCAAAGCCGCCAGCGCACGCCGCGGCAAGAAACGCTAAAGAACGATAGACGGTAAAATCAAACCATGGCATTAGCAATGGAAACCCGACCCGCAGCCTACGCAGTCATCATTGAGCAGGGCAAGCTGCTCATGACCCGCTGGGTGCCCGAAGACCGCGCGCTCAGCCCCCTCTGGTCCCTGCCCGGAGGCGGCATGGAACCCGGCGAACAGGCGGACGAGACCGCGCTGAGGGAAACCCTCGAAGAGACCGGCTACAGCGTCGCCATTGAAGACATTCTGGGCGTGCACGCCGGACACTTCCCCGTGCGTTCCACCCAGAAAGACCCGCAGGCGCTGCCCTTCTGCGCCCTGCGGGTGGTTTTCCGTGCCCACATTGTCACCGGCGAACTGCGCCACGAAATTAACGGCTCCTCCGACACCGCACGCTGGGTACCCATCGCTGAGCTGGACACCATCCGCTACGGCACCCTCATCGACGAGGTCGCCTCCATGATGGGCTACTCCAACGCCGCCAGCTGGGCGCGCGAATACCGCGAATTTCTTGCCGACGAAAACGCACGGAAGCTTCCCTAATGAACCGACTAACCCTCACCCGCCGTGCGGCGCTCACCTCCCTGGCGCTCATGCCGCTGCTTGCCGCCTGCGGTAGTAACGACACGACCCCGCACGTGGATCCCTCCGCGTCCAGCTACGGTACCCTGCGCATCGGCTACGGTGCCCTGCGTGAGATGCGCGCCGTTGCGCACGTGTACGCGCGCGCCCTGCGACAGGTTGGTTACTCCGTTGAACTTGTTGACACCGATAACAGCCGCGCTACCGCCCTGCGCGGGCTCATGGTTCCTTCGGCGAACTCCGCCACCCCCACCGCAACTCTGCCTGACGATGAGGAAACCGGTAGCACTGCCGCCGTTGAATCGCTGGACCTGGTTATCGACTACAGCGGCGACCTGCTGCTCTACCTGACCGACGACGGCAAAATCAGTCCCGCCGCCGCGCAGAACGAACGCATCGCCGCCTCCGTGAGCGCCTCCGCTCAGGCAGCCGGCGTGACCCTGCCCCCGGCAGCTACCCCCACCGCGGAGGAGAGCACCGCCTCCGCGCATGCTACGGACGCAACCGCGAGCCCCACCGCAAGCTCCACCCGCTCCGCAGACCCCATCAACCTGCGCGCCATGAGCACCACCGACATGACCAACGCCATCTCGCGCATCCTGCCCGAAGAGCTCATGCTCCTCAACGGTGCAAACGCCACCAACAAGGATGTACTGGTCACCACCCGCGCCGTGAGCGCCCGCTACAAGCTCAACTCCCTCGCGAACCTGCGCGATGTGCAATCGAGTCTGGTGTTCTCCATTCCGACCGGGTACTCCAGCGGTACCTACGGCGTGGATTCTTTGCGTAGCCTCTACCGCTACCGTGTGCACGACCCGAAGATTCAGGACAACCCCGCCGAACGTGTCAATGCCCTCACCGCAGACACCGTGCAGGTGACCCTGCTGCACAGCTGCGACTCCGCGATTGAAGAGAACCGCCTAGTCACCCTGGAAGACCCGTCAACGGCGCTTCTGCAGCAGCAGCTGGTGCCCATTATTCGTCGTACCCTGCCAGATAGCGCTCGTACGGCAATTAACCGCGTATCATCTACATTAGACACGGGTAACCTCTCGTTCCTGTTGCGTCTGACCAGCGGATCCAACCCCATCGCAGATGACGACGCAGCACAATTCATTTTGGATCACCCTAGAAAGTAAATCATCATGACGAAGTACCGTCAGTCCTCAAAGTTGAGCAACGTCCTGTACGACATCCGCGGCCCCATTCTGGATGAGGCCAATCGCATGGAAGCGATGGGCCACCGCATCCTCAAACTGAACATTGGTAACCCCGCACCCTTCGGCTTTGAGGCGCCGGATGCCATCATGATGGACATCATTCGTCACCTGCCCGAAACTCAGGGCTACTCTGACTCCCGCGGTCTCTACTCGGCACGTACCGCCATTGTGCAGCACTACCAGAACCGCGGCATCATGAACCTCGACACCGATGCCGTCTACCTCGGCAACGGCGTGTCTGAGCTCATTCCGATGACCCTGCAGGCACTGTGCGAGACCGGCGACGAAATCCTGGTTCCCATGCCCGATTACCCGCTGTGGACCGCATCCACCGCGCTGGTGGGCGGTAAGCCCGTGCACTACCTCTGCGATGAGGAAAACAACTGGTACCCGGATATTGAAGACATTAAGTCGAAGATTACCGAGCGCACCAAGGGCATCGTGGTTATCAACCCGAACAACCCCACCGGTGCCGTGTACCCGCGCTCCGTGCTCAAGCAGATTGTAGATGTGGCACGCGAGCACGGCCTGGTGGTCTTCGCTGACGAAATCTACGAAAAGATTACCTACGACGGTGCTGAAGCCATCAACATGGCAACCCTCACCGGCGACGACGTGCTCTGCCTGACCTTCTCGGGTCTGTCCAAGGCATACCGAGTCTGCGGTTACCGTGCAGGCTGGGTCGCTATCACCGGCCCCAAGAAGGATGCCGCAAGCTACCTTGAGGGTATTCACCTGCTCGCCTCCATGCGCCTGTGCTCCAACGTTCCGGCACAGCACGCAATTCAGACCGCGCTCGGCGGCTACCAGTCCATTAACGAGCTGATTGTTCCCGGCGGCCGCCTGTACGAGCAGCGCACCCTGGCGCACAAGATGCTCAACGAGATTGACGGCATCAGCTGCACCAACGCGGAAGGCGCGCTCTACCTGTTCCCGAAGATCGATATTGAGCGCTTCGACATTACCGACGATGAGCAGTTCGCCCTGGACCTGCTCAAGAGCCAGAAGATCCTCTTCAGCCACGGCCGTGCGTTCAATTGGAAGGACCCGGATCACTTCCGCCTGGTGTTCCTGCCCGATACGCAGACCCTCACCAGCGCCCTGGAGCGCCTGGGTAACTTCATGGCTGACTACAAGCAGAAGCACTAGCCCTGCCGCCTCTGCTACGTATAGACGGAAAATAGCCTGCCCCGCAGTTCTGATGAGCTGCGGGGCAGGCTATTTTTAGTGGCTTTGCGGATGCACCAGAGGGGGCAGCAATGCGCCAGAAGGCAGGGCAACACGCCGGGAGGGGCATGCTAGTTCGCCGCAGGTTCCCCGCCCTGTGCACCTGCCTGCGCACCGCGTGCCGCGTTCAGGCGCTCCTGTGCGCCCTGCAGCCACGCCTCGCAGCGGGCGGCAAGCGCCTCGCCACGCTCCCACAGGGCGATAGAGGTTTCCAGGTCGCTGGCACCGGACTCCAGCTGGCGCACGACCTGCTCCAGCTCGGCACGCGCCTGCTCGTAGCCGAGGGTTTCGACGGGTGCGCCTAGTTCGGCGCTGTTGAAGCTAATGTTCTCGCTCATTGAGGAACCTTTCAGGGTAAAAACTAGGGGTAAAACTTAGGGGTATCGAGGTTTAGGAGATGTTTGAGGGATCCGTGGAAGTTACGGTCGCCTGCGCCGAACCGGACGCCGCGCGTACCGTAATCTGCTCGCCCTCGCTCAGCGCCGAAGCGTCACGCACAATAGCGCCCGCCGCATCCTGAACGATGGAGTAGCCGCGGTTGAGCGTCTGCGCAGGCGAGAGCGACCGCACCCGAGCCAACGTGTGCGACAGAGTCGCCGACTCACGCTCCAGACGGTGCTGCACCGAACGGTGAGCGCGCTCGCGCAGCTGGCTCAGCTCCTCCACACGCATGAGCAGGGAGGACTCCGGGTGGGTGAGCACCGGGCGGGTGCGCAACTGGGCAATGTAGTTCATCTGCATGCCCACGTAGCCGAGCACCGCACGGTCCAGGCGGGCGCGCGCCTCGGTGATGCGGGCGGTTTCCTCCAAAATATCGGGCACAATGCGCTTACCCGCATCGGTGGGGGTGGAGGCGCGCAGGTCGGCGACCGCATCGAGGATGGGGGAGTCCGCCTCGTGACCGATAGCCGAGACCACCGGGGTGGTGGCCGCCGCGACGGCGCGGATGAGCGCCTCCTCGGAGAAGGGCAACAGGTCCTCGAAGGAGCCGCCGCCTCGGGCGATGACGATGACGTCTACCTCCGGGTGGGCATCCAGTTCGGCGAGAGCCGCAATGACCTCAGCCGCCGCACCTTCACCTTGCACCCGGGTATTGCGCACCTCGAAGACCACGCCGGGCCAGCGCAGGGAAGCGTTGCGGATAACGTCCTTCTCCGCGTCAGAATCGCGACCGGTAATCAGACCCACACGATTCGGCAGCATGGGCAGCGGCTTCTTGCGCGCGTCAGAGAACAGCCCCTCGGCGGCGAGAGCTTCACGCAGACGCTGCAGCTGCTCGTGCAGGTTGCCGGTGCCGACCGCATACACTTCCTTGCCGATGAGGGAGAGCTTGCCGTTCTTCCACAGGCTCGGCTTGGCGCGGGTGACGATGCGAGCGCCTACGGTCACATCAGCCGCCAGGCCGCTACCGGCACGCCCAAAGAGCGCGAGGGTGAAGGAGAAGTCTTCGTTGAGATCTTTGAGCTCCATGAAGACGTTGCCGCCGCGGCCGTTGAGGGAGGCGACCTGCGCCTCCACCCAAAGCTCGGGAACCTTGTCTACGTAGTTTTTGAGGTTCTGCGCGAGCAGGGCGAGGGGCCAGGGGTTGGTGGCGGTGGTTTCCTGAGACTTCCCGGGAAGCTGCCGCTCGTGCACGGGCGGCACCACGAGTGCGGGTGCCGGCTGCGCTGCGGAGGGGTTGTAGAAGTTCATACCCTCTATTGTCCCTGATTGGTCGGTTATGCGTCTGCTCACAGGTCAGCCGAACGAATCGGGGTATCTTGCACGCAGTGCAGGTGAAACTTAGCTTCTGGCGCATTCGGCGGGTCCGAATCGGCTTTGAACAGTGTGAGCGGGTACCCTAGGCTCATGCGCTCACCCGATCAGTCAGCAGACCAGAACAATGCCCTCAATACCGCCGCAGCTTCGTCTGCGGCGGGTACGGGCGCGCAAAACTACCCGGCGGATGCGACCCGAGTCGTCGGCACCCGGATCACCCGCACGGATGGCTACTACACGGACGGCCACTACACGGCGGATGAAGACACCACCCTGCTACAGCCCACCCGGACGCTCGGCCACGGGACAGCCCCCACCAAAGCTGAATTGCAGGCTGCCCCGGAGCCTCCCTTCGCGGCAGGTTTGCGCAGGTTCCTGACCGTTGTGCTGTGCGCCCTGGCCCTGGTGACCGGTCTGGGCGCAACCGCGGGCGCCTGGGTGAACTCAAAGCTCATGTCAGAGCGCGGTTTCTCGCAGATTTCCTCCAACTTGGCGGAGGACTCGCAGATTGCCTCGCGCATTGCGGACGGCGCGGTGGAAGACCTCATGAACTCCGAGGCTATGACAACCTTCCTCGACGGCACCAAAGAAAGCGGCTTATACTCCATTCTTGTAAAGCCGACGCAGGACGGCATACGTTCCCTGCTCAACCGTTCCGCGGCTGAGCTGTCAAAAACTGAAGAATATCGAAGCCTCTGGAAGGAAGTCGCCGAGGAAACTCGCCGCTACAACCTTGAACACCAGGACGGCCCCGCCGTCATTGTGCTCACCCCCTTCTACCGTGCGCTGGATGCGAAGGTCGGTTCTATCGGTTCCTTCGACCCGGACCTGACGAAGCTCGGCCCTGAAACCCTCAACATTGACCGGGTGAAGGACGGCAACAGCCAGCAGGACCAGCAGGAATGGTACCTGCACGCCGGCATTAACCGCGCCGCCGCGCTGGGCAAATCCACCATGCCGCTGACCATTATCTCGGTGCTGAGCCTACTGCTGGCTACGCTGCTGGCACCCAGGCACCGCATCCTGGTTCCGGTGGTTACGGCTCTGCTCTACGCCCTGCTGGGATGGGGCGTCGCAGCCTGGTTAGGCGGCCAGAGCCCCGAATCCCTGGGAATTACCAGCCACAGCGCCGCCGGAACGGCGCTAATTACCGGGGTGTGGAATCAGCTCGCACCGTCACTGACCGGGCATCTGGAGGCGGCGGCAAGCTACGGGCTGGTCCTGGCAATCCTCGCCCTGCTGATCGGTATCCTGATTCGCCTCACCGCCCTGGGCCGTAGCCCTGCGAGCGGTGCCACAGTCATCACACACTAAAAGTCCGAACAACGTAGGATAGTAACCATGTCCACTGAAACTATTGCCCTGGGCCTGCCGCCCGTACCCCGCGAGCGCCGCACCCGCGCCGAGGTTGAAGCCGCCGCACCCGTCACCGGTGAGAAGAAAGTCCTGCTCGCCACCCCGCGTGGTTACTGCGCAGGCGTTGACCGTGCCGTGATCGCTGTTGAGAAGGCGCTGGAGCACTACGGTGCGCCCGTCTACGTGCGTAAGCAGATTGTTCACAACCGCCACGTGGTGGAGACCCTGGAGAAGCAGGGCGCTATCTTCGTTGATGAAGTGGACGAAGTTCCCGAAGGCTCCGTGACCGTGTTCTCGGCGCACGGCGTGTCCCCGGCGGTGGTTTCCGCAGCTGGTGACCGCTCTCTGAACACCATTGACGCGACCTGCCCGCTGGTGAACAAGGTACACCGCGAGGCTGTGCGCTTCGCCAAGCAGGACTACGACATTCTGCTCATCGGCCACACCGGCCACGAAGAGGTCGAGGGTACCGCAGGTGAGGCGCCCGAACACATCCAGATTGTGAACTCGCCCGACGAGGTGGATCAGGTGACCGTCCGCAACCCGGAGAAGGTCGTCTGGATTTCTCAGACCACCCTGTCCGTGGATGAAACCCTGGAAACCGTGGCGCGTCTGCGTGAGCGTTTCCCCTCCCTGCAGGATCCGCCCTCGGACGACATCTGCTACGCAACCTCTAACCGCCAGGGCGCCATCAAGGAGATCGCTCCGCGCGCCGACCTGGTGATTGTGGTGGGTTCGGCAAACTCCTCGAACTCCGTGCGCCTGAAGGAAGTAGCGCTCGAATACGGTGCTAAGCGTGCCGAGCGTGTGGACTTCGCGCACCAGGTGGACGAGTCCTGGTTTGAGGGCGTGGCGACCGTGGGCCTGACCTCCGGCGCGTCCGTGCCCGAGGTTCTGGTTCAGGAGGTGCTGGCTCTGCTCGCCGAGTACGGCTACAGCACCATTGAAGAGGTGGAGACCGCGAAGGAAGACATTCTCTTCTCCCTGCCGAAGGAACTGCGTTCCGCCCTCAAGAATGACGAGAACGTGGGCCGCCAGCTCGGTGGCCGCGGCGCTAAGCCCACTCGCTAATACTTTTTAGCTTATGACCCCGTGTCCTCTTCCCGCTTTGGGGAGAAGACACGGGGTTTTTCGTGCATGAGGATGCATGGGTAGGGATGCTTGCGCAGCTTCGCGTTCACGCTACGCGGGGGAGTGCCCCCTCTGCGGCGCCCCAACAACGATTGGCACAGGCGCCTTGAGGACGGAGCCCCCGCTTCGCGTAACCGGTCGCGACGCTCGCATATCCTCAACTCATGACATTTGTCATGGGCAGGTCATGACACTCTGTACCGCACCGGCGCAAAAACCGGCGGTGTAATAGAAACATGAACACCGCAGCACTTCAGAACAGCAAGCAAAACACCGCAGAAACCGTTATTTCTGCCCGCTCCCTCCGCCAGGTTTTTACCACCCGTGCGGCAGGCACCGTGGTCGCCGTCGACTCGATTGACCTGACCGTCAAGCGCGGCGAAATCATCGCACTGCTCGGCCCCAACGGCGCAGGCAAGACCACCCTCATCGACATGATTCTTGGTCTGACCCAGCCCAGCGGCGGCGAGTTGAGCGTCTTCGGTCGCAACGCCTCCGAGGCGGCACGCGCCGGTCTACTCGGTGCGGTTCAGCAGACCGGTGGCCTGCTCAAGGACCTGACGATTCGCGCCACGGTCGAGATGATTGCCGCCCTGTACCCCAAGCCCATTGACGTGGATGAGGTACTCGCCGGCGCCGACCTGACCGATATCGCTAAGCGTAAGGTCGGCAAGTGCTCGGGCGGTCAGCAGCAGCGTCTGCGTTACGCCCTGGCGACCATGCACTCGCCGGAACTGCTGATTCTGGACGAGCCGACCGCCGGCATGGACGTAAACGCGCGCCGCACCTTCTGGGAGCGCATGGAAGCCATCGCCGAACGAGGAACGACCATTCTTTTTGCGACGCACTACCTGGAAGAAGCACAGAACTTCGCCCAGCGCATCGTGCTCATGGAATCCGGCTCCATCATCGCTGACGGCTCCTCCGACGAGATTCGCGCCTTGACCGGTCACCGCCACCTTTCCTTCCTCGCACCCGCACCCATCACCGACCTGAACGTGCCGGTCGAGGTGACCGAAGAGTCCGGCGGGTACCGCCACCGCATCTCCGTGCTGGAGATTGAGCAGGTACTGCGCACTCTGCTGAACACCTACAGCATCAGCGACCTGGAGGTCACCAAGCCCTCCCTGGACGAGTCCTTCACCCTGCTGACTGAGCAGGCCGCCGCCTCCAAGGCATCCGACGCCTAAAGATCAGGCTGCCTAAACACCGCACCGCCTCAACATCACACCGCCGCTACACACCTCAAGGAAAACATCATGCTCCGCTACGCACTCTACGACATCCGCGCTTCTATCCTCTCGACCGACCGTTTCTTCTTCGGCGTGGCACTGCCCATCGTCTTCTTCCTGCTCTTCGGCGCGATGCAGGAATACTCCTCCCAGCCGATGGGCGACGGCAACGTAGCTGCGTACGTCATGATTGGCATGGCGCTGTACGGTGCCGTGCAGAACACCGTGGCGATTAGCGGCAGCACCGTCACCGAGCTGTCGAGCGGCTGGAACCGCCAGCTGGCGCTGACCCCGCTGACCACCGGCAAGTACCTGGGCGCGAAGGCACTGACCGCCCTGGTGATTTCTGCGGTGCCGGTCATCGCGGTGAACATTGTGGGCATGTTTACCGGTGTTGAGATTCCGCTGAACCAGCAGCTTGCCGCCGGTGCGCTGACCGTGCTGTGCGGTCTGGTGTTCGCTTTCTACGGCATCATGATGGGTCTGCTGATTCGTAACGAGAACGCCGTGTCTATTGCGAACGGTCTGCTGGTGATTATGAGCTTCTTCGGTACCGTGTTCTCCCCGCTGAGCACCGACCTGCTGAACTACGCCCGCTTCACCCCGCTGTACGGTGCCGCCGAGATCGCTCGCTACCCCTTCGCCGCTGGTCAGACCATTATTCTGGGTGGTGGTGAGGACTGGTTCGTCACCGAGCCGCTCTGGTACGCCGTGGTGAGCCTGGTCGTGTGGGCGGCTATCTTCCTGGGTGTTTCTGCCCTGCTGATGCGCCGCGCAACCCGCCGCTAAATGCTTCTTCCCGCCGCAGCCTTGAACCCTAGGGCTGCGGCGGAAGCCGTACCCGCTCACACCGCATCTGCTAACACTGCCGCGCCGGTGGTATCTGCACCCGTGGCACCCGCACCCGTGGCACCCGCACGTTAGGCTAGAACCATGACCGAAACCCACACCCATTCCTACGAGAACGAACACCCCCACACGGAGAACGAGGTGGCACCCTCCGCCGCGAAGCGCACCCTGGGCAAGCACCGCTTCCGCTTCCTCCACCGGGAACGCAGCGGCAACGTGAACTGGCTGGCGCTGGGCTTTAGCGCCCCGTGGCTGGTGTTTCTACTCATGCCGCTGGACAGCTTCCTCACCACCCCGGAGCTGGCGCATGTGCGCTGGACCGGTGTGGCACTGGTGGTACTGTTTGCGGTGGTGAACTGCTCGGCGTACGCGGTGCCGTGGCTGGTGCCGGTCACCTCCACGGTGCGTCGAAGCGTCATCTGGACGGTGCTGATGGCCCTGCCGGTGGCTGGCCTGACGGCACTGCGGCTTGAATCGGCGTATACGGTGTTCTTGTCGTTCAGCATGTACTTTGTGGCGTTCTGGGTTTTTGGCACAATCGCCCCGTACCCTCTGCGCTTCGGTGTAGCGGCGACGATTGCCCTGGCCTGCTGGCTAATCTTTATGGCGGGCATCGGTTTTGACGTCACCGCGCACGGCGGAATTGCCCTCTTTATCGGTGCGCCGATGGTGGGCATGCTGGGCTTCTCCTACCTGATTGAGCTGGGCGAACGCGCGGACGTAGCGCGCGCCTCCCTGGCGCTCTCTGAGGAACGCGAGGAAATCGCCCGCGACGTGCACGACGTGCTGGGTCACTCCCTGACCGTCATCACCCTCAAAGCGGAGCTGGCGCAGCGCCTGCTGGAGATTGACCCCGCCCGCGCCGGCGCCGAAATGGAGGCGATTGCGCAGCTGTCCCGCGCATCCCTGGCGGAGGTTCGCTCAACCGTGACGCGCCTGCGTGTGCCCGACTTTTCGGGTGAGATTGAGGGCGCGGGTCGTGCCCTGCAGACCGCCGGTATTCGCGCCGAACTGCCGGAGGCTCAGAGCGCGCTCGCGGTAGCTGGTGTGAACGCGAAGCTGTTCTCCTGGGTTCTGCGTGAGGCGGTCACGAACATGGTGCGCCACTCGGGGGCGAACGCGGCGCGGGTGCGTCTGAGCGCAACCGGTCTGGACATCCTCGATAACGGCGTGGGCGTGGGCGATGCCCGCGGTAACGGTCTGACGGGTATGGCTCAGCGTGTGGCGGCGTCCGGCGGTAGCGTGGTGATTGAGGCGGCGCCCGAGCAGTGGCTGGCGGAGAACCCTGCCGGTGGGGTGGGCACGCGCATCCGTGTGACTATGGACGGTGACACCTCACTGCTGTAGGTAGGTGCTGTAGATTGTGGAACTTAGCGCCGCGCCCTAGACGGGGGAGCTACCCGCCCCTGTATGGTGGTGGTAGACAACCTCTTACGGTTGTTCCGCCCGGTATTTTCTGCTCCGTCCTTTTCACCGTCTTCAGCCCTGGGAGGCTCCCATGATTCGTGTTCTGCTCGCTGACGATCAGCAGCTCATCCGTGAGGCTCTTGCCGCCCTGCTCGGCCTGGAGGTTGACCTGGAGATTGTGGGTCAGGTCGGTAGCGGTGATGAGGTGTTGGGTGCTGTCGCCCTGCTGAAGCCGGACGTGGTGCTACTGGATGTGCAGATGCCCGGTACTTTGCTGGCTGATGGTATTGAGGCGGCTGCGGCGCTGCGTGATTCGGGTGCGGTGAGTGAGTCGGGTGAGCCGGTGCGTACGCTGATTGTGACGACTTTTGGCCGTCCGGGCTATGTGCGCCGCGCGTTGGAGGCTGGTGCGAGTGGTTTCGTGGTGAAGGATACGGGTGCTCGCCAGTTGGCGGAGGCGATTCGCCGCGTGCATGCGGGGTTGCGTGTGGTGGATCCGTCGTTGGCGGCGGATTCTTTGGTGACGGGTGCTTCTCCGTTGACGGAGCGTGAGGCGCAGGTGCTGCGTGAGGCGGCGTCGGGTGGTACGGCTCAGCAGATTGCGGCGGCGTTGTTTTTGTCGGCGGGTACGGTGCGTAATTATTTGTCGGCGGCGATGGCGAAGACGGGTGCGTCGACTCGTCAGGATGCGGTGCGTATCGCCACGGAGAACGGCTGGCTCTAGCGCCCTGCTCTCATTAACCAGGGCGGCTCCTGCGCGAACACGGTAGAATGGTAGTGTCTATGCCCGCAGGCGCCCCGCACCCGTTTCTTCCCGAGACTGGCGGTGCCGCGCTTGGACGCGGGCACCATTTTCGCCCTGTGCCCGCCCGCACCCGCCGCATCACATACGCGGCGCATCCGTGTGTGGCGGGGTACATGATTCGAAGGAAAACTTGTGGCTCTAACTATCGGCATTGTTGGCCTGCCTAACGTGGGCAAGTCCACCCTGTTCAACGCTCTGACCGGCAACACTGTGCTGGCGGCTAACTACCCGTTCGCGACCATTGACCCGAACGTGGGCGTGGTGAACCTGCCGGATGCGCGTCTGAACCGTCTGGCTGAGATTTTTGGTTCGGAGCGTATTCTGCCTGCGACTGTTTCGTTCGTTGATATTGCGGGTATTGTGAAGGGCGCTTCTGAGGGTGAGGGCCTGGGTAACAAGTTCCTCGCGAACATTCGTGAGGCGCACGCTATCGCCCAGGTGGTGCGTGCGTTTGATGACCCGGACGTCATTCACGTGGACGGCAAGGTTGACCCCGCCTCCGACATGGAGACCATCAACACTGAGCTGATTCTGGCTGACCTGCAGACTCTGGAGAACGCTATTCCGCGTCTGGAGAAGGCTGTGAAGATTAAGAAGGGTGACGCCGCTCAGCTGGAGACTTATAAGGCTGCGCAGAAGATCCTGGAGGATGGTGACACCATCATTTCTCGTGCGAAGGACGCGAAGCTGGAGCTGGCTCACTTGAAGGAGCTGAACCTGCTGACTGCTAAGCCGTTCATTTACGTGTTCAACGCGGATGAGGGCATTCTGGCGTCTGAGGAGAAGCAGCAGGAGCTGCGTGACATGGTTGCGCCGGCTGAGGCTGTGTTCTTGGATGCGAAGCTGGAGGCTGATCTGGTGGAGCTGTCTGAGGAGGAGGCTCGCGAGATGCTGGAGATGAACGGTCAGGATGAGTCCGGCCTGGACCAGCTGGCTCGCGTGGGCTTCTCGACCCTGGGTTTGCAGACTTACCTGACTGCTGGCCCGAAGGAGGCTCGCGCTTGGACTATTTATAAGGGTGATACTGCGCCGCAGGCTGCTGGCGTGATTCACTCTGATTTTGAGCGTGGCTTCATTAAGGCTGAGGTTGTGTCTTTCAAGGATCTGGATGAGGCTGGCTCCATGGCGGAGGCGAAGGCTCGCGGTAAGGTCCGTATGGAGGGCAAGGACTACATCATGCAGGACGGCGACGTGGTGGAGTTCCGCTTCAACGTCTAAGCTTAGAATAATTAAATAAATTAATATCTGAGTAACAGTGAAGTTATAAGATCCCCTTGAGACAGTTGTATCTTTGATGAACTGATACTCAAGGGGATTTTATTATATCTATTCAATGTAGGAAATCTATTGGTTCTAGGAGGAACGAATGGTTGAGGCAACAAAATTGTCATCAATAAAGATTAAAACAAATCATGCAGGTGAAAAAAATTATTTAATATTTGATGTTGTTAATAATGCAGAAACTCAATGCGCAATTATTTTTGGTAAAAATGGTTCGGGTAAATCAACGCTTGCTCGGGCTCTTAGTGTTGACACTAAATCCACTGAATTCTTTGATATTGATAAAAATTATCTGGGAAATGATTGTTCAAATGTTCACGTATTTAATGAATCTTATGTTATTAACAATTTCCGCATTTCTAAAAATTTAAGCCTTGAGCCGGTGGTTTTATTGGGTGACCACAGTGAGCGGATGGATAAAATTGATAAGCTTCGAGAAGAACTCGAAAGTTGTAAAAAGGAAATTTCTTCTTTGAAGAAAAATATTTTAGATAGGGTATTTTGTGAGGATCCTTCCGTGCAAAATGATGCGGTTTGTGATTTTACGGTAGGTGACTATGTAAATTCTTGTATCGAGAACGAGTTGGAGAATTACAAGAACTATAATAGGTTTGATCCTGATGATCCAGAAGGGTATATGAATGTTTTTGAGGGGAACAAATACGATCTAAAGTCATATCTTAGATGGGTTGCGCAGGAATATTTTAGTGTATGGAATGCCGTGGAAGAAGAAAGAGGTGAAATAGATGAAATAGATGAAATACATGAAATAGAAGAAATAGAAGAATATGTGGAATATCTAGAGGGGATAGAGTCGGATATGATATCTTGCAATCAAGAGCTTAATCGCCTTCTGGATGCTCTTTATTCTGCTAGTGGTAACTATGAAGCTATTGGAAATATGGAATTGCTCCAGAATAAACGGTGGGAGACTGCTAGGCTGATATCATGCTTTATTTATAGTAAATATCCAGATTTACATAATGAATCTCAGTATGGAATTACCACCGAAAAAGAGTGCCAGGAATTTCAGAGTTTAAATCAAAAAAAATTATCTCTAGAGGTTCGATACAAGAATGAGCATGAGGGTCTGATTATTGACCAAAAGAAGGAATCTGTAGATTCTGTTATTCAATATATGAACCAGTGGTTGTCCCTTGTCTTCGGTAAGAACAGTATATATCTGGAGGCCGACCAAGATTTTGGATATAAGGTAATGGGTGATGATGGAGAAATTCCTCCTAGTCGTCTCTCTGTGGGAGAGCAAAATATTCTATCTTTGTGCTATTTTTTTGCAAGTTTAGGCGAAGATGAAAATTTTGATAGATTATTTACGAAAAATCAAATTGTTATTCTTGATGATCCTGTCTCAAGTTTTGATGATGGTAATAAATATGGTGTGACATCTCTTCTCGGTTATTTGTGTCAATCCGTATTGGATAAAGCATCAAAAACAAAATTGATTATTATGACGCACGACTTATCCTTTGCTTGCAATATAAGTAAAATGATAAGAGTTATAAATAGTAATAAGTTGTCATGCTGGGAATTGTTAAAAAATTCTTCAGATGCGCTTAAAGAATCAAAATTTGAGGATATTGATAACTATGCCAACATTCTCAGAAATATGTATGAATTTGCACTGAAAGGGGCGAATGTCCCTGTAGTCCCTGCACCAAATGAAGTTCGGCGCGTGTGGGAGGCATTTTTAATGTTTGAGCTGGGGGAGACTTCTATTGCCGAAATGGGGGCGATGAAGAAACTGAGTGAGTCCTTCTCGAAAGATGAGAAAATTGAGAGATTTATTAAAATATTCATTCCTCAACTTTTTATAAATAGTGATTCGCACTCAAAGAGTCAAGTTATGAATGGAAACCTGTATCTTACGCCTACTTTGGATGGTAAGCCGTATGAAGATTTTGTAAAAAACATTGTATGCTGTATGCATATTATTGCTCCGCGGCATATTGCGTGGCGTATGAAGAAATATAAAGGGGAGGGGAAAAGTGTCCTTAAAATTGTTGAAGAATTAGATAATCTAACTAAAGATGTTCTAAAAAGCCCTAAAATAGTTACTGCTATGAGTACATTGGGGGAAACTCGGAGGTTGCATCGTATGCGCCACCGTGGAGGACGTGTACCCCTGAGTATTCGTCGGCAGATTGCAAGACGATAAAAACATAAAAGCGGAGCCCCGCACTACAAACCGTAGTGCGGGGCTCCGCCCTATTAACCCTCGCGCGCCACAATAGGCGGCCGCCCGGGTGTAAGTCTTATCGACCGGGATTAGTGGTCAGCACCAACCATAACGTTGGAAGCCTTGATGACTGCGTAAGCGGTCTCGCCAACCTTCAGGCCCAGCTCCTTGATGGACTCGTTGGTGATGGACGCAGAGATAACAACCTCCGGAGCGATCTCAATCTTAACGATGCCGTTGGTTGCACCCTCAGTAATCTCAACAACCTTGCCAGCGAACTGGTTACGTGCGGAAAGCTTCATGAAGTCGTGCCTTTCACTCAATAAACGTACAAATGCTCTAAATACTTTACACACCTTATCTTCTGCACGATGAGCAAAAACCCGAATATGCGCAAATATTACGCAAATTTTATGTTCTTGGCTTCCCCCGGTCCCCTCCTCGGCCCCCTCATCGGCTCCAAATGAGCCGCAGATGACGTACAGAAAAGTAGGCTTGAGACCCACCAAATGGTATAGTCAGCACGAACGCGAGAATCCTCGCACCCTCCACCGTCGCACTCCGCCCTCGCTGACGCGCGCCCACACGCCGCAGCACCACCGCAGCAATACTGCAGTAGCACCGCAGAAACAGGGGAGCGGCGCATCCGCACAGATCGAAGAAGGAACCATGAGCGAAAACCTCAACGAAATCGAAGCACCCGCCTGCCCCGAATGCAACGAAAACTACACCTACGAAATGGGCGAACTCTGGGCATGCCCCATGTGCGGCCACGAATGGGAACGCACCGCAGCGGGCGAAGCCGAAGAAGCAGCAGGCTCCAAGGTTCTGGACTCCGTCGGTAACGAACTCGTCGACGGCGACTCCGTCACCATCGTCAAGGGCCTGAAGGTCAAGGGCAGCGCAGACATCAAGGCAGGCACCAAGGTGCGCGGCATCCGCCTGCTCGAATCCCCCGTCAACGGCCACGACATTGAGGCGAAGGTCCCCGGCGCAGGCCAGATGTACCTGAAGTCCTCCGTGGTCAAGAAAGCATAAGCGAAGGCGATATAGCCAAGAAGACGTAAAGCGCTTCGCACAAGACGCAGAAAAGGCGGCACCTCCCGCACTAGCTCACGCTAGGGGAGGTGCCGCCTTTTGCTTTATAAAAATTGCTTAGGTTTTAAAAGAAATTGACGAATATTTCTTTACTTTTTACCGGTCAAGCCCATGTACAGGGAAATGGTCAGCATTGCGGCAATAATTGAGATAATCCAGCGAATCCAGTCAATGCCGCGAGTGTCTGCAACACCCAGCTGAGTCGCTGCCCAGGTACCGATAGCGGCGCCGACAGCACCGCAGATAATGGTCCAAAGAATCGAAATGTTCTGGCGGCCTCGCATGAAGAAGCGTGCAAGTGCACCAATAATTGCGCCGGTAATAATGGTGCCAATAAAAGTACCCATTGTAATCTCCTTGGGTTTATATATCTGCCACGTTGGCAGATAGTATGTTGTTTTCAATTATACGTAAATATGATGTAAGAAGAGCTTATATGAGCTTTTATTAAGCTAAAAGCACCTTAACGTTTTATCTCTAAAACGCTAAGGTGCTTTTCTCATTAATGAGATGCGTGCCGGACGCATCGAATGATGAATGTATTGGCTACTTCGACTTACGCCAAATCTTCAGAGCGCTGCAAATCATCGGCAACTGCAGGGGCAGGCGACCGTACGCAATAGCCTTACGCTGAGTGGACTGGTTACGCGCATCCAACGCCATCTGAATATTCGCGGGGAACACCGCAACAAACAGCAGAGCCGCAAGCAGACCACCGGCACGGCGGGTCTTGTCATTAGCCAGCAGGGCGGCGGTGCCCAGCTCAGCCGCACCCGAAGCGTGAGTGTACGCGTGCGCAGGGCCCGGCAGATACTTCGGCACAATCGAGTCGAAGGGATCCGGGATGATGAAGTGCAGCGCACCCATCACAGCGAGGGCACGAGCCATGCGAGTAGCCGAGCGCTCAGCGCTGTACTCTTTCTTCTTAAAAATACTCATGCTCCCATTATGCGCCTGTCAGAGGCGTATTCCTTGGCTCAATGGCACGCTGAACCGCTGCGTGTTTGCGCGTGTTTGACTGTCTAGAATGCGGACTCAGCGCGCCAAACGGAAATACGTTGTTCAAAAGCAGGTAAGATAGGGGCAACGGCACCACGTGCGGATGACGCCCCGCCTGTCCCTCGCCTTTAGGTGAGCTACCAGATGGGGTAAAACACCGGGTGCCTATCGGAACAATCAAAGGAGTACACCATGAAGAAGATTCTGTTCATCGCTATCCTGGCAGGCGCTGCATACTTCGGCTACAAGAAGTTCGCTGCCTAAACAGTTAGCCCTCGGGCATTCTACATATCCTTAAGCAACGAAAACCCGCCGTCTCACATATGCACCATATGCGAGACGGCGGGTTTCTCGTATGCCCAACGTCTGGGCCAAACCCCCTGGCCCCAAACTCTCTGGGTTCCAAACACTCTGGCTTCAAACGTGTAGATTCGGGGCCGCGAGCCTATGAGGCGGGCTGCCTAGTAGCTCGGCGGAACCTCACCGGTCATCACAACCTTGTTCTGCGAAGAGCTCCAGGTAAACTCAGCGGTCGCGCGGCCGCTCGCGTTGTGTACCTTCTCGTCTTCCTTCATGTAACGGTAGGTCACACGAATCGAGCTGTCCGAGGTGCGGGTAATCACCGGGGAGAACGAGTACGGCTCATAGGTTGCGGTACCAATGAACTTGCCGCGGTGGAAAAGCAGAATGTGGTGCACCATCGCCGCGGTGCAGCACGAAGACGGGGAAGAACCCGGAACCGCGTCAATCCACGACAGTTCAGCGCAGGGGTCGTAACCTTCGTAGCTTTCCGAAACGTTCGTCCACTGATCCCAATTTTTCTTATTCTTCAAATCGCGCAGAGCCTTAGACACCACGGCCGACGCAGAATCAGACACGCAGGTGGAGTCCTTCTTCGACTCAGACTTAGCCTCAGACTTGGAGTCCGACTTCGAGTCAGAGGTCTTCGACTCGGATGCGGTCGGCTCAGCATGAACCGTAATCGTCACCACCGACGGCACCGGAGCAGGCGACGAAGCACTCGAGGAAGCACTCGCGGATGCGCTCGGGCTCGCCGATGGGGTGGGGAACAGCTCCTGCGTAGACGTAGCGCTCGCGCTGGCAGACGCGCTGCTAGAAGAAGACACCACGGTACCCGAAACAGCAGAATCAGTGCTTGCCGAGCAGGACGTGACAACAAGAGCTAGAGCGGCGCCCAGTGCGGGTAGAGCCAAAGCGGTGCGGCCGGTAAAACGGCGGCGAATAGAAGACATGGATACTCCTGAAGATGCGCGGCAGCGCGCATCGGTGCTGGTCAAGAAGCGAATAGTGAACTCGTCCAGTATAGGGAAAAAGAGGTGGGCACGCAGGGCGCGCGGTCAGCGCCGCTCGTTACCGTGGCATGTCGTTACCGTGGCATGCGCGCTACGTCTGCCCGGCTGCATCTGCCCTGCGATAAAACCCTCGGCAACAGAACCCTCGGCGACAGAACCCTCGGCAACAAAAACCGGCTAGCAGACCTTATCGTCCGTCAGATAATGCACCAGCCAGGCGCGCCTCGCGGTCGCAATACGCGCCGTAATCCGCGGAAAAACCCACAGACTAATCGCGCCCTGAGCCCACAAAATCAGCGAAAACAGCAGCGGCCGGAACGCAATATCGCGCGGATCCACGCCGGGGTTGAGAAGGCGCGCGAGCGCATCCGATAGGAAAATCGACGGGAACATCAGCGACATCAGCACCGTACCCAGCACCCAGCCCGGACCGAAACAGAGCAGAACCCAGCGGGCGCTCATCCGCAGGTTCTTGCGGTGCGCCCAACGGAACTGCCAGCCGCGCAGACGATACGGATACACCACACCCAGAATTGAGCCCAGGGACACCACAATAGCCGGCACTACAAAGAAGGACAGGGACATCATGAGCGTGGGGGTCAGGTGCTTGTCCTGACTGTGCAGAATCAGCGCCAGCAGGGTACCGGAAACACCCGTGATCAGACCGATTGCAATAGCCTTCGTGCGCACGAACAGGCGCAGGGCGTGCGGGTCGCTACTGCGCAAAGCACGCAGCGCATGCTCCTCATCGTGGCCCATCAGGTTCGTTGAGGTGACGTCCGCGACCATCCAGCCGACCATCACCAGCGCAAAACCAGCCGGGCCCTTAAACTCGCTAAACAGCCACGAACGCCAGGCTTCCGGGAGTAGGTACCAGCAGATTGCCGCCAGCAGGGCGTTACATATGAGCGTCTGTGTTTCCACGGGGAGGGGGCGTGTGAACATACGGCGCAGCTCGGCACGCACACTCGGCCGGTACGTATTGTGCGGATCAATGAGGGCACGACCCTCCACCCGCTGACGGCGCAGGTCCTGACGGAGTGCCCTGAAATTCGTCACGGGATGCGCCAGCGGCGCAAGGCGGGAAGATACGTGCCTCAAAATGCTCACCTGCTCATTGTAGAGGTGTTGCTGGGGCACAATGGCACCGCCGGAAATCAGCTATGCGGAAACTCCGCTCACTAGTGCCTGTGTCCCCTTGCACACCCGCCCTATCCAAGGGACAATGAAGGCATGGCTGAAGTAACTCTACATAACGAACTCGTAATCCACACCAACGGCGACCTGCCCGCAGTCGGCGCAAAGCTGCCCGAATTCTCGGTTCTCGCGGCTGATCTCTCCGAGATCTCCTCCGCAGATTTCGCAGGTAAGAACCTGGTGCTGAACATCTTCCCCTCCATCGACACCGGTGTGTGCGCAACCAGCGTCCGCACCTTCAACAAGCAGGCTGCAGGCCTGGAGAACACCGTCGTGCTGTGCGTCTCCAACGACCTGCCCTTTGCAATCGGCCGCTTCTGCGCAGCCGAGGGCATTGAGAACGTCGTCACCTCCTCCGCTTTCCGCTCCTCGTTCGGTGAGGACTTCGGCGTAAAGCTCGTGGACGGCCCCCTGGCTGGTCTGCTGGCACGCTCCGTGGTCGTCGTGAACCCCGCCGGTGAAGTTGTCTACACCGAGCTGGTTCCCGAAACCACCAACGAGCCCAACTACGAAGCAGCCCTGGCAGCTATCAAGTAAGCAGCTATCAAGTAAGCTTAGTACGGGAGCCGGACGCAATCCCGGCACCCGAACATACTTCCGTCAGGGACACCCTGGCGGTACCAGCACAGCAGATACTGAACGTCTACAGCGCATGATCTAGGGTTCACCCACACATGCGGCTGGCGACAGCATAACGCCCCGCCCACCCGGTATTTCGGGTGGGCGGGGGGCTTTACTATATCCAGGCGCTAGTGCGTGATTCAGGCTTAGTGCGTGGAGGCGCCGGGATGACCGGCAGCGTCGGAAGTTTCGGAGGTTTCGGCGGCTCCGGCGGGCTCCTCATCCGCGACCAGCATATGCTCCGGCAGGGTGCCGCGGCGCTTAGCCACCACAAAACGCGACACCAACAGCAGAATGTACACCACCATCGAAATCAACAGCATCGACTGCGGCGCGACCAGCAAACCAACCGCCGCAGACACAGCAGCCATCACGCCAATCACATGATCCTTCGACGCATGGTAAGCATCAATAGCGAGCACCGCAAAAAGCGCGGTCATCACAAAATCCACGCCCTTGAGGTCACTCAAGAAACTCGCACCCAGTATGTAACCGAGCGTTGCGCTCGCCAGAACGCTCAGGTGCAGGCCCGCATGAATCCACAGGATGCGGGAACCGCGCAGCTTATGGCGGTCCGGTCCGGTGTTCAGCGCGTACGCCTCATCAATGAGGGTGTACACGGTGTAGAACTTCGCTAACCCACCACGCACACGCTCAATCGGGTACGACAGACCGTACATGAGGTGGCGGGAATTAATGAGCAGAGTCATCACCGCAATAGAAAACAGCGAGGCATGATTCGAGACCATGTCAATCAGCACGAACTCCACCGAACCGGCAAACACCAGCACCGGCAGCAGGGGAGCCACCCAGAACGGCAGACCGTAACTGTGCACCATCACGCCCAGACCAATGCCGACAAAGAACAGACCCAGCATGATGACACCGGCAACGCGAATCGCCTCCGCAAAACCGCTCTCGCGCGGTTGCTGAGAGTCCTGCGCATTGGGGGAGGCGGTCGCCTCCACTACCGGAATCATGCCGGTCAGCGGAAGAGCAGAGGCAATAACCTGCTCAACCTGCTCCGGGCTCGCCTGGTGAGGTGCCTGCTGCGGTGTGGGCTGAGAAGAAACAGCGGGGGAAGAAACAGACTTCTTAGAAATGCTCATCGTGACCCCCTAGAAAACCCAGTTAGCCAGCACAACGCAGGTGACGGTACCCGCCACCATACTCAGCACCATATTCTTACGCCACAGGTGCACCGCCACGGTCACCACTAGACCCGCCAGGTACGGTGCCGCCGTAGCGAACGATGAATAATCAATCTTCGCCACCGCATAGATGGCAAGCAGCGCGACTGCGCCGAGCGGAATCCAGTGGCTGAGCGCATCCAAAAGTTCGGAGCCAGCCAGAGCCTTCTTCAAACCGAAAGGCAGCAGGCGCAACAGAAAAGTAATAACCGCAGCAACAAGTATTGCCGCAAGAATATAGCCGGTGGTCACTTCACTATTCATGAAGATTTTCTCTTTCTGCACGTACTCAGCGGAAGAACCCTGAACAAGGCATGCGGGTGAAGCTGCGAAAGCAACTGTGAAACCTGAAAGCATCCGCGAAAAGGGTAGGGAGAGCCCAACCGAAGAGGGGCCGGGTGCTAAGTAGTGCGGTAGGTACGTGAGTTGATGAAAGCCGCGAAACGTGGAGGCGGAGGGCCGTTCCTCCTGCACGAGTTTTCTGCGCGGGTAGTTGCGCGCGTCAGTAGTTCTCGTGCGTGACCTCGGGTGATGCCGCTCCCGGTGCGGTGCTACTCCGGGGCGGCACAGCGTTCTGCGTCGCTAGTTTCCTTAGCGGTGTCTTTCATCTGAGACATGGGGTACCTCAACCTCTGGGAGCCTCCGCGCAGGTTCACGCGGGAGGCATTATGCGAATCCTAGAAATAGAAAGAGGGGAGAGCAAAGCTCCACTCATCTATCCTAACCGGTTTTGAACACGTATGTAACGTTCTTACCGCTGTGTGGAAGCGGGCGCATCAGCGGTAGCGGCGGTGGCTGGGCTCTCTGCTGTGGCGATTGGGCTCTCTGCGGCGCTTTCAGCTTCAGCCGCTACCTCATGCCCCGCACGATGCGGCATAGTACCGCGGCGCTTTGCCACCGGGAAGCGCGCCAGCAGCAGCACCACATACGAACCCAACGCCACCACCAGGAACGAGGACGGCGCAAAAATCAGCGCCACCGCAGCCGAAGCCGCGACAAAGAGCGCCGTCACACGATCCGGGTTAGCGCGGTAGCCGTCCATCGCAAGAACCGTGAAGATCGCCACCATCACGAAGTCCACACCCTTCAGGCTGCTCAGGAAACTCGCGCCCAGCACATACCCGAGGATTACGCTCAGAATCCACGAGACGTAAATCAGCACGTTCACCCACAGAATGCGCGCGCCCGAACGCTCATTACGGTCGGGGCCGGAGTTAAGCGCGAACGCCTCATCACACAGAGTGTGAATCGCCAGAGCCTTAGCCCAGAAACCCTTCACACGGTGCAACGGGTAGGAAAGCCCGTACACCAGATGGCGCGCATTCACCAGGAACACCGTCAACGCAATCGACGCCAGGGGCGTGCCAGCACTGACCATGCCCACCATGAGGAACTCCACCGAACCGGCAAAAACCAGGGCAGAGAGCAGCGGCGCAGTCCAGATGGGCAGACCGTGCGCGTTGAGGATAATGCCCAGACCCAAACCCAGCACAGCGATACCGAGCATCACCACGGAAGAATCCGCAACAGCCAAGCGGAAATCACTCTGCGTGCTCGTACGTTCAGTGCCGGGATGCTCAGCGCCGGGGGTCTGTGCCATAAAAGAGTTCCTTGTGCCTGTTGTGCTCTTCAAAAAATCTACTGTGTGCGTGAGGGACTTCAAAGCTCCACTGCGGTTTTCCAGTGTATAGGAGCGGCCGGTTGACCGACGAGAAAAAGAGTCCGGGAATAAAATATGAGAAACACGCTTATAGTGAATGACACTAAACAAAGAACCACCCGAAAGGGCACCCCGAAAGGAACCTCAATGGCTGATCAGAACGCCTCCCAGAACACCGCAGAAGAGCAGAAGAAGGTGTACTCGCGCCAGCAGGAACGCCGCGAACTCGACAACTACCGCCAGACCAAGATCGAGCGCATCGACCGCCTGCGCTACCGTGCCTACGGTGCCAACGGCGCAACCCTCGACTTCGGTGTGGGTGAGGGGCTGCTGACCCCCGTCGAGCTGCTGCTCGCCGCAATTGCCGGCTGCTCCTCCGTGGACGTGGACGCGGGCACCTCCCGTCGCTCCACCCCCGAGGTGTTCGAGGTGCTCGCCTCGGCGCTGAAGCAGACCGAAGACGGTGCGGTGCGCCTCGACGACGTTGAGGTTGACTTTGACGTGCGATTCCCCGAGGATGAGCAGGGCGCCAAGGCGCAGAAGATGGTGGACCGTCTGATTCAGCTCAGCGAGCAGAAGGACTGCACCGTTTCCCGTACCGTGGAGCACCCCACGAACGTTTCGTTCCACAACCTGGCGGACTAAAGCCGGGTGAGCTGAATAAACTGAATAAACTGGGCGAACGAGCCTGATATGGAACCCTCCCGTACCGCTTGTCATGAGACGGTGCGGGAGGGTTTTTCTGTGTTTTTGTGGTTTTGGGTGGAAAAGAGCCTGAAAAGCGGGTAGGATTGACCCTCAGATTAGAAAAACTTACGGTGCGTAAGAAATCCTTATGATTGAAGAATTTCTTGACCGCAGGCCAAACCTTCGGCGGCACCACTCACAGCACGACTAGACTGGACACCAGACTAGACCGCTAGCAAACGCACGAAGCAATAGCCTCAGAAAGAAGACCTGACATGGCACAGCCTACAGAGACTTCCGGCGCTGCATCGGAAGCCACCCCCGCAGAGGGTGAACTGAAGCGAGGCCTCTCCGCCCGCCACATGCAGATGATCGCAATCGGCGGCGCAATCGGCACCGGCCTCTTCGTCGCCTCCGGTAAGACCATCTCCACCGCAGGCCCCGGCGGCGCAATCCTCGCCTACGCCCTCATCGGCATCATGGTGCTCTTCCTCATGCAGTCCCTCGGCGAGATGGCCGCGCACCTGCCCGTCCCCGGCGCATTCCAGACCTACGCCGCGCGCTACGTGTCCCCGTCCTTCGGCTTCGCCATGGGCTGGAACTACTGGTTCAACTGGGCGATTACCGTCGCCGCCGAGCTCGTCGCCGTCGGCGAGGTGATGAGGTACTGGTTCCCGGACATCCCATCCTGGGTGTGGGCGGCAGGATTCCTCGTGCTGCTGACCGGCATCAACGCCCTCTCGGCACGCTCCTACGGCGAAAGCGAGTTCTGGCTCGCAACCATCAAGGTCGTTACCGTGGTCGTCTTCCTCATCGCGGGTATCGCCATGATTTTCGGCATCCTGGGTGGTAGCTCCCCGGGCGTCTCCAACTGGACTGTCGGTGAGGCACCCTTCGTCGGCGGCGCCCCCGCCGTACTCGCCATCTTCATGGTGGCAGGCTTCTCCTTCCAGGGCACCGAAATGATCGGTGTGGCTGCCGGCGAATCCGAGAACCCCCGCCGCGACGTGCCCCGCGCACTGACCAGCGTGTTCTGGCGCATCATGCTCTTCTACATCGGCGCGATGGCCGTCATCGGTTTCCTGATTCCTTACTCCGACCCGAACCTGCTCACCGCAGCGGACGGCAACATCAACATCTCCCCGTTCACCCTCATCTTCGAGCGTGCGGGCATCGCCTTCGCGGCAGCTATCATGAACGCCGTGATCCTCTCCGCCGTGCTCTCTGCAGGTAACTCGGGCCTGTATGTTTCGGCTCGTATGCTCTTCGCGCTCGCCCAGGAGGGTAAGGCACCGAAGATGTTCACCCACATCAACTCCGGCGGCGTGCCCATGAACGCACTGCTGGCAACCGCAGCGATCGGCGCAGTCGGCTTCATCGCCGCACTGCTCTCGCCGGATGGCGCGTACCTGTGGCTGGTGAACGTGTCTGGTCTGGCTGGCTTCATCACCTGGGTGGGTATTGCCGTGGCTCACTACCGTTTCCGCCGCGCATACCTGAAGCAGGGCAACAGCCTGAAGGACCTGCCCTATGTGGCGCCGTTCTTCCCTGCGGGCCCGATTATCGCCTTCCTCATGTGCCTGGTCGTGATTGGTGGCCAGAACTACGAGGCGTTCCTGAGCGGTGACTGGGCTGGCGTGCTCAGCTCCTACATTGGCCTGCCCGTGATTATCGCGGTCTGGCTGGTGCACCGCGTGGTCACTCGTGACCGCATCATTCCGCTGGAGCAGATTGACGTGAGCGGCATTGAGGTTAAGGCTTCGAAGTAACGCGAACGCCAGCTGATAACCCTGCGCCAGCTGATTGAATAAGCTGATACGTAAAGAGCCGCCGGTTCCCCTTACTGAGGGGAGCCGGCGGCTCTTTGCTATCCGCAGTTTATTCCGGACGGGTGAACTGGGCTGTATGCTCTGCAGCTCTTAGGAGCTGCGGCGCGAGCGCAGAACGCTCAAACCCAGACCCGCACAGATCGCGGCAACACCAAGAAGAACAATCACGCCAACACTGGATGCACCGGTGCTCGCCAGGGTAGCCTTCTTGGGGCTGCTCTCCTGAACCGGTTGATTCTTAGCGAGGCGGTCCTTTGCCAGGTTGTCCTTAACCAGGGTGTCCTCAGCCGAGTGGGTGGCGGTCACCGGAGCCTCCTGAGCGGGCTTACTCTTGGGATGCGCCACGGTTGCGTCCTCCAGCTTGTCAGCGTTGGGGGTCTTATCGGCAACCGGCGCCGGAGGGACCGTTGCCTCCGGCAGCGCCGGGACGGTGGGCGCATCAGTGGGGTTGACGCCTACGGTTGCTTCGGGCAGGGGTGCCACGGTCGGCGCGTCGGTCGGGTTGATGCCCACGGTTGCTTCCGGCAGTGCAGGAACCGTCGGTGCGTCGGTCGGGTTGACACCTACGGTTGCCTCGGGCAGGGGTGCCACGGTGGGTGCATCAGTGGGGTTTACGCCGATGGTTGCTTCGGGCAGGGGTGCCACGGTCGGTGCGTCAGTGGGGTTTACGCCCACGGTTGCTTCCGGCAGGGGTGCTACGGTGGGTGCGTCAGTGGGGTTCACGCCGATAGTTGCCTCAGGCAGGGGAGCTACGGTCGGCGCATCCGTCGGAACCGCAGACACCACGGGCTCCTGCGCGAAAAGCTCAAGAGGCTTCTGAGCATCAAACGAGCCGTACTCAGCACCCTGAACGCCAGCCGCCATGGTGCCCGCAATGTACTTGTGAGAGGTATTCAGCGTTGCCGCAACATCCGCCGGAACCTTTACCTCCGTCTCAAAAGCACCGTTGTGAATCTGCGAAGCAGGTACGGTCACCTCGGCCACGAAGCGCATACCCGTCTGAGGAAAACGACCGGGAACCCACACATTCGTATCAGACACCACCACGCGCACACCGTGCGGGGTCGCCTCACCGGTGTAGCCGGTACCGCGCACCTTCAACACAGTCTCACCCTTGGTGTTCAAACGCGGCGAATCCACGTGCAGAACCGGTGCGGCGCTATCCTTCACAACGTCCATGCTCAGCACCTTGCCGCCCGAATAATGGCCATCAACGGCGATATTGGCGACGAAGCTGTAGTTCTTCGCCGGGTCAATCAATTCTCCAGGAACGTAGTGGGTCGCAGTAGCTGTACCATCCTTGAACGGTCCCGCAACGTGCACCGTCTGAATCGGGTTCAGGAACGGGAAACCCCTATGGTTTGCCTCATGCAAAGCCGGGGAAAAAGCAGTGGTTTTTGCGGGCAGCTTCGTCGCCTTGAGCGTAATCTTGTTCAGACGCAGGGCGGTCTTCAGCTCACGGGTATTGGTCTCAACCTTGTAGTTGTAGACCGTAATAACCGGCGGGTTATCCGGATTCGGGGTATTAGCCGCTGCAACAGAAGGCAGAGCGCACAAGCTCAAGGATGCGGCAAGAAGAACAGAAGCGCCAGCGCTACCGTAGCGGCGGGAACGAGAAGAGTTAGCCATCATGAAGTTCCTTCTACATGGGTGATTGAGTGATCCGCACTCTTCCTGTATCGCGCCAAGTCGAGTGCGTATACGGTACCGCGACATCGCGGTTAAATACACCGTAACACGCGCCTAAACGCATGAACCGGACATAAGATAACTCGCCGAAATATTACGTAAAACCAACGCCTACAGGGCGCACAATAGGGTGGAATAATAAGACAAATACGCACTGTGCCGGGTGGAGGATACGGAAATGCTAGGGTAGAAAGATGCCCACGCAGAAGAATCCGCAGAACCGAGTAGAAGCAGCCCAGCCCACCGAACACAGCGTTACTGAGCACAGCGCTACTGAGCACAGCGCCATCGACAGCACGCACCGCGTCGTGAACGTGTGCGCCGTAGCAATCCGCAACCAGGACGGGCTCGTACTCACCGTGCGCAAGCAGGGCAGCGACGGGTTCATGATGCCCGGCGGCAAACCCGAACCGGGGGAGACCCCACTACAGACCGCCTGCCGCGAAGTAAGCGAAGAAATCGGACTCACCCCCGACCCCACCCGGATGCACCACCGCGGACTCCTCGAAGCGGCGGCACTGAACGAGGCAGGCTTTACGGTACGCGCCGAAACCTATGAATACGCACCCACCGACGAGCAGCACGAACAGCTGGCTACACTGGTGCCGCAGGCAGAAATCGCTGAGCTGCGCTGGGTCAACCCCGCCATGAGCAGCTCTTTCGATTCTGTAGCGCAGGCACCGCTGAATACCGAGCAGATTTTCCCGCTGCTGGCGCGCACCCCGCTACCGTAACCACCGCGCTCGTAACCACCGTGCCTAACGTGCCCCTGAACTGGCGGGTGGCACACATGAGGTACACAGGTGCATCCGGTACCCTCAACACAACAACATCTATCGCGGGTAGAACGCATAGAGGCGCTCCACCCCGCAACCCCATACACCCCAAGGAGAATCATGAAGAAGACCAACTACAACCTTGCCGTCTACTGCGGTGCACGCTCCGGCAACGACCCGCTCTTCACCACCCGCGCCCAGGAGCTCGGCACCCTCTGCGCCCAGAACAATATTGGCGTGGTGTACGGCGGCGGCCGCACCGGCCTCATGGGCACCGTCGCGGGCGCAACCCTGGACGCCGGCGGCGTGGTCTACGGCGTGGTCACCCACAAGCTGGTCGGGCTGGAGGGCGTGTACCCCGGCCAGACCACCCTCGAAATTGTGGACACCATGCACCAGCGCAAAATCGCCATGATCGACAAGGCTGATGCGTTCGTCGCCATGCCCGGCGGCCCCGGCACCCTCGAAGAGTTCTTTGAAGTTTTCAGCTGGCAGTTCCTTGATATTCACTCCAAGCCGGTCGCCCTGCTGAACGTCAACGGCTACTGGGACAAGCTCATCGATGCCATGCACTACATGGCGTCCACCGGCCTGCTCAACGAACGCTACCTGGACGAGCTCATCATCGCCACCACCCCCGAAGAGCTGCTGGAGGCGCTCGCCAAGGACCTGGAGCGCCGCGCCGCCGAAAAGAAGGCAGCCGAAAAGAACGCTGCTGAGAAAAACACTGCTGAATAAAACCAACACTGCTAAACCACCGCAGAAAACGAGACTGACCATGGTAACCACCCCTACGCAGGCACGCACCCTGCTACTGACCTTCTTCGGACCGTTCCCCGGCGTGCCCGTGAACCCCACCGTGGCGCTCGCCGAAGGTGCCCAGCGTCTGCTGGCTCAGATGCGCCCGGATTTGAACGTCATCACCCGCGAGCTGCCCGTCAGCTACGACGGTTCCAGCACCGCCCTGCGCACCGCCCTGCAGGAGGTGCAACCCGACGCGCTCATCAGCCTGGGCGTGGCGGTTGGCCGCGACGCGGTCAGCCTCGAACAGGTCGCTATCAACCTGGACTCCGCCGGTATTGAAGATAACGACGGCGACCAGCGCTGCGATGAGCTAATCACCCCCGGCGGTCAGGAGGCGTACTTCTCCTCCCTGCCGGTGCGCGCCAGCTTTGAGCGCCTGCGTGCGGCGGGGGAGCCGGTCGAGATTTCGTACACCGCCGGAACCTACGTGTGCAACCACGTGTTCTACGAGGGTCAGCGTATCAGCCGTGAACTGGGCTTGAGCATCCCCGCCGGATTCGTGCACGTGCCCGCAATCTGTGCTGATGGTGAAGAGGATGCCGACGGCGAAGAGCCCACCGAAGGCGCCGGCATGACTGCCCACCGTGACGCCGGTGGCGTAGTACGCGATGAACAGGGCATCCCGCAGCTGCCCGAATCCACCGTGGTGCGCATTATTGCCGAGATCGCCTCCGACACCCTGCCCGCAGTGAACTAACAGCACGGCATTGAGCTACAACCCGTACAACAAAACCGCCGGATAGCCTCCCTAACTGGGAGCCTATCCGGCGGTTTGCGTATTTATGCTGAGCTAATTTGTGCTGAGCCTATTTGCTCTGGGCCAACACAGCCGGGCTACAAAACCGGCACGTGCAGGCTCAAGCTACTACTTGGTGCGGTTCTTCAGGTAGTAGTCAATCAGCGAAGCGGTCGAAGAATCCTGACGAGCCAGAACCTCACGGTCACCCTCAATAGCGGGAACCAGGTCCAGCGCCAGCTTTTTACCGAGCTCAACACCCCACTGGTCGAAGGAATCAATGCCCCAAACAACACCCTGAACGAAGGTGATGTGCTCGTACAGGGCAATCAGGGAGCCCAGAACGCGCGGGGTCAGACGCGGCGCCATGATGGAGGTGGAGGGGCGGTTACCGCTGAAGATGCGTGCGTTGACCACGTGCTCTGCGGTGCCCTCTGCACGAACCTCTTCCTCGGTCTTGCCGAAGGCGAGAGCCTGAGACTGCGCGAAGAAGTTAGCCAGGAACAGCTCGTGAACGTCCTGCTCGCCGTCCTTGGTCGGGTGGACCGGGTTAGCGAAGGCCAGGAAGTCCGCGGGAATCAGGCGGGTACCCTGGTGGATCAGCTGGTAGAAAGCGTGCTGGCCGTTGGTGCCGGGCTCACCCCAGAAGACCTCACCGGTGTCGTAGGTGACGAAGGAGCCGTCCGCGCGAACGGACTTGCCGTTGGACTCCATGGTCAGCTGCTGCAGGTACGCGGGGAAGCGGTGCAGGTACTGGTCGTAGGGCAGAACCGCGTGGGTCTCTGCGCCGAGGAAGTTCACGTTCCAGATGTTCAGCAGACCCATCAGAACGGGCACGTTCTGAGCCAGGGGAGCGGTGCGGAAGTGCTCATCCATTGCGTGGAAGCCGGCGAGGAATTCAGCGAAAACCTTCGGGCCGAACACGATAGCCAGGGAGGTGCCGATAGCGGAGTCTACGGAGTAGCGGCCGCCAACCCAGTCCCAGAAGCCGAAAGCGTTCTCGGGGTCAATACCGAATGCTGCAACCTTATCCAGTGCGGTGGAGACAGCCACGAAGTGCTTAGCCACAGCCTCGGACGCTTCCTTACCTTCCAGAGCGCCAGCCTCAGCCAGGGCGGAAAGCAGCCACTCGCGTGCCACGCGCGCGTTGGTCAGGGTCTCCAGGGTGCCGAAAGTCTTGGATGCGACGATGAACAGGGTGGTCTCGGGATCCAGGTCGGAAACCTTCTCAGCCACATCGGTCGGGTCAATGTTGGAGATGAAGCGTGCGGAGATACCTGCATCAGCGTAGGGCTTGAGAGCCTCGTACACCATGACCGGGCCCAGATCGGAGCCACCAATACCGATGTTCACAACGGTCTCGATGCGCTTGCCGGTGATACCGGTCCACTCGCCGTTGCGCACGCGCTCAGCGAATGCATAGATCTTCTTCAGCACGGCGTGAACGTCTGCGTCTACGTCCTGGCCGTCAACGGTCAGTGCGGGGGTGTAACCCTCGGGGCGGCGCAGTGCAGTGTGCAGTACTGCGCGGTCCTCGGTGACGTTAATGTGCTCTCCGGAGAACATTGCCTCGCGAGCCTGTTCCAGCTTGACCTCTTCAGCGAGCTTGAGCAGCAGCTCGACGGTTTCGGAGGTAATCAGGTTCTTGGAAAGGTCGACGTGCAATTCGTCGGCGGTGAAGCTGAACTTCTGCGCACGTTCCGGGTCAGCGGCAAACCATTCGCGCAGGTTCGGAGTGAGGGACTTGTGATGAGCGGACAGAGCAGACCACGCGGAGGTGGTCGTAGGGTCAATAGAAGTAGTCATAGTTCCATTCTCTTATTTTCGGGTGCCTCTGTCACCTCTTTCGGGGGTGATATGGGACGATACGGCGAAAAAATCGGAACCCGGCACGCTATTGTGGGCCTTGCAGTGGCAAGATGTAGAGTAAAATCCATGACTTCTTCACCTGAACACACACCCGCTGACACTCACGCGCCGCGCTACCTGCTCATTTCCCGCGAAGGGGAAACCCTCCTCAACGATGACGGAACCCTGCACTACCTGACCGGTAGCGATACTGCCGAGTCGCTGACCGAAGAGGCGATTCTTGCACGCAGCGTGATTCGCCCCGCCGCCTACGGTGCTGATGCGGAAAAGAATAGCGGGGCGCAGGTGCACGTGCTCTACTGTGAGGACGAAACCCTCACGCAGGTCGCCGCCGACCTGAACAACTCTCGGGTGCGCGCCTCCACCAGTGGTTTCCGCTACTACCCGGTCCACGAGGATCCGGAGGGCCGCGCCCACTACGCCACCGCCCTGGCACGCCGCGACTACCTCATCGACATGCGCTACTCTGCCTACAGTGGCGAGGAGGCGCCCCTCGGCTCCAAAGGTATCCGCCGCACCGTCTCCGGCGAGATGGTGTTCCCCCGCATCGAACCCGCCGTGATGGCGCTGGTGACCAGTCGTGACGGCGAGCGCGTGCTATTGGCGAATAACCGCCAGTGGCACCCCAACCGTTTTGCCCTCATTGCCGGATTCGTTGACCCCGGCGAAAACCTCGAAGAGGCAATTGCGCGCGAAGTCTACGAGGAAACCGGCCTGCACACTCTCAGCACCGAGTACCGCATGAGTGACGTGTGGCCTTTCCCTCGTTCGCTCATGATTTGCTACCGGGTGCATGTGGATGAGAATGAACCCATCATCCATCACGACGGTGAGATTCGTGCCGCACGCTGGTTTACCGCCGCTGAGCTGCGTGAGGCGATTGCTATTTCGGAGGAGCGCGGCAACAGCGACGAGGACGACCCCGCCAAGCTGGAGTTGCCCGGCACGAACGCCGTCGCCCGCCGCATGATTGATGAGTGGCTCGCAGAAAAGCCCTAGTGATACACTGGTAGCTAAGCCCAACGGAGGGGGGTCCGTTTTGGCGTGCCCGGAAACGCTCTCATCGCAGAGCGGGTTCACCGGCAAACACTCAAACCGGCAAAACACCCCCAGATACCTATCTGAAGGTACTGCCCCGTGACCCCTGCGCCTTCTAGCGCGCACCCGTTGGCGAGACTATCCCCTAGATTTAAGCGAGAAACTTAACGCATGTCTGAAAACACCGCTTCGCGCCCCGACCTTCGCAATGTGGCCATCGTGGCACACGTTGACCACGGCAAGACCACCATCGTCGACGCGATGCTGCAGCAGACCCACGCCTTCTCTGCCCACGCAGATGTTGAAGACCGAGTCATGGACTCCGGCGACCTCGAAAAGGAAAAGGGCATCACCATTCTGGCGAAGAACACCACCGTGTTCTACAACGGCCCTTCCGCCAACGGTGAGACCATCACCATTAACGTTATTGACACCCCCGGCCACGCCGACTTCGGTGGCGAGGTGGAGCGCGGCCTGTCCATGGTTGACGGCGTTGTGCTGCTCGTGGACGCATCCGAAGGTCCGCTGCCCCAGACCCGCTTCGTGCTGCGTAAGGCACTGGCTGCTAAGCTGCCCGTGATCCTCGTGGTGAACAAGGTTGACCGCCCCGACTCCCGTATCGACGAGGTCGTTGGCGAGTCCATGGACCTGCTGCTCGGCCTGGCATCTGACCTGGCGGACGAGGTTCCCGACCTGGACCTGGACGCTGTGCTGAACGTTCCGGTGGTGTACGCATCCGGTAAGGCTGGCGCTGCATCCCTGAACCAGCCCGTAGACGGCCAGCTGCCCGACAACGACGACCTTGAGCCGCTGTTCAAGACCATCATCGAGCACGTGCCCGCCCCCACCTACGACCCCAACGAGGTTCTGCAGGCACACGTGACCAACCTGGACTCCTCCCCGTTCCTGGGTCGTCTGGCACTGGTCCGTATCTTCAACGGCACCCTGAAGAAGGGTCAGACCGTTGCGTGGGCACGTCACGACGGTGAAATCAAGAACGTCCGCATCTCCGAGCTGCTGGCGACCAAGGCTCTCGAGCGTGTTCCCGCAGAGTCCGCTGGCCCCGGCGAGATCGTCGCAGTGGCTGGTATTGAGGACATCACCATTGGTGAAACCCTCACCGACGCTGAGAACCCCAAGCCCCTGCCGCTGATCAAGGTGGACGATCCCGCGATCTCCATGACCATCGGTATTAACACCTCCCCGCTGGCTGGCCGCGTCAAGGGCGCAAAGGTCACCGCACGTCAGGTGAAGGACCGCCTGGACCGCGAGCTGATCGGTAACGTGTCCATCAAGGTTCTGCCCACCCAGCGTCCGGACGCATGGGAAGTTCAGGGCCGTGGCGAGCTCGCCCTGGCTATCCTCGTGGAGCAGATGCGCCGTGAGGGCTTCGAGCTGACCGTGGGTAAGCCCCAGGTGGTTACCAAGACCATCGACGGCAAGGTCTACGAGCCCATGGAGCACATGATTATTGACGTGCCCGAGGAGTACCTGGGTGCTGTCACTCAGCTGATGGCTGCGCGTAAGGGCCGCATGGAGAACATGGCGAACCACGGTACCGGTTGGGTCCGTATGGAGTTCGCTGTTCCCGCACGTGGTCTGATTGGTTTCCGTACTCAGTTCCTGACTGAGACCCGCGGTGCCGGTATTTCTTCCTCCTACTCGATTGAGCACGAGCCCTGGGCTGGCGAGATTGAGTACCGCACCAACGGTTCGCTGATTGCTGACCGTGCCGGTGTGGTGACCCCCTACGCGATGATTAACCTGCAGGAGCGCGGCACCTTCTTCGTGGAGCCGACCTCTGAGGTGTACGAGGGCATGATCGTTGGTATGAACTCCCGTGCAGACGACATGGAAGTGAACATCACCAAGGAAAAGAAGCTGACCAACATGCGTTCTTCGACTGCGGACAACTTCGAAAACCTGACCCCGCCGAAGAAGCTGACCCTGGAAGAGTCCCTCGAATTCGCTCGCGAAGACGAGTGCGTTGAGGTGACCCCCGAGGCGATTCGTATCCGCAAGGTCATCCTGGATTCCAACGAGCGTGTCCGCGAGTTCCGTCGCCGCGCCCGCGCTAACGACTAATACAGCGGAAGACGTTACAGCCTTGAGGTTGTAACTGTCGCGCTGTCGTTGCCCAGTAGCTGTGGTTGACCAAGCGCCGCCGCCACCTTCTGAAGAGGAGGTAGCGGCGGCGCTGTTTTAACCACCCGGATCCGTTCAGGACATAACGGCGGGCTGCGGGGGAGAAGAAGTGAGAGGAGAGGCGGGCACTTTTGCTTTCTGCCGAAAACCACCTCCAAAAACCGCTTCTGAAAAGCCCGAACACCCCGCGCTGCACATGCGAGTGTGTAAGATAAAATAATGCGCCTGCACGGTGGTGGCACTTATCCGCTGCTCACCTCTGCCGCTCAACGATGTAAATTGCCGGCGCGCTTTGACCATCCAAGAAACCCAACCCTGCGTATGAGAGGGAAAGCCTGTGTCTGAAACCGAGAACACTCAGCCTGATTCTGCGACCCCCAGCTACCCTACGCAGGGTGAGCGCATCGCCCCCGGCTCGCGCCGTGACCTGCTGCCGAATAACTACGATGCGAAGAAGACGCGCATCCTGTTTGTGCATGCACACCCGGACGACGAAACCTCCTCGACCGGCGCGACCATGGCGTACTACGCGCAGAAGGGCGCGGAGGTGTACCTGCTGACGGCTACCCGCGGTGAGCTGGGTGAGGTCATCCCCGAGGAGCTACACCACCTGGAGGTCGGTAAGCCCGGCTGCCGTGATAACGGTGAGGCGCTGGGCGAGTACCGCACCGGTGAGCTTGCCGGCGCTGTTAAGGCGCTAGGCGTGAAGAAGCAGTTCTTCCTGGGCCAGGCGCCCGCTGTTGCGGAGGGCGCGCTACCGCTGTACCGTGACTCCGGCATGGCGTGGGGCCCGGAGGGTAAGCCCGTCGCCAACCCTGTGGCGGCGGAGGATTCGTTGACCGCGCAGCCGCTGGAACCGCAGGCTCAGGCGCTGGTTGCCGCTATCCGCGCCCTCACCCCGGATGTTCTGGTCACCTACGATTCGGACGGCGGCTACGGCCACCCCGACCACGTGCGCGTGTACGAGATTGTGCACCGTGCCCTGCAGATTCTTGAAGATGACGAGGACCGCCCGATTCTCACCTGGGGTATTGAGGGTGAGTTCGACGCGGCTGATCAGCGTCTGCAGGCCGCCATTTACGGTGACGGCACCGCCAAGCGTAAGGCAATGGAGGCGCACCGCACCCAGATTACGGTCGTGGACGAGAAGACTTTTGAGTACTCGAATAAGGTGCCGCAGAAAATTTCTGCCGTGGAGACTTTCCGTGTGCTCGACGGTGACCCGACCGCGACCGTGCACCCGAAGCCGCAGGAGGCGGGCCTGGTGTCGAGCCTGCTGACCGGCTCGATTCTGGGTATTTTTGCCGGTATCGCCGGGTCGATTTACCACGCCTGGGTCGTGTACGCGGGGGATACCGCACTGCCCCTCGGCTTGCTGGTCGCGTACCTGACGGTTTTCTTCACCGCCCTGTGGTGTGCCCTGTCCTTGCGTCGCGGCTACGCTGCGGCTGTTGTGGCTGTTGCTGTGTTCGTGACCGTGTACGTGCTCGGTTACGGTCGCCCCGATTCGCCTTTTGTTCTGGTGAATCCGGGCCATTCGGCGATTGGCCTGTACGGTGCCCTGTGGTGGTTCGGCGCCCCGGTCGCGGCGATGCTGGGTATGCTTGTGTACACGCGCGCTCGCGTGAAGGATGCGCAGTATTTCTCGCCGCGTGCGGCGCATCAGCGTGCTCGCACTAAGAAGTAGTCTGAAGCCTATCACTGCGTTATAACCTTAGGGGAGGGGTGTTCCGGTTAGCCGGGGCGCCCCTCCTGCTGTTTTGGGAATGCTGTTGTGGGTGCTTGCACCGCTGCTGTCTTCTCAGTGTGCAGGGTAGAGGGCAATAGGAAAGAAAATTTATGCGTTATTCGGTGAATTGTGCGGGGTGGAAATAGCGGCGACTTCATCAAAAAATTCATGTGACGAAGATTTCATTTTTGGCTTAATCTATTTTTAAAAGCCTTCCGACTAGCAATAACGCAAAGAAATACCAGGTCAGCCTAGCCTAAAAAATACCCCCACAAACCCAATAACCCACTGTCTGATACACCACGAAAATACGGTTAAACAGCCGGTGCGCGATAGACTATACACAGACTTCCCCGCCGGGTACCACCGACTCGGCGGTTTACTCTGTAGATTCTGCCCTGCAGCAGACGACCCGCAGAACGGCGGGCACGGGGCGAACAGCTTGTAGAAAGGCACACCAATGACCTACGTAATCGCGCTTCCCTGCGTGGATGTCAAAGACCGCGCATGCGTTGAAGAATGCCCCGTCGACTGCATCTACGAAGGTGAACGCACCCTGTACATCCACCCGGATGAGTGCGTGGACTGCGGCGCCTGCGAGCCCGTCTGCCCCGTAGAAGCAATCTACTACGAAGACGACGTCCCCGAAGAGTGGAGCGAATACGTCAGCGCTAACGCAGACTTCTTCGACGACCTGGGTTCCCCCGGTGGCGCAGCAAAGCTCGGCCCCACCGGCAAGGACGTGCCCTTCATTGCGGCGCTGCCCCCTCGTGGTGAGTAGTAGCCTGCGGCGCGTAACCCAAAGCGGCGAGTAATAGCTACAACCGCATAGACTAATCGCACCCGCTCACGGGTGCCAAGAGCCTCCATCTAGCACCCGGTGCCCAGGCACCGTCTAGGCGCTGGAATGGAGGCTCTTGCCATAGGCACAGAAGCGCCCGGGCGCTAGACTAAAATGACAAAAACTATTCCCAAGCAACCAGGTGACACAATGACTTACGGCCTGAACCTGCCCGAATACCCCTGGGAGGCGCTCGCCCCCTACCGCGCAACCGCCGCCGCCCACCCGGACGGTCCGGTGGACCTGTCCATCGGCACCCCGGTCGACCCTACCCCGCAGAACATTCGTGAGGCGCTGGCGGCTGCCTCCGACGCACCCGGCTACCCGACCACTCACGGCACCCCCGCCCTGCGTGAGGCTATTGCCGAGTGGTTTGCGCGCCGCCGCGGCGTGACCGGTCTGAACCCGGACGCGATCATGCCCACGGTCGGTTCGAAGGAGCTCGTGGCGTGGCTGCCGTTCCTGCTGGGCCTGGGCCCGGGCGATGTGGTCGTGTACCCGCGCGTTGCGTACCCCACCTACGATATGGGTGCCCGTTTTGCCCGCGCCGAGTCTGTGCCCGCCGACAGCCTGGACGAGTTGGATGCTGATACCCGCAGCCGTGTGAAGCTGATTTGGGTGAACTCCCCGGCGAATCCGAACGGCGTGGTGCGTACCGTGGAGCAGCTGCGTGAGATTGTAGCGCAGGCGCGTGAAATTGGTGCCGTGGTGGCGTCCGATGAGTGCTACGCGGAGCTCGGCTGGGGTGCTTGGGATGAGGCGCGCGGCGGTCAGCCGGTGCCGTCCATCCTGGATTCTCGCGTGTGCGATGGTGACTTCACCGGTCTGTTTGCCGTGTACTCGCTGTCGAAGCAGTCGAACCTCGCCGGTTACCGTGCCGCGTTCATTGCCGGTGCCCCGGAGCTGATGCCGAACCTGATTAATAGCCGCAAGCACGCCGGCATGATTGTGCCCGCCCCCGTGCAGGCCGCCATGATGGTGGCGCTGGCTGATGAGGCGCATGTGGCGGCGCAGAAGGACCTGTACCGTGCCCGCCGCGAGGTGCTGGAGGAGGCGATTATCGCCGCCGGTGGTCGCATTGAGAATTCTGAGGCTGGCCTGTACCTGTGGACCACTTTCGGCGAGTCCACCTGGGATTCGATTGGCCGCCTGGCGGAGTTGGGTATTATTGCTGGCCCCGGCGTGTTCTACGGCGAGGACGGCGAAGGCTACGTGCGTATCGCCCTGACCGCCTCCGACGAGGCGGTGGCGAAGGCTGCTGAGCGTCTGAAGGCATCTGCATCTAAGTAACGTTGCCGTCGGGTAGCTCCCGGCTGGGCTACAGTTCCGGTAGGGGTACAGCTCCGGTAGCTACCTAGCCCGAAGCGCACAAGAGTGCCCGATAGGTGAGATAACACCTATCGGGCACTCTTCAACACCCCTCACAAGGGGCTAAAACAGCTTAGGCTTCGTAACCGTTGGGGTTGTTCTTCTGCCAGTTCCAGTGGTCGCGAACCATGGTCTTAATGTCGCGGCTAGCGCTCCAACCCAGATCCGCCAGAGCAGAGGAAGGATCAGCGTAAGAGACCGCAACGTCACCGGGACGACGATCCACAATCTTGTACGGCAGCTCCTTACCGCAAGCCTCCTCGAACGCGTGCAGAACCTGCAGAACCGAGTAGCCGTTACCGGTACCCAGGTTCCAGGTGTGCAGACCGCCGTGCTGGGTAATGTAATCCAGCGCCTTCAGGTGGCCGTCAGCCAGGTCAACCACGTGGATGTAGTCGCGCACGCCGGTACCGTCAACGGTCGGGTAGTCGTTACCGAAGACGTTCAGGTGCTCGCGGCGACCCACAGCAACCTGCGCAATGAAGGGCACCAGGTTGTTCGGGATGCCCGCCGGGTCCTCACCGATACGGCCGGACTCGTGCGCACCAACGGGGTTGAAGTAACGCAGCAGAGCGATGTTCCACTTGGAGTCGGACGCAGCCAGGTCGACCAGCATGTCCTCGATGTGCTCCTTGGTGCGGCCGTAGCAGGACTGCGCATCCATGTTCATCTTCTCAATCAGAGGCATGGACTCGGGCTCGCCGTACACGGTAGCGGAGGAGGAGAACACGATGGAGTGGCAGTCAGCCTCATCCATTGCGTACAGCAGGTTCAGGGTGCCAGCCACGTTGGTCTGGTAGTACCACAGCGGCTTCTCTGCGGACTCGCCCACAGCCTTCAGACCCGCAAAGTGAATCACAGCGTCGGGGCGAACCTGCTTGAAAAGAGCCTTCATGCCTTCGAGGTCGAGCAGGTCAACCTTGTGGAACTCGGGGGCGCGGCCAGCGAGTTCAGCGACGCGCTTGAGGGACTCCTCGGAAGAGTTTGCGAGGTTATCCATGACGACGACGTCGTGACCTGCCTTGAGCAGTTCAAGTACAGTGTGGGAGCCGATGTAGCCGGCGCCGCCGGTAACGAGTACCTTCATGATGTCCTTTCGGGCTTTATATATCCGGAAAAAGTGCTCCGGATGGGGGACAAAAGCTGTTGAGCTGTATCTAATAGTACAGCCGTGCACGGGGCGTAAGTACTGCGGGACACTGTGCGCTTGTGCACTCTGGTGTGAGCACGTGGGAGGCGTTATTTAGGTGTGTCGACACTCGCCCCCACTTAGCGTCTGGACCCGCCTCTCAGTTGATTTCTGAGCCGACCTCTAATCCCACCAGAAATACCACTGGCGGCTCTGGTGAATAAACTCCGTCAGCTGCTCAAAATCCTCAAACACCTGGAACGGAAGATCGGAACAGAACGCGAACTGCTCGACCGCCAGCTTCTTTGCCTCCAACGGGTCGGTTACGGGGCGTTCCACTAGAAATTCCAGACAATCAGCATTGTCAAGAGCCGCCGGGATTGCGCCGTACTTTTCGCGCCAATAGTGGGTGAACGCCAGCTGAGTTTCGGCGTTCGGGCAGTCATTCCAGCCGCCGAAAGGTAAGTACGCGGGAATATCGGCGGGGTCATCGGTCGGAATCTGCAGCAGGAGCATTTCGCCCTGCTCCTCATCCTGGAGCTCGTAGCAGAGCAGAGCAGAAAGAGTCGGGTCCTCATCTTCGGGCTCCTCATCGGGCAGAAAATCGGAGCTCATAAACTCGTCAACAAGCTCATTGAGGTTGAACTCGTCAGGGCCGTCCTCGTCAGAGCCGTCCTCGTGAGCATCTTCGCCGTCACCGGTAACCCTGCGCAGCTGCTGGGCAATGGCGGCGCTGCCGTACTCTTCAGCGGAGGCACCGCCCCGGGCGGTACGGTAACGTTGCAGGACAGCACGAGTGTAGGCGCTCACCTGCTCCGGGGTCAGAGTCTCAACATCGTCAATGATGTCGTGCTCAAGGGACACCGCAATGACCATGCTTTCAAGCACCGTATCGTTCAGGTTCAGAAAGAAGGGAACGAACCCCTCCGCGCGTCCCAGCTTAACCAGCTCATCGTAACGAGCCATGGCATCAGTAGCCGCAGTGCCCACCGCAATACGCTCGTGCGGATAGGGGAAGAGGCGCGTAAAGTGCCGGTAGGTTTCGCTCATCGTCGGCTCGGGCACTGTTGATTCGGGCGCTGCTGATTCGGACCTTGTGGCTTCGGGCATGGTGGGTCTCCTCTCTGAACGGTACCTATCGCTTGCAATGGTCGCCTGCCGTGGCGGGTGCGGGGTACTCGGTACTACCAGCCTAGCGAAAGCCCGAGCGGTCCGCCCTGAAAATGGTCATCGTAGCCGCTGTGGATCCGTGCCCAGCCTATGAGAGCGGCGGAGAGGGAGTAAAGAGCATAAAAAGGGGCCGGGATGCTTTACGCTTCCCGACCCCCAACGTTCGCAAGGGCAACCAGCGCTAGTTCAGGTGCAGATTAGTTCAGACCCAGCACTAGTTCAGGTGCAGCGCCTCGTTCAGCTCCACGGTGTTCTTCGCACGCGGCAGAACCTCAATCGCGCCGCTGATCGAGTTACGGCGGAACAGCAAGTTCGACACACCGGACAGCTCCGCAGCCTTCACCACGCGCGCCTCCTGACCGGGCAGCAGAACGCTCACGCGCGAACCAGCGGTCACGTACAGGCCAGCCTCAACCACGCAGTCATCACCCAGGGCAATACCGATACCGGACTCCGCACCCAGTAGAGAACGCTCACCAATGGACACGCGCTGAGTGCCGCCACCGGAGAGAGTGCCCATCGTGGAGGCGCCGCCGCCCACATCCGAGCCGTCACCCACCACAACGCCCTGAGAAATACGGCCCTCAACCATAGAAGTACCCAGGGTACCGGCGTTGAAGTTCACGAAGCCCTCGTGCATCACAGTCGTGCCGGACGCCAGGTGCGCACCCAGGCGCAGGCGGTCACCGTCACCGATACGCACGCCGGTGGGAACCACGTAATCCACCAGGCGGGGGAACTTATCAATGTGGCTCACACTCAGGTGGCCCAGCTTGCGCAGACCAATCGCAAGCTTCTGGAACTCGGCGGCAAGCACCGGGCCGTGGTTGGTCCACGCAACATTCGCCAGGGTGCCGAACAGGTCGTCCAGGTTCAGCTCATTGGGGCGAACCAGGGTGTGGGAGAGCAGGTGCAGACGCAGGTATGCGTCCAGGGCGTCTTCGGGTGCCTCATCCAGGTTGATGGAGGCGGTACGCACCTCGGTACGGGCGTTGCGCGCCGGGTGCTCAGCGACCAGGTCCTCCAGCTCGTCCGCGATGGACAGGTCGGGGGTCTGGGTGAGGGAGGGCGCGGGGAACCAGGCGTCCAGGACGGTGCCGGCGTGCTCGCCAGAGACAACAACATTGACCAGTGCGACGCCGGAGGCGTAACGGGGAGTGTTTTCAGACATGCCTTCCATTATAGTTTTGGGGGTGAGAGCCCCTTCAAGACCGTCTCATATGCTCGATGTGGGCGTTGTGTGCGCGGGGGAACCTGTAAGGTGGAAGGATGAGCGTTTCCCCCAATAATTCTGATCCTCACGAGGTCCCGCAGCCACCGCTGAACCTGGACGTGTCCATGCCCGAGCTGACCCGTGCCCTACTGGATTACGAGTCGGTTTCCGGCAGCGAGCAGCCAATTGCTGACGCCGTGTACACGGCGCTGTCGTTCTGCCCGCACCTGCACCTGACCCGTGACGGGGACGCCATCATTGCCCGCACCGAATTCCCGCCGCTGCCCGGCTCTAAGGGCGAGCGCACCCGCATTATCCTTGCCGGTCACCTGGACACCGTGCCCCTGCCCACCGTTGAGGGCTCCCTGGGCACCGTGCCCTCCACGGTGCGTGAAGAGGAGGACGGATGCGTGCTCTACGGCCGCGGCGCCACCGATATGAAGGGCGGCGTGGCGGTTCAGCTGAAGCTTGCCGCCGAGCTGACCGCGCAGGACACCGACTACAACCTGACCTACATCTTCTACGACCACGAGGAGGTCGCGAGCGAGCTCTCCGGCCTGGCGCGCCTGATTCGCAACTACGGCGAACTCATCACCGACGCAGACTTCGGTGTACTGCTCGAACCGACCAACGGCACGATTGAGGGCGGCTGCAACGGCACCATGCGTTTCTTCGTGCGCACCCGTGGCCTCGCCGCCCACTCGGGACGCGCCTGGCGCGGCGAGAACGCGATTCACGCCCTGGCACCGGCGTTGGCGGCGCTCGCCTCCTACGAGCCGAAAACCATCGCTGTGGAGGGCCTGGATTATCGTGAGGGCCTGAACGCGGTGCAGATTTCTGGTGGCGTTGCCGGTAACGTGATTCCTGATGCGGCGGCAATGCACGTGAACTACCGGTTTGCGCCCGATAAGACCCTGGACGAGGCGGTCGCCCACGTGCGTGAGGTCTTCGCCGGATATGAGCTGGATTTTGTGGATCTTTCCCCGGCGGCTCGCCCCGGCCTGGATACCCCGCTGGCTGCTTCCCTGATTGAGGCGGTGGGCGAGGAACCTCAGCCGAAGTACGGTTGGACGGATGTGGCGCGCCTGAGTGAGATTGGTATTCCCGCCGTGAACTTCGGTCCCGGTGATGCCCTGCTGGCTCACACCGATCATGAGCACGTGAGCTTTAGCCAGCTGACCCGCTGCCACGCGGATTTGCGTGCCTGGCTGCTCAGCGACCGCGACGAGGACTAGTCACAGCACTGATTCTGCCGGTGCTGGCGCTACTATTTGAATTTAGGTGACCGTCAGGGGTTGACGGTCCTGCATGATATGAGATTGACATGAACTTTCTTCTGATTCTGCTTGCCCTGCTGATTTCGGGCATTGCGGCGCTCTCTGTTGTGGCGCTCGGCGGTGAGCGTGCCGTGCCCGGCGCCGCGTTCTTTAGCGGCGTGGGCCGTGACGGCCTGGGCACTTTCGACCGCGTGGAGGATTTGACGACTGCGGTTCGTTTCTTCGGCGCTTCCGAGGACGAGAAGGCACGTGAGAATGTGCACGATGCGGAGGATTCTTCTGCCGCTTCGACCGCAGAATCTACTGATGCTAATGTGATTGCCGCTGAGCCGGTTCGCCGCGTCGCGGTTCCGCTGGCTGATGATGCGGAGAGCACCTTGAGTGCGCATGACTTTGTGGAGAAGCGAAAGAACGCCACGGCGGCTTCCTCTGATCAGGATGCTGTTCCGGCTGAGGGGAGCTAACGTCGGTGAGTGTTCCTTCTCAGCACACTAGTCCTGTTCCGCCTGCCCGCGCTAACTCTGCCGCTGACCCCACCACTGGCTCTGCCGCTGGTACCCCCTCCGCGAATGAGCAGGGTGAGTCCTTTGATGAGCTGCTGACCTGGGCGTACACCGCAGCCGGTGAGCGCCTGCACCGGGTGGGGGCGCGTCTGCGTGCCCTACCCGCGTGGCTGTCGGTGCTGCTGATTTATGGTCTGTCCCGCGTGTGGGGCTTCATCGTTTTTGCCGTGGTCGGTCAGCAGCAGTTGCGCAGCCCGTGGGGTCAGCACCTGGATTATTTGTCGTTCATTAGCATCTGGGATGCCGGCTGGTACGAGCAGATTGCGGTACAGGGCTACCCGAGCCAGCTACCGGTGGATGCAACGGGTGCGGTTCAGCAGAATCAGTGGGCTTTTTACCCGATTTTCCCGCAGCTTTCCGGTGCTATTAGTCGTGCGACGGGCATCGGGTATTACCCGGTGGCGGCGACGGTTGCTCTGCTTGCCGGTTTCGCGGCGGCGTGGGTAATTTACCTGCTGTTTGAGGCGTCGTTGAAGGCGACCGGTTTTACGAGTGAGGAGTCGCCTTCTGCGCTGCCCATGTGGGCTGTGGCGTTGGTATCCTTCTTGCCTGTTGCCCCTGTGCTTCAGGTGCCGTATGCGGAGTCGCTGAACCTGGTGTTCCTTGCCGGTGCCCTGCTGTGCCTGGTTCAGGGACGCTACGGTCTGCTGGTTCCTGTGGCGGCGTTGGCGTGCCTGTCTCGCCCGGTGGGTGTGCCCCTGGGTGCGGCTGCCGGTCTGTGGTGGTTTGCGTGCTGGGTTCGTTCGAGCCGCCAGTCGGGTATGGGTACGGCGTTTGTGCGTCATCTGGGGCAGCTGGTGAGCGCCCTGGTAGTGTGTGCGTGTGCGCTGGTGTGGCCTGCGATTGCGTGGTGGGCTACGGGCCGTGTGGATGCGTACACCGCCACGGAGACGGCGTGGCGCGGCACCCATTTGGCGCCGATTCAGCCGTGGCTTTCGCAGGGTTACCTGTACTTTGGGTATGCGGCTCCGGTGCTGCTGACCCTGCTGATTCTGGGCTTTATTGCTCTGTGTTTGAGCCCGTTGGCGCGTAGGGTTTTGGCGACTCCGCTGAACCTGTGGTGTCTGAGCTATTTTGCGTATTTGATTCTGTTTTTGAATCCGCAGTCGTCGACGTTCCGTCTGTTGTTGCCGTTGTTCCCGCTGGTGATTGTGGTGGCGGCGGCGAGCCGTTCGCGGGCGTATCGTTGGGCGTTGCTGGTGGCGGGTGCATGCACGCAGTGGGGCTGGGTGGGCTGGCTGTGGCATTGGAAGCAGCTCCCCGGCGGCGGAGACTATCCGCCGTAAACCGGTAAGTCTATCCAAGGGCTGTTTGAGACCGCCGGTGTGCTGCCGGCGGTCTTTTGCGCTCGGGAGGCGGGCGTGCCTGCGGTTGGAGCCGCAGCGTTTAACCCCGGCGGTGGGGATTATCCGCCGTAAACCGAATATTGTGTCGGGAGACCGCCGGTGTGCTGCCGGCGGTCTTTTGCATTCTTAGCCGTGGGCGCAATGCCCCTCCGCAGTGCCGTATCGTGCGCCTTCTGCTTGTCCAGAGCTTAAAGACACGTCCAGAAAGCGCCGCGGGTTCGGCGGGGCTGGCTCGGAACTGATAATCTATATTCTGTGTTTGGTATTAGTGGCACCGAGTTGATTATTTTGGCCATCATCACGTTCGTGGTGATTGGCCCCGAACGCATGCCCGAATACGCCCGACAGATTCGTGAATTCGTCAAGATGGTGCGCCGCATGGCGTTCGACGCGAAGGACGACTTCAAGGAAGCTCTGGGCGAGACGGGTCTGGAAGATATTAACTGGCGCCAGTACGACCCCCGCCAGTACGATCCGCGCGTGATTGTGAAGCAGGCATTCGCTGAGGATGACGCCGAGCGTGAGCGTGAGGCACGCGAACGTGAAGAGGCGCTGCTGAAGGAGAAAGAGAAGGCTGAGAGCCGTGCTCTTCCGCGAGGCGCATACGCCCCCTTCGATGTGGACGCCACCTAAGATTTTGAATAGAAAGAACCCCGCACCGTGATGGTGCGGGGTTCTTTCTATACCAGCTATAAGATTGCTACATCCTTACACAAAGAGCGGCAGGCTCTGACCCGCCCTCGACTCGCCCGAGTGCAACAGCTGCGAGGCGATGGACTGAATCTCTTCGGCGGTGGGCGAATCCGGGTGGCTCCAGACCACGGGGGTACCCTCGTCGCCGCCGGTACGCAGGTTCACATCCAGCGGGACAGAACCGAGCAGCGGTACCAGGTAGGAGAGCGCCTCCGAAAGACGTTCAGCGAGCACCTGACCGCCGCCAGAACCGAACATATCGAGCAGGGTACCGTCCGGCAGGGTCATGGCGGCCATGTTCTCCACCACGCCCACGACCTTCTGACCGGTCTGCAGGCTCAGGGTGCCGGCACGTTCCGCCACATCCACCGCGGCGTGCTGCGGGGTGGAAATGAGCACCAGCTCAGCATTCGGCAACAGCTGAGCCATGGAGATGGCAATATCGCCGGTACCGGGCGGCAAATCGAGCAGCAACACATCCAGGGCGCCGAAGTGCACGTCCATGATGAACTGCTCCAGGGCGCGGTGCAGCATGGGGCCGCGCCACGCCACCGGCTCGTTGCCCTTGAGGAACATGCCGATAGAAATCACGCGAATAAAGCCGCCGCTGACCTTCTGCTCACCCCAGCGCTGGGCGGGGGCGGGAACGTCCACGGTCGGCGGAAGAATCAGGTCATCCAGGCGGGTCGGGGCGTCGGTAATACCCAGCAGACCCGGGATGGAGAAGCCGTGCACATCTGCGTCAATAATGCCCACCGCAAGCCCGCGCGAAGCGAACGCGGCGGCAAGATTCGCGGTCATGGAGGACTTACCCACGCCCCCCTTACCGGACACCACACCGAACACGCGGGTCAGCGAACCGGGGGTGGTGAACGGGTTGGAACGCTCCGGCTTGAGCATCGAACGCAGGGCGGAACGCTGCTGCGGGTTCATCGCACCCACCTGCAGCTGCACACGCTCAATGCCCTCAACGGTGGCGGCGGCGTCACGAACCTGCTGCTCGATGGTGTTCTTCAGCGGGCAGCCCTCAATGGTGAGTAGAACCTTCACCTCGGCCCAGTGGCGACCGGGAATCGGCTCACCGCGCTCATCCAGTTCAGGATGCACGAGCGCAGTCTCAACCATGCCCAGCTCCGTAATGGGGCGGCGCAGTTCGGGGTCCTCGACGCGGGAAAGTGCCGCGTAGAGCGCATCTTGCAGGGGTGAATTAGCGGTCACGGGCGCCTCCCTCACGGGCGCGGTGTGCCTGCTGTTGCGCCTGCTGGGATGCGCGGCTCTGAGGCTGGCTCAAATCGCCGCGGTGGGGATCCTGCTCGGAGTCCTTCGCGGAGTGTTCAGCCTTGTCAGAGGCCTGCTCGGTACCGTTCTCAGTACTCTCAGAGCCCTGCTCCTCAGCGTCCTTCTCCTCACCCTCGGAAGTGTCGATATCGTCGATAGCCTCCTCCAGGTCCTCAATGTCCTCACTGATGTCCTGCAGCTGCTCGGCGTGACGCTCCTGCTCCTGCGCAATGTTCTGCAGTTCCTCAAGAATGTCACGCAGCTCGCTACGGACGAAGTCACGGGTCGCAACCTCACGCAGAGCAATACGCAGCGAAGCAATCTCGCGGGTCAGGTACTGGGTCTCCTCCAGGTTCTGCTGGTCGCGCTTACGGTCCTCAGACGCCACCACGCGGTCGCGGTCATCCTGACGGTTCTGCGCCAACAGCAGCAGGGGAGCAGCGTAAGAAGCCTGCAGGGACAGCATCAGGGTCAGCAGGGTGAAGTTCAGGCTACGCGGGTCGAACTGCATCTCCTCCGGCGCCAGGGAGTTCCAGGCAAGCCACACGCCACAGAAAATGGTCATCCACATCAGGAACTGCGGGGTGCCCATGTAGCGTGCGAACGCCTCAGTCATGCGGCCGAAAGCGTCCGGGTTGGGGCTCGTGAACAGCTTCGGCTTGCGGGTGCCGGGGGTGCTCAGCTGCGAGTCGCTACGCTGCGTGCGGGAGTCGCCGCGCTCGCGGTTGCGTTCAGCGTACTTCTTCTCCAGGCGGTCTTTGAGAATGCGCGCCTTATCGATGCGGGGGTTCTCTTCGGTACGGTTTGCGTCGCGGCGGTTCGATTCAGCCAAAGCGTCGTCCTACCTTTCGTACGGGAGTTCCATCATCGTAAGTTCGCCAGTCTTCGGGCAGGAGCGCATCGAGCACGTCGTCGATGGTCACTGCGCCTACCAGGCGGTGCGATTCGTTCACAATGGGAACGATGGTCAGGTCGTAGGTTGCCAGCACGCGTGCCAGCTCTTCCAAACTTGCCTGGTCAGAGACAGGCTCAGTATCGGTATCGAGGATGTGACCGATCGGCTCGCTCGGCGGCACACGCAGTAGCTTCTGCATGTGCACCAGACCCAGGTACTTGCCGGTCGGCGTTTCCAGGGGCGGGCGGGTCACCATGACGGCAGCCGCCATCGCCGGAGGGATCTCCTCGGCGCGGATGTGCGCGAGCGCCTCCGCGACGGTCGCCTCGGGGGAGAGGATGATCGGCACCGGGTTCATGAGCGAACCGGCGGTACCTTCGTCGTATTCGAGCAGTCGACGCACGTCGTCTGCTTCGTCGGGTTCCATGAGTTCGAGCAGCTTTTCACGCTGGGCGTCGTCCAGCTCGATGAGAAGGTCAGCGGCGTCGTCCGGTTCCATCTCCTCCAGGACCTGCGCGGCACGCTCGTCGTCCAGGTGCGAGAGAATCTGCACCTGGTCCTCGGCGGGCAGCTCCTGCAGAACGTCCGCGAGGCGCTCATCCTGCAGTTCGGCGGCGATTTCGACCATGCGCTTATCGCTCATCTCGTGGATAGCGTCCGCAAGGTCGGCGGGCTTGGAGTTCTCGTGGTTAGCGACGAACGCGGTTGCCGCCTGCGGTTCCACGTCGGTGGAGAGCACCGCCTCGTCCCAGTCGACGATGAGGGTCTCCTTGGAGCGGCGGCGCCACGTGCTGGAGGAGGAGCTGACGCGGGAAACGAACAGCTCGGTCACGCCCCAGTCGCCGTTGCGGCGCTGCTCAATGGCGACGTCCTCAATGACGGCGTCGCCGCTGCCGTCGAGCAGGCGCACGCGGCGGTCAAAGAGCTCACCGACGATGAGAGTCTCAGAGTTGCGCTGTTCGAAGCGGCGCAGGTTCACCAGGCCGGTTGAAATGATCTGTGAAGCGTCGATACTTCGCACACGGGTCATGGGCATGAACACGCGTTTCTTGCCGAGCACCTCAACGATGATGCCGACAACAATGGGTTCGCTGCCCTTGGCGGGGCGGGCGCCCGCAATGGATGCGCCCAGGCCGCGTTTGAGCACGACGACATCTCGGAGACGGCCGAGGCGGTCACCGAAGGGGTCAAAAACGTCGAGGCCCAAAAGGCGGGCAATGTAAATCTTGCTGGGGGTGCTGAACTTCGAATTGCTCACCTCTCTAGGGTACGCTCCGCCGCGGGGATTCGCACTTTGAGAAGCCGAATTGAACAGGTGTTCGCTACGCCTGTAGAGGAGCTGACTGCCCACCGGGTCCAGGGGTGGGGTGGGCGGTAGAATAGGAGCCATGACTTCTAACCTGCCGAATATTCCCTCGACCCCGCCTTCTTCATATCTGGCGTCGCGCCTGGCGCAGGCACAGGGCAAGCCCCTGCCCGCCGGTGAGGCAATCGCCTCCTTCGTCCGTCACGATGATGCGCTCGCCGCTTTTGATGTGCTCAGCGAGCAGGATTATCCGGTTACGGCGCTGTACCTGGTCAACGACGGTATCCGCCAGGTGGAGTACCCGGTACAGCCCGGTTATGGTCGTGCCCTGATTTCTTCGGCGATTCAGGGTGCGTCGATGGGCCTGGTGTTTTCGGTGCTGTTGACGCTGACCGGTGACTCTTTTACGTCGGTGGCGCTAAAGTACGTGCCGCTGTCGGTGGTGGTGTTTGTGCTGTGGCAGATGTTCATCCTGCGCCGCGGCAGGGGTGTTCGTTACCCGATGCGTACCGAGGCGATTCCCTCGCGTACCGTGATGTACGCCCTGCCGGAGTACGCTCAGGATGCACGCCGCGTGCTGGGCGCGCATCCTCGCTTCTCGGCGGCGGTTGCGGCTGCGCGTGCGGCGGCAGCCCCGGAAGCTTCGCAGGCGCGTGCCGCTCAGAGCACCGTCTCGATGAATGGTGCACCGGTTCCGACCGGCGCGCCGAAGGCTCCCTCGTACCGTGCGCAGGCGGGCAGCCAGCCGGCACCGAACCAGAACCTGCCCGAGCGTGATACGACCGCGCAGAACGCGGTGGCTCAGAGCGCGGCGCAGAACATGCCCGCACCGGTTACCCCCGCCCAGCCCGCTCAGCCCGCACAGTCCACTCAGCCTGCCGAACAAGCAAGTACTGGTCAGGCGACCGCTCAGAAGTCAGATACGCAGAAGCGCCCGGCACAGCGGTACGGTCTGCGCGTGGATGACCCGGAAGAATACGCGAAGCTGATTCAGCCCAAGCCGCAGCGTCCGACCCCGCGACCGCAGGGCCTGCACGATAAGTCCTCGCACAGTAATTCCTCGAAGGACTCCGAATAACCGAACCTGCAACGGCGGTAACCGCCCACCACGGCGGGAAACAGGCATAGAAGATACGTAGCGTAGAAGATACGCGAAAGCCCCTCACCGAACGAATCGGTGAGGGGCTTTCGCTATGCACATACAACCGGCACTAACCGGTGTTAGTGGCGTGAAGAGTCAGGCTTACTTCGCCAGCTTCGCCATCCACTCCTCAATGCCCTCAACGGTGCGGGGCAGTGCAGCGGAGAGGTTCACGTTGCCGTCCTCGGTGCAGAGCACGTCGTCCTCAAGGCGGATACCGATACCGCGGTACTCCTCGGGAATGGACATGTCCTCTTCCTTGAAGTACAGCGCCGGCTCAATGGTGAAGACCATGCCCGGCTCCAGCTCAGCCCACATGTACAGTTCAGCCTTCGCCTGCGCGCAGTCGTGCACGTCCAGGCCCAGGTGGTGGCTGGTGCCGTGCGGCATCCAGCGGCGGTGCTGACCGCCCTCAATGGTGAGGGAAACCTCGGCAGAAACCGGCAGCAGGCCCCACTCTTCCAGACGGTGAGCCAGAACCTCCATCGCGGCGTCGTGAAGTTCGTGGAACTTACGGCCCGGCTTAGCCACAGCGAACGCGGCGTCAGCAGCCTCCAGCACAGCGTTGTAGACCTTCGCCTGAACCTCGGTGAACTTACCGTTCACGGGGAAGGTGCGGGTCACGTCAGCAGTGTACAGGGTGTCGTCCTCAACGCCTGCGTCCAGCAGCAGCAGCTTGCCGTCATCGACGGTGCCGTTGTTGCGGATCCAGTGCAGGATGGTTGCGTTGTTACCGCACGCTGCGATGGTGTCGTAGCCCAGGTCGTTACCGTCGGTACGTGCCACGGAGAAGAACGCAGTCTCAACGACGCGCTCACCGCGGTGGTGTGCAACAGCCTTCGGCAGTGCACGAACGACCTCTTCGAAGCCCTTGACGGTCAGGTCAACGGAACGCTGCAGGTTCTCAATCTCGATAGCGTCCTTAATCAGGCGAGCCTCGGAGAGAGCCACAGCCAGTTCGGAGTCCAGCTTGTCAGCCTGCTCCAGCTCCACGCCGGTGTTGTAGCGGGAAGTGTCAACCAGAGCGTCAACAGCCGGGTCAACGTTGCGGACCAGGCGGATGTTCACGCCACCCAGGCCCTGGTTGCCGGCGTTCTTGGTGATAGCAACCTCAAGCTCGGACAGGTCGCGGGTACGCAGGCCGTAACGCTCGGAGAATTCCTTCAGGGTGGGGCGGGGGCCAACCCAGAACTCGCCGTAGCGTGCATCCGCGTAGAACTCTGCGGTGTCGCGGCCAGCCAGCGGACGGAAGTACAGGGTGACCTCGTGGTTGGAGCCGTTGTCGCCGGTGCCCTCTTCGACGGGCTCGAAGATCAGCACGGCGTCGGGCTCGTGGTCGATGCCCAGACCGGTCTGGTGTGCAAACGCCGAGTGGGGGCGGAAGCGGTAGTCGCAGTCGTTGGAGCGGACCTTCAGCGGGCCTGCGGGCAGGACGAGGCGCTCGCCGGGGAATGCCTTGGAGATCTTGGCGCGGCGCTCAGCTGCGTAGTCTGCTACGGGCTCGCGGGCGTAGCCGTCATCTTCGGCAGGTGCCCAGTTTGCGGCAATGAATTCGGTGAACGCAGACGCCTTAGGGGTGCTGCGGTGGTCAGTCTTCTGAGCTTCGGTGCTCTTCTCGTTGTTCTCAGTCATGGGTTAATCATATCGCCTTCACCACAGGTGGGCAGGTGTTTTATCGCTTTTGACCATAAGAGAGGGCGCGGTGGGTCAGAATATATCTTTGACCTGCGACCGGGTACCCGATATTGCGCCGCCGATATTGGTAGGGTTGAATCAGAAGAGTAGATGACATGCCTTGAAACCCCGCTGAGGTGGCGACGAACTAGCAGGGGCGGGGAAGGAGAGAAGATGACGCAGACAGAACACCGAAATAGTGCACCGCAAAATACTGCGCAGCAGGCGCCGCAGCCCGCTGAATCGGGCGCGCCTGAAAACCTGAACCGTGCCGGGCGCTACGATCTGCATATTCACTCCGCTATTTCTGACGGCACGCAGAGCCTGACCGAGCTGGTGCCGCTGATTGCTCGCGCCGGGTTGGCGGGGTTCGCGCTGACTGATCACGATACGACGGCAGGGTGGGCACAGGCGGCTCAGTTGGCGGATGAGCACAGTCTGGATTTTCTGCCGGGTGCCGAGTTCTCCTGCCGCTACCGTTACACCGATGGTGAGGGCCGCGCACGCACGAAGACTATTCACCTGCTCGCTTATGGTTTTGACCCGGTGGATTCGGAGTTGGCGCACCGTGTGGAGGCGATTCGTGCCAGCCGTGCGGGCCGTGCGCAGGCTATTGTGGACCGCCTTGCCGCCGACTACCCGCTGACCTGGGATGACGTGTTGGTGCAGGTGGGGGAGGGGAACGCGGCGGTGGGCCGCCCCCATATTGCTGATGCGCTGGTGGCTGCCGGCGTGGTTGCTGATCGTTCTGAGGCTTTTGCGAAGCTGCTGTACACGGGTAGCCCCTACTATGTGCCGCAGCAGGCACTGGATCCGTTGGAGGCGGTGCGTCTGGTGCGTGAGGCTGGGGGTGTGCCGGTGATTGCGCATCCGATGAGTACGATGCGTGGGCCTGCGTTGAGCCTGGAGTACCTGGGTTTGATGGTGGATGCTGGCCTGGCGGGTGTGGAGGTATATCACCGTGAGAACTCCCCGGAGGACCGGGCGCGTCTGCTGGAGTTCATTGAGCGTCAGCGTGCGGCGGGCCGTGAGGTGCTGGTAACGGGTTCGAGCGATTATCACGGCGCGGGCAAGCCGAACCTGCTGGGTGAGAATACGACGGATGCGGTAACGGTGGCGCGTATCCGCGAGCAGCTGGCTTCTCAGTAGTAAGACGAAAGAGTGCGGGGCGGGTTCCCGGTAAAGGAACCCGCCCCACACTCTTTTGTTTTCACCTCATTGCATATTCTCTAAATCTCTACCTGAAGGTTAGGATTTTTGATACGCTGAGAACGTTCTACTCATTGGGGTGCACAAAGATTGTGCCTCCCCTCTGTTCGTGAAGGAGCTATGATGCTTCGACAATTATTTGCTCGCCCTACGAGGCGGGTTATCCAGGCTGGTGGCACGGTACTGTTGGCTGGTGCCATGGTGTGCGGTAGCGTGCCGGCATATTCTCTTGGTGTTCTGAAACCTCGCCAAGTGACCCCTATTGTGCAGCCCAATGAACCGGCGGTGACCTGTAACGACCGCGCAATCTACGAATATAAGTACCTTCCGAATGCTTATGTGACTTACAGTCGCAAGATTATCTACGACTGGGCTGAGTGCGTTGGTCTAATTTCTGAATACCAGAAGTATCAGCTAATCGAAGAAAACACCGTAATTTCCCGTGGGCAGTTTGTGGAGTATTTGTATCGCCTGTCGGGTTCTCCTGAGGTGAAGAATCTTCCGGCTCAGTCTCCTTATGGTGATATTAAGACTGATGATCCGCGTTTTCCTGTAGTGATGTGGGCTCGTCAGCGGGGCATTACCTGGGGTTGGAGTGATGGGAATTTCCATTACGATACTCCTGCTAGTGAGTCTGCTACTGCTTTGATGGTGTATCGGCTGGCGGGGAGCCCAAAAGTAACGGTAAAAGTAGACAACCCTGAGGATTATTTCCCACGTAAGAATTGGAAAGAATTGTGGCCGAATATGCCTCATAATTCTGAGCTTCATAAGGCATACACCTGGTTGTATTATGGTCTTCAGGATCCAAATAATAAAGATTCTGTCGAGAACGTATTGTATCGAGAGTTTGGCATCGTAACATATAATGATGAATTTGAATGGTGGACTTACGCCACTTATGAGCAGGCCTTTGAAGTAATTCGTTTGGCAGATAAATCTTTTAATTTTAAATAGGATTTACCCCTCACCCGTCGACAGGTGAGGGGCATTCTTCAGCAATTTTTATTTCTTGAGTGGATAATCTTTTGGATTTAATTTCTTCTCTGCAGTGTCATTAGATGTATAGGCATACTGATTAATTTCAATCTTGCAGGCTTGTTTCAGGGGATTCTCAATAGAGAACTTCCATACACCTTCCAGCGCCTTGGGTTTAGGTTTGTTATTGTCTTCGTAGTCCATGTGGCATTGGTCGTATGCGTTTGCTCCAATAATATTCAAACGCCTAACACTACCTTCAAGATAGAAGCCCCACAGTGAAGCAAGGATTGTTTCTAGGGGTACTTCTTTGCTTGGCCCGTAGGGGTTGTCTGAGCGTACTCCTGTAAAGGTGCAGTCGCTGGCCCACGAGCTGATATACCAATTTGCTGCCTCGTGGTTATGTGCTGGTTTTGAGACTGCGTCATGCCAGCTGGAGGACTCACCGATACAACCCACATATTTATATAACACTCTTTTACTTTCGTATCATTGCATGTTCCCTAAATCTTTACCTGAAGGTTATGATTTTTGATACGCTGAGAACGTTCTACTCATTGGGGTGCACAAAGATTGTGCCGCCCCTCTGTTCGTGAAGGAGCTATGATGCTTCGACAATTATTTGCTCGCCCTACGAGGCGGGTTATCCAGGCTGGTGGCACGGTACTGTTGGCTGGTGCCATGGTGTGCGGTAGCGTGCCGGCATATTCTCTTGGTGTTCTGAAACCTCGCCAAGTGACCCCTATTGTGCAGCCCAATGAACCGGCGGTGACCTGTAACGACCGCGCAATCTACGAATATAAGTACCTTCCGAATGCTTATGTGACTTACAGTCGCAAGATTATCTACGACTGGGCTGAGTGCGTTGGTCTAATTTCTGAATACCAGAAGTATCAGCTAATCGAAGAAAACACCGTAATTTCCCGTGGGCAGTTTGTGGAGTATTTGTATCGCCTGTCGGGTTCTCCTGAGGTGAAGAATCTTCCGGCTCAGTCTCCTTATGGTGATATTAAGACTGATGATCCGCGTTTTCCTGTAGTGATGTGGGCTCGTCAGCGGGGCATTACCTGGGGTTGGAGTGATGGGAATTTCCATTACGATGCCCCCGCGAATGAAACGACGACAGTAATCATGGCATACCGCCTAGCTGGTAGTCCGGCGGTCAAGCTACCCGATATGAATCCTCCGAATGAGGAAGAGCCCTGGACCAAGCGGAACCCCAACCTTCCTTACGGCTCAGAGTTGCATCGGGCCTATGTTTGGTTGAAATACACTGGAGCCGGCTCCGATAAGAAGTACACTGGCTTCCACGAATCGATTAGACACCATGACGTAGCGAGCATGGACTACGAAGGTCGACGAGTGAGCCAATGGACTTTCCAAGCAACATATGAACAGGCTTTTGAAGTATTGCGCATGGCAGATACTCGAGGTGCATTCTAAAAACATTTATAAAGAGAAGGCACCTTAGAACAGAACACTAGGGCAACACAAAAGAGTGTGGGGCGGGTTCCTTGATTAGGAACCTGCCCCACACTCTTAACGCGTGCTCTCACGAACGCGCAGAAAAGACAGCCTAGACGCTCTCACGCGAGGCATGATGCTGCAACACCGCACCCGCAGCCGCCGCATCCATCTGAGCAGCCGCCCGCGCCGCACGAGCCTTAGCCCGCGCCTGATGCTGACGCTGACGACGCAACTCATCACGACCATCAATACGCATCTTCTTATCCACCGCATCCATCGACCAGTGACGCACAAACCGGCAGGACGCACCCTCAACCGGCTGCGTAGTCTCCGTCAACGTATCCAACACAGCCTTCAACGCATGACGGCTCGCCGCCGTCAACGCATCACGACTCGTACCGCCACGAACACCCACCGTACGCTTCGGCGTGAACAGCACACTCGCCCCACGCGGCACACCGCGATACTCAGCGAACGACACCGGATCCACACCCAGACGCTTAGCCATCACCTCAATAGCCGGCGGATTCTGATCCACGCACACGAACTTACGGCCCAACTGAGCCGCCGCCGCACCCGTAGAACCAGAACCAGCGAAGAAGTCCAACACCCAATCACCCGGGCGGGAACTCGCCGCAATCATACGACGCAAAAGGCCCGTAGGCTTCTGCGTGGGATACCCCGTCTTCTCCTTACCCGTCGGCGACACAATAGTATGCCACCACACATCCGTAGGGAGCTTACCGCGAGAAGCCTTCTCCTCAGTCACCAAACCGGGAGCCATATACGGTTCACGATCAACCTCCGCAGTATTGAAATAATAGCTGCGGTGATCCTTCGCGTACACCAAAATATTGTCGTGCTTCGTCGGCCAGCGGCGCGTAGACTTCGCACCGTAGTCATAAGCCCAAATCAGCTCATTAATGAAGTTCTCACGACCAAAAATCATGTCGCACATAATCTTCACATAATGAACCTCACGCCAATCCAGGTGCAGGTACAGGGTGCCGTCCTGTGCGAGCAGACGATGCGCCTGCTCAATACGCGGCGCTAGGAACGCCCAATAATCCTCGAAGGAGTCGTTATAGCTCGCCAGAGTCTGCAGGGTGCTCGAATAGCTCTTGCCCTTAAAACCGGTGCGGTCACCCTTCTCAGAAGCCTCCGCGCTCAAGGTGCGGCGCGTCTGCTTCTTACCCGTATTGAACGGCGGGTCAATGTAAATCACGGTGAACGCACCATCGGGCAGCTCACGCAGATACTCCAGGTTATCTGCCTGCACCAGCAGCGACGGGCCCTGCGGATCGAAAACAGCCGAATCCGCGGGGTGTGCCTCAGCGGCAGGGGAGGGCGCGGCGGGCGCCGGGGATGCTGAAATACCCAACCCCGGCCCTAGCCTTCAGAACCAGCACGGTCAGCGCCACGGCCCTTACCGCGAGAACCCTCAGCACGCGAACCCTCAGCACGCGAGCCTTCAGAGCGGCGGCGGGTACGGCGGCGACCCTCACCCTCCACCGGCTGACCCTCAACACGGCGGGTACGGCGACGCTGACGAGGCGCACGCTCAGAACGCTCAGAAGAGCGCTCGGTACGCTCAGTACGCTCGGATGCGCCATGCTCGTTACGCTCCGCCCGCTCGGAAGAACGCTCGGAACGCTCAGTGCGCTTGCGGCCCTCGGAGCGGCTACGGCGCTCGCCGCGGCCCTCACCGGAACGACCTTCACGGCCGCCGTCACGGGAGCCGCGGGAACGGCGCGAGCCCTTCTCACCGTCACGACCGCCAGAACGACCACCGTCGCGGCCATCGCGAGAACGAGCCGGACGGCCATCACGAGAATCACGGGCGCTCTCAAAGAACTCATCGCCCATGCCCTCAGCCACACGCTCCTCACGCGGCAGGCGGCCCTTGGTACCAAGCGGAATGTTCAGATCGTAGAACAGGTGCTCAGAGGAAGAGTAGGTCTCAACCGGCTCAGGAACACCCAGCTCCAGGGCGTCGTTAATGACCTTCCAGCGCGGCAGGTCATCCCAGTCAACCAGGGTCACGGCGGTACCCTCATTGCCCGCACGGCCGGTACGGCCGGTACGGTGCAGGTAGGTCTTCTCATCCTCGGGCACACGGTGGTTAATCACGTGGGTCACGTCTTCAACGTCAATACCGCGAGCCGCCACGTCGGTCGCGACCAGAATGTCAACCTTGCCGGTGCGGAACGCCTTCAGCGCCTGCTCACGCGCAACCTGGTTCAGGTCACCGTGCAGGGGAGCGGCAGCGAAGCCACGGTTCACCAGCTCCTCCGCCACGCGGGCAGCGTCACGCTTGGTCTTGGTGAAGATGACGGTACGGCCGCGGCCGGTAGCGCGCAGAATGCGGCCAATCATCTCGTCCTTGTCCAGGTGGTGTGCACGGTAGACGACCTGGCGGATTGACGCCTTAGTCTTCGAGGCGTCCTCGGGGTCAGCGGCGCTAATGCGCATGGGCTTGGTCATGTACTGGCGTGCCATCGCAATGACCGGGCCGGGCATGGTTGCGGAGAACAGCAGGGTCTGGCGGTCCTCGGGCAGGTAGCTGAGGATCTTCTCAACCGACGGCTGGAAACCCAAATCCAGCATCTCGTCAGCCTCATCGAGGACCACGATCTTGACCTGCTTCAGGTTCAGGAAGCCCTGCTGGTACAGGTCGATAATGCGGCCGGGGGTACCCACCGCAACCTCCAGGCCGCGGCGCAGCAGCTCAGCCTGAGGCTCAATCGGCACACCACCGTACAGAGTGGCGACGCGGGCGTTGCGCAGCTTCGCAGCAATCGCCAGGTCCTCACCCACCTGAATAGCAAGCTCACGGGTCGGAACCAGAATCAGCGCCTGAGGCGCGCCGGGGTACTCCAAATCAGCCCAACCCTCATCGTCGCGGCCGACCACACGCTGAATGGTGGGCAGACCGAAGCCGAGGGTCTTACCGGTACCGGTCTTCGCCTGACCAATGATGTCCTGGCCAGACAGAGCCACGGGAAGAGTCAGCTCCTGGATGGGGAAGGGGGAGGTAATGCCAACCGCCGCGAGGGCGTCGCTAATATCCTGGCGAACGCCGAAGTCGGCGAAGGACTTTGCAGTCTGAGTGGTTTCCTGCGTGTTCGTTTCAGTCACTGGACCGTATCTTTCTACCCCAGCTCGGGGTGTGTTTCTCCCCGAATCGGGGTGCACCAGCCAGCGCCCCAACGGTGGAGGCGGTGACGGGCGGGCGTCGAAAGCCGGCCGCGGGAAATTCTTACACGGGAAATTCTTACCGAGACGCCGCCTGCACGCATGGTCAATGCACATGGTTAGTGCTCATGGTTATTCATGATGAGAAGGCGGTGCAGCCTCGGGGTCTTGAAAGGGGTACGACCGGTCATTCACTTAACCCCTCAATATTAACCCGGATTTGCTTCCGGCGCACCCCAGGCCGGTTGTGGTGTGCGCCCGTGATGGGCGATATACCGCCCCAAAACCGGGTATCGTGAGGTTTTCGCATGGGCGGTTTAAAACGCAAACCCCCGCATTCGGCACGGCGTAACCGTACGGCGCATACAGCGCACGCACACAGCGCATACAGCGCGGTTACGCATCATTGCGGATGCGGGGGAAAGCTAAAGCTTATAGGGAATTTAGTCGCCGAGGTAATTAGGCGCCGATACCGAAGCCCACGTGACGCTTCGCGTCGGAACCCAGCTCAACGTAGCCAATCTGAGCGCCAGAAATCAGGGTGGTGTTGCCCTTATCGTCCATAATCTGCAGCAGCGAGCCATCCTCAATAGCCTTCGAGACCTTCTCCATGAGGATTTCCTTAGCCTCACTGGTCTCAACAATAATTTCACGAGCAATGTGGCGAATGCCAATCTTGATTTCCATGAGTCTCCTCGCAGAATAGTCCGGCGCCGTCAAATGCGCGCCGGGTATGGGAACTTATCTTATCTAGCATCTACTCTAGCGTGAATGCGCTCGTCGGCATCGTGAACGGGCGGTACTTCGCCGGGGGCTAATAAAATACTCCACCGACGAACACCAACAGCAAACGCAAAACACAGAAAAAACGGGGCGGGGGAGCGCAGGCTCTTAAGAGTCCTCCACCTGAATACCGTAGAGAGTCTCCAACGCCTGCACGTAATCCTCCGTGCGGCCCTCAGCCGCAAGCTTCTTGGCGCGCACCGTCGGGGTGTGCAGCAGAGACTTCACCATGCGGCGCATCGCCAGCTCAAACTGCTCCGTCGCCGCACCGCAACCAAACTGGCTACGCACCTTCTCCAGCTCGGAATCCAGCACAGCCATAGTGTGCGAGCGCAGCGCAACAATCGCGGAGTCAATCGTGCGGGAACGCTGACGGGACAGGAACGCCACCAGCTCAGACTCCACAATGCGGGTAGCCGTCGCCACGGACTCCTCGGTTTCCTCGGGCGCGGCAAGACGCACCGATTCGAGGGTAATCAGCTCAACGTTCGGCAGGTCAGCGACCGAGGGGTCAAAATCACGCGAAAGCGCCAGGTCGAGGATTGTGTGGTGACCGTCCGGAATCTGCTCGGGAAGCAGCGGATCGGAGCCGCCGGAGCAACCGATAATGATGTCGGCAGAAGCCATCGCCTGCTCCATGCCGTCCACTGGCACCGCAGAAACCTCGCGCTTTGCCGCGAACTCGGCGGCACGACCCGAACGGGAATTGACCCAAATATCGGTGCAACCGCGCTCGCGCAGCGCCGCAATGGTCGCGCCCGCGTAAGCACCCGTACCAAAAATCAGGGCGCGGCGGGTTGCCCAATCCTTTTCGGCAACCTCATCCGCAAGATCGAGGGCAACAGACACAATCGAGCGGCCCTGAGCGCCAAGCGCCGTATGCTGACCCACCTGACGAGCGGTATGCGCCGCATGCTCAAATAGCTGAACCAGCTCACCGGGAAGAGGCACGCCATCCTCTTGTGCCTTCGCCTGCGCGGCGGCCAGGGCACGGCGCACCTGACCGGCGATTTCACGTTCGCCGACCACGGCAGATTCCAGGCCGGAGGCGACCGTCAGCAGGTGGCGTGCGGCCTCGTCATCGGCGTACACATCGAAGCTGGAATTGACCAGTTCTGTGTCCAGGCCGGAGGTGCGCGCAATAGAGTCGACAATCAGCTCACGAACCATGGGGACATGGGCGGATACGTGTAGCTGAACATACATTTCAAGACGGTTACAGGTGGCAAGAACGACTGCACCCTTCACGCCCAGCTGACGCGCCATATCGCTCGCCAGAACATCGGGTACGCCGGAGGCACCGGCGCTCAACGCAGCGACGGTGGTCAAATCTACGGTGTGGTGCGATGCCACAAATGCATAAGTACTCATCTAGGGGTTAATCATAACCACGCCGACTAAGCCCCTGTAAAGCTCACAGAACCTAAGTTCACGGCTCTACGGGGCTTAGTGGGCGCCACATAGTGGACAAGAAGCGGGGGTATTCGCCGGGGTGTTGGTGTGGTGTTATCGGAGTGCTGGCGGTAATTCAAAAGCGCAAGTAGGGGAGAGCTCACCGGAATGCGAAGGGGTGCATTTGGTGCTTCACTTGCGTATTCACCGCGCAAATCTCCGCGCAAACGGGCGCAAACAGGCGGCAGGCGGGGTTCTTATATTCGCGAACTAAGGCGTCCCTCACCACTAGGGAAGCCACCTTTAGGTAAAAGTCGCCATGACATAGTGTCGCAAAAACGCCCTCATAAACCTGTCACACTAGACACTATGAGCGAAAATCAGCACACCACTCTCGCATCGGAAAAGGGCACCGCATCGGCTGCCGCACAGGCCCCCGCCCTGCCCGCACACCCAACCGACGCCCAGCGACCCCTGCTCACCGACGAGCAGCTCGCACACCTCCCCGCCAATCACCCCCTGCGCGCAGGCACCACCGCCGACTCGCCCATGCTCCGCGCCCTCACCGGCCGCCCCTCCAACCACCGACCCGTCTGGTTCATGCGCCAGGCAGGCCGCTCCCTGCCCGAATACCGTGAAGTACGCGAAGGCATCCCCATGCTGGATGCATGCCTCACCCCCGACCTTGCCGCAGAAATCACCGTGCAGCCCGTCCGCCGCCACAAGGTCGACGCCGGCATCTTCTTCTCCGACATCGTCATCCCCATGAAGCTCGCGGGCGTCAACGTCGACATCGTGCCCGGTAGGGGCCCCGTACTCGACCAGCCCGTACGCACCCTCGACGAGGTGCGCGCCCTGCCCGAACTCAAAGACAGCGACCTCGACCCCATCCGCGAAGCCGTCGCCGCCACCGTAGAAATGCTCGGCGACACCCCGCTCATCGGCTTCGCCGGAGCCCCCTTCACCGTCGCCGCCTACATGGTCGAAGGCGGCCCCTCCCGCGACCACCTGCGCCCGCGCACCATGATGCACGCCGACCCCGCCGCCTGGCACGAACTCGCCGCCTGGGCAGCCCGCACCGCAGGCCAGTTCCTGCGCGCACAAATCGAGGCAGGCGCATCCGCCGTGCAGCTCTTCGACTCCTGGGCAGGCTCCCTCGGCGAAAGCGACTACCGCCGCTACGTGCAGGCACACTCCGCAACCGCCCTCGACATGGTGCGCGAATACGGTGTGCCGCGCATCCACTTCGGCACCGGCACCACCGCCCTGCTGCCCGCCATGCACGAAGCCGGCGCAGACGTCATCGGCGTGGACTACCGCCTGCCGCTGTCCGCAGCGAACACCCTGCTCAACGGCGCCGTACCTCTGCAGGGCAACATCGACCCGGCACTGCTCGCCGCAGGTAGCGAAAACCTCTACGCACACGTGGACGAGGTACTCGCCGAAGGTAGCGCTGCCCCCTCGCACGTGGTCAACCTCGGCCACGGCGTACCCCCGACCACCGACCCACAGGTGCTCACCGACCTCGTGGCATACATTCACGAGAAAACGGCACGCTAAGGCAACGGACCCGCGGGGCTAACCACATATCAGCGCCGCGGGGCACCACCTCCCAAAACAACCACCGCGCCCGCTGATAAAGCCAGCCCCACAGGGCATACCCGCTGACAGACCAAAGGAGAACCACCATGGGCCACACCAACCAGGCACCGCACCGGACCGCACAGGCCAGCTCCTTCACCGCGCCCTCCTCCACTGCGCCCTCCTCCACCGGGCCCCAGGCCGCACGAGCATTCACCCGCAACGAGAAGGTGCCCACCGCCATCGTGATCGGTGGCGGCCCCTCCGGCCTCATCTCGGCACGCCGCCTTGCCGCGGCCGGCATGCGCGTCACCCTGCTCGAGCAGAAGCACCACCTCGGCGGTGCCGTCGGCGCCCACGAAGTTGGCGGCCTGCTCCTAGACTCCGGCGCCGAATCCTTCGCAACCCGTAGCCCCATCGTCAGCGACCTCGTCAAAGAACTCGGTCTGGGCGACCAGATCGTAACCCCCAACTCCTACGGCTCCTGGCTGTACCTGCCGCAAGGTGCCCGCCGCACCCCCAGCACCGGCATTATGGGCATCCCCGGCAACGTCAACGACAAGTCCCTCATTCCCGTCATCGGCAAGAGCGGCCTGCGCCGCGCCCAGGTGGATAAGTTCCTGCCCGTCTCCGCCGGTGAAAACGCAAAGACCCTCGGCGAGCTCGTGCGCATCCGCATGGGTCAGAAAGTGCTCGACAACCTCGTCGCCCCCGTCGTCTCCGGCGTGTACTCCACCCACCCCGACAAGCTCGACGTGGATGCCACCATCCCCGGCCTGCGCGCGGCACTGCACAAGCACCGCTCCCTCTCCGCAGCAGCGGCAGCCTTCCGCTCCGCAGCACCGGCGGGCTCTCAGGTGGCAGGTATCGTCGGCGGCATGAACCAGCTCTCCGAACGCCTCGTCGAGGAGCTCTACGCCGCCGGTGTTCGCATCGTCACCGGATTCGACGTCATCGCCGTAGACCGCGATGAATCCACCGGCCAGTGGTTCATCATCCAGCGCCACACCACCGATGGCGAAAACACCCCCCTCTACGCCGACTACCTGGTAGTCGCCACCGACGGCCCGACCGTAGCCCGACTCATTGGCCCGCACGTCTCCACCGCGCTACCCGCCCTGGAACCCGGCCCCGAAGTCGCTCTCGTCACCCTCGTCGTTGACGCACCCGATTTGAACAAGCACCCGCGCGGCACCGGCCTGCTCGTCTCCGAAGAAGCAACCGCCGTCCGCGCCAAGGCCCTCACCCACGCCACCGCCAAGTGGCAGTGGGTCGCCGACGCAGCAGGACCCGGCCGCCACGTCGTACGCCTCTCCTACGGCCGCGGCGGCGAAGACGCCCGCTTCTCCGAAGTCGCACTCGCCGACGAGCAGCTCATCACCCTCGCCCTGCGCGACGCCACCCGCATGATGGGCGTCGCCCTCACCCACCGCAACCTTATCGACGCGGACGTGGTGCGTTGGCGCGGCGTACTGCCCGCCTCCACCCCCGGCCACCGCAAGCGCGTGCAGGACTTCCGCGACCGCGCCAGCGAACTCGGAACCCTCAGCACCGTCGGCTCCTGGGCCGCCGGATCCGGCCTAGTCCTCACCGTCAAAGACACCTACGAGCAGATGGACCAGCTGATCTACCACGCCGCACAAGACTGGGAAGGCATCACCTCCCCGAAGGTCGCAACCGCGAAGTAGACGGCAACGCAACGGCAGAAGCTCAGCCAACAACTCAGCTCAGCCAACAACAAAGCCAAAAATTGAGAAAACGCGCAGCTACGGAAGCCGCGCCTCCAGCACAGCGAACCCTCGCTGAAGAAAGGAACACACAATGTCTCACGATCACGCAGCACACGGCCACGGCGGCGCACACGGCGCAGGTCAGGGCGGCTACACCCACGCAGGCCACGGCTACGGTGGCGCACCCAAGGGCTACGCAGTCCAGCACTCCGCAGCTGACGAAAACCGCCGCGGCCGCGAAGAAGGCGAAACCCTGCACTACGCCCTCTACACCGTGTTCGCACGCTCCGGCGCACGCCCCGCAGAAGCAAACACCGACGAAGCACGCGCAGAATTCGAGAAGGTCGCCGAGCAGCTCGCAGCCGACGGTGTGACCCTGCGCGGTATCTACGACGTCTCCGCAATGCGCGATAACGCAGACATCATGATCTGGACCCACGGCGAGAGCCCCGAAAAGCTGCAGGCAGCAGTCCGCAAGATCCGCCGCACCGCACTCTTCGCAGGCACCACCATCGTCTGGTCCACCATGGGCGTACACCGCGAAGCAGAATTCACCCGCAACCACGCACCCGCCTACGCACGCGGCAAGGCACCCGAAGCATGGGTCTGCGTCTACCCCTTCGTACGCTCCTACGACTGGTACTACATGAACCCCGAACGCCGCGCAGAAATGCTCAAGAACCACGGTATGAAGGCAATCGACTTCCCGCAGATTCTGGCAAACACCGTCGCAACCTTCGGCATGAACGACTACGAGTGGGTCCTCGCCCTCGAAGCACCCCAGCTCGTTGACCTCGTCGACATGATGCGCCACTTCCGCAACACCGAAGCACGCCTGCACGTGCGTGAGGAAACCCCCTTCTACACCGGCCGCCGCATCGGCGCAGACGAAGTGGCAGAGGTTCTGGCGTGAGCCATCAGCCGAACGACGGCGTAACCCTCAACGGCACACTCCTGCCGGACGACGTGGTACCCAACCGCACCGACCCGGCGAACACCGCCTCCAACGGCCCCGCCGCGCTCAACGAGCAGACCCTCGGCGACTACCGAAGCGAACGTAGCATCACCCGTGAACGTGCCGAAAAGGTGCGCCCCTACGACCTGGTGATTCTCTCCTCCTTCGGTGGCCCCGAGGGGCAGGAGGACGTCATCCCGTTCCTGCGCAACGTAACCGCTGGCCGCGGCATCCCGGACGCGCGCCTCGAAGAGGTCGCCACCCACTACCGCGCCAACGGCGGCGTCTCGCCCATTAACGAGCAGAACCGTGCCCTGCTCGCCGCGCTGCAGCAGGCGCTCGCTGAACGCGGCCCGCACATCCCGATTACCTGGGCGAACCGCAACTGGAAGCCTTACGTGAAGGACGTGCTCGCCGAAGCCTACGAGAACGGCCACCGCAACGTGCTCGTGCTGGCGACCAGCGCCTACCCGGGCTACTCGAGCTGCCGCCAGTACCGTGAAGACTACGGCGTGGCAATCGAGCAGCTCGGCCTGGAAGGCCGCGTGCACGTGGGCAAGATCCGTCAGTTCTTTGACGTGCCCGGCTTCTCCCGCGCTTTTGCTGACGGGCTGAAGGACGGGCTCGCCACGGTGCGTGAGCAGCTTGCCGCACGCGATAGCGGCTCGCTCAACCCGCGTCTGCGTATCATGTTCTGCACCCACTCGGTGCCGACCTCCGCGGCGAACGAGGCGGGCCCGCGCGGCGTGAACTACGAGGGCGGCTCCGCCTACGTGGAGAAGCACCTGCAGGTCGCCCGCGCCGTGCTTTCGCTGGTTCGTGACGAGGCTCCTCAGCTTCTGCAGAACGTCGAATGGGAGCTGGTGTACCAGTCCCGTTCCGGCCCGCCGTCCATGCCGTGGCTCGAGCCGGACGTCAACGACGCCCTGGAGGCGCTACCCACCCCCGCCAACCCGGCGGAGGACGGCGAAGCCCCCGTGGAAGGTGTCGTACTGGTGCCCCTCGGGTTTGTCTCCGACCACATGGAAGTCAAGTGGGATTTGGACACCGAGGCGCTGGACACCTGCGAGCGCCTGGGCGTGGTCGCCGTGCGCACCCCCACCCCCGGCACGCATCCGGCGTACGTTGAGTCGCTGCGCCGCCTGATTGAGGAGCGCGTGGAGAACGGCGTTTCAGCCGACCTGCGCCCCGAACGTGAGAGCGTCCTCGCCCCGAGCGCGAGCGGTCAGTACGGCTGGTTCGATGAGTGCGAACCGGACTGCTGCAAGCCCGGTCGTGGCGCGCCGAAGCCGGTGGTTGCAGAATACGCGCCCGCCGTTTCTGAGGATGCCGCCTCTGCCGCAACCGCTGCTGAAACCTCTGCCCGCCGCTCCGGTGGCTGCGGCTCCGGCGGATGCTGCTCCCACTAACACCACCCCTGTAGCTCCGGCTCGCCCCAACGCCCCTAACCGGGTGTGCGGGCGGGTCGGAGCGCACGTGCCTACGGGCTATCACACACATCACCGACAAGGAGAGATATGAGCCATCACGAGTACATCTTGGGCACCCGCGGGTCTGCTCTCGCCCTGACCCAAAGCCGTATTGCCGCTGAAACCGTCACCTCCCTCTACACCGAACACCAGGCACACCATGGCGCCGCAGATGCCGAGGTCGTGGACTTCACCCTGCGCACCGTCAAAACCGAAGGTGACGTGCTCACCGGACCCCTGGCAACCCTGGGCGGCACCGGCGTATTCGCGGCGGCACTGCGCCAGCGTCTGCTTGACGGTGAGAACGCCTCCGAAGAAAACCGCGTGGACATGGCAGTACACTCCCTCAAGGACCTGCCCTCCGCACCCTGCCCCGGCCTGGTCATCGCCGCAACCCTCAAACGTGAAGACCCCCGCGACGCCCTCGTAGCACGCGACGGCCTGACCCTGGACACCCTGCCCACCGGCTCCCGCGTGGGCACTGGCTCACCCCGCCGCGCCGCCCAGCTGCGTGCACTGCGCCCCGACCTTGAAATCGTGGACATTCGCGGTAACGTGGGCACCCGCATCGGCCGCGTGAAGGGCCTCGAAGAGCACGCCGGCAAACAGGTCGTGCTCCGCCAGAACACCGAAACTTCCGAACGAGCCGACCACGGTGTAGGCACCGAACGCAGCGGTGACTGCGACGCCGTGGTGCTCGCCGTCTCCGGTTTGAAGCGCCTGGGCAAGGAAGAACTCATTACCGAGTACATGGACCCCACCCGCATGCTGCCCGCCCCCGGCCAGGGTGCGCTTGCCCTGGAAGTGCGTGAAAGCGAGTTCGAGAACCCGGACCCCGCCGCGCTCACCGACCCCGAGGTGGCACGCCCGGTGCGTGCCCTCGGCCGTGCCCTGATCGCCGCAAACCACCACGAAACCCGCCTCGCCGTCAGTGCCGAACGTGCCCTGCTACGCCGCCTCGAAGCCGGATGCGCCGCGCCCATCGGCGCGTACGCGCAGGTGGTTGAGGGCGACCTGGTGCTTAACGTTGTGGTGGCGTCCCCCGACGGCACTGACATGCTGCGTCACACCTCGGCAACCGCCGAGCTGGATGTGCCCGGTGCCGAACGCCTGGGCGTGCGCGTGGCAGAAGACCTGTTGCAGATGGGTGCCGCCGCCCTGGCCGGATTGGATCTGAAGTAGGCGCCATGTCTGCCTCATGTTCTGAACCCCGGCAGGTTGATGCCCCGCAGGTTGATGCCCCACCTTCTGAATCACCGCGCACGGTTCTGCTGACCCGCTCCGCCGCCCAGGGTGCCGCCTTCGCACGCGCCCTCACCGAGGAATGCGCACAGAACGGGTTGGGGGAGTGCCGGGTACTCTTCGCGCCGCTGCAACAGGCACGCACCGTCGAGCCGGGCGAAGACCACGCCGCCGCGCTGGAGGCGCTCGCCTCCGGTCACTATGCGTGGGTGAGCTTTACGAGCGCCAACACGGTTCGCGCCTGCGCCGAGCTGTGGGGTGACCAGTTCGCCCGCGCCTGCGCGAGTGGGGGAGTGCGCATCGCCTGCGTGGGTGCGGCAACCGCCCGCGCCGTGCACACCCAGCTGGGGCTGGGCACGGATTTTCAGCCGAGCGTTCAGAGCGCCGCCGGTATGCTCGCGGAGTTTGAACAGCCCGCGACTGATGCCGCCGCCGTGCTGGTTCTGGAAGGCTCCAACGCCCGCCCGACCCTGCGCGAAGGCCTCAAAAACCTGGGCTGGGATAGCCGCCGCTGCGTGCTCTACGACATGGTGCCCGCCGAGCAGGTGGCACCCGGCGAGCTGAGCCTCAGCGCCGCCCGCGCGCTCGTGCAGGGGACTGCCGCAGATGCCCCCGACCCGGAAACCCTCGCCCCGGAAACCCCCGCGCCGGATGTGCTGGTGGTGACCGCCCCCTCCCGCCTGCACGCCCTGCTGGACGGCGCACCCGCGCTAGCGCCCGAATCGGTGCTGCCTGAATCCGTGCCGCCTGAGTCCGTGCCGCCGGTGGTGGCGATTGGGGCGAGTACCGCCTCCGCATGCCGCGCCCTGAACCTGCGTTATGTGCAGGCCGATTCGCCGTCACCGCAGGATTTGGCGCGCGCCGCTGCATCCCTGATTTAGGCGCATCCCTCATCTAGGCCTCAATAAGACACATCTAAGACCACATATTTTTATCGAGTTTTCAGGAGAGATCATGAACCTCACCCGCCGCCCGCGCCGCCTGCGCACCACCGTAGCCATGCGCTCCCTCGTCGCTGAAACCACCCTGCGCCCCGCGCAGCTGATTCAGGTGTTCTTCGTTCGCGACGGCATCGACGAGCCGCAGCCGATTCGTTCCATGCCCGGCCAGTACCAGCACACCCTGGAGAGCATCATCCCCGCCGTGCGTGAGGCGTACGAGGCGGGCATCCGTTGCATTGACCTGTTCGGCATTCCCCGCGATGCGGATAAGGACGAGGTCGGTTCGACCGCCTGGGATCCGCAGGGCATCCTGAACCGTGCGATCGCGGTGTGCCGTGAGGAGTTCGGCGATGACCTGGTGGTCATGGCTGATACCTGCCTGGATGAGTTCACGAGCCACGGCCACTGCGGCGTGCTGGTTGATAACGGTCACGGCACCCTCGTGGTGGATAACGATCAGACCGTGGAACTGTACTGCAAGATGGCGGTTTCGCAGGCGCGTGCGGGTGCGCACACGGTGTCCCCGTCGGGCATGATGGACGGCCAGATTGCGGCGATGCGTGCCGCTCTGGACGAGGCCGGCTTTGAGGATGTGTCGATTCTGGCGTATTCGGCGAAGTACGCTTCGGCGTTCTTCGGGCCCTTCCGTGACGCGGTGGAGTCCAGCTTCACGGGTGACCGTAAGACCTATCAGCAGGACCCGGCGAACCGCCGCGAGTCGCTGCTGGAGGTGCGCGCTGACTTGGAGGAGGGCGCGGATATGGTGATGGTGAAGCCTGCCGGTAGCTACCTGGATATTGTGCGCGAGGTGGCGGAGTTTTCCCCGGTGCCGGTGGCGGCGTATCAGGTGTCGGGTGAGTACGCGATGATTGAGGCGGCCGCGGCGAACGGCTGGATTGACCGTAAGGCTGTGGTGTTGGAGTCGCTGCGTTCGATTCACCGTGCCGGTGCGGATGTCATCTTGACCTACTACGGTACGGAGGCGGCACGCTGGCTCCGCGAGCTGGACGCCTAAATTTAATGCCGAGAAGCCACATGTGTTTCGAAAAGCCACGTCTTTGGTGGCTTCTCGAAACACATGTGGCTTTTCACCGTTTAGGCTTGTTCTTCGCTGACTGGCTTGTACCCGAGGGAGGTACACACGATGTTGCCGTTGGTGAAGTATTCCGCGAGCTTCTCGCGGTCAGCGGGGGAGCGCAGGTCCGCCCAGCGTTCCTGCTCCAGGTAGAACGCAACCTGGGAGGTCAGGCAGACGACGCGCTCATCGTGCACCGCCACAATATGCCTGCGCAGCCACGGCATGCGCTGAGCGAGGTTCGGCGGGATCCTGGACGGCACCTTGATTTCGATCTGCCATTGCGACGGTTCGTAGAAGGTCGGCTTGATCTGTTCGGGGTTCTTCGGGAAGACGCAGAACTCCTCAATATCGGGGTAACTGTACTTCTTCGCGGGCAGGAAAAGCCGCCCAATGTAGAACGAATCGGGGTTGAACAGCAGGTACCGCCTCATATGAACCCACCGAGTTACTGCAGTTACGGTGGTAACAATTGCCAGCGTTATGGAAGCTCCTCCAATGGGCATTGGCTGGACACCTAGAACTGTCCAACCGACAAGCGAATAGAAGAAGACGATGAGAGCCAAAACCAGCACAAAGTGGGTTTCAACGTAGAAATCATTCTTTGCCCGAACCGGTTTAGCTTGGGGATGAGCTTCCTGGGGTGCCGCAAAAACGTTGAGACGCATCAACGCTGCGCTATAGATTTGAGGCAACCCGGCTGTAATGTCATCCGTATCGATGCTGCGGGCTTTACGCCAGGTGCGGCGACCTGAACGTGCACCCACGAACACCATGTAGAACGGCAATATCAGAGCCGGTAGCAGAATGCCATTATGGGCAATATCTGTGTACAGACGAAAGATGGACCGTGCGACAAGGCATGCCCACACATACATGAGCACGTGGAACCAAGCCTCAATCGAGGAGATACCGTATACGCTATCGATTTCTTTGCGGGCACGGGTGAGGTTAGAGCGCAGTTTATGTTTTGGTAGCGGATTACCCTCCAGGGAACGACGTTCGGCATACCTCATTGCATTGTTGACGGGGGAGCCGTAACGGGCGATGTAGAGCTCCTTTGCCTTTTCCGTGCTGATTGTTGCGGGGTGGGTGATAGCGGGTACTACGCATAACCCTATGTAAACGATAAAGGCGAAGAGCCATATGTAGCGTACCGGCTCTAGGGGTATCCCCAAAGCGTTTAGCTCCATGAGTCGTCCTCTCTACGGTGTCGGTGATGATGTGTCTATGTAGCTTCGCGCCGGCCGCTAATCCACTGCCCGGAAGGACGCGATACGCGCCGCCTTCTTCGTCAGCTCATTCGCCGGCTTGTACCCCAGCGTGAGGCAAATAGCGCGTCCCTCCACAAAATACAGGGGCAACTTCTCGCGGTCCGCTGGGGAATCCACATCCGCCCAGCGTTCCTGCTCCAAATTGAACGCAATATGCGCCACCAAACAATCGATACGGTAATCCCCGAAGCCAAAAGTCTCCAGGGAACCGTTAGAGAAGGTGACAGCAATACGCCAATCACTGGGCATCTGCTTATCAGGGTCTATATCCTCGGGATCGCCCGTGTACCACGGGTAAACCTTGAACCGGTCAATATCGGAGTACTGGTAGACCTTAGGCGAACGGAAAATACGCCCACGCTTCACCACAGCCGGCGTGAACCGATAGTACGAACGCACCGTACACCACAGGTAAGGAATGGCTAGCGCGTAGACAACAAGAAACGCTATTGACGTCTTACCAATGTAGGTGGGCTCATAACCGAGCAGCTCAGTATTCGCGAGCGAATGAAGGTAACAGAGCAGAAAGAAACCACCCACAGGAATCGCCACAAAGAGGAAGATTCCCTGCCCCTTCCAATCAACATGAATGGGCTCACTACTGGGCATAGCGGTTGTGGTGCGGAACGGGGCGCTGAGCCGACCCAGCGTCCTGGTGTAAATAGTGGGCATGCCCAGATGACGTTCATTAGGGCTGAAACCGCGTGCGACGCGCCAGCCGCGGCGACCCCAACGCGCCGCCCAATACACCATGAGAAACGGCAGAAGCAGCCCCGGAATCAGAATCCCGTCGTACGCCATATCCCAGTACAGAACGAACGTCGAATAGACAATCACACACGCCCAGCCGTACACGAGGATATGCCCGAAATCCATAATGACGTTCGAGCCCTTAATGCTTTCCAGCTGGGCTTCAGCCCTGCGGAATGCCGCTTCTTCCTGCTCTGAGGTGAGGTAAGTGCCAGCATCCGCGAGCTCTGTAATTGCCTCCTTCACATCCTCGACGGGCGAACCCATCACCGAGGTGTAGACCTCGCGCGCCCGCGAGGCGCCAATAAGCGTAGGGTAGGCGACCTCCACCAGCAGGCAGCATGCCAGGTAGATGAAGAACGCCACCAGCCATACGTTGCGCACCTGCTCTAGGGGCAGGCCGAGGGCGGCAAGGTCCATGAGTTGTCCTCTCTACGGTGTCTCTCTACGGGGTATCGGTGATGGTGTGTCTATGGTGCTCAGAAGCCACATGTGTTTCGAAAAGCCACATCTTTGGTGGCTTCTCGAAACACATGTGGCTTCTCGCGGTATAAGAGCGGTTAGGAGCAGTCCGCCTACTTGTACTGCGCCTTCTGGAAGGATGCGCGGCGTGCCGCCTCCTCCGCATGCTTACCGGCAGGCTTGTAACCCATGGTCGTGCAGATGACGCGGCCGTCCACGAAGTACTTCGCCAACATTTCACGGTCCGCCGGCGAATCCAGCTGCGCCCAGCGTTCCTGCTCAATCTTGAACGCAATCTGCGCCACCAAACAATCAATCTGGTGATCATTGAGCGCATAGTTGTGCTTGCGGCCGCCGGGAAGCAGAATCTCCAGCCGCCACTGGCTCGCGTCCTTCGGGTTCAGCTTGATAGCGTCCGGGTTCTTCGGGTACACACGGAACGCGCGAATCTCAGAGTAGGGGCGGGACTTCGCCGGAAGGAGCAGACGCCCAGCCTGGAACGAATCCGGGTTGTACACCACGTAATCGCGGTTGTACATCAGCAGCATGAGAATCAGCGGAATGTACGCCGCCGCCAAGAACCAGGAAGCGTGACCGATATAGATCGCTTCCCAATCCTCGTCGATGCTCCAGCCCGCTAGCGACGTCAAGAAGACAGCGGCGAGCAGGAACGCAATAACGTTGAGCCCCCAGTAGACGGTGCGGTCCTCACGAATCGGCTCCACACCCGGCACGGTGCCGTGCACACGGAACGGGGCGCTCAGCTTACCCAGCGTCGCAGAGTAGATGCGCGGCATGCCCAACACACGGTCGTCCTTGCTGTATCCGCGGGCTACACGCCAGTGACGGCGGCCAATACGCGCCCCCAGATACACCATGAGGAACGGCAGAATCAGCGCCGGCAGTAGGATGCCGTCGTACACGATGTCCCAGTACAGGGTGAAGATGGAGACCGCCACAATCCAGCCCCACAGGTACATGACCGTGTGGAACCAGCCGCTAAACACGCCGGCGCCCTCAATAGAATCCAGCTTCTTCTTTGCCTTCTTCGTGGCGCTACCCTTGCGGGAGGAGCTCAGCGGTGCACCCATCGCGGTACGTTCCGCGGTGGCGCGGCGCGCCTCATCAACGGGCGAACCGGACACCTCAAGGTACAGGTCGGCTGCCTTCTCCTTCTTGATGGGCACCGGGTAGGCGATATCCACCAGCAGGCACAAGCCCAGGTACACCATGAAGGCGATCAGCCACACGTCGCGTAGCTGCTCCATGGGCAGGCCCAGAGCGCTCAGATCCATGAGCGGCTCACCTCCTTACGTCTCTCAAGCCCTTACGCGGATGCGGCAGCGGCGGCTGCAGCCGGAAGAGCCGAGATGATGCGGTCCATCGCCTCATCGTCGTGGGCGGCAGAAACGAACCACGCCTCGAATGCGCTCGGCGGCAGGTACACGCCGGATTCGAGCATGGAGTGGAAGAACGCGTTGTAGCGGCTGGTTGCCGAGGCCTTGATGTCGGCGTAGTTGTGCACGCCCGCCTCGGAGGTACCAAACGCCACCGAGAAGAGGTTACCGGCGCTCTGGATGGAGTGGTCCACACCGGCGGCGTTGAACGCCTCGGTCAGCGCCTGCTGCAGCTGGGCGCTACGCGAATCCAGGTGCGCGTAGACGGCGGCATCAGCCAGGGTCAGGGTCGTAATACCCGCCGCGACGGACAGCGGGTTACCGGAGAGAGTACCAGCCTGGTAGACGGGGCCGACCGGCGCCAGGTGCTCCATGACCTCACGCTTACCAGCCAGCGCCGCGATGGGCATACCGCCACCAATGACCTTGCCGAACGTGAAAATATCGGGAACCCAGCCGCCATCCTCGGGAGCAGCGTAACCCCAGTAACCAGCCGAAGACACACGGAAACCGGTCAGCACCTCATCAAAAATGACGAGCGCACCGTTCGCGTGAGCAATCTCGTGCAGGCCACGGTTGAAACCGGGCTCGGGGGTCACCACACCCATGTTGCAGGGCGCCGCCTCAGTAATAATTGCGGCAATCTGACCCTCATGGTTCGCGAACGCCTCACGCACAGCGTCCAGGTCGTTGTAGGGCAGGACGATGGTCTCCGCGGCGGTCGCGGCAGTCACGCCAGCAGAACCCGGCAGCGCCAGGGTAGCCACACCCGAACCAGCCTCGGAAAGCAGCGCATCCACGTGACCGTGGTAGCAGCCCGCAAACTTAATAATCTTGTCGCGACCGGTCACACCACGCGCCAGACGAATCGCAGTCATGGTCGCCTCGGTACCGGTCGACACCATACGCACCTGATCAATTGCGCCGGGAATCGCCGCGTTAATACGGTTGACCACCAGCTCAGCCAGCTCAGCCTCCGGCGCGCTCGCCGCACCAAAGGACAGGCCGCGCTCAGCCGCCTGCTGAACCGCCTCAACCACCTGCGGATGCGCGTGACCCAGAATCGACGGGCCCCACGAGCAGACCAGGTCAACGTACTCGTTGCCGTCCGCATCGTACAGGTACGCGCCCTTAGCCTTCGCCGCAAACGCAGGGGTGCCGCCCACAGAATTGAAAGCACGCACCGGGGAATTCACACCGCCGGGAATCACCGCGCGAGAACGCTCAAACAGCTTCTCGCTAGCTTCGTGGTGCAGCGGGTGGGTAGAGGAAGGAGTCATCGTATCGGTGCCTTTCAACAGAGACGGCGAACTAAAGAATTACAGGGGACGATGAACGCCAGGCAACGGAGCCTGCACGCTATGAGCGTCCCGTACCTAACCATCATAGGCGCTACAGATGAACCGCAGGTGACAAGCACCTGAACGTACCGAAAGGTGACGATAAAACACAACAGACAAGTTAGGTAACAGAAAGAAGAATACGGCGGCTACCGCAGGTGCCGGTCGGTGTCCAGACGGTTCAACACCTGAGTGTCCTGATCAAACAGCCAGTTCTTATCAAAGAGCAGACGCACAAACGCCAAGCCCATACCCAGCGCCATGAAAATCAGTAGGGACTGCACAAAACCGGTCGCCGCCGAATACATGTCACCGCTCGCAAAATGCGACATGGAACGGTAGAACAGCACACCCGGAACCATCGTCACCACCGCCGGAACCGACAGAGAAATACGCGTGTACTTACGCTGATGCAGCGGCGCCACAATCTCAGCCAAAATACCCACACCAAACACGGCAATCGTCGCCGCCATATGCGCGGGCATACCCGCCTCTACCATGTGAATACGGGCGGGGTTCGCCACCGCAGCAATCACGCCACCCCACACGCACGCCACCGGGGAGGCGGCAAAAAGCATCGCGAAGCCAGCCGCCGCAACACCCGAGGAAAGCACCTGCAGAAGCAAATCCAGGGTCGGATCCAGAGTAAGAGGCGCCGGAGTAGCCAACGGCAAATGGAACAGCGAACCCAACAGCCACACCGCAAACGACGCACTAATCAGTAGCAAACCCACATACGTCAGACGCGAAATACCCGCCAAAAAGTCCATACGAGAAATGTCGAGCATGCCCGTCACCATCGGGAAACCCGGCACCAAGAACAGCACCGACGAAATAAAACCAATCATATGGTTCGGGCTAACCCAACCCGCCGCAACCAGCACATTAACAACCGCAATGTACAGGCCCGCCGCCAGGAAACCACACGCCATCCACGTCGCCATGTGGCTCACGCCGCGCTTGAGCAGAGTCGAACGCAAATACTGGCCGGCACCCGCCGCCAAGAACACGACCGAGCACTCCACCAGACCGCCACGGTTCAGAAACGCGAACCCGGCACACGCAACAGCCGACGCCAACGCCAGCATCCACGGGGTGTACAGCGGCTTCGCCGAATCGATACGGTCCAGCTCGGCGTTCGCCTCAGCCGGGGTAATCTTCTCAGGAAGCTCAGAAATGAACTTACCCAACTGATCCAGCTTATGAGCGTTAATGCCCATCGTGCGCTGCTCAGCCACCTCAGTACGGAAATTACCGTCCGTGTACGAAGACGTCGAAATCTCAGTGAAGGTCACCTGCGCGTGGTGCTCCTTCAGACCCACAGCCTTCGCCAGGCGCGCCATCGACGCCTTAATACGGTAGGCGCTCGCACCCGACTTCATCAGGATGCGGCCCAGGCGGAGCACCACCTGAGACTGCGCCACCAAATGCTCATGCGCCAGGCGGGTAGAACCCAAATAAATACTGCGCGTATTAGTGTCAGGGTACGGCTCGGTAGTGCGGGGCTGATCATCCATGAGAGGCCTTCCGGGTCGTGCTATTCACATGCTATTCGTTGCAGGTGCGGTCACCTTCTAGCATAGGGGAGAAGCCCCGGAGGGGATAGTGTCAGCCCGTCAATAAAGGCGAGATATGATGGGTGGCTGGGGAGGCGAGAGCGAGTTTAGCGGCGCAGTTTTATCGGCGCACCGGCCAGCGGCCGTCAATGACCTCAGATTCCTTACCCGGCTGCGTACGCAACCACGCCTGGAAGCTCGCCGCCTGTTCCGCCGCCCACTGAATCTGCTGCTCGTGCAGCTGGCGCGCATCCACATTGAGGACCTCGGGGAACTGCTCGGTTAGCTTCACCAGCAGACGCTCCGCCGCCAGGGCATCATCGGCGGAAGTGTGCGCATTCTCCAGGGAGACACCGTACTCGGCGGCGAGAACCTCCAGGGTGCGCTTGCCGCGCTTACGCGGAATCACGTGCTTATGCAGAACGTACGGGTCGAGCACCACACCCGGCGGCAGCTCACCGTTAGCAATATTGTGGCGCAGCATCTCGTGGTGCAGCACCGAAAAATCGTAGGCGGCATTGAACGCAATAATCGGCACACCGTCAAGGTTCAGCGCACCAATCGCGCCGGCAAGCTCCCACACGACCTCGCGGGCGGGACGGCCATGCTCACGCGCGTACTCGGTCGTGATACCGTGCACGGCGGCGGCACCGGCGGGGATCTCAACGCCAGGGTCGGCAAGCCACTCGCCACGGCGCACCACATTACCCTGAGGATCCAGCAGAATCAGGGAAGCAGTCACGATGCGGGCGGTGGTGACGTCCACACCGGTGGTTTCAAGGTCAAAAGTGGCGCGCAGGCCGTTCATCCAGGTCATGCTATAAGACTAACCCAGCGGGGCAACGGGCGCGCGCCCGCAGGTCATACTGCTGTGGATAAGCCCCCTGACAGGGCAGCATATTAAGCCCCGGGAGAGGTATATCAACAGCCGACGAGCCCGAATAACAGCCGACAAGGTACAACCGCGCTACAGCCGATAGACTGAAACCATGACAACCCAACTTCTCACCGGCATCCCCGGAACCGGTAAAACCCACCACCTCACCGAACGCGCCCTACGCTACCTCGCCGACGGCAACGACCCCGCCCGCCTGCTTATCCTCGCACCCACCCGCACCGCCGCAACCCGCATGCGAGACACCATCGCCGCATCCAGCGACCGAAGCCTCTCCGTAGCACCCACCCGCGCCTGGGCCGCATACGCCTTCGACCTGCTCAAACGAGCCCAAACCCGGGGTCTACTCAGCGGCGTAGAAGGCAACCTCAAACTCCTCTCCGGCCCCGAACAAGACGTCATCATCGGCGAACTACTCGCCAACCACGCTGAAGGCATCGCACCCGGCCCCGCCTGGCCCGACGTACTCCGCGATGCCCTCGCAACCCGCGGATTCCGCCACGAAATCCGCGACTTCTTCGACCGCATGGCAGAATACGACCTCACCGCCGAAGACGTACACGCCCTCGCCACCGAACACAACCAGCCCGCCTGGCACGCCCTCGCCCAACTGCACACCGAATACCGTGCCGTGCGAGCCCTCCGCGCCAAAAACGCCTACGACCCGGCAGTACTCATCAACGACGCCTGCCGGCTGCTACTGCGCGCCCCCGAATTCCTTGCCGAAGAACGCCGCCGCTACGACCTAATCCTCATCGACGACGTGCAGGAACTCAGCCCCTCCATCTACCGGCTGCTACGCCTCATCGCCGCAGAAGTCGCCCCCGCAGACGCCGCGCACCTGACCGAAACCCACCCCGACCTCTTCGCTGAAGGCCCCCAGGTTGTCATGACCTACAGCGACGAAGCCGTGGTCCAGGGCTTCCGTGGCGCCCGCCCCGACCTCGTCACCACCTTGCAGGCGAGCTTCCCGAGCATGCGCACCCGCACGCTCACCACCTCGTACCGCCTGCCCGCACTCATGATGCCGCTCGTGGCGGACATTCGCCGCCGCCTGCCGCGCTACACCCGGTTCGTGCCGCTCACCCCCGAGCAGGAAAGGGCAAAGAACGGCGCGCAGGCAGGGGAGAAGAACAGTGCGCAGGAGGGGGTGAAGAACGGCGCGCCCGCAACCTTCGGACGCATCAACACCACCCCCGCCGACGAAGCCCTCACCTGGGGTGCCGCCGACGAACCGCTGCTGCACCTGGGTGCCGACGGCAAAATCCTCGACCCCGCACACTACCGCACCGCACCCGCCGGAGTGTATAAGTATGCGCTCTCCAGCTCGCAGGACGAGGCGAACCTCATCGCCCAAATGCTGCTCGAAGAACGCATCTACGGCAACCACCCCTACCGCGAGTCCGCCATCATCGTGCGTAGCAGCGCGGACGTGGCGCGCATCCGCCGCGTGCTCTCCTCGAACGGTATTCCGTCGCGTACTTCCGCGGCGCTCGTGCCGGTGCGCGACGAGCCTGCCGTACGCCCCTTCCTGGACGCGCTCAGCCTGCTCGTTTACGCCCGCAAGCGTGGCGAGAAGGCGCTCAACCCCGCCGTGCACATGCCTGCCGGAGGTAGCGCAGAAGGTGCGGAGGCAGGGGAGCGGGGCGGCTACGAGGCCCTCAGCGCAACTGAAGCTGAAGAGCTCATGCGCCGAAGCCTCGACGACGTCATCGCCGAAGAAAGCCGCGCTAACCCCCTCGGCGGCGCGCAGAGCGCCATCACCCTGCTCACCTCTCGGCTCGGTGGCGCATCCAGCATGGACGTGCGACGACTCCGCCAGCAGCTGCGATCCATCGAACTGCAAAGCGGCGGCCACCGCCCCAGCGAGGACCTGCTCCTCGGCGCCCTGCTACACCCCGAAACCCTCCCCGAAGAGGGCGTAGGACGCGCCGTGCACCGCATCGCAGCCGTGCTCTCCGCCGGACGTAAAGCACTCGCGCGACCCGAATCCACCAGCACCGAAGTGCTCTGGGCGCTCTGGGAAGCCAGCGGCTTCGAAAAGACCTGGGTCGCCCAGTCACGCGGCGCAGGCCCCGACGCCGATGCCGCCCACCGAAACCTCGACGCCATGATCGGTCTCTTCGAAGCCGCCGACCGATTCGACGAGCAGATGCGCGGCGCCGGTGCCGAGCAGTTCCTCGACTTCATCGACGCGCAGGACCTGCCCATGGACACCCTCGCCGCCCGCGGCGTACGCCAAGACGCGGTCGAGATTCTCACCCCCGCACTCGCTGCCGGTCAGTCCTGGCGCACCGTATATGTATGCGGTCTGCAGGAAGGCACCTGGCCCAACACCACCGTGCGCGGCTCCCTGCTGAGCACAGGCGACCTCGTGGATCTGTGCGATGCGCGCCTCCGCCAGCGCGCCCAGCAGGCAGAACAGCAGGAGGGGGAGGGCGAGCAGCCTGTGCCGCCCGCCCGTATCCGCAGCTACCCCGAACGCGTGCGCGACACCCGCCACGACGAGCTGCGCATGTTCGCCGTCGCCGCCACCCGAGCCAGCACCCGCCTCGTGCTCACCGCCGTACGCAATGACGATCAGGCACCCGGCGAGTTCTTCGACTTCGTGCTGCCCACCGACGCGGTTGGCGACTCCACGGAGGTGCCCATCACCCGCGTGCGCCGCCCCGCTACCCTGCGTTCCCTGGTGGCGGAGCTTCGCCGCACCCTCGTTGAGGAGTCGCTGAACGCCATGCGTGCCGAAGACGCTCAGCACGGCGCGCAGGTGCACAACGCACCGGAGGAAGATGCGCTCAGCCCGGAGGCTTCCGCGTACCGACTCGATGCTGCCTCCCGCACTCTGGCGCGCCTGGCGAATGCGCAGGCACCCGGTGCCGCTCCCGACGAGTGGTGGGGCCTGTTGCCGCTTTCTAGTACGGAGTTGCTCTTTGCGCACAGCCCGGCAGACCACGCTGAACTGGACGAAAACCACGGTGAAGATGGCGAAAGCCACGCCGAAGAGCCTGCCGAAGAACCGGCTGAAAAGCCGAGCCGCCGCACCATTGCGCTCTCGCCCTCACGCCTGGAAACCATTCACAGCTCCCCGCTGGACTGGCTGGTTTCTGCCGCCCGCGCGGAAGCCCAGACCGACCTGTCCCGCTCGCTCGGCACGCTCATTCACGCCATCGCCGAGGAGTACCCGACCGGCACCCTCGAAGAGCTCCAAACAGCCCTTGACGAGCGCATTAGCTCCCTCGGCGTGCCCGCCCGCAAGGACGATGAAACCGATGAAGAGTACCGCGAGCGCGTGCCCTGGGAATCCTACGCCCTCTACGAGCGTGCCAAGCGCATGATTCTGTGCCTGAGCTACTACTACCGTCAGCACATGGGTGATGCCGGCTGGCAGAACCTCGGTGTTGAAGGCTCCTTCTCGGTGCGTGTGCCCGTGCCCTTCGACCCCGCCGGTGAAGTCGGTGAGCTGGATGCACTGCTCACCGGCCGCGTGGACCGCCTCGAGGGTACCGCCCCGGCGGAGGACGGCACCCGCCGCTACGCCATTGTTGACCTGAAAACCGGCAAGTCTAAGCCGACCGGGTCGGAGATGGAGACGCATCCGCAGCTTGCCGCCTACCAGATTGCGGTGGAGGCTGGCGCGGGTGAGCAGCTGGAGGAGCGTTACCGCGCCGAAGCCGCCGCCCTGGAAGCGGGCGAACCGCTACCGGATGCCCGCCCCCAGGAGCTGGAGTACACCGGCTATACGGGTCGTTCCGGAGGCGCGGCGCTCGTGCAGCTGGGCGCCTCGGGCGTGAACGATGAGAGCAAGACTCGCCTGCAGGTTCAGCCCGCCCTGACGGAGCACGATTCGTGGGCGGCTGAGCTGGTGCAGCACGCCGCGGAGCTGATCGCTGGCTCGCAGGTGCAGGCTCGTCACCGTGAGGGCGGCTACGGGTGCCGCCTGCCGGAGATTTGCCCGATTTGTACGCGCGGCCGCCAGGTGACGCAGCCCTAGTAGTCGCGTACCCTACGTTTACTTTCGATATCACTCACCCCGAACCTCCCATGAGAATGATCCATGAGGAAGAGGAATCATGACTGACTCTGGCGCATACGGCGCTACTAACCCCGGTTCTGGCACCGGCATGCTCACCCCCGCCCAGTGGTGCGAGCACAATAGCTGGCAGCTGCCTAACGGCGTGCTTTTCTCTGCTGAAGCCGTCGGGAATGACCCCGCGCTGAAGCCTGCCGACTACCGCAGCGCCCTTGACATTGCCGAGATGCTCAACGGCGCTGACGGCAAGAAGCCGACCCCCGAGCAGGTGCGCATGATTGAGGCGGGCCCCGCCCCGACCCTCGTCATTGCCGGTGCGGGTTCGGGTAAGACCGCGACCATGGTTGACCGCGTGATTTGGCTGGTCGATAACGGTTTTGTGCGCCCTGAAGAGGTGCTGGGCGTGACCTTCACCCGCAAGGCGGCAACCGAGCTGCGCAGCCGTATGCGCGCCGGTCTGAACACGCTGCGCCGTAGCCGCCGCGTCGCCCCGACCGATGAGGAGCTGCGCGAGGGCATCGCTGACCCGACCGTGCTCACCTACCACTCCTACGCGAATAACCTCGTCAAGGAGTACGGTCTGCGCCTGGGCGTGGAGCAGGACGCACAGATGCTTGGCGATGCGCAGAAGTGGCAGCTTGCCGCGCAGATTGTGCAGTACTGGGAGGGGGAGCTTCCCCTCGATAAGGACGGCGTGCCGGTGTCTGCGGCGACCATGATTAACCAGATGCTGCAGCTTTCTGACGAGTGCGCGGAGCACCTGGTGGAGCCGCAGGAGGTCATTGACTTCTGCACCGAGCAGCTGGCGGCGTACGCGGCGGTGCCCGATCCGCGCCGTGAGACGAAGACTGAGAGGGACATTCTGAAGGTTCAGCGTCTGCTGCGGAACCGCCGAGTGTACGCGCGTATGGCGATGAGCTACGCCCGCGTGAAGGCGCGCATGCAGGTGCTGGATTTCGGTGACCTGATGCGTTTTGCCGCCCGCATTGCGGAGGCTGACCCGGCGATCCGTGAGGGTGAGCGTGCCCGCTTCAAGGTGGTTCTGCTGGACGAGTTCCAGGACACTTCGCACGCGCAGATGCGTCTGTTCTCTTCGATTTACGGTGCCGATGAGGCTGCGGGTATTCCGGCGCATCCGGTGATGGCTGTGGGTGACCCGAAGCAGTCGATTTACGGTTTCCGTGGTGCTTCGGACGGTCAGATGTTCAGCTTCTACCGTCATTTCCCGACCGAGCATGTGCAGCCGCTGTTCCTGTCCATCGCGTGGCGTAACGACATTTCGGTGCTGAACGCGGCAAACCACGTGGCGGAGAAGCTGAAGGAGGTTCCCGAGTGGGTGCGTGCCGCCGACGGCGATATTACCGCCGCTCAGGTTCCCGACCTGCGCCCGCGCTGCGCCCTGGTGGGGGAGCCCGGCTCGCCCGCTTTTGAGCAGGCTGCCGCGGGCATGGTGGGGCGCGTTGATTTGACGTACCACGACTCTGACCGCGAGGAGGCTGTGGCTATCGCCGAGCGTATTGCGGCGATGCGTGCGCAGGCGGTGCGCGAGTATGAGCGCGCCTACGCGGCGCATCGTTCCGGTGATGGTTCGGTGCGTCCGCGCCTGAAGATGCCCGAGATTGCGGTGTTGGCGCGTGTGCACGGTCAGCTGGACCCGATTCGTGTGGAGTGCGAGCGTCTGGGCATTCCGGTGCAGCAGGTGGGTTTGGGCGGTTTGCTCTCCCAACCGGAGGTTGTGGATTTGGTGTCGGCGTTGCGTGTGCTGGCTGATCCGAACCGTTCGGACGCCCTGGCGCGCCTGCTGACGGGTGCGCGTTGGCGTTTGGGCGCGGCGGATATGTTGGCGCTGGGTGATTGGGCGCAGTCGCTGGTGCGTGAGCGTGAGCGCGCCCTGCGTGAGCAGATGGCGTTGCGTATGCTCGCGGAGGCTGAAGACGCCGACGACGCAGCGGCTATCAGCCTGCAGGCGGAGCACCTGCGTGCCGCCCAGGAACGCCTGGACGAAACCCTCAAGGGCGCGGTGGAGGATTCCTCCGGCTACGCCTCCCTGATTGAGGCGGTGGAGAACCTGCCGCAGGACGGCGCGGACGGCGAACCCCTCTACGGTGAGCAGTACCGCGGCCGTTTCTCTCCGGCTGCACTGGAGCGTCTGCGTGCTTTTGCTGAGCAGATGCGCGTGCTGCGTGCTGGTTTGAGCGAGGATTTGGGCACGCTGCTGTACGAGATTGAGCGGACCATGCTGCTCGATATTGAGCTGGCGGTCCGCCCGGGTACCGACCCGCTGGGTTCGCGCGCGAACCTGGACGCTTTCCACGAGGTTGCCGCCGCCTACGGCATGTCGGCGCCGCGTATTAACGCGATGATTTACGCCGGTTCTGACGGCGTGAGCGCGGAGGAGGGAGACCCGGGTGCGCGCCGCTTCCTGCTGTCTTCGGGCGGCGTGAGCTACGTGATGGGCTTCCTCGCGTGGCTTGAACGTGCCGATGACGAGGAGAAGGGCCTGGCATTGGGCACCGTGGAGCCTGACCCGAACGCGGTGCAGCTGATGACCATGCACGCGGCGAAGGGCCTGGAGTGGGATCATGTGCTTCTGCCGGGCCTGTGCGGTAGCGCGACCGGCGGGCAGACCCCGAACCTGTGGCAGATGTCGGCTAATGCGGCTCTGCCCTGGCCGCTGCGTGGCGACCGCGAGTACCTCCCGTCGATCCTTGAGACCCCGGAGGAGATTACCGCCTTCGAGAAGGCAAAGGACCTGGAAGACTACCTGGGCGAGCATAAAGATGATGCTGCCGAGCACGCCGGTATGGAAGACCGCCGCCTCATGTACGTGGCGATGACCCGTGCCCGTAACCTGCTGGCGATGAGCGCCTACCGCTGGAAGAGTGCTTCTGTGGCGCCTCAGCCGGTGCAGCCCTTCTGGGAGGAGCTGATGGAGATGCTTTTCAAGTCCCTCTTCGGCATGGGCACGCCCACGGTAGATGCGCCCTCCGTGCGCTTCCAGGAGACGATGGATACCCCCTGGGCGGCGCCTCAGCTGGTGGGTATGGGCCTGTCGTACACGATGCCGAACCCCGCCGATAAGCGCAAAAAGGTGCACCTGAACCATGTGCGCCGTTGGGTGGAGCAGCTGGCCGAGTCGAAGTACCGCCTGGTTGAGCCAGTGACCCTGGTGCACGGTACGGTTGTGGATCCCTCGAACCTGCCGCCCGCCCCCGATGAGGCGGCACTGCTGGAAGAGCTGGAACTCTACCCCCTAGACGCTGACGAGCTCACCCCCGTACAGGCGGAGGCGCGCGCGAACGCTCGGGCAACCTACGCCGAGCAGGTGCAACGCTACGCCTGGGCGCTGGTTGAGGTCATGGCTCCCGCCCTCGCGCAGGATTGGCAGCTGGCGGCTCCTTCCGTACGAGCACGCACGGTGGCGGAGAACTGCACCCGCCTGAACCTGCCGGTGCCCGAATGGATCATCGAAGCCACCGAGCGGGAGAAATGGCGTGAGACGCAACCGCCTCAGCCCGGTTTCTCGCCCACGGTGGCGGCGGCGCTGCCGATTGAGGTGCGCGGCCAATTCGCCCAGAAGAACTACGAGGACAGGAACCCGAACCTGGGTGCGGTGCTGACCGCCATGTGGCCTTTTGATCCACTGGAGCGCCCCGTAATTTGGCGTTGGGCCTCTGACGACGCTCTCACGCAGGGTACGAAGGAGATGCTTCGCCGCGGCCAGCATGAGCACCTGGAACGTGAGATTGCGATTAACTCCTCGAGCCGTCGCGAGGCGGTCGAGCGTGCCGCCCTGGCGGTGGAGCTCGCCGTCGGCGCGGGGGAGGATGACCTGCACCAGAGCGGGGATGTAGCGGGGGAGAGCGCAAGCCACCCTGCACCCGCCGCATCTGCCGCAGCCGCGGTACAGGGTGAGTCCGCCATTCCCGAATCCCTGCGCCAGCAGGCGGTGGACTGGGAACGCGAAGCCGACCTGCTTCTGCTCATGATGGGTCAGACCGACCCGGTGCTGCGCGATCAGCTGCCGGGGCACCTGTCCGCATCCACGTTCGTTCGCCTGAGCGAGGACCCGCAGGGCACGGTGTATCAGCTGATGCGCCCGGTGCCTCAGCGTCCCTCGCGTGCGGCAACGATTGGTACGGCGGTGCACGCGCTGATTGAGGAGCACTTCGGCGTCGCACCGAGTGCCGACCCGCTGGAGGCACCCGACGCGGAGGACACGGTGGGTGTTGACCTGCCGGGTTCTGCTGCCTCCACCGCGCCCGCTGAGTCTGCAGAAGACCCCGCAGACCCCTCTGAATCTGCAATCCCGGCTGACCTGCAGGAACAGGACGAGTTCACCTTCGAGGACGCCTACGAGGAATCCGAAAGCGAACTGGAGGCCTCCGTCCAGCGCCTCTGGGAGCGCTTCGCCAACAGCGAGTGGGGCAGCGATGAGTGGAAGGAACGCATCTGGGCGGTCGAGTACCCGGTTGAAACCCACATCGAGGGGCTAAGCCTGCGCGGCCGTATCGACGCGGTGTTCCGCACCGAGGACGAAGACGGCGAACGCTGGGTCCTGGTGGACTGGAAGAGCGGTTCCCGCCCGAAGATGTCGACCATGCAGTCTCGACGCTTCCAGCTGGGCCTGTACCGCATCGCGTTCTCCCGCATTATGGGCGTGGACCCGGAGCGTATCAGCACCGTGTTCGTGTACCTGGGCGGCAAGGGTGTTGCGGAGGTGTGGGATCACCAGATCCGCGGCGGCCTGCCCACGGAGGCGCAGCTGGCGAAGGTGATTCGTGAGGCGCGCAAGGGCTAGGTAGCGGATTTCAACAGCGGATCTCCCAGCGCCGGGCGGGCGGCGCTCGCGTACTAGTGTGCCCCGCTAGCCTGCGCCGTGCCAGCCAGCACCGTGTTATCGCTTGCTGTCACCGAATAGAGAAAAGCAGCTCACGTAGGCGTTGTGCCTCGTGAGCTGCTTTTCTGTGCGGATTTCTACGGTTAATGGCAGAGGACGCCTCTTCACCCCACTGCATTAGGGTGATGAGGCGTCCTCGGCCGCTGAAGAACTATAGAGGTACTTCGTGCCCTCGCACGCTCCGGGAAAGAATCGCGCCGAACGACTGCCGCTTTCGCGGCCTCACTCGCGCCGCCGGCGCCCCGTGGGGTTTGCGTGCGTCTTTACTCTCAAACACAACCTCGAAAGTAGCTCTATAGATTTCTGCCATCGGTGATTGGTTGCGCGGTGCATGAATCCGGCTCGGGCCTGACATGACCGGTCAGGGTCCCGTCCAATCTGTCTCCCCAATTTATCGCTGCCACGATATTAGCGCTGGTCAGTGCGCTATGGGGAGTGTGTCCGCTGGTTTTCTCGCGGCACAGCAAAAGTATTCCAGGAGTTTTTGGAAAAATCTACAGGGAAAGTTTTTACCCTAAAATGCACTATTTTGAGCATGGTTCAAGATGAAGTTGAGGCCCTGTGGACTCCCAAAACCAAAAGTTGGTTTTTGTGGGTTTGCGGTGTATTTGCACCCGGGAAATATTGTGAATGGCGTCCTTGGCACACCTTCAAGTCTCAGGCTTAATCTGAGTCATTCATGCACAAAAATGCAAAACTGGTGCTCAAAAGGTGAGGGGAAACACTTAAATAAATTTTGATAAAAGGCCCACTAAGGCCCCTCCACTAGCCCTTATGGGCATAATTTCGTCGGTTTGACAGACACTCAGGGAACTGGTTTCACCGGGCACAGGCAAGCGGATATAAAACCCCCGTAGATACAGTTCAGCCCCGCAGCGCAGTACTGCGGGGCTGAACCGAAAACCTATGCGGTAGGTAGAAACCTAACGGCTACCCGAGCCAATAGCTACTCGGCGGGGCCGACCAGCGGGCCGACCTCCTCCTGTCCGAGCAGTTCGCCGGAGGCGCGCAGGTCGTCCTGAATGTCCAGGAGCATGGACACGGCGTGGGTTGCGCCGTCGCGGTCGCCGACCTCCACGGTGTGGGTGAGCCACTGGGCGATCGCGAACTCCGCGTAGAAGTTCGCGCGCTGCGCCAGGTAGGCGTCGGGCAGCTGGGGCATCTGCTGGCGGTACACCTCGATGGCCTCGTCGGTGAAGTCGATGTCCTGGCAGGAGTACAGCCAGGCGAAGTCCTGCGCGGGGTCGCCCACGTGTACATCGGACCAGCCGGTGACCTCCACGATGCGCGCGGTCGAGGGCGTTACGTGCAGTACGAGGTTCTCTGCGCCCATGTCACCGTGGACCACGCGCGGGCGGAACTGCCACATGGGTCCGGGGGAGAGCACGGTACGCCAGTGCGCGAGCAGGTCGGCGGGCACCTTGCCGGTTGCGGCGGCACGCTCGAGCTCGGCGTTATTGCGCAGGGGAATCTGCTCCGAAGAGTAGGAGGGCAGGTCGGCTTCGTAAATGATGTCTTCGGGCATCACGTGCAGGGTTGCGATGTCCTTGGCGATGATGGATGCCAGGGAGGGGCGGTTCGCCGCAACTTCGCGGCGGCTCAGCTCGGCGAGCTGGTCCACGTCGTAGATGGTGCCGGGGATGTGCGTGTACACGAAGACGTTGCCGCCCGCGTAGGGTACGGTGCCGGCGACGGTGGGTACGGCGAAGGGCAGTCGTGCGCGCAGGCCGGGGCTGAACGACTGCAGGATGAGGTGTTCAGCTTCAAGGCGCATGCTGGCGTCGGGGCGGCGCGGGGCGCGCACTCGCCAGCGGCGACCGGTGGAGTCGGCGATGATTGCCGAGTCGAAGTCGTCGCTGTCTTCGCGGACCGGTTCGGCGCCGACGGGGTAAATCCCGGGCACTCCGGCGGAGACAATGGCTGCTAGCTGAAGGGGAGATAAAGTCACGGGTTAAGGTTACCAAACCAATGTGTGCCGTTTAGTAGTTTTTAAGATCTTTATGCCAAGTGGTGAAGATACTTGTGGACAAGCCTAAACGTGCTCGTCTGCGTATTTCTGCGCATTGCGTTGCGCTTCTCACCATGCGTGTCCAAACAGGCGGGTTCCTCACGCCTTGAACCCTCAAGCGCTGAATCCTCATGCACTGAATCCTCACGCCCTGAATGAAAGCATCAGCTAAGAAACCGCGGCGGGGCTGGAGAATGCAGTCTGGGAGAATACAATGGAAGACCGGCTATCAGCGCCTCGCGCACCCGCATGCCCGTATATCCGCATGCCCGCGCGAGCGTAAGCCGTCTGCCTGTACCGCCCGCCTTACTGATGGAGCATTATGACCGCCATACCTCAGCAGCCTCAGCATATGATCTCCGCAGACGATATTCTTGCCGGGCTTGACCCGGATCAGCGTGCGGTCGCCACGGAGCTGGACGGGCCCATGCGCGTGCTGGCGGGTGCCGGTACCGGTAAGACCCGCGCGATTACGCACCGCATCGCCTACGGTATTGCGATTGGTCGATACCAGGGCCCGCGTGTGCTCGCCTTGACCTTCACCCTGCGTGCTGCGGAGGAGATGCGCACCCGCCTGCACCAGCTGGGTGCGCACGGCGTGCAGGCGCGTACTTTCCACTCGGCGGCGCTGCGTCAGCTGGTGTATTTCTGGCCGCAGGTGGTGGGCGGTACGTTCCCGTCCATCGTGCAGAACAAAGCCTCGCTGATTACGGAGGCGGCGAACCGTCTGCGCATCAGTACGGACCGTTCCCTGCTACGTGATTTGGCGTCGCTGATTGAGTGGGCGAAGGTTCAGCTGCTCACCCCGGACACCATCATGCAGCGTCTGAGCGAGAAACAGCTGCCCTCGGCGATTACCCCGCAGAATATGCAGCGTATTTTCCAGGCGTATGAGGATTTGAAGGATGAGCGTAACCTCATCGACTTTGAGGACGTGCTGCTGCTGACCATCGCCATGCTGGAGGAGGACGAGAAGCTCGCCGCGACCGTCCGCAACCAGTACCGCCATTTTGTGGTGGACGAGTATCAGGACGTTTCCCCGCTGCAGCAGCGTCTGCTGGATGTGTGGCTGGGCGGCCGCGACGATATTTGCGTGGTGGGTGATGCCTCCCAGACGATTTACTCTTTTACCGGCGCGACCAGCCGTTACCTGCTGGATTTTCCGCGCCGGTACCGTGGCGCGCATACGGTGAAGTTGACCCGCGACTACCGCTCCCACTCGCAGGTGGTGGAGCTGGCGAACCGTCTGCTGGCGGCGCGTCGTCCGCATCCGGATTCGAGCCCGCATTCGTGGGCGCCACCGCTGGAGCTGATGTCTCAGCGCGGCCCCGGCGTGGAGGTGGAGTGGTTCGGCTACGCGGATGATGAGCAGGAGGCCGCCGGCATTGCCGAGGACATCCGCGACCTGATTGAGAAGGACGGCGTGCCGCCTTCGGAGATCGCGGTGCTGTTCCGCACGAACGCGCAGTCGGCGGCGATTGAGTCTGCGCTGGCTGCCGCCCACATTCCGTATCAGCTGCGTGGCGCGGAGCGTTTCTTTGAGCGTCCCGAGGTCAAGCAGGCGATGCTTGCCCTGCGTGGTTCGGCGAAGTCCACGGACGGTACCGAGGATGTCACCCGCTACACCCGTGATGTGCTCGGCGGCCTGGGTTTTAAGGAGGAAGGCCCGCTCACTGGCGGTGCTGCCCGCCAGAAGTGGGAGTCCCTTGCCGCCCTCGTGCACATGGTGGACATGATGGCGCAGAACCGCCAGGAACAGCTTCAAGAGCACCGCGCGAACCCGCGCCCTGGCGTACCCGAGCCGCTACCTTTGACCATGCACGAGGTGGTGGCGACCCTGAACCACCGCAGCGAATTCAATGACGCCCCGCAGGTCAATGGTGTAACCCTCGCCTCCCTGCACGCGGCTAAGGGCTTGGAGTGGGACGCCGTGTTCCTGTGCGGCCTGAACGAGGGCCTCATGCCGATTACTTTTGCGACCACCCCGGATGAGGTGGATGAGGAGCGCCGCCTGCTGTACGTGGGCATTACGCGCGCCCGCAAGTACCTGTGGCTGACCTGGACGATGACCCGCACCGTGGGCGGCCGCGGTCAGCGTAAGCGTTCGCGTTTCTTGGACGATATTGATCCGGCGAAGCGCCGCCGCAGGGCTGAGAGCGCCGGCTCGTCGTATAGCCAGGCTCGCCCGGCTCGCTCGACGCAGCCTCGTTCGACTCAGTCCCGTGCCACGCAGCCCCGCCGTTCGTCGAAGGGAAGAGGAGATTATGGCTCAGCGTTTTAAACGTGAAATTCTGCCCGCCACTAAGGATCGCCCGCAGATTGAGCTGGTCCGCTCGGCGCGCCGCACCCGCACCATCAGCATGCAGCGCGACGGTGTGGACGAGCACGGCAACCCCGCCTACCGCCTGCTCATTCCCGCCGCGAGCACGAGCGAAGAGATTGACGAGCATATTGCCCGCCTGCTGCCGCGCATTCAGCGTCGTGCCGCCCGCCGTGAACGTGCCACGCAGCTGACGGTCACGGACGAGTACCTGCGCTCCCGCGCCCTGCACCTGGCGCAGAAGCATCTGCCGGAGCTGGTTGCCTCGGGCAGGCTGGAGAAGCTGTCGATTCGCTGGGTGAGCAATCAACGTCAGCGCTGGGGCTCGGCAACCTACGCGAACACGCAGATCCGCATCTCCTCGGAGCTGCAGGGCGTACCCGAGTACGTGCTGGATTCGGTGATTCACCACGAGCTCTGCCACCTGATCCAGCCGAATCATTCGGCGGCGTTCCGCACTCTGGAGGCGCGCTACCCGCAGCTGCTGCGGGCGCAAGCCTACCTGGAGGGGTACGCGCTGGGGCGCTCGCGGGCTGAGGGTGAGCGCGGCGAAAACAGCGCCGGCTAAAGCATCGCTGAAAACCTATCAACCAAAACACTTGAGCGGGGGTGGCTTGTGCGTTCACAAGCCACCCCCGCTCAAATATCAGCTATTTACTTGTCGCCGCGCTACTTTCGCCGCTTTACTTTGCTCAGCTTTACTTTTCTTCGGGCGCGTCGCCGAAGCCGCCGTCCAGCAGCTTCTGCAGCTCCGAGTCGAAGTCCACGTCGTCCAGGCTGATTTCGTTCATGCGCGCATCGTATGCGGTGAAGTCTTCCAGCTCGGCGGGGGTGGGCAGGGTCTCCGGGGTGTCCCAGAGGCCGTCGCGCGCCTCGATGCCGTGGGAGTTTTCGTACCAGCGCCAGAACTGCTGTGCCTCACGCACCAGGCGCGGGCGCAGTTCCAGACCGACCAGGTTCTCGAAGACCTGCTCGCTGGGGCCACCGTCGATGCGGCGGCGCGCCATGATTTCGGTCAGCTGCGGTGCCTTGGGTAGGTTGCGGGTCGCGTCCTCGGTGACGACGGATACCCAACCTTCGATGAGCGCGAGCAGACCCTCCAGACGCTGCACCGCCAGTTCCTGATCTTCGGTGCGCTGGGGGCTGAACATGCCGCCTTCGAAGGCCTCCTGTACGGCGTCGGGGTTGCTCATGTCCACCTGGGATGCGGCGTCCTGCATGCGGTTCATGTCCACGCGGATACCGCGGGCGTAGCGCGCCACGAGCTGAACCAGGTCTTCACGCAGCCAGGGGTTTGCCTTGTGCAGGCGGATTAGCGCGGATTCACGCACGGCGAGGTAGAGCAGAACCTCCTGCGGGGGCACCTCGATATTCTCGGCGAGCTGCTGGTAGCCGTTGGGCAGCAGCGCGGAGGAGCCGGGCGCGAGGGGGAAGCCCACGTCGGTGGAGGAGTAGACCTCACCTGCGAGCTGCGCGAGCGCCTGAGCCATCTGCGCACCAAAGATTACGGCACCAATGTTGTTCAAGAAGCCGCTGTTGAGAATCTGAGAGATCTCTTCGGGCACGTCTTCGGGTGCGCCGGGCATGACCATGGACTGGGTGACTTCGGCTGCGACCGGCTCGACCATTTCGCGCCAGGAGTCGAAGGAATGCTCAACCCATTCCGCCTTGGACCACGCCAGCACCGGGTGGTTGTGGCGTTCAATGGTGGTCACCGCATCCAGCCAGAGGTCTGCGAGGTTCGCCGCGTCTTCTACGGCACGCTTGAGGTTTTCGGGTACGGAGGGGTCTTCACCCATGGAGGCGAGCATCTGGCGGGTCTGGTTCTTCACGTTATCCCAGTTCACGCCGCTGGGGCTGTCGGATGCGCCCGCGCCGGAGAACATCGCCTGCACCTGCGCGAACATGCTCTGCATCATGGCGGGGTCAAAGCTCATGCCCATGTTCTTCAGGTCTTCGGGGTCGATGCTGATGCCGAAGGGGTTCTGACCGCCTTCGCCGAAGAGCGCGCCGAAGGGATTCTGTGCATTGTTGGAGGTGCCCTTGCCGCCCTGGCCGGTTGCCCCTGCGGAGGGGTCGAAGCCCTGCTCCTGCATCTTCTTAAGGAATTCTTCGAGGGGGTCGCGCTCGTTGGAGGCGCCGCCGGTGGGGTTCTCAGACATGTGAAGCCTTTCGTAATCCGGGGGTGGGCGCAACTGGCCCGCTCGCTGTCCAGCCTACCGATTTTTGCTGAGAATTTCCCGCGCTATTGCTGTGGAGGCGGGTTAATCAGCTGAGGGCTCACAAGCTTGTCTTTGTGCACGGTTTTTGGGAGCTTTTTCGTGCCGCTGTCACCGCGCGGTGCTGACATACCGTGGCGCGTGTCAGAGCATCAACGCCCCCTGGGTGCTCTATTTTCGGCGGGGTCACAGTGCCGGTCCGCATGTTGAAAAGCAGGTTTATCCGGTACTGTAGAAACCATGACTAAGTCCACCCCCGATGCTGAGCAGCAGCCGAACGCCGCCTCCGCGAGCGTGAAGAGTACTGAGACGGCGGCTAAGCGCCGTCCGCGTTTTGCGCCGCGCCGCGTGAACCTGCGTTCGGTCAGCGCTGTGGCGACGTGCGCCCTGCTGGCTGGTGCTTTTGTTCTGCCCAGCTCCTATGTGAAGGAGGGCCCCGGCCCGCTCTTTGACGTGCTCGGAACCTACCAGGATAAGGACGTCATTGAGATCTCTGGCGCGCCCAGCTATAAGACGTACGGCAAGATGAACATGACCACGGTGTCGGTTTCGGGTGGGCCGTACACGGAGCTGTCCGGCGCGGAGGCGTTCTACGGCTGGTTGGCGTTTGATGGTAACCGCAGCCTCGTGGTGCCGACCGATGCCCTGTACCCGCACGTGAGCCATGAGCAGGCGACGGCGGCGACCGGCGCGCAGATGGCTGATTCGCAGACTCAGGCGAAGGTCGCGGCGATGCGCCAGTTGAAGATGGCGGTGACCGAGAAGGTTCAGGTGCTTTCCACGGCGGAGGGCTCCCCGGCGGCGAGCGCTCTGAAGGCTGATGACCGCATTTTGAAGGTGGGGGAGAAGCAGATTGAGACCCTCACCGATGTTCCGAAGGCGGTGAACGCCTCGAACGGTTCGCCGATTGACGTGACCGTGGAACGTGACGGCAAACAGCAGACCTTTAAGCTGACCCCGGTTCGTTCGAGTGACGGTAGCCGCTGGATTCTGGGTGCGGGTTTGAAGCAGAGCTATGACCTGCCGGCGCACGTGCAGTACAACCTGGACGGCGTGGGCGGCCCGAGCGCGGGTCTGATGCTGGCTCTGGGCACGGTCGATAAGCTGAGCGAGGGTACCCTGCTCGCCGATGAGGATGCCGGAGGCGACCCGTACCGCAGCTACATTTCGGGTACCGGCACGATTGATGCTGACGGTAAGGTCGGCGCAATTGGCGGCATCAAGTACAAGATTCTGGCGACGGGCCGTTACGGTGCGCGCTATTTCTTGGCGCCTAAGGAGAACTGCGATTCGATTGTGAAGATGCAGGCGCAGGACCCCGACCTGTTCAACTACTATCACGCCGGTCAGGTGCGCGGCACGATGGTGGTTGTGCCGGTGTCGACCCTGGATGAAGCGGTGAAGACGGTGGAGGCGATTAAGTCCGGCACCCCGGATGATTCCCTGCCCCGCTGCGGTTCCTAATCGTGTGGTCCCCGACCCTTATTTAACGTAGAAGTCAGCCCCGGTACTTTAGGGTACCGGGGCTGTTCTGCATCCTCTTCTCTGCCCTCGCCCCTGAGCGCATCTGTGCCCGCGCCTCATCATTTCGCGCCCAAAACTCTCAACCCGGTCATATTTCGCCCCGAGCTTCTACGAGGTTCTGCCCTTCCGCGTTACCTCTGAGATACTTAAAGGCAGTTATTTTCTCTGAACGTATGATGAGCGAGGAATTGTGTCTGAGTCGACCAATAGCACCGCGCATCCCAAGCCGAAGAAGTCAACGCCTAAGCGTCGTGGCCCCCTGAGGGTGACGATTGCTGTGGTGGCGGTGCTCATTGCTGCTTTTGTGGGTGCGTCCCAGGTGTACACGGACTGGCTGTGGTTTGATCAGCTGGGTTATAGCACCGTGTTCACTACCCAGATTTTGTTGAAGGCGGCCGTATTTGTGGTGGCTGCCGTGGTGATTGCCGTGCCGCTGTGGGCTTCGATGTCCTACGCGGTCCGTCATGCTGATGTGGCGCCGGCATCCGAGAAGAAGCCGCAGGAGGCGCCGAATCCGGACCAGAGCGTGCCGACGAGCGGCACGGATGCTGCCGAGCAGATGCTGCGTGACGTGTTTGGTCAGCAGCGTGCTGAGGAGAGCATGCGCCGCTACCACGAGAGCGTGGATAAGGCGCGTAAGGTTCTGCTGGTTGCGGTTCCGCTGCTGTTGGGTCTGTTCATTGCTTCGGCGACGATGACTCAGTGGAGTACCGTCGCACTGTTCTTCAACCAGCAGTCCTTCGGTAAGACTGACCCGGAGTTCGGTCTGGATTACGGGTTCTTCCTGTTTGCGTTGCCGTTCTTCCGCATGGTGGTGACTCTGCTGACCTCCGCTGTGGTGCTGTCAGCGCTTGCGGGCGTGTTCATGCACTACTTCTACGGCGGTATTAAGGTGCAGCCTGGCGGTGTGAGTACTACCGTGGCGTTCCGTCGTCACGCTGCGATTGTGGCGGCTGCGTTCTTGCTGACTCGTGCGGTGAGCTTCTGGCTGGATCGTTATTCGTCGACTCAGCAGCAGGTGGGCCGCTGGGCTGGCGCCATGTACACGGACGTAAACTCGTCGATTCCGGTGAACGCTATTCTGGCGATTTCTGCTCTGCTGGTGGCTGTTATGTTCGTGGTCGCGGCTTCGATGAATCGTTGGCGTCTGCCGCTGATTAGCACCGCGATGCTGGTGATTGTTGCTCTGGTTGCAGGCGGCCTGTACCCGTGGATTGTTCAGCGTTTCCAGGTGGTTCCGAATGAGCAGGGTGCTCAGTCGAAGTTCATTCAGCGCAATATTGATGCGACCCGTTACGCGTACGGTCTGGACAAGATTGAGACCACCCCGTATGACGCGACGATTGATACCCGTGCGGGTGCGTTGAGCTCTTCGAGTGCAACCATTGCGAATATCCGCCTGTTGGATCCGAATGTTGTGTCCTCGGCGTTTGCTCAGATGCAGCAGTTCCGCCCGTACTACCGTTTTGATTCGCAGCTGGCGGTGGACCGCTATGCGGTGGGTAACACCACGCAGGATACGGTGTTGGCGGCTCGTGAGCTGAACCCGGCGCAGACGAGCGGCGATTCTTGGTATAACCGCCACGTGGTGTACACCCACGGTTACGGTGTGATTGCCGCGTACGGTAACCAGGTGGATTCTGCGGGTAACCCGAAGTTCTTGCAGTCCGGCATTAAGGCGACCGGTACCCTGAGCGAGGATTATGAGCCTCGTATTTACTTTGGCATGAGCTCGCCGGAGTATTCGATTGTGGGCGGTAAGGGCGACACCCTGGAGCTGGACCGTCCGCTTTCTGCTGAGGAAACCAACGCATCCGATGCGAAGTACACTTTTGCCGGTTACGGTGGTCCTCGCGTTGATTCGCTGCTGGCTCGTCTGTCTTACGCGATTAAGTTCCAGTCTTCTGACATTCTGCTTTCGGATGCGGTGCGTGAGGGTTCGCAGATTCTGTACGAACGCAACCCGCTGGATCGTGTGCGTAAGGTGGCGCCGTACCTGAGCGTGGATTCTAAGCCGTACCCGGCGATTGTGAATAACCGCGTGCAGTGGATTGTGGATGCTTACACCACGAGCGATCAGTTCCCCTACGCGCAGGGTAGCTCCCAGGATGCGGCAACCGCTGCGGGTGCTCAGCGTTCTAACTCGGTGAACTACATCCGTAACTCGGTGAAGGCTACTGTGGATGCGTATGACGGTTCGGTGACCCTGTACGCGTGGGATGAGGAGGATCCGGTGCTGAAGGCGTGGCAGGGCGTTTTCCCCGGCACGGTGAAGAGCTACCGTGAGATGAACGCTTCGCTGATGAGCCACGTGCGTTACCCGACTGACATGTTCAATATTCAGCGCACCATGCTGAACAAGTACCACGTGACGAACGCGAATAGCTTCTACGCCGGTGACGATGTTTGGTCGATTCCGAACGACCCGACGAATGATCGTAACCAGCCGATTTCGCCCTACTACCTGTCCCTGCAGATGCCTGGGGATTCTCGTGCGCACTTCTCGTTGACGACTACGTTCATTCCTCAGCAGAGCGATTCGAACTCTCGTAACGTGATGTATGGCTTCCTTGCGGCTAATGGTGATGCCGGTACCGGTAAGGACGGCGAGCGTAGCCCCGATTACGGCAAGTTGCGTCTGCTGGAGTTGCCGCGTTCTTCGGTGGTTCCTGGTCCGGGTCAGGCTCAGAACATTTTCAACTCTGATGCTGAGGTGTCGAACCAGCTGAACCTGCTGCGCCGTGGTTCCTCTGAGGTTATTAACGGCAATATGCTGACTCTGCCGGTGGGCGGCGGCATGCTGTACGTTCAGCCGGTGTACGTGCAGTCGAGCGGTGACGCTAAGTACCCGCGTCTGCAGCGTGTGCTGGTGAGCTTCGGCGATAAGGTCGGTTTCGCTCCGACTCTGGAGGAGGCGCTGAACCAGGTGTTCGGTGGCTCTTCGGGTGCGAAGCTGGACGGTTCGGCGTCGGCCAGCCCCTCGGCTTCTGGTTCTTCGGGCGCTTCGACCGGAGGTTCGACCGGCGGTTCGTCGGCTTCGCAGTCTTCGGAGCTGAAGCAGGCTCTGACGGATGCCTCGAAGGCGATGACCGATGCTGATGCGGCAATGAAGAAGGGTGACTGGGCCGCCTACGGTGAGGCTCAGAAGCGTCTGGAAGCAGCCGTGAAGAAGGCTCTGGAGGCTGAGGAGGCGCAGAACAAGGGCTCGGCAACTCCGAGCGCCTCTGCCTCCGCGGCGGCCAGCCCCTCGGCTAACGCTTCGCCGAACGCATCCGCAAGTGCTTCGGCTAGTGCCTCTCGCTAGGCCGGAGGCCTTGGCGAGCAGTTCCTCGGGCCGCTGAGCGTGCCCGGAGCCTTCATTGCGCATGAGGTGGGGCCTCTCCTCCACACGGGGGAGAGGCCCCCACCTTATGCGTCTCGTTCGTTCTCTGCAACCGTGACGTCTGCCTGTACCCGCCCATTTGGCTCGGAGCGCTCTGAACGGCGATGCGGGACTTGCCGAGGGCGTCAGAGACCCCGTAATGTGCAATTCGCCACAAATTATGTTTTTAATTTGCGAAGGTTCCCCAAGGTCTGTATAGTTATATGAGTCGCCGCGGGGTGGAGCAGTTCGGTAGCTCGCCGGGCTCATAACCCGGA
>ERZ773008.27-NODE-27-length-130834-cov-7.121380_pt1 | contig 130834 bp, 166 predicted proteins | sample MGYA00580664_ERZ773008 | MGnify/ENA primary metagenome ERZ773008 (study PRJEB29015, sample SAMEA2738016) | human oral metagenome | biome: human oral; feature: human-associated habitat; material: dental | place: China | collected 2048 ...
ATCCTACCAATGCCTGTCCTGGCGCACAAGCTCCGCCATTGAGGCCGAAGATATTGTCAAAGTATAATTTGAAATACCCTCCTTGATATTCAGTCAAAGATGGCGGATTAACAGGATACGTTACCTGAGCTAGTGCACTCGAAAGTGTCAATATAATGACGCTGATAAATAGTATGAGGAAACGAGAAATTTTTTTCATAATAAGCAAAAAGAAAATTATTCAAATTTTTTGATACCAATCGGAGGATTGAGAAGAATATTATTGTTATAATCAATCACGAGTGTTGCATTTTTGATGCGAGATTCGAGATTTTTTCGAGCCTGAGGAATCGCGTTTTGTTCCGGTTTTTTTGGATCATATGTGCGGAAATAACTCATATCATAAATTCGCGGTTTTTTCGTTCCAAGCGAACATTCGAGCGTGAGAATCGGGCAGGCAGAATCCTTTCCTACGCCACCAATAGTATTTTTGGAAATCACGAGCCCATTGATATAAAGTTGGCGCTGTGGAATATGAAATTCCCCATTTTCTACATAAATATCAGCCGTTCCATCGGTTTTTTTCTCACCAGAAAATATACTTCCCTCTGCCACAATATACGCATAAATTTTTTTCACATTTCGCGTAATATAGACATTTCCACCATTTCCATTGGAGTCCTTGAGCACGATAATCGTCTTCATACGATCGGCGGATGGAACTTCGGTATTTTCGTTGCCAGAATTATTAAAATCACTATTAATGACAACATCTCTTCCTTGCACAATAATTGTTTCTACATTACGATAATCCGCACTCGGGCTATCGAATCGCAAAATTTGTGTATTCGGAAGTGCATTACATCCAGTTCCTGTCGGAGAATCAAAACAATAATCCTTGTCACTATTGTATAAAAAAGCACTCTGCTGGGAAGTATTCGGAATCGTTATATGTGCATTTGGCGAAACATTTCGCGTGAGGCGTGCTACATTTCCACGAATTTCATTGATAAGCGGGGCGTGCTGAACGGTTGAATATGTAAAGCCAACATTCTGATTGACATACCGATTCTGGTTCACAACCTCAAAAACTTTGGTTCCGGCAATATTTCCAATCACCGCTACTTTTCCAATAAAATTGACGCTCGCACCACCAGCACCAGTCGGATCTTTGTACCAATTGTCTGACTGAGTAGATCAACCACCAACAATTAACGTTGAGCCCGTGAGATTTTCATCATTAAATTTTACGCCTGTAAAAACAGGAACCCAACCAAGTCCTTTTGACCAGCCAAATCCTTCAAGATTTGCCGTATTTGGGTTATAATACACGCCCTGTGCATTGCCACCAATCGCGCCAGAACCCATAATAATCCACCCAGCATTCGGGCTCCAAGCCGCACCAGTCACATGACAAACCTCATTTTTGTTTCGTACGGTTGTTTCAATAATATTGTTCGGACAAATAATTTTTGGTTTTACGGAGCCATCTCCGTGGCCAAAAGTTGCCCAGCCAGATGAGCCAAGCCAAAACACTCCATTTAACTCTCCTCTTTGGTTAAAAGTCGGTGGCAATGCGTTACTGAGGCTACTTCTCTGAAAAAGTACGCGCCCAACATTTCCTCATTTCCAGGTTTTTGGTGGCGTTAATTCTCCTTCAAGCGTAAATGAGTTATTTTGTGCATTTACAACAGCAAAAAATCCCACACTCAAGAAAAATATAAGTAAGAAATAAAGGGCTCCCGTAATGATTTTTGATTGCATAAATCGTACAATAAAAAATTTTTTTCAGTATACAAATTTTTATCAGAAAACCAAATAATTTGATTATAAAAAGGCAATTTCGGCTTGCAAGAATGAAAAAATATTGCACAATTTAGAATATTTGAAAAATTCTCACTCTGGTAAAAAATTTTTTAAGATTTTTTAGGATTGTTGAAAAATTTTACAAAATTTGAGCAAAAATAAAAAGCACCGAAATGCTTTTATTTTTCTTGGTATTTTGCAGTACAAACATAGGTTCCAACGATTTCTTCAGTGTTGATTTTGTCAACATCTTCAATTCGACAAACATAAATCGGCATACACTCGTCGTGTGCGAGCGCAATGGCTGCCTGATCCATCACACGAACATTTTTCTGGATGGCATCTTCAAGAGAAAGTATCTCGTAGCGAACAGCATCAGAATGTTTCTTGGGATCTTTGTCATAAATTCCGTCAACCTTTGTGGCTTTCACAACAGCATCACACTGCAATTCAAGCGCTCGCAAAACTGCCGCAGAATCTGTCGAAAAAAATGGATTTCCAGAACCACCCACACAAATTACGACACGTCATTTTTGGAGATGACGAAGCGCACGACGTTGGATAAAATCTTCCGCTACCTTGTGCGCAGAAATCGCTGACATCACACGTACATCCACGCCCGCATCTTCTATTGCTTCACCAATCGCAATTCCGTTAATCATTGTCGCGAGCATTCCCATGTTATCGCCAGTAGCACGATCAAATCCTCCTTTTTCCAATTCAATTCCGCGAAAAATATTTCCCCCACCGACTACAATCGCGATTTCCAGTTTTTCTTTTTGCACCAAATGTACAATTTTTTTGGCAAGATATGAGAGAAAATTTGGATCAATTCCGTATCATTGCTCTCATTGAAGCGCCTCACCAGAAAGTTTCAATAACACGCGTTTTGGAGTTTGGAATTTTTTCATACAAAAATTTTTTAAAATAAATAATAAAAAATCTCCTACATGAAGCGACTATACAGGAAAAATAGAAACGACGAAAGAATTACCAGAACAAAAAGAATCACCATTCCAACGATGAAAGAATTTTTTTTCTGAACTTCTTTTTCGAGCGTAGAAATTTTCTCACCAAAAAATCTCGCGTCTTCGGCGCTTTTGTTTTTGGCGTTTTCCAAAAGATTGGCTGTACGCTGATATTCAGAAACGTTGATAGAATTTTCGAGCTCGGTTTCCATCTTGCCAACTTTGTACGACAAATCTTTGATGACTTCGTCTTTTTTGGCAATAATACCCTGTGCATCAGTATAAATGCGTGAAAATTCCGTCAATGCCATCTTGGCATCCGGACTGATTTCTTGCGATTTATTGTAGCGAGTTGGAAGAATTTCTTGTTCTGTTTCCATAGGTTCTTCATTGAGAATCACGACATAATCATCCGCCTTGCGAGCAGGATCCTCAGAACGTAAAAGCTCAACATCATCCTCTTCCAGGAACATTTTTTTACCGATACGACGAGTGCGGATTCGGTTGGACTGAATGTGTCGATCTACGGTGCGCGTCGATACCCCCAGCCGTTTCGCTGCTTCTGCTCTATCTAGTGTAAAAGCCATAAAATTTAGGATAATTCCGCGAATATTGTATGAAAAATTTTAAAAAAATCAAGCAAAAATTCTCGCCAGAAAATGCAATTTTTGGAAAATAAAAATTCCCAAAATGGGAATTTTTATTATTTGAGAAGATCCGAGATTTTCAAAGTCGTTTCACCAGTCGAAATTTCTGGTTGAAGCGCTTCTTTTTGAGGATTGTCCAAAGTTTTTACATTTTCAAAAATATTCTGAACTGGTTTCATCACCGAAGAAATAATTTCCTGAAAATACATAATATTGTAGAGAACTTTTGCTGTTTCCGCAAGCGATATATACGAATATGGTTCGAAAAGTCGTGGTTTTCCACCAATCGGTTCGCCATCAATCGTGTTGCGACCATGAAGTAAACACTTATTATATGCATACTGCACATAGTGCGCAAGTGGCGTATCTTGTTTTACATCGTCAAATGAAGAAATTTCATCTCCACTTGGAAGTTTTTCGCCAATTTTTCGAGTAAATTCTCCAAGAATTTTGGCTGCTTCACCACGAGAAATCTGATCATCTGGGCGGAAAATTTTAAGTGGATTTCCATCAGCATCAAATCGTTGTTTTCCATTTTTGTCGTACGAATCCTGACCATGCAAACCACCAGTACGAAGCGCGTATGCAACATATTTTGCATACCAAGCATTCATATCCAAATCTTCAAAATTTTTCAAAGTGGTGATATCTTCGTTTTCGAGAGAAACAGAAGTTGCGTTCAGTACGAGTTTCAGAAATTCTACGCGAGAAAGCGGGCGATGCACATTACGCAGATTATTGACCTGTAATTTACTGTAATATGCGAGCAATTTTGGATCGTCGAGATTTTTGATGGCTGAATAACATTTTCCTTCTACACTTGGTGCGTATAGAATAGGCACATGCCCTTCGGGAAGTTCTGGTGATGGTGCGTCTGGTGCAGCCCCACCAGCTCCTGGTCATTTAATAAATGAAGTGATTGGTGGATTTGTTGGTGGATTTGTTGGTGGATTTGTTGGTGGATTTGTTGGTGGATTTGTTGGTACACTATTTACTGCCACTTCCACTTTAACATTCGCAATTTCACAATCAGTAGTGTGCTTTGGGCAAAGCTCATATTTAAATCGATAACTTCCTTGCGGATATTTTCCTGGATCAATCTGAAGATTTCCATTATTCATCAATGAAGCCTTTCCTTGAAAAACATCAGGAATTACTTTAAGAGTTGGAATAGAATTTTTCATTGTCGCCTTGATAAGTTGACCGGAAGATCGACGAACCTGATCATTTGCGAGAATATCAATTTCTGTACGCTCAGAATCAATATTTTCGTCACGAGTAATGCTGCCAACATCATTTTGTGGTTGAGCTCCCCAAACCATGTAAGTTTCTGTAAAAATCACGAAATAACTGCTTTCACAATATTCTTGCCCATTTACTGTTGCACAAAATGTATAATCAGCTTGTCCTGATATGTCGTCTTTTCCACCACCCAAAATTTTTAATTTATTATCTTCTACCACAACTCTTCCTTCAAGATTACTTGGAAGGCTACCGAGGGTAATGCGATGCTTTTCGCCTGACTGTGTTGATCCGAATTCATCCACAATCTTATCATTTTCCATCAAATCATAGACGACTTCTGGATTTTCCTCATCAGCCATTCGCTCAATAGTAATATAATCAGCCTGAGCTTCTGCATGGTATTTTGCCTCACCTTTTCGGACATTAACTTGCAATGTAATCACTAATGATTCACATGTATGCTTCCCTTTTGGTGAATTGCCACACAATGTATATGGAATACGATATTCTCCAGCTGGATATTTGTATGCAGCAAGCTTCAAGGTTTTACCATCAAGTGAAATTTTTCATTTCAATTCGGCTGGTATAGCTGATTCATTGGGGGTAGTAGAAACATTTTCAATGCCAATATCTTCGTATGTACCGTAATTCAGATCATAAAATGATACACCCTTAGCAATCTCAAAAGTCATTTCATCGAAAGAGGAATCTTCTTGTCGTGTAATTGAAAATTTATCATCATGACCACGCAAATACGAGGTATCGGGCTCCATATATTCTTTAATTTCTACAAAAATTTTCGCACCTGTACATGAAAATTCCATTTTTTCAGGAATTTCATTGGCACAAAGGATATATGTAAATTCATATGTTCCATCAGGTGCAGAATTTTCAATCACAACAAAATCTCCCTCATCAGTTAAATACGAACCTTTCAGTGGATGATTTCCTGTAATAGTACTAATAATATTTCTTGTTACTGTTTTACCTTTTTCGTCAACCTGAATGGATTTTGGTGTTGTGTCAACATCGTATTCAAGTGCTGGATCAGAAGTTGGCCCTACCATGAGTTGAAAAGTAGAATTTTCTGGCGTAGCAAAGTGATAATCAGAATCATTATCAGGATCCCAAAAACTATCAGAATCAATCACATTTTGCTTATATTCTGGTGTCTCATACCCAGAGGAATGTGTAGTGTAAATCCAATCATCAGTCGGACTTACAGTCCAAGAGTTCATTTTTGCTGGTTCAGTAGGCCCAACGAATACCACACCAGTCGAAACAGTACCAGTCGATTCGGCTGTACCAGAACCCGTTGCAGCCCCATTTTCTGGCGACTCATCCGCAAATGCGTTCCACAAAAAAATCGCAGAACACGCAAAAAGTACCGATAAAATCTGCACTATTCGTTTCATTCTGGAAGAAATATTGGTTTTCAAAGAAGTCATTTTATAAAAGGTTACGAAATACCACTGCAAGATATCATATTTTTTTCGAATTTGCAAAAATCAAGATATTTCAAAATTTTTTACTATTGACAATTTTATTTTTTATTGTAATAAATTTATAAAAATTTCCAGGAAAAATTATTTCAAAAATTTTTTGACAAAAAATTTGCTTTTTCAAAAATTTTCCATACAATTCGGGTGCTTTCAAGTTTTGGGGTATAGCCAAGCGGTAAGGCAGCGGACTTTGACTCCGTCATTCGTAGGTTCGAATCCTACTACCCCAGCCATTTGCAACAAAAAATCCTCTCCTCGAGGATTTTTATTTTGTGTTTTTTAATTGAGAAGCCCCGCACTATAATCACGAAAAGCTTGCATAAGATCAGTTGGATTATCCATTACAAATGGTCCATAATTAAAAACTCCCTGCCCAAGTGGTGTTCCAGACATCACAAGAATTTTAGAATTTTCAGTTGCAAAAATCTCGATATAATCACCTTTTTGAGAAAAATATACAAGCTCAGAATGAGCAATATCTTTATCATTTACCTTCGCAGAACCAGCAGCAGCCACCAACATCATTGTGTTATCGCCATCTCGAAGATTTATGAGTAATTTTCCAGATTTTTCAAAGCGAATATCATAGAGTTCAATTGGAGAAAATATTTTTTCAGGACCTTTTGTACGATCAAATTCTCCTGCAATTATTCGTATTTTTCCGCTTTCAAAAGACACTTCTAGAATATCTTCTTTCGTGATAGATTGATATCGTGGTTCAGTCATTTTGTCTGCGGCTGGCAAATCTACCTAAAGTTGAAGCATATGCTGTGTTCCGCTTTTTTGGAAAAATTTTCACTCATATATTCATTGTGCATAAGGCTAGATCCTACCGTCATCCATTGCACATCGTCAGCAAAAATAATCCCATGATTGCCTCGCGTATCATTGTGCTCAATCTCGCCTGCATACGCGATTGTTACCGTTTCAAAACCTCGATGTGGATGATATCCAACGCCCGGACGATGACCCTTGCTCTGTGCGGGAACTTCCCATGGAGCATTATAATCCATCATCAAAAAAGGGCTTGTCTCGGCCGTCATTTCACGACCATAACCTGGCATAAGTTGTGTTACATTAAAGCCATAACCTACCATGTGATTGTTATTTGGTCGCTCATGGCGAATAATTGTCTTTGTAGTCATAATTATTTTTTAGAAATTAAATGGATGATCGCATCAAAAACTGGTGGCAAAATTCTATCAAAACTCAGATCCTCACGCATTATATAATCTTGCTTTAAAAAGTAAAGTAATTTTTCAGGCTTTTTTCTAAAAAATTAATTTTTTGGCTTATTGATACGAAAAATTTGTATAAAAAAATCTCACTTTCGTGAGAATTGTTTTCATCTGGTGGAGATGGCGGGCACCGCCCCCGCGTCTAATAGGGCAAACCGAGTGATTCTACTTATTATAGAAATTTTTGAGTAGATTTTCAGACAAGAAAAATTTCAAAAAACTGAAAATCAAAATTTTTAAAATACAAATATTTTTACAAAAATTTTAGAAACTCCGAATATTCGTTCTATAAAATAATTTTCTCATTATAGAAATCTGAGAAAATGGTTGTAGCAGGCCATCTGGCACTCAATCCATCGGAAAGGCTACGCTTCGCTATAAGTTAGGCAATAGCGTAAGCTGGAGCTGCCTTGAAAGATTTTGCAAGGCGAGCAAGAGGAGATGTCTTTGCATCTAAGTTTTTCCCTTTGATAACGAGGCGAGAAGCCCCGAATAAGCACAAACGACTTGCGAAGTCCTACTATCAAATCCTGTATCATCCCCAGAATGACAAAAAAATTATAAAAAATTTTTACAAAAAAGCAAATTTTTCGAAAAAAATATTTTTGTACGATTTTAAGGTAAAAATAATCTATTTTTTGATATATTTTTCAAAATATGGTTTTTCATACTTTTCATACTTTTAAAAATTATAACGATTTTAAAGCAAAAATCCGCCAAATGGCGGAATACAACGGAATGAATATTATCGAGTATGAAGCGTAGCAAGAATAGTCTTGGCTGAAGGAGAATCCAAATCTCCCTCAATAACAGCAATTCCACGAGAAAGTCGCGAATATGCACGAGGTTGATTAGAATGATGTTTTGCTTCTACTTCGTCGATATTTCCACTCAAATAAAAGGAAACTCGAACGCGAGCATCTTCAAAAATTACTCATTCCTGCGGATCCACCGCCACTACTTCCCCACCAGAAAACGCTTGATTTTGGTATTTGTCTTCATTCTCACCACGAAAACCAAACCCTATCCCTTCATTCCAGTACGATGCCTGTTGCACGTCAGCAATTGGCGGAGTTGCGGGAACTTGTGCCGCCAATTCCCCTCCACCAAAGAGATTTCGTGAGAGGTATAGAATTGAGAGAATACCGAGCGTCGTCAGCGCCTGAATCCATTGAGCTGCCGTTCGAAAACGGTTTTTATGTCCAAAAGAATTTCTGTTACTCATAATATAAAAACCTTAACAAAAGAACAAACATACTTTAACATACTTTTTTTAATTTGTCAATATTATTGCAACAAATTTTTAAAATGTCAAATAGTTGATTTTTCATTATATTTAAAGGAAAAAATGATTTTATGAGAAATGTTTTTGTAAAAATGAAAAAGTTTTTATACTAAAATATATTTATCAATGTTTTATTGAAATGATACAAAAATCAAAAATAATTTTTCTTATTGCACCAAGCGAAAGTAAAAATACCCAAAACGAAAAAAATCTTCCAGAAAACTTGAGTTTTACTTTTATAAAGCCAAAAGAAATTGCTGAAAATGCCACAGAAAAAGACCTTAAATGTTCTGGAAAGCGTTATGATGAGGCCATGATATTGAATTTAACAAATGGAAATTCTCCCGTTCTAGAAGCCATTTTTCGATATAATGGCGTGCAATTTAAACATTTAGATTATGAAAATCTGAGTGAAAAATGACAGAATTTTTTTGATGAAAATGTTTTGATTTTATCGGGAATGTACGGGATTGTTCGCCCTAAAGACCTGATTGGTAACTATAAACTACCGATTGAAGTTCGTGGATTGTATGATTTTTGGGGAAACAAAATCGCGGAAAGAATCATCGTAGAAAATCCTGATTATATCGTAAATCTTCTGCCGAAATCCTATGAAAAATTATTAAAAATTCGTGAAAATTTCGGGCAACTCAAAGAGAGAAAAATTAAAATCCTCAATATGATTTTTGTATCGAAAAATGGTGAAAAATTCTCACACAATACCAAAGTTTTGCGTGGAAAATTTTTGAAAAATGTAGTCGAAAATATGCGAGAAAATTTTTTAGAATCCATTCAATTTGAAGATAATGGCGAAATTATTCGGGAAATTTCGATTTTAGTAGAGTAATTTTGAAAAAAATTTTTATTTTTCGCAAAAATGAGTATTATACGCGAAAATTTTCTATGTCTCTCCATCTTTATAATACACTGAATCGGGAAAAAGAGCGATTCAAGCCACTTCGTCAGGATGAAGTGAAGGTTTATTTTTGTGGGCCAACGCCTTACAATTATGCGCATATTGGCAATCTTCGAGCTTATTTATTCGAGGATATTGTGATTCGTACGCTCAAATTTCTGGGATATCGCGTCAAAACCGTAATGAATGTGACGGATATCGACGATAAAACTATTCGTGATAGTCAAAAATCAGGAAAAACCCTCAAAGAATTTACCGAATTTTATACAACAGAATTTTTGAAAGATTTGGATCGTCTGGGAATTCAACGAGCAGATACGATAGCACCGATCTCTACGCTGATTGACGAAATGCGAGTAATGATTCAAGGTCTTCTGGATCGGGATTTTGCATATATTGCAGACGACGGAAGTGTGTATTATCGCGTAGAAAAATTTAAAAATTACGGAAAATTGGCGAATCTTGATACCAAAGGTATGATTTCGAGCGTTCGCATCAATAACGACGAATACGACAAAGATCAAATCGCGGATTTTGCTCTTTGGAAAGCATACAATAGCGAGGCTGATGGCGAAAATTTTTGGGAAATTGAAGTTTTTGAAAAAAATGGTAACGAAAAAATTTCAAAAATTCTGAAGGGGCGCCCAGGTTGGCATATTGAATGTAGTGCGTGTAACTACAAATTTTTTGGCGAGCAAATCGACATTCATATGGGCGGAATTGACAATCTTTTTCCGCATCACCAAAATGAAGTTGCGCAAACTGAGGCTTTCACTGGTAAACAATTTTCCAAATATTGGCTTCATGGTGGACATTTGTTGGTGGATAACAAAAAAATGTCAAAATCTGCTGGCAATTTTTATACACTTCGTGACATCATAAAAAAATGGAGTGAAAAATTTGATGAAAAAATCGTTTGTCGTGCAATGCGATTAATGAATCTCCAAAATCGATATCGCGAAAATTTTAATTTTACCAATGATCGCCTCGAATCCGCGATAAATACGATAAAATGAATGGATGAAATGATGAAGCGTCTCGGTTTTTCGATGCAAGGTGAGGAAGAAAATACGGAGCGAACGGCACGTGGAAAGCTGAAATTTCACGATATTACACGCGAATTTCGAGATAATATTCAGGGATTGATGCAAGATTTTGTAGCTTTTTTGGAAGATGATTTTTCTACTCCTGAAGCCCTTGCGGTCGTTTTTGAAATGCATTCTTGGATTAATTCTGGAATTGATGAAAATATTTTTTCTCTCGAAGAAAAAAAGGCATTGGTCGGCCTTATGAAAACGTGGGATGAAGTGCTTGGGATTTATGATTTTTCCCTTCTGGATGGAGAAAATGATATTCCAGAAAATATTAAAAAATTGGCGGAAGCACGCAAAATGGCAAAAGATCTCAAAAATTGGTCAGAAGCTGATAAAATTCGCGATGAAATCACAAATCTCGGCTACAAAATGATCGATGAAAAAGATGGAAAATTCCGAATTGAAAAAATATAAAATCCCAATTTTGGGATTTTTTTGTAGGAAAAATCGGAAAAAATATCTTTATGAGAAAAACCATCAAACAATCCCTAAAAAAAGCAAAAATAAAATGGATTTTTTAAAAATTTTCGTTACAATGGCTCAAAATAATTTTTCTCTATGCAATCAGTTCAATCAGCTCTTCAAGAAATTTTTTCAAAACTCTACAATCTCCATCCAACTTTTGAAATCACAGCCGCACCAAAACCAGAATTTGGTGAATTTTGTATCAATGTTTTTCCTTTTGCAAAAGTACTCTCTAAAGCTCCAAACGAAATTTCAGAAGAAGTGGCACGCGAACTTGAAAATTTTTCCGAAAGTATCAAAAAAGCGACGGCCACTGGCGGATATGTGAACTTTTTCTTGACAGACGCATACTGGCAAGAAATTTTTAGCAATATTGTGTCAGCGGAAAAACCAGCCTCCAAAAATGAAACCGTTGTAGTAGATTACATCGGAATGAATGTTGGAAAACCGCCGCACATCGGCCACATTTGTACGCCACTTTTGGGGCAAGCGATTATCAATACGCTTCGTTATGCGGGTTATACAGTGATTGGTGATTCGCACCTCGGAGATTGGGGATCACTTTTTGGAAAATTGATTGTAGGATTTCAAAAATATGGAAACGCTCAGAAACTTCAAGACGATGCTATTTCTCATCTTTTGGAAGTCTATGTGGCCATCAATGCTGACATAGAAACCGATGAATCTGTAGAACAAGCATGTCGCGATGCTTTCAAGAAATTGAGTGAAGGCGACGCGGAATATGTGAAAATTTGGGCAGATTTCACCACGGCGACTATTTCTACCAACAAAAAAATCCTCAAACTTATGCATATTCATCAGGATTTTGATATTGGAGAAAGCTTTTATGAAGGGCTCAATTTACCAAAAATCGGAACGCATCCAGATTTGCAATACGATATGAACTCGATTGTAGAAGAACTTTTGGAGAAAAAAATTGCTACACAAAATGATGATGGCTCTGTGGGTGTGATCTTCCCAGAAGAAACAAAAATGCCGTCAACCATTCTTCGAAAAAAAGATGGAACCAACCTTTATCTGACGAGCGACCTGGCAACCATCAAATATCGCATGACAAACGGCTGGAATCCGACAAAAATTCTTTATTTTGTGGATGTTCGTCAATCATTGCATTTGAAGCAAGTTTTTTGGGTTGCGAAACATGCTTGGGATATCGATCATGTAGAGCTTTTTCATGCTGCAAACGGCGCTATCGTGCTTCCAGAAGGCGCGATGAGTACGCGAAAAGGAAACATTATTCGCCTCGATGCGCTCGTTGAGGAGGGATTTTCTCGTGTTAAAAAAGTGCTCGAAGAAAAAGGTCGAACTGGCGAGAATTCCCTTTCTGATAAAGATATCACAGAAATCACGATTGGTGCCATCAAATACTCATATCTTTCACAAGATCGTGAGCGTGATGTAGTTTTTACCTGGGATAAAGCGCTCAATTTTGAGGGAAATTCTGGTCCATATATTCAATATGCGTATGTTCGCGCCAAAAAAATTGGACAAAATATTGATTTGCCAACATTTGAAAAAAATCCAAATCTCGAACTTTCTGCGAATGATAAATTACTCATCGCAAAAATTCGTGAATTTCCAAAAAAAGTGAACGAAACTCTCGCAAAATACAAACCTCACATTCTCGCGAATTATGCGTACGATGTAGCGGTTGCTTTCAATAGTTTTTATGTTCATACGCCAAAAATCTTGGAAGAAAAAAATGAAAACCTCAAATTTTTCCGTCTCCATTTGGTAGCAAAAACCGCCGAAATCCTCAAAAAAACATTTGAACTTCTTGGTATCGAAATGCCGAGTGAAATGTAATTTCCCTTATGATCAAAAAAAATTTTTTCATTCTCGCGACTTGGATTTTTCTTTTTTCCACGAATGTTTTGGCTCAAAATTCACTTCCATTCACGGATATTGGAGAAAATTCACCATATTTTTCTGCGGTCAAAAATCTCTACGATGCGCGCGTAATTTCTGACGATGGAAGTCATTTATTTCATCCAGAATCACCAATGAATCGTGATTTTTTCGTATCGCTCGCGGTGCAAATTGGTTGTAAAAAATGTCTCACACCAACGCTTGATGACCTTATAAAATACCAAAATTCGCCATTCGTGGATTTGCCGAAGACGAACGAATTTTATTATTGTATCGCGCACGCGGAAAATGAAAAAATTGCACAGGGATATATTCCTGATGCTTCTGGGAAAGTAAGCTGTGAAAACGGCCAACAATACCAATCCAACCTTTTTTGTGCCGACAATTCTATCACACGAATTGAAGCGGCTGCGATGCTTTTGCGACGCGCAAATCTCTGGAATGATAGCCTGAATTCTGGAAATTTTGACCGATCAGAAAATATTTCTGATGCGGATAATTATTGGTATGGATATGCCAAAAAGGCCTTAGAAATCGGAATTTTGACAAAAAATTCTGACAATTCTGTCAAACCAAATAAAAAAATCACACGCGGAGAATTTGCAAAAATGGCATCTGTAATTTTGGAATATTCGCAGTGTAATACAACAAGTGATGATAATTCAGAGGCATCTTTTATTGAAATTCACGACAAAAATAACACCCCAACGGACCGGACGATTTTTGAGGAGAGAGAGAAATTTACATTTGTGCCACGCATGGAAGGCGGAAATCATAAGCATTCCTGGACGGCGCACGATGGCAATGGGCGGACTATCACGAGTGATGATACTATTTTTGATGGTTCAAAATTGCCGCCTGGAAAATGGTTTATTGAAGACAAAATTACTGATCCAAGTTCTGGAAAAATTGTTTCAAGACCAAGCGTAACGATTACTGTAATGCCAAAAAATCCGAGCGAAATCACGAAAAATAACCCCTCAGATAACGATACTGATGGCGACGGTGTGAAAAATTCTGACGACAAATGTCCGACGATTCCTGGATCCATAAGTAACGAGGGTTGTCCTTTTGCAAAAGAAAAAATTGGCGTTTCGATTACAGGAAATCCGATTGTAACACATATTGATAATCCTATTACTTTCACTCCAAAAATCACGGGCACAACGGAAAATAATCTTCACTATCGATGGGATTTTGGCAATGGAAATTCAAGCAATAATTCTGGAACTCAGACCCATTCATACGGAAAATCTGGAACATATACCATAACGCTGACTGTAACGAATCCAAAAACGGGCGAAACTGGACAATCTACGATGATTATCAGAATTACGGATAACAAAGATACTGATGGCGATGGAATTTTTGATCACGAAGACAAATGCCCGCTCGTTCGTGGAACGGGCGCCAATCAGGGTTGTCCAGATGTTACAGCACCAGATTATGGTTGTACAATTCGTGGCGTGTATAATGGGAATGCTGATTGCAACAATCAAACCCTCGATCGCGATGGAGATGGAGTCAATGATTCTGAGGATCAATGTCCTGATATTCCTGGCTCAAAAAATAATCATGGTTGTCCAGAAAATCCTGATGGAGACGATGATAATGATGGCACCAAAAATTCATCTGATCGGTGCCCAAAGATTCCTGGTCCAGCAGAAAATTTTGGTTGTCCACGTGATACTGATGGCGACAAAGTTCCAGATATTTCTGACAAATGTCCAGCCGTTCGTGGTCTTCCAGAGTGGCAAGGCTGTCCGCACCCAGATCTTTATAATAACATTTCGCAAAATGTTTGTCTGCTTGAAAAACTCAATAATCAAGGACTTATCACGGGAGTTCCTGCTTGTAACTCGTGCCCATGCGTAAATAATATTACTATCACAAGCCATATACGTGATTGTGATGTACTATTTCCATCCATTCTGTCGCCTGACAAAAATACGATTTATTCGCGTTGAAATTTTTATCTTATCCAATAATGCGCATTCATTTTCGTAGTCGATTTTCTCGAACCAAAATCCCATGACATTCCCTTCAGAAAAATAAAAATCTTGGAACTGATTGGGAAGGAATCCGTACGTACGCTCCAACGGGCGATGCACGGCATATTGTCTGGAAAAAATCGAGCGAGCCACAATGATATTTTGAAAAAACTTTTGAGGAAAATTCAGAAATTTCACTGCTTTTTGTTAATATTCATGACGATTCGGATTTTTTCGATGATGGAAGATCTCCAACACGACACGATTGGAAAAAGAAAAATTTGGCAATTTTAGTCAATAATGCGCGTTCCGCTAATATTTCGCACCAAATTCTGGAATTTCATTCTTGGAAAGAGTTTTTGCAATTTGCCCTCAAAAATCAATTCAATCACTATTTGATTATACTTTTTGCAAATACACCTCTCGATTTTCAAGAAAAAAATTTTGCTAAAATTGCGAGCCTCAACGAAATTATTTGGCTTTGGTGTTATCATACTTTTGAGAAAAATCCCCACGAAAATACCATTTTTGATGGGAAAATTTTTCCAAAAAAAGCGGTTCAAAAATATCTGACCGCCATGGCAGAACAAGAAAAATTTCACGAAAAAATCCTCACGAAGCATCGAAGTTTTTTTCTCACAACAGACACAAGCCATTCAGTAGAGCGCGTTCTCAATCATTTTTTCAAATATCAGTATGTTCAACAATAATTCCAAAAACCTCTACACTGCCCTCCTACATCGCATTGGTTGTACGCATCGCGATCTCAAAACAATGATTCTGGAACGACAATTTTCACCAGAAAATATTTATGACGAACTGCAAAATGCTTCACAAAAAATGCTCGTTCTTCTGGGTGAGAAAAAATTTGAAAAAATCTTGCAAAATCTCAAAAAAGTTGATCCAGAAAAATTTTTCCAATATATTGACGAGAAAAATATTCGCATCAAAACACTTCTCGACGAAGATTTTCCTGAAAAGATCAGACACATTCATCAAATTCCTTTTATTATTTATACTCTATGAAGTATCAATATTGAGGCTATTAGCATGGGAATCGTGTGAAGTCGAAAAAATACTGAATATGGAAAAAATGTTTTGAGAAAAATTTTTAGTGAAATTCCATATCAAAATGTGAGTATCATTAGCGGTGGCGCATATGGCATTGATAGTCTGGCACATGAATTGGCGTTGCAACACCATCTTCATACTATCGCGGTTTTTGGATGTGGCATTGATATAGTGTACCCAAAGACTAATGCCAAATTGTTTGAAAAAATTCTCGAATCATGAGGATGACTCTTGTCGTCATTCCCTATTGGATCAGCTCCAGAATCGTATAATTTTCCTATTCGAAATGAAATTGTCGCAGGACTTTCTGATTCTATTCTCATTCCTGAGGCTGGAATTAAAAGCGGTACTCTCATTACTGCGAGTCTCGCGCTTGACCTTGGAAAGGATGTTTTTGCGGTTCCGTGAGATATTTTTCGTGAAACCAGTCAAGGTTGCAATCAGCTCATCAGCACTGGTGAGGCAAAATGTACTATTTCAGCGAGCGATATTTTCGAAGAATTTCAGCTACAAATTTCCAAAAATCTTCAACAAAATTTTTTGGAAACAAACAATATCAACACTCCTCTCAAAAAAAATTTTCATTCTGAATTAGGAGAAATGATTTTTAATACTATTATGAATGGAAATAATACTATTGATAGCATTATTTCTGCCACAAATATTCCTGTCGAAAACCTTACCATTGAGCTAACAATGCTCGAATTGGACGGGCATATTTCAGTAAGTCCGACGGGTATTTATGAATATAATTTTTAAACTATGAAAAATCTTCCTTTGGTAGTTCGCGCTTTTTTGTTCAATACAGATGGGCAAATTCTATTGACGCAACACAAGCCAAATACGCCTTGGGTGCTACCGGGCGGCCATGTTGAAGAAAATGAAAACATCCATACAGCGATGCTTCGTGAAATCCATGAAGAATTCGGGATTTCTGCAAGTTTTTTCGAGATTGATTCTGAAGAAAATTTATATCACCAATGAAAAAAATTGAAGCATTTTCCGCTGCCGATTTCGATTTATGAATTGTCATACAAAAACGCAGAATGAAAGGATAAATCTCGCGTGGAATATATTTTTTTGATGGAAACCACCGAGAAAATCTCCGAAACTCAGACAGAAGAAATCTATGATTACAAATGGTTTGACCCTGACGAAATCCTCGCTATGAAGCCAAATATCGAAGCTTGGGATTTTATGATTGAAATGCTTGAAAAAATCATTGGTATCGGTGAAGATAATACATAAATTATGGAAAAAATCTTAAATGAACTCGAGAAATTTGAAAAAATTATTCTCGTTGGTGGTGGGACAGGCTGACATATTTCCCCGATTATTGCTCTTTACTCAATGCTCATCAAAAAATTTTCATCTCAAAAATTTTTATGGATTGGCGGAAAAAATAGCGAAGAAAAAAAAGAGGCTAATAAAGCTAATATTCCATTCGCAGGAATTCCTATTCTCAAACTTACAACAACTCGATCGTCAAAAATCCTTCTGTATCCATTTTTTCTTTTAAAAAGCATTTTTTCTGCCTATAAAATTCTCAAATCCGAACAAAAAAATACTCCAAAAATCGCAATTTTTTCAAAAGGTGGACCAGGAGCGTTGGCGATTGGACTTGCTGGAAAAATACTCAATATTCCTGTTTATATACACGAATCTGACACAATTCCTGGGCGATCCAATCTTCAAATGGCAAAAATTTCTGAAAAAATTTTTCTTGGATTTGAGTCTGCCAAGCAATTTTTTTCAAAATATCCTTGTGAGGTTGTCGGGCAAATTTTGGATCCAAAAATTTTTGAACAAAATCCAAATCAGCAAATTTTCTGGAAAACTTCCAAAAAACACATTCTTGTGATTTGCTGATCTCAATGAGCAAAAAGCGTTTTTGAACAAATCTCAAATTCCTGCCAAAATATTGATGCAGAGTGGATTGTTATCCTTGGAAAACTCAATGCCGATATGCGGAAGAATTTTGAAAATTTTGATAATATTCAAGTGTTAAATTGGCTCGAAAAATCAGAACAAAATCATATTTTTTCCGAGACAGATATCGCTATCACTCGCGGAAGTGCCACTACGCTCGCAGAACTGGATTTTTTTCACATTCAAAAAATAATCATTCCTCTGCCTTCTGCCGCCAAAAATCATCAATTTTTTAACGCCAAGGAATATGGATCTCACGGTGATATTTTATTAGAACAAAAAAGTCTCTCATCACTTCGAAAAATTATTGAATCTTTTTTGTAAAAAATTCCCCAAAGCGGGGATTTTATATTGTTTTTAGAATTGCCTCCAATACATCAACACTATTATTCATAGCAAACTCAAGGTTATTCATGTGAGCTTCCTTGGCTTCATTATCGGCACCATCGGATACAGCCTTGATAAAAATACAGCGATTTAAAATATTGTATTCGCGCGCCACTGAGGCGATAGCAAAAGCCTCCATCTCACAAACATCCGCCTCAAATTGTTCACGAAGTGAAACAATTTTTTGCAAATTATCCACAAACTCATCAGCAGTTGCACATACCCCTCCATGTATAACAGAAAATCTATCAAACGAATTTTCTATTTCTGGTAGATCAATACTGATAGGCTTTTTTGCATAATCAAGATGCGCACCATCAAATGGCAAATACATATCATGCTGCACAATTTCTGTCGGCAATAGCACATCACCAATGGTCAGACGCGAAATAGTCGTATTTCCTGCAATGCCAATGTTGATGATTTTATCTGGATTTGTATAATTTTCGAGCAAAAAAGTAGTCGCCATCGCTGCCTGAATTTTCCCAATACTACCCAACACTAAAATAATTTTCAAAGGATTTTTTGATACAAATTCTCCTTCAAATACAGAAATATTTGTCAGGTTTTTTGTCTTTACGAGCGAAAAACGAGAGACAATAATTTCAGCTTCTTCCCGCATCGCTGTGATAATTGCAATAGTTTTCATAAATATTATTTAAAAATTGACCCCAAAATTCCGCGCGCAATTTCTGCGCCAATGCTCCCCATGCGGCGGCCACCAATTTTTGTGCCAACCGAACGAGCAATTTCTTTGCCAAAAGTTTTTGTCACACTTTCGACGATTGTATCGGTCATCGTTGGGTTTTTTTGACGTTCTTTTTCAGCCATGATTCGTGCTTTTTCAGCTTCTTCTTCTCTTTTTTGAGATTGAATCATCATCATTTTTTGTGCCAAAATTTCCTGCGCACTCTCAGGGTTTATTGGATTTTTATACGAAGCAAAAATTGGAGAAATACTCAAAAACGAGGCCAGTTCAGCATTAGTAATAGTATCCATTCTTGATTCTGGTGGGAAAATTTTCGTCATCACAAGGGGCGTTGGGTTACCATTTTCACCAATTGTTGTGACAAACGCTTCACCCGTCCCAAGAGTAGTCAGATTTTTTTCGATATCATAAAATTCTGAAATCGGAAAATTTTTCGCCATTTTTTTGATAGATTCGTTGTCTTTGGCAGTAAAAGCTCTGAGAGCATGCTGAATTTTGAGCCCCAATTGTGACAAAATAATTTCAGGAATATCCATCGGATTTTGCGTACAGAAAATCACACTCACACCCTTGGATCGAATCAATTTGATAATCACCTCAAATTCTGACAAAATTTCATTCGGCAAATCACGAAAAAGTAAGTGCGCTTCATCAATAATTACCACCAATTTTGGTTTGGAAATATCCCCAACCTCAGGCAGCGTCCCAAATAATTCAGTCAAAATCTGAATCATCATCGTAGAAAAAAGTTGCGGATAACGAAGCGAATTCATCAATCGAATAATGTTGATTTGCCCTTTTCATTCATCATCAACACGCATCAAATCACTCATATCCAAGGATTTTTCACCAAAAAATTGCGAAGCACCCTGAGATTTAAGTACAATGATTTGTCGCATAATCACCTGAATGGTTGCCTGCGAAATCTGTCCATATGAAGCCAATTCATTTTTTCCATCTGTTGCCAAAAATGACAAAAGCGTTTCTAAGTCTTCCAAATCAACGAGCAACAAACCATGATCGTCCGCATATTTAAAAATAATTGTCAGAGTGGCAGTTTGTACTGAGGAAAGTCCCAAGACACGAGCAAATAAAAATGGTCCAAATTCTGAAACGGTTGACCGAACCTGAGCGCCTCATTCGTTCAAAAGTGAAAAAAATTCTACCGGAAAGCCCCTTGCCTGCCATTCCAAATCACCAAATTTATCAATATATTTTTGTAATTTTTCAGAATATTCTCCAGGCATAGAGAGCCCCGAAATATCACCCTTAATATCCATCATCACGCTCGGAACTCCCGCATCAGAAAGGCGTTCCAAAAGTTTCTGAATAGTCTTCGTTTTTCCTGTTCCAGTTGCCCCCGTAATAAGCCCATGGCGATTCAAAGTTGACAAAGGAATACTTACACGAGTATCAGAAAAAATTTCATTTTCATAAAGAGCAACACCAATGTCGATATGCTCACCAGAAAAATTATAATTTTCCTGGATGTTTTGAGAAAAATTTTTCATATTTTATTCACTAATAATTTCTATTTTTTCAATCACTGCATCCATTTTTGGGCGATCATTGTGATCCGTTGGTAAACGCTCAATATCATCCACCACATCCATTCCAGAAATTACTTGACCAAAAATCGTATGCTTGCGATCAAGAAAGCTCGCATTATCCATCGTTACAATGAAAAATTGCGAACCATTCGTATTTCGACCCGCATTCGCCATAGAAAGCATGCCTCGTTTGTGCGTCAATGAAAAAGTAAACTCGTCTTCAAAATTTTTGTTCCAAATACTACTTCCGCCCATTCCCGTCCCTGTCGGATCACCACCCTGAATCATAAAATCCCGAATCACACGATGAAAAATAACGCCATCATAATAGCCATTTTTTGAAAGTCCGATAAAATTTTCTACTGCTTTGGGCGCAAATTCTGGGAAAAGCTCAAAGGTAATATCACCAAAATTGGTAATCATTTTTACTTGTGGATTTGTCATAAAATTGTGTTAAAATCCCCTCAAGTATACTCACTTTTTGAATAAGTCAATTTTGATTTTTTTACAAAAATCTTTACAATGAACGCATGAAAAAAATAATTTCTACTTTTGTGATTCTTGGGGCAGTTTTTCTGATTAGTTGCACCAAAACCACCTCAGATTTTTCAGAGAATTTCACAACTCAACCGAGCGATTCACGAGTTTTTACGCAAGGAATTTTTGTAAAAAATAATCAAATTTTTCTGTCTTCTGGGGCGCCAAATTATCTGAGTGGCACACATTCTTCAGTTGGAACTCTTGATAAAAATGGGATTTTTGAGCCAAAATTTTCGCTCGATCCAAATATTTTTTTCGGAGAATGAATCACTGAATTGAATGGGAAAATTTATTTTGTGACTTGGAAAAATCAAAAATGATTTATTTTGGGAGCACAAAATTTTGAAAAAATTGGCGAATTTAATTATAAAAATAAGGAATGATGGGGGCTCGCGAGCGATGGCGAGAAAATTTTCATGAGTGATGGAACAGAAAAAATCACTATTTTTGATGAAAATTTTAATAAAATTTCAGAAATTTCTGTCCTTGAAAATAGCAAAAAAATCAACAAAATCAACGAACTTGAATATATTGATGGAGCGATTTTTGCGAATATTTGGCTTACGAATGATGTTGTCAAAATTGATCCAAATTCTGGAAAAGTGCTCGCGCGATGGAATTTTGATTTCTTCAAACATCAAGAACTTCAAGAAAATCCACAAGCCCAAGAAATGAATGGCATTGCCTTTGACAAGACAAAAAATCAGATCGTTCTCACTGGAAAAATGTGGAAAAATCTCTATATTTTTGATGCAGATTTTTTCCAATAAATAAAACTCTCTTTCGAGAGTTTTTCATTTACGCAGATTGTTTGGCAGATATACGAGTTTTTCGATTCATCGTTTTTCCAACTGCATTTTTCACACCAATTCCGGTAAGTGCCGTTCCGACAGAATCGTTAATATTAGCACCTTCTTGCTGTTTTTTGAAATATTTTTTCATCGTATCAATACGAGACTGTTCATCATCCATTGAGCGAGAACTTTCAATAGCCTCAGCTTCAAGCTTCGCAAATTTTTCCTTTTCAGAGCGATATTCTTCCGCCTGATCCAAGAATTTTTGTTTGCGATCAGCAAGTGCTTTTTCCATTTTTTCAAGTTGAAGCAATCCAGCCGTCAAGAAAGAATCAGTATTTTCTGGAACTTCAGCAAGCAATGTGTCTGTTTTGGATAAGGCAAAAATAGAAGATTTTTCTGCATTTTCTGCTGATATTTCTACCACTGGTGACTGAGTTGATTCAAGATCATGATCTACAAGAGAAAAAAGTCCTGATTCGGCAGCACTTTCTTCTGCTTCATGATTTTCTTCAGAAATCAGAGAAGTTTCTGGAGTCACCACTTCTGGAGTAACAACTTCTGTAACAGAAGTCTCAGTCATAGGAGTTTCATCAAGGAGAGAAATTACCGGAGTTTCTGTCACAAGATTTTCTGAAATTGAAGGCGCCACTACTGGCGTTTCAGCTATCAGAGAGCTTGGTGCGTCGGTCGTTACTGATGTAGATTCAACCACTGGCGTTACCACTTCAGTCGCGTCAGAAATAATAATCGGAGATTCTGCCGCAGTGACTTCAATCGCAGGCGCTACTTCAGTCACCATATTTTGCGATTCAGCTGCTTTTTGTTCGGTATAGCTTGGCATATCAGCCGTTACATTTCCCGCAGAAATATTGAGCAATTCATCAATCGCAGGAGGTGTCGAAGTTGTTCCCTGAGACATTCCTGCCATCGGGTCAGTCATAATCGGAGTAGTATCTTGAGGTGTAGCATTTTTAGAGCCACCACCAAGAAGATCATCAAAAAGTCACATATTTTTATTTTTAAGAGTAAAATACTCATTCAGAATAGCATGATTTTTACACAAAAGCAAATATCATTCAATTTTTCCCAGAAAAATAATTGACAGATTTCAAAAATATTTTGTAATATTTTAAAAACCTAAAAAAATAAAAAAAATCCCTTCAAAAAGAAAGGATTTTGAGGAATTACATTCCAGGAATATTGAGACCCATCTGCCCCATCACTCCACGCATACGATCTGCGGCGATTTCCTGAGCCTTTTTCATTCCCTTGTTTACTGCTTCAGTAACAGCTTTTTCGATTTTTTCTTTATCACCGATAATGGAAGTATCTTCGATCTCAGTTTTTACCACCTTGAGCTGACCATCAATCGTCACCACGAGTCCATCAACTTCCGCTTCAATGTGCGTATTAGAAAGTTCTTCCTGAATTTTTTGCGCTTGTTGCTGCAACTTCATCAATTCTTGTGCTTGTTTGAAATCCATAATAAAAAATTATAAAACGCGGAAATTATAGAGAAAAAATTTGAAAAAGCAAATTTTTAGGCTTGCATTTTAGTTTAAAAGTATTCTATTTTATTTATTTTAAATTTTCTTTAAAAAATATTTCTAACTTATTAAATGGAATGATCCCTGCTTTATTGTCATAAAAGTCAGTATGTTTAGCATTAGGAATAACAAGTAATTCTTTATTTTCTGTTCCTATAGCTTTATAGGTGTCTTCACTCATATAACGAGAATGAGAATTTTCTCCTGCAATAATAAGAGTTGGAACATTGATTTCATTTATATATGATAACAAAGGAAAATTCATAAATGAAAGTAATGTTGTAGCTGTCCAAACTTGATTAGAAACTGAACGTTCATGAAAACCTCTTGAAGTTTTATAAAAATCTATGTAATCTTTTAAAAATTGTGGAGCTCCTTCAGGTGCAGCTTCAGGTAAAGGTTGACCTTTGGTAGGTATTCCTGTTTCAGCATCTATCCAACGAAGCTCATTAAGTGAACGCTTCATTTCCAAACGCATTTCAGGTGTATTGCTGTCAAAATATCCCTTACTAAAAATACGTGACATATCATACATTACTATTGTTGCTACTGCCTTTATACGTGTATCTATAGCTGTAGCATTAAGAGCAAATCCTCCCCAACCACAAATACCAATAATTCATATTTTTTCTCTATCCACAAAGACTTGAAGTCCCAAACAATCAACAGCAGCAGAAAAATCTTCAGTATTGATATCAGGAGAAGCTACATTACGAGGCTCTCCTCCACTTTCACCTGTATAAGAAGGATCAAAAGCCAAAGTTACAAATCACCTCTCTGCCATTGTTTGTGCATAAAAACCTGAAGCTTGTTCTTTTACTGCTCCAAATCCACCACAAATAGCAAGAGCAGAAAGTTTCTTATCTTCAATATCTTTTGGAAAATATAAATCTCCAACAAGATTAATACCATAGCGGTTTTTAAATGATATTTTTTGATGATTAACTTTATCACTTTGTGGAAAAATTTTATCCCAGCAATCATCATACATTGAAGTTTTTGTGTCTGTATTCATATTTTTAAACTTTAATTTTATTTATTTTGTAAGTTTCCAATAAATATTTTTTATATTATTATTACTATAATTTTGTTAATAATAAAATTTATTTTATTTAATTTTTCTGCCCAAATCCTTTCCATAAATACATATTATAATAATAGTTACTATGATAATTATTCCATAGGCTATCATTCCTTCTCCCAATTCGTATGTAGAGCGTCCACCGGGGTAATTGGTACGAGCCGTATTGGCAATTGTATGACACAAAATAAGTGCAAAGACCGAAGCATAAGTATTGTTAAACAACCATACATATAATACTCTAACTGCTACTGTACCAAGCAATCCCCAAATAATAAGCAGAGGTGTTTGTCCTATTTGTATCATAGAATTCAGATGCCACAATGCCCAAGGCACTCAAATTATCAATGCTGTCATCAAAGAATTATAATTTTTCTGTAATGCTTCTGTTGCATAAGCCGCATAACCCAATTCCTCTACGGTTGCTGCTATAAAAAACATAACAATTGTTCCTAACAATGCCATAAGAGAAGGAAAAACAAATTTTTCCACAGAAAATCCTGATAAATCTTGTACAATAAATGTCAAAACATACAAAAAAGGAAAGAGAAAGACAGCAACCCACAACCATTTTTTATTTCGTATGCGAGAAATATCAAAAGTACGAGCAAAAAGATGTTTAACAGCTTGCGTTCCACCCTCTTTGTATCTCAAAATAGCTGCTGCAATCATAGGTGTAAGTGCGGCTCCAATATCAGTTAGAGGTAAATTATCTGGTAAATTACTTCCTTGTATATAATATGAGGCAATCCAAAAAGGCAAGCTCATTACCCAAACAAGTATAAAAAATTTCCATGGATGAGAAGGAGTTGTTTGCATATGTATTGTATTTAAAAATTAAAACAGCTTATAAAACAATGTCCAATTAACCATTTGTCACTTCACTGAAATGAAAATTTCTACTTTGGATGAGTCTCCGTTTTGTGATTTTTCATCATTGATATCAGTGGCTATTTTTTCATAAGTTATAATTATTCTATTGATTTTTTAAAAAAAGAAAGTTTAAATTACTTATTTTGTTGTCTGTCTCTTTTTTTACGAATTTTCCTCAAATACAATCCAACACATAAATATATTGTCAATGGAATTATTCACAAGCTTGGGGAAATCAGCCAATTGTATTCAGAGGGAATATTTACAAATCCTTCTGAGATAAGTGGATTTAAGGAATCTTCCATTGTGTGCATCAAAACCACTAGCCAAAGCGAATGTGAAAGGAAAAATATTTCAGTGTACATAATCGTCCAAACTCCAATCACAAAAAATCCTGTTATAACAAACAAAACTTCACCATAAGGGAAAAATTTTGCAAGATAAGCATCATCCAAAAGTATCAAATAATATGGCAGATGCCAGATTTGCCACACCAAAGCTACAACCAAATATATTAACCATTCATTTTTAGTAAGTTGCTCCATTTTTACAGTTAAATAGCCTCTCCAAACTGATTCTTCAAATATATTTTTGATAAATTCAGGCCAAAATGCAGCTGCAAAAATAGGCAAATATGCAACAATACTAAATTTGCTTGCATCTACCCAACCCATCAAATTTCCAAAAAATAATGTCACACCAATCACTACAGGATAAATTGCAAAAGCAAACAGATACCAAAAAGTATTTTGTTTGAATTTTAGCTTTAAAGGAAGGTCTTTCCAGCCATCTCCTCCAAAAAGACGAAGTAAGATTGTACATAAAAGTGGTGTAGTAATAAAAATCAAAGCTCCAAGAGATTCCAAATTTGAAGGTTCTCCAAGCAACTTATCCACACCAACACCTATCCAACCACAAATAACAGCAATAAAGCTAAATATTGCAACATTTCTAAAAGTTTTTTTATTAGTTTTCATTTTGTTAATCATTAGAATTACTATTTATTGGCTTTCCAGATATAAAACTCTTGACTATATTGTTAAAATCCTCAGCATTGTCCATATTAGCACAATGTCCCGCATTTTTAATGATGACAAGATTACTATTTGTCGGCTCGTCATTGTACCACTGTTTAGCGGCTTTTATCATTAATTCACTATCTTTCTCACCAACCAAAATTAATAATGGAAAGCTTCTTTGAACAATCCTGTCAGCCATCAACTTGTTTAATCCAGACATAGTATCAAATGATTTTCTTGAGAAATGTTTCGCACTTTCATAAAGTCGGATTTGCTCAGTTGGATTTATAGCAGAAGTTTTCGCAACATATTTACGAAATGAATCCATTGAAAAAATCATTTTAAACAGCCATTTAAAAATTTCTTTGCCTTGTGCTTTGGCAATTTCTTTCTGCTCCTTATTGATATTATAGCCTCCAAGAGCTGTTAGAGACAATATTTTATCAGGATATTTTAGTGCAAAATCTTGTGCAAGCAATGAACCAAGGGAAACTCAGATAATATGCAGTTTGTCTTTATTCTCAACTTTGAGAATTTCTGCAATATGTGTGGTAGTGTCAATGAGCTTGTCTTTTGATTTTCCTACACCTGTCAAACCGTGTCCTAACATATCAAGTGTGATTACCTGATAATCTTGGGAGAAGAAATCTATCTGTTTATCAAAACATCTGTGATCACTAAAAGCAGGATGCAGAAAAACTATTGTTTCTCCACTCTCTTTTCCACTCACATAATAATGAATAGTATTTCCATTATTTTCTATAGTCTTGTGTTTCATATTATTCATATTTTTTTAATTATAATCTCTAATAATCTCCAAAATCTTCTCTTCATCATAAACAAACATTCCAACAGCTACCAGAGAAGCTATACCATGAGCCAACATCCATGATCTAGAAAAAATATTTTTTATTCCTTTATCAGACATTTTTTGAAAATCCTCAGTATTTTTCATTAACTCTATAACTTCCTTATTTTCAGGAATAATGTCAGTCATTTTTACTTTCATAATATTGTCTATATAAACTGCTTTGAATAGAGCAGGTTCGATGTGAGCCATATGCACATATCCAAGCCCCAAGTCCAAAAATGGATTGCCTGTTTTTTTGTACTGACACATCGTATTTTTGAGATGTGACAAAGCTTTTTGACAGATTTCGGCTTTGAGATCGTCCATATTTTTGTATGACCAATAAATCGGTTGTGTAGAACAACCTATTTTCTTAGCAATATTTCGAGCTGAAAGCACTGCAAATCCTTCTTTTCTAACCATTTCAAAGGCTGTCTTTATAATGATTTCTTTGGTAATTGTCATCGATTTTGGCATATTTTTAATATTATAACTTATGTAATATAACAGCTGTTATGCAATAATAATATTAAAATCTAAAAAAATGTCAAAATAAAAAGCAAATTTTTTGGCTTGCATTTTTCACAAAAAAATTTATAGTGTGAAAAATAATTTTTTCTATGTCACGATTTTCTCTCAAAAATATTTCATTTTCACAAATTCTTGGAATCATCGCGCTCGTTTTGCTCATCACATTCGTCATGCAAAATCTAAGTAACGTGTCTGTCAAATTCATTCGTTGGACTTTTGATATTCCCATTTTTTTGCTAATTATTATTGTATTTTTTGTTGGTTTTTATACGTCCATTTTTACTGGTTCTGGTCTTGAAAAATTTTTTAAGAAAAAAGAAACCTACGAGGTTGATCTGAAAAAAATCTCTGAAAATGCCAAAAATACTGAAAAATAAAATCCCCAAATGGGGATTTTTTATACATATTTGAGAGCGATTTCTATGCTTTCACGAGCCGTTTCGTGCTGATTCACAAAAAGATTGTACGCGCCATCTTCGGTCAAAACTCCACACGCAACTTCTGATGGAATAGCACCATTATTGAATGCGTCAGAATCTTCAAACCACTTAGCAGAACTATAATATTCTGACAATTTTTGGAAATTTTCAAAATTTTCAAGCCATTTTTGTTGAGCGTCTTGAAGATTTTCCAGGATTTTTTGTGTTTCATTGAGAATTCGTTCCATCTCAACAATGCGATCAAGTTGTTTTTGGTTCATAATTATTATTAGGAAATATCAATAAATTTTTGATTTTTTGAAAGCATTTTTTCAATTTCTGGATGTCTTTCAAGATACGAAACAAATCGAAGAGCGGACTCATAAGACGGATTGACAATTTTTTGTTGTGGGAAAATTTTTTCAAAAATATCAATTATATAACTATAATGTGTGCATCCAAGAACAATTGCATCCACTGAAAAATCAATTTTTCCCACCGTTTTTTGAATATATTTTTCTAAAAAATCACGAGAAATTTTTTTCTGTAAAAATTGTTCAATAAAGCCAGCAAGTTCTGGCAAAGCAATTTCCTGCACTTGAATATTTTCATCAAGCAAATGAATTCTTTTTGTGTATACAAGACTATTTACAGACGATTGGGTCGCAAAAATAACGACTTTTTTACAACGCAAGTCAAAAATTTTTTCAGCTCATGGAATTGTGACACCAAGAATTTTTACTCACAAAATTTTTTCGTTTTTTTGTAAAATTTTTATAGCGTTCGCGGTCGCGGTATTGCATGCTAAAATAATAATTTTTACACCCGCATTTTTTAATTTTAGAACACCTTCTGTTGTGAGTTGTATAATTTCTTGAGAATTTTTGTTGCCGTATGGGCAATTTTTGTAATCTCAAAAATATATGTAATCATATTCTGGAAGCAACTTTTTCACTTCATTATAAAATGTCAAACCGCCACTGCCAGAATCAAAAATTCCTATCATACTATTTTTTGTTCAATTTCGGTAATAATTTGTATATTTTCCAAAGTACTGGCATCGCCCGAAAATTTCTCACCCTGTGCAAGCGTCCGAAGAATTCGTCGCACAATTTTTCCACTACGAGTTTTTGGCAATTCAGAAATAATCGCAATATTTTTGAGTGCAATGATTGGCCCAATTTCTTTGCGAAGCGACAGATTGAGCTTCGTAAGTAACTCAGACTCATTGATTTTTTGCAAATTTTTAAGAACAACAAAACCAAAAAGTGCCTCTCCAGTGATATTATCAGGAATTCATACTAATGCACACTCAGCTACCAATTCATCTTTTGCAACTATATCTTCCACTTCAGCAATTCAAATTTTATGCCCTGAAATATTGACGATATCATCAACTCTTCCAGTTATAAAAATATATCAATCTTTATCATAAAATCAACCATCTCCAGAAAAATACAAAGGCTTTTTCTCTCTAAAAATATCTGAAAAATATGTTTTTACAAACTTTTCATCATCTCACCAAATTCCGCGAGCCATAGCAGGCCAAGGCTTAGAAATCACGAAAAATCAATTTTCTTCAAGTCCTATTTTTTTTCAATTTTTATCCACTATTTCCCCACAAATTCCAGGCAATGGAAATGTTGCAGACCTTTTTTTCATAGGAGTTGCAAATGGAAGAGGAGAAAGAATATGTCCACCAGTTTCAGTTTGCCAGTAAGTATCCACAATAGAAGCTTTTTTATTTCCTACTACTTCAAAATACCAATCCCAAGTTTCGCCATCAATCGGTTCTCATACACTTCACAAAACTTTTAGGCTTGATAGATCAAAATTTTTTGGTAAATTTTCCCCTGTTTTATGCAAAAGTCTAATCAAAGTTGGTGCTGTATAAAATTTTGAAACTTTGTATTTTTCTATGATTTGCCAGATTCTGTCATTTTCTGGAAAAAGTGGATTTCACTCATAAATAAGAGTTGTTCAGCCATTTAAAAGTGGCCCATAAACAGTGTAAGTGTGCCCCGTAATCCAACCAATATCTGCAGTTGAGAAAAAAATATCATCTTTTTGTAAATCAAAAACCCATTTTGTTGTAAGTTTTGACCAAAGAGCATATCAGGCTGTTGAATGAATAATTCATTTTGGTTTTCCTGTTGACCCAGAAGTATATAAAATAAAACTTGTATCTTCACTGTCTAGCCTTTCAAAATCACAAATCTCACTTTGAGAATCTATCAAATCATTGTAAATAACATCATTTTCAGAAATATTTATTTTTTCAAAATTTCTTTTTACAACAAGCACTTTTTGTACTTTATGATTTGATTTTTCTAGAGCTTCATCAGCAATATTTTTCAAAAAATATGCTTTTCATTTTCTAAAAGCCCCATCAGCAGTGATCAAAAAATCTGCTTTTAAATCTTCTATTCTATCCTTCAAACTTTCAGCTGAAAAACCTCAAAAAACAACTGAATGCACTGCTCACAAACGAAGACAAGCCAGCATCAAATACATACTTTCAAGTATTTGAGGCATATAAAAAATAATTCTATTTCATTTTGAAACTCAAAGGCTTTTTAGTAAATTTGCTGATTTATTTACATTTTTTGATAATTCTTTGTAAGTTATTTTTTGGCTATCTCATCTTTCTCACTCAAAAATAATGGCAATTTTGTCAGCATTTTTTTCAAGATTTTTATCTACAGCTTCATAACAAATATTGAGTTTTCAATTTTTAAACCACTCTACTTTTGGAAAATTTTTTTCATCTAAAACTTCAGTAAAATCTTCAAAAAAAGTCAGATTTTCTCTCGCTTGACTTGCCCAAAAATCTTCATAATGATTCATAGAATAGTCATACAATTTTTGGTATTCTTCAAAACTTTTAAAATATGCATTTTTTGCAAATTCAGTATTTGGGAAAATTTTTTCTGTCATAATCAAAGTTATTTTGCCGATTATATGAATTTTTTCAAAAAAACCAAAAAAAAAGAAGTATTATATCTTCTTTTTTGGCTTTGTAGTGCGCTCAATTCGAGTTTTCCCCATTCGTTCATGAATCGCGCGCCCATCGATCGAAAGCTCGATACTCAGCGGAATAAAAATCAAAATATATGCATAAAAGAGGAGCGCAACAATCCCAATTTGGCTAATATTAAGGCCGGTCGCCTTGTCGATGAGAATCGTCAAAATCGTAAAAATTGAAAACGAAAAAACCGGAATAATTGAACGAACAAACAATTGCCAAATACTCGGATTTTTATCATCAAGCGACAAAATTCTGAGGCCGAGCAATTTTTTCCCGAGTGTTTGACCACGCGTCAAGTACGCCACAATCACAAAATAGAAAAAATACATCGAAACGCTCGCTACAATCGCTGGCAAATCAATCCCCATCAGATCGAACATTTTGAGGAAAAGAAAAATCAGAATCGCCGCAATAAACATATCAATCAGATACGCAACCGCACGCCGAACGAGAAAATTATTTTTTTGAATAATAAAATTTTCCTGACGCAAAAATTTTTCGGTTTCTTTTCGTAGCGGAAGCGTCACGAGAAAACCAAGTACTGCGCCCGAAGTATTGAGCATCAAATCATCCACATCGAACAAACGATACGGACATTCAAAAAATCCAAACACGCCCGTTCCCTGCGTTAATTCAAAAAATAATGCGATGAGAAACGAAAAAATCAGGGTTTTGAGAAAATTCCAACGAAAAACAGTGCTTCCAAGAAATCCAAGTGGCGAAATCAAAAGAATATTAAAAATCACCTGAAAAAGTGCTTTATTTCGTGCCAGTCCGACAGAATGTTTGGTCGCAAAAGTCTGAATATCCTCAATAAATTGAAACGGCGTAAATTGCCAATCAAGCATTCCAGCACGCTCAGCGCAAAAATCCGTGGAAAAATCTGGAAACGGAAAAAGCACGAGTCCAAGGGCTAGAAAAAAGAAAAACACAAACAAATATGTTCCCATTTTTTCAAAAATTGAAATATTTTTCTTTTTCAGCAAAAAGTGAGAAATAACGACTGTAAGCGGAAAAGTGAACAAAAATAAAAATCCGCCCTGCCCTATCGGACCGATAAAATACGAAAGATACGAAAACATATTTTAAATAATGAATTCTTCGCCAACCTTGCCATTCTCGATAATAATCCCATCCGCTTCAAGTTTTTGAATTTTTTCAGGCACACCACCAGGCGTTGTGTATCCAGAAATTTTACGAGAATGAGCCACCACTTTGTAGCACGGATAAATATCCGGATGCTTGTTGTGACGCATCGCACTAGCAACAACGCGCGGATGAACTCAAAATTTTTCCGCAATATTTTTGTACGTGGAAACTTTTCCCTTTGGAATTGTCTGCAAATATTCGAGAATTTGTTGGCTGATTTTTGACATAAAATTTTTTCGGATTATAAAAATTTTTTCATTTTTTGCAAAAAATTTGAAAAAATCTATTTAAAAGAAAAGAAATATAAAAAAATACAATCCTAAAACGGGATTTTATTCAACCACTTCACCTTTGAGAACCCAACGATCAAGTTCTGTAATTTTTACTTTTACAATATCACCGACAGAAATTTTTTCATCAAATGGAATAAAAATTTCTTTAAAATTTCGCGTGCGCCCAACAAGTGTTTCGTCCTTTCCTGGCCCAGAAATAAGCACTTCTTCCGTTCGTCCAATCATCAATTTGGCGCGTTTTTGAACACTTTCTTGCAAAAGTGAGTTGAGAATATTCCAGCGACGCGCCTTTTCTTCATGAGAAATATCATCACCAAATTTGTCCGTTGCAATCGTTCCAGAACGCGAAGAGTATCGTGCAATATACGCAAAATCAAATTCCAACTCTCGCATCGCGCGAACCGTCGCTTGAAATTGTTCTTCGGTTTCACCAGGAAATCCCACAATAATATCAGTCGAAATAGAAAAAAGTAAATCTTTGGAACGCAAATATTCCACCTGTTTTTTAAAATCTTCATAAGTATGACGGCGATTCATACGCGCCAAAACCTCATCAGAGCCAGACTGAAGGGCAAAATGCAAATAATGACACATTTTTGGAAGCTCAAAATGTGCATCCAAAATATCGCGCGTCATGTCGTGCGGATTTGAGCTTGTAAATCGGATTCTATCACCTTTTTCGAGCGTATTCAATTCTTCCAAAAGCATTCTAAATGGTGAATGAGAAAAATTTTCCAAAATTCCCTCAAATTCATCCCAATTTTTCATAATTTTGAGGCGAGAATTTTCTGAGAAATTTTTGTTGTACGACTGAGAAAAAACAATAGTTTTTGCCTTGGTGTTCGCTAAATATCGTTCGATATGATGTGGTGCGTCATCGATTACGACATCAAACCCCAACTTGAGAGCAATATCAGATTTATCATCAGAATCCCCAAATTCCTCTGTGTAACAAATTTTTTCAAAAAAATCCTTGCCAAAATATTTCTCCAAATATTTTTCTGTTTGATTTTTTAGAGAAAGTGGCCGAGAAGTAACGATATAAAGGGAGTGTCCGTTATTTTTTAATTTTTGTAAAACCTCGCGACAATGTTCATAAATTTTGAGATTATCATGATTTTCATAAAAATATTCAAACCATGCCTCACGAAGCGTCGGATCACCATTAAAATCGTGCGTCAAAACATCCTCAATCGTGAGATTTTTGTGATGTTTTTGATTGTATCGATCGAGCAATTCTGGCTCCCAAGTATGCAAAATCGTATCGTCAATGTCGATTCCAATGCGGAAAATTGGGTTATTCCATTTGCTTTTTTCTGCATTCCAATTTTTTCGATCGATAAATTGTTTTCCGTAACTATTCACATTTTGCCCAAGAAGCGTGATTTCTTTGGTTCATTTTTCAAAAACATCGCGCGCTTCCGCCACGATATCAGCAATGGGGCGAGAAATTTCACGACCGCGAGTATGTGGCACAATACAAAAAGTACAAAAATTATCACATCCCGTCTGAATAATAATATTCGCAGACGCTGGATTTTCTTGCAGTTGTTTTACTGCCAAATATTCATTAAATTTGGCATCATTTCCAATTTCTTCGCCAGAAATCAACGACAAAATTTTCGTCAACATCGTGATTTCTTCGATTCGAAAAGTAAAATCGATTTTTTCTGAACGAATAAAAAGCTCATCATCATAATTAAAAAGCCCACTTTCGTCAGACAAAAGCGTGATTTTAGTTGTGTTATTTCGAGCAAATTTTTCATCCAATTTTCCTTCGTCATCAACCAAATATCGACGTGCCAATCAGGATTTTCGAACCATACAACCCGTAATTCCAAAAAGTGGCGTTTTCCCTGTCTGATTTTTTTTGTGAAATCGATGAATTTCGTTCATAAAGCCAAAAACGCGATCTTCCCCTTTTTGTCGCACGCTACAAGTATTCATAATCACGATATCCGCCTTCACTGGATCAATCACCTTTCGCATTCCTGACGAAATCAAGATCATATTGATTTTTTCACTATCCGCGTAGTTCATCTGACATCCAAAAGTCTTTATATAAAAAGTTTTAAACATAAAAATTTATTATTGCTAATTTTTGCATTAGTTATTACAAATTTTTGCAATAACTATAAATAACGATTTCAAGCCAAAAAAATATTTTTTTTCAAAAATATTTCACTTTTCCAAATCCTCGAAAAAAAGTTTTTCACAAAGATTTTTGCCTACTATATCGGAGAATTAAAATTTTTCAATTTTTTTTCGTTCAATTATCGTATACGGAAACTCAAAAAAGTAAATTGAAAATATCAAAATATATCATATAATACAACTGTGCTTCTAGCTCACAAATAGTATACAAAAACAAAAATATCGCATTGGGAAAGCCTTTTCCTAGAATACAATTTTTATACATTTATACAACTAATCAACATATTTATTATGACATCAGGTGAACAATTTGTAGCAATTGATGTGGGAAGTGCGAAGATAAAAGCGGTAATCGGTGAATGGGATGAAAATAGACAACTTCGAATTCTTGGTGTGGGCGTTGCAGAGTCTCGCGGAATTCGAAAAGGAAATATTTTGGATATGGAGGAATTCAAATCCAACCTTGATACTGCCCTCGGAGAAGCTGAAAAAATGACCGGAGAACAAGTTTCTCATGTTTGTCTCGGGCTTTCTGGTGTGCACATTGAAGTCACACAAAAAACTGGAATCGTCCCAGTTTCTGGATCAGAAGTGACAGAAGATGATGTACAACGCGCTCTTGATATGAGCCAAAATGGCGTTGATCTTATGAATCGCAGTGTCCTCAAGGTAATTCCAGAAAGTTTTGGTCTTGATCTAGAAAATGGCATCAAAAATCCTGTGGGAATGAACGGGAAAAAACTCGAAGTTCGTTCTCATATTATTTCCATTGGTTCAAATATTCTCGCTAATATCAACAAAGGTGTATACGATGTTGGTGTTGAGATTATGGACACTTTCCCAAATCTTTTGGCTGTTGGAGAATCGACACTTTCTCGCCGTCAAAAAGAATTGGGTGTGGTAATTCTTGATATTGGTGCGAGTGCAACCAATATGGCCGTATACGAAGAAGGTGCATTGATTTATGGTGCAGTAATTCCTATCGGTGGCGAACTTGTAACGAGTGACATTGCTCTTGGGTTGAGAATTTCTATTGATACCGCTGAAAAATTGAAACTCGAATACGGAGATCTTAATTTTGGAGCCAGCGAAAGCGAAGATTATGATGAAGATATTGATCTTTCTCAGATTTCAAATATTGACACCATCACGGTTTCACGAAAATTTTTGAACGAAATCATCCGCGCGCGCTATGAGGAAATTTTTCACCATGTAGTCATGGAACTTAAAAAAGTTGGCCGCGACGGAATGCTCCCAGAAGGAAGTATTTTGGTTGGTGGTGGCGCAAAAACTCGTGGACTTACCGATCTTGCGCGCAACTACATGCGACTTCCATCCAATATTGGTGTGCCTGAAATGGTAGAATCTATCAGCGGAACTTCCATTAGCGACCCAATTTATACTTCTGTGATTGGTACGATGCTTCTCATTCAAAAATATGGATCAAATAAGCGTCCGTTCAAAATGAGCTTCAACATCAAGGGCATATTTGCATCATTCAAAAATTTCATCAAAAAAATTATTCCGTAGAAAATTTTTTGTAAAATATTTTTATTTTCCGAAATTCGGCAGATAAAAATATTGACTTGAAAAATTTTCATATTCATAAATTCTAATTTTTAAAAATCTCTATTTATATGGCAAATACAGATCGCCTAAAAGAACTTCTCAAAAATAATCTCAATCCTCCGACTCCGCCAGCTCCAACACATCGAAAACCTTATGGAAGCGGCGTGGAAGTCGATATGGGAAATATTTCTCCAGTTGCAAATATTAAAGTAGTTGGTGTTGGTGGTGCCGGAAATAATGCCGTGAATCGCATGATTGAATCTGGCGTTGAAGGAATTGAATTTATCGCTATCAATACCGATGCGCAAGCACTTTTTACATCAAAGGCTTCAACTCGTATCAATATCGGTCGCGCAACAACTCGCGGACTTGGTGCTGGTGCAAACCCTGATGTTGGTAAAAAAGCAGCAGAAGAATCAAGTGAAGAAATCAAAAATGCACTCAGCGGTGCAGATATGGTTTTTGTAACTTGTGGATTGGGTGGTGGTACTGGTACTGGTGCTGCTCCTGTAGTTGCTGAAATTGCCAAAAGTGTTGGTGCTCTTGTAGTTGGTGTTGTAACAAAGCCATTTTCATTTGAAGGGGCTCGTCGTACAGCGCAGGCATACGAATGATTCGGACACCTTCGCGACAAAGTAGATACACTCATCACAATTCCAAATGATCGAATCTTGACGATTATCGACAAAAAAACTCCTCTGACAGAAGCATTCTCTGTAGCGGACGATATCCTGACAAATGGTGTGCAGGGCGTAGCGGACTTGATTACTCGCCCAGGACTTATCAATGTGGACTTTGCGGATGTTCGTTCTGTGATGGAAAATGCGGGCTCAGCGCTTATGGGTATTGGTTTTGGGAGTGGCGAAAATCGCGCGATTGACGCGGCTCGTGGTGCTATTGAATCTCCACTTTTGGAACTTTCTATCAATGGTGCAAAGGGACTTCTTTTGAATATCACGGGTGGAAACGATCTTTCAATGTTTGAGGTAGACGAAGCATCTCGTATGATTACAGAATCTTGTGATCCAAATGCGAATATTATTTTCGGGACATCGATTGATGATGCCTACACTGGCGAAATCAAAATTACTGTTATCGCGACAGGATTCTCTGAAGAAACAAATGCACAAATTGCTTCTAATTCTCGTGGTGGATTCGGAAAAAGTCCAATTTTCGGAACGCCTCCAGTAGGAAATAAAACCGTTTCTCACACTACAACAGATTCAAATTTCCGATCTTCTCAGAATACTCAGCAAAATATGGCACGCCCTGCGGCACAACCAAATTCCGCCACTTCACAAACTCCTGCGGCGCAGCCTACGATGCCAAATCCTCAGAATGATATGGAAATTCCTGCTTTCCTTCGAAATCGTATGGGTCGATAAAATTTCTCCTTCGGGAGATTTTTTATTGCGAAATATTTGACTTTTTCTTAAAATATATATATTTACTTATACCTTATGGTAAATAAGGTACCTCTTTTCATTCATTAATCAATAGAAAGGACTTTGCATCATGCAAGTTGTTCAAAAAATTGTAGTAGTAGCAATATCAGGTGTATGTGCGTCGGCTTTTGCCTACACCCCACAAGCTCCCGCCTATAAATATGGCATCTTCTTGGATTCTGGCCCTTACTCGATTCCTTCAGGTTTCTGGAAGCATGAGGGCAATTCACACAATCGTGTTTTGCTCCCAACTTCCGGAAAAGCTCATATTGAAAGTATCTCATCTTTCAAGAATGCTCTGATGACTCGTATCCAAAATGTAGCCTACGAACGTATGTACAAAGGCTATTATCAAGGATATCCATCGGTCTATGAATATCGGAATCCCGAAGCAGCAGTATCTAAATCCAAAAATAAAACTGATCCAGAAAATCAGTGTGTCGCCTTTGTCAAGCTCATGACTGGTAATACTACTAATACTGGTTCGTGGTATGCTGGCGCCAACGTTATGACACAACAAAATTCCGGTAGTGATGCACATAGGGGCAAAATGGTGGGTTTCTTTCGGAATCCCAATGTTGCATATAACAAACAAAGCGGTGATGCTCATGTCGGTATATTCTTAGGATATGGGCACAACGGTTTTTGGATTGCCGATGAAAACTGGAGTGGAACCGGCCAGAACCCAAAGGGCGAAATCCGTAAACACTTCATTAGTGTAACAGGGCGATATGCAAGTCCTACTAATGCTAATAGTTACTATTTTGTAGACATTCGTTAATAAGAAAGGAGCAATAATACCCCTCCTTGTCAGGAGGGTTTCTCTTAATTTTAGACATATGAAAAAAATTTGAATCATTCTTCTTGGATTGGTTTTGGTATCATGTAGCCAAAAGACCCCTCAACCAACACAGGATTTTGTTCCTGGAGACAAAAGTCTTGTGATGACGGTTGGAAAACTCGAAAATACAGGATCTATTACAGACTTTAGTATTGGTCTACGAGGATTTTCTTCAATAAGCAAAGAAGATGACAGAATTGATACAGTGACACAATTTTCTGTCAAAACGGATGTGCCACAAAATTTTTTTCTGACACAAAATAGTTACTCTTCAACAGGCCAACTGAATTATATCACTCCACACACAGATATTTTTGAAGGTACCATTCCTGTCGACCCAAAAACCAAATTAGCCACTTTTTCTTTTAAGCAAATTTTCTGAGATGAAAAATTTGACGAATATTATGTGCGTATATGAGATACTTCTTGGGGCGACAATGGGCCGGACGAAATAATTATGGATGTGAGCAATGTGACGCCGCTCCTAGCCGATAACGCTGATTTTGAGCAATTTTTTATCCATGGGCACTATAACTACAATTCTAAGATTTCATACATTTTAAGTGATGGAACACTTCACGATTTTCCACTTAATAATATTATTACTGATATGGAAGTGAAGGATCCTGATACCAACACACTCTGGGCTCGTTGTCATGACTTTTTCTGCTGGGCACATTTTCCAACAGAAACTGCAAAAAAAATTCAGAAAATCAAACTTTCATTGGAAAAACTACCAGAATAAATCCCATTTGGGATTTTTATTTTTGTGATATTTTAAAAATTTATCTAAAAATCCTCTCGACTTTTCAGAAAAATTCATATACTAAAAATATGAAAAATACTCTTCAATTCGTGGCTCTCGACCTCGAAACGACTGGGCTCGACCCAAAAACCGATACCATCATTGAAATTGCCGCGATTAAATTTTCTCTCGTTTTTGATGGAGAAAAAATCACGATTCAAAATCCTGAGGAACGCAATATGCTCATCAATCCGTGAATTCCGCTTCCTGATGAGGTAACGATGATTACGGGCATCACGCAAAAAATGCTTGAATGACGCGTTCAGTGGGAAGAAATTCAGGAAAAAGTTGACGAATTTATCGGAAAAGATTCGATTATTTTGGGGCACAATGTTTTTTTCGATGTTGCGATGCTGGAAACGCACGGCATCGACCTTCGTTCGCATCCAATCGTGGATACTTTTGAACTTTCTGAGATTTTGTCGCAAAAATCGGCGAGCCTGAATCTCGGTTTTTTGGCAGATTTTTATAAAATTCCGAAGCGTGGTGCGGAACATCGAGCGCTGACGGATACCTGGATTACGGTCGATTTGTTAGTAAAATTTCTCGAAAATATCGATGAACTTTCGGATATTCAAAAAGAAATTTGGGAAAAATTTGTTTTGCGTAACGATTCTCCGTTGCATTTTTTGAAAAATTTTTATAAAAAACCACAAACACGTACTTCCCTGCTCGAAAAATTTTTTGAAAATCAGAAAATTTGGAAGAAAAATTCAGACAAAAATGTGAACGAAAACAATAATTCTTCCGAAAAAAATTTTGAAATTTTCTCCCTTGAAAACATGGAAGCGGACGAAAATTGAGAAAATTCTGAGGAAAAATTCTTGGAAACAATGTTTGAAAAATTTGGGAAATTACACATTTTGGCAGCAAACAAAAAAACGCTCGAAATTCTGGAAAAAATTTTCGCGAAAAAACACATTTCCACGACGCTTCGGCAAGAATTTTATCAGTTTGTCGCTGGGGATGAGATTTTTTCAGCAGCAAAAAATATTCAAAATATTGAGAGAAAATATTTTATTTTTCTCGTGAAAATGCTTTTTTGGCTTGTAGATACGACGACTGGGCGTGTCAATGAGCTCAAGTATTATGGAAACGAGTTTGAATGGTTGGAAAATTTTCGTTTGCAATCGAGCGAATGTAATTATTTTTTGGAATCGCACGAAAAAAACCTCGAAAAATCACCAGTAATTTTGGAAGTTTTGACAAAAAATTCTCAGAAAATTTCAAATCGCAAAATGATTTTTCGCGATATCATGCTTTTGGAAGGAGTGATTCGCAAAAATTTTGCCTTTGAAATCAATTTTGAAAAACTCATTGAAAATATCAAAAATTGCAAAAATCCTTATCAGAATAAGCTTATTGAAGTGTTGCGAACAATTGAAGGAATCTATATTTCGGCACCAAATCGTCCGACTGGCGAAAATCCGTTTCCGCCAGGAAAATATGGCGAAATTTATTTCTTGAAGCAAAAAGCGGTTTGGTCAGAAGGATTTAAATGGCTTTCTATGGCCAATAAACAACTTTTTGAAGTGGAGAAAAAATTTCAAAAAAACCAAAAAATAGAAAGTCGAACGGATGAGATTTTGATCAGAAAAATTCACGAATCCGTGATTGAAATTGTGCGTTTTAATACATTTGAAAGCCAAAATCTCGGGATGATTTTGACGATTCAAAACAACGCGACAAGTGTGCAATTCATTGAGCGAGAAATTTCCCAAAAACAGCAAAAATTATTCAAAAATACGATTGGTTACGGATTTTTACTCAGCGAAGAAAATATCCAAAATTTTGTTCGAGAATCATTTGGAACTTTGGAAAATATTGAAATTTTTGATGAAAAAAATACTCAAATCACTATTTTTGAAGAAGAAAAAAAGGCTTTACAATGAGAAAAAATCCTCATTTTGACGACCAGTATGAAGCATATTCGTGAAATCGGCAATCAAATCGCAAATCAGAATTTTACGATTTTGATGCAAGGAATTTCTGGTGGAAAAGCAAAAATGAAGCACTATTTTCTAGAAAAAAACGAGGGAAAATCAATTCTGATCGGACTCATTGATACTTGGCGCGATGAACACGAAATGTTGGAAAAACTTGATAGCGTTATCATCGCGAAAATCCCGTTCGATCCGCCAACAGATCCGTATTTTTTGGCGAAAACAAATGGCATGCCAAATAGCTTTGAGCGTTACAGTAAACCAATTGTGCTCGCAAAACTCAATTCTCTCATCGCTAACATTCGCGCGCTCAATAAAAATACTAAAATTCTTTGTACTGACACGAGAATTGAGACGACAGAATGGGGAAAATTTATCAAAAAAAATCTTTTTTAATTCCTTTCGAGGAATTTTTTTGTGGAAAGATTTTATAAAAATATTACAACATAAAAACATAATTTGACAAGATAATTTTTGGAAAAATGTCAAGAATAGTTGCAACACAGAAAAAAGTGTGATAAGATTTTTGAAATTATTTTATTTTTATGACAGAAAACCTACAAAATTCAAATCCAAGCGCCAACCCTGCGCCTCAAAATCCTGCGGAAAATCCGACTCCAACCATCTCAACAGAATTTTTGAAAGGAACGGAAACAATTGATAAAGACACGCTTTATGCGGATCTTTTTCAGAAAAATACGGACGGAAATCTCGTTCGAAAAAACGCTGAGCGTCGTTCGTCACTTGAAATTGTGACGACAATTTTCAATTTTGTCATGCCGATTGCTGTGACACTCGCGATTGTTGGTGGTGTGCACGCACTGATTCGCTCTCAAGAAGATAACGCTCTCGCGGAAAATTTTCAATTTTTGTGCGGATATTTGCATTCTGGAATTAACACCAATGACCCAGCATACAGCTGTCAAACTGCAAAATATATCTATAATGACATTCGTGAAAAAACTGTAAAACTCGAAAAAGATATCGTGGAACAACTCGTTACATATATTCCAATCAAGGCATCAATTGGTGCAGCAGCAAGTTCCAACGAAAATGCCAAAGCCAAAGAAGTATACGAATCAAAAGTGAATTTCAACGATATCGTCACACAATTTGATAAAATCCGAAAAACAGCACAATCCGCTGGACTCAATAATATTCAATGTCAAACGGTAAGCATTTCTGCAAATAACACGCTCACCACACAATGTACTATTTTTGGTGGAGAAATCGGTGCCAATGATACACGACAACTTGGTTCATCACGCATTGAAACCGTTCGTTTCTTGGAACGCCTCAGTGATACTCAAACAAGCCAATTCATTTTGCAATCGCCTCCGACAACACTTCCAGTCGAAGCAATCGAACCAGGAGGAAATATTCCAGCAATTTATAAAACAAAAACAACTGTGACGATTTCTCTCACATATCTTCCTCTCAATTCTCAAATCTAATTTTTTTCAAAAAATTTATGGCAAATCCAAATATTACTCGCGAACAACTCGTGTATAGAGTTGGTTTACAAATTTTTCTCACACTAATGGCGGTAGTTTTCACGGTTGTATACACGCTTCCAAAATTGGAAGCCATCAGCGAACAAAATGCAGAAACAAATGCGGCGATTGAAAATTATAATTCTATCACCAATAACGGAATTCCACAAACGCAACTTTTGAGCACTATCAATCGCATTGGGAATAATTCTGAACTCGCCGAAGTTATCACTCGTGCAGGCGACAAAATTTCCACAATTATCACAAAGCAGAGTTCGAAGCCGTATCTTGAATGGCTCAAAGAAGAGGCTCTCAAGGATGATGCGGATCGTGCGGCACTCGCTGATGCGCAAGCAAAAATCAATTCGATTATCCCAACGCTCAGCCCAATGAGCAACAATCGTAATGCAGAAAGTGTAACGCTTCGCGAATATATCACTTTTATCGAGCAAGAAATTCTTGCAAAATTTAATATTGAAAGCCTTGCTCCACTCGGAATTGATGGTGTGAAATATGAAGAAACGGAAGATGGCGTACTTTCAAACCCTGTCGGAACTTTCACGGTGGAGATGAATTTCAAGACGACGAATGAAAATATTGTCAAATTGCTTGATTTTATCAAAAATTCTGGTGATCCGGCGATTTTGTCAGATAGTCAAATTCTTCCAAATCCTCCAGCCGTAATGAGTAATCCTCTGATTACGATAGAATCTCTCGCGCTCCATGAAATGCTCAACGCATCAGCTCCGACAAGCGAAAATTCTGGACGAATTATTCTCAAATTTTATGTGCGCGGATCTTCAATGACTGATGCAAATTATCTCATCGAAGCCTTCAACAAGCGAAAAAATGCACTCAATGAGGAAATCAACGCCAAAGTCACTTCTTGTGAAAAAGATATGTGTGCATCACTCGAATCGTACAAAAAAGTTCAGAAAAAATTTGCACAATTCAATAAATCTCTCGAAACAATTCTGACAAACACTCAAGGAAAAACCATTGAAACGGTATATATCGTTGGTCAACAACTTCAATCACTTCAAGCTATTCGTCAAGAATTTGAAAATATTAAATAATTATTATGTCTGTTTCAGCATCAGTTACACAACTTAAGGAACTCATCTACAAATGAGAAAATATTGCAGAAATCTGTAATCTCATCATTATCGGTGCGGTAGAAATGGGGAGTTCGGATATTCATATCGAACCACTCACCCACATCATCCGCATCCGATATCGTGTAGATGGACAGTTGCGAGAAATTTTGGAATATCAACCATTTTTGCATCAACAAATTGTGGCGCGTTTCAAAATTATGTCAAATCTAAAAATTGACGAATCGCGAATTCCGCAAGATGGACGCCTCTCTACAACCATTGGAACAAAATCTCTTGATTTGCGTGTTTCGACACTCCCAACCGTTCATGGAGAAAAAATTGTGATGCGTATCGTGGACAAGTCCAAATCAATTCCTGATCTCAATGATCTCGGTATTGAAGGAAAAAATCGTACACTTCTTGAAAAGGCTATCAGCCTTCCAAATGGAATTATCCTGACTTCTGGGCCAACTGGTTCTGGTAAATCAACAACGCTTTATTCATGTCTTTCTCGCCTCAATAAGCCAGACGTAAATATCATGACACTCGAAGATCCAGTAGAAAACCAAATTGACGGACTCAACCAGTCACAGGTTTTTCCTGATATTGGATACTCGTTCGCGAGTGGACTTCGTACTGCCCTTCGTCAGGACCCTGATATTATTATGGTGGGTGAAATTCGTGATCACGACACTATCAATATTGCGATTGAAGCGTCACTTACGGGGCATCTCGTAGTTTCTACCATCCATACGAACTCTGCCGCAGAAACGCTCACGCGTATCATCAATATGGGAATTCAGCCATTTTTGCTTCCTGCAACGATTAACGCGATCATCGCGCAGCGATTGATTCGTAAAGTTTGTCCGCATTGTCGCAAGGCAATCAAATTGCAGGATTTGCCTGAACCACAGCGAAAAAGTGTAGAAAAAGCCATCAAAAAAACTGATAAAAACGAGCTTTTGTCTCGTATTCCTGCCGAAACACTTCAAAATCCACAATTTTATGAAGCCGTTGGTTGTCCAGAATGTGATAATATTGGTTACAAAGGTCGAGTCGGTATTTATGAAATTTTGGAAATTACTCAAAATATCAAAAAAATGATTATTGATGGCGCGTCCGCAACAATGATTAACGAAGTTGCGATCAACGACGGAATGATTTCTTTGGAACAAGACGGAATTATTAAGGCTCTCAATGGCGTAACCACGCTTGATGAAGTGTATTCTGCCGCAAAAGAAAATGCTTAATTTTTAAAAAAATTTATGACACCTAACGAACAAAATCTCGTCATTCTCGATGTGGAGGAAAGTGTTGCCGCCAAAGAGGCACCCTCCATCATGAGCTATATTAAGGGATTTTTCAAAAATGCCTGAGGAATTACACTTCGTCAAAAAGTGGTATTTTTCCGAATTATGGCGACCATGACCAATGCAAGTATGACCGTCCTCAAGAGCTTGGACACTCTCAAAAAGCAAGAAAAAGACAAAAAAATGCTCGCATTTTACAATTTTGTTATCGAGCGAGTAAAATCTGGTTCAACACTCAATGATTCACTTCGCTCGTATTATGATAATTTTACTGATGCGGAATGTTCGATTCTTGAAGCTGGTGAACGAACAGGTAAGCTCAATCAAGCACTGCTTCAAATCGCTGACCAAACAGAAAAAATGGATTCCATCAGTCGAAAAATTCGAGGTGCGATGATTTATCCAGCAGTCTTGATTATTGGTATGATTGCCGTGATTATCGTCCTGATGGTAAAGGTAATTCCGACGCTTCTTGAATTCTTTGGGGATCCAGAAACTCTTCCAGAAAGTACCAAGATGATTTTGGGAATGAGTAATTTTTTCCAAGCATATTGGCCAGTTTTGGTCATTGGTGTAGTTGCTATTTATGTGATTTATACGGCCTGGAAAAAAACGCCAAACGGAAAATATCTCAATGACAAAATGATTCTCAAAGCGCCTATTGCTGGGCCAATCGTTCAAAAAGTGATTCTTTCTCGTTTTTCTCGCGTATTCTCCAATCTTATTGGGTCAGGAGTTGCCATTGTGGAAGCAATTCGTATCGTGGCATCGGCGGTCGGAAACGAAGTATATCGTCAGCGAATTTTACTTTTGCGCCAAGACATCAAAGCTGGTAAAAAAATGGCAGAATCCCTCGAAGATGATCCAATGTTTCCAGAACTGCTCGTCGCTATGCTTCGCGTAGGTGAAGAAACCGCACAAATTGGTAATACAGTCATCAAAATTGCTGACTTTTACGATGAAGAAGTAGATATCGCGATCGGAAGTATCCAAAAATTGATCGAACCATTTATTCTCGTAATGATGGGTGCCGTGATTGGTTTTATCGCCATTGGTGTGATGCAGCCAATGATGGGGCTTGCCGGAGCAATCGGTGCATAAATTTTCAAAGAACTTCAGAAATGGAGTTTTTTGTTTTCTTAAAAATTACTTTGACAAATTTATTATTTTCGTTATAAATATTACAATAATTTTAAAATAGATGAGCCATAATCCTGATTTTCTTGATACAATCGATGAAGTTGCTGCCACGGAAGAATTTTCGGATAGTGTCCTGGAATATATGTATGACTTTTCGGATTTTCTGATGGTCGTAGAAAAATACGTTAAAAAATTCCCTGAACTTCAAAAATACCTGACCGAAGATTCTCACGATGCTATTTTAAAAAAGCATATCAATTTGACGAATGCGATTATCAATATTTCGCAAATTAAAGATGCACTCGATGAATCCGAGCGCGCGCCAGTGGGCGAAAATACAATCCCCTTCCGCAAATACAATCAACCTTACGAGGTTTTTGGAATTATGTTTGTGGACGATTTTCTGACCGATAAAAAGGCACTATCTGCTTTTGTGCAAGGAAAAATCCACATTTTTCTCAATCCAGATTTAAACGACTCAATAATAATCATTACCGATCATGTCGGCGTTTCCGAGCGTGTTAAAAAAATTTTACAATAATAATTTAATGTTATGAAAAATAGTCCAGACCTCATTCATAAATATTCCGTTCCAATGGAATTCCTAGAAGAGCGAACTTTTTCTTTTTGGATTATTTGGTCATATTTACAGAAAATATATCAAGACAATCCAAAAATACAGCGATTTTTGAATGATGATTATTTGAGTGAATTGTATCGTATAAATATCAATTTGGTTAAAATTATTGGAAAAATGGATCTAGCAGAAGCTGATTTTGAAAAGAAAAATCCTCATTTAAAATATAATCCGCCCGAATGGGAAAGATTCCAAAAATATCATCAACCATATCGATTTGTTGCGTCTGTACCACCTCTGACATTCATTAATGATCCGCAAATGGTTGAAGATTTTTTACTCGGGAAAATTTATATCATGTATTCATTGCACGATCACATCGATGAAGTCTGCATTTTTACTGATATGATAAATGTTTCTGAGCGTGTTGCCGAAATTTTGCACTAAAAAATTCCCGTTTGGGAATTTTATTTTTGCCATGGGAATTTTTTCTCGATTTCCCACTCAAGCGAAACAGACAAAAGCATTCGAATAATGATAATCAGCCCAAGCGTCAGAACGCTTATAAGCGTCAAATCTGTTGTCACGGTTTTAATAATATCAACCGCGATGAAAATCTCCAACCCAAGCAAAATCGAGCGCGCGATTTCTTCGCGAATGTGCGTATACATCAATGTTTCAGGTTTTTTCTGAATCGAATTCTATACAGAACGGAAAATTCATAAAAATACACCTCAAAAAATCCGAGAAATTCGAGAATAAGTGCGGCGACTTCAAAAAATTCGCGTGCCCAATGTGTCATAAAAATTGATTAATATGCACGATTATATCAGAAAATTTTAATTTCCGAAAATTTTCAAAAAAATCCCAAATCGGGATTTTTATTTGGAATGAAAGATAATTTTTTCGAGAATTGTAGCAATTTTTTTCTTGTCGTGCTTGTAAAGCGTTTTTCGATCAAGAATATCCGCCTCAATAATCTGCGTTCCGCGTTCAGTCAATTTTTGGCGCTCATCATCTGACAAATAAATATAATCGCCGCCCTTCACGGAAATATCGTTTTTAAAGCGATTGGCATCAGAAATTGACAAATTGAGTTTTTCATTGTTCGCAACCAAAATATCAATATTTTTTCCAAGATATTTTTCGATTTCAGAAACAAAATCCTGAATCTGATAACCACTCGCTTCCCCACCTTTGTTCGTATTATTGGCAATAAAAATAATTTTTGCCTGAGAATATTTGGCAATCAAATCCGCCACGCCACCGATAATCAAATTGGAAATCGTGGAAGTATAAATATCGCCAGGCGCAATCAAAATATAATCCGCCGCACTAATAACCGCATTAAGTTCAGTATTATGGCGAGCCGTCTCAGATTCTGGCATCAGTGAAAGTTCAACAATTCGCCCAGTATAGCCAATATTGTTAGAAATATTATCCTGACGTTCAATAATCATCCCATCATCAAGTTTGGCTTGAATATAGGCAGAATCAATAGTTACAGGAATTACGCGAGAAGCCACCTTGAGGAATTGATGCATAAAATCCATCATTTTAATATAATCGTCATCAAAATGATGAAACAAAAATCCCATAAAAATATTTCCAAATTTGTGGCCATCAAGTGAACCAAAAATCGGCAAATGAATGTCAAAATACGGAAAATCTAGACTCGCAAGGAAATCGTACGCGCCAACACTTTTGGCAATTTCTCCAAGTGAAAGCGAGTGAATCGGAACATCCACCGTAATCACAGTTTCAAAATATTTTTCAAATTCTGGGCGAAACGCCGATCCAGAAAGAAAATACAAGCATCGGCGAACATCACCAGGAGGCGGAAAATGAATCCCAAGTTCATCATGAAAATATCGCATCAATCGGCCCGTTGTTCGTCCATCATCACTCATGGAGACGATGGCAGACAAATCCACATGTTGAATAAAGGTATCCTGAATTGCTCCCAGAATATTGGAATGTCCGTTTCCACCGCCGATGGTTACAATTTTTGGTTTTTTGATTTGCATAGGAAAAATTTAAGGAATTTGTTTGAGAAGTTCTTGCGTTTGTTGATAATTTTCAACTTTTACGCTCAAAACATTAGGAATATTTTCAACGGGCGTATCGTTGCCACCATCAAATCCATCTCCAAAAAATACAACATCACCACAGGGCAGGTACTGAAAATATTCGAGCAAATGACGCATTCCCGCTTCTTTGTTGTACAAGCTTACATCAATTGAAGTTTTTCCGCCCGGAATCACTTCATATTCATTTGGGAAAAGGTGACGAAATTTTTGAATCGCGGCACGGCGACGATCGCCATTCGGATCAAAATTCTTGCGTTCTTCGTCACTTGATTCACGGGAAATACAAACAAAAGTTCCCATCGTCTCACTTCGTTGCTCGAAATATAAGCCTGGCGCATTCAGCTCCTGTGCCAACTTTTTTCCAATTTCATCAAAAAATTCTTTTGGCTTCAATTGTCATTTGAGCGATGATTTGAGCAAATATTCTTGTTGCTGATTATCAAACTTATAAATCTGCGATCCATTACAACAAGCAAAAATTACACGATCTTTTCGTTCACACACCTGTTCCATAGGTTCTAGAATCTGCGCACGACACGTATCAATATCTCGTGCTGTTAGAATCAAAATATAACGGTTAATCGTGAGTCGTTTGATTTCTTCCGCCATTGATGATTCCATCGGCTTGTTTGGAGGCGTAATCGTATCATCCTTATCGAAAGCCAATATTCGAATATTTTCAAGATTTACATCAGGCAATTTTCCGCGATAGAGCATGATAAAATGATTAAAAATTATTTCTAAGATTTTATGATAAAAATAAAAATAGTCAAGGCGAATTTTAGCTTGCGAATTTTTATTTTTCCCTATAATATCAGCATGAAACATTTAAATATACATATTGATTTTTTTGAACGAAACGGCGAAAAAATTCTTGGAACAATCAATCGAATCATCAATGAAAATGAGCGAATTGCGCTTATTGGGCCAAATGGCGCCGGAAAATCAACTTTTATGAAAATAATTTCTGGGCAAATCACAGATTTTGAAGGAAATATTGAAAATATCGGAAATATGACGCTCGGATACCTGGAACAAATTCATTTTGCTGATAATCAAAAAAAAATTCGAGATGAGCTTCGCGATGCTTTTGAGGAAATTCGAAATATTGAAAAAGAACTCACTATTGAGGAGAAAAAAATGGAAGAAACTGGTGAATTTGAGCGATATACTGAACTTGTCGAACGATACACACTTTTGGGTTGATACACATATGATAATGATATTGAACGCGTTTCTCGTGGAATCGGAATTTTTCATTTGCTCGAAAAAACGCTTGCCGAAGTCTCTGGCGGCGAACGAACCAAGATTGCACTTGCAAAAATTTTGCTTTCAAAACCGGATTTTTTATTGCTCGATGAACCAACCAATTTTATTGATCTGCCGAGCGTAGAATGGCTGGAAAAATATCTCATGGAAACCTGGAAAGGTGGTTATCTCATTGTATCACACGACCGTGAATTTTTGGATGAAACCTGCACAAGTGTGGTTGATATGCTCGGAGTTGATGGTGTTAAAGAATATGCAGGCTCATATTCATATAGTGTCGCAGAAAAAGCCAAATATCGCGCTATTGAGGAAAAAAAATATGATGAACAGCAAGTTTTTTTGGAGAGTGAAAAAAAACTCATCAATCGCTTTCGCGCAGGCTCTCGAGCCAGTTTCGCAAAGTCTCGTGAACGCGCACTGGAAAAAGTAGAACTCATTGAAAAACCAAAAGCTCGACATGAAATCAAATTTTCCTTTCCATACGATAAATATTGACCAGAAACTTCTATTAAAATCGAAAATGCCTTTATTGGGCGTCAAGAACCACTTTTTTTCATTCGCGAAGCAAGCCTTCATCGCGGCGATCGGATAGGAATTGTCGGTGAAAATGGTGTTGGAAAATCCACACTTCTCAAAACGATTTTAAAGCAAATTCCGCCACTAGAATGACTTGTTCAGGTGCATGATAACGCTCGCATTCTGTATTTTTCACAACTCCACGAGACACTCCAAACAGAAAAAACTATTGCTGAAAATTTTTTATTACATTGACTGAGATATCCAAACGAACGAATCTGAGGAATTTTACAATCATATGGATTTGATTTTTTGGATTATTCAAAAAAGGTTTCTTCTCTTTCGGGTGGTGAGAGATCAAGATTATTATTTGCAATTCTTGGTCAAAATTCTGTGGCAACACGAGCATCAGAAGCTCGCGATTTTTTCAAGAAAATTCAAGAAAATGAAAAGTATGAAAATTCATACAATAAAAATAATATAGAGAAAAAATTTATAAATAAAGAGAAATCTGGCTTTGAACAAAATGATTATAATAAACTATTTTGAATAGAGTATGAAAAGTATGAAAATTCCAATTTGCTTATTCTGGATGAACCAACGAATCATTTGGATGCCGATACACGCGAAACACTTGAAAAAGCACTCTCAGAATATCAGTGAGCGATTCTTTTTATTTCCCATGATCGATATTTTGTAAATAAGCTTGCTACAAAAATTTGGATTATCGAGGATGGAGAATTATCTATTTCTTATGGAAATTATGAAGATTATCAATTTAAAAAGGAGCGCGGAATTGATTTTGATATGTCATTATTTGACTTAGATGGTGAAATGGATCTCGTATTAGAGGAAAAATTGGGGGCCAGCGAGGCTCGGCGCATTAAAGAAAAATTTGCTAGAAAAAAAGCGGGGCGAAAACGATAAAATTTTAAAAAATCTTGCTTTTTTAAAATTTTATGTATAATGCACTGCGAATATGAATTTTTCATATTTTTATTATTTTATTTTTGAAACTATGTTTTCTCTCGAAGCAAAGATCCGTACAGAAAATGCTCGTGAAACTCGCGAAGCTGATCTCATTCCAGGAGTTCTCTACGGTAAGGATGTTCCTTCGACTATGATCGCCGTTGGAGTATCAGAATTTATCAAAGTGTACCGAGAATCTGGAAAAGATGCAGACATCACTCTTACGGTTGATGGGAAAAAATACACTACTCGCGTTCAGGAGGCTCAACGCCACCCAGTTCGTGGGAATATTCTTCACATCGATTTCATTGTAGTAGCGTAATTTTCGCTTACAATCGACTAAAATCCCGAAAGGGATTTTATTTTTTGAAATTTGAAAAAAATGTTTTACAAAAAATAAAAAATTTATATAATAAAGCTCTCTTAAAAAATTTTATGATTATTCAACTTATTGGCTCCGGAACAGAGCTAGAAAATCTAGAAACGCTCGTAAATAAGGCACTCAATGATCTTGCACTCAGCGACGCGATTAGTATCAAAACCTCCAATGATGAGGCCCTAAAAATGGAACTTGGCATCACGCAAAATCCTGCTCTCGCAATCGAGGAAGAAAGCATTGATTTTCGCGATATGATTTTTCAAGGAGAAGTCCCTGAATATGATGAAATCAAGTCAATGTTTATCTCGATTCTTGGAGATGATGATGACGGAATGGGCGGCGGATGTGGCGGCGGATCTTGTGGGACTTGTGAAACTGGTTGTCATTAAAAATATTTTCGAGGTATCGTCAAGGAATTTTTCTTGACGATTTTTTTATAACCTGATAATATGAGAGAAATAAATTTTTCATATGAGAAACAGCCCTTCTGAGAATTTTTCACAAAAAAATGTAGAAAAAAATACAATCTCGCCAGAAATGCAAAAAACGCTTAATAATGCTATTTCTGAAATTCGAAATAATCCTGAAACCGCAAAAAAAGTCACAGAGAATTTTGCAAGTTTATTTGATTTTTTGGCGAATAATCCAGAAACTTCTGATGCTCTTGATGCAAAAATTTCAGAGCACATGCATACGCAGCTGGAACATATTTCACAACAATTTTCTGCTGGAGAAATTTATCGCGAAGAAGCAATCAATCAATCTCGTGCAGAAATCACGCGTGCGACACAAAATCGACTCTACATTTTACAACATCAGCACAATTTTCCGGTGGCGTAATCCCAAAAATAAAAAGCAAGAATTTCTTGCTTTTTATTTTATCAATTCAAAAAAATCATCGAGTGTCAGAATTTTTACGTCAAGGTTTTCGGCTTTTTCAAGTTTGCTCCCTGCTTTTTCACCAGCAATCAGAAAATCCAAATTTTTCGATACACTCGTTCGCACTTCGCCGCCATTTTGTTCAACCATTGAGTGGATTTCATCGCGAGAAATGGTATCAAAACTTCCCGTCACACAAAATGATTTTCCTGACAAGATAGATGAATTTTTATTTTTTTCTTGAGAAAAGGAAAAATTCAATTCTCAGAAAAATTTTTCCACCATCTGACGATTATCGCTCATAAAATTCACAAACGCACGAGCCGTTTCTGGACCAATATCCGCCAAATTCAGCAAATTCTCCTCAGTAATCTCAAAAATTTTTTGTAAAAGTCAATTCTGATCAAAAATATCATCAAATAACGTTACAATTTGTTTCGCGGTTTTTTTGCCAACATTCGGGATTCCAAGCGCTACAAAAGCTCTATCAAGGGTCGTATTTCGCGCTTTTTCAATTGCATCAAAAAGATTATTGACAGATTTTTCTTTATAACCCTCGATTTTGAGGAGTTCATCATGATATTTCGACAATGAAAAAATTGATGCAAAATCAGTAATCCATCACAATTCGAGAAATAATTCAATTTGTTTTTCTCAAAAACCATCAATGTTCATGGCCTGCTTGGAAACCAACATTTCGAGCTGCCCCTGAATTTTGGCTGGACAATGCTTATTTGGACAGAAAATCGCCACTTTCCCTTCTTCTTGTTCCAGTGTAGTGTGACAAATCGGGCAATTTTCTGGTGGAAGGACAATATTTTCACTTCCATCTCGTACATCAGCAATTACAGATACTATCTCAGGTATAACTTCTCATGCTCTCATAATAAATACAGAATCCCCTTCTCTCACTCATTTTTTAGCGAGTTCATCATAATTATGAAGTGTTGCGCGTTTGACAATTACTCCTGTCACATCAACTGGTTCAAGATTCGCCACAGGCGTTACAGTACCAGTTCTCCCCACAGAATGTTCGATAGAAAGAACTTTAGTTCGTACTTGTTTGGCTGGAAATTTATACGCAATAGAGTATCTTGGATGATGTTCTGTTCTTCATAAAATATCCCACAATTTCATATCATCAAGCTTGATAACCATTCCATCAATATCAAAATCAAAATAATTTTTTTGTTGATTGTTAGTTTTTTCCCCCAAATACCATTTTGTTTCCCTTTCAATGACTTGGATTAAATTCTCAATTCCATAAGTCATTTTGAAGGAAAAATCTTTCCTTTCAAATCCCCATTTTTCAAGTAATTCCATCATTTCGTGATACGAAGAAATATTGAAATTTTTATCAATATTTTGTTCAATCTGCGGAATGGCATATGCAAAAAACTCAAGATTTCGTGTGCGAGTAATAAGCGGATTGATTTGGCGAAGTGATCCTGATGCAGCATTACGAGGATTCGCAAATAATTTTTCACCTTCAGAAAGTCTTTCCGCATTCACTCGGTCAAATGTTTTACGACTCATCATCACCTCTCCACGGATTTCCATTCTTTCAATACTCCCGAGAGCATCAATTTTTTTGGGAATATTAGCAATTTCCAGAACGCCAAGCGTCACATCTTCCCCTTCTACCCCGCTTCAACGCGTCACTCCTTGAACGAGCACACCATACTGATACACAAGCGCCAAGCCCAAACCATCATATTTTGGTTGAATATAATAATCAAAATCTCCCAGATTTTGTAAATTCTTCCGTAAAATATTTCTCATTCGTTCCTCAAAATCACGAACTTCATCCGCAGAATATGTATTATCCAAGGAAATCATCGGGTAAATATGTCGCACTTTCTGGAATTGCTCACTCGTCAAAACAGCCAATCGAGCTGTGGGCGAATTCTCATCCATCATATCAAAATCTGCTTCCAGTCGCGCCAAAGCATGGAATAATTGATCATATTCCATGTCTGAGACAATAGGTGATTCTTCCTGATAATAGAGACGATTATGCTCGCGAATCACCTCTCGCAAAATTAAAATATCCTCTTTTTTTAGAAGATGCAAGCGACCCAAAAAATCGCTTGAAATACGTAAAAGCTCTGATTTTTCCATAAAAATTTTTTGCAAATTATATAAATTTTTCTAAAAAAATAAAATTATTTTCAAATTTCATACAAAAATCATCTAAAAAATCATCTAGAAGAAAAATTGCATAAAAAATATATATACAAGTCAACCAAAATCCCAAAAAGGGATTTTTTAAAAAATTCAAAATTAGCACCAAAGATAGTTAAGTGATAATTTATTGAAAAAATATTTGTCTTTTCAAAAAAAATCAATATAATGCGTGTGTTTAATTTTTTAGACAATTTTAATTTTTATTTTTTATGCAAACAACAGTTACGAAAAAAAGTCCGTTTCTTTTGTCTATTGAGGTAAAAGAATCTGGTGCAGAATTCGAAAAAGCGCAAAAATTGGCTATTGAAGATTTCCGAAAAAATGGAAAAATCAATGGATTCAAGCCCGGAACAGCGCCAGATAACGTTATTATTAAGCAATTTGGTCAGTCAGCGATTGATCAGCACGCAGTAGACATTATCATTGATAAAATCTACCCAAAAATTTTGAAAAAAGAAAATATTATTCCGGTTGCACCAGGAAATATTACAGAATTGAAGAGCACTAATCCTCTTGAATTCGTGATTGAAGTAGAAATTTTCCCAGAAGTTACGATTGATGAGAAAAAACTCGACGCCATCAAAGTGAAAAAAACCAATTTCAAAGTCATGAAAAAAGAAATTGATGAAGAAATTGAAGCGATTAAACGTCGATTTACTCACTATCATGAAGCGGGTGTTCATGCAGATGATGGGGCTGATACAAGCCACACAGCCATTGAAAACGGCGATCGTGCGACAGTAACTGCTCAGGGTTATGATAAAAAAGGTGGTGACGCAATTCCTGAAACTGCCGTTCCAAGTTATCCGCTCGTAATCGGCTCTGGAAATTTTATTCCAGGTTTTGAAGAAAAATTGATTGGTGCAAAAGCTGGTGATGAAGTAGCGTTTGACATCACTTTCCCTGCTGATTATCACAGTGAAGAATTCAAAGGTCGAAAGGTTCATTTTGTAGTGAATGTCGAAAAAGTAGAAAAACCTCATGATCCAGAATTTACAGAAGATTTTATCGAAAAACTTCGTGGTGTAAAAACTGATCTTGAAGGCTTTAAAGAAATTATCAAAAAAGAAATTTCTGCGCGCAAAGAAACAGAAAATCGTCGAAAAGATGAAGACACTCTCATGAAAAAAATGCTCGAAGCAGCAACCATCGAAGTTGGTCCTGCACTCGTTGCCAATGAGGTAAATCAAATTTTTGCAGAACATTCTGAAAATCTTGCTCAACAAGGCCTCAATATGAAGCAATATCTTGAACACATTAAGATGGATGAAGAAGCCTACAAAGAAACAGTGGTAAAACCAGAAGCAGAACGACGTCTTAAAGCTGAACTTCTTCTCCGAAAAATTCGTGAAATCCGCAAAGTAGAAGCAACTGAAGCGGAAATCAAAGAAGAGCTTGAAAAAATTATTGCTCAATATCAGAATGCAGAAGTAGTCGCTCGCCTTCGCGAAAAGCTCGTTCCTGGTGACATGTACTACGAAGATATCAAAAATCGCCTTGCATATCGAAAAACTGTTGATATGTTCTGGGAATAATCTTATGCAGGATCAGAAAAAATCTCTCACAATTGAGAGATTTTTTGATTTTTTTTATTTTTAAGTATAATCTGAAAAATAATCCAAACTATGAATTTTTTGAAAAAATTTTTTACAAAAGAAAGGAGCTACTGAATTGCTTTTTGAGGAGGATCCGCGAGATGACTCGCACATATCGGCGTAATCAAGTTTTTGGAAGAAAAAAATATTCAAATCACAGAAATTTCGGGAACATCAATGGGTGCGATAATTGGCGCCTTTTTGGCGATCGGAACAACAAGTGATGAAATGCAAAAAATCGTGCGCGAAATCAGTTATTTACAAATGATTGATTTTGATCTCAAAAATGGTTTTATCAAAGGTGATAAAATTATAAATTTTTTGGAAAAATATTTTGGAAATACACAAATTCAAGATTTGAAAATTCCGTTAAAAATCATTGCCACTGACCTAGAAACCTGAGAAAAAAAAGTTTTTATGAATGGAAAAATTGTCGATGCAGTACGCGCAAGTATCAGTCTTCCTGGTATTTTTAGACCACACGAAATTGATGGAAAATTTTTTATTGATGGCGGCGTTGTTTCGAATCTACCACTGGAAGAGCTTTCAACATATCAAAAAATCGGCATTAGTGCACTCAAAACATACGATGGACCGTTAGTTCGTAAGAAAAAATTTCTCGGTTTTGAGTTGGAAAATGGTTTTTTTGGAATGAATTCTCAAATTTTGAGCCGTGCTTTTGCTATCATGATGCAGCAAAATGAAGCTCAATCAATCGCTGAAACGCATGGGAAAATTCAGGTTCTCAATTTTGAATATGGTGAACTTGATATGGCAGATTTTGACGAAGTAGAAAAATTTATTGAACTTGGGTATGAGACTGCGAGAAAAAACCTCAACATAAAATAAAAAATCCTTTTGTCAAAGATTTTTTACTTGCAAAAAAAATTTTCTGAGTATACTTTTTGTGTTTATTTTTAACTCATTTTTATGAAAAAAATTATTATAGCCATTGCTATTTTATTTGGTTTTTCAGCAAATTTGGCAACTGCTCAAGGTATCAATGAGCCAGTGCTTGCAACTCCAGAAAAATCTGTATCAACACAGGAAATTATCGTAGGAAATGATCGTGACGAGTATGGTTGTATCGGCTCTGCTGGATATTCTTGGGATGCAAAAAAACAGGAATGTGTACAGACTTGGAATAACAAAACAGCGACGATTGCTGGTGCAATCGAAACAGCTATTGAACCAACATCTGCACCAATACTTGGTGGCGATACAGATACTCATGGATGTATTGGTTCTGCTGGATATTCTTGGGATGTCGTTCTTAATACTTGTGCTCGTCCTTGGGAAGCAGAAACAACATTTGCTTGGGCTGAAAAAATGAAGATTACGACTCGCTTGACAGTGGACACTTTTGAGGCCGAAAAAAATATTACTCGTGAAGAAGCTGCGGCATTTATTGCACGATCTTTTGAAATGAACATTTTCCCTGCTCGTATCACGACTTTAATGGAATGGCAGCCGATTGACAAAAACCAAATCGCTCCAGAATTTGTGTCAAGCGTGAATTTTGTAAAAAATGCGAATATTATCAAGGCAACTGCTGATAATGCATTTACTCCAAAGAGTGATTTAACGACAAAAGATGCTATTAATATGCTTGTTGCCTCAAAAACAACAGAAAAAATGACTGATACGGAAGTTTTCACTTTCGCAAAAAATGCCGGTCTTTCATTTGATGAAACAAAGCTTGATGAAGTGGTTTCTCGCCGTGTATTTGTGATGTGGTTACGCCAAATTGCGGAATACACTCCGACAACTTCTGTACAACCACGATAAAAAACTCCGTTCCGGAGTTTTTTATTTTTTTACAAATACTTGACAAATAATAATTTTTATTAAAAAATTTAATATTTTTCAAAAAAAATCACGAAAAAATTATAAAATAATATCTCGAAAATAAAAATAAATTTCGTCAAGAGGTTTTTTGGAAAAATTCAAATTCTTATTTGAAATGTCGCGGCTTTTCCATATAATGACGCGGATTTTTTATTTTTCTATATGTTTTCATTTATTACAAAACTTTTCGGCGACCCATCTGAAAAAAAGCTTAAAATTTACAAAAAAGATCTCGAAAAAATCAAAGAAATTGAGAAAAAATATCGCGACGAAATCAAGACAATTTCTGAGGTACAAGCAAAAACTCATGAGTTTCAGAGTAAGTTTGAAGGACTAGATTTGGATGAGGATATTAAAGAAATCAAGGAACGACTCAATGGTATTAAGCATGAAGCATTAGCGCTTCATCGTCGTGCGTGTGAAATTATTCATGGGCAGGTTTTTGAGTTTGGAGAAGAAAAAATTGAATGGAACATGATTCCATATGATGTGCAGGTACTTGGTGCGCTTGCACTCAATGATGGAAATATTGCCGAAATGCGTACTGGTGAAGGAAAAACTCTTGTCGCCACGCTCGCAGCCTACCTCAACGCACTTGTGGGGCACCCTGTGCACGTGGTAACGGTGAATGATTATTTGGCTCGCCGTGATGCGAAAGAAATGAGTATTATTTACAATACTCTCGGACTTTCTGTTGGGGTAATTACGCATAATCAAAGCTTTCAGGATAAAAAAATTTCATATTCAGCCAATGTTGTTTATGCGACGAATAATGAACTTGGTTTTGATTATTTGCGCGATAACATGGCAAGTGACAAAAATAATCGTGTTATGAAGCGAAAGTGGTTTGCGATTGTAGATGAAGTCGACTCCATTCTTGTGGACGAAGCTCGTACGCCGCTTATTATTAGCGCGCCAGCAGCTGAGGCCACAAGTCAATATGTGCGTTTTGCAGCTATTGCTCGCAGTCTTGAGAACGAAAAAGAATATAAGATTGATGAAAAACAAAAAACTGCCACTTTGACAGAAGATGGAATCCGAAAATTGGAGGAAATTTTGGGTGTAGATAATATTTATGTTTCACAACATTATAACGACATTCATCATATTGAAAATGCTCTGAAAGCAGCAGCGGTTTACAAGCGTGATGTTGATTATCTCGTGCGTGATGAGGAAATTCTAATCATTGATGAGCACACTGGTCGCGTGCTTTCTGGACGACGATACAGCGATGGCCTTCATCAAGCGATTGAAGCAAAAGAAGGCGTAACAATTCAGCAAGAATCTCGCACACTCGCGTCAGTTACTTTCCAAAATTATTTCCGATTGTACAAAAAACTTTCTGGAATGACTGGTACGGCAAAAACCGAAGAGGAAGAATTTTACAAAATTTACTCACTTGAGGTTATCACTGTTCCAACAAATCGCCCAATCGCACGTATTGATCGTGGAGATCTTCTTTTTCGATCAGAAAAAGGAAAATTTGATTATATTGTTCGTCTCATTGAGGCACTCCATGAAAAAGGCCAGCCAGTGCTTGTAGGAACAGTTTCTGTGGCAAAAAGTGAATATCTTTCTTCTCTTTTGAGCGCGAAAAATATCCCACACGAAGTATTGAACGCAAAACAGGATGCTCGTGAGGCAGATATCGTGTCAAACGCTGGTAAATATGGTGCAGTAACGATTGCAACAAATATGGCTGGACGCGGAACTGATATCAAAATTGATGACCGAGTAAGAAATCTTCATGGAGAGGTTATTCTTGAGGGTGCAGCCGGAAAACAAACATACAAACTTGGAGGGCTTTTTGTGATTGGTACAGAAAAGCACGAAACTCGTCGTATTGACAATCAGCTTCGCGGGCGCTCTGGTCGTCAGGGTGATCCTGGACTTTCTCAGTTTATGATCTCACCAGATGATGATATTATGCGAATTTTTGGAAGCAACAATATGTTCCGAATGATTGCTAATCTTTCTGGTAGTCATCCTGAAAATGATCCACTCATTGAATCGAAACAATTGATGCGTGGAATCGAGCGTGTACAGCGTCAGGTGGAGGGACGAAATTTTGATATTCGTAAACATATTCTCGAATATGATGACGTTCTCAATCAGCATCGTCTTGCGATTTATGCTCGCCGAAATCGTATTTTGGAAGGAAAAGATATTCACTCAGATGTTGTGGAAATGCTCGAAAATCAGATTGAGCGAGTAATTTCTCTGGCGTATGACGGACATTCTGATATCGAATCTGACGTAGCACAAAATATTGTTAATGCTATCAATGATTTTGCTGGTGCAGAAATTGCGAAAGTGAGTGATTATTTGGATGCTGAAAATCTCGAAGATTTGAAACGAAAAACAAAAAATCTTCTTGGTGGGCAAATCGAAATGCTTCGCGATACAGGTTCTGAAGAAATTTTTGCAGATTTTGAACGACGCTTGACACTCGCAGCCATTGATGAACTTTGGATGCAACACATGGACGCAATGGCCCACCTTCGTGAAGAAGTTGCTTTTGAAGGATATGCACAAAAAAATCCTCTCGTGGTTTACAAAGAGCGTGCGTATGATTCGTTCGTAAATATGATGAGTGATATTGAATATCGTGTTATTAAGGGACTTCTTACAGCAAAACCACAAGAATCCATCGATGCAGTAGAACTCGAATCTGCACTTCGTGAAGATTATATTGAAACTGGTTCCGAAGCCGTAGGAGTTGCGCATGTGCCAGCAAATTCAGAAAATGGCAAAATTTCCATTACACCAGTAGACACACCAGAGATCAATGTCATCCGTCTTTCTGACGACAAAAAATAATTATGTCAAAATATGTCAAATCCTACACCTGAACAATATACGAACCCGGAAGTTCATGAGGCAACCTCAACCCTTATGACTGTTATCAAATTTTTGCGCGATATTGTTGTTATTTTTCTGATTGCATTCGCAATTCGTTCATTTTTGGTAACCCCTTTTCAAATTCAGGGGGTTTCTATGGATGATAGTTTTTCTGATCACGAATATATTTTGGTCAATACCTTCGGATATTTGAATTTTGACACGCATTTTAATGAATTTTTGCATTCAAATCCAGACCCAGTCAGCGGGACGATTGCTCAGCTTTTGAAAAAAATTCCTATCCATGTAGGCGATCCGAAACGCGGTGATGTTATCGTTCTGAAGCCACACATTGATAAATCTCGCGAATATTATATCAAACGCGTCATTGGCCTTCCTAGCGAGACGGTTCGGATTTTTGACGGAAAAGTTTTTATAAAAAAAGTGGATGCGGAGGATTTTATGGAAATCAATGAGCCGTATCTTTCGCTTGTGAATTCAGGACAAACGCTTGTAAATGATCAGCGAACTGAAAAAATTTTTGAAATTCCAGAAAATTCGTATTGGGTAATGGGCGATAATCGCCTCAATTCTTCTGATTCTCGCAATTGTTTTAAAAATTGTAATTTACCGAATAGTACTCACTTTTTAGCACGCGAAGATATTCTTGGAAAAGTGGCAATGAGTTTTGGATATTTCAATATTTTTGACAAAAAAGAAGGATTTCCTCATTTTGGTTCATTCAAATGGGAAATAAAGCCGCGATTTTTTGATACGCCGAGTACAGCACAATATCCAGAACTTGACAGCACAACTCATGACTAATTCTGATTATCAACAAACTGAAAGCCTCTCTTTAAAACCTTCATTTTTTGAAGGTTTTTGGAGTTTTTGTAAGGAAATTATTTGATACATTATCGTGATTACAATTATATTTACTTTTTTTGTAATCCCCTTTCGTATCAATGGATCATCGATGGAAGACCATTACCACAACAACGAATATATTTTGGTGGATAAATTTTCATATCTCAACCTTCCAACACATTTTCATGAATGGAATAATAAAAATGCGAATTTTTTTCAGCGCACTATTGCTCAATTTTTTGAAAAAATCCCACTCAATATCGGCAATCCTCAGCGTGGTGATGTAGTAGTGATTCGTCCACATGTAAGCGAAATTCAAGAATATTATCTCAAGCGCATCATTGGCCTTCCTGGCGAGACAGTTCGGATTTTTGACGGAAAAGTTTTTATAAAAAAAGTGGATGCGGAGGATTTTATGGAAATCAATGAGCCGTATCTTTCGCTTGTGAATTCAGGACAAACGCTTGTAAATGATCAGCGAACTGAAAAAATTTTTGAAATTCCAGAAAATTCGTATTGGGTAATGGGCGATAATCGCCTCAATTCTTCTGATTCTCGCAATTGTTTTGATAATTGTCAAGCAGAAAATGCCTCGAATTTTATCGAAAGAAAAAATATTGTCGGGCGAGTTTTAATGGATTTCGGCAATTTTGATTTGAAAGAATGGAAATGGGAGCATTTGCCGCGATTTTTTGATACACCAGCGCGTGCGAATTATCCTGAACTCGAATAATATGTTTTATCTGATCAATAAACCAATCTGAATGACGAGTTTTGATGTTATTCGGAAAATGCGAAAAATTCTCGGAGTCAAAAAAATGTGACACATTGGTACACTTGATCCCATGGCAGACGGTCTCATGCTCATTGCAACGGAACAAAGTACCAAACTTCTCTCTTTTATCAATTCCAACAAAAAAACGTATTTTTTTACGGTTCGACTTGATGGGAAAAGCGAAAGTCTTGACTTGGAAAAAGCCATTGAGCCAATTGATGTTTCCAAGCGAAAAATTCCCGACAAAAATTTTTTATTTCAAAAAATTTCTGAAACAACGGAACAAATTCCGCCAAAATTTTCTGCAATTCACATTGATGGCAAACGCGCCTATGACCTTGCCAGAAAATGACGAGATTTTGATATCCCAAAGCGAAAAATTTCCGTTTCTGATGTTGAAATTATCAGCGTTTCTGAAGAGGAAATTTCACTTCGGCTCACGATTTCTTCTGGTGGCTATATTCGTTCATTTGCGCCAATGATTGGCGAGCTTTGTGGGATTGATGGCGGGTATATTTCAGTTTTGCGGCGCGAAAAATTATTTTTTTGAGAACATTTTGTCACGCTGGGTGATGCGGAAAATCTCGAAAATCTCACACGAGAAAAATATATTTCCGAAGAAACAATTTTCCCAGATTTTCCATTTTTTGTACTTGACGATGAAAAAGTATTATGAATGTTAAAAAATGGAATTGTACCGAATATTTCTGAATTGATAGAAAAAATCCCAGATTTCTCTGAAGCAATGAAAAATTCTCAAAAATTCTTTCTCTTTTTTCCTCATCAATACGCCTCCCTACTCGAATGGAATGGAGAAAATTGCAAAATCCTCAAAAATGATGCCATGTCATTTCTATAATTCGGAATCTTCACACAAAAAACACATTTAAAACTTGATTTTTCAAGTTTTTTTTGTATTATTCGGATAATTTGATTTATGAAACTTTTTTGGAAAATTCTCATCAGCGTTCTGCTTTTTATCTCCTTTTCACAAGGGGCTTTTGGGGCGAACGATGACGCGGATGCTATGATTGAAAAAACCAAAAACGAAATCCAAAAAACGGTAAACACATATATTCTAGAAGTGTACAAAAAACAGGGCGCGAAAATCTTGCAAGAACTGGATGGAAATCTTGAAAAAATGAATTCATCACAAGATGCGAAAATTGAAACCTACGGAAGCATTCAGGCGACTCTCAAACTTAAAAAAGAATCAGTTGAAAAGGACACTGAAATTGGGAAAAATTCCAAAAAAATCCTCATTCAATATCTTGATTTTATGATTGGGGAGCTTGAAAATCGAAAAAAGAATTTATAAAATTCCCTTTACTTTTTGGGAATTTTTTTTATTCTGAGAGAAATAAAAAAACCTTATGACAAACGAAATTTCTCTTTGGATCAAAAAACTCGCTGTAACCGCTATTATGGTGGCTATTAGTTATGGAATTTATCTGACCAGCAACTCGATTATTCTACTTGGTGTGGCTGGCTTTCTCACGATTCTCATCACACCACTCGTCGACAAATGGCGAAAATTTCACATTCCTGAATGGATTACAATTGTAGTCGTGTATATCACAATTATTTTGCTAGCGACGATTGTAGCGGTAAGCATTGTGCCGATTGTGATTGATTATTTTGCGAGTATTATTCGGCAAGTTACACACTGGGCAAATACAGCGCAAGACACATATTTGCATTACGGAATTCGGGGTTTTAATCTTCCTGATTGGCTTGAAAACGCAATTTTATATGTGGTAAGCCCTGAAAATATCAACAACACTCTTGATCTCATCAAACAAAACGCTGGAAGTATTCAGACTTTTTTGACAAGCCAGATTTCTTCAATTACAAGCGGTGGAATCTCGATTGTGAGCATGATTGGAAATATGTTCACGGATTTGTTGTTCATTGGAATCGCGACATTTTTTATGATTTTGGAACGAAAATCGATTGGACAAATTTTTCTCGACGTGACGCCTGACGATAAAGAAGATCATATTCGATATCTTTTTTCTCGTGTTCAGGAAGTGTGTATTTCGTGGATTAAAGCGTCCATTATCTTGAGTTTTTCGATTTTTATTTTCACGTACATTGGGCTTTATATCGCGGAAATGACTTTCAATTTTTCGACAGAGCGAGTATTTACACTGGCGCTTATTAGTGGAATTATGGAATTTGTACCATATATCGGACCAATTTTGTCAGTAATTCCGGCACTTATTATCGCGCTTGGGATTAGTTGGGAAGCATCGCTCGTGGTTTTGATTTTGTATGTTTTGATTCAACAGACGGAAAATAATTTTCTCGTTCCGTATATTATGAGCAAAAATCTCGACATTTCGCCACTTTTTGTTTTTGTAATTATGCTCTTTGGTGCGACGCTCGGAGGAATTATTGGAATTATCGTTGCGGTGCCAATCGCGGGCGTTCTCAAGGTTTTGTACACTGATTGGATTGATCAAAAAAAGCAACGCGGACGATATGCACCACATAGCGAAAATAATATTTCTGAAACTCTCGCTCCAAATCCGTTGGAAGCCGGAAAGAATTTATTTAAAAATACAAAAAAATATCTCGCAAAAGCCAAAAATTTAGTTTCTTCAAAAAAATAATCCCAAAATGGGATTTTTTATTGTCACCAAGATTGTTTGAGAGCATCCGCATTTACGCCACCAATTCGCTCATTGAGCAAATCGGCATGATTGATGCGAATATCAGCCAGGATCGCAACAATTTCCTCTGGGCTTTCCACATGAACCAATCGCGAACGATATTCTTTGACATTTGGAAAACCATGCAAATATTGAACCAAATGTTTTCGAGCCTCCATCATCCCCTTTCGTTGTTTCCAATCCCAAAGGATTTTCCCATGTTCGGCCATCGTATCGAGAATTTCGCGAAGTGTCGGCACATATCCGCCCGGCAAAAAACTCCAAGGATTTCCAAAAGAGGCACGCCCAATCATGAATCCATCAAGATTTTTTTTGTCAGAAATTTTTCCATCGCGATTTTCTGGATGGATAATTTTTTTTATTCCATCATCAAAATCCAAAATATCACCATTACAAATCACCGGAACATTCACCACCTGCTTGAGCTCATAAATCCCAGTAAAATCGGCCTGCCCAGAAAAAGCCTGTTTGTATGTGCGGCCGTGAACCGAAATCAGGTTGGCGCCAGCATTTTCAAGCCCTTTCACAAAATCAATGAGCAAATCGTGATTTTCCCAACCAAGTCGTGTTTTCACAGAAATTGGGATTTTTACAGCTTTTGACATTTTTTCTACAATTTCAAATGCTGTATCACGATTGATCATCAATGACGATCCATGACCACTTTTGACAACTTTTTTGGCAGGGCAACCCATATTGATATCAATCCCCGTGATTCCATAACTTTCGATAATTCGCGCCGCCTCAGCAAATTTTTCTGGATCTTTTCCAAAAATCTGAATAATAAGCGGATATTCGGCAGGAACATGTTTAAGAGCTTTTTCTTGCAAATCTTTGGAATGACAAAGTCCGTCCGCAGAATAAAATTCCGAAAAAACAACTGTTTCGGGTGCAATTTTTTTTACGATTTGACGATATGGGCTGTCTGTGTAGCCATCCATCGGCGCCAAAGCAGAAATCGGACCTTTTGCAGCGAGGTTTTTCCAAAAATTTTTGTCCATAAATATATTTATAAAGTTTTAAAATGATAGTCAAGGAGAAGTTTTCGCTTTTTTTATAAAGTTGTGTTACACTACTGATGTTATTCTTTTTACACCATTTTATGCGCGAACTTTCTGAAGTTATAAAAGAAAAAAAGGTTGCCAAAACCAAAATTCTCAAACAATATAATTTTCCAAAAAATAGTCGAGCCGTGATTTTGAACCTTATTTCGGATGAAAATTTGAAAAATTTTGTGACAAGTGCGTGCGAAGAAATTGGCGCGTCAGTCATCGAATCGCTTGAAAATTTTGATAAAAATTTGCTTATTGGCGCGGATGCGGTTGTAAGCGAAAAAATTGAGAAAAATTCAGAATTTGAAGAGATTTTTGAACAAGCCGTGACGCCAATTTTTCCGAGTGCAAGCCATTATGATTTTGAAGAATTTAATCCAATGAAATTCGAAGGAAATGCCTTTCTTTTTTATGAAAATAAGCCATTTCAAATTTTTGAAAAAATCTGCCGAATGCTTGAAAATCTCAATTATGTGGGCGACAGACGAATGCTTATCAAAAATCTGCTCGAATTTTCACCAAACCAAAAATAACCAAAATCCTCAAATGAGGATTTTATTTTATAATTCGGGAGTTGGCTTACCAACGTGATCCGTGAAGAGAATTCCATTGAGATGATCAATTTCATGCTGAACAATTCGCGCAGCCAATTGATCAAGATGAAGCGCAAATTTTCGTCCTTCAATATTATAAAATTCAATATCGACTTCCGTCCATCGAACCACATCACCAGACTCACCTGGAAGCGACAAACAACCTTCTTGATCAGAACAAGTCGTCTCAGAATGCGCAACAATCACAGGATTTATCATCGCGATAGTGCGATAATTTTCATCGTCATAATCTTTCATCAGCGACACGACGATAATGCGTTTATTTACACCAACTTGAGGCGCCGCAAGCCCCACTCCCCCATTTTTTGGGTTTCGAATATGTTTGAGCATATTTTCGGCAAGGGGTTTATATTTATGGAGTTCATTCAAAGCCACTGGCGTCGACACTTCTCGCAAAATCTCATTGGTATCCCCTTTTTCAATTGTAAATTTTTTAGACATAAATTTTTAAATAAAAATCATTTGAATATTATCTACTTTTGATTAAAATTCAAGTGAATAATTTGTTTTTATGCTTTCTTTTCTTCGAAAAATCATTCCGCTTGACGGGGCACTTCGCGTGAGTTATCATTATATGCGGGGGCTTTTGGCATATTGGATGTCTGGAAATCCTGCCAAAGATATGATTGTAATCGGTGTTACTGGAACAAAAGGAAAAACAACAACGACAAATATTATCGCACAAGGACTTTCTGCAGCGGGTCACAAAGTAGCCATGTTTTCGACAGTAAATATGTCCATCAACGGAAAAACTGTGGAAAATAATATGAAGATGACGACGCCGTCACCTTTTGTGTTATGGCAATTTATCGCGGAAGCAAAACAGCAGGGTTGTAAATATTTGGTACTCGAGACATCGAGCCATGCGATTTTTTATCATCGTGTATATGGACTTCATTATGATGTAGCGGTTTTAACGAATATTGCACAGGATCATCTCGATTTGCACAAAACTATGCAAAATTATGTGCAGACAAAATTGCAAATGTTTAAAAATTTGTACAAATATGGAATCCATAAGGGCGTAAAAAAAGTGAGCGTTGTAAATATTGATCACGAATATGCAAGCGATTTTTTGTCAAAAGAAATTGTAACCGACAATTTGTATACAACCGGATTTTCGAGTGCCGCGCAAGTTCGTGCCGAAAATATCGTCCGCAACAATGATTCGACAGAATTTGATATTCGCATTCCGTCGAATATTTTTCATCTCAAAACACGACTTTTTGGAGATTTTAACATTTCAAATATTCTCTGTGCAGTGGCAGTTTTGATGTCGCAAAAAGTTGACATCGCCGATATTCAGCGGATTATTGCAGATTTTCATACGGTTCCTGGGCGACTGGAAGAAATTCCAAATCAAAAAAATGCCAAAATTTTTGTGGATTATGCGCACACAGAAGATTCACTGAAAAATGTTATCGAAACCGTGAAGAAAATTGGCGGCGTAAAGCGTACAATTTTGGTTTTTGGGGCAACTGGCGATCGTGATCAGTCCAAGCGCCCAAAGATGGGAATGGTGGCTGATCAATTGGCTGATGTGGTACTTTTGACGGATGATGATACTTATAGCGAAGATTCACTTTCGATTATTCGTCAAGTTACGGAAGGCATCAAGCGCAAAGAATGAGAAAATTTTTGGATTATTCCGTCGCGCAATGATGCGATTCGTACAGCACTCATTATGCTTCGCCCAGGCGATGCGCTGATTGTTGCTGGAAAAGGTGCTGAAACTGTACAAGTCACACAAACAGGACCGGTTCCTTGGAATGATCGCAAAATGATCGAACAAATTCTTGCAGAAATTGAAACACAAATTCTCATCTAAAAAATCCCCTAATGGGGATTTTATTTTTTGTGAGCATTTTTATATTTTTTATAACCCAAAGCGATTCCGATGATGGCAAACAATGAAAATGAAACTACACTTGATTCGTATGTATGCAAGAATAGATTCATCGTAGCAACACCAGCAAATGTTCCCGCCAAAATAGAATGTACAAAAAATAATTGAAAAAATATGAAAGCAGAAATAGCGAGGAACAAAATCCCACCGAGTGCACCTCATTCAATAAATTGCTGAATATACCAACTTTCAGGAATATAATAGCGATCCTGTTCTTCTACACTATCGCGGCCATGTGATTCGAGTTTGAGCACGTGACGATACGCTGGTCCAGCACTTCCCATCCCATGGCCGAGCGGTTTTTCCAAAAATCGATTGACACCAACGAGCATTCGCTCAGCATGACCCTTGGTTGAGCCTTCGCGCCCAATCAATGACTCGCTTGACCCAGAATATTTGACCATCAAAATCCAACCAAATCCTATTCCAATCAGAATAAGTGCCAAAAGTTGTTTTTTGTAATTTCGGAACAAAAATCCAAGACCACCCAAAAGCGCCACCACAGAACCGCCAATCATCCCCAAAACCGCACTACGAGAGTATGTATAAAATACCATTACAATTGCAACGAAAACGACTAATCCAATTGCAAAATACCAATCTTTTTTCTGATGAAAAAAATACGTGATAAGCCCCATAAAAATAATCAGAAAGGCACCCATCGTATTTGGGCCATCAAGAATCCCCTGAAATCGTCGAACACTCGCGCCATCAATTCCATGAAAAATTGGAGGCGCACCGCCAAAATCCCATGCCGAAACATACTGCGAATATCCCAAATACAAGAGCAATTCCTCCGAAAGCGGAAATTTAAGCAAACCGCTCACAAGAAGCATTATTCCTGATGAAATCAGGAAAATCCGAATATAATGCATCATCGGAAATTTCAGAAAATCTGATCCGTGATAAAAAATCCAAAAAACTATCAGAAAAATAAAATCATATCGCCCACCAAAAATCAATCCGCGCACGCCTGTCGTAAAAATTGTTACCACAGTCATCATGAGAATATACGCCAAAATTATACTATCCAGCCATCCCCACTGAATTGGAAATTTTTTGGCTGTTTTCCATTTATTAAAAATCAATACAAGCCACAAAATTCCGATAATTCCCAATAAAATTTCTTTGAGAAAATTTCCGCCAGGTACACCAATTTTGTAGACCAAAAAAACGGAGAGTACCGTTGACCACGGCAAAAAAATCAAGAGCGCTTGCACACACTTATCGAACCATTTTTGCGCCCAGAAATCGTTTTGTAAAAGCTTTTTAGACATAAAAATAAAAAAATACTTGCCAATAGTACATATTTTTGTAAAATATGCAAATTATAAATTATAAAATCATAATGTTATCAGACGAACAAAAGAAAGCTCTTAAAGGCGTTATTAAAAAACCTCATGTAAATTCGACTTGTATTGGTTGTAGTGCGTGCGTAGCCATTTCTGGCGATGTTTTTGAGCTGGATGATGATGGACTTTCTATTGTGAAGCCTCGTTGCGATTATTCCGACCTTGATGTAGATGATGCAATCGCCGCCTGCCCAGTCAATTCGATTAGCTGGCAAGAAGCAGATGAGGACGGAAATTATCTCAATGGCGTTGTAGAACACGAAGATGTTCCATAAAATAAAAACCATCGTAATGATGGTTTTTATAGTACCACTTTTCGTCCTGCTTGCAGTGCCTCGGAAAGATTTTGTGGACGAACTTCTCGGTGACGAGAAATAGAGAGCACAATTCCGGCCGCCATACAGAGCGATAAAATCGAACTTCCTCAGTAGCTTACGAATGGCAAAGTCACACCCGTGAGCGGAATTACATTGAGATTTACACCAATATTGATAAATGCTTGGACCACAAACCAGGTCGTAATCCCGAATGCAAGATATTTTCCAAACAAATCTTTGACCGAGCGGGCAATATTATATCACCGATATGCGATAAATAAATAAAATCATATCAAAATAGCACCGCCTCTAAATCACAATTCTTCCACTATTACAGAAAAAATAAAATCTCAATATACTTCTGGCAAATATCCAAATTTCTGAATCGATGCACCAAATCCAAGGCCTCAAAAACCGCCAGAACCAATTGCAATAAAACCATTTCGTAATTGATCATCATTATTTCCAGAATTTTTAGTTTGAGCAATATCTTTATTACTGCGCAAAAAATTATCCACACGCTTAGAAATATATCACAATTTTGTCTGTTCACCAAAAGCTTTTCCCAACCCATAAACTCCAACAGCACCGACAGTAACAGCCAAAATTGCAATCGCTACAAAGCGCACATTTCCATTTCCTACAAAATACATTGCCAAGACGATTGGCGACAAAATCAAAATGGAACCAAAATCTGGCTGTAACATCAGCAGAACAACAACCACACCAGCATGCATAAAATACGGAATCACTCACATAGAAATATCTTTCATCATTGCCTTTCGCCGTTTAAGAAAGAAAGCAAGCATAATAATGAGTCCCAATTTTGCGAATTCCACGGGCTGAATTGACGGTAATCATGGCAAATCGATCCATCCAGTTGCTCCATGATATTCGGCCCCTACTCAAGGAATAAATACTGCCATCAAAAATATTACTGATCCCCAGAAAAATTGTTTCGCATATTTTTCAAAAAAATCATATGGAATTTTGGAAAAAATTGTCATTACTATAACACCCATCACAACATACATAATGGTACGCACCATAAAATATGAGTTATTTGGCTCATCTAAAACACCCTTGAGCACCTGCTTGAGGGTGATGATGTATGATGAATACACACTCACTGAACTAATCATTACAAGCCCAAAAAAAAGCATCATAATAATAGCAATCGAAAATACTGCATCAACCTCTTTTTTTTGCATAAAAAAATTTTAAATATGAAGAAAAATGAGTCATGCGACTCATTTTGATTTATGAATTTTTTCGACGATTCATCGCAATCATAGAGCTAGAAATGGCAATGGCAAGAATACCAAAAAGTGCAAATGTCCCCATTCCAGTTTCCGGAAGTGCACTTGTTTGAATTTTGTCATCAGAAGCACCTGTATTTGTTACCAATTCATCAGTCACAACAACCTGTTCATTCACTTCTCCAGTGCCTGTTTGTCATTCTGCAGTAACAGCTCATGGATTGGATGGAGCAGTCAAATCAATTTCATCTTCAGAAAATCGTGCTGGTGTTACAAATTCTTTCGTAGCATCAATGCCAGCGCTAATAGTGGCCCCACTCGTAGCAGTTACAGTATTTACAGTGATTTTGTATGTTGCTGATGTAGCCATCTCGGAAGACAATTCTACGCGCGCAACATTTGGATTAGTTGTTTCATGATATCCACTCACCCCAACCATATCACGCGTAATTTGGTTCTCAAGTGTTACACGCAATGTTGTGATTTTGATGGGCTCACTAAAAGTAATATCAATTTCTCGAGGAGAAACGGGATTTACCTGAGTAACAGAAAGCGTTGTGGCGTTTGTATTTTCACTTCCTGTTTGTGCATAAACAAAGGAAAAAGAAGATAAAAGCAGTACGAATAAAAGGGCAATCTTTTTTAAAAATGAATTCATAGGAAAATTTTAAAAAATAACTTGTGACATTGTATGACTTTCAATATTTTTTTCAATGCATTCGCAAAAAAGGACTTTACTTTTTTTAGAAAAATGTTTTAATACAAATTTTTTGAAAAAGTTTGATGCAAAAATTGTTTGATTACATCAATTCCCTCGCCTGTTACCGACGAAACTATAAGTTTTCATTGGGATTTTAGTTGGCTTTTTTGCTCGTCGGTCATTAAATCAATCTTATTATAAATAAGAAATCTTTGCTGAGAAGCACCAATTTTATCCAGCGTATCATTCACAATCTGGATTTTTTCCTCAATCCAAGGATCATGAGCATCCACTACATGCAAAAGAATGTCTGCTTCCAATGAATCCTCAAGGGTCGAGCGAAACGCAGCAATCAAATCTGGCGGTAAATCCTGAATAAAGCCAATGGTATCATTGAGGAGAATTTCAACCCCACAAGGATATGGAAAGGCCTCAGAACAATCATTTTTGAAGGAATTATTGCAAGGTCGGTCAATGTATACTTTTCATACTGATGTTCCAAGTGTTGCAAAAAGCTTATCTTGAGCCAAAACTCATTTTTGCGTCAAGAGGTTAAAAAAGGTAGATTTTCCGGCATTCGTATATCCTACAATTCCCACCGTAGCAAGATTTTTTCGTTTTCTATGAGCACGATGAAGTGAACGAGTACGTTCATATGTCTTGAGTTTTTCGCGAATAAAGTCTTCTTTTTCGCGCAAATGGCGCTTCATAATCTCAGTATTCGTCTCACCCTGTCATTTGGCATTTTTCGAGCCACCACCCTGCCTTGATAATTCCATTCCCATACCAAAAATTCTTGGCCCCATATGTTTAATGGCAGCGAGCTCAATTTGCAGTTTGGATTCAGGTGAAACCGCATGAAGCGCAAAAATTTTAAGAATCAAATCCACTCGGTCCCATGCCTGCATTTTTGATTTTTTCTTGCGCAAAATCTCATTCACATTCCATATTTGTGCGGGCTTCATGATATTCCCAATAATAAGCAACTCGGCTCACAATTCATCGCCAAGAGCAATAATTTCATCCAACTTCCCAGAACCAATAAAAGTACGATAATCAGGAACTGTTTTTCGTTGAATTTTTTTGATAATCGTTACACCGCCATATGTAGAAACCAAAGATTCCAACTCCCCCATTCGATGATCCAATTCTTCAGTGGTAGTCTGGGGTTGGGCAATATCAACAATAATAGTTTTAATTTTTTCAAGTTGCATAACATCAATGTTTAAAATTTATAAAAAAGAAAAGTTACACAAAAGAACTTTTCCCTTATTTAAAGTATTTATTTTTAAAAAATGATTTTTCATACTTTTCATACCTCATAATTTATTTGTATTTTTGGCGAATTTTTTCTACTTGTGAATGGAGTACTTCAATCTGCGATTGTGCATTCATAACCCTTTTGGTATCATTGATGGCCTGCTGCAAATCCTCATCCAAAATATATCCACCCAATTTATCAATTTGTCCTTGTGCAATATATTCTTTGGCAAGTTCATAAATTTTGAGAAAAAATTTCTTCGAAATTTCTCGTTTTGTATCATGAATTTTTTCAAAATATACATATCCCCAAAGGGAAATTTCCCGAGTAAATACAAACACTTCATTGGTAGTTTTGAGTTCAATCTGAATCATTAAGGCCTTCTCATCAACCGTCCATTCCCCATGAGCCTGCATGAGAGCATTAAAATACTTATCTTCGGTCGTTTCCTTAAACCATCAAAACATATTAACGAATTCCTGTTAATTGATAAATTTTTTTCATCAAATTATTTAAGCGCCTATTCATCTTTTTTGCGCCCGCCTCGAGTTTTTCTTCAACCAATTCAGGATTTTTCAAAAGCTTTTCTCGAGCTTCTCGATATTCTCGAAGATATTCTAGCAAAATATCTAGAAGTTCTTTTTTTGCATCACCATAACCAAATCAAATATTTTCTGAAAGATATTTTTCACGAATTTCTTCCAATTTTTCAGGCTTTGCAAAAACTTTGAGAAGTGCAAAAACATTGCAGTTTTCAGGATCTTTTTTCTCATCTACGCCACGAGAATCTGTCTTGATGGACATCACTCGTTTTTTGAGTGTTTTTTCATCATCAAAAATTCCAATAAAATTATCATAACTTTTACTCATTTTTTGCCCATCAATACCTGGAAGTGTCGCTACTTCTTGGGAGACAATAGCTTCTGGTTCGATAAAAATATCCGTCTTGTATGTTTTATTGAAGGCACGAGCTATATCGCGAGCCATTTCAAGGTGCTGAATCTGATCCTTTCCCACCGGAACCGAATCCACCGAATACCCCAAAATATCTGCTGCCATCAAAATAGGATAATTAAAGGTACCCATATTAATATCAGACTTTTTAGCTTCAGCGTCCTTGAAGCTATGTGCACGCAACATGAGAGGACATGGCGTTACATTAGCCAAAATCCACATGAGTTTTGTAATATTTTTGATATCAGATTGTCGGAAAATAATCGTTTCTGTATCAAGACCAAAAATTGAGAAATATTCAATCGCAAGCTCCAATGATTGCTTTCGCATCACCTCTCCATCTTTAACGCTCGTAAGCGCGTGCAAATCTGCGATAAAAAGCGCCGAATCATGATTTTTCGCAATTTCTTTAAATGGCAAAACTGCACCCATAAGGTTTCCCAAATGCATGCTCGCGCCCGTCGGCTTCACGCCTGTGATAATTTTTTTCTTCATAAAATGTTTTATTTGTCAGATTATATGAAAAAAATGATTTTTTTCAAGAAAAGTGAGCCTTTTTATTTTTTCAAAAATTCCAAAATAGCATCACTTAGCACTTTTCCAAAAAATTGAATTTTTTCTGGGTCAAAATCAAGACGAGAACAATTGACGGCATTTTTTTGTGAATCAATCGCCAAAGAGCCCTTTGTAATCTCCAAAAATGACGATGGAATAGTGCGAATAATTTCGGTACAAGGCAAATGTTCACAAAGCCGATACGCTGTATTTTCTTCAAGAGTGAGACTGTTTTGAGAAAAGTTTCGTCGCAAGATATCATCAAAAACACGATTTGTCAAATATTCTCAATTTTCATTCTCAGTCAAAAGAGTGCAATGTCTGGGGCGTCCTGAATACACATGATTCAAATGATTTTCAAACCATTTTTCAGAAATATTAGGATTGAGGGTTGAATTCTCAATGCTATCAAAATTATTCATGCTGTGCAAATGAAACACAAAATCAGAAATTGATAAGATCTCGGAAATCTCATTTTTGACTTGCAAATAGATTTTTTCCCAATAATCGCGTTGTAAAATTATTGGAATAGCATTTTCAATATTCCGATTCAAATCACAAAAAGCGCGCGGAATTTCCACAAATAACACACCAAAAGAAAAATCTGTATTTTTTTCGAGATAATGGATTATTTGATGAGCAACGAATCGAACGCCAGTATCAGCCTCATGAACAAGAAAATCCTGCAAATTTTTTTCAGAAATACGATCAAGCGAAATATTCGCTGTTTTACGAACCTGAGATACAAATTCAAAGTCCTCACTAATATGAGGCAAGTATAGTAAAAAATCAAGCCTTGACTTCTCCAAATTTCCAAAACGAGAAAAAGTAATATGATTCATAGTAAGAATTATTTCTGAAATCATATCAATTTTTTGTTTTCTGGCAAATAAAAATTCTCACCAAAAAGATGAGAAGTTTTATTATTCTGTAGTAGTCTTAGGTTTGATAGCTCGTGGACGCGCGGCCCGAGGTGTCCGTGCAACCGGAGTTTTTCGAGCTGTAGTAGTTTTTGCTAGAGTTTTTGTGGGCGCCTTTCTCGTTGCCTTTGGAGCAGGAGCAGGCACATCCACTTCTTCTACTTTCTTTGTAGTAGGAGTTTTGGAATTTGCTTTTCGCGTACGAGTTGGCGTGATAATCGTGGTATCCTCTAAAATCTTGATAGTATCTACCAATTTTTTCTGAGATTTTTTAGAATTTTTTGCTTGTTTTTTTGCTTCTTTCTCTTTCAGTTTTTGCTCTTTTTTGAGAGTTTTTTCTTGCTTTTTCTGCTCTTTTTTAAGCATTTTTGCTTGTTCTTTCTCTAATTTTTTCTGCGCTTTCAATGCTTTTTTCTGAGCTTTTTTTTCAAGTTTTTCTTGTTTTTTAAGTCTTTTTGTTTCTTCTTGAAGAAGTTGCTCTGGGGTAGGCTTATGAAGTTTCTTCTTTGACATAAATCCAATGAAAAGAAAATAATGCTCTTATTGTATGCAAATTCAGAAATAAGTCAAATATATACCCCATAAAGTATTTGACTTTTTCATTTTTCTATTTTTGATACATTTATAATGATACAAATTTATACAAAAAAATAAGATCCTCTCAAGAGAATCTTATTTTTTTGAGGATTTTTTTGGCTTACCAAAAGCATTTTTATCCTGTTCGAGAATAATATTTTTCACATCATCCAGCGTGAGCTTTTTGATAACTTCCAAATCAGTAATTTTTTCACCATCACGACGAAGATAGAAATTTTTCTTGCCAAATTTAATGAACGGACCATATCGACCATTTTCAACAGAAATTTTTTCATCTTCCCATTGATGAATATATCGATTGGATTCTTTTTCAATTTTTGCAGCAATAAGCTTTTCAGCATCTTCTGAAGAAATGGTCTCGGGATCAAAGTTTTTCGGAATGGAAACATACAAATTTTTCCATTTCAAATATGGACCAAATCGTCATTTTCCTTTTGTATAAGGCTCACCATTATATTCACCAACTGGTGCATCAGTGCGACGCTTTTCTTCGATGAGTTCAATTGCTCGATCCAATTCTATTGTATGAGCATCTTCCCCACGCGGAATGGAGACATAGTTTTCGTCAAATTTGATATATGGCCCAAATCGCCCCTGACTCACTAACACTTCTTTTTCCTCATAATTTCCAAGATTTTTTGGAAAAGAAAAAAGTCCAAGTGACTCCTCTAAAGAAATGTCATCAATCGACATTCCTGAAAGGAGATTTGCATAGCGCGGTTTTTCACCTTCCGCAAGTTCTGATGGGGCACCAATCTGAATAACTGGCCCAAATCGACTCATTCGCGTTAAGACTGTTCTTCCCGTTGCAGGATCTGTTCCTAAGATTCGTTCACCAGAAAATTTCCCTTCTGTTCACATTGCTTCATTTACAGCTTCATGAAACGGATTATAAAAATCTCCAAGCATCTTTTGCCAACCCAATTTTCCATGTGCAATTTCATCAAATTGCCCTTCAACCTCAGCCGTAAATGAATACTGCATCATTTGGGAAAATTCTTTTTCAAGATAATCCGTAACTACAAATGCGATATCGAGCGGCACGAGCTTTTTGGACTCGAGCACAACATATCCACGATCCTGAATAGTCTGAATGGTTGGCGCATATGTCGATGGACGACCAATCCCCTCACTTTCAAGTTTTTTCACGAGTGAAGCTTCTGTATAGCGCGGCGGCGGCAAAGAAAATTTTTGCTGACCGGAAAAATTTTCACTTTGAAGTATTGAGCCATCAGAAATTTCTGGTAATTTTTTTGATTCACTTTCTTCGTTTTCGTCATCAGTCGCTTCGATATACAACTTCATGAAACCAGGAAATTTAATCACCTCGCCCTTTGCAATCCAATTTTCATCAAAATTTTCTGGAGAAAAATGATACGTCGTTGTCTCAACATCAGCCTCTTTCATTTGACTCGCAACCGTTCGCTCCCAAATCAATTTATACAAACGTAATTCCATTCCATCAAGCCCAATAGAGTCTGGCGTTTTTTCGATATATGTCGGACGAATCGCCTCGTGCGCCTCCTGTGCCGAGGCTTGCTTGGTTTTGAAACGGCGACCATTCGGCATAGAATATTCCGCGCCAAATTCTTTTTCAATAAATGTTCGCGCTGTGTTAATTGCCAAATCAGACAAATTCACAGAATCAGTACGCATATAAGTAATGTATCCATTCTGATACAATCGCTGAGCAATATCCATCGTCGTTTTTACGCCATATCCAAGCTTTCTGGAAGCCTCCTGCTGAAGTGTAGAAGTCGTAAAAGGTGCGCCAGGAAGACGTTTTGAAGACTTTTTTTCTGTTTTTTGAAGCTGAAAATTTTCAGAATGATTTAAAGAAAATTGCAAGTTTCCCTTTTTATCTTTCGTTGTTGCAATTTCGGCAAAAATTCCATGTTTTTGACAAAAATTCTGAATATTTTCAAAATTTTTAAAAGCAATTTTTTTACCATCGATTTTCGTTAGTTCAATCGAAAAAGGAATTTTGTGAGCCAGATTTGCTGAAATTTTCCAAGATTCTTCTGGTACAAAGGCACGAATTTCTCGTTCGCGCTCCACTAAAAGTTTTACAGCAACCGACTGAACGCGACCAGCAGAAAGGCCTGGTTGTACTTTTTTCCACAACACAGGTGAAACCTCATAACCCACGATTCGATCAAGAATTCGACGAGATTGCTGAGCATTAACGAGATCAATAAAAATTTTCCTTGGATGTTCAATGGCCTTTTCAATCGCTGTTTTTGTGATTTCATGAAAAACAATTCGATCTACCGCTTGATCATCAAGTCCAAGTGCCTGACATAAATGCCATCCAATCGCCTCTCCTTCGCGATCTTCATCCGTCGCAATCCACACTTTTTCTGCTGTCTTTGCAAGCTTTTTAAGTTCTGCAACTCTCTTTTTTTTATCAGGAGAGATTTCATATTCTGGCAAAAATCCGGCCGCAATGTCCACACCCATATTTTTTTTCGGAAGGTCGCGAATATGCCCAAAAGAAGCCTCGACACGATAATCCTTTCCTAAAAATTTTTCGATAGTTTTCCCTTTTGCAGGCGACTCGACGATAACCAAATTTTTTGCCATATCAAAAATTATTACGCCAAATACAGTAGCGAATAAATAAAAAAAGTCAAAGTAATTTTCAAAAAACTTCTCATGGTAATTTCAAAAAATTTCTGACGCAAACAAATATTTCTCGTTTTTTTACACGAAAAAATACTCAATCGTTAGAAATCATGAAAAATATATTCTCATCAAATTTGCCTCAAAAAATAAAGCAATGATTTATAATTTTAAAATATATTAACAACCACGAAAATACATTTTAAAGCAAAATATGGACAACAAAAGTTATCCCTTGTTGAGATTAAAGCTAAATCCCGAGTATTATATTGAAAAAATATAAAAAAGCAAGTTTTTTATCGAATTCCCTTCAAAATACCCCGCAGTTCTTCCATATCTTTCTCTTGAATATCAACGGCACGTTTATCGATAATTTTTTCCAATGCGCAGAAAAATTCCTCATACATTGTATGCGTGACAGCACTACGAATAGCAGAAAGTTGTTGTGAAATCGTCTGAATCGGAGATTCGTCCTCCACCATCTGTACCACTCCACGAATTTGCCCTTCGATACGACGGAGACGATTCACAACGCGTTTCTTTTGTTCTAGGTCTTTGATTTTCATAATTTTATAGAAATCTTTATACTATCAAAAGTATAGTGATTTGTTTAAAAAAAGCAAATTTTTCTGAAAAAAAATTGAGATTTGAATTTTTTTAATTTTTCACTACAATGCAAATATATGTGAAATATTTTTAGAAAAATTCTCGCTTTGGTGATTGGAATCATATTTTTGAGTGGTACATTTTTTTATTATGAAAAATATGATTTTGTGCATTTTTTGGAAAATAATAACCAAAAGCGACAAATCACGCAAAGCTTACCATCCAAAGAAATTATAAAAATGATCAGCATTGGACATACAAATTCTTATGCGGATTTTTTGTGGCTTTCAATGATTCAGTATATTGGCAACAATCTCTCAAAATCGAATTATACAAATTTTTCACTCAAACTTATTGATAGCCTCACTGATATTTCACCAAAATTTATCACGGCATACGAGTGGGCTTTATTACTCATGCCTATACCCCAAAACAATAACCTAATATACACAGAAGAGCAAAAAGAAAATCTGATATTTCCATTAGAAATCGCAAAAAAAGGTATTCAAAATAATTGTGATCTGCAAAAAGTTCAATACATAGCCCAGTATCCTATCAGCAATTTTGAAAAACTACTTCAAGACGAACAATACCAAAACCCATGCACATCATGAATGCTTGCTTATTATATTGCATTTTATGGATGACAACTAATGTGATACAATAATGTTGCAGAAGAGTTTTACAAAATCGCCTCCATGCATGATGACGTGCCGGAAGTCAGTAAAATTCTCGCAATCATTGCAAGTCAGCCGAAAGATAATCCAAAAACTATTGCGCAAAATTTTTGATTTATGGCACTCAGTGGCTACGATACAGAGCCCTATAAGTGCCTGGAACTTTCAAGTAAGGTTTTAGAAATTCTACAACATTCATCCATTACAAATCAAAATATTCTAGAAATCGAAGAATCTGAAAAAAACCTCATTAATCCAGAATGATCTGAATCAATATGAAAACAAACTTGTCATAGTATGCTTGAAAGAGCTATTAAATATACGTATTTATCGTTTTTTCAAGAAAAATCTGAACAATTTCCAGAAATTACCAATATTGATGAATTATTATCAAAAATTAGATTGCACCACATTCCAGTAACTCAATGACAAGAAAATATGTCGCTTCGAAAAGTGAATAACTATTGGGAATATTATGAAAAAGAGAAATAAAAAAACTCCAAATTGGAGTTTTTTTATGGAGTTGTTTTACAGCCAGATCCTGCGAGATTTTTATAACGAGCGGAAAGTGTAGTATCTTTGATAATCTGAGCAACCGCATAAGCATCACAATAAATTCGTGCATCCGCAAGCTTTTCTGCTTCCATTTTTTTGATAACATCCATAGTTTGTTGATATTTTCCTTGAGCAAAATATGATCGATATCGGTGAAAGTAAATCATATATGTCGCTGGATTATTTTTCAGATATTCATCAGAAATTGAGAATACTTGTGCAAAATTTTTCGCAAGATACGCATCGCGCATCTTTTTTTCCACTTCAACAGCGGCACTATTATTTGCGTTTGCATTGTTTGTTGGTGCCGAAGTATTATTTTGTGGAGTTTCAGGAGTTTGAGTTTGTGTCAATGGTGAGGTATTCATTACAGCACTTTCATATACACGAATTCGCTCTGCCGTTGGGAAAGGATTATTTCCGCGACGAGTCACATAGTGTTTTGTATTCGTATCATACTCAAAGAAACCGATCAATTTACGCTTAAAAGTTGTTTTATCAAACTCATACAAAAGCTTGGCATTATATGCACCTTCTGGTGTTCCATCACCATAAATAATATCCGCAAATGCATTATTTTCTGCTTCATTTTTAACGAATTCATACATTCCAATACGAGCATTTGCCGGCATTCCATAAGCCTCACGAATTGCTGGCCAATCAAGACGAATCTGATTGATAAAGCCTTTTTGCAGTTCTGTAGAGCCAGGATTGGTAGCATTAGCCGTATTCGTTGACGGAACATTTGTAGATCCAGTCGCCGCTACATTCTTTTGGAAATCAGCCAAAGGAATTTGAATATTGTGCTGAGCCATAGCTTCGCGAAGCATTTTATTTTCACCTTCAAGAGCCTGAATGCGTTCAGAATATTGATTGAGCAATTCTTGCATTTTTTTCACCAACTCTGTTGGGCTCGATGTAACCTGTGCAATCGCAGAAAATGGCATCGCCACACAAAGCGACAAAACTCCAATTTTTGTAATGAGGGATGTATTTTTCATAGACAGAAAGTTATATGAACACTATATTCAACTATCGCGAGAAATCAAGGTTTTTATCGGCTCATAAGTCTTGCGATGTAAGAAATTTATGCCATAATTAAGAATTGCCTCATGATGTGATTTCGTTCCATATCATTTATTCTTTGCAAAATTATATGCAGGAAAATCCTCAGAAAACCCCTTCATAATAGAATCTCTTGTCACTTTGGCAAGAATAGATGCCGCGGAAATAATTTTTTCGGAAGCATCGCCACCAATGAGAAACTGAATCTCGATTTTTGGTCTTAAAAAAGTATTTTGGGAAGAAATTTTTGGAAAAAATGGCTCTTGATTTGCCTCTGGATTTTTTCGAGATTTTTTGCGAGCGAAAAAATATTCACAAACATACTTTTCTTCCAATTCCTCAAATCGAAAATTATCAGAGCCATCAATCAAAACACAAATTTTTGACTCGTCAATATTTGTTTCTTGATTTTGTGTCAAAAATTTTTCCAAAATATTTGCAATAATTTCACACATCGCCCGTCTATTTGTCTCACGAATCCCCTTTTCATCAATAATTTCCGCAGATTTTTCAATAATACAAAAGTCCAGTTTTTCAGCATTTTTCAGATTTTGTAATTCGTTAAAAATTTTCTCGCGATTTTTTTCAGAAAGTTTTTTGGAATCATTCAACAAGGCAATTTCTGATAAAATTTTTGCATCAAAAAGCGCTAAACCAGCAACCACAAGTGGGCCAGCCCAAGGTCCACGACCAGCCTCATCGATGCCAATAAATAGTGTATTCATGGGCTTAAAATGCTGATTTTTAAAAATAAGTCAAGGAAAAATATTTTGTGATTTTGATTTTTTGAAAAATTTTTATATAATAATGGCGCTTTCAAAAGGAAGAAAGGTATATGCGTATTTCTTCGGAAATATGAGGAAAGTCTGGACATCATCCGAAAGGAGAAAAGCTAACGGCTTTGGTCCGAAAAAATATCAAAAATTTCGGATACGGAAAGTGCCACAGAGACAATACTAGTCGCAAGACGAAAGGTGAAAAGTCATTTTGTGTACTGAGGTTAACTCTCAAAAAATTTTTTTGAAAAGAGCCAAAAGTGCGATAAATGAGCCATTGGCGGGTAAACCCTCTCTGATGCAAGAGGAATGGTATTTTTGTGCATAATATTTTCGGAATAGTGAACAAAAATATACCTCGCTTGAGGTTTTGGGCGACCAAAATCCTAGATAGATATATACCGAAATACAGAATCCGGCTTATTATCAACTTTTTGAAAGCATTTTTTATTTTTTTGATATGACAAAAAATTTGCCAAATATTGTGCTGATGGGAATTCAAGGCTCTGGGAAAGGTACTCAGGCCAGAAAAATTGCCGAAAAATTTGGATACACAATTTTTGATACTGGTGCGGAGCTGCGAAAAATCGCAACAACCGATACGGATCTTGGAAAAAAAGTCAATGAAATTATTGTGGCTGGAAATTATGTTCCATCAGAATATATTAGAGATACTATTGAGTATTTTGTTAATAATCATAAAAATATTCCAGTGCTTTTTGATGGCCCCATTCGTTCTGATGAGCAAGATCGTGTGATTCGTCCAATTCTTGGAAAATTTGTTGTGATTGAACTTGAACTTGATAAAAATATTGCTATTGATCGACTGTTACATAGGCGCATTGATCCAGAAACTGGCGAAACATTTCCGGAAAGTTTTGAATGAAATATCAATCCAAAAACTGGAAATCTTCTCACAACACGAAAAGATGACAATCAAGAAGCAATCGAAAAGCGAATTTCTTGGTCACTAAATGAAAGCCTTCCTCTTATTGAAAAATGGAAAAATGACGGACATATTGTGCAGACAATCAATGCAAATCAACCAATTGAAAAGGTTTTTGAAGAAATTTCAAATTTTATTTTAACATTTTAAAAATATGACAAATATCGTACTTGTTGGAATTCAGGGTTCTGGAAAAGGAACGCAAGCACGCAAAATTCTTGATAAAAATCCCAATTTTCATTTTTTTGAAATGGGTCAGCGATTGCGTGATTTTTCAAAATTAGAAGGAGAAAAGCCTCAGATTGTAAAAAAGTGTCTCGAAGAAGGTTTATTGGTACCGATGGACTTGATTGAATCAATGCTGGTGCACTATCACGATACTTACAAGGACGAAACAATCGTATTTGATGGAATTCCTCGATCACTTGAACAACTTGAACTTTTTGAAAAAGTATTTGATGATTATTTTGTTATCTTTCTTGATCTTGAAAAAGAGATTGCAGTGGAGCGCCTAGCAAATCGTCGCATTGATCCAAGCAATGGCATGAGCTTCCCAGCTGATTTTGTGGGTGATTATTCGCCTTTTACTGGAACCAAACTTATAACGCGCGATGATGACAATGAAGAGGCCGTTTTGAAACGAATTGAAGGTTTTTATCGAAACACGCTTCCTCTTTTGGCTGAATGGGCGGCGCGTGGCAAGCGAGTGTATCGCATTGATGCAAGTCGTTCAATTGAGGAAGTCTGGGAGACAATTAATGTGATTGTTTCAGCTTATTAATCATCCCCTTTTGGGGATTTTTTGTGTATGAATATTTATATCCACATCCCTTTTTGTCAACAAAAATGCACCTATTGTAAATTCGCGATTACGCCAGTTTTTGACGATTACAAGAAGAAAAAATACCTACATTTTCTCGAAAATGAAATCAAAAATACGTTAGTTCAAAAAAATATCAAAAAAGTGAATACTATTTATTTTGGTGGCGGAACGCCCTCAATCTTAAGTGCTGATGAAATCAAAAAAATATTAGAATTATTCCCAGGATGAGCACAGGAAATTTCCTTTGAATCCAATCCAGAAGATCTTTCAGAAAATTTTTTAGAACAAATATTTTCACTGTGAATAAGTCGTTTATCAATAGGCATTCAATCTCTTAATCCAAAAACACTTGAGTCTGTTGAGCGCGGTAGTACAGAATCTATATTTTCAGCATTAGAATCACTTCAAAATTTTAAAGTATGAAAATTCATACTTTTCTGAAATAAAAAAATTTCTATAAATCTAGACTTTATTTTGGGTCTTCCATATACAAAAAAATGAGAAATTTTTGAACACATCAAATATTTACACGAAAAATACCCATTTATTACGCACACGAGTGTCTATTTTCTGGAAAAGTGACTCTATCCAAAAAATTGGCAAAAATTAAGCATTTCCGAAATGGAAATGACCGCCGAATATGCTAAAATTTGTGATTTTTTTAAGAAAAAATGATGGAATCATTACGAAATTTCCAATTTTTCCGCTCCATGATTTGAGTGCCAACACAATCAATGATACTGGAATCATATCAACACACTCGGTTTTTGACTTTCAGCAAGCGGATTTGAAAAAATTTCTGAGTGAAAATTTGTAGGAAAAAGAAAAACAAATGCTCTCTCTTTTTCTGCTTATTATAAATGAAAAATGGCTGAAGAGGAGTATATCGATGAAGAGCAAATCGAGTTCGAAAAACTTCTTTTTGGAATGCGAACGAATGGATACTTCGTTAATCCAAGAATCCCTATTGTTTCTGAAGAAAAAGTTCAGCGTTTTTTGGAGCAAAAATTTCTCGAAGGAACGATACAAAAATTTCGCGTAACACAAAAATGAATACCAATTATTGATAGAATTATAGACGATATTATTCTCTAAAAATCTCTTGACTTTTTTCTTTTTTTCGTATACTGAGAGCAAATTATTGTCCCCTTTGGGGATTTTAAAATGGTTTGACAAATCGGTTTTATCCAAAATTGTCATAATTTTTCTTATTTCATTTTTATGTTTAAATTTATTTCAGACGCTTTTCGTGAAATCAGTCATGTAGTTTGGCCTACACCAAAGGAAACTCGCACATATATGAACTATATTGTGATGACAATTATTGCGATGACAATTTTCTTGGCAATTGCAGGATATGCATTCCGAACTGGTTTACAATTCACAAAGCATGTTGTTAATCCGGCTGGACAACTTCAAACTGAAGTTATTCAGGAAGAACAAAAAGCAAATGCTGAAGCTGCCCTCAATGAAGAATACAAAAAATTTGGCATTGAAAACAATACATCATCAGGAGTGACAGCTGAAACAGATCTAACATCAACAGAAAATCCTGAAACTCAAGAAGGAGCAACGACTACCGGAACCCTTCAGCTTCCTTCTGAAATTGAAGAAACTCAGTCAGGAAGCGCTCAATAATCCATTCTTTAATTTTGTAATTTTTTAAAAATGTTTGATTTTGGAAAAAAACCAGAGGGAGAATGGTATGTAATTCGTGTTGTTTCTGGAACGGAAGAAAATGTTCGCCAATCGCTCATGCAACGCCGTGAAGCATTCGGATTGGAAGAATACATTTTGGAAGTTTTTGTTCCAACACACGATAGTGTTTCTGTTCGTTCTGGTGGAAAAAAAGTAAAACGCAAAAAAAATATTTTCCCAGGATATATTTTGGTTCGTATGATTGTGACGAACGAATCTTGGTATATCGTGCGTAACACACCGAATGTCACGGGATTTTTGGGGGCTGGAACAGTTCCAGTACCAGTAAGCGGCGAAGAACTGGAACAACTCAAGGGTATTTTGGAAGAAAAAAGTGAGGAAATTGGCACTGATATTCAGGTTGGAGAACTTGCCATTATCAATAATGGACCATTTGAAGGAAGTGAAGGAAAAATTTTGGAAATCAATTCTACAAAAGGTTCAGCAAAGATCAGGGTCAATCTCCTCTGACGAGATACTCCAGTAGAAGTTGAATTTGCAAGCATTACTCGAATCAAATAATTATTCTTTATGAGAATTATTCTAATCATCCTTTCGTTGACGGCACTCGTTTTTGTGGGGTGGCTCGCTACCAATATTGCTGGAAAAGCTTGAGATAATTCCCTGAATTGAACAAGCCAAAATCAAAATTCTCAAAATTTTAGTAATGATCTGACAATTGAACAACTCAAACATCAGCTCAAAACTGAGCAAGAATTATCTGAAATCAAAGCCCAACTTGCTCAACTTACTGGAACAAACACAGCGACAACAACCCAAGAAAATACCACAACAACGACAAATTCTGGAGAAATAATTCCAGTTTCTGCAAAATTCTTAGGAAAAATTCTCCCAACGATTGAATTAACAAAAACAGAAAATAACGGAATTTTTGATTTACATACATTCGATAATACTGCTTACACAACTTATTCTGATGAAAAATTTGGAATGACAGTCGTGGCTTCACTTCTTCCGTATCAAACTTTTCTCAAAAATTTCCAGGCGCTTGATCCAAATGTATACACTGTAAATACGGAAACACCCTTTCCTTTTGATAGTTTTTATGTAAACCCAAAAACTAGTGACACTTTGGTTCGAATAGTGATGAAAGTAGAAGTTCAAACGCTTCTCATCACTCTTCCAAAAAGTAAATTCAATACTTTTAAAGAACTCATTCTCAAAGAAAAATCTTAATTTTATTATATGGCTGACCACAAAATTCTCCTTTCCCAGAGCGGACTTCTTGAACTTCAAGAAGAGCTACAACTGCTTAAAACCGAAAAACGCCAGGAAATTGCCGACAAGCTTAAAGAAGCAATTTCATTTGGTGATCTTTCAGAAAATGCTGAATATGCCGCTGCTCGTGAAGAACAAGCACATATTGAAGGCCGAATCAGTGAGCTCGAAGAAATGCTCAAACCAGGAAATTACGAAATTATTGACGAGAAAAAAAGTCGTAAAGCAGGTATCAATATCGGAGCAACGGTAACTGTTCAAGAAAATAAAGCGAACGAAGAGCCTCGTACCTATAAAATTGTTGGTTCTCAAGAAGCATCTATTTTGGAGAATAAAATTAGTAATGAATCTCCGCTTGGAATGGCTATTCTTGGGCGAAATGTGGGTGATACTATCAGTGTTGTTCCACCAAGCGGTGAAGTAACTGAATATACAATTGTTTCAGTTGCATAATTTACTCCTATCTAGTACTGATGCATATTTATAACGGTTTTTTTCACGAACACATTCTCGTAGTACCAATCATTTCTCTCGGAATTGCAACCATTCTCAAAGGTATTTTTCATATGGTTGCAGGACGATTTTCTGTTGCAAAAATGCTCGGAAGTGGCGGCATGCCGAGCGCTCATTCCACTTTTGTAATTTCTCTTTTGACAGCAATTGGAATTAAAGACGGGATTTATAGTGACCTTTTTGCAGTATGTTTGGTACTCTCAATTATCGTGATTTATGACGCGATGAACATTCGCTATCAGTCAGGATTACACGCCAAAGCGATCAATAAAATCAATTCGCACGAGTCACATTCACTCAATGAATCACTTGGGCATACACCATTAGAAGCTTTTGCTGGTGGAATTGTAGGACTCGCCTCAGCTGCTATTATTATGTTTATCTAATAATCTCTCGAACGAGAGATTTTATCTTTATTATCAGATGTTTTCTATTCATGATGAAGCGAAAGTTATCGAGCTTCTAGAACAAAATTGACAAAAAAAATTTCGTTACGCACAAATCGAAAATGCAGTGTACAAAAATGCTGCCAAAAATTTTGATGAAATCGAAACGCTTCCGAAAGAAATTCGCACACTTTTGAAGGAAAATTGTTTTTTTTACTCTCTCAAATTACATTCCGCGATTACAAGCGACGATGGACAAACAACAAAATTTCTTTTCAATACGCACGACGGAAATATGATAGAATCAGTAATTATGCGCCATCTTTCAGGACGAACGACGCTTTGCGTATCCTGTCAGGCAGGTTGTCCGATGGCGTGTACTTTTTGTGCAACTGGAAAACTTGGACTTCTTCGAAATCTAGAATTCTATGAAATCGTGGAACAAGTGATGTACGCCAATGAATTTTTGGAACCAGAAGATAAAAAAATTCGAAATATTGTATATATGGGGATGGGTGAGCCTTTTTTGAACTACGAAAATGTTAAAAAATCAATTTTGATAGCGAGCGCACAAAAAAAATTGGATCTCTCGAATCGTCGCATTACCATTTCAAGTTGTGGAGTAGTTCCTGGAATCGAAAAACTTGGGAACGATTTTCCTCAAATTTCTCTCGCGATTTCGTTGCACGCACCAAATGATGAGGCCCGAAAAAAAATCATGCCTGTTGATCATACATATCCGATTGATACCCTTATGAAAGCACTTGATGAATATGTCACAAAAACAAACAAGCGAATTTTTTATGAATATATCATGATTGCTGGAGTAACGGATCGAATCGAGTATGCTCACGAACTCGCAAAACTTCTCAAAAATCGTCTTGCGCACGTGAATTTTATTCCATATAATCCTGGCGAAGGAATTATGGGAAATAATTATCAGCCGACGAGCAAAATTATTATGAAAAAATTTCAAAAAACGCTTGAAGAACACGGAATTCCTTCCACAATTCGCCACACAATGGGTGATGATATCGATGCTGCTTGTGGTCAGCTTGCACTCAAAGAAGAAGGAAAATCTCTCGCCACAAAAGAAGGAAAGTCTATGAAATCCCTTGTAGAAAAGCATTGGAAAAAATAATTTTGATTTTTTGAACAAATTTGGTATACTTTTGGAAATTAATTTTTGATATGCAGAATTCAGCAGATAGTATTATTCAAAAAATTGAAAATCACAAAAGCGCAGGAAATTATGATGCGGCTCTCACCGAAACTCTCGAATGACTCAAAAAATATGTTGATGATTATCGGTTTTATGAGGAGTTGGCGGATATTTATTTGTATCAAGAAAATCTCGAAAAAGCAGAGGAAGTCATTCATTATGCGCGAGAATTACACCCAGAGTCAGGCACTGGGATTTATTTACAAGGATATATTTTCTTGGAAAAATGAGATTATGAACAAGCTCTCGAAACGCTTGAACAAGCCAATATTCTATTTCCCAATAATGCCGAAATTATCAGAAGTATCGGTTGGTGTAATGTCATGATTGGTAATATGCAAAAAGGAATTGCCCTTTTGCGACGCGCGCATGGACTAGCGCCAGACGATGAAAGCATTCATCAATATTTGACGACAGCACTTTTGCTTTACGAAGAACAAAATTCTACACAATTAACCAAATAATATGTTTACAATTCCCGTTGGTGACCTCATCAATAGTTATGATGGAGATTCGAAAATTTTTTCATTTGATGGAGAGGTTTTTGATGGATTTTATGAAGATTTAAAATTTCTCAAGCCGCTTCTTTTTACGATCAAATTGATTGTTATCGAAGATGGCATTCATGGAATTTTTACTAATTTTTCGACCGAAGTTTCGTACGAAAATAAAAAAACGGGAATTTCAATTCCTGAATTTGAGCGCATCTGGAAGACGCAAATTGACCCGCTTGATGGTGATGATATTAATCTTGTCAACACCAAAAATATGACCATTGACCTCAAAAACGTGATTCGTGAGGAAATTATTATGGCTTTTCATTCACAAAATTTGTAACAAAAAATTCCTATTTTTTTAGGAATTTTTTTATTTTGAGAAGCAACGAATAAATAGAAAATTTAAATGAAATGGGAAGCAAAAATTTTTTCGGCAATTTATGAATTTCACCACCGAGCTTTTGCTTAAACTGAGAAACTCCCATCAAAGGATCATCAGAATTATTAGGATCAGCCACTCCAAATAAATCATACATTTTTTTCCCATGATTTTTGGAAAATTTCATCGACTCCCAAAGCGTTAAATAACTACTCGCCAGCTTCCGTCCCTCTGGGTCGCTCGTCGAGGCGCCATAGTAATACAGCGCCGTATCATGAGAAAATGCAGAAATTGTCATCGCCAAATATTTTCCATTGATTTTCGAGGCAATCATAAAAACATCGTTTCAAAGTTCTTGTAAAAATGTTTTATAATATTCACGAGAATTATGCGCAAATGCGTCGCGGGTTGTCGTTTCATTGAGTAATTTCATCCACTCATTCAAAATTTCATCTGAAAAATTGGTAATAATTTCAATTTCTACTCATTTTTTTTCAGCATTCCGAATCGCGTAACGCCCTTTCTGGGGCATATCAGCAATAATTTTCTCAGCATCATCTGCAAGCGAAATAATTCGCGTAAAAGGCGTCAAAAATTTACGAGAAACCTCCTTGGAAGACATTTTTTGAAATTTAGAAATTTCTTCAATCGGCTCAATCTGAATAAAAATCACTCATTTTTTTTGTAAAAAATTTTTTAATGTATCAAAACACTTTCAAAAATCTTCGGCAATTTGGAAGTTTTTCACTCATAAAATAAATGCCCCAAAAAATCCAGCTCCAACCGAGCGAATTTCTACCAAAAAAAATGTAGAATCCGGATTTCCAAAATAAAAAACTTCCCTCGCCTGTCCAGATTTTGTCAAAATATTTTTCCATGCATCTGATTGCCAAAGGGAAAATTCAGGAATATTTTTTCCAGAAAAATCAAAAACATCATATTTCATATGAGAATTGTACCTATTTTTAAAAAAAATCAATAAAAAGTTGCAACTTTTGGGAAAAAGTGTTATAATGCCGGTGTAATTATTTTTCTGTTATGCTTACACATCTAGAAATCAAAACGGCAGCAACAAATACTGGTATCAAGATTTTCACATTTGATGGCGAATTAGATGAAACGAATGTGGATAATACTTTTCCGAGTATTATCGAAAATATCGGCGATTTTAATGGTGCTAAAACACTTTTTAATCTCGAAAAACTCAAATATCTCAACAGTAAATCCATTGGATATATTGCGGATATAGCCCAACGAACAGAGGATGGAAATGGGAAATTTGCCCTTTGTAATCTAACTCCAGAAGTCAATGACACGCTAGATCTCGTTGGTATTACTTCTATTTTGCCAGTGTTTAATTCCCAAGAAACCGCATTGATCGAGCTTTCAAAATAAAGCTTGACTTTTTTGTTTTTATCGTAAAATAAATATAAATAACAACTTTGCTTATGGCTCCAAAATCTGGTGTACAAATCCGTGTCAACCCTGATACGCCTCAGGAAAACAAAAATCTTCCACAAACCCCTGTAACTCCTGAAATGCAAGCAGAGCGCGCTCAGTTAGCAGCTCAAAATGAAGCCCAAAAAGAGCAAACAAAGGCTACAATTGGTGTGGAAATCGCAAATCTTCGTAAACAATTGGAATCGGAGCAGGATGCGAATAAAAAATTTGAGCTTCAGCGACAAATCATGCGTTTGGAGACTTTTTCGAATATTCAGGAATGAAAAAATATTTCAGACAAAAACCTCCAAAATGAAATTCGAAAAATTTTGGAATGAAAAAATACTGATACTTATCGCAATGTTGATCTGTTGACACTCAAATCAAAAGGCATTGATATCACCCCGCTCACGCTCGTATACAAAAATAAAACCGATACTGTTTCTACTGAAAAAATGTCTGAAAATGAAGAATTTGTGGTAAATTTTGGGGGAAATATGAGTTTGGCTCAAAAAACTGGTGCTGGTGATATTTTCCCAGCCACGGTACGACAAGTGGAAATTAACGGCGTAAAGGCAGAACGAGACAATAATCCTCGCCCAGGATATTACGATGCTAATGGCCGATATGTACCAATTTATGATGGTTATCAGGTGAAAATTTTAAAAATGGGAAATGCGACAAATGAGGATTCTGCGGCGATTCAGCAGCGCCTCACATATTCTGAAGAAGAATCACGTCAACAAGCCCTTTCCTTCAATGCGGAAGTTCAAATGAACCAAAAAGGTGCAGAAGTTTGGAATAATCCAGAATTTCAAAATCGTTTGCAAGCAATGTGTTCTCGCCTGAAAATCAATCCAGAACACCTAAAAGTTGTAATGCATAAAGAATCAGGAATTAACCCGCAGGCACATAATAGAAATTCTGGTGCTACTGGACTGATTCAATTTATGCCAAAAACTGCAAGAGGGTTATGAACTACTGTCGACGCACTCTATAACATGAGTGCATCACAACAATTAGAATATGTGGAAAAATATTACAGCCCATATGCCGGAAAACTTAACTCCCCTGCTGATCTGTATCTTGCAACATTCTACCCATATGCAATTGGGAAATCTCCTGATTTTGTGGTTGGAAGCCAAATCAGCTTAGCTGAAGCTCGGGAAATTGCACGACAAAATCCTGAAATTGCCAAGTTTTCGAACAATCCAAATGGCATTACAGTTGCAGCCTTCAATAACTATGTATACGCTTAAAAAAATCCCTCTTCGGGATTTTTTTAAAATAACGATTCTTGTAATTTGTCTACAGAAATGCTTGGATGTCAAATTTTATAGAGCTTTCATAAGATTTCCTTCGGTTCATATGATGCGAAAGAAATTTTTCCAGAAAAAATAGCTTCGATCAATTCTGAAACATCAATTTTTTTACTATCCAGCAAATATATTTCTCATTCAAAAGAAATATAAATTTTATTTATCAAATCAATCGATATTCCAATAGGATTAGGATTATTTTTTAAATTTTCAAGCAATTTTTGATATTGGGAAAAAGACTGAATATCAATAGTAGAAATTTCCTTTTTTTCTGGTATTATAACACGATCTGCTGGCAGAAGAGATTTAAATTCATATTTTTTTAGATTCTCGATATATTCTTCGGTCAGAATTTTTTCAGAAATATTACTAAAAATAATTTCAGGGATTTCTACATCGGTAATGATTTTCGTAAGTTGTTGTGATAAAAATGCCACATCTCGGCTATTTTGTAGTCATTCACGCATTTTAGGAGTAAGCGTGTCAAGATTTTTAAAAATACCATCCAGAGTATCAAATTTTGACAGCAAATCAATAGCTTTTTTGGGGCCAAATCCAGAAATCCCAGGAATATTATCAGAACTATCCCCCACGATCGCCAAATAATCACGAACTTTCTCTGGAGGGATTCAGAATTTTTCAATCACATCAGCTTGACGCATAAATTTTCGCTTCATGGCATCATAAATATGCACTTTTCCATCCTCTACAAATTGACATAAATCTTTATCTGATGAAATAATCACGACCTGATAATCGGAATTTTTATATTTCTCTGCAATTGTTCCCATAACATCATCTGCCTCATATCACTCTACGCCAATTACTTGAATTTTTGCGGATTCAAACAATGAAAAAACGCCTTCAATCTGGCAACGAAGATTGTCTGGCATTCTATCACGAGTACCCTTATATTCAGAAAAAATCTCTGACCGAAATGAGGCTCCCACATCCGTAGCAACCACAAGTTGTGAATCAGGATTTTCTTCAATCAAATTTTTTAAGAATTTCGCGACACCAAAAATAGCGTTTATTTGCATACCTGAGCGAGTATGCATTTCAGGAATAGCATAAAACATTCGATAAATCAGGTTGTATGCATCAATAACAAAAAGATTTTTTTTCATATCAATCAAATTAATCTTGTATAATGGAAAATCCCTGTCATTCCAGCATTTTTCGTAAAAATTTTCCTTCTAATTTTCCAGGTAAAAAATGCATATGCCAATGCTCTACACTTCTTCCGTCAGCAATATTTTCATGAAAATTTTCCCGTGTGAATGAAAAATAGAGTTTATCTCAGAAAAATTTTTCCATAAAATGATGAATTTCTCGCATCTCTATCCATTCATCAGGAGAAAATTCGGAAGCAAACTTGTGATGAGCTATAGGAACAACCATCAAGTGCTCATAGGTTCCAACATATGGATATTTATTATATACAATTCTCCATGATTTCCCTTCCCAAAGAATATAATCACGATCTAGCTGGGGTTCACAAAATGGGCATTGGTCTCGACCCAACATTCATTTTTGAATAATTTGGTCATATTCTTCTCTATTTTGCAGTTTTATCATAAAAATTATTGATAATATCACGAATCTGTTGAGCTACATCACCAGGATCTCGGTTTCCATTAATTCTAAAAAACCTCCCTTCAAGCATCTCTAATTGCGCACATTTTTCGTATCCGCGCTGCGTATCCAAATAAAATTGACGCCCCATTGTTTCCCATTTATCACCCCTAGCATCAAAAACTCTATTCATTGCAGTATCAATATTAGTATCAATATATAATACTATATCAGGTATCAAATCCTCAATAGCATCAGCATTTATAGACATCACTTTATCAAAGCCAAGTCTCTGAGCTTCACCCTGATATGCAAGCGAAGACAAAAAGCTACGATCAGACACAATAATACTGCCTGCATGCAATTCTGGAATCAATTTAGTATGAATCAACTGAGCACGAGACGCTGCATACAAATACGCATTTGTGAGCGGGTGCATAAAATCATCATCCCAGGTTTTTGCTTGAGCAAGAGTTCGAATATCTTGTGCAATTGGCGTCGATCCGGGTTCGTGTACCTGCAAAATCTTTTTCTCAGGAAATTTTTTCTGCAAAAATTCTACCAATTTTTTCGATTGTGTAGATTTTCAGGCTCAGGCAATGCCCTCAAAAACAATATACATAATATAAAAATTAAACAGCGATAGGAGCGGAAATGGCTGGGTACGGATCGTAATTTTCGAGTGTAAAATCAGAAAATTCAAATGCAAATAAATCTCGCTTTTCAGGGTTTAAAATCATACGAGGAAATGAACGAGGTACTCGAGTAAGCTGATCCTGAACTTGATTTATATGATTATTATAAATATGCACATCACCAAATGTGTGAATAAATTCTCAAGCCTCGAGTCCTGTACAATGTGCTATCATCATTGTCAAAAGCGCGTATGACGCAATATTGAACGGAACACCCAAAAACACATCAGCAGATCGTTGATAGAGCTGACATGACAACTTTCCATTCGCGACATAAAATTGAAACAATGTGTGGCATGGAGGTGGAGCACTATCCTTATCCTTAATAAGGGTTTCAATTTCTCCTACATTCCAACCAGAAACGATATTTCGACGAGAATATGGGTCATTTAAAATGGTATTTAAGGCGTTAGAAATCTGGTCTATAGAAATACCTTCTCGGGTATCCCAAGATCTCCATTGTTTTCAATAAACAGGGCCAAGATCTCCCCATTTTTGTGCGAATTCTGCATTATTTTTAATTTTTTCTACAAAACTAGCGAGCTCATCGTGCCATTCTGGTGAATATCGAGGAAATTTTTCTGATAAATTATTTTGTTTAATATATACCGAGAAAGCCCATTCATTCCATATTTTTACATCATTTTTTACCAAATAACGAATATTGGTATCGCCTGACAAAAACCAAATCAACTCATGAATAATCGCCTTTAAATACACTTTTTTGGTGGTCAGAAGTGGAAATCCCTCAGATAAATCAAATCGCATCTGATGGCCAAAAATTGACTTTGTTCCAATCCCTGTGCGATCAGATCGATCCACACCATTTGATAAAATTTTTTGAAGTAAATCCAAATATTGCTGTTCGCCAAAATTACCCATTTTTACGAATTAAAGAAATAAAGTAGCCATCGGAAAATTCTTGTCGTGAAATTTCTTCAAAATTCTGACGAAATTCATTCACAAAAATATTTCATGAAAAATCATTTTTTAGTAGTGTCAACTCGACTGAATCAATCAAATTTTTTTCAAAAAACTGATTATACAGAGAAGCACCACCGATTACAAAAATTTTTCGTTGTTCATTTTCCAGTGCACGAAGCATTTCAGAAATATCAGAAAAATATTCGATATTATCGATTTTTTCGCGCGTGAGAACAATATTTCGTCGACCAGGAAGTGGGCGAAATTTTTCTGGAATCGAAAAAAAAGTATTTCGCCCCATAATCACAACCTGACCAAGCGTCAGATTTTTAAAATGCACTAAATCCTCAGGAATGTGCCATGCAAGTTCATTGTCACGCCCGATTACGCGTTTTTCTGTCATGGCAAGAATTGCGGTAATTTTCATATTATTTTTTTCCAGTAGTACCAAATCCACCTCGGTCCGCATTTCCCATCGTATCAACAAATTCAATTATCGGTTTTTCAATTTTTACAAAAATTCCTTGCCCAATACGTTCACCCACAGGAATAGTTACTGATTCATTTCGCATATTGATAAATGGAAATTTGATTGTATCAGTATCGCCGCAATAATCATTATCAATAATTCCAACACTATTTACTTGCATTAAGCCATAATTTTTAAAAGTCGATGAACGCGGCGCTGTCATAAGCATAAAACCCTCAGGCGTTTCCACGACGGTTCCAGTCTCCACAAGGCCCCATTCGCCTGGGGCAAAAGTTTTCTCCTCAGAAGAATAAAAATCAAATGCACAAGCACCTGAAGTCTTATATTCTATGGGAAAATCGTGATTTTTTTTGATGCGAACTTTCATAAAAATTTTTTAAAAATAAAATCCTGCATAGTATACAGAATTTTTGTTTTTTTCCAATAAGAATTTATATTTTTTCCAATAAGAATTTTTGTTTTTTGATACAAAAATTTTTCTATTTTTCTTGATAACTTGTAAAATTATCTTCACCCTCGGCATAGCGTCCAACTTTTCGATAATCTTTCTCTGGACGTGCCGACATTTGCGCAAACAATAATTGAGCAATTTCCATTCCTGGTCGCAAAATAATAGGAATACTATTCATATTCGCGAGTTCAAATGTGATATTGAGGTAGTGTCCTGGATTGATCAATCCTGCAGTATTATGAACAATAAGCCCCAAACGAGCCAATGAAGATTTTCCAGAAAGTTGAATCAAAAATTTTTCTGAACCAAATTTTTCAAGACTCATCCCAAGAATAGTTGTCCCAGGATGCAACGTAAAAAATTCATCATCACGAAGTTCAATTTCGCGATATTCTGGTAAAATTTTTTTCACAGGATCAATCACGGGGCTTTTATAATCATCCACCACAAGAAATTTATTCCCCAAGCGAATGTCATAACTTGCCGGTTGCAAGCGCGAATTATCAAAATCGGTGATCAAAATATCGCCAGATTCGATATTTTTTTGAATGTCAATATCTGATAAAAACATATTTTATTTATGGATAGTAACCCCAGCCAAATAATATTGAATAATTTTTTTATAATCCCAACCCTGCTCTGCAAAGCGTGTCGCTCCAATTCAGGAAATTCCAACTCCATGTCCGGATTGTGTTTGATTCACGCCTGCTGGATCATCTACCGACTGCAAATAGGCGATATTTTCACAATTTTTTCCATTATTTTTTTGGCAATATTCGCTATACGAAAGCGTGCGACCAGCCGAACGAGAAAAATACCACGGCTTAATAATTTTATCATTATAAAAAATAACTTCTCAGGCAGTGGCATCTACCATTTTTGCAACATTTGGCGAACGAAGCTCATATCCAAGCCCCAAATAACGCTGAAACGAATTTGGATCGTCACTTCCATCGTAGCGATCTGTATTATATTTGCGATTTTCCTTTTGCATGTAAAAAGTCGCATAACCACGCGCCGCCACGGCAATTGTTTTAATTTTTTCAGGCAAATCCCCATTAGAAACTTCACCCAATCCTTTCAAATAATATTCCATCGGCAAATGATTGATAACTGCCAATTTTCCATTTTGGTTAAAAATTTCAATTGTATCACGGAAAATATTATCGTTATAGCGATTTTGCTTATCCCAATAAGGTTTTCTGGACCATGAATTAATCTCAATAGCACTCGATGCAAGCAAAAAATTGGTCACCTCAAAATTCTCGGATCCAATTTTTACTGCTATTTTTCCATTATTGGTTGGATGAATAGAAATTTTTTCTCCGCGAGAAATATTTTTGGTCTGATTATCAAGAAGCGCCTTTGCATCAGCATTTTCAAATGCTGATAATTCAATAAAATTCTGATTTTCTGGGTACGAAAGTTTTACACGAAATTTTTGGTCAGAATAATTATTTTGAGCCAAGCTTTGACGCATTTCGGAGGTAATATTTCTATTGATAGAAATATTGTTTTGCGTAATGTTTGGTGTAATTGTTGGCTGAATAGTTGGCTGTATTTTGAGTCCAAAATTTTCACCAAAAAGTCCAGATGAAGAGTTATTCTGAGGAATAGGAGTCGCTGGAGTTGGCACCACATTCTGTGTCATTGCAGGAGGATTATACCCCTGAGATAATTCTTTGCGCCAAGCAGGAAGTGAAGCGTAAATATTTTTTCCTGGACAATTGGTGATTCCAACATCTTTATGTCCCAAAAGTGCTGGTGTATATACAACCTGGATCGGATAACACGAAGATTGATTGCAAGTTTTAAAGCCCATAACCGTCGCATTCAGGTCAATATTATATTTTCGTGCAGCCATATCAATCGCAGTTTTGAGGCCAATTTCCTGGTTTGCATTCAAATATCCATGTTCATAATCCCCAAGCACAGAAATTCCTACAGAACCAATATTATTATAGGCTGCATGCGCGCCAACTACATAATCTCCACCGGCACGGCCCTCATAAATTCTCCCATTCTGACCGACAATATAGTTGTAACCGATATCTCCCCAACCGCGCGTAACGGCATGGTATGCGTAAATTGCGCGCAAAATCTCTTCATCAGAACGACCATCCAACCTATCAGCCGTATGATGAACAACTATTTTATTCACTTTTTGTACCTTCTGAATAGGCCAAACAAGTTCTTGTCCATTTTCTGTACGAATCATTTCTGTCGTAGTAAATTGGTTAGCAAGCTTTTCTCCAACAAATTTGTTGATATCAGCCAGTTTTTGTGCAGCCTTTTTTTGTTTTTCAGTTTTTGGTTTTGAAGCTTGAACAAGGTTCGCGTGCTTGATAGCAAGCTGTTTTGGGTGATTCGCATAGCGCAAAGTTTCATCAGCGCCCCATTGTGCACGAGAAATCACCATCGGATCAGCGATAGTTTCTAGTGGTGAAAAAGCTAATTTTTTACCTTCTGGAAGCGTATTGATAGCGTACAAAGTCAGGTTTTCAATATCATGAATTTTCTCGTGATTATACAAAATTTCAAAAGAGATTTTGTTAGAAAGCTTCGTAATAATCGGAAAAGAATAAAATTCTGAAGTTTCATCCGCATCTTCCAAATCCAGGCATTCTGAAAATTCCTCCCCAGAAACTAAAAATTTGGCACAAAGGCCCTCAGGATGAGAAAAATTGGATTCTACAAAATCCTTATCAAGCCCCAAGTACCAAGTATTTTTTGGTTTTTCAAGCGCTACCTCAAAAGTGTTTTCCGCGTTTTTTTGTGGGAAAATCTCTGAAATTTCCATATTATATTCGGGAACAATTTTGGCAAAAAATCCTAAAAAAATTGCTCCAATAAGCAAAAAACTCGCAAGCGAATAAGAAAAAATTTTTTTCATTTGACGAAAAGAAGAAAGAATGGTACAATTTAAAAAATATGTTTACATAATATGGCTTTTACTCCAGAAATCAAGAATTTTATCAAAAATACGATTATTTTTACGCTCATTTTTGCAGTTGTAATCCATTTTTCGTGGGAATATTTTTCATCACTTTCGGGTTCATCAGCGCAAGCCCATAATAATGCAAATTTTGAGAATGCAAATATCTCGTATGTTGGAAATTCCGCGACAGCGCTTTCTCTTCGTATTGGTGGAATTATTCCGCAAAAAAATACTAATTTGTCAAATAATTCTGTTGATAATATTATTTCGATTGCCGAAGTTCTCAATAATCCCGTTGCTGGACAGGAAAAACTCATTGCGTCAAATATGACAGCGATTACAGCTTATGCAAATATTCTCAAAACCGATATTGTCGCAATGCTAGATACAGCCGCAAATCGCCAAGCAAGCCTTGATAATCACATTTCTCTCCTCAAAAGTTATTATCTCAAAACACAGGAACGATTAAATATTATTGGAGAGCAAAAAACCGAAGTTCAAAGCCTCCTCTCCAATGCCACAAACGCACAAAATACCGCCAAAAATACGCTTCAAAACTCGTATAATGTATTTGAATATTCTGGTGTAAATAGTGCCATCAACGATTATTTGGATGCCAAAAATCTCGATTCTCGTATGAAAATTTACGCGATTTATTTGGATCGATTTGAAAAATCATATCTTGCCCTACAAAACAAAAATCGAAAAATTCTTGACGCGCTTATGAATAATCGCGAAGGAATAATCAGAAAAAGTATGGTGGTCATTCCTGATACGGGAACCGATATCATCAAAGAACTTGGCCTGATTCAGTCAGAAGCCGATTATAAAGCAAAACAAGCCCTTCAATAGGGTTTTTGTTTTTAGAAAAATTTTAAAAAATGCGTCATAAAAATATTTTAAAAAATGTCAATACAAAAAATGAAAAAACCAAAAAATACTTGCAAAAAAAATGAAAATATGATTTAATACATGTAATATTTTTCTCTTTATGTGAATTTTTAAGAAAACATTCAGTGTATTCGTGATGTTTGCAGTATTTGTAAGCGGATTTTTCGTGTCCACAAAAATGGAAACAAGCATCAACACGAGGGCGATAAATTCTGTTTTTTCGATGGAAGTACCAGCTGTTCAGGCGCAATCTACCACGAATAACGGAACACAGCAAACAGCAACGCAATGAAAAGACTCAAAAGGCACATGAGCCACAGATCAGGCTGCAGATTCATTCAACAAAAGTATGAATAATGTGGTGGTGATTCTCAATACAGCGCTTGCAGTGATTACTATGCTCGTTTCCCCGATTATCATGTTTGCAGGATGGCTTATGTCGCCAGACTGGGTTACAGGTGATATGTTTGGACTTCGGGATAAAATGTATCAACTTTGGATCACTGTTTCTAATATTCTCTATTTCGTCTATGCGATTCTACTAATCATCATAGCGATTGCCACAATTTTTAATGTCGAAAAATATTCCTACAAAGCCTTGTTGCCGCGACTTTTTCTAGGGATTATTTTAATTCCCTTCACTTGGTGGTTTGTACAATTCGTGATTTCAACAGCAACAGTCGTGACTGCAACAGTGTTGCAAATCCCAGGAACGATGATGAGCAAACTCCAGAATCCTGAAACAGAAACTTTTTGGACAAAAAATAATATACCAAAGTATGTCAAAGCATCCGAGATTTTCAACAGTGCAAGTAGCGTGGATTGTGACAAAACCCCCGATCAGTGTACGAGTGTTAAAAAAATTATGGAAAGCGGAAGTGGGATTTATAGTCCAATGCTCGTCTATGCATACGGAATTTTTAAAGTTCAGGATGTTAAAAAAATTCAAAATATCAATTCTTGAGTAGATATCGTAAATACCGTTTGACAGCTAGTAAATGGCCTTATTTTCTCGGTAGTAATGTTTTTGGTATTTGGAATACTCACGATTGCACTTGTCTATATTCTCTTCACTCGTGCCATCAAAATGTGGATGTATGCAATTTTTGCACCAATTTTTACAGCAAAAATTGTCTTCACAGAATGGAAATCAGACGAAGCACAAACATTTGATGTTTGACAATTTATCGGTCTGGCTTTTGTGCCAGCTATAATCGGTCTTGCACTCTCTTTTGGACTTATTGTCGTGAGTACTATTCAGGATGGACTCAGTGGTCAGGCTGGAGGGGCGAATTGTAATATGGAGAGTAAAGATGGATGTACGCTCCTCACTATTATGGGGAACCCAAAAAATACCATTACTCAAAGAATTGAGCCTGCGAAAACGAATGAAAATAATAAAACCTCAACAGGGTCTGGTGGTAAAATTTCTATTACAACAGTACGATTTGGTGAAGTAAGTATTGATTTTGAAGGAAAAGTTGGACCAGGGTCTCCAACGACAGTAAATACAAACAGCTGATTCCTTGGTGGATTTGGAACCGTCATTGTACAATTCATCGCGTTAATATTCATCTGGGTGGCGTTCATGGCGGCCGCATCAGTAAATAAATGAATTGAAACAATTCTCGAACCATTCAAAAGTTTTGGCAAACAAATGAAAACAATGGCTGGAAGCTCAATTAAAATGGTTCCTCTCCCTGGCGTTGGGACAGTTGGTGGTCTTCAAAAGCTAGGGTATAGCCTAGATAGTGCGATGACTGCAAGTATTGCTGAAAAATATAATAAAAGTACCGCAGGAACACTCTTTGCAAATTCTTCCAATAACCCAAATAGTAGCAGTCCGAATCATACAAACAATATTAGTAATCAAATTAATGTTAAAGTGGATCAGATTGATAATGGTCGTGCTCTGGCGGGAACCAGTCATACGGTGCTACGAGGCGAAGCTGACAGATTAATGAATACTGCATATAATTCAGCAAATAGTAATAATCTACAAGGTGCTCAAGATGCTATCGGAAGCCTTGCCAAAACACTATTGGATACCGCTAATGTTAATGGTCGATTTGATGAAAGAGTTCTCAGAGAAGCTATTCATCGTGCAGGTCTTAATAAAACAAAACTCGGATGGTCTATATATCAGGCTGGAAAAAATGGTCAAGGCAGCAATCAGGTGATACAAGACATGGGAGCAGATATAGACAAATTGAAGACAGAATTAACTACTTTGCATACCAAACAACAACGCGCACCTAATGATTTAAATGCCGCATATACTGAAAATATCCATGCAGCCTAAAAAATAAAACCCAATTGGGTTTTATTTTTATTTATGAAAATTGGAAATATGTACCACATCAAGAATTTCGTTGAGCTCATTAAAAATCGGCGTGCCGCTATCACCTGATTGTACTGACAAATCAGTCAAGATACGCGCGCGAAACGAAAAATTTTTTCCATTTTCAAAAAATCCTGCAACCATCACATCAGTCGCAATAATTTTTCATTCCAATTTTATTTTTTTCCCATCACGCTCGACAAAAGCAAAAATTTTTTCGCCAATAATTCCCTTTTTCAAAAAATTTTCAGGAATTTTTTCCGCCAAATTTTTTCCGAAAAATGCAATATCTTCGTTCAAGTTTTTTTCGAGAATTGTGTATTTTTCGTTATTTATCAAATATTGTAAATTCTCATCATTCAGAGAATGAGCGCTCGTGAGAATAAGATTCTCAGAAATTTTATACCCCATGCTCTGAGAGAAAATTTTTCCATTATTTTTTCAAAGAATTTTGACAATATTAGCTTCTTCAAGAATAGTATTACCAGTATTTTTAGTAGTACAAGAAATGCTAAAAAATCCAAAAAAAATCACAAAAATGCTCCAAAAAATTTTTTTCATATCCATATTGTAGGCAAGTTTATAAAAAGTAAAGTTGATTTTTGAAAAAAATATATATAATTGACTCGTTTACTTTTTTATTATTTTTTTATGTCTGTTTTTAAAGAATTTAAGGCTTTTGCCATGAAAGGGAACGTGATTGACCTCGCTGTCGGTGTGATTATCGGTGCTGCGTTCGGTAAAATCGTTACTTCTGTTGTGGAAGATCTCGTGATGCCAACGCTTGGTTGGCTGATTGGTGATATCGATTTTTCAAATATGTACTATGTTTTTCCTGGTTCAAAGGCACAATATGGACTCGCTCTTGCTGACGCAAAAACTCAAGGAGCAGTGCTTGCATACGGAAATTTCATCACAATTACACTTAATTTCCTCATCGTTGCGGTTGCGATTTTCATCGTTGTAAAAGCAATCAACAAGGCAAAATCACAATTTGAAAAAGAAGAAGTAAAAGTTGAGGAAGCTCCAAAAGGTCCAACTCAAGAAGAACTTCTTGCTGAAATCCGTGATCTTTTGAAAAAATAAAAATTCCCGATTTCGGGATTTTTTATTGCGAAAAAAATTTTTTCTCTATAATATTTTTATGCAAAAAAATATTATTTACATTTTTGGTAACAATAGCGCTCTGATAGAGGAAGACAAAAATAATTTAGTGCGAATTTTTCGTGAAAAATATGGCACTGAAAGTGTGGAAATCTGTCCACTTGGTGATGGCGAAAATTTTCAAATATATCACGACAAAATCATGAGCGTGGGACTTTTTGAGAGTATGAGAATGTTTGTTTTTTCTGGTGGACGAGAGAAAAAATCTCGTTCCAAAAAGGAAAATAATGGATTTGAAATGATTCTTGAAAAAATTCTTCCAAATCTGAATGAAAGTGATTTTTTGCTTTTTTATAATCTGGGCGCGGGCGAGGAAAATCTCAAAAAATGGCTTGAAAAAAATGCTACACCACGTAAACGCAATATGTCATGGATAGCTTCAGAATGGGCAAAAAAATTTGAACTTCCAGAAAATATTACCAAAAAAATTCTTTTGCGATATCAAAATGCAGAAAAATTGCGCGATACGGGCGATAACAATCCCCTACTTGGTCATGCAATTAGCGCGACCATGGAGCACATTAGTATTCTTCATCAAAATGGTGAAAATATCAACGATGCTATCATTGCACAATTTTCTCATGAATATTCAGGCGATAAAAATTTTTCACTTGTAGACGCAATTCTCACGGAAAATATTCCCAAATCACTAGAACTTCGAAAAAAAATCAGCGAAAACCTCACCAGCCCAGCTGAAGTCAATATTTCCTTGAGCTCACTCATTGGAATTTTACGAAAAAATGCGTACATATTGAGACTTCGTGATCTTGGCGCAACTCAATCACAAATTATTGAAAAACTCCCATGAATCAGTAGTTTCATGGTTGAAAAAGCGCTAAAAAGCCCGATAAAATCCGAAAAATTCTGAAAATTTTTTCAAAAAATTGAAAACATCAATATCGCTTACAGAAGCGGAAAATGAATGAAAAAAAATGTATTATGACAACTTTTGGAAATTGATACAGCCATTTTATCATTGAAAAAATAATTTTTTCTGTATAATATCAACACTTTTATTTTTTGTAGAACTTTTATGAAAAAAATTCTCCTTCTTATCGCATCACTTTTTTTGGTGACAGCTTGTGGACAACAAGCAGCAGAAACAGAAACACAAACTGGAACGACCGATCAGACTGAAACTCAGACTGGAACAACAACGGGCGTTGGAACTGGCGCTGCTATCGAAAATGGTAGCCAAACAAGCCTATATTATATTTTGCGTGATACTGATGAAAATGGTGAAATCATCGATGGAAATATGGACGCAGAAGGTAAACCAACTGGAACGCCTTTCACAATTACTGTAGGAGCTACTCCTGTAGTAGCTGGATTTGAAAAAGCACTTATTGGTATGCGCGCTGGTGAGACAAAAACAGTAAGCGTAGCACCAGAAGATGGATATGGAACAGGAAATATTACTCGTGAAGCATACTACGAAGATATTGCGCCTGTATTCTCTACTACACAAGAAAAAAGCCTTCTTGAAGGGAAAGTTACTCGCGAAATGAATATTGCCGATATTCAGCCAGATTTTATCAAACAGTATGTTGATGGAAAAAAAACGGGTGACACTATCACTGAAGAAGAAGGAACAGTAGTAAAACTCGTTTCTCGTACAGATTCAACGATTACCTTCGAATTCCACAATACATCAAGCCCATTTTATAACAAAAAATTGGCGGTAGGCTCTTCAGAAACAACAAATGGAATTACTTTTAAAGTAACAAAAATTGATGGTGACAAGGTTACTCTCGAAGTGACAAATACAAATTCTCCTTTCACTGGAAAAGATTTTGTCGTTGGTGCTACTGCTGAAACTGAAGTAAATGGACAAAAAAGAACTTATAAAATTCTCGCTATCAATGAAGCGAGCGAACAAAAAACAGTGACTCTCGAAGAAACAAACACAAATCCTCTTGCCAATAAGACACTTCACTTTACTATCAAGGTTGATTCAGTAACCCCTCCGACAACCCCTTCTGTCTTCAATACAATTGAGACGACTGAATCAACAGAAGTATCAACTGGTACAACTACTAACTAATTTTCGATGGAAATCCATATTGTCTCACTTTTTCCTGAAAGTGTACGATGATATCTCGATTCAAGTATTATGAAACAAGCCCAAGAAAAAGGGCTTTTTCGCTACTATCTTCATAACCTAACAGATTGGAGTGTCAAAAATACGCGTCGTGTTGACGATAGGCCATATGGTGGGTGAGCTGGGACAATTATCACGATTGAGCCGATGACAAATTGTTTTCGTGCATTATTTGAAAAATACGGAGAAATGCCAATTTTTTTCATGTCACCAAAAGGAAAAATTCTTGAACAACAAGATTTTGAAAATTTCTCCACAATGCAAAAAATGATTATTTTGTGTGGACATTATGAAGGCATTGATGAGAGAATTTTTGAACTTTTTCCGATTACAGAAATTTCAATTGGAAAATACGTAATTTCGAGTGGCGAGCTGGCAAGTATGGTTTTTGTGGATGGCATTGTTCGGCTCGTAGATGGCGTGCTCTCGAAAGAGTCACTCGAAGAAGAAAGTTTTAGCACAAATTTGTGAGGAAAAAAAGAGTATCCTCAATATTCTCGTCCACAAATTTTTGAGTGATTTTCTGTGCCAGAAGTTTTATTATCATGAAATCATCGTGCAATTCAAGATTGGAAGAAACACAAATCCACCTCCTAAGGAAGTGGATAATTTTTTCCATTAATTTGCATTTGTTTTTTGGCGATTTGCATCATTGCAACTGTTATTACTCCCGAATTTTGGGAGATTTTTTTAATTTCTGCCTCATATGTTGGCATTTTTAACAGAATCCCTCGCAATTGGTTGACTAAAATAACATCAGAAAAATTCATTTGTACTAACGAATTTTTGATTTGCAAATCCGAAATAGTATTTTTTGAAGAATTAAATTCAAATGACAGCACATTATTTCCATATTGCGTCTGAATCGCGAACTCACCCGCTTTCTTGATGGCCACAGCACTCGCATCAATATTGATTCCAACGAGCGTACTGAGAAGTTTCGAAATTTGGGTTTTTTGAGCACTATCATTCGCCGCATTTGAATTCTGGTTTTGAGTTTGTATTGGAGAGATATTTTGTGTGATAATAGTCTGTTGTAATTTGCGTTCTAGATTCTTTGTCTGCGCATTATATTTTGGCAAGGCGGTCGCAACATCAGCCACATACGGGCTTTCCTGATATTGACGATACCCTGATGCATCAACCATTTCTACAAATCATTTCAAGTGCGCTAAATCTTTTTCAATATCATTTCGCGTTCGAAGCGCATTTTTATCCTGAGAATTTTTAATTTTTTTCTCAAAAATTTCCTGCATAATCGTGTGAATCTGTGAAATGTTGGCCACAATTTCTTTATGATTATAGCTTGATAATTCTGGAACGCCACGATTTACAAAACTATTTGACAAGTGAATTTCACCATCTTCAATCGTCGTATAGGTCTGATACAGAGAGTTTACCAATAAATGCAACATTGGTTCATAAAAGGCTTCAGAAAGGGCACCCTGTGCATTGGTGATTTGTTGAGAATTTGTCAAACCAGCAACATATCGCTGCGTTGAACTAAAAATCGTCTTATAAATACGATACAAAGCATCGCGTTCCAGTGTTGTTCGACTCAAGAGCATCGTCTCAAAAATATTTTTTCCGAGAGACATGCGCTGCGACTGTAGGTCAGCCTGGCTTGTCTGTGCATTTTTTGCAAGCATCGGATTTTGCACATCCGGCATCATTCGTAAAATCAAGAACGAATAGAGCGAAATATCGAAGTAATCGCTCACCAGAATCTCGCTCTGAGACTGAGTTACTGTGTTATTCAAAATTCCGATAACATCAATCCCCATCTGATTATTCGACATTTTATCTTCCAGCAGATTTTTGGAAAAAATATTTGAAAGCACTTGGAACATTTTTCCTTTTCCTGTCGTTGGGTTGATATTCAGAATATCAGCCGCTTCGTCGTACAATTTTTGATAATGCGAATTTTCCGTATTTTCTCCCATAAACAAGGCAAAACGCCCATCTACAAGAAACTGTTCAATCATTTTTCGAGCCGTATTATTTTTGGAAAAAGCTTCAGTTTTTTCGAGGATTTCCTGAGTTTTGGTACGAAATTCTTCCACATCAATTTCTTCATTCACAGCACGAGAAAAAATAATTTGCAATTCCCCGAGCAAACGATGCATTTTTTTGGTTGGATTTACGATATCAGCCGTATCAGATCCAAAATTATTTTTACTATTGGTAACATAATTTTTCAAAGAATCTACGGTTTGAACACGATCCATCGATGCAGCCCGCAAAAAATCAAACAACGCCCCAACCTTTTTTTGACTCGCCAAAACAAATGGCAAAATGCGGTCTTTATCAGAATTTTGCACTTCAATTCGTGGATTGATGAACGAAATTGCAGTATTTTTGTCGCTTCCCTGCTGAACCTGAATAATTCTGAGCAAATCAGCATCTTTCATATCTTTATTAAGCGATGGATCAAAGCGGAAATACATTCCTGGGAACAAAATCATTTTTGTTTTTTCTTCACCCTGATCAAGAAACGCCAATTCAGCTACCATATCAGTCGAATACAGCGTGATAGTCCCATCACTTTCATGCGATACATACATACTTCCACTCGTAATCTGCGTTAGGTGAAATGTTTTTGCAAAATCCGAAAGCGTATATAATTCGAATGGATCATACCAAGAAAAAATTCCACTCATTTTTCCAATGGAAATATTTTTGTCATCGCGTTTTATCATTTCACGATAATCAAAATCATCCGAATTTGCAAGAAAAAATCCTGATGCCAATCGTCCAAAATCAGCCGAAAAAATCTCATCCTGTGTGAGCGTTTTCGCAAGAATTGGCGAATATAAAACCGATCCCGTCTCTGTAATCGCCGGTATCGAAAAAAGAATCTCTGTTGGATTATTCATTTTTTGATCTTCCTTGGCGATTCAAGAATTTATTCCAAATGACGTTAAAAAAAGGAATGTTGTGACCACGCCTGCCATCACTAGAATCAAAATGTAGCGCAAGAAGTTTTTCATAATTACGATATTATACTCACAGAATATCATAATTTTTTTGAAAATGCAAATCTATGAACCACAATGTTTTCGGAAATCTTCACGTATTTTTTGGAAAATGTCAAGACGATTTTCAAGCAAAATCCCCATTTCACGATTATTATCAAGTGAATTGGTTGTAAAATTTTCACTTCACAAAAATATGTTCCCATCATCACGCAGCATGATTTTTGCATGCAAATACGGTTCTGTAGCCAAAATCCAGTCAAGTCCTGATGTTTCAAATACCGCGCGATTCCCTTCGTTATCAGCTGTACAAACAATTACTTTCTTCCCATTATTATCAAGTTTTTGAAGCAAATTGATAATATTTGGATCTGTCACGGTTTGTACATATATAAGAATCTCATCATTTGTCTCATTGATAAATTTCTCAATTTGATGGCGAGAATTGATGGGAGACATAACGATTTGTGGCGGAATTTCGGAAAGTTGGGAGAATCATTTGTGCGCAAAATCAACCTGAAAAATTTTTTCCAAAAATTTTCGCGTTGATTCGTCAGAACCTCGATAGATATATTCACGATTTTTTGTAAAAAATGATCGCGTCCAATTTCCAGTGCTAATATAATAGTCCTCGTCAATAAGCCAAAATTTCGCATGTGTAAAAACATAGCGATTGTTGTCAGTATATTTTACAGAAATATGGTTTTCACGAAAAAATTTACGAGCTTGATTGTTGATTGCGGGCGTGCCATAGACATTTCATTCGAGCAAAACCTGAACATCCACACCCCGATTTTTCGCATCCAAAAGCGCCTGAAAAATTTTTTCATTTTTAGTAAATGTATAAATTTCAATCCAAATTCGATTTTTAGCTGATTCTATGGCTGAAATCAAAAAATCATCGCCTCATTTTCGTGGAAAAGAAATAATTTCACCAGCAGAAGCAAAATCCCCGATCCCAACATTTTCTTGTCCTTCAATATTTCTTTGAGCATAAAAATGCTCGTCATATTCCTTCGCGCACGAAAAAAGCAGACAAGCAAATAGAAAAACAAGAATGATACGAAACAAATTTTTCTTCATACTATGATTCTTCCTCAGAAGGCTCAGAATTTCCACCGATTTCATGAAATTCTACTCGATAGCTGGAATCATCTTTTTTTCGATAAAATCCAACTCTTGAAAGATTATACACAAGCGATAAAACCACTGCGGAAATAAGATTTGAGAAAAATATTTTATAAATCATCAAAACTACACCAAGTGGAATAATAATATTTTGATGCGTAATAATAAATTTAAAAAGACTAGAAAGCCGAATCGTCTGCTGATAATAGCTCCAATCACGAATCCACACAAACACGGTTCCGACTTGAAAAATATATGTCTGCTCGATCATATAAATCAAAACCGAGGAGAGTCCTATAATCAGAAAAAAGCTCACAAACAAAAATTGCAGCGTATAGAGAATAGGGTTGGTCGTCTCAGAAATGACAAGACCGCCGTGCATCGGGAAAATAACCGCCAAAATAAAGACGAGATATACAGCGACAGAAATAATAAAAACCGACATTCCAAAAGGAAGCATGCCACCAGTTGTTCACAAATCCGCATTCTTAAGGAGCAAAACGGAAAGTAAAACATATACACCCAAGCCTACAATCGCGCCAAATCCCACCTCAAAAAGCCTTCGAAGTGGTACAAAATAATACAACAAAAAAACAGCCAAAAAAGCACCAAGAAAGAAAAAAACATCAAATGGCGTGGCTCGAAATGTATTGGCAAGCGCGATAATAAGTTGCATACCTCAATTTTATAAAAAAAATCGATAAAATCAAGGCGATTTTGAAAAAATTTTATGTATATAATGCTGTCAAATAGGCTATTGCAAGGGCATCAGCCGCATCATCTGGTTTTGGAATTTCTTGAAGTCAACAAATCATGGTGACCGCGCGCTGAATTTGAGGTTTTTTCGCATTTCCACTTCCCGTAATCCCCTGTTTCACCTGCAATGGTGTATATTCTTGAAAAATAATTCCACGTGATGCGAGTGTATACAAAATAACACCTCTCGCATGTGCCACATCAATTCCATTAGTTACATTTCGAACAAAAAATAATTTTTCAACCCCAGCAATCGTCGGTTGATACAAATCAATCAGCTCATTCAAATCCGCAGCAATAAGCAACAATTTTTCTGACAATGAAATTTTCGGTGGTGTAGAAATCACACCATATTCAAGAACGCGAATTTTCTTATTTTCCTTTTCCAGAAAAGCAAAACCCACCGTTGTAGTCCCTGGATCAATTCACAAAATAATCATATTATAAATATTGAATAAAAATAGAATCAATGCTCTCAGAGCCTCATTTTGAAGCAATTTTCTGAAAATCTGCAAAGCCATGTTTTTCAAAAAAATGAGGCACCAAAGTATGTGCAAAAATATATGTTGCCGTATAAAATGGAGAATGTATAATGTGCTGGTAACTAAGAAAATCGAACAACAAAGAGGAATTTTCTGAAATATATTTTTTACAATCATCAGTAGTCTTTATTTTTCATTGCTCAATATTCGCGTATATTTTCTTCTCTATACCAAAAATTTCCCTTGAATACGATAATATATCGCCTTTTTGTTTATAGTATGAAAAATCATACTTTTTATACTTTTGATTTATTAGGAATTTTTCAAGAATTTTTTCAAAAAATACAGCACAAAATTCTCATAAAAATGGCGAAGCGGAAAAATGAAAAATAGACTGATTCTGAGAATATTGCATTTGATACGCATGTCAAATTTCATGAACAAGAGCAAACAGATCATTCATTTTTCATGAAAACGACATATAAATATATGGTGATTGCGAAAGGGTTCCCGTCGTAAAAGCTTGATTACTGGTAATATTTTCAGTTTCTAGGAAAATTTTTCAGCGAGTCACCATCCATTGGAAAAAATCTCATAATGAGGTATCATAAGAATTAAGAGCATTATATATAATATCTATAGCTTCACCGATTCAGAATATGAAATCACTTTTTCAGCGTTCTGATGTATTTTGTGAGATATATTTTTCGTCTGATTCGCGGATAATTTTATCTAGAAAACTTGAAGAAATCATATATTCTTCGCATTGCTGCTCAAAAAAATTCTGATATCCTAAAATTTTTGCGTTTTGTGTTCGTAATTCAGCCAAAGAAAAATAGATTTCAAGTACCGACTCGCAAAAAGCATTTTCGTCAATTCTTGTCTGATAAAATTCTTCGCTTAACGTTCAATATTGATGAATTTTTTCTTGAATTTGTAGCGTATTCTGAAAAAAAACATAAATATTTCAAGATTTTTTTCGGCGGCGTTTTTGGGTAATTCATCGAAAAATCGCGAATCGATATTTTTCAAATTCAGGCTTTTGTACTAAATTTTCTAATTTTTTATAAAAATTTTCATCGCATTCATCAAGCATTTTTTCAAATTTCTGAAAAAAATCTAACATCAATGTATTTAATTTTTTGAGATATTCTTGACCTTGCGAGGAAATATCTAAAAAATTTTTATAGAAAATAAAATATTTAATTTTTTCTGCGAGCTTTAAAATTCTCTCGTTTTCCTCATAAAATCATAATAATTTTTCAGAAGTATGAAAAGTACGCAAAGTATGTTTATAATTTTTTACGAATTTTTCTGTTAATTTTTGTAGTAATAAAAAATCCTGATGAAAGCGTATATCATCAAATCCGGTATAAAATTCATCAAGATTCCACGAAAATGTTAGTTCTGAGTTATACATCCGCCTTCCAGCTTTAAAAATTTAATCAATACTTCTCGTGTTGCAAGAATATCTCCACGAGCTGTATGTGCTTTATATTGAGAAACTCCAAGATACTCGGCAAGACCACCAGGCTTTGAGAGACTCGTTGATTTGTGTGGAATTTCCTGATCATGATAGCGTGCAACCGCATTACGAACATTCGCAATGGATTTGGTATCAATAATATCGTTCCCGAGTTTCAAATACACTGAATTTCGGCGCGCATGATGGAATACTGAAGCCAAGAATGACAAATCAGCGGTTACATATTGCCCAACAATAATAGGTTTTTCATCATTTGGAAAATAAGCAGCCAAAAATTGTACAAAAAATTCCGTAAATTCTTCATAACTTTTACCATGAGCAATTCTTTCGAGCGTAAAACCATTATATTTGAGTGCTTCTTGATCAATAATAATGTTTGGCGGTGGGCACAAATCCATAAAAAATTCTCCAATAATCTCAAATTTATCATCCATCACCATCATTCCTGCCTCAATAACGCCATGCTGAAAAGGATTCAGGCCAGTCATCTCCAAATCCATAATTAAATATCTTCAAATTTTTTGTTGCTTTTCCATTGATAACAAATAAAATAATCTGACTCATTTTAACACAATATAGTTTCTTGTCAAAAAAATTTATGCCAAAGCCTTTTCAAATTCATGATCCATACTTTATTAAAGCCAAAAAAATGGGATATCGAGCTCGCAGTGCGTTCAAACTTTTGGAGCTTCAGGAGCGATATAATCTTATCAAACCAAATATGAATGTGCTCGATGTTGGTGCCGCACCCGGCAGTTTTTTGCAAGTAATAGCAAAAATTGTTGGACAAAAATGAAAAGTCGTTGGGATTGATATTCAAAAAATTGATCCAAATTTTGGCTATCCAAATATTTTTTTGCTTCAAGAAAGTATTTTTGAGTATGAAAAAATTTGTGATTTTCTGAAAAATATTGGTATCAGCAATAAAAGCCCTGATGAAAATCCTGAATTTGACCTCATCACTTCAGATATTGCACCAGCAACGACGGGAATGACGGGCGTTGATCAATACAAATCCGTAGAACTCAATTTGGCGATTCTCGAAGTTGCCAAAGTTTTTCTCAAAAAAGACGCCACGCTCGTGCTCAAAGTTTTTGTTGGAGAAGATGTCAACGATCTCATCGTACCAATTAAGCAACATTTTAAAAAATTGTCACGATTCAAGCCAAAAGCGTGTCGTGATCGCAGTTTTGAAGAATATTTTATTTGCCAAGGAAAAAAATAATATGCTTATTTCGCTCAAAAATATTGGTTTTTCTTATCGTTATCCCCTTTTTGAAAAAATTTCAGAAACACTTGAAATTGGGGATTTTTTGGCGATTTATGGACCATCATGAGTCGGAAAATCAACGCTTTTGGAAATTATTGGAAACATTCGAAAACCATCAAATGGAAAAATTTTTTTCGATTCTTCCCTGTCCGATAGGCAAAAAGATTTTTGATATAGTTTTGTTGGTGGGCCATTTTTTGAGGAAATGACTGTTCGTGAAAATATTCTATTTCTCGAATTTTTTTCAAAGATAACCATTGATCGTGATTTTTATGCGGAATTATTAGAAATTTGTGAAATTAAAAATCTCGAGAATTTGAGTGTCAAAAATCTTTCGGCAGGCCAACGTGAGCGTGTAAATATGGTGCGTGCCTTCGTTCATAAGCCGAAAATTGTGATTCTGGACGAGCCTGGAAGCAATCTTGATGCGCGACTTTTTGAAAAAACTTTGCAATTTTTAAAAAATCAAAAAAATAGCGTAATCTGTGTCGCGACACATCACCACGAATACAGAGAAATTGCCACTAAAATTATTACTTTACAACCGCTTTCCTAATGTTTTCATTTTTTTTCAAACATATTTTTAAGCATTTTTCCCGAAGTATTGCGATTGTTTTCAGTATTTTTTTTGTTTTTTTGGTCGGGATTTTTGGAATTTATGCCTACCAAAATGTGCAGGCGGTTATCAAGCATTTTTCGTATTTGGGCAATAATCCGAATCGTCTCACCATTTCAGCAGATACAAATATTCTCAATATTTTTAGCAAAGAAGAGGGCTTGCCAGAGGAAAAAATTCAGGAAATTGAGCAAGATGAAAATCTCGAAAATGTGCAGATTTTTCGACTCGTACAAATTCCTGTCAGTGCTAAATTTTGATTTTTTTCTTTTGCTCTTGAAAGTGATATCCCCGTTTTTTCCGTCACAGATAGTGCTTTAGAAAACAAAAAAAGCATCATTCCTGTGGGTATGTCGCGTACTATGGTTGACCTTTATAACACGCAATTCGCTGGAAGTTCCAAATTTTTCCCACAAATGTCGGCGGAATTTTTGCTCGGACAAAAAATCGAATTTACTTTTGGAAAATCCAAAATTTTTAATTCCACCAATAATATCGCGACACCAATTACTGGAACACTTTCGGCGATTAACAACGATTTTCCAGGATTTGGAATTGTGCTTCCCGAGTCAATTGTAAAGCAAAAACTGGAAGAAATTAGTTTTTCTCTTGGTGCACCATACAAGATTGTGGCGTACATGAAAAACCCTGGTTTACGCGATACTATCATCAAAAATCATCCCGGCCTCAATATTCGTTTTTCGATGGATGATATCAAAAAAACGGAAGAAAAAATTATGATAGCGGGTTTGATTTTATGAGGAATTGGAAGTTTTCTTGCAGGAATGTTTATCGTTTTTTTCTGTTTTTTGCTTTTTGGATATTTTCGTGAGCGGAAAAATTATTTTCAAATGATTTCACTTTTTGGCTTGAAATCATATAAATCATACATTCTCACGATTGGAGAGCCGCTTTTTTTCTCAATTTTTGGAATTCTTTTCGGAATTTTCGTGAGCATTTTTTTTATGCAAAATATCCACCCAAAATTGATTCAAATCATTCAGGAAAAATGAATTTTTTTCAATCACATAAGTCTTTCTGTGTGAGAAATTTTGATATTTGGAATTATTGTTTTTGTATCATTTTTTATTCTCATTTTTATTCTTGATTGGAAAATTCGAAAAAAATACGAAAAATAAACAAAAAAACTTTTCATTTTTAAATTTTCTATATAATATTCACACTATTTATTTTTATTATGACGATTCTTTCATCTGACATTCGAAGCAAATATCTCGAATTTTTTAAAACCAAAAATCATGCGATCATTCCTTCTGCGCCACTAGTGCCAGAAAATGATCCTTCCGTACTTTTTAATACTGCGGGAATGCAGCCACTAGTTCCCTATCTTTTGGGGGAACCTCATCCGCTCGGGAAACGCCTTGCCGATGTTCAAAAATGTGTCCGAACGGGTGATATTGATGATGTAGGCGACGATACACACTTGACATTTTTTGAAATGCTCGGAAACTGGTCATTGGGTGATTATTTCAAAGAGGAGTCAATTACCATGAGTTGGGAATTTTTGACAAGCCCAGAGTGGCTCGGACTTGATCCTGATATGATTTCTGTGACTGTATTTGAGGGTGATGAAAATGCCCCTCGTGACAAAGAATCTGCAGAAATTTGGAAAAAAATCGGAGTTCCAGATCACAAAATCGCCTACTTGCCAGCGGAGGATAACTGGTGGGCAGCTGGACCAACAGGACCTTGTGGACCAGATAGTGAAATTTTTTATTGGATGGGCGAAGGAAAGCCTCCGAAGGATTCCAATAAAGGAAGTGATCCTGATAATTGGATGGAAATCTGGAATAATGTTTTCATGCAATATAATCGTATTGATGAAAAAACACTTGTAGAACTCCCAGCAAAATGTGTGGATACTGGTATGGGTATTGAGAGATGTACTGTAACCCTCAATAAACTCAAATCCGTATATGAGACTGATTTGTTCGTTCCTGCCCTCACAAAAATTCGTGAAATGGTGGGAGACAACAGTTATAACGAAAAATCTGCACGAATTATTGCAGACCATATTCGTTCTGCAACACACATGATTTCTGATGGTGTAGTGCCAAAAAATATTGATCAGGGCTATATTTTACGACGACTCATTCGCCGTGCTATTCGCGAAGCTCACAAGATGGGATTTGAGGGAATGTTTACAAATGAAATTGCGAAAATCTATATTTCTCAATTTGAAAATATTTACCCGACCATCAAGGAAAATTCTGAAAAAATTCTCACAGAACTCACCAATGAGGAAAATCGTTTTGCAAAAACCCTCAAAGATGGAATCAAGGAATTTGAGAAAATCGTTCGTGGCTTTGATATCGCATTCGAAAAAACTGGAAATCGTCCGACACACATTGCTGGAACTCGTGCTTTTACACTTTTCGATACCTACGGATTCCCGCTCGAAATGACTATTGAGCTCGCTAAAGAAAAAAACCTGACAGTTGATGTTGAAGGCTTTAATAAAGCATTTCAAGCACATCAAGAAAAATCTCGCACTGCGGCAGCTGGAAAATTCAAAGGTGGACTCGGAGATAATTCGGCCGAAACCGTGGCACTTCATTCGGCTTGTCATCTTATGCTCGCAGGATTACGGGAAGTTCTTGGTGAACACGTGCACCAAGCGGGCTCTAATATTACACCAGAACGTCTCCGATTTGATTTTACACATCCTGAAAAAATGACTGACGACCAAAAAAAGGCAGTTGAAGAATATGTCAATAACGCTATTCAAAAAGGATTTACTACGAGTATTTCACAAATGCCAAAAGAAGAAGCCAAAGCACAATGAGTGGAAGGAAGTTTCTGGGAAAAATATCCAGATATTGTAAAAGTATATACTATGGCAGGTACTGATGGAACTATCTATTCTCGTGAACTTTGTTGAGGGCCTCATATTGAAAATTCTCAAGATATGGGAACATTCAAAATTACAAAAGAAGAAGCTTCATCAGCCGGTGTTCGTCGTATCAAAGCGACACTTACAAAATAAAAAACTCCAATTGGAGTTTTTTATTTGAGCTTTTATTGACAAAATTTTTAAAATATTTTATAATCTAATCAATTAACAAAGAAATAATGACGAATTCACCAAAAAATGAATCAAAATCAAGTAGCCTCAAAACAATTATCACTGGAGGTGTTTTAGCTGGTATTCTTGCTGTAGGATGAAAAATGTATCTCAAATCTCATTCAGAGGAATTGTGTTCTCGAAATCAAAATCGGATTATGCGTATACTTACTGATTGTGATAAACCGGAAAAAGTCCCGCATTTTCCGCTTTCTGATCAAGGAATTTTACTTTCAAAAGATCCAGAAATTGCCCAAATCCAAAAAACATACGGAATTAATCATCGTAATGTTCACGTATCCAAGGCTGATCAAGAAAACACAAATCATACACAAAAGGCTCGCCAGAGGCATTTTTTGGAATCATCAAAATGAAAAACGCAAATCGATGAAGCATTTTATAATCGAAAAAATCCCAAAGGCTGGCTTGTGGATGTTTATCAAAAACAGGGACGAAAATACGATATTTCAAATGATTTGATTACAAAACAACAAACATTGGTAACGCGAGATACGGCACAAATAATGGATACAATTTGATCGGAATTTTGGGAAAATACGAATAGCAAAATGCACATCACCAATATTCGCGAACTCAATCTCAAAAACTATCCAAAAACAATGACAATGCCTGCCTTTCAAATCAGTAAAACGCATATTATTGATAAAAATGGCTCCAGGCGATCAATGAGGGGCAAACAATTGCAAATTCTCAAAGAAATTCTTGTGCAAGCTGATGTGGAAAATACGATTATTTTTCTGGAAGATGAAAAAAATCTTTCTGTGTATGTCACATATGTGAGCCAGCCCATCAAACAAGCCTTTCCAAAGCTGAATGCGATTGACGCAGATTTTATAAAAACTCCTCGTGAAAAACGAACGCCCATTTCTCTTTATTTGAACCAAAATGGACTTCCAGAATCCTCAAAAATTATTTTGAGCGATATTTTTGCCAAAGCGCAGATTGATTATAGTCAGTTTTCTCCAGCTCAAAAACGGATCATAACAGAAAATTTGAAATATTTTATAAAATATGTTTTACATATTGAAAGTAGCGACGGACAATATGTAAACAATAAAACATCAACTGCTACTTGACCCTTCCAAATTTTGGATGGACGCAATAAACAAACCGGAGCGCGCATTCCAGCATATCAAGGCACCAACAAATTTACGACATATGAAGTGCTTCTCAGAACATATATGAAATACGCTAATAATAGCAACATTCCGGATCCAAAAGATTCTGGGCACCCAGATTTTATCACACAAGCATATAATTCTAATGGAAAAATAAGTCCAAATGAACTCAATCAGGAGCAAAGCATCAATCTTTTTTTGGTTGGAACTTTTTTGGGCGACGATAAAGCTAATGCTGAATTACTCATGAAAGTAGTGATACTTGGCGATACTAATGCGGTTGAAACCCTTTATCGAAAACATCATACGAATCCTGATGCCCAAACAGAACTTATGATCAAAAAAACAAATTTGCAGTTTGGAAACCGTTTTCAGAAAGTTTTATAAAAACTTGAAGAAAATGATTTTTTCATTACAATATTTTTTATGAAAAAAATTTTTATTATTTTTCTTGCTATTTTTCTGTTTTCCTGTTCACAAAATTCAGAAAATATTTCACAAAAAGTTTCAGAAAACACTACAAAACCAGAGAAAAATTTTCAAAATATTGATTACAATTCATATTATATTGGTGCTAATATTCTAGATACAAAAGATTTGAAAATTTCTAAAATCTCCGCAGGAAGCAGATGACATGGACAAGTTGATAAATTTGATGAAAATTCTCCATATCAAATCGGTTATTTTTTTTGAGCAGAAAGCAATCATAATGAGAGTATAGAATTTTTTACAAATACCCAAAATAAAGGTGATATTGAAGGAATTGTCAGTATTTCTAGCACAAAAAATTGACAAGAATATATTCGACAAAAAATGATTCCAAGCGAAAATCTAAATATCGTCACATACAATTTACCAAAACTCGTTTCCAAGGAACTCCTCCAAAAACATAATGAAAGATTTGAAATTTCCCATATAGATGCAGGCTGGATAGGAAATAATCAAAATAAAATGACTATTGACTTGTCAGCCTTACAACCATTTTTTACAGATAATGTTATTATAAATATTGCTATCCCGGGTGAAACTGAAAAAATCACCTATACAACACTTGATGGAATTACTCATGATTATTCAATGGAAACAATGTTAAATAATCATGAATATAGTGAAACAGAAAGTAATTGTGGCATTGAAGCACCATGGTGTATACTTATTTTCAATGCAAATGAAGCTCAAAATATCTCAAAAATCCAACTCGAATGGAATATTCCAGCACAATAAAATCCCAAAAAACGGGATTTTATTTTTCAAAAAACTTTATTTTCCCTTGATTTCTTACAAAAATTTTTATAATAATATCTTCGTTAAAAAAATTTTATGAAACAAACGAAAATTATTGCCACTATTGGACCAGCAAGCGAATCGCCAGAAACACTCGAAAAATTATATCACGCGGGTGCCAATATTGCGCGTATCAATTGTTCTCATTTTGATGAGGAAGAATTCTTACAAAAAGTCAACACCATCACGGAACTCAACCAAAATGGAAAAACAAATTTTTCCATCATGCTTGATACCAAAGGCCCAGAAATTCGAACCACCCTCATGGAGACGCCACTCGAAGTAAAGGCTGGAGATACTGTCATTGTCACGATTCCAGAATTTGCTGATAAATTCGAGAAACGCCTTGTTTCCGATTATCCATATACAATTATTGATGAGCAAGTCGGAAACCTTATTGATGTAGATTGTGGGCTTTTGTCGCTCAGTATTCAAGAAAAAAATTCCGATCACCTTGTGTGTTATGCGCACCACAACTACACGATTAAAAGTCGTCGGCACATCAATCTTCCAGGAATCACGCTCAAATTTCCTGGTCTCACGGATATTGATAAATATCATATTCAATTTGGAATCGAGAATGGAATCCATCTTGTGGCAATGAGTTTTGTGCGAGACAAATCGCATATTCAGGAATATCGAGCTTTTTTGCACGAAATTAATGCTCCAAAAATTCCTGTTATCGCCAAAATTGAAACACTCGATGCTGTGGAAAAAGTTGATGAAATTATCATGGAGGCGGACGGAATCATGGTGGCTCGCGGAGATTTGGGCGCACAAGTACCAATGGAACAACTCCCTTCTGTTCAGGAAATGATTGTCAAAAAATGTTTACTTGCAGGAAAACCGGTTATCGTCGCAACAAATATGCTTGAATCCATGATTGATAATCCGACGCCAACTCGTGCTGAGCTTACTGATGTTCATAATGCAGTAAAACAAAGTGCTGATGCAACGATGCTTTCTGGTGAGTCTGCAATCGGAAAATACCCAGTGGAGACTGTAACTATGATGCGAAAAATTATTAGCTATACGGAAGAAATAACTGATAAGTCTCATCAGCATTTTGTACGAAATATTGGAATTGACGAAAATAAAAAAGAAGTGATCCGAATGAGCCTGTATCTCGCTGACAAGATTGACGCCAAAGCAATTGTAGTGTTTACACATACTGGTTTTATGGGAAAAACGGCAGCCGCCCTTCGCCCTGAACAGCCCGTATACGCGTTTACTTTTTCGGATGCAACAGTGAAAAATCTCGCGCTTCATTATGGAGTGAATCCTGTTTTAATCAAGGAGAGCAACAATGCTCAACACCTTGAAGTGGCAAAAAATTATCTTTTAGAAAATTTTATTTTGAAAAAAGGCGACACGATTGTAGTTTTGATCGATGGAAACGCTAATCAAGAATCCGCACCAGAAATGAAGGTTGTAACCCTCTAAAAAATCCCCTACTCTGGGGATTTTATTTTTTCTTTTTCAAGATTTTTTATTTCTTTTCTTCTGCAAATGTGATTTTATTTCAGTCTGGATCAAGTATTGTTGTACAAAACACAAATCAATAATCCATTATTTCTCAAACCTCAACTCACAAAGATTTTAATTCTTCAATGTATTCATATAAATTTTTTACTCAAATAATTACATCTGATTTTTGAAAATTTTCATCTTCACTTTGTCAAACTCAGATAAGTGCATTTAAAGCAATGGCTGGTTCCAAAAGAGTTAAACTTTCTACTTTTTCAGGATTTTTAATAGCAAAATTTGCTAAATATCCAGCTCAAAATGAACGCCCTACAAAATGAGCTTTTGATATTCAAAGTTTTTTTACAGTTTCAGCAATCCAAAGAGAATCATCACCATTTTCTAAAGGAGCATTTTGTACAGATTTTCAAACATCTCACAAAGTATCAATTGAAAAAACAGTATGATTTTTTGTGAAATATTCTAGATTTTCTGACCAAATAGGCGTTCCTGAACTATGATCTGAAAACAAAATAATTGGTGAAAAATTTTTGCATTTTGATTTCTCCATTCATAAACAAATACATCACCCCAAGCAGTCTCTATTTGATGAGTATTTGTTGGACTTAGGATACTTTTCATTGTCTCATCATAATATTTGAAATACTCAAGTTTTCCATCTGAAGCCTTAAAATGTCATATATGCTTTATAAAAAATAATCCTCTAAAAGAGTAAATTATACACAAAACACTTATAAAAACTCCCAAAAAGATAAAAAATATTTTTCAAATTATACTCAAAAATAGAAAAATGGGAATAAAAAAATCCCTCACTTTCGTGAGAGATTTGGAGAATTATTTCAATTCAATAGAAGCACCAGCAGCTTCAAGATCAGCCTTGATCTTTTCTGCTTCGTCCTTTTTAACATCTTTTTTAAGTTCTCCACCGTTGTCAGCAAGAGCTTTCGCCTCACCAAGTCCAAGACCTGTAATTTCGCGGATAACTTTAATAACAGCGATTTTCTGAGCACCTGCAGATGTAAGCATAACAGTGAATGAAGATTTTTCTTCATCATCACCACCAGCGGCAGCACCACCAGCTACTACAGCAACTGGAGCAGCAGCAGAAACACCAAATTTTTCTTCCATAGCAGAAACGAGATCTGCAAGTTCTACGATAGTTAGACCTTCTACGAGTTCCATAACTTTTGTAGCGTTTGCTGAAAGTTCAGACATAATTTTAAAAGTTAGAAATAAATACATTTAAGAGATTTTCATCTCGTGCCTGCCCACTGAAGTGAGCAGAATACGAAAAGAAAATTATTCACCTTTCTCTTCAGCTGAAGTTTCTTCTGCAGTTGCAGGAACTTCCAAATCCTTCACAGTAGAAAGATTTTTTGCTTCCAAATCTTTTTTTGCCGCATCGAAGAAACGAGCCAAAGAAGAAAGTGGAGCCATCATTGAGCCAAGAAGTTTTGCAAGAAGTACCTCACGAGAAGGAAGAGACGCAATCTTACGGATTGAATCAGCGTCAACAATTTTTTCTTCAAAGTAACCACCCACAAACGTAAGTTTTTGAGCTTTTTTCCAGTCTTTCTGGCTTGCGTATTTATTTACAACACCAAGTGGAGTAATCGCATCTTCTTTTGCGATCACCATAGCAACCTGACCAGGAAGTGTATCAATATCAAGATCAAGACCAAGTACATTTTTGAAAGCGATACGAATCAAAGTTTTTTTCGCTGTCAAGTAGATTGCATTATGAGGAATCAAATCGCGTTTGATAGCCGTTACTTCTGCTACCGTAATTTTCGTATTAGAAGTGAAGCCAACGGATTTTGCTTCCTTCAAATGTGCTTCAAGTTGAGCAAGTTGTTCAACTTTTCGTGCTTTTGAAACTGCCATAATAAAATTTTTAAAGAAATATTTCGGATAGATAGCGCAAAAACAAAAAAATCGCACTATCGTACGAACAAAATAGAAGCCTCCGAATGAGCCATAACTATTTGTCCATCTCGGCAGGAGTTTGAAAGCTATTGCTTCCCTGCTGTCTACGATAGAATGATTGTATTATATAGAAAAAAAATATTTGTCAAATTTTTTGACAAATATTTTTTAGTTTCATTTTATAACAACTTATTTTTTCTAAAAAGAATGCACATCACAAAACCAATCAGTGTTCATAAGATACCAAAAACAACATTATCCAGAATAAAACTTTTTCCGAGTGATTGACCATAAGAATTCCAGAGCCATATATTAAGAGCCCATGAAATTAATTCTACAAATAAAGGAAGAAACATACTCATCACGCACGCTATCCATTGTTTATTTGATAAAAAATAAGCAAAAAAGAATCATGCCGGAACATAAATGAGGCTTCTGCCAAATGTAGCTCAGTATTTTACAAACACATCGTCCCAACTCCAATAAAATTGGATTGTTCCAAAGAGCTGTAAATCCATAATTGGTGCCCTTATGCTATATCAATATTTATATAATGGAAATTTAATAATCAAAAGAAATATACAATATAAAAGACTCAGCCAAACAAAGTATCAATATTTTTTGTCATTCATATAACGTAATTAATAGGAAAATAAGGATGCATTTTATCATTAGCAATCATATACAGAAGCCTCCCTATCATAAACCCACTTTTCTGTATTTCATACTGTTCTTAAATGTAAGAAATATTCACCTGGTCAAACGCCAGACCATCGATGTGTTTGGTAGCCAGCATTTTTTTGATAGACCCGAGTACCCATATACTCGTCAGGCCCCCATCGTTTTTTATATAATTTGACCTCCAAAACATTATATGCATTATTAGAATCCATTCCTCATCTTGAATTAGTTCCAAAACATATACTACCTCCACTAAAATATTTATAACCAGTCTCACGATTGGTATAAAATGAATACGATACATCATAGGAATTATAACCCATGGCTCGTCTAAACCAGGCATTAAAAACCGGTCGAAGATGAAGATGGTGAAATAACAGCATACTCAAGATGATTATTTTGTGTAACATCTTGTGCATGAGCTGTTCCCCAAGAGGCGGAAAAAAGAAGCAATCCCGCCAATATTATAGAAAATACATTCCTTACATTCATAGGCATAAAAAATGAAAGATATAAAAGACTGGTTTGAAATTTCAATTCATTATATGCATGTAATGAATTGAATGATTTTTTGAATTTTTGTCAAAAGAAAATTTGAAAAATATTTACTATAAAAATTTTAATAAAATAATCTCAAAAATGTATTTGATTTTTTATGTTTTTTTCATATAATTGGGCGAAAATTTTTATTATGAGCAAGACAATTTTTATTCTTTCTGGGCCAGCTGGCGTTGGAAAAACGACTATTTGGCATAAGATTAGCCACCGAGTGCCACATATCGCCAAAATTATCACAACAACTTCTCGCGAAATGCGTTCTGGCGAAATAAATGGCGTGGACTACTATTTTTTGTCTCGTACTGATTTTGAAGCAAAAATCGCGGCATGAGATTTTATTGAATACGCAACCGTTCATACGAATCTGTATGGTTCAACTTTTTCTGAATTGGATCGCATTTTGAGTGAAAATAAAAATCCGCTCTACATCATCGAACCACAAGGGATGGTCTACATTAAGCCAGTTTTGGAGAAAAAATGATACAAGGTAAAAACAATTTTTCTCTTGCCGCCATCTATTGATGAACTCAAAAAACGCCTTTCGGCTCGCGGAACAGAAACGCCAGAACAATACGAGATTCGTCTCAATACAGCGCTCCAAGAGTTGGAACAAAAAAAATTTTATGACATACAGGTGATCAATGATGATATGAAAATAGCTGAAAACGATCTCGTTAAGATTTTTTCTGACCATGTATAAAAGTCTCTATCATTTTACTCAAAATCTCGGAAATAACGCACTCTCATACGACGAGCGCGCAAAAATTCTTTGAAAAAATCCGTATCTGGTGATTCCGAAGCGGATTTTTTGAACGATAGATGATGTGAGAATTTCTGAAAAAAATATGGTTTTTGAAGAGGTGGAAAATGGTAAACTCAAATCCTGTTTTGGACTCGAAAATTTTGTTAACATTTCCCTTCCCAATCTTCCTGAAATCGTCGTTTTTGACAACCATAATCATGCGCTTTTTTTCTGGTGTGAAGCCATTCAATGAGGAATCTTGGAACCAAATTTTGAACTCATCCACATCGATGAACACTCGGATTTGTGGGCCAATGAAAATATTTTTGACCCGAGTCAAATCGCCAATCTCGAATATGCGTGGGATTTTACGAATTTTTCGTGCAATGTCGGAAATTACATCGTCCCAGCGCAGCGTGCCGGCATCGTCGGAAAAATGATTCGCATCGAAAATGAATTTCAACTTGACGAAAATCTTGATTATACGCCAGCCAAAAATAGCATTCTCAATCTGGATCTGGATTTTTTCTCGCCCGATCTAAGTCATATCGACGATAATAAAAAAATTGCCTGTATCAAAAATTTGCTAAAAAAAGTGAAATATGTTACAATTTGTACCAGTCCTTATTTTATCGAACAATGACGCGCTCTCACAATTCTTCGTCGAATCATAACCGAAATTACAACCGAGCAGAATTAGAAACTTCCATTGAACAATTCGCCACTGAAAGTGCTGAAATTTTTAGTGGTTTTTCTGATCGCGAAAAGGAATATATTTATCAAAATGTTGATAATATGAAAAATCTTGTCGCAATGAAACCGCTTTCTGCTCTTTCTGGGCTGAAATTTCCAGAAACAGGTGGGCAGATTGCCGATGAAAATTTCAATTTTGCAGCGGAAGTAATGTGGAATGAAAATATTGATCAAATGCTCGAAAATCTCAAAAAAAATGATTTGTCAGATGAAGAACCTCAAGAAAAAATAACACAAATTCAAAGAATTTTGTTAAGAATGATCGTGCCTCATTCTTCGAGTCATCGATATTCAAAAAAGGTAAACAATAAGATCAGCTCCATTCTTGAAAAATAAAAAATCTCCAAGTTTCTGGAGATTTTTATTATTGCAAAAATTAGTAATTATTTTTCCTTTTAAATAAAGGTTTTCAAAAAAATTTACAACACTTATTGCAAAAATTTGTATTTATAAAATTTATTGCTAAAATTAGCAATAAGAAAAAGATTAGCGTCGAAGCCAATCTTTTGGGAAAGTATTTTCAATAATACCATTTTTTACATTTTCTAATGACAAAGTTTCATTGGCATACTGAATCAAAAAATATCAATCTTCATCACATTCAAGCATTCCACCACGAAGATAAAAATCGAGTTCTTTTTCATTTTGAAGAGAAATTTTGGAAAAATTCTCAATTTGTAAGTCTCGATATGCGCGTGCATTGGGAAAAAATTGGTTATTTTCCCAAAATCCAATGGTCTCACCCAGTCGCATAAAATACATTTTTTCAAGAAAAGGCGCCACAATATGAGCATTTTTTACGGCCAAAATTTTATCACGATGAGAAAAATTTGTAATCCCATCCCGAAGAGAAAAATTGCCAAATTTTTTAGAAAATTTTTTAATTTCGGCATTAAAATTTTTCAGTTTTTCTGATGCTATATCATCGATAATTGATGCTTTTTTGACAATTTTTGCCATAAAAAATCCCCCAGTCTGATCAATGTGTGGCCAAAATTTTTTCTGAAAAATAATCTCAATCTTCTCACCATATTTTTCTGAAATATAAGCCAAAATCCCCTCATTTTCAAGATCATTGAGCGCACAAGTTGAGTAGACCATTTCACCGCCGACTTTGAGTGCGGTCAAGGCCGAAACAATCAATTTTTTCTGCAAATTCGCGATTTGTCGAATACTTTTGATATGCCAATTTTTCACCGCGTCTGTCCCTTTGTAGAGCGTACCTTCACCAGAACACGGCGCATCAAGCAAAATTCGATCAAAAATTTCATGAAAATGTCGCCATTGCTGCCCAGGATAGAGCGTAATCGCAACATTTGGTGTATGCATTCGTTCGAGATTTTGAAGTAATTGTGGAATGCGCTCTCGACTCGGTTCATTGGCTACAATAAAACTATTCGGAAAATATTCCGCCAATTGTGTTGTTTTGCCCCCAGGAGACGATGCCATATCGAGAATTAAAAATTCCTCGTGATGAATGCGTCCATCAGCCAAAAGATTTACTGGATGAGCCGCAGCCAATTCCTGAATATAAAAATTCCCTACCAAGTGATCCATCGTCATACCAAGACGACGCTCCAATGGATTAAAATCCGCACGGCGATCCATCTGATACATTCGCGGAATTTCCGTAGGATTCAAAATCCAACCATCCTGCTCCAGGCGTTCACGAACCACTTTTTCTTTCCCGGGTTTTATGCGAATAGTTCGCAAAATTGGCTTTTCGATAGTATTCAAAAATTTCTGAAAATTTTCATCATCGTTTTCAAAAAATTTTTCCTGAAAATACTGACAAAATCGTTGATTTAACATATTTTAATAAAATTTACGAACTTCGCGCGACAAGTCTCGCTCCTTGAGAACTTGTTTTTTTTGCCATTTTTTACGCCCCTTAGCAAGCGCCAATCGCGCCTTAAAAAGATTTCCAACACTCAAAATTTCTTTGACAATAAGTGTTGCGCCCATTTCTTTGATTTTTTGTGAAAGGTGTAAAATTTCCTTTTTGGAAAGCAAAAGTTCGCGCTCGCGCTTGGGATCAATTTTTTTATTCGTATTGCGAACATATTCGGCAATATGCGCACCAACCAAGATTGGGCGACCTGAATGAAGCGTCACATATGACCCCTTCAGATTCGCCTGTCCCGCGCGCAAGCTTTTGACTTCAGGACCAAACAAAATAATCCCTGCATCGAGTTCCTCCAAAATCTCGTAATCAAACAGGGCTTTTTTGTTTTGAATAATGCTTTTTCGTTCAGAATTTTTCATAATTTTCGTGATTATACAGAAAAAAATATGTTTGGCAATAAAAATTTTGGGAAGAATTACTTAAAAATTGTAAAATATGAGTAATTTTGATATACTAAAATTGTAAAATATTATTTCATAAATAAATTTTCTTATGAAGAAGTTTAGTATTTTTATGGTTTATATAGTCCTCATGAGTCCAATTGGGGCTGTTTTGGCGGTTAATTACCCCAACAATCCTCCAATCGGAGAAATTACGGGCGGCTATTTCCAGCTCTATTTCAATAATATCTTCGGCCTCAATGGCGGAGCTTGTGCGCCAGGACAGGCATTGGTAGGAT